>Ga0155472_190_pt1 | contig 143252 bp, 132 predicted proteins | sample RifCSPhighO2_12_FD_107130 | JGI IMG/M metagenome (GOLD analysis project Ga0155472, IMG submission 107130) | Gammaproteobacteria bacterium RIFCSPHIGHO2_12_FULL_63_22
CGCGATCACGCCGATCAAGGGCGCGCCCAGGCTCAGCGCCATCACGTAGACGCGCATGTCAGTTGCTCCCTTGCAGGAATGCGAGGATGTCGCGGGCCGTCTGGCCTTCCAGGCCGGCGCGCAGTCGCATATGGGTGACCACGATCTGCCATCGCCGGTCGGTTTCGGTCTTGGGATCGCGCATGGCATGGCAGCGAGCGCAGTTGTTGGCCCACGCTTGCGCGCCGCGGGCATACGCCGTGCCGCCCGGCGAATCCGCGGCCGCCCCCGCCGACACCGAGGGCATCGCGACAGTCAACGGAGAGGCAGACGCGCCGTTGGCGGCCGACGGTGGCGGTGGGGTCGCGGGAACCGTTCTTAGGTAGTTGACGATGGCCTGCGCATCTTCAGCAGTGAGGACGGGATTGCCGCCTTTGGCGGGCATCGCCATCGGAGATCCCGGCGTCTGGAACCCGTTGAGGATGTTGGTGACCAGTGCGGCGTCCGACTTGCGCAGGCGGGTGGCCAGGTCGGGCACGCCCGGAATGGCTCCTTTGCCGGTGGGGCCATGGCAGGCGACGCAGGTCGACTCGTACAACGCTTTGCCGTCGGCGGCGATCCCAGCAGCCGGCAGGCTCAGGGTTGCGAGCCCGCAGGCCACCGTCAGGGCGCGCAGTCGCCGTGCAGGGGCGGCTGATTCGCGCAGGGGGAATGTGGTCATGGCAGATCTCCTTAGAAGCCGTGGGCCAGTTGCAGCAAGACGCGGTCGGCATCTGCCTCAGCGCTGTCGCTGTCGTTGCGTTCCCAGCTGAGCTTGAGCTGGGTGCCGGGCCGGATCAGATAGTTCAGGCCCAGCGCGGTTTGCTGGAAGGTGGACTCACTGTGCGGCGACTGTGAGTCACCCACGCGCAGCACGGTCTCCCAGCGATCGGCGCCGAAGCGATAGGCGCCCTGTGCGTACCAGGCGCGCCAAGTGCCGCCCTCCGGCGCCACGCTCATCGCCGCGTCGCCCACCCGCTGGCGGATCCACTCGCCGCGTAACGTCACCGCAAGGCTAGCCTGCCAGGCCACGTCGAGACCCTCGACGTTATAGGTGCGTGCGGGCTCGGCCATGCCGGCACCCATCTCCCCAGGGTCGAGCACGACGTCGCCGCGCGTCAGCGAGGCGCCCAGTTCGAGGCGCGGCGACGGCATCCATCCCACGCGGCCGCCCCAGACTCGTTCGCCATCTCGATTGGTCGATGACCCCTCAACATCCAGGTCCAGACCCTCCATGCCTTCCAAGCCCAGACGCGGGCCGTTGGCGAAGTACAGCGCGTAGTTGAGACGGTGGCCGCCCGAGAAGGCGTGGCCGCCGCGCAACTGGACACCGACATCGGTCAGGGGCGCTGCTCCCCCGTGGCCAAAGCCGGCGGGCACCGAAGCGAGTTTGTTGATCCACGACGGATGCAGGTTCTGGAAGAAGTAGCCGACCGGGCTAAGGAACTTCCCGACCACCAGCGCCGAGGAGTCGTTGAGCAACCAGCTCGCGGTGGCGTACTCCAGGCCTGCGGCTTTGCCGCCACGGTCATCGGCCTCGAACTCGGCTTCAGCCTCGAACAAGAAACGCTCACCAACTTGGATGTGGAAAATCGGCGCGAACGTCACTTCGCCGAGCGATCCGGCCTCACCCTGAGTGTCGGTGAACGTGGCGTCGGCGTAGCCAGCGAAGTGGAAGGTGACCTGCGAGTCGTTGGAACCCGGAGCCGCCTTGAGCGGAGCGGCGACGGCCACGGCAGCTGCGAGCAGACTTATCAGCAGCCAGTTGGAGCGATGACCGTTCATCGACCACCTCCGATCCAGCGATGCACGGCGCCGAATAAGGCTCCGGCCACGAAGGCATAGCCGGCGACTGCTAATGTGCCGATCAGCACCGCACCCCAGCGCAGCTGACCGACGGCGGGTGTGAGCTCGGACAGGCTCAGGCCGTGCACGATCACGCCCAGGCCCGCAGCCAGCGCCCCAGGAGCCCAGGCCACGACCAGGGCGCAGCCCACGTATAGCAACGTTGCCGTCACGGCTAGGGACAGCCCACAGCGCAGCGGCGACAAAGAGGCGGTATTCATGATGTTTTCTCCGAAGTCGCGCGACGACCCAACAGGCGCCGCGGTGTGGTTTTGGCCATGGCCCAAGCCTCGCTGGCCGCGATCGCATCGATTAGCGCACACACGTCGTTACCAGACGGCACTGCGTCGGGTAGGCGGGTCCAATGCGCGACGGCTTGTGCCATCCGCTTCTGCAGGGCTAGAAGCTGATCGAGTTGGTCGCGGGTTTCCTTCAGCCGCCGAGTCATGATTTCGCGCACCAGCGGGCACGGGCTCTTGCGTTGGTGACTGCGCCGCAGGATTTCCTCAATCTCGGTCAGCGTGAAGCCCAGGCGCTGCGCGGTGCGGATGAAGTGCAGGCGATGCAGTTCCGTCGTAGAGAACAACTGGTAGCCGGCCTCGGTGTGGCTAGCCGCTCGCAGCAGACCGCGGCGCAGGTAGTTGCGCACCACGTGCACGGTTACGCCGCCTAGTTGCGCCAGGCGCCGCACGGTCATTGGCACATCGGAATTGCACTGATCGGCAGTCATGGCGTGCTTCGGCGTGATCTGCAAAGGACCGTAAACCGGTGTGTCGGACACAGGTCAAGGCGCTTCGCTGAGCGCAGGGCAGCCGCGATGGGCGGCTTAGAGCGGGGGGATCCCATGTCATTGGCCTCACACGAACCGCGGCCCGAAGGCGAAGCGGAAGGAATCGGCGGGACAGGCCGCGCACGCGGCGGCTGCACCGAAGCGACCGATGCCCACAAAGGCACCGGCCCGTCATCGGTGCCGGATCAGATCAACAGGAGGCTGGCGGGGTGGCGCGTAGGTCGGTGCCACGCAGCACGGGGACGCGCTGCGACTGCGGGGGCAGCGTCAGGCAACCGCAGCTGGGCCAAGACCGGCATCAGCGGCACTTGGCCCAAGGTGGGAACGGACAGTAGCCGCGGGGGGTCCTTGCTCAAATCGCCCTGGTTACAATGCGACGCGCACATGGCTGCGTCGTCGCTGACCGGCGCGCCATGACAGGGCGGCAGGTTCTGATCAGCGGGCGTGTGCTGCGCATGATGGGCAGGCTCGAGCGACAAGGACATCGCCGAGATCGCGCAGGCCGGATGAGTGGCGAGCGCCAACTGCGCCCACACCAGCGCCAGCATCGCCAGTAGCGAGAGGGGAGTACGCCAGCGGTGGCGGCGGATGCGGTTCATCGTCAGGCACACCATATCGCGCGTCTCGAGAGCGGCGTTTGACCTGAGTCAAAAGACGTAGTGCTTCGACCCGGAAATTTCGTCTTCACGAGGATACGCCCGCAGCCTATGGGTCAAGTCTGGCACGCTGGCGATTCACGATGCGGCCCGGGCCTGGGAGGACGACGTGCCAACGCCCACGCGATCGCCACGGCCAGCCCAACGATCAGGACCGTCGCCACCGCGATCGGCAATCGCAGGTTGGCGCCCTGAGACAGTATGCCGCCCAGCAGCGGCCCCGCGAATCCACCCAACAGCGCCGCCCGCGATGCGCGCGCGACGGCCCTGCCGTACGCTGCTGGCGGACACTTTCGCGCGGCCAAGGTCAGCAGTGCGGGTACCGCAGCTGCCCCGACAGGGCCCTGCAGGGCACGGATCAATATCAGCGTGGTCAGCGATGGCGGCCACCACTGGGCCAATTGCACAAGGCCCTGTCCCACCAAGCCAATCAGCAGCAGCCAGCGCGCCGGGAATCGGTCCAGAAGCCAACCCTACACTGGCGCGAAGCAACCACCGTCGCTAGTGTGTAGGCCGCCATCAACGCCCCGTCGCGGTGGCCACGCCGCCTCGGGAGTACCTAGCAGGGCTGGCAGCACCGGCAACACCAATCCGTACGCGGTCGCGACCACGAACAACGCCAGTAGCGGCCCGCGTAGAACGCCGAGCACGGATGCGGTCGCGTCGGAATCAATTAGGCGGCACACATGGTCCCTGGGTTCCTTTGGAAGCCGTGCGCTGCGCCTGTGATGCTGGCGCGAACGTCCTTCCGGGCGGGTCGCGGGGCGTGCTCGAACGGAAAGGACGGCCGCTCGCCTTGTAGGGCTTCGTCGCGGGCGCGGAAGCCATCACTACCTAGCGTATGGCGTGCGAGGAATCGATACGAGTCCCGGTCGTGCAGTCGCTGGACGGTCGGCGCTAGTCCACGCGTCAAGGGCCGGTGCGAGTGTGGCGGGGGGCGTGGTTCATCGCCTAGCCTAGGTTGCGCCGAAACACTGCCGCCGCCGCCACGAACAGAGCCAAACCGATGCCCGCCATGGCCGAAGCTTGCGGCCACAACTCGGCCCAGCCGGTGCCTTTGAGGAAGATGCCCAGCAACACTTCCATGTAGTAGCGCAGCGGGCTGAGCAGCGACGCAGCCTGCAGCACCGGCGGCATCGATTCGATCGGCGTCATCGTGCCCGACAGGAACAGCACCGGGAACAGCGCGAAGAACGCAAGCAGCAGCGCCTGCTGCAAGGTGCGGGTCACGGCGGCCACGAACACACCCATCGCGATGGCACTGAGCTGGAAGAGCGCCGCGAGCACCATCAGCGTCACCAGGCTGCCGCGCTGGGGCACGTCGAACGCCGCCACGATCAGCAGCGCCGGGAAGATCGCCAGCAGATTCACGGCCACGGTCGGGATGGTCTTGGCGGCGAACAGCTCCAGCGGGGTGATCGGGGTCACCAGCAATTGCTCGATGGTCCCGTGTTCCTTCTCGCGCACGATCGACGCCGCCGGGATCATAACCCCGACCAGCATCGCGGCCAGGGCCAGCATCGAGAGCACCATGAAGTTTTTGGTCTCTTGCTCGGGGTTGTACCAGACCCGGGGCACGGCCACGGCCTGGCCGGGGCTCGTCCTCACCCCCACCTGCAGCGGGGGACGATCGCCTTCAAACCGCCGCACCACCTGCATGGCGTAGTGACGGGCATTCTCAGCGACATTGGAGTTGGTGCCATCGAGCAGCAGTTGCAGGGTTGGCCGGGTGCCGCGCTGGTAGGCCTGCTCAAAGCCCGGCGGAATGACCCAGACCATGGCCACACGTCCGGCCTGCAGGGCCTGTTCCCCCCGACGGGGTTGGTCGCTCACCTCGCGCAGTTCAAAGGTCTCGGTCGCCTTCAGCAAGGCCACCAGGTGCCGGCTGGCCACGCTCTGGTCCTGGTCCACCACCGCCACCGGAAGTTCGCGAATCTCGAAGGTCAATGCCAGCGTGCACATCACCGCTTCGACGGTGTACAGGAACAGAATCAGGAACAGCACAGTGCGGTCACGCAACACTTGCGTCACTTCCTTGCGCAGCAGGCCGACAAACCGCCCGCTCACGACGCCACCTTTTGGCGCAGCCGCCACGCCGCGAAGACAAACACCACCGCCGTGTACAGTGCCAGCCACGCTAGGTTGGGCGCCAGCGCCACCAACCCAGCATCCTTGAGCACCACGTCGCGCGAGATTTCGACGAAATAGCTCGCCGGCACCAGAGTGCTGTAGAGCTGCAGCATCAGCGGCATCGTGAACACCGGGAACAGGAAGCCCGAGAACAGGAACGACGGCATCAGGCTGACGATCAGCGCCACCAGCATGGCGCTGAGCTGGGTCCTGGTCACGGTCGAGACCAGCAAGCCGATGCCGACGGTGGTGAGCACGTACACCGCCGACGCGGCCGCCAGCAAGGCCGGGCTGCCGGCGAACGGCACGTCGAACCACACGATGCCCACGCCCACCAGCAGCGCCATTTCCAGCAGCGCGACCCCGGCATAGGGCAGGAGCTTGGCCAGCACGAATTCCGCTGAGGTCACCGGCGAGGCATAGATCTGCTCGATCGTGCCCGACTCCTTCTCGCGCACGATCGCCAACGCCGTGAGCAGGGGCGGGAACGCCATCAGGATCACGGCAAACAGCCCCGGCACGACGAAGTTCGCGCTGCGCAGGCCAGGGTTGTACCAGACCCGGACTTGGGTCTCGATACGTTGGCGCGGCGCCGCTGGGTAGCTGGCGACGATGGCTTCGGCGTAGCCCAAGGCCAGCGCGGCACTGGAGGCGAACGCGCCGTCCACCAGCAACTGCACCGGCGCCTCCTCGCCGCGCAGCAAGGCCCGCTGGAAGCGGCGCGGGACAACCAGCACCACCCGGACCTGGCCACGCTGCAGCGCCTGCTCGGCCTGGCGCGTTGTGTCGAACGCGTGGCTTTGCTCAAAGTAGCCCGTGGCCGTGAACCGATCCACCAGTTCCCGGCTCGCCGGGGACCGGTCTTCGTCCAGGACGCCCAGGCGGATGTTGTTGACATCCAAGGTGACGGCATAGCCGAACAGAAACAGCATCACCAGCGGCATCAGGATCGCCAGGCCGATGGTCAGCGGATCGCGCGCCAACTCCCGGCACTCTTTGCCCATCAGCGCCAGGACGCGCCGGCGGTTCATGCGGCGGCTCCGGTCTGCGCCGTGGCGTGGGCGATGGCCTGCACGAACACCGTCTCCACCGAGGCGTCCGCCGACTGACCTGTCTGGGCGCGCAAGGCGTCGAGCGTGCCCCAGCCGATCAGCGCGCCCTGGTGCATCAGGCCGATGCGGTCGCAGTAGGCCGCCTCGTCCAGGTAGTGGGTGGTGACCAGGATGCACATGCCGCCCTGGGCCAAGCGCCGGATCAGCCACCAGAACCGGTAGCGCGCCAAGGGGTCCACACCGGAAGTCGGCTCGTCCAGGAACAGCACCGCCGGCTGGTGCAGGATGGCGCAGGCCAAGGCCAGCCGCTGGCGCTCGGCCCCGGACAGCGCCGCGACGAGTCGCTCCGACTCCAGGGTCAGTCCAAGTTGCGCGGTCGCCTGCGCGATCGCGTGGCGGGCCCGTTCACCGCGTAGGCCGTAGGCGCTGGCGAAGAAATCGAGGTTCTCCTGCGCCGTCAGGTCCAGGTAGAGCGAAAAGCGTTGGGACATGTAGCCGATGCGCTCGCGCACAGCGGCGATTTGGCCGGGCAGCGACAAGCCTGCGACCTGCGCATGGCCTTCGGCGAAGGGCACCAGGCCACAAAGGCCCCGGATCAAGGTGGTCTTGCCGGCGCCGTTGGGCCCGAGTAGGGCGAGCAACTCGCCCGGCTGGATCGACAGCGACACCCGATTCACGGCCCGGAAGCCCCCAAACACGACCGACACGTCGCGGGTCGCCAGGCCGGGGCCGGACGCCGCAAGGGTCACCGGCGGCAACGTCGCCGGTGTTTCGGGTTCCATCGCCGTGTCATGCAGGACGAACACGTCCTCGAGCACAGGCTCCGCCGGCCGACTGCCAGGGACCGACGGCGCGGCGGGATCGCGGGATTGGAAACGGGCCCGGTCGGGCAAGACCTGCAGGCCGCGGACCTGCGGGTGGGCGCGCAACGCAGGCAAGCGCTGCGCGAGGTCGGCCCCCCGCACCTCGTAGACGCGACCCGCCGCTTGGGCCCGTAGACCTGCCGGCGTGTCCAACGCGAGAGACTGGCCGTCGCGAAGCAGCAGGACCCGGTCGCAGCGCTCGGCTTCGTCCATGTAGGACGTCGCCACAATCGTGGTCACGCCGGTCGCGCGGTACTGGGCGAGCATTGTCCACAGTTCCCGCCGCGACAGCGGGTCCACGCCCAGCCCCGGTTCATCGAGGATCAGCAGCTGCGGGGAGTGGATCAGGTTCGTACACAGCGACAACTTCTTGCGCATACCGCCCGAGAGCTTGCCCGACAGGCGCTCAGTGAACCGGGCGAGACCGGCCATGGCCAGCAACTGCGCCCGGCGCGGACCGTAGTCGGCGTCGCTGACGCCCCGCAGCGTGGCCGCCAGCCGCAGGTTCTCCTCGACGGTCAGGCGGTCGTACAGGGTGAAGCCCTGGGTCATGTACCCCAGGCCCGCAGCGATGCGCTTGCTGTCCCGGCGCGAATCGCCGCCCAGGACCGTGCAGGACCCCTCACTGGGATCCAGGATGGCCGCGAACATCTGCAGCAGCGTGGTCTTGCCGGCGCCATCGGCGCCGACGACCCCCAAGGTCTCGCCCGGGACCAGCGACAGGGTGATGCCCCGCACCGCCCAACGCGGGCCAAACCGCCGGCCCAGGCCCTGAGCGACGAGGCGAGCGTCCGGCGTCACTGCGGCACGCGCAACGGCGTGGGCCACGGCGCCTGCTCGTCCCAGCGTATCCAGGCATCCGCCGGCATGCCCGGCTTGAGCTGCTGCTCGGCGTTGTCGATCATCAGCGTCACGCCATAGACCATCTGTGCCCGCTCATCGGGCACGTGGATATCGCGCGGGGTGAACTGGGCATAGGGATCAACCCGGGCGACGGTCGCCGGAAACGTCTGGTCCGGGTAGGCATCGACCCGCACCTGCGCGGTGTGGCCGAGCTTGACCCGGCCCGCGTCGTTGGCGGCCAAATACACCTTGAGCTCGATGCGTCGCAGATCCGCCAGCAGCGCCAAGGGCTGGCCTGGCTGGATCACCTCTCCGATCTCGACGCCGCGCACCAGCACGGTGCCGTTCTGCGGCGCCTTGACCTCGGTGCGGCTGACGTTGGTCTGGGCCAGCCGCACCCGCGACTCCACGCTGCTCACTTGCGCCTGCAGGCTCGCCCGCTGTGCCCGCAGCCGCCCCAATTCGCCTTCGGCCTGGTTGACCGCATCGTTGGCGCTATCGAGTTCCCGGGCCGTCGCAATCTGGGTGGTGACCAGGCGCTCGATCCGCGCGCGTTGCTGGCGGGTCGTCTCGACGTGGTGCCGCCAGGAGATGATCTGGGCCTCTAGCGCCGCCACACTGGCCCGGATCGCCTGCGCCTCCTCCTGCACGCTGCTGAGCTGGTCCTGTGTGGTCACCGGATCGATCACCAGCAACACGTCTCCGGCCTGGACCGGTTGCCCCTCCACCAGCCGCTGCTGGACCACCCGGCCGCCGGTCTCGGCGGCCAGGCGCACTTCCGTGGCTTCCACGTGGCCGCTGGCGTACGCAAACCCGGTCGGTAAGGGCGGCACCCGCAGCCACTGATAGGCGAGCGCGGCGCCTCCTGCCAGAACGACCACGGCCAACAGACTCCAAACGATTCGACGTCGCATCATGCGGCCCTCCTTGGATGGCCCAGGGCACGGCGGTCCATCACGGACCGCTGTGTAGGTTGTCGTACACCACGTCGAACCGCTCGACGCGCTCCCCTCTTCGCACCTCAATGCGGAAGCGATGATGGCGACCTTTCGCGATGACGAAGGTCGTCCCGAACGACAGCGCGTCTCCCAACGGCATCGGCTCGAGCACCTTGCTCATCGCCACGCCCTTGGGCGGGGTATGCCGTACGGTCACCGTGGCCTGCGTGATGCGCTGGCCGGTCGGAGTATCAAACAGCGCGACAACCAGGTGGTGGGTGTCGGACGCGGGGCGGGCCGCGCCGTGCACTTCCGGCGCGGGCGGGTGCGCCGCGAGGGTGGCTTGGGACAGCACAGCGGGGACCACGCCGTAGTAGAGCGTGATCCGCTCGTTCTGCTGACGCTGGTCCGTGGGCGCCGCCTGGGCCGCCCCTGCGACCGCCACCGCCACCGCCACCGCTCCCATCACGGCCCACCTCAGGCGCCGAGCGTGGCCACCCGCTCCGCGCGCCTGGCTCATGCGGACACCGCCTGCCGGCGCCGGGCCGGAATGAACGCCGGTGTCGACGCCAGGTAGCGCGAATAGGACTGACCGAAACGAGCCAGGCTGTCGCCCTCCTCCGCCTTGGACAGACGCCAGTAGGCGATAACCAGGATCGGGAACATCGCCAGCGTGATCAGGGTCGGCCACTGAAGCAGGAAGCCGAACATGATCAGCACGAAAGCGACGTACTGCGGATGGCGGATGCGGGCGTAGGGCCCGGTGGCGGCCATCTCGCCCAACCGCTGGGCGCGGTAGAGCACCGCCCAGGCGCTGGACAGCAGCCAGAACCCCCAGACGATGAACACCATGCTCAGGATGTGGAATGGTCCGAAGTGCGGATTGGCTCGCCAGCCCAACATCATCTCGAACAGGTGGCCGGCGTCATGCGAGAGCCAGTTCACCTCCGGGAAGCGGCTGCTCAACCAGCCCGACAGGAAATACAGCGACAGCGGAAAGCCGTACATCTCGGCAAACAGCGCGACGATGAACGCGGAGTACATCCCGAAGCTGTGCCAATCGCGGCGCGTCGACGGGGTGTAGAAGGTGTAGGCGAAGAAGATGAAGAGCGCGGCATTGAGGACCGCCAAGGTCCACAAGCCATAACCGGATCCACTGGACATAACTGTCTCCTCGTTCAATGTGGGTGGCCGCCACGCGGGCGGTCGTCGGGGGTGGGCGCGGGGCGATCGGGCGTCGGTGCGGGTGCCGGTGGCTCCGGCGACTCACCATGGCGGTGACCGCCGTGGCGATGGCCTGCGTGCATGCCCAGGTGCAGGGCGAAGAACGCGCCGATCAGGACGTAGGGCAGGGTGCCAAACAGATGCGTGCCGTGCTCGACGAGCAGGAAAAAGCCGGCAATGGCCAGGAAGCCCAAAAAGGCCAGCCGTATCCACCATGGCGCAGGGGAGCGCAGAGGTGGGTGAGGGTGCGGGTCGTGACGAGACATGGCGAACTCCTGGCGCGAGATGGAAAGCACCTGAGGCAGGGGAACACGGGAGCCGCCCGCCGTCCCTGGCGACCTGCCCGGGCGGCGAGACAGCCCCCGGCATCGGCAACGCACACAGTCCGGCCGTCGCCACGCGGCGCGGGCTGCCGAGGGTGAAGGAAACCTAACGCCGCGTGTTGCCCGCGGGTCGAGGGCGTCGCACCGGCCGCTCATCGCGCCCGCTCTTGTGCGGCCGCGGACACCGCATGTGACCCCACTAGTTCCCGGCGCTTGACCAGCGCATAAATCACCGGAATCACCACCAGGGTCAGGATTGTGGACGACACCATGCCGCCGACCATCGGGGCGGCGATGCGGCGCATGACTTCCGACCCGGTTCCGGTGCTCCACATGATAGGCAGCAGGCCGGCCATGATCGCCGTCACCGTCATCAGCTTGGGCCGGACGCGCTCCACCGCGCCTTCGACGATGGCCGCCTGGAGATCGTCCAGACCCAGGTCCTTGCCCTGTGCCTTACGCTTTTCGGAAAGCGCAACCAACGCGTGATCAAGATAGATCAGCATGATCACGCCGGTCTCGGCGGCGACGCCGGCCAGCGCGATAAAGCCCACCGCGACGGCGACGCTCAGGTTGTAGTCCAGCGCCCACATCAACCAAACGCCGCCGACCAGGGCGAACGGCACTGAAAGCATCACGATCAGCGATTCGGTGACGCGTCGAAAGTTGAGATAGAGCAGCAGGAAGATCAAAGCCAGCGTTACTGGCACGACCACCTTCATTTTCGCGATCGCCCGCTGCATGTACTCGTACTGGCCGCTCCAGGTCGCGTAGTAACCGGGTGGAAAGGTGACCGACTTGGCGACGGCGTCCTGCGCCGCCCGTACATACGCGCCCAGATCGCTGTTGCGGGTATCCACGTAGATGTAGGCCGACAGCAGCGCATTCTCGGTGCGAATCGATGGCGCGCCCTTGCGCACCGAGACCGTGGCCAATTCACCCAAGGGCACCTGCGCGCCGGCCATGGTCGAAACCAGAACATCCCGGGCGATGGCTTGCGGGTCGTCACGCAGCTCCCGCGGATAACGCACGATCACGCCAAAGCGCTCTCGGCCTTCCACCGTGGTGGTCACCATCTCGCCGCCCAACGACGCGGCGATCACGTCCTGCACTTCGCCCACAGTCAGGCCGTAGCGTGCCAGCTGCCGCAGGTCGGGTTCGACGTCGAGGTAATAGCCGCCAGTCAAGCGCTCGGCATAGGCGCTGGTCGTGCCCGGCACCGCGCGCACGGCGCTTTCGATCTGTTTGGCGAGGCGCTCCATCTCCGCCAGGTCGGTGCCGAATACCTTGATGCCGATCGGTGTTCGAATACCGGTCGAGAGCATGTCGGTGCGCGCCTTGATCGGCATCGTCCACGCATTTGCCACCCCGGGAAACTGCAGCGCCGTATCCATTTCGGCGATCAGCTTGTCGACGCTCATGCCGTCGCGCCATTCGGACTCGGGTTTGAGGTTGATGACCGTCTCGAACATTTCCAGTGGCGCCGGATCCGTTGCGGTCAGCGCGCGTCCGGCCTTGCCAAACACCGATTCGACTTCGGGAAAGGATTTGATGATGCGATCCTGTTGCTGCAGCAATTCGGCCGCCTTGGTCACCGACATGCCCGGTAGCGAGGCCGGCATGTAGAGCAGTGTGCCTTCGTTGAGCGTGGGCATGAATTCGCTGCCCAGGCGGGATGCCGGCCACAGGCTGAGCAGCAGGACCAGCGCCGCCGCGCCCAGGGTCACGCGCTTGTGCCTGAGCACGAACGCAATCACCGGCCGATACAGCGCGATCAAGAATCGGTTCACGGGATTTTTTTGTTCCGGCAGGATCTTGCCGCGCACGAACAGCAGCATCAGCACCGGCACTAGCGTCACCGAGAGCAGGGCACCGCCGGCCATCGAGAAGGTCTTGGTGAAGGCCAGCGGGCGGAACAAGCGACCCTCCTGGGCTTCCAGGGCGAATACCGGCAGGAAGGACACGGTGATGATCAACAGGCTGAAGAACAGCGCCGGACCAACCTCGCGGCAGGAATCGATGATCAACTGGAGCCGCGATCGGCTACCGTCGTCGCGTTCGATGTGCTTGTGTGCATTCTCGATCATGACGATCGCTGCATCGACCATCGCGCCGATGGCAATCGCGATGCCGCCCAGGCTCATGATGTTGGAGTTCATGCCGAGCGCGCGCATCGCGATGAACGCAATCAGCACGCCGATTGGCAGCATGACGATGGCGACCAGCGCGCTGCGGGCGTGAAAAAGGAAGATCATGCAAACCAGCGCGACAATGATGCTTTCCTCGATCAAGGTCTTGCGCAGCGTAGCGATGGCGCGATGGATCAAGTCGGATCGATCGTAGACCGGTCGCATGCTGACGCCCGCCGGTAGCCCCGCCTGGATGTCGGCAATTTTCTGCTTGAGGCCATGGATGACTGACAAAGCATTCTCGCCGTAACGGGCAATAGCGATGCCAGCGACGGTCTCGCCTTCGCCGTTGAGTTCAGCGATCCCGCGGCGCTCATCGGGGACCAGCTCGACGTGGGCGATGTCACCGATTAGCACCGGGGTGCCGCTCTCTGACTTGAGGACCAGGTTTTCGATGTCGCCGATGCCTTTCAGGTAGCCGCGGCCACGGACCATGTATTCGGTCTCAGTCATCTCGATAACGCGGCCGCCGACATCGCGATTGCTTTGCGCGATCACTTCCGAGATGCGCGACAGCGGCACGCCGTACTGGCGCAGCTTGCCCGGGTCCACGGTGACCGAGTACTGGCGCACGAAGCCACCGACGCTGGCGACTTCGGCAACGCCGGGCGCCTTGGTCAGCTGGTAGCGAACATACCAGTCCTGGATTGCGCGCAATTCGTCGAGGGATTTTTGCTTGCCTTCAAGCGCGTACTGATAGACCCAGCCCACGCCCGTGGCGTCCGGCCCGAGCGTTGGCGTCACTCCCTCTGGCAGCTTCTTGGAGGCGAAATTGAGGTATTCCAGCACGCGCGATCGTGCCCAGTAGACGTCCGTGCCGTCTTCGAAGATCACATACACAAACGAGGCGCCGAAGAACGAGAAACCGCGGACGACCTTGGAGCGCGGCACCGCCAGCATGGCCGTGGTTAGCGGGTAGGTGACCTGGTCTTCAACCACCTGTGGCGCCTGGCCCGGCACTTCGGTGAACACGATGACCTGCACGTCGGACAGGTCGGGCAGCGCATCCAACGGCGTGTTGACGACGGCGTAGATGCCGCCGGCCGTGATGGCGGTCGCCATCACCAGCACGAGGAAGACATTGCGCACCGACCATTCGATCAATCGCGACAGCATGTCAACGCTCCGCCTGGTTTTTGGCCGCAGCGGGCTTTGCAGGCGTGGCCGCATGGCCCTGGTGTGCGCTTAGGCCCTGCAACGCCGACTGCAGGTTGCTCTCGGCATCGATCAGAAAGTTGGCCGAGACCACCACGCGTTCGCCTTCCCGGACACCATCGCGAATTTCGATCAGGTCTCCCGCGCGTTCACCGATCACAACCGACCGCGGTTCGAAGCGGCCCTCGGCTACTTGCACCAGCACCAATTGCCGCTTGCCACTGTCGAGTACGGCCGAACGGGGCACGGTCAACACCGCCGGGGACGCGTCCCGCGTCACCGTGAGATCACCAAACAAGCCGGGACGCAGCAAGCCGTCGGGATTGGGTAGTTCAACTCGCACCGCCAACGTCCGCGTTATCGCGTCGATGACCGGCTGCACGAAGGTCACCTTGCCTTCAAAGGATCGCCCGGGCAGGGTCGACGACTGGAATGTCGCGGGCTGGCCGATGGCGACTGCGGCGGCGCTCGAAGCGGGCACGTTGGCGATTAACCACACGCTGGACAGGTCAGCCAGCCGCAGTATGGTTTCGCCGGGCGCGAAGCGAGCGCCCTGGGTGACCAGCTTTTCCATTACCACCGCATCAGCAGGAGCAGTGAGCACGAGGTTGCCCGCGCTGTCCGAATTCCCGGCGCGCGTCGATTGCGCGGCAACGACATCCCAATTACGCAATCGTGCCTGGGCCGCATCGCGCAGGTTGCGCATCATTGCGGCGCTGGCCGGATCGCTCGCTGCGAGTTTGCGGGCAGCGGCGTCGGCGACGCGATACTCGTTCTGCGCCGCGATCAGCTGCGGACTATAGATCGACAGCAAGGGCTGGCCTCGCCGCACCGACATGCCGGTTTGATTGGCGTACAGGCGCTCGACCCAGCCCTCGAACTTCGGCGCGATCGCATATTGGCGAGTTTCATCGACCTGCACCGTAGCGCTGGCGCGTAGCGACGGCGACAGCCCGCGTAGGCGCACCGGTTGGGTGCGGACGCCGAGTTTCTGGATCTTTTCCGGGGACAGGGCCACCGTTCCGGGCGTCGCGGGCGCTTCGCCGCCCTCGAAAACGGCGATGTAGTCCATGCCCATGGCGTCTTTCTTCGGTACCGGCGAGTTATCGGCAAGCCCCATCGGGTTGCGGTAGTACAACACCTTACGTGCTTGCTCGACGGGAGCGGTCGAAGGTGAGCTTTCGGCGCTGGATCGCGTGCTGCGGCCGACGATCCAACCCGCGGTCAGCGCCAGTAGCACCAGCGCGGATACGACAAGCCAGTGGCGAGCTTTCATTGCGTGTCTCCGTTGATGGCGCGAACTTCGGCCGCACCCATGAGTTCGTCGCGAAGCGCATCCACGCGCGCGAGGTCGGCACCCTGCCATTCGCGCAAGGCATCGAGCAGTGTTCCGAAGTCGACTTCGCCGACCTGGTAACTCGCCAACGCCGATCGGAAATTCGCATCCGCCTGTGTGAGCAGCGTTGTCTCGATCAACTGTCGCTGTTCGCGGGCACCGGTCCAGCGCGCCCAGGCGGCGCCCAGGTTGGCCGCGAGGTCTCGGCGCACGCCATCGGAGCGGGCAAGCGCCGCGTCTTCGAGCAGGCGCGATTCCCGTTCGCGCTCGCGACGGGCGCGCTGCTGGAACGGGATTTCCACTTCGAACATCAACTCGTAACTGTCTAACTTGTCGCCGCGCTGCATAGCGCCGACGCCGACGGTGAGGTCCGGAAAACGGTTGCGACGTTGCAGCTCGACGTTTCGATTGGCCGCAGCGGCTATCGCCGCGCTAGCTTGCACGGCGGGGTGGGTGCCGCGCTCAAGCGTCTGCAATGCCGTCGTCAGGCTGCCGTCTTCGACCGGGAGTACGGGTGCACCACCAGGCTCAGCAAGCGGCGCATTGGCGCGGCGTCCGAGCACGGCATTCAAGGCCGCCATCGCCTGCCGCCGCTGGGCCAGCCTTTCGATGCGTTCGCGCTGCATCACCGTGCGTTCGACCTGCGCCCGGATCGAATCCTGCTGGGCCGCCATGCCCAAGGCGTAGCGAACGCCGGCGACGTCCTGCACCTGTTCGAGCAACGCGATCACGCGGTCGATCACGGTGACGGCTTCGCGGCCGTGCCAGTAACGCACGTAGCCCTGTTCCGCCTGGGCCAGCAGTTCCAGCGCCGTGGCGTCGCGCTCGAAGCGCAGCGACTCGGCTTCGCGGCGGGCGACATCGCGAGACAACTCGCGCTTGCCCCAGAGTGGAAAGCGCTGTTTCACCTGATAAGTAGTCGAGCCGACATTGCCCGGCAGGAAAAATCGCTGATCGGGATCGATTTCGCGTAGTTCAATCGAGGCCATCGGGTCGGGCAGGGCGCCGGCAGGCAGCACGCGTGCCTCGGCAGCGTCTGCGTCGAATTGCATGGCGCGCAATTTGGGGTTGTTCGCGACTAGCCATTCCCTGATCGAGGCGAGATCCTTGCCTGGATAGGGCTCAGCCGCTTGGGTGTCTTGAGGCCCCGCAAGCGACCAGGCGAGCACCAGGCCGAGAAGCACGCGAACCGCTGGAATTGCTGAAAATGCCATATCTCTTGCCTTGCACGGCCCGCCAATCGAAACGACGGCGGAGCAACTGCGGGAAGGGCGGCAAGCCGTGCACAGACGGCCGAGCCGATGCAGGAATTGGCAGGCGCTGCAAGGCACCCGCCAAACATCGGTCAGGGATTAAATCAACAACAGGTGGGCAGGATGCACTGTAGGTCGATGCCACGAGATTGGCGGCGGCAGCTCAGCGCAACTAGCGCGCCCGACGTCCAAACGCACGACTGCCGAGCACGCAAAAACCGACGCGGCCGCCATGAAAGGGACGGGAGGAACTCGCCCCACGTCGTTGCTCTGGTCGCCCTGGCTGCAATGCGCATCGCACGCGCTTGACTGCTTGACCGGCGGTACGGCGTGGCAATCGTGCTCGACGGCCGTCGAAACGGGGGCCTTCGCCAAGGCCAAATTGCCTATCGAACAAATCGAATGACTGGCCAGGATGGCCTGCGACCAGAGCAGCGCAACGATCACGACAATCGAAAGTCGGAAGCGCAGACGGTGGCGGCGGAATACGTTCATGGCAAGGTAAAGACTACACTCCTTGAGGATGAGTTCCCTGATCTGGATCAAATCCTAGCGGGGCGGCGACCGGCGACTTGACCCGGAGTAGAGTAGCCGTTGACGGCGAGAGAGGCCCTGATTGTCCATGAACCCGCACCCGGTCCCGATAAAACCGAACCCTTGCTCGAACAGTTGTGCGCCCAATTCCTCGGCCGAGGCGTTAAATCGCGATTGTTTTTGCCTGGCAGTGGACCCGCGGGAGTTGCACAAGGAACTGGAAGCTGTACTCGGCGCGCACGGCGTGCCGGTATCCCTGGCCGACTCGCATCCACATTTGTTCTCGGCGCTACCATTCTACGTATCGAGTCAGCACATTACGCAGACAGCGGAAGTCGTTGCTGCGATCGAGGAAGTGGTTGCTGCCAGCGATTACCAGTCCACCGTCATGTCATGGGCTCCCGCGATTGCCCAGTTCGATCCGGGGTCGCCAGGAGGGCTGCTGGGATTGGACTTTCATCTCGGGATCAGCGGGCCACGGCTAATCGAAATCAACACGAACCCGGGGGGCGTGCTCCTCAATGCCATTCTCGGTCAGGCCCAACATGCCTGCATGCCCGATCTGACGGTTCCACCGAATGACTCGGAGCACGTCGAAGAAGCAGTTCTACAAGCAGTACTGACCGAATGGCAACTGCAACGCGGTTCGATCCCGCTGCGATTCATCGCCATCGTCGATGAAGCGCCGAAGCGGCAATACCTTTACCCGGAATTCGTATTGTTTCGAGAGCTCTTTCTTCGCCACGGCTACAGCGCCGAAATTTGCGGTCCGGAGGAACTGAGCCGCAAGGAGAATCGATTGTGGTTACGCGATCATCCGGTTGATTTTGTCTACAACAGGCTGACGGATTTTGCCTTGCAGCAGACCGCCAGCGAAGTGCTGCGAGCCGCCTACCTGAGCGCCGAGGTTGCATTGAGCCCGCATCCACGCTCCCACGCGCTGTATGCGGACAAGCGAAACCTGAGCGTGCTTGGCAACCGCGATCTTCTTCAGGCTTTTGGGGCCAGCCAGGCAGCCATCGACATCCTGATGGCTGCGATCCCGCTGACTCAATTGCTGACACCTGAGAATCGCGAGGCGATGTGGGGCAATCGTCGTCGGCTATTCTTCAAACCCGCCGCGGGATTTGGCAGCAAGGCCAGCTACCGCGGCGACAAGCTGACCCGTCGGGTATGGGAAGAGATCGCAGCCGGCGCCTACGTTGCTCAGGAAATCGTGGCGCCGAGCGAACGCCACGTCGCATCCGGCGCGGATCCGCTCAAGGTCGATATCCGCTGCTATGCCTATCGGGGCAAGGTGCTGCTGTATGCCGCGCGGATGTATCAGGGACAGACTACGAACTTCCGGACGGTTGGCGGCGGGTTCGCACCCGTGCTCACGAGTCGGGAAGGGCGGGTCCAGGATTGAGCTCATGGCTATATCCGCAGCACGATTGCTCTTGCTGGATCGGCGAGCATCCGAACGAGCCGACAACACGCAGCAGTCACCGTGGTCGATTGTGGTGAACTGGGCACTGCTTCTTTACGGGTTTCGGTCTTCCCAGATGAAGCATCCGATTTCCCGTTCACCGTTCACCGTGCTACTCGGCAGCTCGAAAGCGGACAAGGTCAGCGACTTGCTGACGCCTTATTGTCAGGTCGACGAATAGCGTCCGATCCGGTACGAATATCGTGCCGAGTTCGTTGGGCGCGATTTTGACGCTGCCGATGTCGTCATAGGCGATCGTGGAATAGCCGACCGAGCCGGTGTCGCGGATCTCGGGACTGGCTGTGATGCTCAGGTGCAGAGGCCGCAATTGGTCTAGCAACAGCGAATGCAGTGCATCGCAGTTGAACTTCAAGCTGCGGCATGCCGGGTTGATCTGGTTGGTATGCACACTGGTGAGGACCTCGCGCTGGATTATTTCGGTCAGAGCCTTATCTTCGCTGTCGCTATTCAACCTTTTGGCGAACGCTTCGAAGAAGTAGTCGCCGACATTGCTGTGCTGATCGTCCCTAACCCAGAGCACTGTGTTCTGGTAGCCCTGGGTGTAACTGGCTTTTGCCTCATCTCTTCGATACTCGGCGTTTCGTTGGGCGAGCGTCGCGCCGTACGCCACGAAACCATTGTCTTCGACGGTCAGGGCTGAGCGCATCATCTCCAAGGCGTCGGGGTGCTTCGGGCCGCTATCCTTGCAAGCGATTGTGCTGTGGTTGTCCCCCGGCACCCGGCAGAACGCAGTCTCGCCGTTAGCTGCCAAGTGCATAGGCACTGGTTTCCTCGCGTCCGTCGCGAAGTCGAGCGCCAGTAGACCGGGATTTAGGTTTGCAGATGAGACCAGTACAGTTCCGTCTGAACCCGGCGTATTGGCGGCAGCGGCGATGCCCGAGTAGCCCCTCGTGCCTACCAGCACGGTCGCCAGGACGCGACCCGGGCCGTACCAGCGATTGGCCGGGTCGAATCGGTCGATCATCGCCAACCGGCGAGTAAAGGGGCTTGCTAGTTCCAATCCGCGCAAGATCTGTTTGCCGGTGTGAAACACCCGCTTCGACTTGTACCCTTTGGCGATACGACCCAGAAAGCTGATGCCCTTATGCGCCAAGGGCGAGCCAAAGTTGGCGGGAGCCAACATCAGCAACCGATGCAGCGGGTTGGTTTCCGGTTTGAAGAAGCGCGTCATCCAGGACCGCGCCACCAAGGCGCCAGTACTGTGCACGATCATGTCAACCGATCGCGGTGTGCGGGGCAACCTGGCCTCATTCCAAGCCCGGTCCATCGCCCGAATGATGTCGTCGAAAGTGACATCGTCGTCCATAGTGACGTAGTCGCCCAAATAAATTGGCCTGATCGGCCCGGGCAAGTTCAGGGCGCGCAGCCGTTTGGTCAACGTCTGGAACGAGCGCGATTCGTCGCTCCAACCATGCAGGATGACAATCATGAGCCTCCCCTCGAAGCAGAAATTCCCGGGCGATTCGGAGGCACGTCCGGCTCAGGTTAGTGCCGTAGCTCAAAGCCTGGGAATTATCAGAGCATACTTTGCTGACTGCGACTAGGCGCCATAGAAGCGCTTGACTGCTTCCACATTTTGGAGCGACTTCGGGCGGTATGGCTCAACACTCGAACAGTGCTTTACCGAGCCAAGTTCGAATCGTTCGATGACTGACGGATGCAATTTCGCACCGGGATCAATCTTTCGAGGTGCGGCCTTCCACCCAACCCAGCGGTTCAGCCGTCCCAGTCGATCACTCCTAGCATTAACTTCGCAGTGCTGCAGGCCATCGGCTCGAGGAAACAAGTGAAGTTTTCGCGTATCAATCGCCATGGGAAACGGAATGGCAGTAGCTTCATCGATCATCCATTTCAACGCGATATCAGACAGTCGAGACTCATTTTCCGAGTAGCTTCCGCCGATATCCGAGTGATTTCCCGCAAACCAAACTTGCTTGAGCCACACGATGGGGTCATTTGCATGGGCCAGCACATCGGCACTGTGTCCCCAACCAACTTGAGCGAAGTCAACGCGCGTCTCGTCGATGGCAAGCGCCTGCCGCGCATACCCTGTGCGCGGGTCCAACGACCGATCATAGTTACGCAGTCGCCAATTCGCATAGTGGGTACGTGCCTTGATCCCAGAATCCAGCGCGTCAAACACCTTTCGTCGAGCTCGCAAAAGTCGAAACGCAGTCCAGGCCATAACCGATAGGATTGCTCCAACGAAAAGTGGGATCCAAGCCACGCCAACAACGACACCAACAATCCGCGCTAACACAAGCGATCCGAAGAGCGCAACGGCCGCAATCAATGCAATGAATAGGATGCGACGCCTGCCTGAGCTGCCGAGTGCGGCCACTGTGTCGAACACACCAATGAATTCTGGGGCGACATTGCCGCGCTCACTTGAACCCGGCGGAACGCCGATCTCTTCCGATTGATACTCAACCCGAAAGCGCCGAGCCAGTTCTTCGCGCTCGGGTTCAAAATCCTCACGTTTATGCCCAGCGCCGTGTTCATAGACGTGCCGAACCGCGCGCTCGGCAATCTTTCTCAAAGCCTTGCCGCCAGCCGGCAAAACGCCGCCATGCTTGATCGAGGGTGGCACGCCGCACAGGTTCAGGACATTGGCCAAACTTCGGATGGTGTAGGCACCCCGACTGAATCCGAAGAGATAGATTCGATCGCCCGGTTCGTACAGTTGAAGTAGGGCTTCGTAGCAATCGATGATGTTCTCAGTAATGCCCGAGCCCGCGAGACTGCCCAACCCCTGCAGCACGCGATCTAGCAGTTTTATTCTTAGACCTGATGCCTCGCTTTGCGTGCCCAAACCTGGATCGTAGAAGGCGACTTGCTCGGCAGGATCGATCTCGTTTTCAACGCTCACCCGAGTTGCCCTGTACAGCTTGTAGACGTTACTCAAGTTCTGGTCCGGCCGTATTCCGCCGGCTTGGCCCGTTCCATCTGAAAAGATCAAGATATTCTTGGGCATATCATCCAGTCCTAAATGTTTGTCCAGACGTGTAATGGTTGCGCGGACCGAGCGCGCGGAGGAGGTCGCTAGTCTTTCGCGGCCCCCACTAAGGCCCACACATAGAAGGGATCAGCATCAGGCGTGGGCATGAGCGTGACCGAATTGACGAGAACCTTGGAATCGCGGGGGAGGCGCCCAGCTTGATATTCGGCTGCGGTTTCCGGTCGGTAGCCCCATGGCGGGTCGAGGATGCGGTTGCATCGTTGTGCCGGCACCGCCGCCCCATAACCGGATACGAGTAGCGAAAGTTCCTTCGTAGTGATGATGTAATCACCCTTGTCGGGGATCGGTGACTTCTGTCCTCCGCTCGCTGGAAGCCGGAATCCAGGCGGAAGCTCATAGTTGGACCGCGACTTGCTGAAGCGTCCAAGATAGATCCACGCCAGGTTGCACGGAAGTTCGCTTCGAGTGACTGCGTGCCCGCCGTCGTCAGTGCTCGTCCTGTCTTGAAAGAACGCGAACGCAAGAACGACTACCAAGCTGATAACCGTGGGTACGAGTGTATCTCGCCAGCCCGTTGACTTTGCCGCAGCCGAACCGCGGCCAGGGCGCTTGGGCGCTACGACCCGTCGTGCCCAAATCAGGCCCAGAACGAGTCCCACCGGATATGCCCACTTGGATGGACCGGCGCCCTCCATGAAGAGAATCGGGGTACCTCCCAAGGCCGCGCCGATAACCTGGAGCATGCCGCGCACAGTAGGCTTTGAGGAGACCTTTACCGTAAGGCTAAGCAGAAATCCTACAAATCCGCCGAGGAAGAGTATTCCGACGTAGGCAAAATTCATGATGGGTCTCGCTCATAGTCCGTCTTCATGCAGGCTCCTTCGTCGCTCCAAACGTTGCGCGTACCAGTTCCAATTCGCTACGGTTTTGCAACACGATTTGTCGACGCCACACCGGCAGCAAGTCGGTCGGGAGGTCGAGGCCATAGTGGCGCTCGAAGTAGTGGGTCATACACAATCGCATCGATATGCCAATGACCCCGTCGGTCATGCCATAGTCCATTTCGATTGCTTGGCGTTGCGTTTCCGAAAGCTCGGGATGTGGCGCCAATGTAATTGTGAAACACTCTTGCCACTGCCGATCTAGCGTTGCATCTATTCCAGATAGGCGTGTTTCTCCGATCGACAAAATGCGTGCCAGTACAAAGTCGCTGAAAACGGAACGGTTATAGCACCAGCTTCTGGCGTGCCATCGCGCGCCATCGTAGACGAGCGAATGCGGCGCGATCCAGCGGAGGGTAGGTTGGGGTGCCGTCATGGATTGGTAGCGAATTTCAATCGCGCGTCGTTGGTTCATTGCCGTGACAATCGGTCGCAGGGTGTGCGGGTCCATTCGTCGCCGCACCCTGGGCATGGCCGCGTGCGCCGGAATCGCTCCCAACCAGGAGTCGCCCGAGTCGATCGCGTCGTCGGCGAGTAGCAACAGTTGCGTCAAATAGTGGCGAGCGTTGGGGACGATGAAGCGCGGCGCGAAATTGCTGGTGGCGACATAAACCTTTCGGCTTCGATCAAATTCCACATTGCCGGGTGCCAAGCCCATGTAGTTCGCGACGTCATCCGAGGCTTGCGGCGCTGAAATTGCAAAGCGTCGCATCAAATCGGATCGACTGATGGCGCCTTCCCAATACAGTCGCTGTTCGAGAAACCCGTAGCGCTGGCGCTGACTCCAGCGGGTCGTGGCGGGCAGGGATTGGTCACTCATGGCGAACCTTCATCTGGCATGGGCGGATTATTTATGAACGAACTATAAATGTAAAGTTTCTTAATCTCGGTTAAGGTAGTATGCGTACTTGGCAGTCGTTATGCCTGAGTGCTAATGTACATCAAACACTAGCGCTGGGCCATTCCCGCTCACGGGGAACCACATCTTGGGCTCGAGGTTCGCGCTGTCACCTGTGTTCTCTGCGCCGGGGTCAGGCGGGAACCCATCGTCAATGGAGAGGCTGCATGTCGGATTTTTCGTCGCTCGAGGACCAGATCCGCGAATGTTTCGGGCGGGTTGTATACACGCACAAGACGCACGAAAAGATGGCGGAGCTATGCTCGAGCAAGTTGACCTACTACAAAATAGGTCAAATCGTTGCCTCCGCGCTAACGACCTCGGGCATTTTGGTCGTTGTCCTGGCAGCCCAGCCGCCTGTGTACATAAAAATTGCGACGGCGCTTCTTTCTGTGGCAACGCTCTGCCTTTCGGGCTACATGAAAGGCTTCGATCCAGGCGGAACCGCGCAGAAGCATCGCGACGCCGCCGCGAGCCTGTGGCCGATCCGGGAGTCGTACCTTTCGTTGCTGACTGAACTACGGTTGGGCTCGGTTGACTTGCCGGCCGTGTTAGAACGCCGAGACGCGTTGCAGGCCGAACTCGCTGCCGTCTACAAGGGCGCGCCGCAAACCAGCGGCAAGGCGTACGGCCTCGCACAGACGGCACTGAAGAAGAACGAGGAATACACCTTCTCCGATGCGGAGATCGATGCCTTTGTGCCGATCTCGCTGCGCAAGAGCAAGCCGTGATCGAGTTCAACAAAATCGCCGGGAGTTGATCGTGAGCCAGGCAAGCCTGTTCAAGGAATTTCGCGCCAACCTCACGGTGGCCAATGCGGAAGCGATCTCGATCAGCTACAACAACATCACTGCGCGTTTGAACAAGGATTACTGGGATTCCGAATCCGACGTCTACCACAGCATGAAGATCGGGTCCTGGGGCCGGCATACAGCCATCAACGGCGTCAGCGACCTTGACATGGTGTTCGAGATTCCGGAAGACGACTACAACCGTTACAAGAACCTGCAGGGCAATGGCCCATCGACCATGCTGCGCGAGGTCAAGGAGTGCCTGCAGGCGCGTTATCCGACGACGTTGATCAAGGCGGACGGCCAGATCGTCGGTGTCTTCTTCAAAGACTACCGCGTCGAGGTCCTGCCGGCGTTTCGTGACGCCGATGACAACTACGTCCACGGCGATACGAACAACGGCGGCACTTGGAAGACCACCAAGCCACGGCCGGAAATCGCGGCCGTCAATGCCCTGGACAAGCTGGCCAATGGCAACCTCAAGCAGGTCTGCAAGATGCTGCGTGCCTGGAAAAACCAGAACGGCGTTGGCATCGGCGGATTGCTCGTCGATACTTTCGCTTACAACTTCTTCGTCGAAAACGATGAGTATCACTCGGCTGCTTTCTCGAACTATCCGGACTTGATGGTGTCGGTGTTCGCCTATCTTGGCGGACTGCCGTTCCAGGACTACTGGTACGCACCCGGCAGCAACCAACGCGTCAAATGCAAAACCAAGTTCCAGGCCAAGGCGCGAAAAGCGGCGGCCAAATCCGAACTTGCCAGCAAAGCAGAGGATGAGGTCGAGCAGTCGAAGTTGTGGCGGCAGATTTTCGGCCCGCTCTTTCCGAAGGTGGAAGCCGTCGCCAAGAGCGCTGTACTGGCCGAAAGCATCGTCGACCACGAGGAATTCATCGAGGACACGGCCCCGCTGGATATCCGCTACGACATTGAGATCGACTGCGAGGTCAAGCAGGCCAACGTCTTGACCGATTTGCTGCGGACGATGCGAAAGTCGGGTAAGCGCTTGCCGACTGGGCGCCACTTGCGGTTCTTCGTCCGCAGCTCGGACGTGCCGCCGCCGTATCTGCTCAAGTGGAAGGTGCGCAATCGCGGCGCGGAAGCCCGGCGCAGGAACATGCTTCGCGGCGAAATTTCGCCTGACGGCGGCCAATCGCAGCGGCTCGAGAGCACCAGCTTTGCTGGCGACCACTATGTCGAGGTGTATGCGATCAAGGACGGCTACACCGTTGCGCGGGACAGGATTTCGGTGCCGATCGAGTAGTTCTGGCAGGCGCCCGTCGGCGCGGATGTAGTACAGCCACAAGTAGACCACTGCGGAGTCCCCGTTCAACCAAAGGCAGCCCATGTCGATCGCGGACTGGTTTCAGACGTTCTGCCGGAAGTTGCAGGTCTCCAACGGAGCGGCGATTTCCAGGCGCTACCAGAACATCACGCAACGGCTGAACACGGATTTCTGGAGCACGACTTCCGAGACGGCGCACAGCCTCTATGTCGGTTCTTATGGCCGCAACACCGCCATTGACGGCTTCAGCGACCTGGACATGATTTTCCATCTTCCGTCCTCGTTGTACGAAAAGTACGACAAGTACACCGTTAACGGTCAATCCGCCTTGCTGCAGGCAGTCAAGACGTCGATCGAAAGAACCTACTCGACCACCAGTATTCGAGCCGATGGGCAAGTCATCGTCGTGCCGTTCACGGATGGAATGTACTTCGAGGTCGTGCCTGGATTCGACAACGTCGGTGGCACCTTCACCTATCCCGACGCCAACAACGGAGGGGTGTGGCGCACCACCGATCCCAAACCCGAGATCAAGGCTATTCGGGACCGGAACGGGGAAACGAATGGCAACCTGGTTTGGCTATGTCGAATGGCCCGGCAGTGGAAGCAGGAATGGTCGGTACCGATTGGCGGATTGCTCATCGACACCCTGGCCTATCAGTTCATCGAGAGCTGGGCTTACAAGGACAAGTCGTTCTTCTACTACGACTATCTGTGCCGCGACTTCTTTGCCTGGCTGGCCAACCAGAGCCTGGAGCAGGAGTACTGGCGCGCACCAGGAAGCGGTCAGCGCGTGCACGGAAAAGGTCTGTTCCAACACAAGGCAAAGCGCTGTTACAACCTTGCCCTCGAAGCCATCGCCCACGAAACAGCGAAACCATCGCGGGAATGGTCGGCCAAGCAAAAGTGGCGCGAAATATTCGGAACCACCTTTCCAGATTGAGGACGGCCTCGTAGGGACAGGCCAGCACGCGATGCGCATCGAACAGGAGCTACAGCCGCTGACGCTGCCCGGCTGACGAGATCCCGATCTGAAAGCGGATCGCTCAGTGCAGACGACCGCAGGGGCGGTCCGTCGCATCCGTGGTGTGAAACCGATAGTCGATGACCATGCGCGTGTATGGATTGATCCTGACCTCCATCCACACGCACAGTTCGCGGCCGGCGTCGTCGAACACCGGCTGGGGCAGGGCAGTCACATACCGCTCGACGTCCATGGGACATGCTAAACCTTCGCTACACGGCTTGGCACGGTTTGCTCCAATCAATTTGGCCGCAAATAGTTCGGGCCCACGCCGGAGAGCAAACGCCCGCGTGCGTCCTGCGTCAAATCGATTGAACCTTCGATGCCTTCGGATCGACCGGCGGCAGCCCCAGCCGGGTACGCAGCACCAGCTTCAGCGCTTGCATCGCGGTTTCATTCGCGCTGGCCAGCTCCTCGGTCTTTACGCCCGTATGAACCAGCTTGCCGCGAAGGTCGTAGGCCGCCACCACTTGCTTCGCGAAATGCTCACGTTCCGGCTCCTTCAGGCTTGGCTGGTCCAGGATCAACTGGCGGATGCGCCGGCGAATCGAATGCTCCTTGCGAAAGTCCAGCTCTCGATGCAACGACTGCAGCGCATCACGCGCATCAGCATCCGCCTCGGTGGCCAGTTGCCCGTCAACATCGGCTTGCAGCTTCTCCAGGAGTTTCACGGCCGCCGTGTGCTTGGACGTACGCGGGGCCAGCACCTCGAGCGCGATCATTCGTGTCAGGAAGCACGCCCGCGGCGCAGTTTCGTAAAAGCTGCCCAAGTACAGTTCGATGGCAACAGCCAAGTCCGTTTCATCCGCGTTGGCCGGCAGCACGGCGCCGTCAATGCCCTTGATCAGCGCCGGTGCGATGGTTTGCCACCCGAGCATCACTTTCCCGGTGAGGTATCCAGAGATGGCTTTCACCTTCTGGCCGCGAGGGTAAACGCAGTAGCCTGGCTCTTGCGTGAACCCCTTGGTGATCGTCTGCAGTTTCAACTCGGGAAGAAATGCAATCTGGTGCTCCAAGGCCAAGTTCCACAGTCCGGCCAGCAGCCGCGGCAGGAACGCGAGCGCGTCCTCGGGCGAGGGGAAGTCCCCCGCCTCGACGACCAAATGGCCGACCGAGTCACTCAGGGTGATTTCGCGGCTTGCGGCAGTGAAGCGGGGCTCGTCGCGCAGATTGAAAATCGGCTCGGCCACGCGCGTTGCCACGGACACGCGCAGCACGAACGATTCCGCCGAGGCGGCCGCGCTCAGTGAAGGCGAGCGACGTCGCCTGGGTGCCGTGGCCAGGCGAGCGGGACGTCGAGCCAACTGCAGCCGGCGGCGCGTCATGCCGGTGGCCTACGAAAGTCCGCCGTCGCCGGATCGACATCGGCAAAGCCGAATTCGAGCCAGTCATCGTCTTCATCGCCACCGGGCAACACCGAGGCCGACGTCAGCAACTGGCCGCGCTCCAGCGCCCGCGCGAAGGGATTGGGCTCGGAGCGCTCAGATTCCGGATGCCATCCGTAAATTCGCTGGAACTCTTCGGCCGAAATCCGTCCTGCCAGGAGGTCAAGCACGACACGCGCGGAAAGACTCACGGATTTGTGGTTCATGCGGATTCCTAAAGTGCCCGTGCCCGTGCCCGGAGCGGGGAGCGAGGCGCGCAGCGAAGCGTTGTGGGGGTCGAGCACGGGAACGGGCAGATGGGCGAGGGCCCGTTCCAGGTACTGGCGAAGCGCGGCACCGGCTTCGACGGTCCGTCGTGTTCCGGGCTGTGCGGGAGCGCCTGCGATCCGCGCTCGCAGCTCGTGGCGACGATCGTGTGGATCCAGCGGATTGAGGCGCTCAGGGCTGACGATCAGCACCAGGTCGATGGCGGAGGACTTGCGCAGGAACTGGCCGACGATCTCCTCGGCCGACATCGAGGTGGACAGCTGCGAGCGCTGCATCGCCTGGCACCCCGCATCGCACAAGATCACCACGCGCAAGGAATCTGGAGGCGCGCCGCTAAGCTGTTTTTCCTTCTTGCTCAGCTGAGTGTAAATTGGGTTGCGGATGGGCGAAGTGAATGAGGTGTACGCGGCGTGCCCGCCGCCACCGAATTGCTGCCGCATGTCGTAGGAAATCGTGACGTCGGCGTCGTCGACACGGATTTCCAACTTGCCGGTCGCGTCGCCCGTTCGGGCCAGGGCTCGCAGAAAGGGCACGACGTGCTGTTTGAGGAAGCCTTGGAGTTCAGCCCGCGACGGGAGCTTTAGCACCGTGCGGGTCTTGGGGTATTCGCCTTCGATCCGGTGGCCGACCTGGTACTTGAAGTGGTTCGGATTCAGCTTGGCGACGCGGGCGAGCCGGACCAGTTCGTTCCAAAATTGCTGAATCGGGTTGGTCTCGTGCAGGCCCCGGTCCGACGCGCAGGTAATGTCGCCGACCACATTCACGACCCCGCCCGCTATAGGCAGGCTAAAGCTGAAATCCGGGCTCTTGCCGGTGACCAAGGGCCGTTCGTGGTCGAACGGTCCGACTTGACCCAGCGCATGCAGCCACACCGCTTCCCACATGGCGGGCAACCGCCCGGTGCCGGATTGATTTAGCCGGCCCAGCAGGTCATCCAATGCCTTCGCGCTAAGCTGCGCCGACAAGGCGTCCAGCCGTTGCTGCAGCGCTCGCCGGGAAAAGATGAGCAGCTTCACTCGCATGCCGGCTCGGCTGACTCCGTCGCGCGAAGGACGGGCACGCGCGGTGGCGGGGTGGACACGGTAGCCATGGGTTCAGCGCTTGAAACCTGGACGAGGCACGGGCTTAGGTTCACTGGGCAGCTGCTGCGCCTGCATCAGGTGGGGGAACAAGGCTCTGGCGTAGGCCTTCAAACTTATGACGTGCACGATCTTATTGGACGTATTCAGCCCCAGCACCGTGGCGTAGTCCGAGAGAGCGATCGCCCCTGATCCTCGCTTGTGCCTCTTTCGAAGCGCCAGCAGCTGCAGCAGATACTTCGAAAAAGGCTTCGGCGGCAAGCCCAGGGGTAGGGATTCAGAGATATTCACTGGGTGTCTGGCGAAATATCGGCGCGCCTTCAGGTCAAAGCCATTCGTGGATGTCTCACCGTAGACCAGCAGGTGGTGCTCGTCCGAGCCCTTCAGCAGCTCTTCGGCCTGTTCGTAGCGGACAAATTTCTTCATCTCCGAATCCAGTTTCGACTCCTCCGCCTTGAACTCGATGAGCAGCAAACCGGACAGGTGGCCGAAAATGGCGTCGCCCGCGATTTCATGCGTGCCTGCCAGGGGCGCGCCGAAGTCGGCTAGGTTGTTTCTGACGACCCTGGCGACAAACGCGTATTCGACCGTCTTTTCCCACATCATTGGGCTTGCTCCTTTTCGATACAGCCACGAGCACCATGGCCTGGCCGCGCGATCCCGCAGCCGCCAAGTCCGACTCGCATTACCCGCGCCCCTGGGCACGATCGACTTCGTCTCTCGACGAGAGCGTAATCAGCGAGCGCATTAGCAAGAAATCATCCGGCCCGACCTCTTCCACCGTGCCATCGCCGCGCACGAGAAACTGCGCCAGTCGTTCGTGGGCAAACACCTCTGGGGTCAACGGATGCGCGGCGAACGGGTTGTGGAGCACGTACAGCCCGTCGAGCAGGTGCTCGACATACACTGACTTCGGGGTCTTGCGGATCTGCGGAATCAATTCCGAGGAGGAAGGGTGCAAGGTGGTGAACCAGATGCCCTTGTCGGGCGCATCGGCCAAGGCGCGCAGCTTGCCCCAGGTCGCCAATGGACCGTAGATCACGGCCGAGACTTCTGCGTAATCGGGGTTCGTGAAGAAGCCCACCGGCACGTCGGCGGTCGCGTGCTTGGGAACTGCGTCGATGTCGTAGTTCACCACGGCGTCCGTCTGGCCGGCGATCGTCGCCTCCTCGTCGAAATACACCCCGTACAGCGCGGCAATGATCGGGCGGTTGGCCGCCAGATGGGCCTGGGGGCGATCGAAGGGCGCGATGGCGATGACGAAAGGACGCTCCTTGGCCTGCGGCAAGGTCGCGTAGTACTCCCGATAACGTTTGGCCTTGGCGGTGAAGCTGTTGCACAGGCGCACGATCGCCTGGCGGTTGAACTCGTTCAGATCCCCGGGCAGTTGCGGTGGATCGGCCCCAAAGGCCAGCGCACCGCCTTGGGCCGGGCTGGCGATGGTCGCCTCCAGCACCAGCGGCGTGGGTGCGGTGACCACGAAATCCGGTGAGGCGAACGCACCATCCACGGTCAGGCCCAGCGCCTTGAGGGTCGCATGCAGGTACAGCTCCCAGAAGCTGGACTCAAAGGTCGTCTGGAACTCCTGCACGAACTTGCCGTCCCGGTCTTGGAAGCCGGTTGCCCATTCGGTGAGGACGGCGCGCTCGGGGGTGTTGTCGGTCGCCAGCAACATCCGGAAGATCGGATGCTGGCGCTCGGCGGGCACGATGGGAGTGAAAAGGTCCACGAACGGGCGCCTGTAGGAAGTCGTTCTAATCAACGTGGGGACCGCGGCGCGGGCGGACAAGGGCGCGCTACCCCTCGATGATGGCCGCCAGGCCGGGCGCACCCTGACCCTTGAACGCGGCGATGTTCGCCGAGGAATGGATACCCATCGCGTGATCGACTTGCTGCACTCGGAAAGCTGGGCCGTCGGGTATCCTACCGGTGCGCGGCCGGGGCAAGGGCCCGCGATTAGGGTTCGCCGCCGACGGCGGGCTGCTCCCGGGCGATCGCTTCGTTTTGTAGCCGCACGATGCGCTCGAGCAGCCCCGCCTGCAGGTGTTGCGCGCGCAGAGACAGTTCGTCGGCCTTCTTTCGCGTCTGGACCGCCCACTCACTGCCCTTGAAGCTGGTCAGGTTGAGGTAAACGATCGAGATGGCGCCGGTGGCGCCGGCCAGGGCGGCACTGATCGCCACGCCCGAGTCGCCGCGGGCGGCCTTGAACCCCAGGTCGAACACCAGCATGGCGCGATCGGCCAGATGCAGGCAGGTTTCGGCGATGCGGATCGGAATCTCGGTGGCGGTGCGCAACTCATGCAGTGCCTGTTCGGCCAGGTGGCGTTTTTTGACCTTATCCTTTTCGTTGTTGCGCTGGTTGCGAAGGGTAATGACGCGATCAAACTGGTCGGAGTCTTCCTGCACGGTCGCCAGCAAGAACGGCTCGACGTCATCTAGGATGTCCTGGTTGGCCAGGGTGAGCTGCGCTTCGACGCCTTGGTATTGGTCACGCCCAGCCGACAAAGTGACCACCGTCTGGATGAGCTTGCAGGCGACCAGCCCAAGCAAGGCGGCGGCACTGCCGGAGCCTGGCTTGTGACCGCCCGCTCCCAGCTTGGTCAGCAACTGGTCGGTTGGCAGCTTGATCAGTTCTTGTGGCATAGGCGACCCCGGGCGAGGAGCCAACGCTACCGCAGCCGGACCGCTGTTGCCGACAATCCGTTCGCGGACGTAAATAATTCACACCTCGCGGCGGCTATTTCTTGGTCACGTCATCCCCAGCCTCGGGCAGTGCCGACGTCATGCTTGTGGTGAATTTCTTGTCGAAGTGGTTCAGGAAGGTTTCCATCAGATGCCCGTGGTAGTAACCGTATACGGGCACCGTCACCGACTTGTCCTTGGGCCGAATGATGTTGAACGTCAGTCGATCCTTGCCGACGCTCGGCTTGAAGTAGGCCTTTGACTTCCAATCAGCCGCCTTGTGGGTGTAGTGCTTGCCGTCCTCCAGTTTCTCCCAGGTCGTGATCTTGCCTTCGGCTTCGGTCTGGTGGATGCGCGCGTCGAACTCCTTGAGCAGGCTGGCGGGATCGGGTGTGAGGAAGTGAATGGCCATCGTTGCTTGTCCTAGTCACTGATTTGAGGGGTGGAGTGACCTGCATGTATGCGCGCGCAAACGAATTCAAGCCCCGCGCGAGGAGGGATGGACGCCTAGCTGGCCACGGACATGGGTGGGCCCCTGAAGGGGACTGCGCCGGTATGAATCGCACGCTGGCTGGGCTATCGGGTGCGGCCCGAGGCCGTCCAGGCTGCCTGGGCGGGGGCGCTAGTGGGCATTGCGCGGGCGTTGCAAGCACTGGCCAACGCGGTGCAGCCGGAGATCGTCAGGCGCGACAGGAGGTCACGCAGGTCAGGTGGCAATCGTCAATCGAAAGGCGTCTGGGGCCGAGACTCTATCCGGCGTTGAACAGCTTTGTCTGCCGGCTGGTCGTAAGCCGATCACCATCGGTCAGCGTCGAGGACTTCAGGCGGCGCGCGCCTTCGGGCGAGAACGCATCGATCTCCTTGAGCTCGATCAGGCGCCCCAAGGCATCCTTGTACTTGCTGCTGTCGGCCGGCGAGGTGTTGCAGGTGGTGGAGAACAGCTCGCCGAAGGTCAGGCCCACGTCGTGCGCGTGGATGCGCCGCGGCAGCTGTTCCATCAGCGCCTTGACGCTCGCCTCCCCGGCGGGATCGTCGAAGCCGAAGGGCAGGGCGCTCTGGCCGAGGAAACCGTCATCCTTGCGTGTCTGGTAGCCCAGGACCGCGCCCTGGAACATGTCGATGCCGGCGCCGCCGTAGTGCAGGAAATCGTTGTTGCTGCGCCAGTGCACGCCGGTCATGACGTCGCGAGCCCGCGGATGCTGCGACAGGTGCACCAGCCAGTAGTCGCCGTGACCGGTCGTGCGGATGAAGAAGACCGTGTAGAACTGCGCGCCGGTCGCATCGATCAGGCTGCGGTACAGGCTACTCTGGATGAACAGGCGGAACTCGGGCTCGCTGGCCTTGATCTCGCGCACTGAGCGACCCTGGAAGACATTGGGGATGCCCATGGCCTGCAGGGTCTTGCGCGACTGCGGGGTGTCGCTGACGAAGTTGATGAAGGAGTCCACCGCGAAGGTCAGGATGACCTCCGAACGCGGCAACTCGCTCAGGATGTTGCGGATCAGCGGCAGCGGCACGTCCTTGTAGCCGTACTGATCGAGCAGGAAGAGCGAGCGACCACTGCGCGGGCTCTTGCCCTTGATGAACTGGATGATCGACTGGGCGTGATCTTCGAAGCCGCCCGGGTGCAGGTGAATGTCGGCCCCGAACCGATCGCCGAAGCCTTCTGCGCGCAGCGTCTTCTGCAGGGATGCGAAGCCGTCGCGGTTCTTCTCCACAAAGATGTAGTCCACCAGCATCTTCAGCGGCTTGGTGCGCGCCAGGCCCATCAGCGCTTCGGCTTCGCGCACGGTGTTGAGGAACGCGAAGGGGGAGCCGAGCACGCGCTCGCCGGTGTCCTCGTGACTGTAGACGCCGCCGCCGGCGAAGCCGTCAACCAGCGTGACGCGCATGGCGTCCTGGTGCGGCGAGCTGACCAGCGTCTGCAGGTACTCGAGCAGGTAGGCCTTGAGGACCTCGTGCTTGGCCACGCTGTGCTGGGCGATTTGCGCGGGGGCGCCGTCGGCCTTCCACTCGTAGGCTTTCTTGACCACCGACCGTCCTGTTCCCCGGAATCTGGCTTGAGCTTACGCGCCCGGGCGGGAAATCGGGAAAAGCCGGCGTTTTGGCTCGGCCCTCAGGCCATCGCCGCAACCGCGGCCGGCATCTCATCCCAGGTGCGCCCGTTGAGCAGTCGGCCGTTTTTCGCCTTTGCGCGGCGCTGCCCGTCGGCGCCCCAGCCGCCCCATTGCTTGAAGAAGAACGCGACCTCCTGAGCCTGGCACTGCAGTCGGACCGATTCGGCCCACTCCGGCGCCATGGGTCGCGCCTTGGGCCCGGACTCGCCGCCCACGATCACCCAATGGATGCCACTTAGGTCGAGCGCGCCCACGTCTTCCAGCAACGGTTCGACCGACAAAAAGCGGATGCCGGCGTTGATGGTGCGCAGGTAGTCAATGCGAGGCACGCCGTGACGGCAGTTCTCCACGGACACGCCGAGCCACACATTGGCCGGCACGGGACGCGTGCGGAAGAAGCGCGCCATGCGCGCCGCGCGCTTGGTCAATACTTGGTAGGAGTGCTGCGGCGTTGCGGCCATTACCGCGACAATTTGCTCGATGTAGCTGTCCGGCACCTTCTCGTGGAACAGGTCCGACATGGAGTTGACGAAGTAGGTGGTGGGCTTCTTGCGCTTGAGCGGCTCCTCGAGCCGGTTGGGTAGCAACGTCAAGGCAAAGCCGTTCTCATAGCCGGCGGTGCCCATCGCCTTCAGGCGCCGCGACAGAGTTTCGGCATAGCAGTGCTTGCAGCCGGCCGAGATCTTGGTGCAGCCGACGATCGGATTCCAGGTCTGCTCGGTCCATTCGATTTTCGAGGTAGTCGTCATGCGCTGGCCCTGTCCTTCATGGTGTCGATGGCATGTCCCAAGCGCTGAGACGGCGCGTGAAGTGTAGCTAGCCGCTCGAAACCGGTCACGAGCCGTTCTCGAGAAGTCGTGCGGCCGGATTGCTCGCCGCGCTGCCCGACTGGAAATAGCCGATCGCCTGCGCGACCGAGCGGTGCTCGGTGAGCGCCATCAGGGCGGGCAGGGCGACCCCTTGTCGACCGCCTTCGGTGATAAAGCCCGAGCGCAGGCTGTGACCGGCGAAATTCCCGCTCAGACCTGCCCGGGCGGCCCGCCGTTGCACGATGCTGGCAACCGCTTTCGGCGACAGCGCCGGGCCGATCCGGTTGCCCCACAGCCGGCGGAAGAGGGCGCCCTCGCTGATCTTCGAAGCCGCCAGCCACGCGGCAAGCGCGACGCCGGCCGCGCCCAGCACGGGCTTGTCGGGCGTGGCGGTCGCGCTCGGCCCGGCCTGCTGGGTCTTGCTGTGTTCCAGGCGGTAGATGAAGTCAGTGTCTTGCGTGCAGCGCAGGTCCTGCCAGTCGGCCGCGGCGATCTCGCTGCGTCGGCGGCCGCCGCTGGCAAAACCGAATAGCAGCAGGGCGCGATCGCGTAGGCCTTTCAGGGAGTCGTCGCAGGTCGCCACCATGGCCGTCAGTTCGGCCTTGGCGATCGCGGACTTCTTCGTCGGCCGTTCGCCGCGCTTGACGGTCGCCCGGCGACCGCGCGCAAGCAGATGCCGCACGGCGGGCGACTCGCAGGGGTTGTCGGCGTTGTGGGCGCGGTGCGCCGCCGACAGCACCGCGACGCGATGGATGATGGTGCTGAGTTTGTAGGGACCGAGGCGCTGTTTGAGGCCGGCGTCGATCAGCTGCTGATCCAGGGACGCCGGCAGTTCCCACGCCAGCGGACCGCCCTCGGAGCGCCGCGCCAGGTGGTCGACGATGAACTGGACGACAGTGGCGTCCGGCACCGGCAGCGCGATCGGCTGGCCGTACCGGCCCTGGAACCACGCCGCCCAGTAGCGCAGGGCGCTGTCATAGCTGCGCGTGGTGTTGGCCGACGCCGCCTCGGCCAGCAGCTCGCGCACGGCTTCGGCGGCCTGCGCCGCCAGCCGGTCCGGGGCGAGCGTCGCAATCGTCGCCGGCGAGGGTGGAGAAGTGATAGGTTTCATATGTCGTATGTATGAGTCTATATGAAATAGAACGTCTACTACCGATAACTATCTATTATCGGCAGTAGAGAATCAACCGGGCAGAGCGCCCGCGTCGCACAGGAGAATGACCATGGCTCGAGGGGTTTCCGCAGAAGAATTTGCCGCCGCCGCCGACACGTTGCTCGCCGCGGGCGAGCGACCCACGGTCGAACGCGTGCGCTTGGCGCTCGGACGCGGATCGCCGAACACCCTCGGCCCGATGCTCGACACCTGGTGGGCCGGTCTGGCTCGGCGCCTTCGCACCCAACTGGCCTTGCCGGGCGTGCCTGAGGAATTGGGCGGGGCCTTTGCGCAGTTGTGGGCACAGGCCCTCATGGCCGGCCAGGCCCATGCCGAAGGCCTGGTGGCCCCCGAGCGCGCTGCCCTGGCCGAGGTCGTCACCCGCGCCGACGCCGAAGTCGCGGCCGCCCAAGGGCGCGTCACCGCGCTGGAATCGCGCCTGGCCCAGGCCGAGGCCGCGACCAAGGAGCAGTACCACGCGTGGCTCGTCAGCGATCAGCAGGTCGGCCACCTCGGACGCCAAGTAGCGGCCCTCGAGGCCCAGCGGCAAGACCTCACGGTCCGTCGCGATGCGCTGGACGCCCGGTTGCTGCATGCCATGCGCCAAGCCGAAGCCGAACGCGTCGCCGCCGCGACCGAGCGTGATGCCCTCCAAGCCCATCTGCGTCAGGTTGAGGATCGCGCCTACACCGAGGTCGATCGCACCCGACAGGAACTAAAAGCGCTCAAGGCACAGCTCACCGCGCAAGCGCGCGAGCACGCGACCGTCCAGCGCACCCACGAGCAGGCACGACGCGCGGCGGACGCAGCGCTGGCCAAGGCCGGGCGCGAAAACGCGGCCTTGCTGGCGCGGTTGGCGAAGGTGCAACCACCCAAGTCACCGGCTGCGCGGGCGTCCCCTCGGCGCCCAAAGACGTAACGTCGATACCCGTAGATGCCTGGTTGGATGTCATCGATCCATCGATCCATTGATCGGTGGGTCCGTGGGCACGCGGATGGCCGAAAACGGCGTTGCCAGGCGGCCCCTCTCCGTCCAACGGTAGTTGCGCGGAACGCGTGGCTACTTCTTGGGGATTAAGCGAGCTTCACCGGCGGCCCGTTCAAGATCTTTCATGCATTCGGCGGGCAACACACCCATCTTGGGTGTGGCTGCGCGTAATCCACCGGCCAAGGGCGCCGGATAAAACCAGTGCTCGGTGTAGTCGAGCACGACGACATTGGTCAGGGAAAACCGGGTTTCGTCCGCCAGGCCGGCTTGGAGCAGATGCGCAGGACGCGATATCAGGAATTGCCCTCGACCCACGGGCCGCGGCTTTTGCGTGGTCCCGTAGGCGACCCGCAAGCGCGGCGGGTCGGTCTCATCCATCACCGACAGCACCAATGCGGGTCGTTCCTTCATCGTTTTGTCTTTGGGATTGGCGTTTGGAAAATGACACCAAACGATGTCGCCCGGCGAGGGCAAGGCGCCGGGCAACGCGCCAGGCAACGCGTCGGGCACGTCCTCCATGGACTACAGACCCTGGATCAGCGATCGCGTGGGGACGTAGTCGTCCTGGTTGACCTGTGCACGGACAGAGGCGATCGCCTTTTCCGACAGGTCGGGGGCGTCCGCCAGATAGGCGGGAATGACCTGCTCACGCAGGCGCGCCAGCGCATACATCGTTACCTGGGTTTCGTTGAAGCCCATCGTCTCGGCCAGCAGTTTGACGGTCTGGCGCGTGACCGTGTTTCGCGTTTCTCCGGCATTGAACTTGATCAGCAGGGCATCGGCGGCCATGGGGCATCTCCTAGATATAGATTAATTCTATACTGGCCGCGGCTGATTGCAAGTGACCCACCCGACAATTGATCGCCCGGTCAGGTTGACAGGCGACATCTTTTAGAGGTTAAATTCGGCCAGGCGACAACTACCATAAGGAAAGGCCGGATGAGCGGTACCGAAAAGATCGGGGAAATGTTGTCGTCCCACATCCCCAAGGACTTCCTGTTGAGCGTAGACGCTCGGTTCCATGCGGCGCTGGATCAGGCCACCGCCCAGGGCCAATCCTTCGCCCCGGGCCACCGTAGCAACGTTACCGGAGTCTGCCGACACTTCAAGCTGAACGAAGCACTGGACGATGCCTTCACCGAGTTCGACATCACGCACCGTCCGCTGCGCGGCAACGCGATCGTCGCTGGCGATTTCGGGCCTGTCGCAATCGCCCGGTTCCACAAGAACAAGGGCCCGTGGAATAACTCGCGCCGCAGTGCCGGCAAGCTGGGCCTGTGCCGCAAGAACAACGTAGCGGAATATCTGGTGCAGCCCGATTTTCTGCGCGAAGAGAACGCTGCGCTCACGGAGTTGACGTGCTTTCTGGTCACCGAGCACGACGGGCGCCCCGACGAGTCGGGCGAAATTTACCTGGTCGTGCCGGACACGGACATGGACCTGAAGAATTTGCTTTTCCAGGAATCGCTCACGCAGTTCATGCAACGCTACCAGAAGGTCCAGGCGCTAGCTGACCGCGCGGTGCCGACCCTCAAGCCGGGCGTCAAGCGCCAGCAGCCGCGCGAGGACCGTTCGTGACCAAGGTTATCGCCAATTTTGAACCGGCGCGCTTGGACCAGGCACTTAGCGCTCGCGGTTTGACGGCCGTGGAATTCGCTGCACGCGTGGGCGTCACGCCCACGACCGTGAGCCGCTGGCGCAACCGCGCCCAGCTGCCCAGCGGCGAACAACTGTCCAAGGCGGCCAGCGAACTGCGCGTGTCAGCGCAATGGCTCACCCGTCCCGTGAGCCAGGCCTTGGCCAAACCGTATTTCCGGGGCTCCATCGCACCGATGAAATTCGATCGCGCGATGCTCGGTATCCGCGTGGAATGGCTGGCGGAAGTCGCCGGTCAGCTCGAGGCGTATGTGGACTATCCACCGGTCAATGTTCCGCGCTTTGGGTTTGCCAAGGCGAGTGAAATTTCCGACGCAGATATCGAGACCGCAGCGCAAGCGTGCCGTGAAGCCTGGGGATTGAAAGACGGCCCCATTGCCGATGTGGTGCTGGTGCTGGAAAACGCCGGCGTGATCGTCGCCCGCGAAGAAACCGGTTTGGCGCGCATTGAAGGCTTGTCGACCTGGAATCAAGACGGCCGGCCCTTCGTATTGTTGTGCGCGGACAAAGCCAATGGCTTTCGCAGTCGGTTCGATGCGGCGCACGAATTGGGACATCTGGTCCTGCACAGGAACATTAGCGCGCCAGCCGATGCAGCCACGCACAAGCTCATGGAGCACCAGGCGCATCGCTTTGCCGGGGCTTTTTTGCTGCCAGCCAAGAGTTTTTGCGCCGAGGTCAGCTTGCCTGTTTCGTTGCAAGGCCTGCTGCTACTTAAGCGGCGCTGGGGCGTGTCCGTTGCGGCCATGATCATGCGCCTGGTCGCCGTTGGCATGGTCGGAGACGCCGACTACTTGCGATTAATCAAGCTGCGATCGGCCAAGTGGGGCAACAAGCAGGAACCCAAGGACGACGAGCTCTCGCCTGAGATGCCTCGATTGCTGCGCCGGACGGCGGAGCTTTTGTTTGCCAATGGTGTGCTGTCGCAGGCAGCGCTGCCGGAGGTTATCGGCATTTCTCTGGCCGATTTGGAAAGTTTGATGGGGTTTGATTGGGGTGTGCTGACTCGGCCTGCTGCAGACGTGGTGACACTACCGGTGCCAATGCCGGCCAGCTGGCCGCTCCAAACCAGGTCGATAGCTTCAGAACCTAGCTTTGTTGCACGGCGTGCCGCAGGCACGTCGCTTCGTCTTGTAGAGGAGTCGGTGATGAGCAGGAAAGATATCCATGTAGTTACCCACGATGGCGACTGGGCGGTTCGACGCGAAGGCGCTGAACGCGCCAGTTCCGTACACGGCACAAAGGCCGAAGCGATGGAGCGGGCCCGAGATTTGGGGCGTCGCGACCACGTCGAAGTCGTTGAACACGGGCGTAATGGCCAGATCCAAGGCTCCAACAGCTACGGAAACGACCCCAATCCGCCCAAAGATCGCAAGCCCTGAAAGCTTTGAGCTGACAATGATTCGAAGAGCGGTGCTACAGCACCCGGGCGACGATTGCCCGATCCCGTAAACCGTCCTCCGGGTAAGCTTTGCTGCATGACTTTCACCGTTAGGCCCGCACACATCGCCGACGCAGCCATGCTCTACGAGCTGCACGTTGCCACAATGCGCCAGGCCATCGAGGCCACGTGGGGATGGGACGACACATGGCAACAACAGGACTTCCGCGCCCGTTTTTTACCAGAAGGAACACAAATCATTCTGGTCGCTGGCGAGGTTGTCGGCGTGCTCGAGACGGAAGTACGGCCCGAAGCGTTCTTCGTAGTTAACATCAAGATCAAGCCAGACCGCCAATCCACCGGCATTGGCACGAGTGTGCTGCGCTGGGTGATGGCGACTGCCGCGTCCCAGCACATTCCAGTGCGGTTGCAGGTGCTGTTAGCCAATGTCCGAGCTCGTCAGTTTTACGAACGACTGGGGTTTCAGGCAACCGAGCAAACTGCCACTTACTTGCACCTGCAGTACCACACCCCAGCTAGCCGATAACCGAGGTACTACATGACGTTTGACGAATTCATCAATGTCATCACGCAACCCTACGTCGATGCGCTCGATCAAGAAAAGGCAATGGCTTTTATCCAGAGTGCTGACAGCAAAACGCTGCTTGCAGCGTTGGGAACAAATGGTGTGATGCCTACGTTTAAGACAGCCATTCAGAAGGCGTTGGAAGGCAAGGTTCCGCAAGAGAACATTGACGCCGCCCTGGCGCGCATTACCGAAGCGGCATCAAAACCGAAGGGACCGTAGGGTCGGTCCACAATCTGGGGCAAGGCGTTGCCCGGCCAAAACGCCGACGGCTCACACAGCCGTTGGCGTTGCGCGGCGTAGGATTTTGACGCGGGATAATCTCGGGCCATGCACAGAACACACGGCAGCAATATCAGGAGCGACACCATGGGGATGTGGGCAAGACTAAGTGGGTGGTGGAACGGGCAGCCGTCGGCCGTACCGCAGCAACCCGCGCAGGGACTTGCTCTAATAGCAGTCGACGCATCGAGGCTTGATCGAAGCTATTCGACCGATTTGCCGATCCAATCGAGCGCCCAGGATCGTTTTTCGCGAGCCACGTTTGCCGAACGTATCGCCGATACCATTGTCTCGCGCGCAGACACGGCCGGGCTGGTGTTGGGCTTGTATGGGCCCTGGGGAGACGGTAAGACCTCGGTGCTCCACATGATCGAAGAGCACCTTAACAAACGAGTCGACGTTGTGGTGACACGCTTCAACCCGTGGCAATTCACGTCGGAAGAACAGCTTCTGCGTGGCTTTTTCAACACCTTGGCTTCGGCCATCGGCGCCCGACTGACCTCCAGGCAGGAAGAAATCGGCGAGGCCTTGAAAAAGTACGGGAAGCTGCTGTCGATCGTGAGCGGCGGTGAGGCGGCCACTACCTTGGGCGAAGCCTTGTCCACGACGACACTGGACCAACTCAAAGCACGAGTGGAAGGCTTCTTGGCCGACGGCAATGTGCGAGTGGTGGTGTTAATCGATGACATCGATCGACTGGACCGGGCCGAAACGCACCTGATCTTCAAGCTCGTCAAACTGTCTGCGGGGTTCGCGCGCACGACCTATCTTTTGGCGTTCGACGACGCGGTCGTGGCCGCCGCCTTGGGGGAGCGTTACGGCGCCGGCGGCGATGCCGCCGGACGGGCCTTCCTGGAAAAAATAATCCAGGTACCTCTGCATTTGCCCTCGGCGGAGCCCGTCGCCCTGCGAGCGCTCGTCTTCGAGGGTATCGACCTCGCACTTGCGCAGGCCGACATCCATCTGCCACGTCCGCAAGTCGATGCCTTCGTCCTGCACTTCGGCAGCGTCGAGGAGAGTCTCACTACGCCACGTCAAGCACATCTGTACGCCAATTCGCTGTTGTTCGCTTTGCCGTTGGTCAAGGGTGAAGTAAACATCGTCGAATTCATGCTCATCGAGGCCCTGCGTTTGTTCCATCCCAAGCTGCACCGGGTCTTGCGCGATAACGCCTCTTTGCTACTCCGCGCTCGGGACCAGGACCGTGAGCAGCGCCAAAAGCAGATCAGGGACCTGATCGAGGAGGCGACGCCGGAGTTGACCCCTGAGCGGCGCCAGCACCTGTTTTCGGGCCTGCTCAGTGCCTTGTTTCCCCGGATGAGCCAGATGGGTTACGACTCGGCATGGGAAGCACAATGGGCGCGCGAACAACGGGTGTGCTCCAGCACGTACTTCCACAAGTTTTTTGCGTACGGTGTCTCCGTCAGTCATATCTCCGACCGCGTCATCCAGGGCTTTCTGGACGCGCTGAGCGATCAAACTGAGGAGGAACAAGATGCCGCCTTGCGCGCCTTGGCCACGCCTGAAGCCGTTGCCTCCCTCGTGCAACGCTTGCGTCAGCGAGAATCCCAGGTGCCCGGGAATGCCGGTCCGCCACTGGCCAAGCTCTTCGCTCGCAACGGTGCGCTCTTTCCGTTCGAGCGCGGAGCGCTTTCCTCGGGCGGGCCGCGCACGCAGGCGGCCATCGTCGTGTATCACTTGATCAAATCGGTACCGTTTACGCCGCCGAGATTGGATCTGGCCACCGACGCGTTGCGTCATGCGCAACCGGTGACCTTTGCCGTCGAATGCCTTCACTGGCTAGCGCCCAGCCCAAACAAGGCTGAAAGTGAGTGGGTATTTGACCAGGCAGACTTTGATCAATTGCGTGAACTCGTGGTGCGCGAGGTGATCGTTCCTGCCGACGCGCAGGAACCTTTGTATCGTCAGTTCGGATCGGAATGCACAACCTTGTATTGGCGGTGGCAAGAAGTCGACGCCACCGGTGTGTCTCTGCGTTTGCGTGCCTGCCTGGACGCCGGGCCGGAGGAGATCGACATCTTTCTTGACGCGTTCGTAGGCGAGGCGTGGGAACTGGGCACGGGCTTGTCGCATCGCACGGACTTGGATCGGGGCGTGTACAACGAGCTTGGGAGACTGGTCGACCCGACGGATATCGCCCGCCGCTTACGGGAACGACACGGCGAACAGCTGGATGATCCGCAGTTTCGCCAAGGCAAAGACGTTGCCTTGGGGACCCGCATCGCCCATCAGTTTGCCTACCTGCATGTTCGAGCGCTCGCCGAGGCGCGCGAGCGCGCGGCAGCGGCGGCGCCGAGACGCGCGGACGAAGCGGACGACAACAGGTCCTCGTTCGCGTAAGTCGCCGCTGGCCGGTAATGTTGGCGGGGTGGCTGGGTCGTAAAACGTAATTTATCCAATTCCGCGGCCGAAGCAAGCGCGTCGCTTGCGTTCGCTGCCAACTTGCGCGACGCTTGCAAACAGGGGTTTTACCGCCTTGATTCGATCAGCGACCGACGCGGCGGGTGCGGTCGCAGCGCATCGAGTGCGTTAACGGGAAGAGTAGCGGAGGTAGTTCGCTACTGCGATGCGAGAAGCTTGATGCGCAAGCTTGCTTGTTGTGCCCGGGTTTTGTCCCGGCGACGTCACGACACCGTTCCCGCCGCGTGGCCACGCCCGCTGGCGATTCTTTCGTTCGTCGCCGCCACGTTGATCGCGCCGCCACTCGCCGCGCAGACGATGGCGTTGGCGCGCGTTCCCGTCGACTGCGAAGGCAAGCCCAGCTGCGGTGACGACCCAAAACTCCGAGCCGTGCTCAAGCGCCATAAGGCGGTGATGCTGGCTGGGACGCCGCTGGAAGCCAACATCAATTTGAATCGCTGCGACGCCATGCGCGCCGACACCCCCGACTGGGGCCCGGCCGATGCCGTGGCGGGCGGTCACGCCGCCATTGAACAACTGAAAGCCGAAGCCCGCCTCGGCGTTCCGACCGACGGCACGCTGACCGTCGAGACCACCGCGTCCAGCACCAAGGAGCGCCATTTGGCGCGATGCTCGGTGACGCAGATCGGCGAGGCCTTCGGCCCGCCACGCGATTGCGTGACCATGGCCATCTTGACCCGCGACAAGGATTGGGTTCGCGGCTCCGAGCCTCCGCCACCACCCGAGCCAGGAGACGAGGACTTCCTGATGTGCCCAACCGCGGGCCACTTCCGGCAAGGCGGCGCCATTCAAATCGACTACGACGTGAAATCGCCCGGACCCCTCTTGCCCATGGCCAAAGCGATCCAGCGCGCCCTGGAAACCAAGCTGGGCTTGTCGGTGGAAATGGAGCAGGAACGAAACGCCGACTACGTCTCGCTGGTCGCGGCCAGCGGCATGCACAACTCCAAGGTCCTGGCCACCGGCTGGCGCGAGATCATGGATTTCGATGTCTTCTTGGAATCGGACGAGGACACGCAGGTGGTTTCTGTGTCAGGCCGTTCGCACCTGCTGGTATGCCGCCAAGCCGTGTCGGACATGAGCAGCTACCACGGCCTGAGCGATGCCCAGCGCGCGATCTACCTGCGGTACCTGGACACTCTCGTTGCCGAGTCGATCGCCACCATTTGCCCCCGATTTCGGCGCATCGATGACAAGACACTTTCCTGCCACTAAGGACCGCCCACCATGACTCTGGATGCGGCACGCAAATGGTTGATCCTGGCTAATCTGGTGGTGATCGGCGCGCAGTTGGTGTTCCTCTTCCTCGCGCCGGCGCTGGGCTATCCGTTGCAAAGCCCGAAGAACCTCGAGCTGCTGCAGATCATCACCCCTGTGTTTGTTGGCTACCTGGGCGCGGCCGCCCACTTTGTCTTCAAGCATCCCACGCCAGCCCTCCGGGCCAAGAACCAATACCTTGGGCTTCTGATCAAGGGACCTTTCATCGTCTACGGCCTGGCGGCGGTGGCGATCTTTGTCAATTTCGGCTTGAGCAACCGGGCGGATGCGCAGATTGGCGAAGGCATGTCGATCGAAGCGCTCACGGGTTCGATGACCTTGTGCTTGGCCGTGCTCACCGGTGTTACCGGCGTTCTCAACGCCTACCTATTCGCCAGTCCTCAACAAACTTGAACTCGTCAGCCGTCGGGAGGAATCGTCATGTTGATCAGCCGCAAGCCCATTCGCACCCATTCGTGCACTCACGCCAAGTGCAAGGTGCCGCCCTCGCCAGAACTCATGGCCAAGCTGCTCGAGCGCTATCACGAGTTGCTCGAGCAAGACCGGGTCCCGAAAAACCTGACGTTCAAGCAGTTCTTCGATGTCTGGGCGTCGCGCCGACGCGGCGAGGATGTTATCGGCTTGGACGATGGCAGCCTCAAATCGGGTCCGGCCGCGGCCGTCCAGCTCATCGATCGACCGAAGAAGGAACTGCGCGGCACGGTGCGCACCTTGGTGTTGTTGGTGGACTTTCCAGACGCTGAGCACAACGCCGTCAATTCGCTCGCGCACTACAAGCGCATGCTCTTCGGCCTGGATGGCCAGTTCCCCACCGGCTCGATGCGCGAGTACTACCGCGCCATCAGCAACTACAAGCCCAACGCGACCGCCTCCAAGGTCAAAGGCATCGACATCGATGGCGAAGTCTACGGCTGGTTCCGACTGCCGCAAAAGCTGTCCTATTACGCCGGCGACTCGTCGGGCATGGCCGAAGCCTACCCACGCAACGCCCAAGGTATGGCCGAAGACGCCATTGCCGCGGCGAAAGAAGCCGGCGTGGACTTCACCGACTACGACGCGCTCGGTGAAAAAGTGGTCACGGCGCTTTTTATCATCCACGCAGGCGCCGGCGCCGAAGAGTCCGGCGAAACGTCCGATATCTGGAGCCACAAGTGGACCCTGCACAAGGACATCACCGTCGCCACGGGCATAAAGGTGAAGACCTACCTAACGGTACCGGAAGATTGTCGCGTCGGCGTGTGCGCACACGAATGGGGGCATTTGGCCGCTCGCTGGGCCGACTACTACGATACCGGCGATATCAAGAATATGACCTCCAATGGCCTGGGTAGTTACTGCCTGATGGCAGGTGGCTCGTGGGCCAACGGCGGCACGACGCCAGCGCTCCCCAACGGCATGCTGCGGATGTTCCATTCATGGATCGCCCCGCGAGTGCTCGCCAAGAGCGCCAAGGGCCTTGAGCTCAAGCCGGCAGCAGAAGGCGGCGACTGCCTGATCGTGGCCAAAGCCAAAGGGCTGAAGAACGGCCAGTACGTCCTGATCGAGTACCGGCGGCGGCGGCGGCAAGACACGTATCTGCCCGACGAAGGGGTGGCGATCTACGTCGTCGATGAATCCATCAAGGACGTCAACGACGAAGGCCATCTGGCCATCGAGCTGCTACAGGCTGATGGCAAGCGGGACCTGGCCGCGATCTTCAACCAAGGCAACTCAGGCGACGCCGGTGATTTATACCCCTCCGACGCGGCCTCCCAGATCGGACAAAAGTCGGTCCCGCCGCTGAACACCCCGCAAGGCAAATGGAGTGGTGTGTCCATCAAGGTGCTGGGCACCCCCGGTGCAGCCACCATGAAGCTCGACGTGACCATAGCCTGATTTTCCGCACACTGTTGGAGAACGAAATGGCAAGCAAGCCCGGTGCAGCGCGTGCGATCAAGTTGGGAAAAGACCTGGCAGCCGAGGCGCTCGCACGCCGGCGCGGCGCCGAGAAAACCCGCAAGGCCGCGGTAGCCCGCTTGGTCCCGCCGGGTCCGGGCAAGGCCGCGCCCCCCAAGGCCACACGGGGCAAGCTCGCGGCGACGCTGGCGATGCGAGCGCCCGCGCGCTCGGCGGGCACGCTGATCTGCGAGGGCGACTCCTGGTTTGACTATCCGTTCCACGACGTGCTCAAGCAGCTGGAGGATGGGTACGCCTACGAGATCGAGACCGTCGCGCACAAGGGCGATTGCGTGGAGGAGATGGCTTATAGCGGTGGCCAGCTAGACGATTTCACCCGGCGCGTGGCGAAGGTGCTGCGCTCGGGCGTGAGTCCCAAGGCAATCTTGCTGTCCGGTGGCGGCAACGATATCGCGGGCGATGAGTTCGCGATATTGCTCAATCACGCGGCCTCCGGAACGCCCGGGTTAAACGAATCCATCGTCACCGGCGTGATTGACGAGCGCCTGTTCGACGCCTACGTGGCGATCTTGTCGGCCGTCAACACCATCTGCAAGCACATGGTGGGTCGCGTGGTGCCGGTGGTCCTGCACGGCTATGACTATCCTGTTCCTGACGGGCGGGGCTTCGGCGGCGGATTCGGACCCTTGCCCGGACCGTGGCTGGAGCCCGGGTTCCGGGTCAAGGGCTACGCGGCGATGGACGAGCGCAAGACCCACATCAACAGCCTGATCGATCGCTTCAATGTGATGGTCGGGCGCGTGGTCAAGCTGCCGGCTTTTACCAACGCCACCCATCTGGACTTGCGCAAGACCTTGTCCAATGGCACGGACTACAAGAATTGGTGGGCGAATGAGCTGCACCCCACCAAGAAGGGCTTTGACCTGGTGGCGGCCAGGTACGCCGCCGTCATAGGCTAGCCTGGCTCGGGCTCGGTTCAACCTTCAGGAGAAACGCCATGCCTACCGCGCTTTCACCCCGAACTCAGATCACGATCGCCGTGATCGGCGCCGTAGGCGCCTTGCTAGTCGCACTCGTCGCCAAGTGGCCCTTCGGTGGATCGGATGCCGCAGCATCGGCCGCCGAACGGCAAGTCAGTGCGTGCGCCGATGCCAATAGCGACATCACGGCTGCCGCCAACGCCACGGTCGTGAACTGTGCGGCGGTGGGCGGGGACATGACCGTGGGCGCATCGCCAAAACCTGAGCCCGCCGCCGCGCCAGCGGCCAAGGATGCCAATGCGCCACCCCCACAAGCTCCGCAGCCCTAGCATTACTTGCGCTGCCGTTCTGGTGGCCCTGGCAGGCTGTTCGAAGCCGGAGACGCCCGCACCCGAGTCGGTGGTGGTTCACGCCGGGCCATGCTCGATCGTGCTGACCAACCCCAAGGTCGGCCGCAACCTGAAAGTTGACAACCACTGCACAGTGCCGGAAGAGCGCGCCATCGTCGAAGATCTTTTCACGCTGCCCTTCGCGCAAAACTGCGGCTACTACTATCCCAAGCTATGGCACGTGGTGGAAGGTTCCCCGGAATTCTCGCTCCACATCGAGCCACCGCGCGGCAATTACTTTTCTAAATATCACTTCGGTTTCGAGGCCTCGCCGCGCAGCACCAGTTGGTACGAAGAACTGTTCTTGAATGCGACCAGCGATGACGTGGACTATGAGCAGCACGTCAAGCCGATGGGAGTTTCCAAGGAGACCTTCGCACAACTAAAAGCCTTGCGTGAGGCCCACCCGGGCAGCTTTTTCACGCCGGATTTCATGGCCCGCGTTAATCAGTCCCCCAATGAGCCGACCTCAGAGACCTTATTGGGGACCTTGCCCGTGCGCACGATCCTGCAATACGAAGACGGGACCGAGACAGAAGCGGGTGATGTGCCGATCTACCGTGATGAAGAGGGCGGTCTCCACGTCGCGGTGGTTATTTTCCCCGAGATCCAGGCGTATCCCGATCTCAGCTCCGAGTACCGAACCCGAGGCGATTCCTTTACGTGCACGGCCGATGCGGGGATGGATAAGGCGGTTTTCTCGGACCTTTGTGCCGGGCTCATCGAACGAACCACCCTGAGCGACAACTACGATCAGAAGAGTGCCTGTTTCGATCGGGAAGAGTAAGCTTTGGCGCGTGTCTTTCGTCCCCAGTTCGATCGAGTCGCTATGGAACTTCGTTGCGCCATGACAGGCAAGGTGTTGGATGATCCCTCCGACGGCATCTACGACGATGGCGAGTGGATCCATTGGGACTGGATCAACGGGCAAATCGAAGACCAGGAACTGCGAGCGGAATTTCCCCATGCCGACATTGAGCTGATTCATTCCTTCGAATTGCTCGTTTCCGCCGCGGTGTCGTACAGGGACTTGACGGGTCGCTATTTGCAGATCTGGGGCGAGTTGGGCGAGTTCTATGCCGAGATCAAGTATGGCCTTCGGCGCCACAAGCCTCACGCGCCCGGTTCCGACGGCAAGATTGGCAATGCCTTCGTGGAAGTAAAGACCATTTCACCGGAAAAGGGCACCGGATCGGTGCAGGTCAAGCGCGCCGGCAACTTCGGTCAGCTCATCGTGGTAAAGATCTCGCCTGACTTTGAATTCGAAGCACGCTTGGTCGAGCGCAAGAACTTGCGCAAGGGCACGGGCAAACACGCTCGTTTGCGCTGGGACGACGCCCCGGCAGCGAAATAGGACGTCAACGCCCCACGCGGTTGGCCGTCACCTGCGATGCAGTGGGGCTATCCCCCGCGAGTCGCGTCAAGCTGCGCTTGCGACGCCCCAAGCACCTAGAACGGTAGTTCCTGCCGATCGGCGACTTTCAGAAACCGCAGTGCACCTTTTGCCCATAGATCTCCGCAACGTGCTGCCCGGGTAACGGCGCCCGGCCCATGGAGATGCCAAGACCAGTGTGGGGTCGGGCGCGTGGTCGCGACCTGGGCCAGAATCGATCGAAATCGACTCAAGTTCTCGATCAACGGATCATCGGACGGCAGTTCGGCATCGGCGTGCCAGCGGTGGTGTGCTCGATAGCGAAGGTACAACGGTAGTGGCGCCGACAGTCCCCAGTTCAGCGGAGGAATGGACGCCGCGTCGAGGCGCGAACTTCGCGGCAAGTAGCTAGGGCCAAGATCGAGCCTTCGTCCGTCGGCTTCAACCCAAAAATGCGATGGGACGTTGGCCGTCGGCGTGCCAAACCCTTCCATCAGGCTCTGACGGCCGTCTTTGGACACGCTAAAGCACAAAAAGTCGCCGCTCAAGATTTCCGCGGATTGACCGGCGGCGCGGAGCAGGTCACGTACCCCGAAGGAGGCATACATGCAGCGGGCATCGAAGTCGTCTGGGAAGGTAACTCTGAGTGCGGCATCGACCGTTGCCAATGTGCGCTCGATCTCAACGTGATCCATTCGGGCCTCCATGAATGGAATGACGAACAAAAGTGCTGAGCGCCACGCGATTCAGCACACGAGCATCGTACGTAACTTCAAACCCGCGTGTCGCCTATGCAAACGCCAAGCGAGGAAGGGACCCGACGCTCTGCCAATGGAGCAACGAGCGCGCTAAAAGTCGCCCGAATCGCCGACGCCGCCGTGGCTTGTCGCTTGGCGGCGCTATCGCCGCGCTCGACTCAGACTCGAGGCCCGCAGGCGGTGGTCAATTGCAGGATCGGAAGGAGCGTGTTCCAGCCGACGGTCTGGCACGCTTCATAAGCCAGAGCACGGCTTGATCTGACAAATCGCTGCGCTTCGCCCGTGCGCACGAACCCAGCGCGCTGGGTGGAGTTCCACTCGTGCACACGGGCAATCCACTCCAGATGACCAGGCGCCGGCTCCGGAAGGAAGGCTAGCTCGAGTGCGCCGTGGTCCCAGCGATCGACGTGGGTGATTTCGAGCTGATGGAAGAAGGCACTGGAAATCGAACGCATGGTTGCCTCGGAGCAGGGGGCATACCGCTATCCGGCACCAGTATGCGCAGTTGTGACTTTCGAGGGCCGACTGCAATGGTTCAGGAACCAGCTAACCCGCCCAGGGGAGAAGGGCAATCCGTCAGTTGGCCCGACTCCGGGCCACATTGTCCAAGGTAGTTCAATGATCCCGTAGCAGTCCTCGACGTTCAGAACGATACTTCGAACCCATCGTTCTGCTGCCCACCACCACTCTAGGAGGAGTTCTATGTCGTCAAGTTGGGACTACAAAGCGCTCGCCGCTGCAGGGGAAGAAGTCATAAGCACTCGGGAAGCCTATCGGTCTGCTTGCTCGGGACTTTGGCGCGCTGCCCTCGCAGCCCGGCCTCAGCTGGGCCAAATTCAAGTCACAATCGGCTGGACCGACGCGGGCGCTGCGGACTGGGTTGCCGATTGGCTGGCGGAGCCGATTGAGCCTGGAGATTGGCCAGGATGGTTGGACGACGTATTGCGGCGACTCCGCGGCGCGGCTGAGGGATTCAATGCCTGACTTGACGAGGTCAGTTTCGATGTGAGTTTTCCGGTTTGGGCAGAACTCACATCGATAGTGGTCCAAAACTCACATTGAACGTGGTCCCGGGTATAGGCGACTGCCACCGAGGTAGTTCCTCAGAAGCAGTCAGCGAAGCAAATAGGGAATGTCGACGCAGAGGTCCTCACCTTGCGAACCAATTTGGGAAACCCTAGGCCGACGCTTTTGGCAGAGCTGATTTCTGTTGAATCAGGTACCGAATTGCTTCGGAGGGCTCTGTTCGTGTCCACTTTTCGGAATTGCAAAGCTGCGATAAGGTCGGACGAGATGAACATATCCCCCTTCCTGATAGCCATAAAATACCTGAGTCACATTGGCAATTGGCTGTTTTTCTGTCCAGGTCAGCCTCACATGTCGCGTGTCAACGCCGCAGGCAGGCTTGAAGACATGGCCGTCGGCATCGAATGCCTGCTGACGGACGACGACACCCGCGCCCGCGAGCTTGCGCTCGTGCTCGACCGCATCAATGGCGAGAGGCGAGGGCGGCAACAGAGCATGCTCGAAGACGCCGAGGCTTCGCTGCCGCCACTGGCCGAGGGCGAGCCAATTCCGGCGGCGCTGGTGTTGTTTGACGAAGGTTGGCATCCAGGCGTGGTCGGGCTGGTCGCTTCCAAGATGAAGGATCGCGTCCATCGCCCCGTGCTCGCGTTCGCGTTGGCAGACCAAGGCAGCGAACTGCTGCGTGGTTCGGCGCGGTCGATCCCGGGCTTCCACGTGCGCGATGCCCTGGCTGCCGTGGACGCCGCGCATCCCGGCATGATCGAGCGCTTTGGCGGACATGCCATGGCCGCTGGCCTGAGCCTGCCGCGCGATCAACTGGTCGCGTTCCGGCAAGCCTTCATCGATCACGCACTGCGTTCACTCGACCCAGGCTTGCTCAGCGCCGAGCTGGCTAGCGACGGGCCGCTGGCGCTGGCCGAGATCGATCGGACGTTGGCGGAAGCCTTGCGCGACGCAGGGCCCTGGGGGCAGGGCTTCCCGCAACCGGTTTTCGACAACCAATTCGTGGTGCGCGACTACCGTGTGCTTGGCGAGCGCCACCTGAAGCTGTCACTTCAGCATGAGGATGGCGGTCCGCCGATTTCGGCAATCCATTTCGGCGGCTGGACCGGCGAGGCACCGCCCGGGCGGATGCGCGCCGCGTACCATCTCGCGCTCGACGACTATCGCGGCCGGGAAGGCGTGCAGTTGCTGCTGGTCCACTGGCAGCCCGCCTAGACGCTGGCGCACGCTATAATCGCGGCCTGTTTCCCTGCAAGATTCCGGACCCCATGGAACTCAACCTCGACCGCCTACGCATCGCCGACCTCAAGAGCAGACTCGATTCGCTCCGGGGGTATCTTTGACTTCGATAGCAAGGTAGAGCGACTCGAGGAAGTCAGCCGGGAGCTGGAAAATCCAGCCATCTGGAACGAACCCGAACGGGCGCAGGCCTTGGGCAAGGAACGAGCCACGCTGGAAAAGACCGTCAGCGAAATCCGGCTCAACACCGACGGCCTGGTCGAAGCGGCGGAATTGCTCGACATGGCAGAAGCCGACGATGACGAAAGCACTGTGCGTGCCGTCATCGAAGACGTGGACAAGATCGCCGGCCGGGTCGAGAAACTCGAGTTCCGGCGGATGTTTTCCGGCGAGCTGGACAGTTCGAATTGCTTCGTCGACATCCAGGCCGGCGCCGGCGGCACCGAGGCGCAGGACTGGGCCGAGATGTTGTTGCGCATGTACCTGCGCTGGTGCGAGAACCGCGGCTGGAAGACCGAGCTGATGGAAGTCAGCGGCGGCGATGTCGCTGGCATCAAGAGTGCGACCTTTCGCGTCGAGGGCGACTATGCCTATGGCTGGCTGAAGACAGAGATCGGCGTGCACCGCCTGGTGCGGAAGTCGCCCTTCGATTCCGACAATCGCCGGCACACGTCCTTCACGTCGGTGTTCGTTTCGCCCGAGGTGGACGAGGACATCGAGATCGACATCAATCCTGCCGACCTGCGTACCGACGTGTATCGTTCGTCCGGCGCCGGCGGCCAGCACGTCAATAAGACCGAATCGGCGGTCCGCATCACGCACATCCCGACCAACACCGTCGTCGCCTGCCAGACCGGCCGCAGCCAGCATGGCAACCGCGACACCGCCATGAAGATGCTGAAGGCGAAGTTGTACGAGCTTGAAGTGCAGAAGCGCAACGTCGAGAAGAATGCACTGGAAGCGACCAAGTCGGACATCGGCTGGGGCAGCCAGATCCGCAATTACGTGCTCGACCAGAGCCGCATCAAGGATTTGCGTACCGGCATCGAACGCACCGATACTCAGAAAGTACTCGACGGCGACATCGATGAATTCGTCGAGGCGAGCCTCAAGGCCGGCTTGGCCGCCGGCTCAAAACGACTGGACGCTACGGCATGAATGATTCCGCCCACCACGACGAAAACCAACTCATAGCCGAGCGGCGTTCGAAGCTGAAGGCGCTGCGCGAGCAGGGCATCGCGTTTCCCAATGACTTCAAGCGTGGCGATTACGCACAGGACCTGCAGGACCAGTTTGCCGACAAGGACACCTGGACCGCCGAAGCGCTGGAGGCCGATGGCAAGCGCGTGCAGATTGCCGGCCGACTCATGGCCAAGCGTGTGATGGGCAAGGCCAGTTTCGCCCAGTTGCAGGACATGAGCGGCCGCATCCAGCTGTATCTTTCGGCCGCGGACCTGGGCGAATCGTACGAAGCCTTCAAGGGTTGGGACGTCGGCGATATCGTCGGCGCCGCCGGCACGCTCACCCGCACGCGCACCGGCGAATTGTCGGTCAAGGCCAGCCAGCTGCGCTTGCTGACCAAGTCGCTGCGACCACTGCCTGACAAGTGGCACGGCCTGTCGGATGTCGAGCAGCGCTACCGCCAGCGTTACGTCGACCTGATCGTGAATCCGGAGGCCCGCGAAGTTTTCATCAAGCGATCGAAGATCGTGTCGGCAATGCGTGGCTGGCTGGATTCCCGGCGCTTCCTGGAAGTGGAAACGCCGATGATGCATTACATCCCCGGTGGCGCCACGGCCAAGCCCTTCACCACGCACCACAACGCGCTCGGCCTCGACCTGTACCTTCGCGTCGCGCCCGAGTTGTACCTGAAGCGCCTGACCGTTGGCGGCCTCGAACGCGTCTACGAGATCAATCGCAATTTCCGCAACGAGGGCGTGTCCACGCGGCACAATCCCGAATTCACCATGCTCGAGTTGTACGAGGCCTACGCCACCTACGACGAGGTGATGGACCTGACCGAAGGCATGATCCGCGACATCGCCAGCCAGGTGCTCGGCACGACGTCCCTGCATTGGGAAGGGCAGGCGATCGACCTCGGTCCGCCGTTCCGTCGTTGGTCGATGACCGAAGCCGTGCTTGAGCACAATCCGGAAATCGCTCGCGGGGAACTGCGCGACCTCGAGGCCATGCGTCGTCATTGCCAGCGCCTGGGCGTGCGTTTCAAGCCGTCGTACGGCTGGGGCAAGCTGTTGCTCGAAGTATTCGAGAAGACCGTCGAACACACGCTGGTGCAACCTACCTTCATCACCGACCATCCGGTGGAAGTCAGCCCGTTGGCGCGCGCCAACGACCTGGATCCGGAACTCACCGATCGCTTCGAACTGTTCGTCGGCGGCCGCGAACTGGCCAATGGTTTTTCCGAATTGAATGACGCCGAGGACCAGGCGGCACGCTTTGCCTCACAGGTGGAAGCGAAGGAAGGCGGAGACGACGAGGCGATGCATTTCGATGCCGATTACATTCGCGCACTGGAGGTCGGCTTGCCGCCAACCGGCGGGCTGGGCGTAGGCATCGACCGGCTGGTCATGCTGCTGACCGACTCGGCGTCCATCCGTGATGTGCTGCTGTTCCCGTACATGAGACCGGAATCCGCAGGCTGAATCACGCTGTGGATGCGCTTGCTGCCGGTTGATCGCGCTATGCTGGGTTCGTAGAACGCGTCGGAGGGACCGATCATGAACGTGTTGATCGTGGACGATCAGGCTTCGCAACGAGCGATCGTGCGCCACCTGATCCAGGACATCGATGCGGACATCAAGATCAACGAGTTCGCTGATCCGGTGGAAGCGTTGCTGTTCACGCAGCAGGAACCACAGGATATGGTCATCCTCGACTACCGGATGCCCAACATGGACGGGCTGGAGTTCGCCCGCCGTTTCCGCCGACCCCTGTCGCAACGCGACGTGCCCGTGATGCTGGTGACAGTGGTCGGCGATGAGCCCCTGCGCCAGGCGGCACTGGACGCGGGCATCATCGATTTCATGGTCAAGCCCATCCGCCCCCGCGAACTTCGCTCGCGCTGCAAGAACCTGCTCGACCTTCGCCAGCGGCAGCAGGCCCTGAAATCGCGCACCTACGCGCTCGAGCACAAGCTGCTTTCGGGTACGCATGAAATGGAGCAGCGCGAACTGGCGCTACTGACGCGGCTCGCGCGACTCGCCAGCCAGCGCGAAGGCGCCGACCTGCGCATCTTCGAGCGGATCTCTGCCCTGAGCGCGGTGCTGGCCGACGGGATGGGCTTGGGCGACCAGTACAGTCGCAGCATCGAACACGCGGCGCAGTTGCACGACATCGGCAATATCGGCGTGCCCGACGCCATCCTCAACCAGCCGGGCCCGTTGCTGCCGGAAGAGCGACTGCTGATGCAGCAGCACACCGTGCTCGGCCACGAAGCCCTGCAAGGTGGCAGTGGCTTGCTGCAACTGAGTGCCGAGATTGCGCTGGGCCACCACGAGCACTGGAACGGCGCCGGCTATCCGCACGGCCTGGCCGGCGAGCGCATCCCGCTCTCGGCCCGGATCGTTGCGGTCGCGGACGTGCTGGATGCCTTGCTCAGCGATCGCCCTTATCGCGCCGCATGGCCGATTCGCCAGGCGCTGGACTTTGTGCAATCGCAGGCTGGCCTGCAATTCGATCCGGGAATCGTCATGGTCCTGGCCTCTCGCGAGGCTGCCATAATTGCAACCCACCAGGCCTTCGAGTCCGTCTAGGCCTTCCTTGCCCCCTGAATCGAGACCGCGAGCCTGACCGTGAAACGGCGCATTGGCATCCTTTTCGAGCGATTCCGCAACCGTGCCGACAGCGAGCACGAGCAAGCCTTGGTGCGCCTCGTCATTGCCTCGCTGATCCTGGCTTACCTGTGGGGCTTGAGCCACGTGGGCGGTTCGCGTGGCGAAGACGTGCAGCCGATGTTGCTGGTGATGTTCGCCGAAACGCTGGTGGGCGTCGGCCTGGTCGCGTTGATCCTGATCCGTCCTTCCGTCTCACATGCGCGACGGTGGACGGGCATGTTTGCCGACTACGGCACGCTGACGGCACTCATGCTGCTGAGCCCGGTTGCACTGGCGCCGCTCTACATCATCGTGTTGTGGGTGACCATCGGCAACGGATTGCGCTATGGCCGGAATTACCTGGTTGCGGCGACGGCGCTGGCCTTGTCGAGCTTCCTGCTGGTGGTCGTGGAATCACCTTATTGGCGGCAGCAGCCGATGCTGGCGACCGGCCTGCTGATCGGCCTGGTCGCGATCCCCGTCTACATGGCGTCGCTGCTGCGCGCCCTCGACAGGGCCGTGGAAGAGGCCCGCCGCGCTAATGCGGCGAAGTCCCGTTTCCTGGCGACGATGAGCCATGAGTTTCGTTCCCCGCTGAACGGCATCATCGGCATGTCCGAACTGCTGCAGGGCACCCGGATGGGACCCGAGCAACGCGAGTATGCCGATGTGGTGCACGCCTCGGCGCAGACGCTGCTGCTGATGGTGGACGAAGTGCTCGACATCTCGGCCATCGAGGCGGGCAAGTTGCGCCGCAAGGATGCCGATTTCAACCTGCACGAACTGGTCGGCAGGGTCGCCACGATGGTGCAACCGCCAGCCCAGGAAAAGGGCCTGCAATTGCGTACGCGGATCGCCGACGATGTGCCGGTGCGCCTGCACGGCGACGGGGCGCACCTGACGCAGATCCTGTTGAACCTCATGCATAACGCCGTGAAGTTCACCGAACGTGGGTCGGTCAACCTGGTGGTGATGTTGGTCTCGTCGAACGGCCAGGACCTGACCCTGGAATTTTCGGTGCGCGACACGGGAATCGGTATTCCCGCCGCGGACAAGGAACGAATCTTCGGCGCCTTCGAACAGGTCGAGAGTGGTCCGGGCAGGCGCTTTGGCGGCACGGGATTGGGTACCACGATCGCCAAGACCCTCACCCAACTGCTTGACGGCCGGATAGGCGTGGAAGACAACCCGGGCGGGGGCAGTCATTTCTGGGTGGAGTTGCCGTTCCGTGCGCTGGACTCGGCCGATGTGGTCGAACCTGCGCGGGCCAGCAAGATCGTGGCCATCGACGATCCCTTCGTGCGCCATCGCGCGCGCGTCCGTTCCTTGCGAATCCTGGTTGCTGACGACCAGCAGGCCAATCGCACGGTGTTGTGCCGGATACTGGAACGGGCCGGCCATCGCGTGCAGCAGGCCAGCGATGGCGAGCAAGCGCTCGACCTGCTGGAATCGGACGCCATCGACCTGGCGATCGTGGACATGCACATGCCGCGGTTCACGGGGTTGGATGTGTTGCGGCAACTTCGCTACATGCAGGCGGGTGGACGGCAGACACCGGTGATCGTACTCAGCGCCGACGCAACCGCGCAGGCCGAACGCGACGCCATCGAAGCGGGTGCCCCGGCTTTCCTTACCAAGCCGGTGATGGTGGCCCGTTTGCTCGAGACGATCGCCGACCTGACCAGCCCCGGCAGGCTTGGGCGGGCGCGGCCATCCGTGGAGGCCAGCCGTCCCAGCATGAGCTCCGCCGTGCTCGAGGAACTTGCAGGCATGCAACTGGGCGATGCCTTCCTTCGCGAATTCGTTGAGCAATGCATCAAGGATGCCGACGCCTGCCTGGTCCAGCTGCGCAGCCAGTCGGCGGTGCGGGCCTGGGCGGATTGTCGCGAGACGGCGCATGCACTCAAGGGCATTGCCGAGAACCTGGGCGCGCAGATGGTTTCCGAACGCTGCCAGCAAATCATGCGCGCGACGGACGAAGCCCTCAGCAGGGAACTGGGCCGTCAGTTGGGTGACCTCGAGGCACAGCTATTGGTGGTTGCGGAGCAAGCGCGCCGCCAGGCCATCCAGCTGGGTCAGCCGGGCATGGCAAGCCCCGGCGCAGCGCCAGGTCCGGAAATTGCGTAACCAGAAGCGTGTGATTCGGAACTAGGCAACACCCGCGCGTTTTTGCTGCGCGCGAATCAAGCGCTCCATCGTCTTCAGTCCGCGGTCACCCAGGCGCATGGCCGCGTCCACCCATTCGGTGGTAACTGCGAGCAACTCATCCAGGCTGACCGGACGGCAGGCCTGGCGCACGGCATTCATCGACCGCAGTGCATTGCCGATGCGCTGGTGCTTCCGGATCTGTTCGCGGGCGGCCATCAGGCCCTCGCCACGCGGGACGACCTGGTCCACGACGCCCATTCGCAGCAGCTCCTCGACGGGGTAGATGCGTGCATCGAGCATCATCCGTTCGGCCTGTATCGGCGTCACCCGACGGGTCAGGAAGGTATAGGCGCCCATGCCGGGGAACAGATCGAACAACACTTCCGGAAAGCCCATGCCACAACCTTCCTCGGCGATGATGGTGTGGCAGCACAGCGCGGCCTCGAATCCGCCACCGAGCGCGTCGCCCTGCACGACGGCAATGCTGTGCACGCGATCCTCATAGAGGCGCGAAAAATTGTAGGCGACCTCGACGCACAGCCGCGCATATTCAAGCAGTCGTCCGCGGTTGCCGCTGCGGATCAGGCTCGCGAACAGCGCCAGGTCGCCGCCGAGATTGAACACGGACGCATCCGATGCCAGTACCAGGTGGTGGATGCCGGATTCGCTACCGCTGTCGGCTGCAATTTTTCGCCGGACGCCTTCCTGCGCGCGCTTCATTTCATGCAGCAGGCGTTCTGAAAAACAGGGGTGGTAGGCCGTGGGGTCGCCGCTGTGCATGAAGCACCAGTCGGTTTGCTGGAGGTTTTCGCCCGACAGGCGCACCAGCGGAGCGGAAGCGGGGGCAAACGCAAGATCGACGACAGACATGGCAGTACTCCTGTGAAGGAATCGGCGAACCATGGCCCGGGGGGCGGTTCGGCCCGAGTGTACACCTGCGTCGTGAGCCGCCAAGGCGCCGTAGCGCCCACTTTCACACAGAAGTTTTTGGAACTTCCCGCAGCTCGCGGCGGAGGATCTTGCCGACATTGGACTTCGGCAATTCGTCCCTGAACTCGATCACCTTCGGCAGCTTGTAACCGGTCAGGTTTTCCCGACAGAAGGTCTTCACCTGTTCGGCCGTCAGCCCGGGATCCTTGCGCACGATCACTACCTTCACGGCCTCGCCCGACTTCTCGTCGGGAACCCCGACTGCCGCGACCTCGAGGACGCCCGGCATCATCGCGATGACATCCTCGATCTCGTTCGGGTACACGTTGAAGCCCGACACCAGGATCATGTCCTTCTTGCGGTCGACCACGTAGAAGAAACCCTGTGCGTCCATCTTCGCCATGTCGCCGGTATGCAGCCAACCGTCCGCGTCGATGACCTTTGCGGTTTCCTCGGGGCGCTGCCAGTATCCAGCCATCACCTGCGGGCCCTTGGCGCAGAGTTCGCCCACTTCGCCTTGCGCGACCAGGTTGCCTTCCTCGTCCTTCAGGCAGCAGTCGGTGGAAGGGATGGGCAGGCCGATGGCGCCGTTGTATTCGGCCAGGTCGAGTGGATTCATGCAGCAGGCAGGCGATGTCTCGGTCAGGCCATAGGCCTCGACCAGGGTGACGCCGGTGACGGCCTTCCAGCGCTCGGCGACCGCGCGCTGCACGGCCATGCCGCCGCCCAGTGCCAGGTGCACGGTCGAAAAATCGATGTCGGAGAAACCGGGTGTGTTGAGCAGGCTGTTGAAGAGCGTGTTGACGCCGGTGATGGCCGTGAACCGGCTTGTCGACAGCACCTTCACGAAGTCCTTCATGTTGCGCGGGTCGGTGATCAGTACATTGAGCCCGCCGAACTTCATGAACACCAGGCAGTTCGAGGTGAGCGCGAAGATGTGGTACAGCGGCAGCGCGGTGATGATGATTTCCTTGCCCGGCACGCAGTCCTTGCTGATCCATGCCGAACTCTGCTGCATGTTCGCGACCAGGTTGCGGTGCGTGAGCATCGCGCCCTTGGCCACGCCGGTCGTACCGCCGGTGTATTGCAGGAAGGCAATGTCGTCGTGGCGGATGTCCACGACCGGCAAGGTTGAATCCTCGCCGCGGGCGAGGGCCTGCTTGAAGGTGATGGCGCCCGGCAGGTCATAGTCGGGAATCGCGTTCTTCACGTGGCGAAGGACGAAATTCACGATCTGCCCCTTGGGGAAGGCGAGCAGGTCGCCGATGCAGGTCGTGATGACCTGCCTGATGGGCGTGTCCTCGATGACTTCGGCCAGTGTGTGGGCGAACATCTCCAGCACCACGATGGCGCTTGCACCCGAGTCCTTCAACTGGTGGCGGAGTTCGCGCCCGGTGTACATCGGGTTGGTGTTGACCACCGTCAGCCCGGCCCGCAACACGCCGAAGATGGCGATCGGGTATTGCAGGATGTTGGGCATCATCAGGGCGACGCGGTCGCCCTTCTTCAGCTTCAGGTCGTTGAGCAGGTAGCAGGCAAAGCGCGCGCTGAGCCGGTCGAGGTCCTCGTAGGTCAGCGTGGTGCCCAAGTTGGTGAACGCGGGGTTTTCGCGGAAGCGATCGCAGGCCTGGTCGAACACCGAGACGATGGACGGGAATTCGTCTACATTGATCTGGGCCGGCACGAATGCCGGGTAACTGGCCAGCCAGGGTCGTTCGATGCTCATGCAAAAATTTCCTCTGTTCGACCCGATTGGAGCACAGGCTCCAAATGCTGGCAAGCCGCGGTCAAAGGCCTCGAAAGCCATCTTGCTGATGGTCCTTGGCTCGCTCGCCTTCGGCCTGTCCGGCTGCCGGAAGGAGCCGCCCGAGCAAGCGCTGCGCAATACGATCGCAGCCATGGAGACGGCCGCCGAGGCGCACGACACCGATGCGTTGTTCGAGCCCATTGCCGACGACTTCGCCGGGTCGGAAGGCATGGACCGGCAGGCATTCCGCCGCTACGTCACCTTCATGGGCATGCGTTCGAAATCAGTCAGCGTGCAACTGGGCCCGCTGGACGTGAAGTTGTATGACCAGCGCGCCACGGTGTCTTTCACCGCGGCGCTGAGTGGTGGCGAGGGCTTGCTGCCGAGCCGTGTCCAGGTCTATGACGTGGACACGGGTTGGCGGCTGGACGACGGCGAGTGGAAGCTGATATCGGCGAAATGGCAGCCGCAGCTCTAGCGATCAGGCCGCCTTGCGCGTAGCCAGCTGGCGGAGCACGTAGTGCAGGATGCCGCCGTGGCGGAAGTATTCGACTTCCTTCGGCGTCATCAGCAACACCTGGGCCTTGAACTGCTTCGTGCTGCCGTCTGCAGCCGTGGCGACCACGTCCGCGATGCGCCCGGCGCCGTCACGCAGGCCGGTGATCGAGATCGTCTCGTTACCGATGAGCCCGAGCGACAAGGCATTCTGGCCGTCCATGAACTGCAGGGGCAACACGCCCATGCCGACCAGGTTGGAGCGATGGATGCGCTCGAAGCTTTCCGCGATCACGGCCTTCACGCCCAGGAGCATGGTGCCCTTCGCCGCCCAGTCGCGCGACGAGCCGGTGCCGTATTCCTTGCCGGCCAGTACCACCAGCGGAACGCCTTCGGCCTTGTAGCGCATGGCGGCGTCGTAAATCGCCAGCTTCTCGGCGGACGGGTAGTGGATGGTGTTGCCGCCTTCTTCGCCGCCCAGCATCAGGTTCTTGATGCGGATGTTGGCGAAGGTGCCGCGCACCATCACGTCGTCGTTGCCGCGGCGTGAGCCATAGGAATTGAAGTCGGTCGGCGCCACGCCACGCGATTGCAGGAAACGCCCCGCAGGTGAATTGGCCTTGATGTTGCCAGCCGGGGAGATGTGGTCAGTCGTGATCGAGTCGCCGAACAGGCCGAGCAGCCGGGCGCCCTGGATGTCCTGGATGGTGCCGACGTCCATCTTCATGCCTTCGAAGTAGGGCGGGTTCTTGATGTAGGTGGAGGCTTCGTCCCAGGCGAATGCGGCGCCGTCCGGCGATTCGATCTGGTTCCAGCGCGAGTCGCCCGCGAACACGTTCGCGTAGTTGTGCTTGAACATTTCCGGGCCGACGGTGCGGGCGATCAGGTCGCCGATTTCCTTGTTCGACGGCCAGATGTCGCGCAGGTACACCGGCGCGCCATTGGTGTCTGTGCCGAGCGGATCGGTGGAGAGATCGATGTCCACGGTGCCGGCCAGCGCGTAGGCGACGACCAGTGGCGGCGAGGCCAGGTAGTTCATCTTCACTTCGGGATGCACGCGGCCTTCGAAGTTGCGGTTGCCCGACAACACCGATGCCACGACCAGGTCGCTTTCGGCGATGCCGCGCGAGACCTCGTCCGGCAGCGGGCCGGAATTGCCGATGCAGGTGGTGCAGCCGTAACCGACGACATAGAAGCCGAGCTTTTCGAGGTCGTCGAGCACGCCGGCCTTGATGAGGTAGTCGGTGACGACCAGCGAACCCGGGCCGAGCGAGGTCTTCACCCACGGCGCGGCCTTCAGGCCTTTGGCGACCGCATTGCGCGCCAGCAGGCCGGCAGCCAGCATCACCGCGGGGTTGGACGTGTTGGTGCAGGACGTGATCGCAGCGATGACGACGGAGCCGTCGCTGAGGTGCGCGTCCTGGTCACGGATGCGGATCTTTGCAGCGGGCTTGGCGGCGAGGTGTTCCGCCTGCGGCTGGTCGCCACCCTCGGCATCGAAGCGCTTCACTTCGTTGTTTGCCGGCTTGCGGTTTGCAACGAGCCCGACCAGGTTCTTTTCGAAGTTCTGCTTCATGTCGCTGAGCAGCACGCGATCCTGCGGACGTTTCGGTCCGGCCAGGGACGGCAACACGGTACCCATGTCCAGGTGCAGCGTGGCGCTGTATTCGGCTTCGACGTCGCTGCGCCACAGGCCCTGCGCACGTGCGTACGCCTCGACCAGGCGGATGAGTGCTTCACTGCGACCCGAAAGGCGCAGGTAGGTCAGCGACTCGCTGTCGATCGGGAAGATGCCGCAGGTCGCGCCGTATTCGGGCGCCATGTTGGCGATGGTGGCGCGATCGGCCAGCGGCAGGTAGTTCAGGCCGTCGCCGAAGAATTCCACGAACTTGCCGACCACGCCCATCGAACGCAGCATCTGCGTCACGGTGAGCACGAGGTCGGTGGCGGTCGCGCCTTCGGGCAGCTTGCCGGTCAGCTTGAAGCCGACCACCTGCGGGATCAGCATGGAACTGGGCTGGCCGAGCATCGCGGCTTCGGCCTCGATGCCGCCCACGCCCCAGCCCAGTACGCCCAGGCCGTTGATCATGGTGGTGTGCGAATCGGTGCCGAACACCGTGTCCGGGAACGCGTACTTCACGCCGTCGATGTCGCGCTCCATCACCACGCGGGCGAGGTTCTCGAGATTGACCTGGTGCACGATGCCGGTGTTGGGCGGCACCACCTTGAAGTTGTTGAAGGCTTTCTGGCCCCAGCGCAGGAAGCTGTAACGCTCGCCATTGCGTGAAAACTCGATCTGGCCGTTGACGTCCAGCGAGTCGGCCTTGCCGAAGGAATCAACCTGCACCGAGTGGTCGATCACCAGTTCGGACGGGATGAGCGGGTTGATGTTGGTCGCCGAGCCGCCGAGCTTGACCACGGCATCGCGCATCGCCGCGAGGTCGACCACGCAAGGCACACCGGTGAAATCCTGCAGCACCACGCGCGCCGGCATGAAGGCGATTTCGGTTTCCGGCTCGTCGGTCGGCTTCCAGGTCGCGACCGCTTCGATGGACGCGCGCGTGACGGATACGCCGTCTTCGCAGCGCAGCAGGTTCTCGAGCAGGATCTTCATGGAAAACGGCAGGCGCGACAGGTCATAGCGCTGGCCGAGCTTGGCCAGGCTGAAGATCGTGTAGTCGGTGCCGTTGACGGCGAGAGTGTCGCGGGTGGCGAAGGAGTCGCTCATTGGTGCTCCAGGCAGATCGTGGCGGGGAGGCCGGGCGGAAAAGGCACGCCGGCAGGCCGTTATTATGCCTTAAGCAGGCCCCGAGCGGTCTCCACCATCGCGCGTCGCGACAACAATAAATCCCAGTAACTGCCACCGCATTGGCGCCAGAGCACGGCCGACCGCAACGCGGCCAGCAGGGTAGCCCGTACCTCGCCAACCACGGTCGCCTGGCTCAGGTAGACAGGATTGCCCTGCACCAGCACACGGGGGCCGAGGTTGCTGATGTGCGTGGCGTAGAGCTCGCCGAGGCCCGCCAGGACTGTCGGATGGGTCGGGCCGAAGTGCAGGCTCTGCCGTTCGATCTCTTCGAGCGCCTTGCGGACCTCTTCCACCGTCGCCGGGGAGGCCATGAACTTCCTTTCCAGATGCATCACGTTCATGGCGATGCGGGTCTGCGCGGTATCGCGATCGCTGCCGTCGAGTTGCGCGATCACGCGTTCCAGGCCGGGGCCCAATTCGGCCGCGCCGCCATAGACGTCCTCGGTCGATTCGGCATCGAAACGGAACAGGCTGCCGATGCAGGCAGCCAGCGGCCGTGTCTCGGCGTGGCCGTTGTTGGCCATGTGCTGCACCAGTCGGACCGACTGGAGCAAGCCAGCGAGGGCGAGGACGCGATCTTTCATGCCGCCTGTTCTCTGTGAAGTTGCTCGAAGCGAGCGTCGGTGCGAAGTATGACTGCTCCGCCCAGGCATTCCTCGCCCCGGTACAAGACAAGCGACTGTCCCGGCGTGACGGCGCGTTGCGGGCTGTCGAACAGAACCTGCAAGCTGCCATCGTCTCGCACGATCACCCGGCACGGCTGGTCGTCCTGGCGGTAGCGGGTCTTGGCCGAACATTCGAAGCTGCCTGGCCCCGGTGTCGCGCCGATCCAGTGGGCAGGCTCGCTTTCCAGTTGGATGGACATCAACCAGTCGCTGTCGCTGCCCTGGTCAACCACCAGCACGTTGCCCGGCACGTCCTTGCCAACCACGAACCAGGGCGCCGCCGGGCGGCCCTTCACACCGCCGACATGCAGGCCCTCGCGCTGGCCCAGCGTGTAGAAGAAGACACCTTCGTGTTCGCCGACGACGGTTCCGTCCACGCTGCGGATCTCGCCGCGACGCGCCGGGATGTACTGACCGAGGAACTCGCGGAAATCCCGTTCGCCGATGAAACAGATGCCGGTCGAGTCCTTCTTCCTGGCGGTCGGCAAGGCCGCCTCCAGCGCAATCCGCCGAACTTCCGCCTTGGGCAGGTGGCCGATCGGGAACAAGGTCGCGGCCAGTTGCTCCTGGCCCAGCTGGTGCAGGAAATAACTCTGGTCCTTGTCGCGATCCACGCCGCGCAGGAGGCGCCAGGCGCCGTCGAGGCAGTCAACCCGCGCGTAGTGCCCGGTTGCGATCTTTTCGGCGCCCAGGCGCCGCGCTTCGTCCAGGAAGGTCTTGAACTTGATCTCGCGATTGCACAGTACATCCGGGTTGGGCGTGCGGCCCGCGCGATACTCGGCCAGGAAATGCTCGAACACCTCGCTCCAGTACTGGCCGGCGAAATTGCGTGCGTGGAAAGGAATCCCGAGCCGCCCGCAAACCGCCAAGGCGTCGCGCCGGTCGTCTTCGGCCCGACAACCCGAGCCTTCGTCCTCGTTCCAGTTCTGCATGAACAGGCCGGCGATGTCCTCGCCTGCGGCCTTGAGCAGGTAAGCCGTGACCGAGGAATCGACGCCTCCGGACATGCCTACGATGATGCGCGCGGCACTCATGGCATCTGGTGGAGGGCATCGAGCGGATGGCGCCGGCCGCCCAGGAAATCCTCGACGACACGCCAGACCAGCGGACTGCGGTGCCGCGCGTGCTGTTCGTGCAGTTCTTCCGGGCTCAGCCAAAGGGCTTGCACGATGCCTTCGTCCAGCGCGCGATCGGCATCATGGCTGACCGGCTCCGCCGCGAAGGCCATGCGCAGGTAGTGTCGGCCGGATCCGCCTGCCAACTCATCAGGCGCTTTCCACTGGTAGGCGCCGACGAAGGCGGTCAGGCGCACGTGCCAGCCGGTTTCCTCCAGTGTCTCGCGCAATGCCGCATCGAACAGCGACTCGTCCGGCTCGAGGTGCCCGGCGGGCTGGTTGAGCACGCGGCGGCCGCGCACGTCTTCCTCCACCATCAACAGCTTGCCATCACGCACGACCACGGTGGCCACGGTGACATCGGGTTGCCAGAACTGGCCGCGTCGGTAGCTCAATCAGTTTCTTCCAGTCGGTAAACAGCCATTCTGGTGGCTTCCGGCCAGTTCGTCCATGCCGGACCGGCGCCGTCCGCGCATCCGGCCGGCAAGCCTTGCATCCGGGGCCGGCCACCCCGATTTATACTGGCGCCATGGCAAACAACCCAGATCAAGAACGAGAGCACGATTACGGTGCCATGGTGGCCACCTCGAAACCCGAGGTGACGCGCCCCCCGCTGTACCAGGTGGTGCTGTTGAACGATGACTTCACGCCCATGGACTTCGTGGTCGAGGTGCTGCAGGTTTTCTTCGCATTGAACCGTGAAAAGGCGACGCAGGTCATGCTTCACGTGCATACCCGAGGAAAGGGCGTTTGCGGCGTCTACACACGGGAAGTGGCTGAATCAAAAGTGACCCAGGTCAACGAATTTTCAAGGATGCACCAGCATCCCCTGTTGTGCAGCATGGAAAAGGCCTAGGCTGGAACCGTAACGCGACGGATCGCAGGCTGGAAATCCAGGGAAGCTGTCCCCATATCCTGGGAAACATTCCGGAGACCAAAATGTTCAGCAAGGATCTCGAATACTCGATCGGCCAGTGCTACAAGCAGGCACGCGAGGCGCGTCATGAATTCATGACGGTCGAGCACCTGCTGCTCGCGCTGCTGGAGAATCCTGCCGCACTGGCAGTGCTGAAGGCCTGCGGTTTCAACCAGCCGAAACTGGCCGACGGCCTCAAGCAGATCATCACCGACTCGGTACCGGTCCTGCCGGCCGACGATGCCCGCGACACGCAACCCACGCTGGGTTTCCAGCGTGTGCTGCAGCGCGCGGTCTATCACGTGCAATCATCGGGCAAGAAGGAAGTGACCGGCGCGAATGTCCTGGTCGCGATCTTCGGTGAAAAGGATTCACACGCGGTTTACCTTCTGCAGCAACAGGACATCAGCCGCCTGGATGTCGTCAATTACCTGTCGCACGGCATCGCCAAGGTGGGCGAGGGCGAGGACAAGGCGCAACCGGGCGAACCGCGCGCCGAGGCTGAAGGTGGCGAGGAATCCAAGGGCAATCCCCTGCAGGAATTCGCCAGCAACCTCAACGACCTTGCCCGCGAAGGCAAGATCGACCCGCTGGTCGGGCGCGAGGAAGAAGTCGAACGCACCATCCAGGTGCTCTGCCGCCGTCGCAAGAACAATCCCCTGTACGTTGGCGAATCGGGCGTGGGCAAGACCGCGCTGGCCGAAGGCCTCGCCTGGCGCATCGTCGAGGGCAAGGTGCCCGACGTGCTCAGCGACGCCATCATCTATTCGCTCGACCTGGGCGCGCTGGTGGCCGGCACCAAATACCGCGGCGACTTCGAAAAGCGACTGAAGGCCGTGCTCGCGCAGATGAAGAAAGAGCCGCGCGCCATCCTGTTCATCGACGAGATCCACACGATCATCGGTGCCGGTTCCGCGTCGGGCGGCACGATGGATGCGTCCAACCTGATCAAGCCGGTACTGCAGAACGGCGAGTTGCGTTGCATCGGCTCGACCACGTTCCAGGAATATCGCGGCGTGTTCGAGAAGGACCGCGCGCTGGCGCGTCGCTTCCAGAAGATCGACGTGGTCGAACCTTCCATCAGCGAAGCGGTCGCCATCCTGCACGGCCTGAAGCCGCGCTACGAGGCGCACCACGAAGTGAAGTACAGCTCCGAGGCCATCCAGGCTGCGGTCGACCTGTCGGTGAAGCACATCAACGACCGCCTGCTGCCCGACAAGGCCATCGACGTGATCGATGAGGCCGGTGCACGGCAGCGCCTGCGCTTGCTGGCCGACCGCAAGCAGATCATCGATGTGGAAGAGGTCGAGCTGATCGTGGCCCGCATGGCGCGGATCCCGGCCAAGCAGGTTTCCGCGTCCGACAAGGACGTGCTGCAGAACCTCGAGCGCAACCTGAAGATGGTTATCTTCGGGCAGGACGCAGCGATCGAGACGCTGGTTTCGGCGATCAAGCTGGCACGCTCCGGCCTTGCCAACCCCGACAAGCCGATCGGCAACTTCCTGTTCGCCGGCCCGACCGGCGTGGGCAAGACCGAAGTCACCAAGCAATTGGCGATGCAGCTGGGCATCGAGCTCGTGCGCTTCGACATGTCCGAGTACATGGAGTCGCATTCGGTCAGCCGCCTGATCGGGGCGCCCCCGGGTTACGTGGGCTTCGACCAGGGTGGCCTGCTTACCGAAAAAGTGGTGAAGACGCCGCATTGCGTGCTGTTGCTCGACGAAATCGAAAAGGCGCATCCGGATGTCTTCAACATCCTGCTGCAGATCATGGATCACGGCATCCTGACCGACACCAACGGTCGCGAAGCGAACTTCCGCAACGTGGTGCTGGTGATGACGACCAACGCCGGCGCCCAGCAAGCGGCGCGCCGCACGATGGGCTTCGTCACCCAGGACCATGCGACCGATGCAATGGAAGTCATCCGCAAGGGCTTTACGCCGGAATTCCGCAATCGCCTGGACTCGATCATCCAGTTCCAGGGCCTGGGTTTCGACCACATCCTGCGCGTGGTGGACAAGTTCCTGATCGAGCTGGAAAGCCAGTTGCACGACAAGCACGTCAGCCTGACGGCGACACCGGCAGCGCGGCAGTGGCTGGCCGAACATGGCTTCGACCCGCAGATGGGCGCACGACCGATGTCGCGCCTGCTGCAGGACAAGGTGAAGCGTCCGTTGGCCGACGAGTTGCTGTTCGGCAAGTTGGTGGACGGCGGCCGCGTGACGGTGGACGTGCGCGACGGCGAACTGGTCGTCGAGTCGCGACCGGAGCCGGAGAAGCTGTTGCCCGCCACGGTCGATTGACGTGGGAGCGGCCTTGGCCGCGATGAGTCTTGCCAAGCAAAACGGCGGCCAGTGGCCGCCGTTGTTTTTTATATTGCGAGATTCATCGCGGCCAAGGCCGCTCCCACAAAAGCCGCTCCCACATTATTTCATGCGGTAGGTGATGCGGCCCTTGGTCAGGTCGTAGGGAGTCATCTCGATCTTGACCTTGTCGCCGGTCAGGATGCGGATGTAATTCTTGCGCATGCGCCCGGAGATGTGGGCGGTGACGACGTGGCCGTTTTCGAGCTTTACCCGGAACACGGTATTGGGCAGCGTTTCGAGAATCGTGCCTTCGAATTCAATGGAGTCGTCTTTGGACATGCTTCGCTTCAGGATGTGGTCAACCACACAAGTCGCGAATGATGCCACAGACGGGATTTTTTCGCAAAATCCGGTCCGGTCAGAGGTTGCTGAACTCGCTGGCGGGCCGATCGCCGAATGCGCCCGTCCATGGCCCAGTCCGGCCCTGCGCGGCCTGGAGCGGGGCAAGAAGGTTCAGGAACTCGCTTCGCGGCAGCAGGCGTCCACCGAGGCTGACCAGGTGGGCGTTTTCCAGCTGGGCGTCGATCAGCGGCCATTCCCAGCCTTTCAGCAGGGCCGCGAGGCCTGCCAGCGCAACCTTGGAACCGCCCGGCTCGGCGCTGAACATGCTCTCGCCGCAAAACATCCTGCCCACCGCCACGCCATAGATGCCACCGACCAGGCGCGAGCCATCGAACACTTCGATGCTGTGCGCGTGGCCGAGTCGGTGCAGTTCGCCATAGGCGTCGAGCATTTCCGGCACGATCCAGGTGCCGTTGCCCTGGCCGCTGCGCGGCGAATGGGCACAGGCTTGGATCACTTCCCGGAAGCAGGTGTCGGCGCGCAGCGTCCAGGTGGATTTGCGCAATGATCGCGCGAAGCGCGAGGGCAGGCGAAAATTCCCGACATCGAAAACCATGCGCGGGTCGGGGCTCCACCACAGGATCGGCTGGCCCCTGGAGTACCAGGGAAAGATGCCGTGGCGGTAGGCGTTCAGCAGCCGCTGCGGACTGAGGTCGCCGCCCACTGCCAGCAGGCCATCGGGTTCGCGCAAGGCCCGTCCTGCCGGCGGAAAGGGAGCCAGCGGATCAGGATCGAGCAGGATCGGCAGGCGGCTCACGAAAGGGGCTGTGCTCCAGGACTTGGTCACGATAGCGCAAGACGGATGCGCGCTCCTGTTCGCACCAGTCGCGCAATGCATCTGCGAAGGCGGGCTGTCCAAGATGATGGCGGCTGTGGGTGAGTACCGGCAGGAAGCCACGCGCGATCTTGTGCTCGCCCTGTGCGCCCGGTTCGAACACACGCAGGCCTTCGCGCAGGCAGTAGTCGATGCCCTGGTAGTAGCAAGTCTCGAAATGAAGGCCGGGCACGGTTTCGCTGGCCCCCCAATAGCGACCGTACAGCGTCTCGCCACCGCGCAGCAGCAGTGCGCCGGCTATCGTCTCCGCGCCCCGCTGGGCCAGCACCAGAACCAGGCTTCGGGGCATCGTTCGCGCCAGGTGGCGCAGGAAGTCGAGGGTCAGCGCCGGCTGGTTGCCTTTTTCCGACTGCGTCATGCAGTAGAACGCATGCATCGCCATCAGGTCTTCATCGCCGGCCTCGTCGCCGTGGACCACGCGGAATGTGATTCCGCTACGGCGAACCTGTTCGCGCTCGGCACGGATGTTCTTGCGCTTCTTGCTCGAGAAAGCGCCCAGGAACTGCTCGAAGTCCGACCAGCCTGCGTCATTTCGCCAATGGAACTGCACGTCGCAACGCGCCAGCCAGGCCTCGTCGAACGCGGGGAGTTCGGATTCGGGCAGGAAATTCACGTGTACCGAAGGCAGGGCTTCGTCATCGGCATGCCGGCGCATCGCGTCAACCAGCGTGCGTCGCGAACTCTCGTCCCGGGCCAGGATGCGCGGGCCGGGCACAGGCGAGTAGGGCACCGCGACCAGCCACTTCGGGTAGTAGTCCAGGCCGTACCGCGAATAGGCATGGGCCCACGCGTGGTCGAAAACGAACTCACCGTGTGAATTGCCCTTGAGGTAGGCAGGGGCCGCGGCGCAGAGGCGTTCGCCTCCGTACCAGGCGGCATGGCGCGGCTTCCAGCCCCAGCGTTCCTTCAGGCAGCCATGTTGTTCAAGGCCGGAAAGGAAGGCGTGGCAAACGAACGGATTTTCAGCGCCATGCAAGGCATCCCAATCGGCCGCGGGCAGATCGAGGATCGAATCGAAGAGGCGCAGGGACACGCGCGTCTCGTCGGCCTGGCGACCTCAGTGCTCCATGTCCAGGAATTTTTCGGCATCCAGCGCGGCCATGCAGCCGAAGCCGGCCGACGTTATTGCCTGGCGATACACCTGGTCGGCGACATCGCCTGCGGCAAACACGCCTTCGACGGACGTGGCGGTCGCATTGCCATCAAGGCCGGAACGGATGGTGATGTAGCCGTTCCTCATCGCCAGCTGTCCTTCGAACAGCGAGGTATTGGGCGTATGCCCGATCGCAACGAAGAAACCCTGCACGGCGATCTCGCGCGCCTTGTCGTCGGTCGTGCTGCGGATGCGCATGCCGGTCACGCCGGAATCGTCGCCGAGCACTTCGTCCACCGAGTGGTTCCAGATCAGTTCGACCTTGCCGGCCGCGGCGCGGGCGAACAACTTGTCCTGCAGGATCTTCTCGGCGCGCAGCTTGTCGCGGCGATGCACCAGGTAAACCTTGCGCGCGATGTTGGACAGGTACAGCGCTTCCTCGACTGCGGTATTGCCACCGCCGATAACGGCCACGTCCTGGTCGCGGAAGAAAAATCCGTCGCAGGTGGCGCAGGCGGATACGCCCTTGCCCATGAACTTCGTTTCCGATTCGATGCCGAGGTACTTGGCGCTGGCGCCCGTGGTGATGATCAGCGCGTCCGCACTGTATTCACCGGTGTCGCCCTTGAGCTGGAACGGACGGCGCGACAAGTCGGCCGAATGGATGTGGTCGAAGATGATCTCCGTCTCGAAGCGTTCCGCGTGCGCCTGCATGCGCGACATGAGGTCCGGCCCCATCAGGCCATGGGCGTCGCCAGGCCAGTTGTCCACTTCCGTCGTCGTCATCAATTGACCGCCCTGCTGCAGGCCCGTCACCAGCACCGGCTTGAGGTTGGCGCGGGCGGCATAAACCGCGGCGGCGTAGCCGGCGGGGCCGGAACCGAGGATGAGCAACTGGGCGTGCTTGGGAGCGGTCATGGGGATTCCGGAATGGGACGGCAGCAACAGGCTTGCGCGTTGCCTAAGCTTGGGGTTGCGAAGGGGCTAAATCAAGGCGCGAAAACTCGGCAAGCCTGTGCTAAGCGTCGCTACGGGATGTGAAGGCAAGGGCGATTACGGTATAACAGCGCGAAGCATTTGCTCGTCCCGACCCCCCAGACAAGGCTCGACTCGCACGGTGGCCCGAACTCCCGAAAAAAATGCGCGCGCCGGCGACGATCGCCGGCAAAAACTCTGGCGGGAACTCGCGCTGGTGGCGATCGCGCCCCTGTTGATCTACCTGCTGGCCAGCCTGGCCAGCTACTCCACCAACGACCCGGGCTGGTCGCGCACCGGCAGCGTTGCCGGCGCCCTCAACAACATCGGCGGCCTCGTGGGCGCCTATATGGCCGACCTCGCCTTCTGGTTCTTCGGTTACGTGGCCTATAGCGTTCCCTTCGTATTGGGCGGAATCGCGCACATTGCCCTGTTCGGCCTGGATTCGGATGGCGACGGGCGCGTCGATTTCGGGCCCGCGCTCAGGCTTATCGGCATCGTGGGCTTTTTGGTCAGCGCCTGCGGGCTGTTGCACCTGATCGGCGGTCCGGCGCCCAATCTTCCTGCCGAGTCCGGCGGCATCCTCGGCCAGGCCACCGGCCAGTCCATGCTCAGCGTGTTCGGCTCAATGGGCGGCAACCTGTTCCTGTTCGTGGTCTTCATGATGTCGGTGACTCTGGCGACCGGCCTGAGCTGGTTCGCGGTGATGGACTGGATTGGCGCCATGGTGCTCGCCGGCATCGCCCGTTTCTCGCAGAAGAAGCTGGAGGCCGCCGAATGGCAGCGCACCCGAACCCTGCGCGAAGAACGCGAGGAAGTGCGCAAGATCGACACGGAAAAACGCGCCAAGCGCGAGCCAGTCAGGATCGAGGCGCCGGCCAAGGCCATCATTGAAAAGAGCGAGCGCGCGCAGCGCGAACAGCAGATCCCGCTGTTCAACGTTGGCGGCGACAATTCGCTACCGCCGCTTTCCCTGCTCGACGATCCCAAGCCGCAGCCCAAGGGCTATTCCGAAGAGACACTGGAGACCTTGTCGCGGCAGATCGAGTTCAAGCTCAAGGACTTCCGCATCGAGGCGCACGTGGTCGGCGCCTATCCCGGCCCGGTCATCACCCGCTTCGAAATGGAGCCCGCGCCGGGCGTCAAGGGCAGCCAGATTTCCTCGCTGGACAAGGACATCGCGCGCGGACTGTCGGTGAAATCGGTGCGCGTGGTGGACGTGATTCCGGGCAAGTCGGTGGTCGGCCTGGAAATCCCCAACAGCCAGCGCGAGATGATCTACCTGTCCGAGCTGCTGCGTTCGAAGGAATACGACAAGTCCACCAGCCCGCTCACCATCGCGCTGGGCAAGGACATCGGCGGCCGTCCGGTCGTTGCCGACCTGGCGCGCATGCCGCATTTGCTCGTAGCGGGCACCACCGGTTCGGGCAAGTCGGTAGGCGTCAACGCCATGGTGCTCAGCCTGCTGTACAAGGCCAGCGCCAAGGACGTGCGCATGCTGATGGTGGACCCGAAGATGCTCGAGTTGTCCGTATACCAGGGCATCCCGCATTTGCTGGCGCCGGTGGTCACCGACATGAAGGAGGCCGCCAACGGCCTGCGCTGGTGCGTGGCCGAGATGGAGCGCCGCTACAAGGTGATGAGCGCGGTGGGCGTGCGCAACCTGGCCGGCTTCAATCGCAAGGTGAAGGATGCGAAGGACGCGGGCCAGCCGCTGATGGATCCGCTATTCCGCCCGAATCCCGAACTGGGCGAAGCACCGCGTCCGCTGGAGGAGTTGCCCTACATCGTCGTTTTCATCGACGAGTTCGCCGACATGATGATGATCGTCGGCAAGAAGGTGGAAGAACTGATCGCCCGCCTCGCGCAGAAATCGCGCGCGGCCGGCATGCACCTGATCCTGGCCACGCAGCGGCCTTCGGTGGACGTGATCACCGGCTTGATCAAGGCTAATATCCCGACCCGCATCGCGTTCCAGGTTTCCAGCAAGATCGACTCCCGCACCATCCTTGACCAGTCCGGCGCCGAAACGCTGCTGGGCCATGGCGACATGCTGTACCTGCCGCCCGGCACGGCGATGCCCGAGCGCGTGCATGGCGCCTTTGTCAGCGACGAAGAAGTGCATCGCGTCGTCGCCCACCTCAAGCAGCACGGCGGCGGCACCGACTACATCACCGGCGTCCTGGAAGAAGTACAGACGATGGGCGAAGGGCAGGTGGTCGGTCCCACCGGCCTGCCCGAATCAGGCAGCAGCGGCGACGAATCCGACCCGCTCTACGACGAGGCCGTGAAGATCGTGACTGAAACGCGGCGTGCATCCATCTCCGGTGTGCAACGGCGGCTGAAGATCGGCTACAACCGCGCTGCGCGCCTCGTGGAGGCCATGGAAGCCGCAGGCGTGGTTTCGGCCCAGGAACACAACGGCGACCGCAGCGTGCTGGCGCCGCCGCCACCGCGCAACTGAGTGCCGGCCTTCGTTCATCTGGCCTCGGGCAAAATTCGCCCAGTGCCCTTTTCCGAGTTCCCCATGAAGCAGTCGATCTTCCTGTTCTTGCTTGCCTCGGCCCTCTCGGCCACGCCCGCAATGGCGGCCGCGCCTGCCAAGGCCAAGGGCGCAAGCGCCAGCGTGCCGGCGAAGTCCGTCGGCCGCGAGCGCCTGATGGCCTTCACCAAGGGCCTGAAGGGCCTGGACGCGCGCTTCGAACAGCACGTGTTCGATCCGAACGGGCGGCCGTCCGAAACCAGTTCCGGAAGCGTGAAGCTTTCCGCGCCGAGGCAGTTCCGCTGGGAATACCTGAAGCCTTCGCCGCAGCTGATCGTCGCCGACGGCGACCATATCTGGATCTACGACCCGGAACTGGAACAGGTGACGGTGCGCAACCAGAGCATGGAAGAGCAGGGCAGCCCGCTCGCCGTGCTGATCGACCCGACCGAACTCGATCGCCAGTACAAGGTATCTGACGGCGGCAAGTCCGGCGGACTGGACTGGCTGGTGCTCGTGCCCAAGAAGGCAGAGGACGCCCCGTTCCAGAAGGCGATGCTCGGGTTCGGCGCATCGGGACTGGCGCGCATGGAGCTCAATGACGGCCTTGGCCAGCGCACGGTGATCGGATTCAGTCCCTGGCAACGCAATCCCGCCTTTGGCGCGGGTACCTTCCGCTTCACGCCGCCCAAGGGCGTGGACGTGGTCGGCACCGTCATGCCCGCGGCCCAGGTTTCTCCGCTGAAGTGACAAGAGGCTAGGGCCGGGGCGGTCGGCTGGTTAGAATCAGTCGTGCGCAAGGCCAAGCCAAACACTCCCTCCCTGTTCCAGGCGCCCAGCGCGCTCAAGCCGCTGGCCGAGCGCATGCGCCCGGCAACCCTGGACGAGATGGTCGGGCAGCGACGATTGCTGGCGCCCGGCTCCGCCCTGCGGCGCGCGGTGGAGTCGGGCAACGTCCACTCGATGATCCTCTGGGGTCCGCCGGGATGCGGCAAGACCACGCTGGCCCTGTTGCTCGCGCACTATTCGGATGCCGAGTTCCGCGCAATTTCCGCGGTGCTCTCGGGCTTGCCTGAAGTCAGGCAGGTGCTGGCCGAGGCGCAACTGCTGTTCGAGCAGGGCCGTCGGACCGTGCTTTTCGTTGACGAGGTGCATCGCTTCAACAAGACGCAGCAGGACGCATTCCTGCCGCACATCGAGCGTGGCTCGATCCTGTTCGTCGGCGCGACGACCGAGAACCCCAGTTTTGAATTGAACTCGGCGCTGCTGTCCCGCTGCCGCGTGCATGTACTCGAGGCGGTTTCGCAGGCCGACATCGTGGAGGCCCTGAAGCGCGCGCTGGGCGATGCCGAACGCGGCCTGGCACCATTGTCGATCAGGATTTCAGACGAAAACCTTGCACTCATTGCGCAGGCAGCCGACGGCGATGTCCGTCGTGGCCTGACGCTGCTGGAGATCGCGGCGGAGCTCGCCGCCGACGAAGGCAACGAGGTCAGCGAGGCGACGCTCGCACAAGTACTGGCCGATCGCACGCGTCGCTTCGACAAGCAGGGCGACCAGTTCTACGACCAGATTTCCGCCCTGCACAAATCGGTGCGCAGCTCCAATCCCGATGCCGCGCTTTACTGGCTCGCGCGCATGCTGGACGGGGGTTGCGATCCTTCCTATCTCGCCCGCAGGCTCACCCGCATGGCGGTGGAAGACGTCGGCCTGGCCGACCCGCGCGCCCTGCAGATGGCGCTCGAAGCGTGGGACGCGTACGAACGGCTCGGCAGTCCCGAGGGCGACCTCGCGCTGGCGCAACTGGCGATCTACCTGGCGACCTGCGCGAAATCGAACGCCGCGTACGCGGCATTCAATCTCGCCCGCGACGACGTCGGCAAGCACGGCACGCAAGCCGTGCCCATGCACCTGCGCAACGCGCCGACCCGCTTGATGAAGGACCTGGGCCATGGCTCGGGCTACCAGTACGACCACGACGTGGAGGGCGGCGTCGCCCTGGGACAGACAGGCTTTCCCGATGCGTTGGGTGAGCGGATCTATTACGAGCCCGTGGAGCGCGGCCTCGAGATCCGCCTGAAGGAAAAACTCGATCAACTGCGCGCCGCGCGCGCCTCGAGCCGGGGAAGGAAATGAACCTGCAGTTGCTGGGAGTAGTGATGGCGGGTGGCGCACTCGGCGCCGCCGGGCGGCACCTGATCGGCGGGTGGATGGTCCGGCACGTCGGCAACTCGCTGCCGTGGGGCACGTTGGCGGTGAACCTGATCGGTTCCTTCGCGGCCGGCTTCCTGTTCGTCTGGCTGGAAAATCGCGGACCCAGCGCCCTGTACTGGCGCGCCTTCCTGATCGTCGGCATCCTGGGCGCGCTCACGACCTATTCGGCATTGATGCTCGAAACACTCCTGTTTGCGCGTACCGGACGGCCTGGTGCATTGCTCGGCTACCTGGGCCTCACCCTGGCGGGAGGCTTCTTCCTGGTATGGGCCGGGGCGCGGCTGGCCGATCTGCTGCGCAACTGATACTCGCTTGCACGCCGGCCCCCGCAGGATTAGCCTGCCGCTTCAACCTGGGGAGGCTTGAAATGCGCACATTCATTGCGGGACTTATCGGCGGCGTGGTGTTCTTCCTGTGGGCGGCGATCGCACATATGGCCCTGCCGATCGGCGAGATGGGCATGCAGCGGCCCGCATCGGAAGACGCGGTAATTGCCGCCGCTAGCGCCAACATGTCGGCGCCCGGCATCTACATGGTGCCCGGCCTGACGGGTGAGCAGATGAAGGACGAAACCGCCGTCAAGGCCTACTCGGACAAAGCCAAAACCAATCCGTACGCGTTTGTCGTGTACCAGCCGCAAGGCAAGGACGGCACCGACATGGGCCGTAACCTGATCATCCAGTTCATCTCCGACACGCTTTCCGCCATGGTCGTCGCCTTCGTCCTGGGCTTGGGTGCATTCGGGTTTTCCAAGCGGGTCTTCATCGCTACGGCGCTGGGCCTGTTCTCATGGTTGACCCTCAGCGTCCCGTATTGGAACTGGTATCGGTTTCCGACCGATTTCACGCTCGGCGCCATGCTTGAGCAGGTGATCGGCTGGTTGCTGGCTGGCGTGGCCATGGCCTGGTTCCTGGGGCGGCGCGGCCGCTGATTGCAGGCATTCGTTGCGAGAATGGGCGGGACGCGGCGATAATTCCGCGTCCCGTTTCATTTCTGGAATGCCCCGATGCTCGATCCCTCGCTCCTGCGCGGCCAATTGGCCGAAACTGCCGCACGCTTGTCGGCCACCCGTGGCTTCCAGCTCGATGTTGGCGCCTTCGAAGCGCTGGAGGGCGAGCGCAAGCAACTGCAGTCGCGGACCCAGGAATTGCAGAGCCAACGCAACGCGCGTTCCAAGGCCATCGGGCAAGCGAAGTCGAAGGGCGAAGATACGTCGGCCTTGATGGCTGAAGTTGCCGGACTCGGCGACGAGCTGAAGCAGTCGGAAGCGCGGCTCGAGCAATTGCAGGCGACGATGGAAGCCATCGCGTTGGGCGTGCCGAACCTGCCCGACGCGTCGGTTCCGCCCGGCAAGGACGAGACGCAGAATGTCGAATTGAAGCGTGTCGGCAAGCCGCGCGAATTCGATTTCAAGGTGCTCGACCACATCGCCCTGGGCGAACGCAATGGCTGGCTCGACGCGGAGGCGGGCGCGAAACTTTCAGGTTCTCGCTTCACGGTATTGCGCGGGCAACTGGCGCGGCTCCATCGCGCGCTGGCGCAGTTCATGCTCGACCTGCACACCAACGAGCACGGCTATGCGGAATGCAACGTGCCCCTTCTGGTGAATCCGGAAAGCATGCGCGGCACCGGCCAGCTGCCCAAGTTCGAGGAAGACCTTTTCAGCACGACGGTGGGCGAGACCCGTCGCTACCTGATTCCCACGGCGGAAGTGTCGCTGACCAACCTGGTGCGCGACGAGATACTGGAAGACGCGCAGCTGCCGATGTGGCTGACGGCGCATACACCGTGTTTCCGCGCCGAAGCGGGCAGCTACGGCAAGGACGTGCGCGGCATGATCCGGCAGCACCAGTTCGAGAAGGTGGAGCTGGTGGCGATTGCGCGCCCGGCCGAGAGTTACGCGGTGCACGAACAGATGACTCTGCATGCGGAAGCAGTGCTGGAGAAGCTGGGCCTGCCTTATCGACGGCTGCTGCTGTGCGCGGGCGACATGGGTTTCGGCGCCAGCAAGACGCACGACCTGGAAGTGTGGTTGCCCGGACAGGACAGCTATCGCGAGATCAGCTCGATTTCCAATTGCGAAGCCTTCCAGGCGCGTCGCATGCAGGCGCGCTGGCGCAATCCCGCCACCGGCAAGCCCGAGCCGGTGCACACGCTCAATGGTTCGGGCGTGGCCGTGGGTCGCGCACTCGTGGCGGTGATGGAAAACTACCAGCAGGCGGACGGCTCGATCGAAGTGCCCGCGGTGCTGCGTCCGTACATGGGTGGCGCGACGCGCATCGCATGAGCACGCCCGACCTCAATGACCTGCAGTTCTTTGCAATTGTTGTCGAGCACGGTGGTTATGCGGCCGCCGAGCGCGCGCTGGGCATTCCGAAATCGCGTTTGAGCAGGCGTGTATCGCAGCTCGAGGCGGATCTGGGCGTTCGCCTGCTGCAGCGTTCAACGCGCAAGTTTGCAGTGACTGATGTCGGGCAAAGTGTTTACCGGCACGCGCAGAGCATGTTGGCCGAAGCCCAGGCGGCACGCGAGGCCGTGGATCGCGTCAGTGCGGAGCCGCGGGGGCTGATCAAGGTCAGTTCCCCGGTGACGCTGGCCGAAGAAATCCTCGGAAAGCTGATTCCTGAATTCATGCTTGCCTTTCCATTGGTGCGCGTGCAGCTGCATGCCAGCAACCGACGCGTGGATATCATTCCGGAAGGCTTCGACGTCGCCTTGCGGGTTCGCAACAAGCTCGACGACGATGGCGAACTGGTGCTGCGTCGCTTCGGCCAGATCAATGAGTTGCTGGTTGCCAGTCCGGGCTACCTGAAGAAGCACGGCCGGCCACTGTCCCCGGCGGACCTGGTTTCGCATTCGACCCTGAGCATGAGCGAGGAAGAGTCGAAGCAGCGCTGGACGCTTTACGGCCCGGGCGATGCGGTCGAGCGTGTTGAACTCCAGCCGATCCTGATGACACACGACTTCCCCTTGCTGATGGCGGCAGCGAAGGCGGGGCTGGGCATCGCGCTATTGCCGGAGTCTGTCTGTGCCGATGCAGTGCGCAGTGGCGACCTTGAAGTCGTCGTGCCCGACTGGCACCTGCCGCAGGGCATTTGCCACGCGGTATTCCCGTCACGGCGCGGACTGCTGCCAGCCGTGCGGGTATTCATCGATTTCCTGGCAGAGCGCGTTCCGCCGATCATCGAAGCCAACCGGCTGAAGTGCGCCGAGATCCGACGCGACTAGTTAGCGCGACGCAACCGGTTCGACGAATCCAATCCGGGTCAGCTTGGCGTTGTTTGCGCGCGCCAGCACCTGCGCCAGCAACTGGTATTCCGAACCGCGATCGGCATCGATTTTCAGCAGCGGCTGGCGATTGGGATCGATGACGCCGTTGGCGGTGAGGCCGCGCGCGGCTTCGATTCGGAATCGGGACTCGAGCTCTTCGACCGTGACCGGCGTGCCGTTCCAGCTGAGTGCTCCGGAGGCATCGATGTGCAGGCGGATAGGTTCGAGGGCGAGGGCTTTGCTATCGCCGCCCTGGGGCAGATTCATTGGAATCGGATGGGAGATTGCAGGCACGGTGACCATGAAGATCACGAGGAGCACCAGCATCACGTCCACGAGGGGAGTGATATTCATGTCGCGCATCGAGCTGCCGGAACTGGACAGGAAAGCCATGTCGTTCTCCTTAGCTGGCGTGGGCGCCCGGGCTGGGGACCCGAGGTCAGACTAGCATTGGCAGTGGGGACGGGTGCAAGTAGTGGCGGAGAGAGTGGGATTCGAACCCACGGTAGGCTCACACCTACGGCAGTTTTCAAGACTGCTGCCTTAAACCACTCGGCCATCTCTCCGATTTCTTCGCCCTTCTGGCTCGGCGCCCCGCATGGTGATTTTAGCCTGCGGCCGCCCGGGGTAGGGAATTTCGTACAACACAATGGGGAAACACCTTCTGGCGGCAAATGTCCGGCGGGCCGTAGCTTGGGATCAGGTTGAACCAGGGGGTAGGGAAATGATTCGCGTCTTTTTGCTCGACGACCACGGACTGATGCGCACGGGGTACCGGATGATCCTCGCTGGCCAGGACGACATCGAGGTAGTGGGAGAGGCAGGTTGCGGCGAGGATGCGATGCCGATGATCAGGCGCCTCAAGCCCGATGTGGTCGTCTGCGACCTGCATCTGCCCGGCGTCAGCGGGCTCGATGTCACCGAGCGGCTGGTGAAGGGGCAGGTTGGCCCACGGGTGGTGATCGTGTCGGTGCAGGTGGACGGTCCGATGCCCCAGCGATTGCTGGACGCTGGCGCCCATGCCTACCTGGGCAAGGCCTGCGACTCGGCCGAGCTCATCCGCGCCATTCGTGAGGCCGCCCGTGGCCGTCGTTACCTGGGCATCGAGATCGCGCAGCAGATGGCCCTGGGCGGCAACCAGCGATCTCCCTTCGACCTGCTGTCGCGGCGCGAGATGGAGATTTCCCTGATGTTCTGCCAGGGCATGCGCGCCGAGGACATCGCTCGCCGCCTCAGCCTGAGCGGCAAGACCGTCGCCACGCACAAATACCGACTGTTCGACAAGCTCGGCATCAAGGACATCATCGCGCTCGCGCGGATGGCCGCGCAGCACGGTTTGACCCAGCCGGCCGTGATGGCCTGAGCAAAGAAAAAGGCACCCGAAGGTGCCTTTTTCATTTCAGCCGATAGCGATCGCCTAGGCCGTGGGCGTGTTGCGGATGCTGGTGTCGGCATCTGCCACGGACTCGTCGTTTTTCAATTCTTCTTCCACGACTTCGCCGGGCTCGGCAATCTGCGCCACTGGCTCGAGTTCCGGCAGCCATGCCACGTTCGATTCAGGCTCGACGGACATCAACGGGACTGCTTCGCGAACGGCGACGGCACTGGCCGCCGGCAAGGGCTCGATTGTCATCGAAACCACCGGCTGCACGGGAGCGGGCTCGGCGGGCAGGGCGTAAACCTCGCTCACTGATGGCGTGCTCAAGGGTGCAACGCTTGCGATCGGTGCCGCAACCACGGGTTCCGGCGCCTGCATCGCAACGATCTGGGCCGGTGCGGTGACAACCTGGGCCGGCTCGGCCGGAGCCGGCTCGACCGGATCCGAGTAAGACTGCGCCGGGGCAACAGCCGGCTGCGCCGGAGCCACGAAGCTTGAAACCGGCGCAGCAGCGACTTCTTCGGTCATCGGCAGGTCGTCGAAGTCAGACTCGGCGGACGTAACGGTGAACGTCGATGCCAGCACCGGCGCATTCGAGGCAACGGGACTGGTGCTCGTCGTCTCGAACGACTCCTGGCCCTCGCCTTCTTCTTCGTCGTCGAAATCAATTTCCGACTGCGAGCTGCCACCATCTTCGGTGCCAGCGACTTCGCCAGCGACGGTGCCATCCTGGCGACGACGGCGACGGCCACCGCGACGACCGCGACGACGACGTCCACCCTCGCCAGCAGCAGCCTCGGTTCCCGCAGGAGTCGTTGGGTTGCCGTCAGCAGACGCAACCGCTTCTTCAGCGGTCGCATCGGCAAGAGTCTCGCCGGTTTCGCTCGACACTTCGCCACCGGTCTCTGCAGCCTGCGCGGCCAAACGGGCTTCGCGGGCGGCCCGGCGTTCGGTCTCGCGCTTGATGTTTTCCTGGCGCTGCAACTCGCGGCGTTCGGTTTCCTTCTTTTGTTGCTCGAGGCGACGTTGCTCGTCGAGCACCTTCTGCTCTTCGCTGCGTTCCGGACGCGGTTCGCCACGTGGCTCACCACGCGGTTCGCCGCGCGGCTGGCCCTTGGCTACCTGGGCCTCTGCAGGCTTGGATGGAGCCTGCTGCGGCTTGCCAGGCGCCTGCTGGCGACTGCCGCCACCTGCGGAACGCGAACCCTGCTGCTGTCCACCACGGCCGCCACGACGTGCGTCATTGCCGCGCGAGCCACCCCGGTCGCCGCGCTCGCCGCGATCACGGTCGCCGCGATCATTGCGGTCCGGACGATCACTGCGCGGACGGTCTGCAGGCACGGTTGCCGCGCTTGCGGAGGAGGAGAACATCGACTTGAGCCAGGCGAAGAAACCGCCGGAAGCAGGCGCAGCCGCTACTCGGACAGGCGCATCGGCGACGGCGACCACTTCTTCGCGGATCTCCCGAGTCGGTGCAGGCTGGGCCGGTGCAACGTGGGTGACGGCTGGAAGGTCAGGCACGTTCATGTGCGCCTTGGTCAGCGCATGCACTTCGAGCTTGCGCGGCGAGGTGCGGTGATAGCTGGGCTTCGCGACCTCTTCGCCCGTCTCGCCGTCGCGCAAGCGGCTCACGTTGAAGTGCGGCGTTTCCAGTTGATCGTCGGCAACGACGATGATCGGCGCGTCATGGCGGGTTTCGATCTCTACCAATGCGCGACGCTTTTCATTCAACAGGTAGTTGGCGATTTCCGGCGGCGCCTGGATCAGCACCTGCGCGGTGTTGTCCTTCATCGCATGCTCTTCCGCCAGGCGGATGATCGACAGCGACAGGGACTCGACGCTGCGCATGCGGCCATGGCCGTCGCAACGTGGGCAGACGATCTGGCTCGATTCGCCCAGGCTTGGACGCAGGCGCTGGCGCGAAAGCTCCAGCAGGCCGAAGCGCGAGATCTTGCCGATCTGCACGCGGGCGCGGTCCTGCTTCAATGCATGCTGCAGGCGATCTTCGACGGCACGCTGGTGCTTGCCCGAACCCATGTCGATGAAGTCGATGACCACCAGGCCGCCCAGGTCACGCAGGCGCATCTGGCGGGCCACTTCTTCGGCGGCTTCCAGGTTGGTGTTGTATGCGGTTTCCTCGATGTCGCTACCCTTGGTGGCGCGCGAGGAGTTGACGTCGATGGCGGTCAGCGCTTCGGTCTGGTCGACCACGATCGAGCCGCCGGAAGGGAGGCGGATCTGGCGTTCATACGCGTTTTCGATCTGTGATTCGATCTGGAAGCGGTTGAACAGCGGGATGTCGTCCTTGTACATCTTCAGCTTGCGCAGGTTCTGCGGCATCACCGACTGCATGAAGTCGCGCGCCTGCTCGTACATCAGGTCGGTGTCGACCAGGATCTCGCCGACGTCGGCGCGCAGATAATCGCGCAACGCACGGATGATCAGGCGCGATTCCTGGTAGATCAGGAAGCTGGCGGGCTTGGACAGCGCAGCGTCGGTGATCGACTTCCAGACGTGCAACAGGTAGTCGAGGTCCCACTGCAGCTCTTCGGCATCGCGGCCCACGCCGGCGGTGCGGATGATCACGCCCATGTCGTCGGGAATGGACAGCGCGTCCAGGGCTTCCTTCAGGGCGGCGCGGTCGTCGCCTTCGATCCGGCGCGAGACGCCGCCGGCGGTCGGGCTATTGGGCATCAGCACCATGTAGCGGCCGGCCAGGGAGATGAACGTGGTCAGGGCAGCGCCCTTGTTGCCGCGTTCTTCCTTGTCGACCTGCACGACCACTTCCTGGCCTTCGCGCAGGATTTCCTTCATGCCGGCCTTGTTCGGGTCGACGCCGGGAACGAAGTAGTCGCGGGAGATTTCCTTCAGCGGCAGGAAGCCGTGGCGTTCAGCGCCGTAATCGACGAACGCGGCTTCGAGGGAAGGTTCGAGCCGGACGATCCGGCCTTTGTAGATGTTGGACTTCTTCTGCTCTTTCGAGGGTTGTTCGATATCGATGTCGTAAAGGGTCTGGCCATCGACGATTGCCACGCGCAGCTCTTCTGCCTGCGTGGCGTTGATCAACATACGCTTCATGGTGGATTCCTCACGCGCTCAACCGCGAGGAACGCCGGTGGTCCACGGCCATGTAAACAACCTGAAGCGCACGCGCATTCAGGCTTGGCAGGAACTTCCAGCGCTACAAAAACCGGGGTAACCGACCCACGGGAGCGCTTGATTGTTTGTTTCATTAAAGGGCCCGAAGGACGCCGAGCGTCTTTCGGTATGGCACGTGTTGTAAGCACGAGGCGATATCCGTCTGCCTTCGAGACCGGCTAACATGGTCACCCCCGTGGGGTGTGGTAGCGGCCTGTCGGGATTCTCCATTCGCAGGTTTTCGGCCGACGAACGAGGGAAATCAGGACGTTATCTCGCAAATCGAGTGTATCAGTGGAGCGCCCATGGCGGCAATCGAAGTCTCAGGGGGCGTGAAACAGGTGCTCGTGCCCGAGGATCGGGACGGTCAACGCCTCGATAATTTCCTGTTGGGGCAACTCAAGGGTGCCCCGCGCAGCCTCATTTACAAGCTGGTTCGCAGCGGCCAAGTCCGGATCAATGGCAAGCGGGCCAAGCCGGATTCGCGCGTCTCTGGTGGCGATGAGATCCGGATCCCGCCGGTCCGCCTCGAAGAGTCGGGTGAACCGCGCACGCCGCCCAAGTCGATGCTCGAGCGGCTCGCCGCAAGCATCATTTTCGAGGACAAGGCGCTACTCGCCCTGAGCAAGCCCAGCGGAATCGCCGCGCATGGCGGCAGTGGCGTCAGCTTCGGTGTGATCGAGGGGCTGCGCGCACTGCGCCCGGGCGAACCCCTGGAACTCGTGCATCGGCTCGATCGCGACACTTCCGGCGTACTTGTGATTGCGAAGAAGCGCTCGGCGCTGCTCGAATTGCAGGCGTTGATGCGTGAAGGCGAAGACGAGGAAGCGCCCAACAAGCGCTACCTCACGCTGCTGGTCGGTCGCATGCCGCAGGGCACGATGACCGTTGAAGCACCCTTGCTGCGCTCGGTGATGCAGGGCGGTGAACGCATGGTGCGCGTCGATCCCTCGGGCAAGGCGTCCACCAGCCATTTCAAGCTGATCGAACGACGCGGCGGCCACAGCTTCTGCGAAGTACACATCGAAACCGGCCGCACCCACCAGATCCGTGTACACGCCGCGCACATCGGCCATCCCGTCGCGGGCGACGAAAAATACGGCGACCGCGAAGCCAACAAACGTTTGTCGGAACAAGCCGGTCTCAAGCGGCTCTTCCTGCACGCATCATCCATGGCGTTTGAACTGGGGCAGGGACGCGACAAACATCCGTACTTGATCAGCGCACCGCTCGCAGACGATCTGCGCAACGTGCTCGATCGGCTCGCCTAGTCAACGCTAGCTGAGACTCCGGGTACCGCGTCGCACTGCTGAACGTCGCCGAGGGTGGGGTCCGCCCTGGTCGCCCCGGCGTAGCCGCTCCATGCGGACTCAGGGTCGACCGGGCGGCCATCCATGGCCACGGCCGGACAATTGTCCGGCCACCTGTGCGAACCCCACCCTCGTCGCCGTCCAGCAGCGCGCGGGACTCAGACACCATCAACGTGGTTGAAAAGCGGCCAAGCATCTACGTGGGTCTAGCCGTCGCGACGGAGTCACTTGTGCGGAAACTTCGATTCCCGATTCAGGAAATTCGCGCTGCCCTGGCAATTCGCGGCGCATCGCGTCTCGGCTGTCAGTGCCGAATTCGCGAGCGATGCTGAAGGGCGACGAGGGGCGGGTTCGGACAGGAGGTTGGCCATGGATGGCCAACCGGTCGACTCTGAGTCCGCAGGAGCGGCTACGCCGAGTCGACCAGGGCGAACCCGCCCCTCGGCGACATTCAGCATCGAAACGCAGAAATTCTGGAACTGAAAGCCCGGCCTAGAGCTGCAGTTGCTCGGCCTTCGCAGCGCAGATGAAGTCGTTGGCGCTCAATCCGCCCACGTCATGCGTCGAGTAGCGAACCTCGACCCGGTTGTAGTGCACGCTCAGGTCGGGGTGGTGGTCCTGGCGATGGGCGATGAAGGCGAGGGCGTTCACGAAGGCCATCGTCCGGTAGTAGTCATCGAATTTGAAGGACTTGCGGATGGCCTGGCCGTTTTCGACCAGCATCCATCCCGGCAGGACATTCAGGAATCCCTGGACCTCTTCATAAGGCAGGCGGTGGTCGGGGCCGCGGAGCGGGACGCAGTGGCGCGAAGCGAGTTCGGTGAGCTGGGGCATGGCGATCCTCGCTATTTGGCACGGGCCTGGCGCGAGTAGAATACTCCCATGATCAATATCTCCGAATCCGCACAAACCTACTTTCGTCATCTTTTGCAGTCGCAGGGCGGCGACGCCGTCGGCATTCGCGTCAGCGCAGTGCATGCGGGCACGCCGAAGGCCGACGCCCGCCTTGAATTCTGTGAAAGCGGCGACCTGCTGGGCGACGAGTGGTCGCTCGAATGCGAGGGCTTCACCCTGTATGTCGATGCACCCAGCGTCCGCTACCTGGATGGGGCGCAGATGGACTATGTGACCCAGGCGACGGGCGGGCAGTTGACGATTCGCGCGCCGCGCATCAAGGGCGATGTCCCGGGCAGCGACGCTTCCATCGTTGAACGCGTGCAGTACCTCATCGATTCGGAGATCAATCCGATGCTGGCCTCGCACAAGGGGCAGGTCTCGCTGGTCGAAGTCACTTCCGATGGCGTTGTCCGGCTGCAGTTTGGCGGCGGTTGCCACGGTTGCGGCATGGTGGACGTCACCTTGAAGCACGGCATCGAGAAGACCCTGCGCGAGCGCATTCCGGAGATTACCGCGGTACGCGACGCGACCGACCACGCCACGGGCGCGGCGCCGTACATACCCCGCTGAACTTTTTTCGCGGGGCGCGCACTAAGGCTGGCATCGGCCAGGGCGCAACAACTCGATGAACCAGACGACCGATGACCTGGCCGACATCGGCCCGGATCCGGATTGGCGACCGAAATCGCTGCGAACACCGGCGCCGCCATGGCTGCCGCGGCCCGTGCGGGCTTCCATCCTTGCAGCGGTGCTGGTCGTGCATGGGCTGGTGCTGGCGTGGTGGCTTCCGCGCCTGGCAACGCCCCGCCATCCGATCGAAGACCAGACTGCGATCCGCGTGGAGTTCATCCGTGATCCGCCGCCGGTCGTGATACCCGTCGAAGCAGAAGTTCGCACGACCGAAAAGGTCGAGCTTCCAAAATCCGCAAGGCCCGTTCGCAAGCGCCCGCGCATCCAGTCGGACATGCCCTTGCAGGCCTTGCCATCGCCGCCGACGGAAGACTCTAAGCTCGAACTCTATGGCGCGGACGGCCGGCTGAAGGTACCCGACGACATGCTCGAACAGATCGACCGCAAGTACGGTGACAAGCGCGTTTTCAGCTACCAGGTTCCGCGACTGGACGATGCGAAGAAGGCGTTCTACCGCAATCCCGCCATCACTTACGAGAAAACGCGATTCGACGAATACTGGAAACCGGACCAGGACTTGTTGACGGGCTTGCTGAGCGAAATGGTCGAGAAGACCACCAAGCAGATCAAGATCCCGGTGCCGGGGCGACCGGATTCAAAGATGGTGTGCACGATTTCGCTGCTGGCCCTGGGTGGCGGCTGCGGCGTGCTGACGAACGGGTCGGATTACGTGGGCCCGCTGGACGACCCGGACACGCTCAGTCCGGAAGAGGACAGGCAGTGCAAGGCGTGGTGGGACCAGATCGTGGGCGCCCGCACGCAGGATGCCTGGCGCAAAACACGGAAGTTGTACGAGGAGCTGTGCCGGAAACCGCTCGAGCGGGTTCCGGCCGGCTGACCGGCGATTAGCGGGCGTGGCCGCTCAGATCGTGGATGTCGCCCTTCAGCGAGCCGAAGTAGGCCGACAGGTTCGCCACGTCGGCATCGGTGAGATCCACCACCTGGCCGGCCATGATGGCGTTCTTGCGCTTGCCCGACCGGTACTCGTTCAAAGCCTTGGCGAGGTATTCGGGATACTGGCCTGCAAGCTTGGGCATGCCTTCCAGGGGCTGGTTGGCGCCCTTGCCGTGGCAGCTGGAGCAGGCGGCCTTGGCCTCACCCTTGGAGTTCACGGTCGATTCGTAGGCCTTCTTGCCGGCGGCGACATTGCCTTTGGGCGCGGCGATGGCAGCGGCGCTGAAGGCCAGGACGACCAGGAAGGTGGCGGTGCGCAGGGTCATGCTCATGGTTCCTATCACTTGGTCTTCAGGCTGGCGAGGTAGGCGGCGATGTTCGCGATGTCTTCATCGGAGTAGCTCTGCGCCTGCGCCTGCATGGTCGGGTGGTTGCGTTCGCGCTTCTTGTAGCCGGTGAGCGCGGCGATCAGGTATTGCTCGTTCTGGCCGCCGATTTTCGGCACGCGATAGCTCGGGTACGCATTCTTGTATTCGGCGATGCCGTGGCAACCGGTGCAGGTGTAGGCGAGGGTCTTGCCCTTGGCGATGTCGCCCTTGGCGAACACGGGACCGGCAAGCGCGGACAAGGCGAGGCAGGTGACGAACAACACGGCAGGTTTCATCATTGGGTTCCGGCGGATTGGGACACGGGCGAAGCAACGCGAAATTATAACGTGCGCGTGCAGTACTGAGACAGGGGGGGCGGCATGGGCAGGTGGCGATGGGACATAGAGACTTTCGGCATATGCGCCCGAGCGGCCCCATGCGTTACTGTTCTATTCAACTAACACACCCCGCAAGTGAGCCCTGATGAGCGCCTTCCACGCCACCCCCAAACAAACCGGCCTTTTTCGCGCCGGCATCCTGGCCCTCGTCGTTGCGAGCGTGGCCCTGGGCGGCTGCGGAGGCGGAAAAAAGGAGGCTGACGCCGGAAAACCAGGCGAAAAGGTCGAATTGGGCAAGGACGGCAAACCGATTCCGAAGGTCCAGGCGGTCCCCGTTGAAGTCGCCAAGGCCCAGCGCAAGCCGATCGCCGCCAGCTATTCGGGCACGGCTAACCTCGAGGCCCCTGGCGAAGCCCAGGTCGTGGCCAAGACGTCTGGCGTCATGGTGCAGTTGCTGGCCGAAGAGGGTGACCAGGTGAAAGCCGGGCAGGTACTCGCGCGCATCGATGGTGATCGCGTGCGGCTGGAAGCGCAGCGACAACTGGCAACGGTGCGCAAGCTGGAAAACAACTATCGTCGTTCCCAGGAACTGGCAGCGCGCAAACTGGTCAGCGCCGAAGCCAGCGACCAGATCAAGTACGACCTCGAATCAGCTCGCGCCACTTACGAACTCGCCAAGCTCGAACTGTCCTACACCAACATCGTCGCGCCGATCAGCGGCGTGGTGGCCCAGCGCATGGTCAAGCCGGGAAACCTGATCGGCCTGAATGCGCCGGTGTTCCGCATCGTCAACAACTCGCACCTGGAAGGCGTTTTGAATGCGCCCGAGCGCGAGATGTCGCGGCTCAAGCCGGGCCTGCCCCTGCGCATGGTGGTGGATGCCGTGCCGGGTCGCATCTTCGAAGGCAAGGTCGATCGCGTGAGTCCGGTGATGGATTCGGCCAGCGGCACGTTCCGCGTCGTCTGCGCGTTCGACAATGCGCCCGAGTTGCGTCCCGGCATGTTCGGCCGCATCGAAGTGGTATACGACCAGCGCCTGGACGCCCTCACCGTACCGCGCATCGCCTTGCTGGAGGACGAAGGCGAGCCCGCTCTCTACATCGTTCGCGGCAAGAACGCCAAGCGCACGACAGTGACGGTTGGCTACAGCAACGGCGAACTGGCCGAGATCCTGTCAGGCGTAAAGGAAGGCGACATGGTCGTCACTGCCGGCAAGGTCGCCATTCGTGACGGCACCGAAGTGCAGGTGATCAACGCGGCTGGCACCGCCGCGGTGCGCGGCGTGGCCCTTGAGACCGCCGGCAAATGAATCTCGTCGAGTTCGCCACCCGCCGCCGCGTGACCGTGGCGATGGTGACCTTCACCTTCGTGCTGTTCGGTTTCATTGCGCTGCGCGACCTGAAAGTCAACCTGCTGCCAGACCTGAGCTACCCGACCCTGACGGTGCGTACCGAATACACCGGCGCCGCGCCGGCTGAAATCGAAACGCTGATCAGCGAGCCGGTGGAAGAAGCCGTGGGCGTGGTCAAGCGCCTGCGCAAGCTCAAGTCGATCTCCCGCACCGGCCAGAGCGACGTGGTGCTGGAGTTTGCCTGGGGCACCGACATGGACCAGGCCAGCCTGGAGGTGCGCGACAAACTCGACATCCTGCGCCTGCCGCTGGAAGCAAAGGCGCCGGTAGTGCTGCGTTTCAATCCGTCCACCGAGCCGGTGATGCGCCTGGTGCTGACGACGCCGGAAAACGCGACGGGCAGTGAACAGGCGGAGCTGATGCGCCTGCGACGCTACGCGGACAATGAACTCAAGAAGCGCCTCGAGCCGGTGGATGGCGTCGCGGCGGTGAAGGTTGGCGGCGGCCTGGAAGACGAGGTGCAGGTGCTGGTCGATGCCGACCGCCTGTCGCAACTCAATATCCCCGCCAGCCTGGTCATCGATCGACTGCGCCAGGAAAACGTCAATATTTCCGGCGGGCGCATCGAAGAAGGTAGCGAACGCTATCTCGTGCGGACCGTGAACCAGTTCAGCGACCTCAACCAGATGCGTGACCTGCTGGTGACCAATCTCAACGGAGTGCCGATTCGCTTGCGCGATGTGGCCACTGTCGAGCAAGGCTACAAGGAACGCGAGGCGGTGATCCGCTTCAAGGGCCGCGAGGCGGTCGAGCTGGCGATCTACAAGGAAGGCGACGCCAACACCGTTGCTGCCGCCGATGCCGTGCGCAAGGCGCTTCGCGCCATGGAAACCGCGAACCAGGCCGGGCAGCCCGGCGCCGCGGGCCCAGGCACGCCGGGAACCTACAAGATCGATGGCATCCCGGTGCAGACGATCGAGGACCAATCGAAGTTCATCCGCAATGCGCTCGCCGAGGTCAAGTTCGAGGCGCTGATCGGTGGCGTGCTGTCGATCCTGATCATCTTCTTCTTCCTGCGCGATGGCTGGAGCACGTTCGTGATCGGGCTTTCCTTGCCCGTCTCCATCATCGCGACGTTCTTCTTCATGGACCGCTTGGGACTGAGCCTCAACGTCATGTCGCTGGCAGGCCTGGCGCTGGCGACAGGCATGGTGGTGGATGATTCCATCGTCGTGCTGGAAAGCATCGCCAAGGCGCGCGAACGTGGACTGGGCGTGCTGCAAGCCGCCATCACCGGCACGCGCGAAGTCAGCATGGCGGTGGTTGCGTCCACGCTGACCACGGTGGCGGTGTTCTTCCCGCTGGTGTTCGTGCAGGGCGTCGCAGGCCAGTTGTTCAAGGACCAGGCGCTGACGGTTTCCATCGCGCTGGTGATCTCGCTGGCCGTTTCGCTGACGCTGATCCCGATGCTGTCCTCGATCGCGGGCAGGTCGCCCATGGCATTCAAGCCCGAACAGCCTCACCCGGACTGGACGCCGAAAAACAAGGTGGCCAATGCGGTTGCCGTGGCTGGTCGCGGCGCGCGCAGCGGCGTGCGTTGGGGTAGCTTCGGCCTGGCCGTGGGCATCGTGACCGCGTTCCGGGCCGTGGTGGGCGGGTTGGGTTTCGTGTTGGCGAAAGTGGGTGAATTCATCCTTCGCCCCTACGAACGCGCCGCGAAATGGTATGCGCGCATCCTTCCGCGCGCCCTCGACAAGCCCTGGTTGATTCTCGGAACAGCCACGGCCGCGTTTGTCCTGGCGCTTGGCGTGGCCAGCACGCTCGGCACGGACCTGATTCCGCAACTTGCACAAGACCGTTTCGAAATGACCGCCAAGCTGCCGCCCGGCACGCAACTTCGCGAGACCGATGCGCTGGTCCGCGCCGTGCAGAAGGCGCATTCGCAAGATGCCGATGTCGAGGCGCTGTACGGCGTCAGCGGCACGGGTACGCGACTGGACGCCAACCCGACCGAGTCGGGCGAGAATGTCGCGAAGTTGAGCGTGGTACTCGGCGAAAACTACAGCAAGGACACCGAGGCGGCCGTTACCGAGCGCATGCGCAGCACCATGGCGGCCTACCCGGATATCCAGGTCAAGTTCGGTCGCCCGGAACTTTTCAGCTTCTCGACGCCGCTCGAAATCGAGCTGCGCGGACAGGACCTCGAAGCCATCCAGAAGGCGGGACGCAAGCTGGCTGAACTGCTGCAGGCATCGCCGCACTTCGCCGACGTCAAGTCCTCGGTGCAGCAGGGCTATCCGGAAATCCAGATTCGCTTCGACCAGGAACGCGCCGCGGCGCTGGGCCTGACGTCCCGGCAGATCGCCGACCAGGTCGTGCGCCAGGTACGAGGCGAGGTGGCGACGCGCTACAGCTTCCGCGACCGCAAGATCGACGTGCTGGTGCGTGGCCGCGAGCAGGACCGCGCGTCCGTCGCCGACATCCGGCGCATCATCGTCAATCCGCAAAGCGACCGACCGGTCTCGCTGGAGTCGGTGGCCGAAGTGGTGGAGACCGAAGGCCCGAGCGAGATCCATCGCGCCGACCAGACCCGCGTCGCCATCGTGTCGTCGAACCTGCGCGACGTGGACCTGGGTACCGCCGTGGCCGAAGTCCGGCAACTGGTCGCCGAGAATCCGCTGGGCACTGACATCAAGCTCGCCTTCGGCGGCCAGAGCGAGGAACTCGAGAGCTCCATCAACTCGCTGCTGTTCGCCTTCGGCCTGGCGATCTTCCTCGTCTACCTGGTGATGGCCTCGCAGTTCGAATCACTGCTGCATCCGTTCGTCATCCTGTTCTCGATTCCGCTGGCGATGGTGGGCGCGGTGGCAGCCCTGTGGCTGTCCGACTCGCCGGTGTCGGTGGTGGTATTCATTGGCCTGATCCTTTTGGTTGGCATCGTGGTCAAGAACGCGATCGTGCTGATCGACAAGGTCAACCAGCTGCGCGAGGAAGGCGTGCCCAAGAAGGATGCGATCTGCCAGGGTTCCGCATCGCGCCTGCGACCGATCATCATGACAACGATGACCACGCTGTTTGGCTTTGCGCCGCTGGCCTTCTTTGGCGGTGATGGCGCGGAGGTCCGGGCGCCGATGGCGATCACGGTAATCGGTGGCCTGGCCGTGTCCACCATCCTGACCCTGGTCGTGATTCCGATCATGTACAACCTGCTCGATCGCAAGACGGATGCCTCGTACGTGGCCCGAGCGAAGCCGATCATGCCCGAGGGTGACGCCGAGGGAGCGACCTCGTGACGCTTGCGGAACTCAGCCTTCGCCGGCCGGTAACGGCGGTGATGTTCTTCGTCTCGATGATCGTGATCGGGTTGATCGCCTCGTTCCGCCTGCCGCTCGAGAAATTTCCCGAGGTCAACGTCCCCTTCATCTTCGTCAACTTCCCGTATTCGGGATCCACGCCCCAGGAGGTCGAGCGGAGCATCACCCGTCCGGCCGAGGAAGCGTTGTCCACGCTGCCCGGTATCCATTCGATGAACTCCACCAGCCGCGCCGATGGCGCCGGCGTGCAGATCCAGTTCAAGGACTGGGATCGCGACATCAACATCACGTCCAGCGAAGCTCGCGACCGGATTGACGCGATCCGCAGTGAATTACCGGACGACATGCTGCGCTACCAGGTATTCAATTTCTCGCCCAGCGACCAGCCGATGATCCGAATCCGGTTCTCGAGCAACCGGGACCTGCGCACTGAATACGAACTGTTGGAGCGCGAGATCAAGAAGCGGGTCGAGCGCATTCCTGGCGTTGCGCGCGTCGAGATCACCGGCGCATCTCCCAATGAAGTGGAGATCTCGATCGATCCGATCCGCCTTGGCGCCCACAACGTCGGCCTGAACCAGTTGGCGGCGAAGCTGCAGGCAATCAACTTCTCGGTGTCGGCGGGCGAGATCAACGAAGGAAAGCGCCGCCTGCGCGTGCAACCCGTCGGTGAAGTGAAGGACCTGGACGAGATTCGAAACCTGGTGTTGAACGACCAGGGCCTTAAGCTGCTGGACATCGCCGAAGTCCGGCTGAAACCGCAACGGCAGGGCATGGGCAGGCGCCTGGATGGGCGGCCGGCCGTCGGCCTGGACGTATTCCGCGAGCAATCCGCCAATCTGGTCACTGCCGCGCGCGACGTGCTTGCCGAACTCGAGCAGATCAAGAAGTCGCCGGAACTCGCGGGCATCCAGGTGCTGGTCTTCGACAACGAAGCCGACAGCGTCACCGATTCGATCAAGGAACTGATCCTGGCCGGTACGATCGGATCGTTGCTTTCGGTATTCGTGCTGTATTACTTCCTGCGCCATTGGCCGAGCACGCTGATGGTCACCCTGGCGATTCCGATCTGCATCGTCATGACGCTGGGCGCGATGTACTTCCTCGGCATCACCTTGAACGTGCTGTCGATGATGGGCCTGTTGCTGGGCATCGGCATGCTGGTGGACAACGCCGTGGTGGTCGTCGAAAGCATCTACCAGTATCGGGAGAAGTATCCGAACGATCCCATGCGCTGCGCCATCGAAGGCACGCGCGCGGTGCAGATTGCGATCAGCGCCGGTACGCTCACCAGCATCATCGTGTTCCTGCCGAACCTGTTCGGCGCCACCAACATGATCAGCATCTACCTCTCCCAGGTAGCGATGACGATCACCATCGCGCTGCTGTGCTCGTGGCTGGTCGCCGTCAGTCTCATCCCGATGATCAGCGCACGCCTCGCAACGCCGCCTGCCGTGACCGCAGAGCACGGGTTCATCCCGGGCCTGAGCCGCCGCTACGGCGGCCTGCTGCGCTGGTCCCTGGAACATCGTGGCAAATCCCTGCTCGCCATCCTGTTGATCGTGGCGGTCAGCATGGTGCCCGTGACGATGACGAAGATGGACATGTTCGGCGAGGACCCCGGCGTCGAAATGAACATGTTCATGAAGTGGAAGGGCGCCTACACGCTCGAGCAGATGTCCGGTGAAATCGGCAAGCTCGAGGCGCACCTGGAAGCCAACCGCGATCGTTACGACATCGAGCAGATCTACGTCTGGTTCGCCGAACAGGGTTGGGGCGGCATCCGCCTGACGCTGAAGGAAGATGCGGCCCCGCGGGCCAAGGAAATCCAGGAGATGCTGCGCAAGGAACTGCCCAAGCTTGCCCGGGCAGAAGTCGGATTCAACGGTGACGGCAACAACGGCGGCATGCAGGGGACGCAGATATCGGTCTTCGTCAACGGCGATTCCAGCGACGCGCTGGTCGAGCTCGGCGAAGGCATGGTGCCGGTGCTGGCGCAACGCAAGGAACTGCGTGACGTGCGCGTGGACTCCGGTGACGCAAGCAGCGAGATCCAGGTCACGGTCAACCGTGAGCGCGCCAAGTTGTATGGTTTCAGCGCGCAGGACGTCGCCCAGTACATCGGCATTGCGCTGCGTGGCTCACCCCTGCGCGAGTTCCGCCACGAGAACGCCGAAGTCCCGATGACGGTGCGTTTCGCAGGTTCCGAATCCTTCCGCGTCGAAGACCTGTCCAGCCTGAACCTGCGCCGCGAAGATGGCAGCAGCGTGCCCCTGCTGTCGCTGGTGGACGTCAACGTTCGCCGCGGCGCATCGCAGATCTCACGCCAGGACCGCCGTACCTCGCAGGCCATCACCGCGGGCATCGCCGAGGGCTACACCAAGGACGATGCGCGCAAGGCCGTGGAAGAGGTGATGAACGCCTCGCAGTTCCCGGCAGGCTTCGGCTGGAGCTGGGGCCAGACGTTCCGCGGCGACGACGAAGCGGGCCAGCAAATGCTGATCAACCTGGCGATCGCGCTGTTCATGATCCTGGTGGTGATGGCTGCCTTGTTCGAGTCCCTGCTGTATCCCTTGGCCATCCTGAGCAGCATCATCTTCTCCTTCCTCGGCGCGTTCTGGCTGTTTGCCATCACCGGTACCAGTTTCTCCATCATGGCCATCATCGGCCTGCTGGTATTGATGGGCGTCGTGGTGAACAACGGCATCGTGATGGTGGAACACATCAACTCGCTGCGCCGGGCCGGCATGAACCGCACCGACGCCCTGGTGGAAGGCAGCCGCGAGCGCTTGCGCCCGATCCTGATGACGATGGGCACCACCATCCTGGGCATGCTGCCCCTGTGCATCGGCGGCGCGCAAATCGGTGGCGACGGCCCGCCGTACTACCCGATGGCGCGGGCCGTTGCGGGCGGCCTTGCATTCTCCACGGTGGTCAGCCTGCTGTTCCTGCCGACCATCTACGCGATGCTGGACGATTTGAACGCCAGCACGCGCAGGGTGTTGCGACGTGCGCGCGAAAAGGCGCCCTGGGGCCGAGCGCCGGCCGAGCCGGAAGCAGTGAGCTGACTCAGCCGAGCTTGTGCAGCAGGTTCGCGCCAGCGATCCACACCGCAATGGACGTGCCGGCATTGGCCAGCACGAAGTTGACGAACACCCGTGCAAACCGGTTTCGCCACCAACCCTTGAGGGTGTCGGTGTCCTGGCGCAGGTTCAACATGTCCTGATAGGTCGGCTTGCGCACCCATGCTTCGGTGAAGGCGCTGACCATGCCCGAGCTCAATGCCGGCACCAGGGGCGTGATGGGCGAGGCGAGGGCGGCAGCCAGGATGGACAGGGGATGTCCGCCCGCAGCTGCGCAACCGATTGCGCCACCGATGGCCGTGATCAGCACCCAGTCCAGCACCAGTTTGGCGCCGAAGTCGATGCCGCCCTGATGGAAACCCCAGGCAAATCCGCCCAGCAACAATGAAGCAAAGATGAGGGTGAACCACGGAACGCGGCTGCCTTCCGGAATATGGTCAAGCTCGGCCACGGTGGTGGCTGGATCGGCCTGTCCTTCAGCCAGCGCAACCGCCAGGCCCTTCAAGTGCCCGGCACCGACGACCGCCAGCACCTCGCGGGATTTCCCTTCACGGGCTCCCTCGCGCAGTCGTGCCGCCATGTAGCGATCGCGCTCGGCGATCACGGCTTCGAACAACTGTGGCGTCTGCGTCGCGAACTCGCCAAAGCTCGCCTCCAGGATGTCGCCCTGTTTGAGCTTCTCGATTTCCTCTTCATCCACCTGCTCGTTCACGAACAGGCTTCCCGCCAATCCCGCCATCAGCTTGCTGCGACCCCAGAAACCCAGGCTCGACCAGGCGCGCTTGAGCGTGGTTCCCACATCACGATCGATCAGTTGCAGGACCAACCCACTCTCGGAAGCGCCGATGGCTGCTGCCTTGAGTTCTGCGCCTGGTTCGACGCCCAGTTGCTCGGCGAGGCGGCGTTGGTAGGCAGCCAGTGCGAGATTGGCGGCGACCAGGCCGATCTTTCCCTCACGGATGATCTGGAACAGGTCGAGCTTGGCCATGGCCTGTGGGTCGGTCAGCGCGCGGTGGCGCTGCGGATCGAGTTCCACCGCGACGGTGTCGTAGCTGCCACTGGCAATCGCCGCCTTGACCGCATCGATGCTGGCGCGTGAAACATGCGCGGTTCCCAGCAACGTGAACCGCACGCCATCGCGCTCGACGATGGCATGGGGCTGGTCCTGCAGGTGCGACTCGATGGAATTGTCCATCAGTCGCGATACCGCTTCAGGAGGTCCTGATAGGCATCGATTCGACGGTCGCGAAGGAAGGGCCAGATGCGGCGCACGTTTTCGCTGCGCGCCATATCGATATCCACCAGCAGCACCTGCGCGGCATCGGTGCTGGCCTCGGCCAGGAACTCGCCCTGGGGACCGAGCACGTGGCTGCTGCCCCAGAAGGTGATTCCACTCGTACCCAACGGCGAGGCCTCGTGGCCGATGCGATTGCAGCTGAGCACCGGCAGTCCATTGGCTACCGCGTGGCCGCGATGGCTCAGGATCCACGCGCCTCGCTGGCGATCCTTCTCGTCCTGGGGATCATCCGGATCCCAGCCGATGGCGGTCGGATACAAAAGCAGCTCCGCGCCCGCCAACGCCATCATTCGCGCGGCTTCCGGATACCACTGGTCCCAGCAGACCAGCACGCCCAGCCGGCCAACGCTGGTATCGATGGGATGGAAGCCCAGGTCGCCAGGGGTGAAATAGAATTTTTCGTGGAAGCCCGGGTCGTCGGGGATGTGCATCTTGCGGTACTTGCCGACCAGCCGGCCGTCTGCTTCCAGGACGACGGCGGTGTTGTGGTACAGGCCTGCGGCGCGTCGCTCGAACACCGATCCGACGATGACGACGCCATGCTTCGCGGCGAGTCGCCCCAGCCGCTCGCTGGTGGGACCGGGCACGGGTTCTGCGCGATCGAATTCATGCACGCTTTCGTGCTGGCAAAAATACGCACCGTTGTGCAGTTCCTGCAGCAACACCAGCTTGGCGCCCGCAGCAGCGGCTTCCGCGACCCGGATTTCGATAACGGCCAGGTTGGCTTCCGCGCTGCCGTGGTCGCGCTCCTGTACCAGCGCGGCTTTCAAGGTTCGTGCGGTCATGCGATCAATCCTTGCGGCAGTTGCATGGTGAGGCAGTGGAGGCTGCCGTTTTGCCAGATCAGCGGCCGGCAGGGCACGGCAACGATCTCGCGTCCGGGAAACGCCGCACGCAGGATGGCCATGGCCGCGTCGTCGGCCGGATCGCCATAAGCGGGCGCAAGGACCGCACCATTGACGATCAGGAAGTTGGCGTAGGACGCCGCCAGCCTGCGTCCGCCATCAATGACCGGTTGCGGCCACGGCAGTTCGAACAATCGGTACGGCTTGCCATTTTCCTGCACGAACGCGGCCAGTTCCCGCGCCATCGCCTGGAGCTCGGCGTGGTGAACGTCGGCCGGGTCCTGGCAGCCCTGGTAGACGATCGCGTCCACCGAGGCGAAGCGTGCGAGCGTGTCGATATGCGCGTCGGTGTCATCGCCTTCAAGGTAACCATGCTCAAGCCACAGCGTTCGACGCTGTTGCAACCATCCCTGCAATCGCCCGGTTACTTCCTGGCGATCGAGGTCGGGATGGCGTTCGTGCAGGCAACGCCAGGTCGAAAGCAGGGTGCCTTCGCCGTCGGTCTCGATCGCGCCGCCTTCCAGCGCGAAGTCGATGCGCTCACGCCGTGCTTCGCCGAACACGCCACGGTCACAAAGTTTCGCCACGATCTGGTCGTCGAGCCCGGCTTCGAACTTGCCGCCCCAGGCTGTGAAGTGGAAATCCAGCAGGCGCAGGCGATTGCCGTCCCGCAGGGTGATGGGGCCCGAATCCCGCAGCCAGGTATCGTCGTAGTCGAGTCGCTCGAACTGGACGCGCGACAGGTCGGCGGCGGCCAGCAAGCTGCGTGCCCGCGCTTCCACGGATTCATTCGCCACGCAGACCAGCGCCGTCTCGAACCGCGTGATCGCGGCGACCAGTGCGATGTACGTGGCTTCAACCGATTCCAGTCTCTCCGCCCAATCCGTGCCGGCGTGCGGCCATGCGACCAGCACTGCCGACTGTGGCTCCCATTCCGCGGGGAAGCGCAGTACATCGCTCATCAAGGATGCACTGGCGCAGGGCCGATTTCCAACGGACTGGCCTTGGTGAGAACCGCGTTCACGACGTGGCTGTTTTCGAAGTACACGCTGAAGGTTTCGTACTGCCAGCGGGTGATGGGCGGGGTATTGCGACTGCCGCCGCCAACGGCGGGATGTTTTTGTTGCGGCGCGCCGAAGCGGGCCTCCACCTGGGCCATCGAGCTGCCACGCTTGGGCAGGTCCTTGCCTTGGGCGACCTGGGTGCGCTCGATCAGCAAGGTGTCGGAATGGGCGAGGGTGGATGTGAAGGCGAGCGTGCAGGCAAGCACAAGCAGGATGGGCTTCATGTCAGGGTCCTCCAGGGGGCAGGCAATTGTCGCAGATGGAAAAAACCTTGGCCATTCACTGTCAACGCCGCGAGCCGGGAGGCGTTAAGGTAGGGACAGGGATTCGTGTCGGGGGAACGGTCATGGGGCAGGCGGGCACGAGACTGACGGTCCAGGCGGGCGGCGGCACGGTCAACCCCGGGCACACCGGGCCACATCCGGACGATCCGACACTGCCGGCTCCGGATCCATTGCACACATTGCTCAGTCGCTGCTGCTACGGCATCCGTTCAGCCGACTGGAGTCGCGGCACCTCGATTGACTACACCGGCTGGCTCACCGAGCAGCTCGAGATGGACGCCAGTGCGGATGCCAACGTCGAGGCAGTCGTCGCCAGCACGTGGCCGCGGGTTGGCATGAGTGCGGCCGAGTTGCTCGCCGACGCGCGGGCCAGTTCGAACTCGCAGATTGCGGCCGGCGACTTGCGCGCGGCCAGCCTGGTTCGACAGCTGTACTGCAAGCGGCAATTGTTCGAGACGATGGTCGAATTCTGGGGCGATCATTTCAACATCGCGACGACGGCCAGTCCCGAGTCCTACTACAAATGCGTCGATGACCGCGAGGTGATCCGGGCCAACGCGCTCGGCACGTTCAAGACCATGTTGCATGCCAGCGCCCGAAGCCTGGCGATGCTCTATTACCTGGACAATGTCAGCAACCGCAATACCGGGCCGAATGAAAACTACGCGCGCGAACTGATGGAGCTGCACACGCTTGGCGTGGATGGCGGCTATACGGAAACCGATGTCAGCGAGGTGGCCCGGTGCTTCACCGGCTGGACGGTTTCGGGCGTGGCGGCAGGGACACCGGCCTTCGCGTTTGTTGCTTCCAGGCACGATACCGGCAGCAAGCTGGTGCTCGGCACCACCATCCCGGCGGGCGGCGGCATCTCCGACGGAAACACCGTGTTGGACATGCTGGCGGCGCATCCATCCACGGCCAGTTACATCGCGACGAAACTTTGCCGGAGATTCATCGGCGATGCACCGCAGCAAACGGCAATCGATGCCGTCGCCGCGACATTTACCGCCAGCGGCGGGCATATCCCCAGCGTGCTGATGACCCTGTTCGGCTCGGCCGAATTCATTTCCAGTTACGACCGCAAGGTGCGCCGCCCGTTGGATTACGTGCTGGCCTGCCTGCGGGCAACGGACGCCGTCCTCAGCGGGAATTTCCTGACCGGCATCGTCAGCCGCCTCAACACGCTGGGGCAGTTGCCATTTCGTTGGCCCACGCCGGACGGATATCCGGATGACATGGACGGCTGGGTGAATAGCGGCGCGATGTTGAACCGATGGAATTGGGCGGTTGCCGTGGCCGAAGGCAAGGTTTCGGGCGTGGCGCTCGATATCGCCGGACTCTCGTCCAACGCCAACACTCCGATCACGCTGGTCGATCAGCTGGCCAGCAGGCTGTTGCACCGTCCGCTCAGCATCGCCGATCGCGATGCCCTGATCGGTTTCGCGGCCAACGGCGGCGATCCGGCCGCCGTGATTGCAGCGCAAAGCCTGACGGGGCGCGCTCGCGAGCTTGTCGGCCTCCTGCTTTCATCCACCTACTTCAACTACCGCTGAGGCAGGCCATGAAGATCGACCGTCGCAGTTTCCTGAAAGCCGGTGCGCTGATCGGCGCGGGTGGACTGGTTGGACCCCGTTTTGTCTTCGGGGCGCGGCACGGCACGCCCTCTGACACCGTGGTGGTGATCTTCCTGCGCGGCGGCCTTGATCCGATGCAGGCCATCGTGCCGTATGGCGACAGCGACTACCTGCGACTGCGTCCGACCATTGCCATCCCGCAACCGGGAGCGGCCAATGGCGCGCTGCCACTGGATAACCTGTTCGGCCTGCACCCGTCGCTTGCACCGCTGTTGCCGATCTACCAGGGCCGCCAATTGGCCGTCGTGCACGCCACCGGCCTGAAGCATGACGAGCGTTCGCACTTCGCCTGCCAGGACCATATCGAAACCGGGATCCACGACCTGGCCGGCGCCGGCGGGCATGCCGGCCATTCCGGCTGGTTGAATCGACATCTGACGGAAGTGGGGGACCCCGGTGGTTTCTTCGCCATCGGCATGGGCAGCGCGCTGCAGGCGGCGGTACGTGGCGACGCATCTGCGCTGGCGATGCAGTCGTTGTCGTCATTCTCGTTTTCCAGCACTTCCTCCCGAAAGCTGGAGATGGAAGACCGGCTCTATGCGATGTACGGCCGCGACAACGACGTCGGCCTTTCGGCCCGCCGCGCCCTGGACAGCATTGACTACATCGCGGCAGTCAAACCCGCCGCTATTCCGGTGGCGAATGGCGCGGTCTATCCGACCGGCACGTTCGGCAACCAGATGAAGGAAGTGGCGCAATTGATCAAGGCCGGCATGGGCTTGCGGATTGCCTGCGTAGATCTGGGCGGCTTCGACCACCACGATGGCATCAACACCCGGTTGCCGCCGTTGCTCGACCAACTTGCACGCGGCATGGCTGCGTTCCACGCCGACCTGGGCAACGCGATGGGCGACGTGACCGTGGTGACGATGACCGAATTCGGGCGCCGCGCCTTCGAAAATGCGAGCGGCGGCACCGACCACGGCTGCGGCTCGATGATGTTGCTGATGGGCGGCGGTGTGGTGGGCGGGCAGGTGTACGCGGACTGGCCCGGCCTGAGGGATGTGGACTTGTTCAACGGCGACCTGGACGTGACCGTCGACTACCGGACGGTACTGACGGAGCTGATGCAAAAGCGCATGGCATCCGACCAGGACGGCGGGATCTTCCCGGATGTGCTGGGACAGCCACAGGTCGGCTGCTTTTCGAGCACGCGGTCGAACCCGAACCACCGGCTGCCCACGCCTCGGGGCAGCACGGTCGAGCTCACCTGAGCCTGCTTCGGGCAGGGCCGAACTGATTGCCCTGAAACGAAAAACGCCGGCAATGCCGGCGTTTTTTGCGACACCCTTGGCCGCCTGCGCTTAGCGCTGGCGAGCCTTGAAACGCGGGTTCGACTTGCAGATCACGAAGACCTTGCCCCGGCGGCGCACGACCTTGCAGTCGCGATGGCGGGTCTTGGCCGACTTCAGGGAGTTGAGGACTTTCATGGGGATTCCTGGGAACGGGCGAACAAAGAAGCGAGATTATAGGCGGCCCCGGGACTCTTTGCAATACAAGGGCTTATCTAGCGCAGATAGGCCTTGCTCAGGTTGTTCAGGTGCAGGCGCTCTTCGTCGCGCATGAAGGGCGAGACCAGCATCATGACCTGCACGATGCCCAATCTGATGGCTTCCTGCTCGTCCTTGTCGCCCCGGACGCTCGAATAGTTGAGCCAGAAGGTGGCCAGCACGAGGATATTGGTCGCGGCCCCTTCGATTTCGGCCGCCGTGGCCCGCATGACGCCGGCCTGCACCAGGCCGCGCATGACCGCCGTTGCATTGGCCGCCGCGCGCTTGAGGATCCGCGCGAAGCGCATTCGCAAGTGCCGGTTTCGGCTGAGGATGTCGACCAGGTCGCGATACAGGAAGCGGTATTCCCAGATGCACTCGAACACCAGGTGCAGCTGCAGCCAGATGTCCTCGAGGTTGGGCAGGCGGCCCTCGGGCGCCACCAGGGCCGAGTCCATGCGCTCTTCATAGCGCTGGAACAAGTGCTCGATGATGTCGTCCTTGTTGCGGAAGTGGTAGTACAGGTTGCCCGGGCTGATCTCGAGCTCGTCGGCGATATGGTTGGTCGTGACGTTGGGTTCGCCCTGTTCGTTGAACAACGCCAGGGACGCATCCAGGATTCTTTGCCGGGTCTGCTTCGCCATTGCCTCAGCCGACCAGCTTCTTCACGAGATCGATGTATTTCTTCATCGCCTGTTCGCTCGAGGTTCCCTGTAATTTTTCCCAGGCCTCGTACTTGGCGGCGCCGACGAAGTCGAAGAAGCCGGGCTTGTCGCCCTTCACATCGCCCTCCGAGCCCTGCTTGTAAAGCGCATACAGGCGCAACATGGTGTCGTTGTCGGGCCGTTCGGCCAGTCCCTTGATGTCTTTGGTCGCTTGTTCGAAATCTTTTTTGAGGTCGGCCATGGCCTTGTCCCGGGAGCTGAACCAGCATTCCTGATAGCACGGCGAATGCAGGTGGTCAACGCGCGGTAGCCAAGAATTTGAAAGCCCGGGCGAGGTCTGGCAAGTTAGCGCTTCGGGCCGGATTCTCCGGCCTTCGATTCGGGGCAGGGACAATGAGCTATTTCGTAACAGGCGCCACGGGTTTCCTGGGTCGCTTCCTGGTCAGCAAGCTGCTCCAGCGCAAGGGCAGCATCCACGTACTGATCCGGAAAGGCTCCGAAAAGAAGCTTGACGCGATCGCGACGAAGATGGGCTGGGACCGGCGGCGGGTGATTGCCGTGACGGGCGACCTGTCGAAGCCCAAGCTCGGATTGTCCGCGGCGCAGATAAAGGCGCTGACCGGCAAGGTCCAGCATTTCTTCCACCTTGCGGCCATCTACGACCTGTCGGCGGATGCCGAATCGCAGAAGATCGCCAACGTCGAGGGAACCCGCCATGCCATCGGCCTGGCGACCGTCATCAAGGCGGGGTGCTTCCACCACACCAGTTCCATCGCCGCCGCAGGCCTTTATCCCGGCATCTTCCGCGAGGACATGTTCGACGAGGCCGAAGGCCTCAGCGACCCCTATTTCCGCACCAAGCACGATTCCGAGGGCCTGGTCCGGACCGAGTGCCGGATTCCCTATCGCATCTACCGGCCCGGCGCTGTCGTAGGCCATTCGCAAACCGGCGAGATCGACAAGATCGACGGGCCGTATTACCTGTTCAGCCTGATCAAGAAGTTGCGCCAGACCTTGCCCCAGTGGATGCCGACCCTGGGCGTGGAAGGTGGCCGCATCAATATCGTGCCGGTGGATTTCGTGGTCGATGCCATGGACCACATTGCGCACAAGCGCGGCCTCGACGGCCATTGTTTCCACCTGGTCGACCCCGCGCCGCAGCGTATCGGCGAAGTACTCAACGTCTTCTGCCGCGCCGCACATGCGCCCGAGATGACCATGCGGCTCGATGCACGCATGTTGGCGGTAGTGCCTGCGACCGTGCGCAGCGCGGTGCTCAACCTCCCGCCCGTGAAGCGATTCACCGGCATGCTGCTCAAGGACCTGCGCATTCCGCCGCAGACCCTGAAATTGCTGACCTATCCGACCCGATTCGATTGCCGCGAGACGGAGCGTGCGCTGAAGGGAACCAAGATTGCGGTGCCCGAGCTCGAGAGCTACGCCTGGCGCCTGTGGGACTTCTGGGAGCGCCATCTGGATCCGGACCTGTTCGTCGACCACACGCTTCGCGGCAAGGTCGAGAATCGCGTCGTGCTGATAACCGGTGGTTCGTCGGGCATCGGCAAGGCGTCGGCAATCAAGGTGGCCGAAGCAGGTGCGAAAGTGGTGATCGTTGCCCGTGGCGAAGCCGAGTTGCACGAGACGCGCGACCAGATCATCGCGGCGGGTGGCAAGTGCTGGGCCTATACCTGCGACCTGACCGACCTGGCGTCCTGCGATGAACTGATCAAGAAGGTCCTGCACGACCACAAGCACGTGGACGTGCTGGTCAATAACGCGGGCCGTTCCATTCGCCGCTCGGTGGAAGCCAGCTATGACCGCTTCCACGACTACGAACGCACGATGCAGCTCAACTACTTCGGCTGCCTGCGCCTGATCATGGGCTTCCTGCCCGGCATGACGACACGCCGCAAAGGCCACATCATCAATATCTCGTCGATTGGCGTGCTGGCCAGCTCGCCCCGGTTCTCGGCGTATGTGGCGTCAAAGGCGGCGCTGGATGCCTTCAGCCGTTGCGCGCAGGCCGAGTTCAGCGGCAAGAACATCGCCTTTACCACGGTCAACATGCCCTTGGTGAAGACCCCGATGATTGCACCGACCAAGATGTACGACTCTATCCCGACCCTGTCGCCTGAAGAGGCCGCGGACCTGGTCGTGAAGGCGATCATCGAACGTCCGAGCCGCGTGGCCACGCGCATGGGTATCTTCGCCGCGACCCTCAATGCACTCGTGCCGAAGGCCTACGAGGTCATCATGAACACGGCGTTCGAGATGTTCCCGGATTCCGCCGCGGCCAAGGGTGATCGCAAGGCGCTGCGCCAGGAGCATCCGACCAACGAGCAGATTGCATTTGCCGCCGTGATGCGCGGCGTCCACTGGTAGGACGCCGGGTTTCGCCTATTCGCAAAGGCGCCAGCGGACGGCCTGCTTGGAGTCCGCCGGCGGGTTGAGCTGAATGCGGGTAAATCGCATCTCCTCGTTTTGCACGAGGATGCGACACGCTTCGGCGACCAGCACCTTGTCCTTGCCATCGGTGTGATTGAGCGTGATCAGCAGCGTTCGCGGCGCGGACCACGCTGCGGTAGCGACCTGGCTGATTTGCGATACCTGCTTCGCCGCGTCGGCGCGCCGCTTCGCCAATTGTTCCGGCGAGAGGCGGGCGACGGCCTCCATGGCCTCGGCGGTCGCGTTGAGCTGCTGGAGCATCGCGTCCTGGGCAGGCTGGGGTGCCGAAGGCAACCCCGTGGACTGCGACGAGGATGCAAGGGGCGCAGGAGGGGCCGCGGCGGCTGGCGAGGCGGGGCTCATCACCTGTCCCACGGCGAAGACCACCACGCCTGCGAGTCCGCTGGCCAGCAGTCCCTTCCACAGGCCCGTGCGGGTCGCGGCAGAGGCCTGGCCCTGGACCTGATCCAGAAGCTTGTCATTTAGGAATGGCCGGAGCTTGGGCCAGAGATGGATGCCATCGATAAGCTGGACATGGCCTTCGGCGGCGACAGTGGCCGCACGGTGCTCGATGGAGCCCAGGGTGATGAGGATGCCGCGCGCTGCGCCGCGCAATCGAACGGCCGCTTCGAACTCACGCACGCTGGACTCGCCGAGACGGTAGGCCGTGCCGTGCTTGTAGTCGAGCAGTACTTTTTCATTGCCGTGCCGGAGCAGGAAGTCGGTGCCGCCATTGGAGGAATCGGCCAGCACCTGATAGCCCTCGCGTTGTAGGGCCTCCAGGACGATGGCAATGCAATCACGCCACTTCAGCGTAGCCAGCGACTGGATGCCCAATTCCGTTTCGGCCTTCCGGCGACGGCTGACGCCGAACCAGAAGGCCGTGATTGCAAGACCCGCCGCCGCCACGAACAAAGCGACCATCCATACCGACATGAATCAACTCCAGCAAGCGTGCACAGTCGGGAAGGATAACGCGTCAGCGGGATATTTTCGGACGCCGCCGCCGATGCACGAAAGATAAAGGCCCGGTTTCCCGGGCCTTCATCCTTGCTTAAAGCGCCCACCAGCCGGAAGTCGTGAGGGGAGGGGTCTTACGAGTTCCGTGCGGCTGGCGGGCACAACTGGTGCAACTCAGGATTGCGGTGCAACCGGCTTGGCGGCCTTCGGAAGCGTCTTGCGCGCCGGCTTGCGGGTGGCCTTGGCGGCAACCTTTGCAGCAGGCTTGCGGACGGCCTTCTTCGGCTTGGCGGCAGCAGCACGGGGCTTCTTTACCGGGGCGCCGGCCTTGGCCTTGCGCGAATGCGCGGAAAGCGCATCAACGCGTGCGGTCAGTTCTGCGAGCTCTTCGCGGCCCGGAATGCCGAGGCGGTTGAGCGCACGCTGCACACGATCCTCGAAAACTTTCTCAAGGCGGTCCCAGGTGTCGGAAGCGCGGCCGCGAACGGCGCCAACGCGATCTTCCATGGCGTCACGGACGGCATCGACCTTGCCGGTGGCGAGCTTGCGGGTTGTCTTTTCGATGTTCATGCCTTCATTCACCAGCGCTTCGAACAACTTCGAGCCTTCGCCCTGTGCGCGGGTGAACGCGCCCACGCCGGCCATCCAGATCTGCTGGGCGGATTCCACCAGCGAACGCGAAAGGTGCTCGGCACGCGCCTGGATTTCGGCGGCATTGGACTTGGATGCAGCGGGTTTCGCACGCGCGGTCTTCTTGAGCTTGGCCACGAATTACTCCGAAAGGTTTATTGGGCACGGGCCCGATGTGGCGCCAATCTGACGCCGCTGTCTAGAGTTTTCACACCAGTACCGACAATGCGACAGGCTTTCGCGAAAAGCCCGGAGGCCGCATGCTATCGCCATGCCCAAGCCGCCCGCATCCAAGCCACGTGAAGTTCGCTGGCCCCGCCCGGCCAGGGTGCGTCCATGAGTGCCGAGTTTCGCCAGCGCCTGGCGCGTCGCCTGGAATGGCAGAGGGCGTTGAACGACCCGGTAAAGGAACCGCGGAATTCGCTGGCTACGCTAGCGCCGCTTCGCCAGTGGCAGTCGCGACGGCTGGCGCAGAGTTTCAAGGATTTCCTCGCGAATCCCGCAATGAGTCCGGCCGCGGAGTTCTTCCTCAGCGACCTGTATGCGGACCGTGATTTTTCCGCACGCGATCGCGATGCTGCTCGCGTACTGCCGATGATGTCGCGATTCCTGCCCGATTCGCTGCTGCGGGCTGCCACCGATGCCATCGAGCTGGCGGTGCTGAGCCACGCACTCGACATGCGAATGGCCGAGCATCTCGCCGCACGACCCAATCCCAAGGCGGCCATCACGATCGCCGACTACACGCGCGCCTACCAGCATGGCAACTACCGGCGCCTGCGCCAGCACCAGATCGAACTGGTGCTGCGCGTGGGCCAGGCGCTGGACGCTGCGGTCAAGAAACACGGGGTGTACAAGTTGCTCAGGGCGGCCCGGATCCCGGCGCAGATGGCCGGCCTGTCGGAGCTGCAGGGATTCCTGGAGCGGGGTTTCCACGCGTTCGATGCCCTGGGCGGCGCCGATGATTTCCTCGACCAGGTGGCGGCCAGGGAGCGGGAAGTGTCGCGTCGCCTGTTCGCGGCTCACCCCAGGCCGTTCGATCAACTGAACTCTTCGTCCAGGTAACGATGGATCTCGCGCTCCACCGGCCCACGCAGCGCCATCAGCAGGAATCCCAGGTTGGCCGTCACGTGGACCAGCTTGGACGTGACCATGATGTACCCGTCGACGCCGCTGCGCTGGAAGTGCAAGGTATTGCCTTCCCAGCGATAGGTCACATCGAATTTCTCCGCGATGTGGTCGGCCACGCGCTGGACCTTTTTCTTGGCTTCGGCCATGGGGCGGGAATGCGGGCGTTTGATTTCGATGCTGGGCATGGTTCCTGATCCACGGCGGATTGGCGCCGCATGCGACCTATTCTGCGTGGTTTTGACGTCAGCACCAAGAACCGGGACCAACCCGTGTGCTAGATTCGGCGCTCGGAGGGAGTAGGGATGCAATTGACGTTTCCCAATGGCGAGCACCCCGGTGTCGCCTTTGACCATGGTGAGCTAAGCATCGGTAGCCGACAGGGCCAGGGCATTTGCCTTCCGGACCACTCGTTGGCGCCGCACCACGTCAGCCTGGTCTCCGACCGGCGCGGCGTCTGGCTTCGCGTGCCCGCGGGTACGCCCGGCGTCCACCTCAACGCCCGACCGGTCAAGCGCGCTGCTCTGCTGCATGTGGGCGACCAGGTTTGCCTCGAGAAAGTGCAGATCGTCCTGGGTGAAAACGACGCCGGGCTGATCGACCGAAAGATTCCTGCCGCCGAGCCTGCCTCGCTGGGCGAAGCGCAGCGCGTAAGTGCCAGCCGGGTAGTGATTCGCGCCCTGTCCGGCGCCCTGTATGGACGGAGTTTCACGCTGACCGAGCCCAAGGTCGTGGGGCGTGCACCCGATTGCGACATCCGCATCGACGACCCTGCGCTTGCCGAGCGCCAGGCGCAATTCGAGCTGCACACGGACAAGGTCGTGCTGCGCGCCTTGGGCGACAGCGAGTTCACCACGGTCAATGGCGTGCCGGTGCGGGACGCAGTGCTGTCTCCCGGAGACCAGATTGTGATCGACGGCCACCGCTTCCTGCTCGAAGCCCCGGGGCTTCCTGCACGCGGCCAGGCCGGTGTTCGCGGCGCGGGTGCGATGGCCCACACCCAGACCATGAAGTCGGTGAAAGTACCCGGCCCTTACACGACTGCTGCAAATCCCGACGAGCCGGCGGACACGCCACCGCCCGCGGACCCCGGCGCACTGTGGTGGCTGATTGCCGCGGCTGCCGTACTCGCGGCAGCCATGACCGCGTTGCTGGTCTATTCGCCGGGGCTCGGCGCCGCCTGACTCTTCGGTGCTAGGTTCCTGGCGCGGCGAGCGGTATCCTGAAAAGCTCGCAAGCAGGGAAACCCAGTGAGCCTGGTGGAGGCCTTTGAATCGTCGGAAAGCATCGTCGCGCTGCTGAGCGCAGCCGACGGGCGTTTCATCGACATCAACCCGGCCTTCGAAAACCTCACCGGTTATGCGCGTGCCGATGTGATCGGCCGAATGCCGATCGATGTCGGCCTCTGGTCCGACCTGGAATTCCGCGCCCAGTTGTGGGAGAGCCTGAGAGCCCACCGTCGAATCGTTGACGCGCCGGCCGAAGTGCGTTGTGCGGACGGCAGGGTGGTATTCGGGCGCCTGCATGTCGAACTGCTGCGTCGCGCCGACGAAAGCTTGCTGTTCTGCCTGCTGCAGATTCTTCCCGAGCACCACAAGGTTGATGAAGGGAACCGCCGCGAGAGCCTCTATCGTGACCTCTTTCTCTCTGCATCCGAAGGCATCTACCGAAGCCTGCCTGGCGGAGGCTTCCTCGATGCCAATCCTGCGATGGCCCGCATCCTCGGTTATGACTCTCCCGTGGAGTTGTTGCAGGCGCATGGAAAACGGGCCCGCGACATCTACGTGGACCAGGAGTCCGACCAGGTCGAACACGACCGGCTGCTGCAGCTCGGCCGGATCGACCAGGTGCGTGTGCAGGTATACCGTCGCGACGGAAGCCGGATCTGGGTCAGCGAAAACGCGCGAGTCATCCGCGATCCGGCCGGCGAACCCATCTTCTTCGAGGGCACGCTCGAGGACATCACCGCGCAGGTCGAAGCCGAGCAGGCGCTGGCGCAATCGCAGAACCTGTACCAGGTACTGCTCGACAACAGTCGCGATGGCGTCTTCCTGATCCAGCGCGGCATCGTGCGCTTCGCCAATCCGGCCATGTCGAGCATGCTCGGCTACCAGCCGGGCGAGCTGATCGGCAAGGCGTACATGGACCTGGTGGACGAACACGATGTGCCGGCCCAGTTGGAACGCAGGCGGCAGCGCGAAGCGGGTTCCCGCGAGTTGCAGATGTACGAAATAACGATGGTGGCGCGCGATGGCAGGCGCGTGCTTTGTGAAGTGCGGGCCGATGCCGTGGACTACCAGGGCGACATCGCCTCGACCGGCACGCTTCGCGACGTGACCGACGAACGAAAGAGCCAACGCGCGCTGGTGGAAGCGGAGCGACGCTATCGGGAATTGTTCGAGGATTCCCCTGTGGGCCTCTTCCGCAGCAGTCTCGACGGCGAGATCAGCGAAGTGAATCCGGCGATGGCGGCGATGCTCGGCTTCCCGAGTCCCGAGGCATTGAAACAGCGCTTCGGCAGCATGCTGGAAGTCTATGCCGACCCGTCCGAGCGCCAACTGCTGGTCGAACGAGCGCTGCGCGACGGCGCCTTCAACCACCACGAGACCCAGGTCCGTGATATCGAGGGCAACACCCGCTGGGTCAGCACCAACGTGCGTCTCACCCGGGACGAAAACGGCCGACCGGCGCACTTCACCGGATCGGCGCTGGACGTGCAGGACCGGCGCGAGATGCAACAGGCACTGATCAGTTCGGAAAACAAGTACCGGACTCTGGTCGAACAAAGCCACGTGGGCGTCTTCATCCTGGACCATGCACGGATCGTGTACGTCAACCAGGCGCTGTGCGAAATGCTCGGGTTCACGTCCGAGGAACTGATCGGCAAGGCCTACGACCAGATCCTCGCGCCGGAAGCACTCGAGGAAGGACTGCCGATCCGGGAGTCCGCCAACGACACCGACGAACTGACCCGCGATTTCGAGAGCTGCCTGCTGCATCAGAACGGCCAGCGCGTCTATGCCCAGGTGAGCGTGTGGCCGGTGCAGGTGGACGGCCGCAGGCACCTGACGGGCACCATCATCGACATTACCCGGCAGCGCGAGGCGGAATCCCGCCTGCGATTCCACGCCAACCATGACCCGCTGACCGGCTTGCCCAATCGGGCCCTGTTCAACCGCATGCTCGGTGAACGATTGATTCCGGACGAGCGCCGGGGCCGGTTCTCCTACGCCGTGCTCTATCTCGACCTCGACGGTTTCAAGTGGGTGAATGACAGCCTGGGCCACGGCGCCGGCGATCGACTACTGCTGGAGATCGCGCGTCGCCTGGAAGACGAACTGGCGCCGGAGGTGATGATCGCCCGCTACGGCGGCGATGAGTTCACGCTGCTTCCGGAAGGCCCCTGCGATTACGAACGCGCGGTGTCGGTGGCGAAGCGGGTGTTGGCCTTGTTCGAGCGTCCCTTCAGCATCGGCGGGCAGCAGGTCTTTTCGGCCGTCAGCCTGGGCATCGTGCTTGGGCGCCCCGATTACGAGTCGCCCGACCAGGTGCTTCGCGATGCCGACAACGCCATGTATCGCGCCAAGGCGGCGGGCAAGTCAGGCTTCGTGGTCTTCGATGAAGGCATGCATGCCGAGGCGCGCATGCGCCTGCAGATGGAAACCGACTTCCGGCTTGCGCTTGAACGCGCGGAGTTCGTACTGCACTACCAGCCCATTGTCGCGCTGGATGGCGGACGCCTGGTCGGGGCCGAGGCGCTGGTGCGCTGGCAGCACCCGCTGCGCGGCCTGCTACAGCCGTCGCAGTTCCTGCCACTGGCCGAAGAAACCGGGCTGATCGTGGACCTCGATGGTTGGGTAATGCGCGAGGCGTGTCGCCAGCTTGCACTCTGGCGCCACCAGCGACCCGATTGGCGCACGCTGGTGATGAACGTCAACGTGGACGAGCGGCAGATGGGCTCGCCCGAGCTCACCGAAGACGTCTTCCACCTGCTGCAGAATTACAAGCTGCCGCCCAGCTGCCTGCGGCTGGAGGTTACCGAAAGCGTGTTCCGGTCCGGCAGCAGCCACGCCCGCGAGCAGTTGGAAGCTTTGAAGGCCCTGGGTGTCGGGCTGGCCGTGGACGATTTCGGCACCGGCTATTCGTCGCTCGAGGCGTTTGCAGCTTCGTCCTTTGATGCGCTGAAGGTTGACCAGAGCTTTGTTCGCGACGTCACCGTCAACCCGCGCCACCGAGCCATCGTCAAGACCATCACCGGGTTTGCCAAGGACCTGGGACTGTTGCTCACCGCCGAGGGCATCGAAACCGACGAGCAGCGGCAATTGCTGCTGGAGTTGGGCTGCGAATTCGGCCAGGGCAGACTTTTTGCGATGGCCATGCCGGCCACCGAATTTGAGCAGCGACTCTAGAACCCATCAAGCAAACTCGAAGGCCGCTCAACGTGTCCGCAAAACGCGTGATAGCCTGAACCCAAACCGAGGATTTCCATGTCGCGTGCCTTCAATTTCAGCGCCGGCCCAGCCGCATTACCCGCCGCTGTCCTGTCCCGTGTCCAGGACGAAATGCTTGAGTGGAAGGGCGAACGTGCCTCGGTAATGGAGGTGAGCCATCGCGGCCAGGCCTTCATCGACTGCGCGGCCGAAGCCGAGCGCGACCTGCGCGAGTTGATGGGCGTGCCCGACGACTATGCCGTGCTGTTCCTGCAGGGCGGCGCCACGACCCTGGCCGCGCTGCTGCCACTGAACCTCGCGGGACCCGACGCCACCGCAGACTACGTGCTGACCGGGCACTGGGGCGAAAAGGCGCTGGAAAACGCCAAGCCTTCCATCCGCACGAATATTGCCGCCAGCAGCAAGACGGGCGGTTATCGCAGCATCACGCCGCCGTCGGAGTGGCAGCTGACGCCGGGTGCGGCCTACGTGCATTACACGCCGAATGAAACGATCCATGGCGTTGAGTTCGGCTTCATTCCCGACACCGGGTCGACGCCGCTAGTCGCCGATTTTTCGTCCAGCCTGCTTTCGCAACCCGTGGACGTTTCCCGGTTTGGCGTGATCTACGGCGGCGCCCAGAAAAACCTCGGCCCGGCCGGCATCACCATCGTGATCGTGCGCAAGGACCTGCTGGGCCGCCATGGCCGCAACCTGCCGCCCATCTTCGAACTGGTCAACCAGGCCAGCAACGATTCCATGTTCAATACGCCGCCTACGTTCTCCTGGTATGTCGTCGGCCTGGTGCTGAAGTGGCTGAAGGAGCAGGGCGGGGCAGTGGCCATCGGCGAGCGCAATGCGCGCAAGTCGGAACTGCTTTACGCAAGCATCGACGGTTCTGGTGGCTTCTATCGCAATGACGTGGCCGTTGATTGCCGTTCGCGCATGAACGTGCCCTTCGTGTTGCCGGACGCTGCCCTGGACAAGCCCTTCCTGAAGGGCGCCGAAGCCGCGGGCTTGCTCGGACTCAAGGGCCATCGCGCACTCGGCGGCATGCGTGCTTCCATCTACAACGCCATGCCGATCGAAGGGGTGCAGGCCCTGGTGGACTACATGGCCGATTTCAAAAGGCAGAACGGTTGAGCCATGCCTACTCGCGGCAGCAAGAAACCACCGACGCCACCCACGCCCGCGCTGGCTGAAGCGCGCGAGCGGATCGATGGCATCGACCAGCAGATCCAGAAGCTGATCGCGGAGCGCGCCGGCTGGGCGCAACGCGTTGGCAAAGCCAAGGGGCCACTCAAGGCAGCGATCGACTACTACCGACCCGAGCGCGAGGCGCAGGTCTTGCGCAAAGTGCTCGACCGCAACGACGGTCCGCTTGCCGACGAAGTATTGCTGCGACTGTTTCGCGAGATCATGTCTGCCTGCCTCGCCCAGCAGGAGCCATTGAAGGTTGGATTCCTCGGTCCTGAGGGCACCTTCTCCCAGCAGGCCCTGATCAAGCACTTCGGTCACTCGGCGCGCGGCTTGCCCTTGTCGAGCATCGAGGAAGTGTTCCAGGAAGTGGAAGCCGGGCATGCCGATTTCGGCGTTGTGCCGGTCGAGAATTCGGGGCAGGGCACCATCCAGTCCACGCTGGACATGTTCCTGACCTCCAGCCTCAAGATTTGCGGCGAGGTGGAACTGCATGTCCACCAGTACCTGCTGTCGCGAACTGGGCGGCTCGAAGACATCGAGCGCGTTTATTCACATCCCATGTCACTGGCGCAGTGCAAGGCCTGGTTGCGGCAGCACCTGCCGCATGCCGAGAGAATTGCTGTTTCCAGCAACGCCGAGGCCGCCCGCCGCGCACGCAACGCCGACGATGCCGCGGCGATCGCCGGCGAATCTGCCGGGCATGTCTACGGCTTGAAGACAGTTGCCGGACCGATCCAGGACCGGCAGGACAATACGACACGCTTCCTGGTGCTGGGCCGCGAACTCTTCAACGCATCGGGCCATGACCGCACATCGCTGCTGGTATTCGTCCGCGACCAGCCCGGAGCCCTCTACAACGTGCTAAGTCCGTTCGCCAAGCATGGCATCAGCATGAACCGCATCGAGTCGCGGCCTTCGCACGCCGGTCTCTGGCAATACGCGTTCTTCATCGACGTTGCTGGACACGTGGACGACGAACCGGTGAAGCAGGCCATCGCCGAACTCGGTGAGTACGCCGCCGACGTGAAGATACTCGGCTCGTATCCGGTGGCGTTGCTCTGACAATGCCCAGTCCGGATTTCGAGGCCCTGGCGCAGGGCGGGATACGCCGCCTTCGCGCCTACGACCCGGGCCACGACATCGTCGCGTTGCGCCGCAAGTTTCCGGGTGGCGCACTGGTCGAACTCGGTTCCAATGAAAGTCCGTTCGGGCCCAGCCCGCGGGCAGTGCAGGCGGTCAGCGACTGCGTCGCCAGCCTGCACCGATACCCGGACCCACTCGGCTCGGAACTGAAGTCGGCGTTGGCCACGCACCTGCAAGTTGACCCGGCACGGTTGATGCTGGGCAACGGCTCGCATGAATTGCTGATGATGGTGGCGCAGGTCTTCGCCGGACCGGATGCCGGGGTGGTCGCGTCCGAGTTCGGGTTCGCGGTCTACGCCATCGCAGCGCAGGCGGCTGGCGCGAAATTCGTACGTGCTCCCGCACTGCCTCTCGGTTCCGCGATGCCGCGGGGCCACGATCTGGACGCGATCGCGGCTGCTGTCGATGCCGACACGCAGCTGGTGTACCTGGCCAACCCGAACAATCCTTCGGCGACCTGGTTCTCCACTGCCGCGCTGGCGACTTTCCTGGAATCGGTCCGGTCCGACGTTCTGGTCGTGGTGGACGAGGCATACCTCGAGTTCGTCACATCGCCGGAACTGGTTTCGGCGGTTGGGCTGCTGGACCGCTTCCCCAACCTGATCGTGACGCGGACTTTTTCCAAGGCGCACGGCCTGGCCGGGCTGCGCGTTGGCTACGCGTGCGCGCACCCCGACCTGGTCGCCGTGCTCGAGCGCGTGCGTGAATCGTTCAACGTGGGAACGCCGGGGCTGGCCGCTGCAACGGCTTCGCTTGCGGATTCGGTCCACCTCGATTCGGTTCGCTCGGCCAACGCCGCCGAGCGCGACTGGCTGGCGAACCAGCTTCGACTGCGTGGCGCCCGGGTGGGGCCGTCCCAAACCAATTTCGTGCTGGTCGATTTCGAACGCGACGCCACTGCGATCGAGGCGAGCCTGGTTCGGAAGGGCATCGTCCTGCGACCCATGGCGGGCTACGGACTCGGCAACTGCCTGCGAATCACGGTCGGTGCGCGCGGCGACAACCTGCAACTGCTGGACGCACTCGACCAGGTCCTGTCATGAGCCTTGACTGGAAGGCATCGCGGGGCGGTCCCGTTACCGGAGTCATCGAAGTTCCCGGCGACAAGTCGATCTCGCACCGGGCGCTGATGCTCGCGGCGATCGCAGATGGCACGTCTACGATCAGCGGCTTCCTCGAAGGCGAGGACACCCGTGCCACCGCCCGGATACTGCAACAGCTAGGCGTCCGGATCGATACACCCGGCCCCGGCCAGCGAGTGGTCCACGGCGTGGGTCTGCATGGGCTGAAGGGCGTCGATTCAGAGCTCGACTGCGGCAACGCCGGCACCGGTATGCGGCTGCTGGCCGGCCTGCTCGCAGGCCAGTCCTTTCCCAGTCTGCTGGTGGGTGATCCCTCGCTGTCACGTCGGCCGATGGGTCGAATCACCACGCCGCTCAGCCAGATGGGCGCCCGGATCGAGACCCGCGAAGGCGGCTTGCCTCCAATCACAATTCACGTTAGCAATGGCTTGCAAGGCATTGATTATAAATGCCCCGTGGCGAGCGCGCAGGTCAAGTCGGCGACCTTGCTTGCCGGCCTGTACGCGCAGGGTGAGACCTCGGTCCTCGAGCCGCAGCCAACCCGCGACTACACCGAGCGAATGCTGGCGGCGTTCGGCTACCCCATCCAGTTCAAGCCGGGCTTCGCGCGCCTGCAGGGGGGCGGGAATCTCCGGGCGACCGATGTCAGCGTCCCCAGCGATTTTTCATCCGCGGCCTTTTTCCTGGTCGCCGCCACCTTGGTGCCTGGCTCGGATCTGCTGGTTCGCCGGGTAGGCATGAATCCACGGCGCACGGGCCTGCTGGCGGCGCTCCGGCTGATGGGTGCCGACATCTCCGAGCAAGGCTTGGCAGAGCAGGGGGGCGAGCCGGTGGCGGACCTGCGGGTGCGCTACGCGCCCCTGCGAGGCATCTCGCTTCCGGCGGAACTGGTCCCGGACATGATCGACGAGTTTCCGGCACTGTTCGTCGCTGCTGCGCTGGCGTCGGGCGTGACGCGGATCGAAGGCGTGGCGGAACTGCGCGTCAAGGAATCCGATCGCCTCGCGGTGATGAGCAAGGCCCTGGCGGCGCTCGGCTGCAAGCTCGAGGAGACCACCGACGGCGCCGTCATCGAAGGCGGCTCGCTGCATGGCGGCCGCATTGACAGTCACGGCGACCACCGGATCGCCATGAGCCTGGCGATCGCCGGCCAATTGGCTGCCGGTTACGTCGAAATACTCGATTGCGCCAACGTCGATACGTCCTTTCCGGGCTTTCTGGATATCGCCTCCGCCAGCGGTTTTTCGCTGCAGGTAGCCTGACCAGGCGCACCCGCACGACGTTGCAGGCCCGCGCTGCGGCTACAATCGAGGTTCCATGACCCGCCCCATTCCCGTACTCACCATCGATGGCCCCTCGGGCTCCGGCAAGGGCACCATCAGCCGGGCCGTGGCCCAGCGGCTTGGCTGGCATTACCTGGACTCCGGGGCCATCTACCGCGCCGTCGGCCTGGCAGCGGCCTGGGAAGGCCTTGACCTGAGCGACGGCGAGTCAATCGCTACCTGCGCCGCCCGAACTGAAATCCGCTTCATAACGGACGGCGAGGGCGAGCCTCATGTCATCGTCAATGGAAAGGACGCCACCCGGTCCTTGCGGACCGAATCCGCCGGTGCCGCCGCTTCAGCCATCGCCGCGCATCCGCCGGTGCGTGCCGCGCTGGTGGACCTGCAGCTCAGGTTCCGGGCCAAGCCCGGACTGGTGGCCGATGGCCGGGACATGGGGACCGTCATCTTCCCGGATGCCCCGTACAAGGTCTTCCTGACCGCCAGTGCCGCCGAAAGGGCAAAAAGACGCTATAAGCAGTTGAAAGACAAAGGGGTTTCCGTTAATCTTGATAGTCTGCTGCACGAAATCGCCGCTCGTGACGAGCGCGATGCCGGACGCGCCGTGGCACCCCTGAAACCCGCATCAGATGCGGTGATCCTGGATTCCACTGGCGTGCCGATCACCGAAGTGATCGAGCGTGTGCTTGCGGTGCTGCCGGCTTCCCTGCAGCCCCGCTAGCTTTCGTTTCCATCGTCCGCTCCCGAACGGGGGCGCTTTCCCAGGCAGAAGTACCCCCTCGGCATCCGCCGCGGGATCATCCACGCGCTGCGCTTCCATCGAAGCAAGGCACAAACAGGTGGGCCCGGCCAAGCCGTCAGCCCGTGTGTTCAACCGAGAAACAACAATGACCGAATCATTTGCTGAACTGTTCGAACAGAGCCAGATCGCCCTCGTCAAGCTCAAGCCCGGCGCCATCGTTTCCGGCATCGTGGTCGAGATCCGCTCCGACATGGTGGTCATCAACGCCGGCCTGAAGTCCGAAGGCGTCGTACCGATCGAGCAGTTCCGTAACGAAGCAGGCGAGCTCGAAGTCGCCGTCGGCGACACCGTGAAGGTGGCGCTGGAATCCCTGGAAAATGGCTTTGGCGAAACCGTGCTGTCGCGCGAGAAAGCCAAGCGCGCCATGGTCTGGGACGAACTCGAGACCTCGATGGAAGCTGGCGAGATCGTCACCGGCCGCATCAGCGGCAAGGTCAAGGGCGGCTTCACCGTCGATATCCGCGACGTCCGCGCCTTCCTGCCCGGTTCCCTGGTCGATGTGCGCCCCGTGCGCGATCCCGGCTACCTGGAAGGCAAGGAACTCGAGTTCAAGATCATCAAGCTCGATCGCAAGCGCAACAACGTCGTGGTTTCGCGCCGCGCCGTGGTTGAGAGCGAGAACAGCGTCGAGCGCGAGCAGATGCTCGAGCGTCTGCAGGAAGGCGCCATCGTCACCGGCGTGGTCAAGAACCTCACCGATTACGGCGCGTTCGTCGACCTCGGCGGCATCGACGGCCTGCTGCACATCACCGACATGGCCTGGAAGCGCGTGCGCCATCCGTCCGAAGTCGTCAACGTCGGCGAAGAACTGCAGGTCCGTGTGCTCAAGTACGACCGCGAGCGCAATCGCGTTTCGCTCGGCCTCAAGCAGCTCGGCGAAGATCCGTGGGACAACATCGCCCGTCGTTACCCGACCGGCGCGCGTCTGGTCGGCAAGGTTTCCAACGTCACCGATTACGGCGCATTCGTCGAGATCGAGCCGGGCGTGGAAGGCCTGGTCCACGTGTCCGAGATGGACTGGACCAACAAGAACGTCAACCCGTCCAAGGTCGTGCAGCTCGGCGACGATGTCGAAGTGATGGTGCTGGACGTGGACGCAGAGCGTCGCCGCATCTCGCTGGGCATCAAGCAGTGCGTGTCCAATCCGTGGGAAGCGTTTGCCGCCATCTTCAAGAAGGGCGACAAGGTTTCCGGCCAAATCAAATCAATCACCGACTTCGGCATCTTCATTGGTCTCGACGGCGGTATCGACGGCCTGGTGCACCTGTCCGACATCAGCTGGAACACGACCGGCGAAGACATCGTCCGCAACTACAAGAAGGGCGACACGCTGGAAGCCGTCGTGCTTGCCGTTGACCCGGAACGCGAACGCATCTCGCTGGGCGTCAAGCAGATGGAGCAGGATCCGATCGGCACCTACATGGCCACCACGCAGAAGGGCGCCATCGTCACTGGCATCGTTCGCGAAGTGGACGCCAAGGGCGCAACGATCGCGCTTCCCGATGGCATCGAAGGTTATGTCCGCGCCAGCGACATCGCCAAGGAGCGCGTGGAAGACGCTACCCAGCACCTGAAGGTTGGCGACAGCGTTGAAGCCAAGTACATGGGCATGGACCGCAAGGGCCGCGTCATGCAGTTGTCGATCCGCGCCAAGGACGAGGCAGATGTTGCCGAGTCGATGGCCGAGGTCAACAAGGCGTCCGACGCTTCCAGCGGCACCACCAAGCTCGGCGCCTTGCTGCGTGAGCAGCTCAACAAGGGCGAGTAAGCGATACGACATGGCCCGGGTTCGCCCGGGCCATGTTTTTGCGTGACGCACCCGAGACGCGACGCTGACATGACCAAATCAGAACTCATCGAGATACTGTCGCGGCGCCAGGCCCACCTGAAGGCCGACGACGTGGACATGGCAGTGAAGACGCTGCTCGAGATGATGAGCAACGCGTTGACCGAAGGCGAGCGGATCGAGATTCGCGGCTTCGGCAGTTTTTCCCTTCATTTCCGTCCGCCACGCCTGGGACGCAATCCCAAGACCGGCGATTCCGTGGCGCTGCCCGGAAAGTACGTCCCCCATTTCAAGCCCGGCAAAGAACTTCGCGACCGCGTCAATGGCGGCGAAGAATCTTCCCCGCGCTGATTCCTTCGCCCGTTGCGGGCGAACCCACCCTGGCTGCCGATGCGCCTGATCAAATCCCTCATTGCCTTGTGCTTCGTCGCCATGGGCGTCATTTTTGGCGCGCTCAACCGGCAGGACGTGCATGTCGACTTGTGGTTCCGCGGCTTCGATGGTCGCCTGGGCCTGGTGCTGCTTACCGTGTTGCTGCTGGGCGCCTTGCTCGGTGGGCTCGCGGTGACCGCGGGCGTCGTATGGCCGATGCGCAGGCGCTTGGGCCGCGACCACCGCACCCAGTCAGGGCCCGACGCCAACGAGATTTCCAACGACGGTGGTGACTCCCGATGATGACGCATGCCGCCTGGCTGCTTTTGATTCCCGCCGCCGCCGCAGCAGGTTGGCTGGCCGGGCGTCGTGGCGGTGAAATCAAGGGCGGTGCGCGGGTGTCGCGCTTGTCCAACACTTACTTCCGCGGCCTGAACTACCTGCTGAACGAACAGCAGGACAAGGCGATCGAAATATTCCTGCAAATTGCAGAAGTCGACAAAGATACGGTGGAAACCCAGTTCGCCCTGGGCCATCTCTTCCGTCGCCGGGGTGAGGTAGACCGCGCAATCCGGATGCACCAGAGCCTGGTAGCCAGGCACGGCCTGAGCGAAGAACAGAAGACCCGCGCGGTGCTCGCCCTGGGCGAGGACTACATGCGCGCCGGGCTGCTCGATCGCGCCGAGACGCTGTTCACCGACTTGGTGCAAATGGGCGTGCATGCGCCCCAGGCCCTGCGCCAGCTGATCGCGATCTACCAGTTTGAACGCGACTGGTACAAGGCGATCGAACACGCGCTGCAATACGAGAAGACGTCGGGCGAGCCGATGGGCAAGATCATTGCGCATTTCCATTGCGAGCTTGCGGAAAAGGCTCGCCTGGAAAATCGCAGTGACCTGGCGCGCGAAGAAATCGGCAACGCCTATGCGGCCGACAGCCACAGCGTGCGGGCCGGCGTCATCGAAGGCCGGCTTGAATTGGCTGAAGGCAATGACGCCGCCGCGATTCGCTCGTTCGAACGAGTGGCGCGCCACGACATCGAATTCCTGCCGGAGATCCTCGGCCCGTTGCTGGCCTGCTACGAGCGCCGCGGCGAAACCGCGCGCGCGCGCGGCTTCCTGCAGGAAATGATCGAGCACTATCCCGGCGTGTCTCCGGTGCTTGCGCTCGCCCAGCTCATCCAGCGCGATGAAGGCATCGGCCCCGCCCAGGCCTTCCTGGCCCGCCAGTTGCAGCAGCGCCCTTCGGTGCGCGGCGAGGCGGCTTTGATCGACCTGAGCATCGACAACCCCGGCGATGACCCGGCCGAATCGCTGCGTACGCTCAAGCAGATCACCGACCAGTTGGTCGTGCGCACCAACAGCTACCGCTGCCAACGCTGCGGTTTCGGCGCGCGGGCCCACCATTGGCAATGCCCCAGCTGCAAGCACTGGGGAAGCATCAAGCCCCTGCACAGCGCGGCAGGCGACTGAGTGTTGCCGAGTCTGTCGAACCTGACTGGATTCGTGGCCGCGGCCATTGCGAGTGGACTGCTGACGGCGGCATGGATCCACTTCGCGAACCGTAGGCAACTCCTCGACCTGCCGGGCGCGCGGCGCGTGCACGATATTCCCACGCCACGTGGAGGCGGAATTGGCATCGCCTTGCTGCTGACCGCCACCTTGGCATGGCTCGATTCGCTGGAGATTCATCAGCCTTCGCTGGGGTGGGCCGCGGCGGGAATCGCGTTGTTTTCCGCGCTCGGCTTGTTCGACGACATTCGGCCGCTTCGGGCCCTGCCCAAGCTCGTCGTGCAATTGTTCGCAGCGGCGATGCTGGTATCAGTCATTCAAGCACCCATCGAACTGGGCTGGCTGGCCTGGCCGATTGCCATCCTGGCATGCGCCTACACGGTCAACCTGTTCAACTTCATGGATGGCAGCAACGGCCTGGTGGCCGTGCAGGGTCTCGTCATTTCGCTGGCTGTCGCGTGCTGGCCGGGCCAGGTCGGATGGCTCTCCGTAACAGGCTTCGTGATGGCCGGGGCCTGCGCCGGATTTCTGCCATTCAACCTGCCCAGGGCTCGGGTGTTCCTGGGCGATGTTGGCAGCCACGCCATTGGCGCGGGGGTTTTCGCACTTCTCCTGCTGTCCTGGAGCCAATCAGTGCTGGGGCTGGCGGAGTGTCTCCTGTTCGCCACGCCCGTCCTGATCGACACCGGCTACACACTGGTCCGCCGCGCCCTGGCCGGGCGTCCTGTCTGGCGCGCCCACCGCGAACACCTTTACCAATACGCTGTCCGGAGTGGGCACAGTCATCTCGCCATTTGCCTCGCCTATGCTGCGTGGACCACAATCTCGATAGGTTTGGCCGCAATTGGCCTAAGTTTTCGTTCAAGTTTGGTTATGTGGTCTTTGTTTATCCTGAATTGGACCGCAGGAACCGCGATCTATTGCGGAATGAGGCGACATTGGTTGACTGCACGGATGCGCAGGGGAACGACGCGTGAATAAGCGCTGGCCATGGCTGTCCAAATTGCCGCGCTTGCTCGTAGTGATGCACGACCTGTCCATGGTGGTGCTGACCTGGATGCTGCTCCGCTGGCTGGCCGGCCAGGCGGGGGCGCCGCCCTCGACCTTCCTTTTGCAGGAACTGGCCATCGTCGTGCTGGTACAGGGCATCGTCTTCTGGCGCGTCGGCCTGTATCGCGGGGTCTGGCGCTTCGCCAGCATGCCCGACCTCGTCAATATCGCGAGCGCCGCCTTCATAGGCCTGTTGCTGATCGTCCCCATCTTCATGGTCCTTGGAATGCTGCCCCAGGTGCCGCGCCGGGTCCTGGTGCCTTATCCGCCGTTCCTGATCGTCGGGCTGGGGCTGCCACGACTGGTTTACCGGCTCTGGAAGGACAACAGCCTCGCCCTGTCGCGCAAGGCCGACGCCACGCGCGTCCTCATCCTCGGGGCAGGTCGCGCCGGTGAGATGTTGCTGCGTGAACTCCGCGCGCAGGACCGCTATCACCCGGTTGGATTGCTTGACGACACGCGGGTGCTGAAGGGCGCCAAGATCCAGGGCGTGCAGGTGCTTGGCACCCTCGACGAACTGGCCCGGGTGGCGCGCGAAACAGCGGCGACGCTGCTGGTCATCACGATGCCGTCCGCCAACGCCGCGCAGATGCGCCGGGTGGTGGAGCTGTGCGATTCGACCGGCTTGCCATTCCGCAAGGTTTCGCGACTCACCGACCAGCTCGAACACAGCCAGGGCGGGTTCGAACTCCGCGAAGTTGCGATCGAAGACCTGCTCGGCCGCGAGCCCGTCCAGTTCGACTGGCAACTGGTGCGGGAATATTTTGGATCACGGGCGGTGATGATCACCGGGGCCGGCGGCTCCATCGGCTCCGAACTGGCACACCAGTGTGCGCAGGCCGGGGTCGCTCGGCTGGTACTGCTGGAGCGCGACGAACAATCACTCGAGGAGGTTACCCGCGCGATCCGCAACGATTTCCCGGGCCTGTTCCTGCAACCCGTGCTCGCGGACTGCGTTGACTCCGCCGCTTACCGAAGCGTGCTGCAGGGTGTCGATTTCGTCTTCCATGCCGCCGCCTGCAAGCAGGTGCCCATGCTCGAAGCGCAGGTGCGGGCAGCCATGCGCAACAATGTGCAAGTGACCGCCGTCGTGGCGCGCGCGTGCCGCGCAGCCAATGTGCGCAATTTCGTATTGATTTCCACCGACAAGGCGATCGAGCCGGTTAGCGTGCTGGGTGCCAGCAAGCGGCTGGCCGAGCTGGCCTGCCAGGCATTGTTCGTTGATGGCCCGACGTCGCTGGCCATCGTCCGGTTCGGCAACGTGCTCGATTCTGCCGGCAGCGTGGTGCCGCTCTTCCGCGAACAGATCGCGCGCGGCGGACCGGTCACCGTGACCCATCCGGACATCACGCGCTACTTCATGACCATCCCCGAGGCCTGCCAGCTGATTTTGCAGACCACGCACCTGTCGCCCGCCACCACGTCGGTCTTTACCCTGGACATGGGCCAGCCCGTGGCCATCCGCGAGCTGGCCGAGCAGATGATCCGCCTCGCAGGCAAGCATCCCGGCACCGACATCGCCATCGAATTCACCGGGTTGCGCCCTGGGGAGAAACTGCACGAAACCGTCCTGCACCCCGAAGAACGCTATGCCCAGACGGTGAATGCCCGCGTCTTGCGCTCCGAGCCGCGCGCCGTCGATCCTTCGGTGATGGCCCGCACCCTCGAGCGCCTGGACGCGTTGCTGAAGTCCAGCGATGGCGATGACGCGTTCAAGGCTTTCCTGCGCGAAACGGTCCATGATTACCGACCGGCCGGCAAGAATGTCGTGTCGATATCCAGTCACCACAAGGCACAAATCCATCGATGAGTTTCAGGATCCGCAAGGCCGTTTTTCCAGTGGCAGGCCTGGGTACCCGCTTCCTTCCCGCGACCAAGACGGTCCCGAAGGAAATGCTTCCGGTCATAGACAAACCCCTGATCCAGTACGCGGTCGACGAAGCCGTGGAAGCGGGTTGCGACACGATGGTGTTCGTCACCAATCGCTACAAGCACTCCGTCGCCGATTATTTCGACAAGGCCTACGAGCTCGAACAGAAGCTGGAAAAGGCGGGCAAGAGTGAACTCCTCAGCCTGATCCGGGATGTGCTTCCACCCAAGGTGCGCGCAGTTTTCGTCACGCAGGCCGAAGCGCTTGGCCTGGGGCATGCGGTGCTTTGCGCCAGGCCCGTGGTCGGCGACGAACCCTTCGCCGTCCTGCTGGCCGACGACCTGATCTGGAATCGCGGCCCCGGTGCACTCAAGCAGATGGCCGACCTGGCGGAACGCGAGTCGAGCAGTGTCATTGCCGTGCAGGATGTGCCGCGCGACCAGACCGGCAGCTACGGCATCGTCGCGACCCGTGAATTCAGCGACCACTTCGGCGAAATCACCGCCATTGTCGAGAAGCCAAAGCCTGATGTGGCGCCAAGCAACCTGGCTGTGGTCGGCCGCTATGTGCTGAGCAGCAGGATCTTCCCGCTACTGGAAAACACGCAGGCTGGCGCAGGTGGCGAGATCCAGTTGACCGATGCTATTGCCGCGCTGCTTCGCGAAGACCGGGTGCTGGGTTATCGCTTCCAGGGTCGCCGCTTCGATTGCGGTAGCCATATCGGACTGGTCGAGGCGACCATCCAGTACGCGCTCGACCACGAGGACCTCGCCGGACCCGCGCGTGCCTACATGCTGGATGCGCTGAGCCGCTGAACTCCGCCGGGTCGCCGATCACGACCCGCGCACGGCCGCGCAATGCGTTTCTCAGGCGGCCCAGAACAACCAGACGGCCCAGGCGCAAAGGGACACTGCCAACACGCCCAGCGCGATCGCAGTGGCCTTGAGTTGGCTGACCAGCGAATCCGCTGAAGTCAGGTAGCGGATGCGCACGTCGGCCGAGGTGCGCATTGAATTCGGTGGCCAGCGTCGTTCAGAACTGCTGGCCAGCGCCATCCTGTAAAGCCACTGCGCAAAGCCGGCGGACGCCGCGCCCAGTACCAGGCACAGGCCCGCCAGGAGGCGATGCAGCCAAGCCTGGTAAAAATACAGGTCGCCGGTACCAGCGCTGGCGCTGATCTTGCGTAGCCACCACTGCAAGCCGACCAGCAGAATGACGCCGAGCACGACGGTGATGGCAAGCCAGACTTGCATCTGGCGCCGATACGCAGGGTCAGCGCGGTGGAACTCCCCGTTATTGCCCGGCTGTGCCATGCGTCTCCCTTCGCGACGAACGGCACCATGCTAGCGCCTGTGCCAGAAAAAGCCACGGCCATCGAACCGGCCGCTTGCTACCGCGCATCGGCCCTTGTCCTCAGAGCGACTCGAAGATGCCCGCTGCGCCCATGCCGGTACCGATGCACATCGTGACCATGCCGTACTTCTGTTTCCGGCGCTGCAGGCCATGGGTCAGCGTGGCAACGCGCACTGCACCGGTAGCGCCCAGCGGATGGCCGAGCGCAATTGCGCCGCCCAGCGGATTGACCTTGTCCGGATCCAGTCCCAGGTCGCGGATGACGGCGAGTGCTTGCGCTGCAAACGCCTCGTTCAATTCGATCCAGTCGATCTGGTCCCGCGTCAAACCCGCCTGCTTGAGTGCCTTCGGAATGGCTTCCTTCGGACCGATGCCCATCACTTCGGGCTTCACGCCCGCTACTGCAAAGCCGACGAAGCGCGCGATCGGGGTCAGGCCGTAATCCTTGATCGCCTGCGCGGAAGCCAGCAGCACGGCGCCCGCGCCATCCGACATCTGCGAGCTGTTGCCGGCCGTCACGCTGCCGCCATTGCGGAATACCGCCCGCAATTTCGCCAGGCCTTCGGCGCTGGTGTCGGCGCGGGGACCTTCGTCATTGCGGACGAGGATCTCGCGGATGGCCACGGTATTGCCACCGAGCACCGGCTGCCGCGCGATCACCTTGTAGGGGCTGATCTCGGAAGCGAATTCTCCGTTGGCGATTGCCGCCAGCGCACGCTGGTGGGAAACGAGCGCAAAGGCATCCTGGTCCTCGCGCGAAACTTTCCACTGCTCGGCGACCTTTTCGGCAGTGATGCCCATGCCGTAGGCGATCGCGACATGCTCGTTCTCGAACACGCTGGGCGTCATCGCGACTTTGTTGCCCATCATCGGCACCATGCTCATCGATTCAACGCCGCCGGCGAGCATCAAGTCCGACTCGCCGAGCCGGATCTTGTCAGCGGCCAGCGCAACGGCCTGCAGGCCCGACGAACAGAAACGATTGATGGTCTGCGCGGCGACGGAGTCGGGCAGGCCGGCGAGCAGCGCGCCGATGCGCGCCACATTCATGCCTTGCTCGCCCTCGGGCATGGCGCAGCCAATGATCACGTCGTCGATTCGGCGAGTGTCGATGCCGGGCGCCTGGGCAACGACGGACTTCAGGACATGCGCGAGCAGGTCGGCGGGGTGGGCGTTGCGGAAGGCGCCGCGGGGGGCCTTGCCCACCGGCGTGCGGGTGGCGGCAACGATGTAGGCATCCTGGATTTGCTTGGTCATGGGTCAGTTCCTCAACGGCTTGCCGTTCTTGAGCATGTAGGCGATGCGTTCCTGGGTCTTGGGCATCAGCGCCAGGGCGACGAAATTTTCGCGTTCAAGTTTCAGCAGCCATTCCTCGTCCACCAGGGAGCCGCGATCGACATTGCCGCCGCACAGGCAGGTGGCGATGCGCGTTGACACCTCCATGTCGTGCTCGGAAATGAAGCGGCCCTCCAGCATGTTCACCAGCATCATCTTGAAAGTGGCGATGCCGACATCGCCCGCAACCGGGATCTGGCGCGGCGGCAGGGCCGGGCGATAGCCCGACTCCGCCATGGCTCGTGCCTGTTCACGCGCAACATGCAGCAACTCGTACTGGTTGAAGACGACGATGTCCGACTCGCGGGCCAGCTTGAGTTCCTTGGCTTCCAGCGCGGACGCCGAGACCTTGCCCATGGCGACGGTTTCGAAGTAGGGCTTGAGCCCGGCAAACACATCGCCGCCTGGCCCCGCCGCGAGTCCGACCCGCGTCGCGATCTCTTTCAAGCCACCACCTGCAGGCAGCAGGCCCACACCGGCTTCGACCAGCCCGATGTAACTTTCCAGCGAATACACGGTACGGGCCGTATGCATCTGGAACTCGCAGCCGCCACCGAGCGCGAGACCGCGCACCGCCGCGACCACCGGTACCAGTGCGTACTTGATGCGCTGGCTGGTGGCTTGGAAATTGGCGACCATTGCTTCGAATTCGTCGATCTTGCCGGCCGCCAGCGATGCCATCGCGCCCGACAGGTCGGCACCCGCCGAGAACGGCTCGCGGTTCTGCCAGATCACCAGACCCTGGAAATCCTTCTCGGCCACGTCGATGGCCTGCTGGACGCCGGAGATCACGCCGTCGCCGACGGTATTCATCTTGGTCTTGAAGCCGAGCACCGCGATGCCATCGCCGTCATGCCACATCCGCACGGAATCCGTTTCGAAAACGGTCTCGCCGGGCGCGAATACTTCGCCCAGCACCGGATCGGGAAAACGCTGGCGTTTGTAAACGGGATTGCTCGAGCGTGCGACAGCGCCGCCGGAAGCCGGACTGAAGCTGCCCACCGCCTCATGCACGCCTTGGCGGCCGTCCACGGCCCATGCGGGCAGGGCAGCGCCGGACATGGCCTTGCCGGCTGCGATGTCTTCCTGGATCCATCCCGCCACCTGCTGCCAACCCGCCGCCTGCCAGGTTTCGAACGGGCCGAGATTCCAGCCGTAGCCCCAACGAATGGCCAGATCGACGTCGCGTGCCGTGTCGGCGATGGATGCCAGATGGAAGGCGCTGTAGTGGAACAGGTCGCGGAAGCAACTCCAGAGGAACCGCGCCTGCGGATGCTCGGACGCGCGAAGCTTTGCGAACTTCTCGGCCGGATTCTTCAGCTTGAGGATTTCGACTACCTCAGGCGCCGCTTCGCCCGTGGCCGGACGGTAGTCCTGCGCCTTCAGGTCGAGTACCACGATGTCCTTGCCGCGCTTTTGAAAGATGCCCGCGCCGGTCTTCTGGCCGTGCGCGCCCTTGGCGATCAAAGCCTGCAGCCAGTCCGGCGCCTTGAAGTAGGCATGCCACGGATCGTCCGGAAGCGTATCGGCCATGGTCTTGATGACATGCGCCATGGTGTCGAGCCCGACCACGTCCGAGGTCCGGTAGGTGGCTGACTTCGGGCGCCCGACGAGCGGGCCGGTCAGGGCATCGACCTCGTCGAATCCAAGGCCAAAGGCCGCGGTGTGGTGCAGGGTCGACAGGATCGAGAACACGCCGATCCGGTTGCCGATGAAGTTGGGTGTGTCCTTCGCGTAGACAACGCCCTTGCCCAGGGTCGTCACCAGGAAGGATTCCAGGCCTTCGAGTACCGAGGCATCGGTCGAGGCGCAGGGAATCAGTTCGGCCAGGTGCATGTAGCGGGGCGGGTTGAAGAAATGCACACCACAGAACCGATGGTGAAGTGATTCGTCAAGAACCTCGGCTAACGCATTGATTGACAAGCCAGATGTGTTGGACGCGAGGATCGCATGCGGGGCTACGAAGGGCAGGATCTTGGCGTACAGGTCCTTCTTCCAGTCGAGCCGCTCGGCGATCGCCTCGATGATCAGGTCGCAGCCCTTCAGCAGCTCGAGGTGCTCTTCATAGTTGGCCGGGGTGATGGCCGCGGCACGGTCCTTGGCTGCCAGCGGGGCAGGCGAGAGCTTGCCGAGGTTGGCGATGGCCTTGTGCACGATGCCGCTCTTGTCACCCTCCTTGGCGGGCAGGTCGAACAGCACCGTGTCCACGTTGGCGTTGACCAGGTGGGCGGCGATCTGCGCGCCCATCACGCCGGCGCCGAGCACGGCAACCTTGCGGATTCGAAGTTGGGACATGGTTTGCTCCGAGGGATGTAACGAATGGTTCGGTGGATCGAGGGGTGCGCCGCAACGCGTGCGAAGCGGCTGTCAGGCCGCGCGAAGCCCGGCGGCGGCAAACCGGATCAGGTGTTCGGCGGCCTTGTCGCAATGGGTTTTTTCCGACACGCCTGCGGGCCGGCGAATCAGGCCGAAATCTGCCATGGCGTAAGTGAGGGCGCCGGCAACGAAGTCCATGCGCCAATACAGCTCCTCCTTGCCCAGGTTTGGCAGGGAAGGGGCCAAGGCCTTGGCGAATTCACGCAGCACCTGCCCGTAGTTGTCGGACAGGAACTTGCGCAGGCGGTCGTTCTTTTCGGCATAGGCGCGCGCCAGCACCCGCACGAAAGCCGATCCGTGGCGGTCGAGGGTGAGTGCGAGCGCGGGCTCGATGAAGGCGGCCAGGATCGGCTCGAGCTCGCCCGGGTGGTCCTCCTGGGCCTGCCGCAGCTGGCTGATGCGGCGGTCGCTCATCTCGTCCATGCGGCGCCGGAATACCTCGTTGACGAGGTTTTCCTTCGACCCGAAGTGGTAGTTGACGGCGGCAATGTTGACGTCGGCGCGGCTGGTTACCTGGCGAAGGGAGGTACCCGAAAATCCGTGCTGGGCGAACAGCTCTTCGGCCGCCCCGAGGATGCGGTCCTTGGTGTTGAAATGGGTGGTGGTCATTCCAGCTAAGCCTGATTGAAACAAGTGTTTCAATCCTAGATTGGAGTGGGCCCGGGGTCAATGGCCGAAACCGCCGGTCACGAAGTTCCTGTATTCCCGAAACTGGCTTCGCAATACGGGCTAAGGCCGTGTCCCGAGTAGGGTTTTGTGGTAAATTTCACGGGTTTTCCCCCTCCTTTTCCCTAGAAACCTACCCGGAGCAAGCTCATGGCGCTGGAGCGCACCATTTCCATCATCAAACCCGATGCCGTCGCGAAAAACGTGATCGGCCAGATCTACGCCCGTTTTGAAGGCGCAGGCCTGAAAGTCGTCGCCGCGAAGATGAAGCACCTGTCCCGCAAGGAAGCCGAAGGTTTCTACGCCGTGCACCGCGAGCGCCCGTTCTTCAACGCCCTGGTCGAGTTCATGACCTCCGGCCCGGTGATGATCCAGGTGCTGGAAGGCGAGAACGCCGTCGCCACCAACCGCGACCTGATGGGCGCCACCAACCCGAAGGACGCCGCGGCCGGAACCATTCGCGCCGATTTCGCTCAGAGCATTGACGCCAATGCCGTGCATGGTTCGGACAGCCTCGAGAATGCGGCGATTGAAACCGCCTACTTCTTCGCTGCCACGGAACTGTGCCCGCGCTGATTGCGCCGCATCCCACCGCCGCACCACTGAAAAGAATCGCCCGTGACCGAGGTTGACACCCGCACCAATCTGCTCGACCTCGATCGCACGGGGCTGGAGCACTTCTTCGCCGATACGCTCGGCGAGAAGCGCTTTCGTGCCCAGCAGGTGATGAAGTGGATGTACCACCGGCATGTGACCGACTTCGGGCAGATGACCGACCTGGGCAAGGAACTTCGCGGCAAGCTCGAGCAGCATGCCGTGGTGCTTCCGCCCAACACGATGTTCGAAAAACCGTCCACCGACGGCACCCACAAGTGGTTGCTGGGCATGGACGGCGGCAATGCCATCGAGTCGGTCTTCATCCCGGACAAGGGCAGGGGCACGCTTTGTGTTTCCAGCCAGGTCGGTTGCGGGCTGAACTGCACGTTCTGCTCCACCGGCACCCAGGGCTTCAACCGCAACCTCAGCACCGCCGAGATCATCGGCCAGGTGTGGGTGGCGGCCAAGCACCTGGGCAATGTTCCGCACCACCAGCGCAAGCTGACCAACGTTGTCATGATGGGCATGGGCGAGCCGCTGCTGAACTTCGACAATGTCGTGCGCGCGATGAGCCTGATGCGCGACGACAATGGTTTCGGCCTGGCCAACAAGCGCGTCACCTTGTCCACCGCCGGCCTGGTGCCGATGATCGACAAGCTCTCCGAAGTCAGCGACGTGTCGCTGGCCGTGTCCTTGCATGCGCCGTTCGATGAACTGCGCACGCAATTGGTACCGCTCAACAAGAAATACCCGATCGCCGAATTGATGGATGCCTGCGTGCGCTACGCCATGCGCAAGCCACGTACGTCCATCACGTTTGAATACACGATGATGAAGGGCATCAACGACCAGCCTGAGCATGCCCGCGGCTTGGTCAAGCTGATGCGTCGCATCGATGCACAGGTGCAGCGCGCCAACACGGCCAAGGTCAACCTGATCCCGTTCAATCCTTTCCCGGGCACTCGCTACGAGCGCTCCGACGACTCGGACATCCGCGACTTCCAGACCATCCTGCTTGAAAACCAGGTCTTGACGATGGTGCGACGCACGCGCGGCGACGACATCGACGCCGCTTGTGGCCAGTTGAAGGGGCAGGTGATGGATCGCACGCGACGCCAGGCGGAATTCAATCGCAAGCTTCAGGCAGACGGGCTTTCCGATGCGGCGGCTTGAGTGGATGCTGTGCACGATCCTGCTCGCCTCCTGCTCAAGTGCCGGTGGCGAGAAAGGGAAAAGCGACGCGGGCTCGCCTGATGGAACCGCCGCGGTCCGGCTGTCTGCAGCGGGCAGGATGAACCTCGGCCTCGCCCAGGGCTACCTGGAGGCAGGGGATGTCGCCAAGGCGCGCCAGCGGGCACAAATGGCCGAGCGGACGGACGCAGGTTCCGCTGAAGTCCGCGCCATGCTGGCGATGATCCATGCCAGCGCGGGCGAGACAGAAAAGGCGCAGCGGGAATTCGACCGTGCGCTGAAGATCGCCCCGAACGACGGCGTCATCCTCAACGCGCACGCGTCATGGTCCTGCGAACACGGCCAGGCCGAGCTGGCAGATCGTGAATTCGTGAAGGCGCTGGCGGATCCGAAATACCGGGCGCCCGTGCAGGCCTTGTCCAATGCCGGCAAGTGCGCACTGTCGGTGAATCGCCTCCCGCAGGCCGAAGACTATCTTCGCCGCGCCCTGGTGTTCTCGCCGGAAGACCGCAACCTGCTCTACCTGCTGGCGGATACCGAATTCAGGCAGGGCAAGTTTTTCGAGGCAAAGGCCTTCATCCAGCGCCGCGATGCGCTCGGCGCCGACGCCAACACGCTCGATCTTGCCGCCCGGATCGAGGAAGCTGCCGGCAATGCGATGGGCGCCGCCCGGTATCGGGAAAGGTTGCGCCAGGAATTTCCGAAGCACGTGCCCACTGGGGAGGGGGCTCGTTCGCCATGACCATCGAATCGTTCCAGGACACCCTGTTCGAAGATCCGATCGGGCTGCGTTTTCGACACGCGCGGGAAAAAGCCCGTTGGAGCATCGAGTCCGCCGCCCAGCAACTCAAGTTGCCTGTTTCCGTGATCGATGCCATCGAGCGTGAGGACTGGGCGCGCCTGGGCGCGCCGATCTTCGTGCGCAGCTACGTGGGCAGCTACGCCAAGTTGCTCGGGCTTCCGGCATCGCTCGCCGATGAAGTCGTGAAGGGCAAGCCTGCGCCGCAACTCATGGCGATTGGCGGCACTCCCGTCACCCAGCGCGCCTACAAGCGCAGTTCCATGAACGTTGGCTACTTGGTCATGACGATCCTGATCGTCGCGGCCGTAGTGGCGCTGGCGCTGTACTTCCAATCCCCAAAACGCAGCGTGACCCTGATCCCCCTGGACGCCAGCGATTCCTACGGCCTGATGGCGCCGGCAGGAACGAGCGAGGCCGTCGCCATCGAAACAGGCAGTGCGGTATCGGTGCCGGCCGCGCCTGCAGCCCAGACCCCGGCGTCTTCCGGAGCGCCGGACCTCGCCTCCGGCGCAATCGTGATCCGTTTCCGCGGCGATAGCTGGGTTGACCTGGTTGACCGCTCCGGCGTCCATCTCGAGCGGGGACTGGTGCCTGCTGGAACTGAACGTCGCTTTGAAACCCACCAGCTGGCAAGCGTGACGCTGGGTGACGCGAGCGCGGTGGACGTCAGCCTGGCAGGCGCGCAGCTGGACCTGACGCCCTTTCGCGAAGCGAATGTCGCACGCTTTACGGTATCCTCTGATGGCCGGATCGCCAGCAATTGACGACCCCGCCACATCCCCAAACTTTCAACAGCCGGCGACAGACGCAGGCAGAGAACCGACAACCCGATGGAACTTGACGAACACGAACAGGGCGAAGTCGTCCGCAAATGGCTCCGGCAGAATGGCAGCTCGCTCATCCTCGGCATTGCGCTGGGCCTGGGCCTGGTCTTCGCCTGGCAGTGGTGGCAGGGGCAGGGCACGCGCCACAAAGAGGAAGCCGCCACCCAGTACCAGCTGTTTTCCGATGCGATAAGCGCCAATGACGCGGCCAAGGCCAAGACCTTCTCGGTCCTGCTGGGCGACAAGTACAAGGACACGGTGTTCGCCGAGATGGCGACCTTGCGCTATGCCGCATTCCTGCAGGACTCCGGCAAGACTGCCGAGGCGATAAAGCTGCTGCAATCGGGCGCGCCGAAATCCAGTCGCGCCGATATCCAGGAATTGCGCCAGATACGCCTCGCCAGGCTGTATCTTTTCGATGGCAAGCCCGCCGAGGCCCGCAAACAACTCGCCGTCATCTCGAAGCCCGGTTTTCCCGGCGTCGCCGACGAACTTCGCGGTGACATCGCGGTAGCCGAAGGCGACCGTGAGCTCGCGCGCAAGTCTTACCAGCAAGCCCTGACCAATCTTGACCAGGCCGCGCCGACGCGCCGGCTGGTTGAACTCAAACTTATCGATGCCGGCGGCCAACCGCCCGCACAGCCGGAGACTTGATCCATGCTGCGTAAACTCATTTTCGTGGCGGTCCTGGTCGCATTTACGCCGGGCTGTTCCACTGTAAAGGGCTGGTTCGGCAGCTCCACCAAGTCCAAGGTGAATCAACCCACCGAACTGGTGAAGATTGCTTCTCCGGTAGGGGTCAACAAACTGTGGGACGTGAGCCTGGGCAAGGGCGAGGGTCGCCTTTGGCTGCGCCAGCGCCCGGCCGTCAATGGCGGCCGCGTCTATGCCACCAACGATGACGGCGAAGTACTCGCGCTCGATGCCGCCACTGGCAAGCAGATCTGGGTCGCCAATGCCGTCAACGTGGAGAAGACCGGAAGCTGGGTGAAGTTCTGGAAACGCAAGGCGGCGGAAGCCGGCCTGACCGGCAGCCCGGGTGTTGGCAACGGACTTGTAGTGGTGGGCGGACGCAATGGCGAAGTGATCGCATTCTCCGCCGACACCGGCGAGAAGCGTTGGGCCACGCGGGTCAGCTCTGAAGTGCTGAGTGCACCCTACATCACCGATACCCGCGTCATCGTGCGCAGCAACGACGGCCGCGTGTTCGGCTTCGATCCCGCTGACGGCACCCGCAAGTGGGTCTTCGATCGCGGGCTGCCATCGCTGAGCGTGCGCGGCAATGCCTCGCCGGTTGGCAGCAACGGGATGACCTTCATCGGTTACGACGACGGCAAGCTCGTTGCCTTGCGCGACCTCGATGGCCTTCTCGTCTGGGAACTGGCAGTCGCCGAACCCGACGGCCGCACTGAGCTCGAGCGCATGGCCGACATTGATGGCGAAATCATCATCGACGGCGAGATGCTTTACGTAACCAGCTACCACGACAAGGTGATGGCGCTCTCCCTGCAGAATGGCCAGCAACTGTGGACCAACGACACCGGCAGCTACGCGGGCCTGGCCGTCGCCAGCGACAAGGTGTTGCTGAGCGACAAGACTGGCAATGTCTGGGCGCTGGACCGTAACAACGGCACGTCCTTGTGGAAGCAGAACGTACTCGGAAATCGCCAACTCACCTCGCCGGTGGTGCACGGTGATTACGCCGTCGTCGGCGACCTCGAGGGTTACCTGCACTGGATCAAGCTCGACACCGGCGACGTTGCCGGGCGCGCGCGCATTGAACGCGCCGCCGTGCGCGGCACGCCGCAAGTTTCTGCGGAAGGCGTGCTGTATGCGCTGTCCAACGAAGGCGAGCTTGCTGCCTATCGCCTGGGTAACTAAGCCATGTTGCCGCTGGTCGCCCTGGTCGGACGACCCAACGTCGGCAAATCGACGCTGTTCAATGGCCTGACGCGTACGCGCGACGCCCTGGTGCACGACGAACCGGGCGTCACCCGTGATCGAAACTATGGTTTGTGCCGTCTGGACGAAGAACACCCGTTCGCCGTTTGCGATACGGGCGGCCTGACCGCGGATGAGGAAGGCCTGGCTGGCGCCACCGCGCGGCAGTCGCGATCGGCCGCCGAAGAAGCCGACCTGGTGTTGTTCGTGGTCGATGGTCGCGAAGGCCCGTCTGCGCTCGACGAAAAGATCCTTTCCTGGCTGCGCAAGTCAGGACGCCCGTTCTTCCTGGTCGTGAACAAGACCGACGGGCTCGACGAAGCAGCCTGCGTCAATGAATTTGCCCGCTTTGGCGTAGAAAAAGTCCTGCCGATCGCTGCAGCGCACCAGCGTGGAATTCCACATCTCGTGGAAATGGTGCGGCCGTACCTGCCCAAGGACGAAGACGCCGGTGTTGTCGCGGATGACGGCAAGCGCATGCGCGTCGCCTTCATCGGCCGACCCAATGTGGGCAAGTCCACGCTGGTGAATCGCCTGCTTGGCGAAGAACGCATGATCGCATCCGACGTACCCGGTACGACCCGCGATTCGATTTCCGTGGACCTGGAACGCGACGGACGCAGCTACCGCCTGATCGATACCGCCGGCTTGCGTCGGCGTGCGAAGGTCGAGGAGGCCGTCGAAAAATTCAGCGTGTTCAAGACGCTGCAATCGATCCAGGTGTGCCAGGTGGCGGTCGTCATGCTGGACGCGGGCGAAGGTGTGACCGAACAGGACGCGACCGTGCTCGGCCACGTGCTGGAGGCCGGACGCGCCCTGGTCGTGGCGGTGAACAAATGGGACGGCCAGTCCGATTACCAGCGCGAACAGACGAAGTCGCTGCTCGATCGCAAATTGTCGTTCTGCACCTGGGCCGAGCAAGTCACCATTTCCGCCAAGCACGGTACGGGCATGCGTGAGCTGTTCGCCGCGATCAATCGCGCGCACGCGTCGGCCACGCGCAAGTTCACCACGGCGGAAGTCACCAAGGCGCTTGAAGTCGCAGTCGAGACCTTCCCGCCACCCGTGGTCCGCGGCCATCCCGCCAAGCTTCGCTTCGCGCATCCGGGCGGCGACAACCCTCCGCTGTTCGTGGTCCACGGCACTCGCCTGAAGACGCTGCCGGACAGCTATCGGCGTTACCTCGAAAACTTCTTCCGCAAGCGCTTCAAGCTGGTGGGCACGCCGGTGAAGTTCATCTTCAAGGAGGGCGAAAATCCCTTCGAAGGCAAGAAGAACGTGCTGACCGACAAGCAGCTCGAGAAGCGCCGCCGACTGATGCGGCACGTCAAAAAACGCTAGAAGTGCCGGCGCGCAACCAGATAAGCCTGGGGATACTCGCTGGCGGCCAGGGCCTGCGCCTGGGCGGGGCCGACAAGGCGACGGTCCGTTTGCACGGCGTCGACCTGCTTTCGCGAACGCTCGCGGCCGCAGGCGGCGGTTTCCTCGAAACCCTGCTCAGCTACAACGGTTCCGACCTTCGTGCGGCCCGGGCCGGACTGTCATGGGTGCCCGACCTCAGGCCCGGAAATGCGGGGCCGCTGGCTGGCCTCGAATCGCTGCTTGCGATGGCCCGGGGAGATTGGTTGCTGGTCCTGCCCGTGGATCTTCGCGACGCGAATGCGGACGTGGTGCAGCGCCTTTGCGATAGCCCGGGCGGTCGTGCAGTCATCCGCGATGCCGACGGGTTGCAACCCCTCGTCTCGATCTGGCCGGTAGTCGAAGCCCGTCGCGTCGTCTCACTCGCGCTCGACGTTGGTGAGAGGGCGGTGCACCCGCTGCTGTCGCAGCTCGCCATGGCCGACGTGGATATTTCACCCGCGCGTTTGGGTAACCTCAATACGCCCAAAGACTTCGAGTAGGCCATGCCCACGAATTTCCCCACCCGAATTTCATTTGCCGAGGCCGGCGAAATACTCGAGCGCGTGGCGGCAGCTTCCCAGCTTGGGATCGAGAAGATCGCGCTTTCGCAATGCCTTGGGCGCGTGCTGGCGATTGATGTGATTTCGACCCTGGCCCTGCCTGGCTTCGACAATTCGGCGATGGACGGTTTCGCACTTCGCTCTGCCGATGCCGTCGCAGGCGGCGTCGCGCTGCTGATCGTAGGCGAACAATTTGCCGGCGCCTCGCTCGACCTGCACGTGGACGCCGGCCAATGCGTGCGGATAACCACCGGCGCACCGCTGCCGACCGGCGCCGATGCGGTGGTGATGAAGGAAGACACAGTCCTGGAGGGTGATCGCATCGTCGTGGGCAAGCCGATTCGCCCGGGCCAGCATGTGCGCAGGGCAGGGGAGGACGTTTCGCCAGGCGACAAGGTATTGAGTCGCGGCCAGGTATTGAGCCCGGCAGCACTGAGCCTTGCGGCGTCGATCGGCCTGCCGGAACTCGACGTCCATCGGCGGCCTACGGTTGCCGTGTTCACCAGCGGCGACGAGCTCAAACCACCGGGCCAGGCGCTGCAACCCGGCGAGATCCACGACAGCAACCGCGTGCTGCTGCAAACCCTGTTGCGTGCCGATGGTTACGAGCCGGTGGCATGGCCGGTGCTTCCAGACGATCCGGCGCGTATCGCCGCAGCGTTGACCGACGCCGCGTTTTCCTTCGATGTGGTGATTACCTGCGGCGGCGTTTCCGCTGGTGAAAAGGATTTCCTGCCGGCCATGCTCGCCAGGCTTGGCGAAGTCTATTTCTGGAAGGTCCGGATGCGACCCGGTATGCCGGTACTGGTCGGACGCCTCGGCTCGGCGCACCTGGTTTGCCTGCCCGGAAACCCGGTGTCGGTTTTCGCCACCTACCTGACGCTGGCGCGGCGCTTCCTGGACCGGTTGCAGGCACGCGCAACACCACGCACGCGCCTCGTGGCGAGCTTGTCGTCGCCCCTGGAAAAAACCCATGATCGTCTGGAGTTCCTGCGCGGGAGCCTGGCCTGCAATGCGTCGGGACAACTGCAGGTGGCGCCCAATCCCGCCGACGGTTCGCACCGGCTCCGCGCGGTTGCCGATTCCAATTGCCTGATCGTACTGCCCGAGGGTGCCGCACGCTGGGAGATCGGAAGTCTCCTGGAAGTACTGCCGATGAGCCAGCTTTGATCGCGCTAAACTAGTGGCCGTGGACAGGATCCGGGAAATTTCGCCGACCGAGGCACTGGGGCTGCAGCGCGAGGGCGGCCGGTTGGTGGACGTGCGCGAGCCCGACGAGCACGCTCTGGGCCTGCCCGAAGGCGCGCTTGCCATTCCCCGCGCCGCGCTCGAATCCGCACCGTCCCGATATGTTTCGCCAGACGAAACGATCTTGCTGATATGCGGCAGCGGCCGTCGTTCGATGCTCGCGGCCGAGTCACTTGCGGCCCAGGGATATGGCTCTCTCTGCTCGGTCGCGGGCGGCATGTCGGCCTGGCAAACGGCGGGACTTCCGGTCCGCACGACTGAAGATGCGGATTTCCTCGAGCGCTACTCGCGCCACCTGCGCTTGCCCCAGGTGGGCATCGAAGGCCAGAAGCGACTGGAGCAAGCGCGTGTGCTGATGGTGGGCGCCGGCGGGCTGGGCTCGCCGGCTGCGTTCTATCTCGCCGCCGCGGGTGTTGGATTCCTGCGCATCGTGGACAACGACCAGGTGGATCGCAGCAACCTGCAGCGGCAGATCCTGCACACCGAATCGCGCATTGGCATGGACAAGGTCGAGTCCGCGCAACAGGCCTTGTCCGCGCTCAACCCTCGCACTCGCTTCGATGCCTTGACGCTTCGCCTGGATGCCGACAATGTCGAGTCGCTGCTGGGGGACGTGGATGTGGTGGTGGATGGCGCCGACAATTTCCCGACCCGTTACCTCTTGTCCGACGCCTGCGTACAGCTCGGCAAGCCGCTTGTTTATGGCGCCGTGCATCGGTTCGAAGGACAGGCCAGCGTATTCGATGCCGGCCGGCAACGCGGTGTTGCGCCGTGTTATCGCTGTCTTTTCCCGGAAGCGCCGCGTGCGGAAGATGCGCCGAATTGCGCCGAAGCCGGCGTGCTGGGAGTACTTCCGGGAATCATCGGACTTCTGCAGGCCACGGAAGCCATCAAGTTGATCCTGGGCATCGGGCAACCCCTGTCTGGCAGGCTGCTGCACTTTGACGCACTGTCGATGCGCTTTCGCGAAACACGCCTGCACCCCGACCCGGACTGCCCCGTCTGTGCGCCGGGACGCGTGTTTCCGGGCTACCGGCAGATGGCGGAAATTTGCGGCAGCGCTTGATTCGCTGAGGCCCGACTAACCGTCACGTCGCCCCAGCACCATCCGCACCAGTTCCGGAAGCGAACCCGCTTCCATCTTGCTCATGATCTTGGCGCGATGGTGCTCGATGGTGCGCATGCTCGAACCGAGCATGTAGGCAATCATCTTGTTGGCCTCGCCGGAGATCAGGCGCTCGAGTACTTCCTGTTCGCGCGGCGTCAGGCTGGCCAGCTTGGCTTCGGTCTGCGCGCGCACCATCGTGCTTCGGCGATGCTGGACGTCCATGGCGGCAGAGTAGAACTCGAAGCGGTTGCGGCTGCCGGCCTTGGCTTGCCACATGGCGATGTCTACGTTTTGCAGCAGATCGTCGGGAACAATCCCGTCGCCAGGTGCGACCGAAATTCCGATGCAAGCGCTCAGCGCAACCTTGCTGCTTTCAATGAGGAAAGGCTGCGCCAGCGACTGCAAGGCGCGACCGGCCACGACGCGCGCACCATCGAGGTCAGTCGTGCCCTCCAGCGCGATGAGGAATTCATCGCCACCGGGACTTGCGATGAGATCTGTCTTGCGCACGCATTGCTGCAATCTCACCGCAGCCTCGGCAAGTATCTGGTCGCCTACATGGTGGCCGTGCGTGGTGTTGACCACGTTGAACCGGTCGATGTCCACGTAGAGCACCCATACCTGGTGCCGATTGCGGATGGCGCGGTCGATGGCGGACTGCAGGTGGCTGCGAAACTGCCGGCGATTCGGCAGTTCCGTGAGCAAGTCGGCATCCGAACCCTCTTGCGCCGACGGCGCGGGGGAGGGCAGGCGGAACACTACTTGCGTGGCAGGCCTGCCCCGGTAGACACAAGCTCGCTCCGACAGCAGCACCTCCAGCTCACTGCCATCGAGCCTTCGCAACGCCTGGATCACGCTGCGCCGGCGTGGATACGCTGCCACTTGCCGACTGGCGGAGGCGCCTGCCTGGACCGGGAATATCGAGCTGGCGGCGCGATCCCTCAGCACCTCCGCGGATTTCGCGCCGAGCAAGAGCGCAGCGGCCTCGTTGGCGATCTGGATGCGGTCGTCGGCATGCAGGATCACGGCTTCATCCGTCATTTCGACGAGCATCGCGTGGAGGTCGGAATCTGGAGCCGCGGCGGGAGTCTTCATTCGTGGGTCTAATATCGGCAAATCGCGTCGGAACGGCAAGGTCGCGTGTTCATCCGCGGTCCCGTGGCCTCGGATTAAGCTGTGATCGGAATCCAGGGAGGACGTTTTGATGGGCATGCCGATCAGGCACGACGCTGAGTTGCACCGGTTCCATACCTCTGCCGAAGGCCACGGCGCAGAGCTTGTCTATCGGCTTGCGGGCAAGGTCATGACGATCGTCCACACGGGCGTACCCGAGGAAATTGCCGGACGCGGCATCGCAGCGGAACTCATGAAGGCGGCATTGGCTCACGCCCAGGCGTCGGAGTGGACGGTCGTGCCCGCATGTTCCTACGCAAGAGCCTTCAAGGGCCGTTATCCGGAGTACGCCCATCTTTGGCGGGAACGGTAGCACTTCGCATAATGTATATTATGTAAAACGTCAGAGGGTTTGATCCGCATCAAGGCGCTGGTGGTTCCTGCCCGATACCTTGGCGCCATGACC
>Ga0155472_126_pt1 | contig 137634 bp, 131 predicted proteins | sample RifCSPhighO2_12_FD_107130 | JGI IMG/M metagenome (GOLD analysis project Ga0155472, IMG submission 107130) | Gammaproteobacteria bacterium RIFCSPHIGHO2_12_FULL_63_22
TTGTTCGAAGACCAGCAACTGGGCGACTGCATCGATTGCACGATCTGCGTGCAGGTCTGCCCGACCGGCATCGACATCCGCAACGGCCTGCAGTACGAGTGCATTGCCTGCGGCGCCTGCATCGACGCGTGCGACGAAGTGATGGACAAGATGGGCTATCCGCGCGGACTGATCCGCAACTCGACACAGAATGCGATCGACGGCAAGAAGACCCGGATCATCCGGCCACGCATCATCATCTATGGCTTGTTGCTGCTGGCGCTTTGCGTGGGCTGGGCATGGGGCGTCACCCATCGCAGCCCGATGATCGCCGAGGTGTTGCGCGACCGGAATGCCCTCTACCAGGTGCTCGCCGACGGAGGCGTGGAGAACAGTTACACGCTGAAGATCGTCAACAAGACGGTCGAACCCAAGAGCTACCGGATCCGCGTGATCGCCGGCAGCGGCATCGAACTTGTCGGTGGGCAAAAGATCGTGCCCGCGGCAGCGGAAGAAGTACTGGACGTGCCGCTGACCCTGTCCGCTCCTGCAAGCACGCATGGGATCCAGTCGGTGCAGTTCGTCATCGAGGCCACTGACGCCAGCGCCAGCAAGTCGGTTGAATCCAGTTTCTTTGGGCCGACGCAATGACGGGCCGAGCTGCAATGCGCGAACCCATGGTATGGCTGGTCTGGGGCTTGCCCGCTGCCTCCGTGGTAGCCGGTGTCTTGCTGGTGGTCTCTGCAGTGCGCAGCGGCGGCGCCGATGAGGTCACTGACAAAGTGCAGCGCCGCGCGCAGATCCAGGTCAGTGAACTGGGACCGGACCAGCGCGCCAGCGCGATGAAACTTGCGGTCATCCTGCGGATCGGCCCTGAGTCGATCGACGTGCTGCCAGTCAGTGGCGACGTGCCGCGCGCCCAGCCCCTGGTCCTGGACCTCAACCACCCGACAGACTCCACGCGCGACCAGCGCCTGGTCTTGCAGCCGTCCAACCATGGTTGGAGCGTTCCGGCAAAAGCAGAAATCGATCACGACTGGATCGCCCGACTGGGTCCCACCGATGGTGCGTGGCGTGTACTGGGTCGCGTGCAAACCGGCGGCCACGCCGTTCGGCTGGGTTCGGCGCTGGACGTGAACTGATCCGATGGACGTCCGCGCGCGAGCGGCCTGCTTCCATTGTGGCGAACCGGTTGCAGACGGGCCCGCGACTCGCTCGATCGCGGGCGACGAACGCGTGTTCTGCTGCGAAGGTTGCGCCGCCGCCGCGGACTGGATCGCGAGCGCGGACCTGGGCGACTACTACCGCCTGCGCAGCGAATCGGGGACGCGGGTTGACGCCGAGGCGACGGATTTCTCGGCATGGGACCGCGACAACTTCCTGGCCGCGCAAACCCGGATCGTGGATGCTGATCGCGAGATCACCGTAATTACCCAGGGCATGCGCTGCGCTGCGTGTGCGTGGCTGATCGACCGGGCCCTGCGCTCGGAAACAGGCGTCACCGACGCCACCGCCAATGCAATCACCGGCCGCGTGCAGGTGCGCTGGGATCCGGCCATCGTCAAGCTGTCGTCCTTGATGAGCCGGTTGTCGAGTCTCGGATACCGGCCGTGGCTGGCGTCGGGCGAAGGCCGTGAGCAGGCACTTCGAATCGAGCGCCGCACCGGCTTGATGCGACTGGGCGTCGCGGGCCTGGGCGCGATGCAGGCAATGATGTTCGCCGAAGCGCTTTACTTCGATTCCAACGGCGAAATGGCTTTTGCCACGCGCGATTTCTTCCGCTGGATAACCTTCCTCGTCGCCACTCCGGTTGTTTTCTATTCCGGTTGGCCATTCCTGCAGGGCATGGCTCGCGAATTTCGGGGCCGCCGGATCGGAATGGATACCCTGGTCGCCGGTTCCACCCTGCTCGCTTACGGCGCCAGCCTCGTGGAAACCATTCGCGGCGGCCCGCAGGTCTGGTACGACGCGGCGGTCATGTTCGTACTGCTGCTGTTGTTCGCGCGAATGTTGGAACTGCGCGCCCGACGGCTGGCAGGTGCGCGCGTCGATGCGCTCGCCCGTGCCCGCCCGGTGCTTGCCACCCGCGAAACGGCCGACGGCACGCGCGAGGAAGTTTCGATCGAGGAACTGAGGATCGACGACGTGGTGTGGGTTGCCCCGGGCGAAAACGTGCCGGCAGATTCGCGCGTGCTCGACCAGGTCGGAAGTTTCGACGAGGCACTGTTGACTGGGGAATCCACGCCCGTCCTTCGCAACCCCGGCGAACCGGCACTTGCCGGCAGCGTCTGCGCCGGCCAGGCAGTCCGTCTCCGCGTGGAGCGGACTGGAAGCGACACGCGCGTTTCAGAGATGACGCGCCTGGTCGAACGGGCGCAGGCGGGTCGGCCTGCGCTCGCCCGGACGGCTGACCGGATCGCCAGCGTCTTCGCGGTCGCCTTGATTTTCTGCGCGGCTGTCGTCTATGCCTGGTGGCATGCGCACGATCCATCGCGGGCACTGGAAGTGACACTTGCCGTCCTTGTCATCAGTTGCCCCTGCGCACTGTCGCTGGCCATTCCCGCCGCGCTGACGGCGGCGCATGGTCGGCTTGCGGCGATGGGAATACTTGCCTTGTCACCTGATGCGATGGCGACGCTGGCGCGCGTTGACTGCGTGCTGTTCGACAAGACCGGAACACTCACGCTTTCGCGACGATCGATTGCCGCCATGGATGTCTGCGCCATGGAAGACCCGGCGCGCCTGCTGGAAATCGCCGCTGCACTCGAGCGCGACAGCAAACACCCCATCGCGACCGCCTTCCACGACCCCAAGGTGCTGCTACCGGTAACGTTGCGCCGCGAAGTGCCGGGCACAGGCATTGAAGGAACCATCGGTGGTCGCCAGTGGCGAATTGGCCGGCCGGGCTTCGCCGCCGGCAATGTGGACGACGGGCGCATCTGGCTCGGTGACGGCCGCACCGGCCATGCCAGTTTCCAATTGCTCGAGGATATGCGCGCCGACGCAGGCGAAGCCGTCCAGCGCCTGACCGAACTCAGTATCTCCGTGGCGATATGCAGCGGGGATTCGGACGCCGCCGTGCGCTCAGTGGCCGACAGGCTTGGCATCGACAGTGTGTCAGCACGACAGTCGCCGGAAGAAAAGCTCGCCCGTGTCCGCGCGCTACAGTCGGAAGGTCGTGTCGTGGCCATGATCGGTGACGGCATCAACGATGCCCCCGTGCTTGCCGGCGCCGACGTTTCGCTGGCGATGGCCGATGGCGCCGCCGTTGCCCAGCGTGCCGCCGACCTTGTGATGACGAGTCCATCCTTGTCCCGCCTTCCGGAAGGCATCGAGTTGGCGCGTCGAACCCGTCGCATCGTGCGTCAGAATCTCTCGTGGGCGGTGGCGTACAACGTGCTTGCCCTGCCGCTGGCGGCCAGCGGTACCCTGTCTCCCTGGCTGGCGGCCGTCGGCATGGCGACATCGTCGCTGCTGGTCACCCTCAACGCATTGCGCCTTGCGCGCGGACGGGCCTGACATGACGATCCTCCTGGTATTGGTACCGATCAGCCTCGCACTGCTGGGCCTCGCGATCTGGGCCTTTCTGTGGGCGGTGAAGAGCGGCCAGTACGATGATCTCGACAGCCCGTCCATCGACATGCTTCGTGACGATCCGAAGCCGGTGCCTCCTGCCGAATCTGCCAAACCCGATGACGCCTGACTGGCTGACGATCGGCGCGGCCCTCATGGCCGGCTTGCTGGGCGGCGCACATTGCGCTGCGATGTGCGGAGGCATCGCCACCGGTTTCCAGGCCTTGTCGAGTCGAAGCGGCTGGGGCACGGCGGTTGAAACCAATCTCGGCCGCGTGGGTGGTTACATCATCGCCGGCGCGGTGGCAGGCGGGCTCGGCCAGGGCATCGTCCAGGCCGCGCGCATGGAATGGCTGGCGGTCGGCGCGCGCGTGCTGGTCGGCGCGGTGCTGGTGCTGGCCGCGTTGCGCCTGTCGGGCCTTCTGCTGGGACCAGGGGCGTTCCGGGTCGGCACGGGCGCTTGGCGCTTGCTCGCACCGCTGCAGCGCAGGCTGCTGCCGATCGACAGCAGACCGAAACGAATCGCGGCAGGAATGCTTTGGGGCTGGTTGCCTTGTGGGCTCAGCACCACCTTGCTGGTGGCTGCCTGGTTACAGGCAAGCGCGGCGAACGGCGCGTTGACGATGGCTGCCTTCGGCCTCGGCACCCTGCCCGTGATGCTTCCGCTCACCTGGTCGGGCGCCCGGCTGGGCAGGTGGCTGCACGATCCATTGCGGCGAAATGCGGCCGCCGCATTCGTATTCCTGGCGGGCCTGCTAACGCTTGCCGCGCCGTGGCTGGCCCACGTACCCGTGCTGGGCGGCGTGCTGGCAGCGCTGGGCTGCCTGCCGGTGCGGGTTTGAACGTGGGTTCAGATCCGGCGCGCTTGGCGAGTGGCTGGTTCCACTTCCGCAAAATGGGCCATGCGATCAAGCTCGACCTCGTTGGTGATCTCCACTTGCCGACCGTGCACCGCAATCACACCCTCTTCCTGCAAACGGGTGAAGCCCCGGCTCACGGTTTCAAGAGCGAGACCGAGGAAGCGCGCGATGTCTTCGCGACTCATGGGCAGCTTGAAGGAAAGCGCGGACGAACCGATCAATCGATAGCGCTCGCTCAAACCATGCAGGAAGAGCGCGATACGCTCGTTCGCCTGGCGGCGCACCAGGATTTCCCGATGGTCGGTGTCCCGATTGAGACTTTGGCCGATGACGCGAAGCAACTGGTTCTGCAAGCTGGGCAATTGCGCGGCCACACTGGTCAGATCCGCAAACGGAACCTCGCAAACATTGGCCGTGGTGAGTGCAATGGCCTCGCAGCGATGGAATCCGTCTCCCAGCGCATCCAGCCCAATCAACTCGCCGGCAAGATGAAACCCAAGGATCTGTTCCTCGCCGTCTTCGCTGACGCTGACCGTCTTGAAGGCGCCATCGCGGGCCACGTACACCGAGGACATCGGATCACCGGGCCGGAACAAGCGGTCGCCACGTTCAACCGGCCGACGTCTCCGCACGATTTCATCCAGACGGGCCAAGTCGCCCGCGCCGATCCCCGCAGGCAGGCACAGCTGCTGCAGCGAGCAATGCGCGCAGCCTTGTCGCAGCCGGACGAGGTCGAGGGTTACGGAAGTCGTCATCTGATACATGATCGCATGGAGGCTTCCGAAGTTCGCGACCCGTGTTGTGAAGGTCCACGGATTCGCAGCTCGGTACAGGCCACCTACCCGCAAGGAATCAATTCATGAATGTGAAGAATCCCGTCGGCTCGCCATTCGAACTGACCTTCCTTGGGGCCAACGCGACAGTGACAGGCTCCCGCCACCTGGTCCAGGCGGGAAACGCCAGGATCCTCGTCGACTGCGGCCTGTTCCAGGGCTACAAGACGCTGCGCCTGCGCAACTGGGCGCCCTTCCCGGTAGAAGCGCGCAGCATTGACGCCGTCATCCTGACCCATGCCCACCTCGACCATAGCGGCTACCTGCCCCGGCTGATGCGGCAAGGCTTTCGCGGCCGGGTCTGGTGCACGCGCGCAACCCGCAGCCTGTGCAAGATCCTGTTGCCCGACTCCGGCCGATTACAGGAAGAAGAAGCGGGATTCGCGGAACGCAAAGGTTCGTCGCGCCACCACCCCGCCGAACCCCTGTACACCGAGGCAGACGCCCTGCGTAGCCTGGAACTGCTGCGCGGCGTCGACCTGGACGACGAGTTCGAACCCGCACCCGGGGTCCGGGCCGTGCTCCGCCAGCAGGGCCACATCCTTGGCGCAGCTTCCGTCGGTGTTTCCTACGAAGGGCACAGAATCACCTTCAGCGGTGATATCGGCCGACCGCATGATCCGATGATGCTGGCCCCGGCCCCGCCTCTGGAAAGCGACTGGATCGTGACCGAATCCACGTACGGCAACCGGCTGCACCCGCCGGACGGGCTCGAACAGGAACTCACGGACGTGCTGCGCAGGACGATCGAGCGCAAGGGCGTCGTTGTCGTTCCAGCTTTCGCGGTCGGGCGCGCGCAGTTGCTCCTGCATGCGATCGCACGCATCCAGGCCAGCGGCGCGATTCCCGAGGTGCCCGTCTACCTCAATAGCCCGATGGCGACGGATGTGACGACCTTGCTCCGGAAGTATCCGGACTTGCATCGCCTTACGAGTGCGGACCTGGATGCGATGCGATCCATGACGCGCCTGGTGAACACGGTCGAGGAATCCAAGGCACTGAATCGCCGCAAGGGCCCGATGATCATCGTCTCGGCAAGCGGAATGGCTACCGGTGGTCGCGTCCTGCACCATCTGATCGCCTTCGCCCCGGATCCACGCAATGCCATCGTGCTTTCCGGCTTCCAGGCCGGCGGCACGCGCGGGGCGTCGCTGGCCAGCGGCGCGAAGTCGATCCGCATCTATGGGGAAGACGTGGCGGTGAATGCCGAAGTCGTGCAGTTGGCCAGCGCTTCCGCGCACGCCGACGGAAACGAAATCATTTCCTGGCTTCGTTCGGCGCCGAAACCCCCACGCCGCGTGTTCATCACGCATGGCGAGCCGGAAGCGGCGGAGGCATTGCGCGTCCGCATCGACCGGGAACTTCACTGGGACGCCCACGTCCCCGACTACCGCGAAGTGGTTGACCTGCGCAGGCCATGACCGACGCCGGCGCCCCCCCAGGACTAACCGGCGAGCAAGCGCGCGCCCGACTCCTGGTGGAAGGCGGCAACCAGCTGCCGCAGCCCGAGCGGCGCGACTGGCTGGCGATCGCGATCGGCGTGCTGCGGGAGCCCATGCTGCTTTTGTTGGTCGCGGCGTCGGTGCTTTATGTCGTGCTCGGCGATGCGCGCGAAGCCGCGCTGCTGGGCGTGTCCGTGCTCCTCGTGGTCGGCATGACCATCGCGCAGGAACAACGTTCGGAAAAGGCGCTGCAAGCCTTGCGGGAGCTTGGCAGCCCCAAGGCGCGGGTGCAGCGCGATGGCGCGATCCAGGTCATTCCGGTGGAAGAAGTCGTTCGGGGCGACCTGATATTCATCTCGGAAGGGGACCGCGTGCCCGCCGATGCGCGGGTGATCGAACAATCAGACCTGCACGTGGACGAATCGATGTTGACCGGCGAATCGGTGCCGGTGGCACGAACCGCGGCCGATGACCCCGGCCTGAGCACCATCCATGCCAGCACGCTGGTGGTTCGCGGCCGCGGCATGGCCGAAGTGACCGCGACGGGCGTGCACACCGCAGTCGGTCGGATCGGCGCGGCATTGCACGCGATCCATCCAGGCGCCACGCCCCTGCAGCTCGAGATGCGCCGCGTGGTGGGCTTGTTCGCCGTGCTTAGCTTCGTCTCTTGCGCGGCGATGGCCGGCTGGTACTTCGCCGTCCGCGGCGATTGGGTGGATGCGATGCTGGCCGGCATCACCCTGGCCATGGCCAATATTCCCGAAGAATTCCCGGTGGTGCTGAGCGTGTTCCTGGCGTTGGGCGCGTGGCGCATGGCCCAGCACAAGGTGTTGGTGCGCCGTTCGTCGGCGATCGAGACCCTTGGCGCCATAACGGTGCTGTGCACGGACAAGACGGGAACCCTAACGCAGAACCACATGGCTGTGGCCCGGCTCGTGCCGGACAGTACGACCTCGGACGGCGACGCCATCGACGCCGACGAACTGCTTCGCATCGCCGTCGCAGCAAGTCGACCGGAATCGATAGATCCGATGGAAAGGGCGCTGCGCGAACGCGCTGCCAGCTATCCGGCGGGCCGAATGGACCGCGTACCCACCGAACAGGTTCGAGAGTATCCATTTTCCGCGGAATGCCCGGCAATCGCCTACGCGTGGCTGCAATCACCCGGTGTGCTGGTCGCCTGCAAGGGCGCGCCGGAGACGGTGGCCAGCCTGTGCCGGCTCGATGCCGAACGTCTGGCCCGAGTCCTGGCGGAAGTTGAACAACTTGCGCGCCATGGCCTGCGTGTCCTCGCCGTCGCCAGCATCGAATTACCAACAGTTGGGCAATTGCCCGGTTCGATGCAGGAGTTGTCGCTTCAATGGCGGGGACTTGTCGCTTTCGACGATCCCTTGCGGCCAGGCGTCGTCGAGGCCATTGCAGAAGCGCACGCCGCCGGCATACGAATCCTGATGCTGACCGGCGACCATGCCGCGACCGCAGCAGCAATCGCCAGCCAAGCCGGCCTTCCCGGTGGCGCCGCGGTGGTTGCCGGCGCCGAACTGACGGCACTCGATCCGGCGGCGCTGCAGCGCCTGGTGGATGCAAGCAATGTGTTTGCCCGCGTGCAACCGGACCAGAAATTACGCCTCGTCGAATCGCTGCGTGGATCCGGCCAGGTCGTCGGCATGACAGGCGATGGCGTCAACGATGCTCCTGCCCTGCTGGCGGCGCACGTCGGAATCGCGATGGGCGGACGCGGTACCGACGTGGCGCGCGAAGCGGCATCGATCGTGCTGCTCGACGACAACTTCGTCAGCATCGTCAGGGCGGTCCGGCTGGGACGCGGCATCTACGACAACATCCAGCGAGCCATGCGCTACATCCTGGCCGTGCACGTGCCGATCACCGGGCTCGCGCTGCTGCCGCTGCTGACCGGTGGGCCGATGCTCCTGTTGCCCCTGCACGTCGTCTTCCTGGAACTGATCATCGATCCGGCATGCACGATTGCGTTCGAACGCGAGGCGCCAGCCGGCGACCTGATGCAACGCAAGCCAAGATCACCCAACGAACGATTGCTGACCGTGCAAAGCCTTGTCAGCAGCCTGGGACAGGGTTTCATCATGTTCCTGGTGGTGGCCGCGATTTACTTCATGGGCCACCGCCTGGGCTTGGCTGCGGGTGAATCCGCTGCGCTCGCTTTCACCGCCCTGGTAGCGGGCAACATCGGGCTGATCGTCCTGCATCGCTCCGGGGACAGCGTGATCTCGCGCCTGCGCCAACCCAACAGCGCGTTCTGGACGATTGCCTTGCTCGCGTTGGGATTTCTTGTCCTCGCCACGCAGGTCGCGCCGGTTGCCGAATGGTTCAGGTTTTCGCCCCCGCCGATCGGCCCGTGGCTGATTGCGTTGCTGGTACCCATCGCCGTTGCACCCGCGCTGGGTTTCCTCCACGTGCGTCGCGCGTAGCCAGCCCCACAACGAAAAAACCCGGCCGAAGCCGGGTTTGATCGTTGCTCTTGCGAGCGATATGGCGTCCCCACGGGGATTCGAACCCCGGTCGCTACCGTGAAAGGGTAATGTCCTAGGCCTCTAGACGATGGGGACAAAGACTTGAAACGTGCCGCTTTGAATCCGGGTGGTGGAGCTAATCGGGATCGAACCGATGACCTCTACAATGCCATTGTAGCGCTCTCCCAGCTGAGCTATAGCCCCACCGAAAGGAGAACGCGAATTTTAGCGATGGCTCGGGCGCTCGTCAAGCGAACGCGACACTTGCCTCGTCGGCAGCCTCCAGCGGAACCAGGGTGTGCGGGCCGTGACCCTGCCCGACCAGGTAGTCCAGCCACTTGTTGAGGAAGCTGTTCATGCGCAGGCGATGGCCGAACATCACCTTCGGGGAAGGATGCAGGCCCAGAACATCCTGCCAGTGGCGACCGATGTAGCAGTGCGTCACTTCGGCCTGGCGCGCATCGCGGTAAATGCGGACGTAGGCCGACGGATCGGGCTGGCCCGTGACGGGGTCGTTCATGCGGTAGCTGAGCCGAAGCTCCAGTGTATAGGGATGGACTTCGAGTACTTCCACCACCAGGTCCAGTCCGTTTGCGCAGCGCGACAGATAGGCGCCGGGCGCGAGTTCGCGCAGGTCCAGCAGTCGCGCCATGCGCTGGTAATTTTCGCCGTACAAGCCCATCAGCCAGCTCAGGCGGCTGAAAGACGGTAGTTCCCGGGGTCGAAAAACGGGCATGGATCGATGCTAGCACGGGCATTGAAAAAGGCCAGAGAGGCTTGCCCCTCCGCTCTCACGCCTGATTCAGAACATGTGACGATGTATACCGAATTGCGCCAGTACCTTGCTCGCGATCTCTTCGATCGAGGTGTGCGTGGTGCTCAGGTTGGGCAGTTGCTCCGACCGGAACAGCATCTCCGCCAGCGCCACTTCCTTGCGGCATTGCTCGATGGTCGCGTAGCGCGAGCCGGGTTTGCGCTCCGTGCGAATCTGCTGCAGGCGGATCGGGTCGATGGTCAGGCCGAACAGCTTGCGTTTGTGCTTCTTGAGCTGGCGCGGCAATTCGTCGGCGGACAGGTCGTCCTCGGTCAAGGGGTAATTGGCCGCCTTCACGCCGTAGTGCAGCGCAAGGTAGAGGCAGGTCGGCGTCTTGCCCGATCGCGACACACCCACCAGGATCAGGTCGGCCTCGTGATAGTCGAGGTCGATGCCATCGTCGTGCGTCAGCGCGTAATTGGTGGCATTGATGCGCGCCTCGTAGGCAGCGAAATCCACCATGCCGTGCGCACGGCCCATTCGCGGCTGGCGTTTGGTGCCCAGTTCCAGTTCCAGTGGCAGGATGAACGGCGCAAAGATATCCAGCATTAGCGCCCCGCTTTCCACCAGGATCGCGCTCAGCTCCTGGTCCACGGCTGAATTGACGACGATCGGACGCACGCCTGCCTGCTCGCCGGCAAGACGGATTTCATTCGCGGCTGCCAGCGCCTTGTCGCGGGTGTCCACGAACGGGATGCGCAAGGTGCGGAAATCGGTTCCAGTGAACTGGGTAAGCAGGCTGTGGCCGATGGTTTCGGCCGTGATTCCGGTGCCGTCGGAGATGAAGAAAACAGGTCTGGGCTGGGTCATGGGCTTCCGCCTGCGTGCCAGGGCACATTGTGCCCCAGCTGCCCGACGCAAGGTTTGCTTGTCGCTGGGTTGCCCGGGGCGAGATAATGGCGGTCTTGGTTCTTCGCCCCGTCTTTTGGAGTCCGCCTTGAGCGCCCACGTCCTTTGGCTGCACCAGCTGCGCATGTCCGACCTGGCCCAGGTCGGCGGCAAGAATTCCTCGCTGGGCGAGATGATCGGACACCTGGGAGAACTCGGCGTCAGCGTGCCTGGCGGCTTCGCAACCACGGCGGACGCCTTCATCGAGTTCGTCGAGTTCAACAACCTGTACCAGCGAATCGTCGACCGACTCGCCTCGCTCGACATCGAGGACGTGGACGCGTTGGTACAAGCGGGCAAGGAGATTCGCAGCTGGATCATCGCGGCACCGCTGCAGCCCGCACTGGAATCAGCCGTGCGCGAGGCCTATGCACGGCTTTGCGAGGAAGCAGGCAGCGCGGACATCGCTGTCGCGGTGCGTTCTTCCGCCACGGCGGAAGACCTGCCCGATGCCAGCTTTGCCGGCCAGCAGGAAACCTATCTCAATGTCACCGGCATCGAGGAAGTGTTGCTGAAGATTCGCGAGGTATTCGCGTCCCTCTACAACGACCGCGCCATCGCCTACCGCGTGCACCATGGCTTCAAGCACGAGGAAGTCCATGTGTCGGCCGGCGTGCAGCTGATGGTGCGCTCGGACGTCGGCGCGTCGGGCGTCTTGTTCACGCTGGATACCGAATCTGGTTTTCGCGATGTCGTCTTCATCACCTCGAGCTACGGACTGGGCGAGATGGTCGTGCAGGGCGCGGTCAATCCCGACGAGTTCTACGTGTACAAGCCCACCCTGCGCGAAGGCCGCCACGCGGTGCTGCGCCGAACCCTGGGCAGCAAGCTGATCCGGATGGTCTATTCCGATGTTGATGGGGAGCGCGTGCGCACCGAGGAAACGCCGGCGGCGCTGCGTTCGCAGTTCTCGATCAACGACGCCGATGTCGAGGAACTTGCGCGGCAGTCACTGGTGATCGAACAACACTATGGCCGGCCGATGGACATCGAGTGGGCGAAGGACGGCCACACCGGCAAGCTGTACATCGTGCAGGCCCGCCCCGAGACGGTGAAGTCGCGCGGCAAGGTCACGCAGATCGAGCGCTACCACCTGTCCGGCCGTGGACCGGTACTCGTCGAGGGTCGTTCCATCGGCCATCGCATCGGCGCCGGCAAGGCTCGCGTCGTGCGTGGCATCGACCAGATGAACCAGTTCCAGGCCGGCGACGTACTGGTGGCCGACATGACCGACCCCGACTGGGAACCGATCATGAAACGCGCCTCGGCCATCGTCACCAATCGCGGCGGCCGCACCTGCCATGCCGCCATCATCGCCCGCGAACTGGGCGTGCCTGCGGTGGTCGGCTGCGGTGACGCCACCGATCGCATCGCCGACGGCGCGGAAGTGACCATCAGCTGCGCCGAAGGTGATACCGGCTTCATCTACGAAGGTTTGCTGGCGTTCGAAAAGATCACCACCGACCTCGACAACATGCCGCCGGCGCCGCTCAAGATCATGATGAACGTCGGCAATCCGGAGCGCGCGTTCGACTTCGCACAGTTGCCCAACCAGGGCATCGGCCTGGCTCGCCTGGAATTCATCATCGCGCGCCAGATTGGCGTGCACCCCAAGGCACTGATCGAATACGACAAGCAGCCGGCAGCGCTGAAGCAGCAGATCGACACGCTGATCGCCGGCTACGCGAGCCCGGTGCATTTCTACGTCGAGCGATTGGTCGAGGGCATTGCAACGCTGTCGGCGGCGTTCGCGCCGCAGACGGTCATCGTCCGCCTGTCCGACTTCAAGTCCAATGAATACGCCGGCCTGGTCGGTGGCGCGCAGTACGAGCCGCACGAAGAAAACCCGATGATCGGTTTCCGCGGCGCATCGCGCTATGTGGATCCGAGTTTCGCCGACTGCTTCGCGCTGGAATGCCAGGCGGTGAAGAAAGTGCGCGACGTGATGGGCCTGACCAATTGCTGGATCATGATTCCCTTCGTTCGCACGCTGGATGAAGGCCGCAAGGTCATCGATGTGCTCGCGAAGAACGGCTTGAAGCGCGGCGAGAACGGCCTGAAGGTCATCATGATGTGCGAGGTGCCCTCGAACGCACTGCTCGCCGATGAGTTCCTGGACATCTTCGATGGCTTCTCGATCGGCTCCAACGACTTGACCCAGTTGACCCTCGGCCTCGACCGCGATTCCGCCGTTGTCGCGCACCTGTTCGACGAACGCGACGCCGCGGTGAAGAAGCTGCTATCCATGGCCATCCAGGCGGCGCGGGCCAAGGGCAAGTACATCGGCATCTGCGGCCAGGGTCCGTCCGACCATCCGGACCTCGCCGATTGGCTGATGGCGCAAGGCATCGAGTCGGTATCGCTGAACCCTGACACCGTCGTCGACACCTGGCTGCGCCTGGCCAAGATCAAGGCTGGCTAACCGGCATGATGGAAAGAACCACCCGCCTGTTCGAAAGCTGGATGAGCAGCGCGCTCGAGCACGACTGGGTGTGGCGCATCCTGGTTGCCATCGCCATGGCCGTGGTCGGCCTGTGGCTGGCGCGCTGGCTGGCCCGCCTGCTCGATCGCCTGATGGTTCGCTTTGCGGTCGAAGACATCATGCGCAACTTCCTGCGCAACCTCGCCTACGCGATCGCGCTGGTCATCGTCTTCATCGCGGCGCTGGATTTCGCCGGGGTTCCAACCACGTCCTTGCTGGCGGTGGTGGGCGCGGCCGGCCTCGCCATCGGCCTCGCGCTGAAGGACTCATTGTCCAATATCGCTTCCGGCGTCATGTTGATCGCGCTACGACCGTTCCGTGCCGGCGACAGCGTGCAGATCGCGGGCCTCGAGGGTGTGGTGGAAAGCGTGCGGATCTTCCAGACGCGCATGCACACGTCCGACAACCGCGAAATAATCCTGCCCAACAGCCAGATCACCGCCGCGCCCATCATCAACTTCACCGGCCGCGGCGAACGACGCGTGGACGTGACGCTGCCCATGGCTTTCGGCGATGACCTGGCGGTGGTACGTGCGAGCTTGCTGGCGATCGCGCGCGCCAATCCGCGTGTCCACGAAACGCCTGCGCCGGAAGTGCTGGTCAGCGCCTTGGGCGAAGGCACGGTGTCCGTGCAGTTACGCGCCTGGACCGGTTCCCGGGAGCACGCCATCACCCAAGCGGAGTTGATGGAGGCGGTGTTGGCCGACTACACGCGGCGTGGAACTCGCGCGCCCCTGCCCCGTCGCGAGGTCCACGTGTTCCACCACGGCGGACCGGCCGAACCGGGCGCCGCGACTGACGAAGCGCTGAAGCCGGTCTTGTGAGCCCGCAGCTGTGCGCGCGGCGATGCGTCAGGACTTCTGCCCGCCCAGCTTGCCCATGAACTGGCGGTAGTAAGCGAGCTCGTTTACTGATTCGCGAATGTCTGCCATGGCCGTGTGGCTGCCGGCCTTGGCGAAACCATTCACCAGTTCAGGCGACCAGCGCCGCGAGAGTTCCTTCAAGGTGCTCACGTCGAGGTTGCGATAGTGGAAATAGCGTTCCAGTCGCGGCATCAGCCGGACCAGGAAGCGCCGGTCCTGGCAGATCGAATTTCCGCAGATCGGCGACTTGCCGGCAGGCACCCAGTGCGCCAGGAAGTCCACGGTCAGCGCTTCCGCCTGCGCGAGGCTGACCTCACTGGCGAGCACCTTGTCCCAGAGCCCGGACTTGCGGTGCGTGCCGCGGTTCCAGTCATCCATGGCTTCAAGTCGTTCCAGCGGATGACGGATGGCCAAGTCCGGCCCTTCCGCGAGCACGTTCAAGTCCTGGTCGGTGACCAGGGTTGCGATCTCGATGATCGAATCGGTGTCCGGATCGAGACCGGTCATTTCCAGGTCGATCCAGATCAGCCGGGTGTCATTGGTCGGGGGCGTCGAGCTCATGCGTTTCCGGTACGGCGAAAGATGCGCCATCATACTTCAGCCCTTCGAGAGCCCCCATGTCACCCAATAGCGCGCTGGACCATTACCAGATCCTTACCTCCCTGCTCGCCCCGGCCTTGTTCCTGGCGGCGACCGGATCGCTGCTGGTTTCCGCCAACAACCGGCTGGCGCGCGTCGTGGACCGCTTGCGCGTGCTGATCGCGCTCTGGCCGACGATCCAGCCGCCGCAGCGGGATGGACTCGAAATGCAGATCGCACGGCATCGCCGCCGCAGCCGCTATGTGCTGCATGCCTGCGTGTTGTTGTACTGCGCAGTGGGAGGATTCGTCGGCACCAGCCTGGCCCTGGCGGTGGACGCCTACAGCGGCTTCCGCTTGCCCATCCTGCCCACCGGAATGGCCGTGGTGGGCGTGCTGTGCCTGCTGGGCGCCAGCGTGTACCTGGGTTTGGAAGTCAGCCTGGCGGTGCGCAGCTTTGACGAGGAACTCGACCTCGACCTGGAACGGCGGACGGACTAGGCCTGCGTCGTGCGTTTGCGGCGGAAGTAGTCTCGCAGGGCGAGCCCTGCTTCTTCGGCCAAGGGTCCACGATCGATCTGCACGCGATGGTTGTGGCGCGGGTCCGCCAGCAAGTCGAACACGCTGCCACAGGCGCCCGTCTTGGGGTCGCTGGCGGCATACACGACGCGCGCCACCCGCGCGTGCACCATCGCCATCGCGCACATGGCGCAGGGTTCCAGCGTCACGTACAGGGTGCAGCCGGTCAGCCGGTGATTGCCCAGGCGCGATCCCGCCCTGCGCATGGCCACGATCTCTGCATGCGCGGTGGGGTCGTGTTCGGTGATATTGCGGTTCCAACCTTCCGCGAGCAATTCGCCCTCGGCGTCCACCAGTAACGCACCCACTGGAATCTCGTCGTCCTCGCGCTCGGCGCGGTCTGCCAGTTGCAGCGCGCGGCGCATCCAGCCGAGATCGGTTTCATCCCAGCCAGTGGCAGCGGCATCGGCAATGACGGGCCGGTCGACCAATCAACTCACTCCCACTCGATCGTCGCTGGCGGTTTGCCACTTATGTCATAAACTACGCGAGATATACCACGTAACTCATTGATTATACGGTTAGAAACTGCGCCTAAAAGCTCGTAAGGCAGATGCGCCCAATGGGCTGTCATGAAATCCACCGTCTCCACCGCACGCAGCGCAATCACCCATTCGTAGGCGCGCGCGTCGCCGACCACGCCAACCGATCGCACCGGCAGGAACACCGCGAATGCCTGGCTGGTCTTGTCGTACCAACCCGACTTGCGCAGCTCGTCAATGAAGATGGCATCTGCTTGCGCCAGTAAATGCGCAAACTCGGGCTTCACTTCACCCAGGATTCGGACGCCCAGTCCCGGCCCGGGGAACGGATGGCGATAAACCATCTCGCGCGGCAGGCCGAGCTCGACGCCGATGCGCCGCACCTCGTCCTTGAACAACTCGCGCAAGGGCTCGACCAATCCCAGCTTCATGTTCTCGGGCAGGCCGCCGACATTGTGGTGGCTCTTGATGACGTGGGCCTTGCCGGTCTTGCTGCCGGCCGACTCGATCACATCGGGATAGATCGTGCCCTGCGCCAGCCACTTAACGTCTTTCAGTTTCGAGGACTCTTCGTCGAAGATCTCGACGAACAGCCGGCCGATGATCTTGCGCTTGGCTTCGGGATCAGCCACGCCGGCGAGCGCTGAGAAATAGCGGTCCGCGGCATCCACGCGGATGACATTCAAGCCCATGTGCTCGGCGAACATCGCCATTACCTGGTCGCCCTCCTGCCAGCGCAGCAAGCCGGTATCCACGAACACGCAGGTCAGGCGATCGCCGATGGCCTTGTGCAGCAGTGCCGCGACCACCGACGAGTCGACGCCGCCAGACAGCCCGAGCAGCACGTTGTCGTCGCCGATCAGCGCGTGCACGCGCTCGATCTGGTCCTCGATAATGTTGGCTGCCGTCCACAGGGTCGCGCAGCCGCAGATGTCCACGGCGAAGCGGCGCAGCATCGCCTCGCCCGATTTGGTGTGGGTGACTTCGGGATGGAACTGCACGCCGTACCAGCGACGTGCCTCGTCGGCCATGGCGATGATCGGCACCGACTCGGTGCGCGCGGTGATGGTGAAGCCTGCCGGAATCTCCGTCACGCGGTCGCCGTGGCTCATCCAGACGTCGAGCCGCGGCGGTGAACCGGCCTGGTCCTTCAGGCCGTCGAGCAGCGCGCACTCGGCGGTCACTTCGACTTCCGCGTGTCCGAATTCGCGATGGTGGCCACCCTCGGTTTCGCCACCGAGCTGCAGCGCCATCGTCTGCATGCCGTAGCAAATGCCCAGCAGTGGCACGCCGGCGTCGAAAACTTCCTGCGGCGCGCGCGGTGAACCGGCTTCCGTGGTCGATTCCGGGCCGCCCGACAGGATGATGCCCCTGGGTGCGAACCGGGCGATCTCGGCAGGATCATGGTCCCAGGCCCAGACCTCGCAATAGACGCCGAACTCGCGAACCCGCCGGGCAATCAGCTGCGTGTACTGCGCACCAAAATCGAGGATCAGGATCTTGTCGCTATGGATATCGGTCATTGGCCACTCGGTGGAAAAGGGACTGCGCCGCGCAGCGGTCAGCTGGCGCGGTAGTTGGGCGGTTCCTTGGTGATCTGCACGTCGTGCACGTGGCTTTCCCGGGTGCCGGCAGAAGTTACGCGGACGAACTTCGGACGCGTGCGCATCTCTTCGATGGTGGCGCAGCCGACATAGCCCATCGAGGCGCGAACGCCACCCGCGAGCTGGTGCACGATATTCGCCAGCGGACCGCGATACGGCACTCGGCCTTCGATGCCTTCCGGCACCAGCTTGTCGGCGTCGGAGGCGTCCTGGAAATAGCGATCCTTCGAGCCCAATTCCATCGCCCCGATCGAGCCCATGCCGCGGTAGCTCTTGTACGACCGGCCCTGGAACAATTCGACTTCGCCCGGCGCTTCCTCGGTGCCGGCGAACAATCCGCCGATCATCACCGTGCTCGCGCCTGCCACCAGTGCCTTGCCGATGTCGCCCGAGTAGCGGATGCCGCCGTCGGCAATCAGCGGGATACGGCCCTTCAGGACTTCAGCCACCATCGCGATCGCAGTAATCTGCGGGACGCCGACGCCGGCAACGATGCGCGTCGTGCAGATCGAGCCGGGGCCAACGCCCACCTTCACCGCATCGGCGCCGTTGTCCATCAACGCGAGCGCCGCATCGCCGGTGACGATGTTGCCGCCAATCACTTCGACGTTCGGGAAATTCTTCTTCACCCACTTCACGCGGTCCAGCACGCCCTGCGAATGGCCGTGCGCCGTATCCACCACGATCACGTCCACGCCGGCCTGCACCAGCGCTTCGACGCGGGCTTCGGTATCGCCGCCCACGCCCACCGCAGCGCCCGCGAGCAGGCGCTCGGCGATGTCCTTGGCGGCATTGGGGTTGTCTCGCGCCTTCTGGATGTCCTTGACGGTGATCAGTCCGCGCAGGCGGAACTCGTCGTCCACCACCAATACCTTCTCGATGCGGTACTTGTGCATCAGTTGCAGGACTTCCTCGTCCGATGCGCCTTCGCGCACGGTAACGAGTTTGTCCTTCTTGGTCATGATGTGGCGGACCGGATCGTCGAGCTTCGTCTCGAAGCGCATGTCGCGGCTGGTGACGATGCCGACCAGCAGGCCGCCATCGACCACGGGCACGCCGGAGATGTTGCGGGCGCGGGTCAATTTCAGGACTTCACCGATGGTGGTGTCCGGGCTGACCGTGAAGGGATTGCGGATAACCCCGGCCTCGAATTGCTTGACCTGGGCCACGTGCGCGGCCTGCTGCTTGAGGCTCATGTTCTTGTGCAGGATGCCAATGCCGCCAAGCTGGGCCATGGCGATGGCCAGGCGCGCTTCGGTAACGGTATCCATCGCGGCGGAAACGATCGGCAGGTTAAGCCGGATGCCGCGGGTGAGATGCGTGGAGAGATTGACGTCCTTGGGAAGGACGGTGGAATGGGCGGGAACGAGGGAGACGTCGTCAAACGTCAGCGCTTCGGCCTGGATGCGCAGCATGGGCGGCTCCGGGTGCAGGAAGCGCGAAATTATAACCCGAACCAGGCCACTACAGTAGCGCCAGCGACAGCCAGGGCCACCAGGTGATGATCAGCACCGACCCGCCCACGATCAGGAAGAAAGGGATGCAGGCGCGGGCGAGCTCCAGGATGCCGGTCTTGAAGCGATACGCAGCGATGAACAGGTCCATGCCTGCCGGCGGCATGAAATAGCCGATCTGCAGGTTGGCCAACATGACTATGCCGAAGTGGACGGGATGGATTCCGTAGGCGACGGCCACCGGCACCAGCAGCGGCGTCAGGATGACGATCGCCGAGAAAATGTCCATGAACATGCCGACCAGCAGCAGCACCGCATTGAGCAGCAGCAGGAACATGCCGGCCGAGTGCACGTAGGTCTTGGTGAACTCGAACAGCTTGTTCGGCACTTCCTGGTCCACCATCCAGTTCGACAGCGCCGACGCGGCGCCGAGGATGATCAGGATCGCGCCGACCAGGCGCATCGCCTCGGCCATCAGCGAGGGCAACTGCGGCAGGCGGATCTCGCGCTTGACACCGACGGTCACGATCAGCACGTACAGAGTGGTGATGGCGGCGGCTTCGCTGGCGGCGAACTGCCCGGAATAGATTCCGCCCAGCACGATGAAAGGCAGCGGCAATTCCCACTTGGCATCCTTCACCGCTTCCCAGACTTCGCCCAGGTCGAAGCTGGCAGCCGCTTTCGGCAGGTGCCTGCCCACCCACATCGCGTGCACGGACAACATCACGATCATCAGCGCGCCCGGCAGCAGGCCGGCGAGGAACAGATCCTGGACGGTAACGACCGGCGTCGTGTTGAGCTGGCCCGCGACGAAGCCGAACAGGATCAGGGGCAGCGAAGGCGCAAACAACAATCCCAGGCTTCCTGACGAGGTAACCAGGCCGAGGCTGTAGGGCTGCGGATAACTTGCTCGCGTCAATGCCGGGTAGAGAAAGGCGCCGATCGCTACGATGGTCATGCCCGACGCGCCGGTGAAGGCGGTGAAGAATGCGCAGGCCACGATGGCGACGATGGCAAGGCCGCCCGGCAGCCATCCCAGCAGGGCCATCGACAGGCGCACCAGGCGCCGCGGCGTTCCGCTCTCGCCAAGCAGGTAGCCGGCCAGCGTGAACATCGGGATGGCGATCAGGCCAGGCTTGTCGCCGAGGCGGTAATACTCCACCGCCACGGCGATCAGGTCGTAGCCGGCTGCGTGGAAACCAAGCAAGGCCACGGCCGCGATCACCGCGAACAAGGGCATGCCGATGGCAGCCAACAACAGGACCACCAGCAAGCCGGGAATCATGCGGCGCCCACTTCAGGCGGTGGTTCAAAGGCGGCGACGAGGAATCGCAGGCTCATCAAGGCGAACGCCAAGGGAAACGCCAGCATCGGCCACCAGCTCGGAATGCCGGGCACGAACCACGCTGGCAGTTCGCGCTCCATGCCGACCATGCCCCAGCCGTACCACGCCAGCAGGGCGCAGATCAGGGACGTGGCGATTTGCGAAATCGCCCAGGCAACCCGGTGCCAGCGCGGCGACAACAGGCGTGGCAAGGCGTCGATGGCGATATGGCGACGTGTGCGGGTGGCACCCATTGCGCCGAGCAATGCCAACCAGAGCACGCCCATGCGGCCGACTGGCTCAGCCCACTCCAGGCCCGCGCCAAGAAAGACGCGCAAGCCGATCTGCACCAGCGCCAGCAAAAGCAAGGCGCCAAGCAATCCTGCGAGCAGGAAGTCTTCGGCGCGGTGCAATCCGCGCAATAGCCGGCCTGGCACTCAGCGGGCTCCGGCGTTGGCCTTGCGCAAGGCGGTCAGCATCGGCGTCGAAATGCGCTGCGCCGCTTCCATGTCGCGCGTAACCTGCGCACCGATCTGGCGCCAGCGGGCTGCTTCGGCGGCGTCGAGGGAGGTCACGACCAGGCCCTGCTTCTTCATCGCGGCAAGGGCTGCGGCGTCATCGCGCTTGATGTTGGCGTCCACGCGTTGGCCCGCCTTGCGGAATGCCGCGGTCAACACGGCCTGGTCGGCGGGGCTGAGTTTCTGCCAGGCTTTCAGGTCCATGACCACGTAGCCGACCACGAATGAAAGCGGCAGGTCGAGCATGGTCTTGAGCTTGCCGTGCCACTGCAGCGCCACCGCGCCGGATGGCGTGTTGGCGACGGTGTCCACCAGGCCGGTCTGCAGGCTGGTGAAGACATCGCCCAGCGGCAACAGGATCGGACTGACGCCGCCCAGCTTGAAGGTGCGCTCGGCGATTTCGTCGTTCTGCGGAATCCACAACTTCGTCGCTGCCATGTCCGCCTTGCTGCGCAGGGGACGCGTGCTCATCAGGTAGGCAAAGCCGACGTTCGCGGCCGTCAGCATCTTCATGCCCTTGGTCTCGAATCCGCGCGCAAGCAAGGGATCCACCTGCGGCCGCGCCTTCTCGAGCTGCGCCCAACCATCGAACTGGAACGGCAGGCTGTAGATGGCCGCATCGGGATACAAGGTTGCCAGCTCGCTGGACGTCAGCACCCCGCCCTGCAATTGGCCGAGGCGCATCTTGCGCAGCACAACGGAGTCCGAGCCCATCACGCCGCCCGGGTAGAACTTCACCTGCACCCTGCCCTGCGCGCCGGTCTGGACTTCAGCTGCGGCGGCGCGCAGTTCGCGCATCCAGGACGAGCCTTCGGGGGCGATGGTGGCGATCTTGATCACTTGCTGCGCGCCGGCAGGCAGCGCGAGCAACAGCAGGAAGGGAAACAACAGTCGACGCGTGAGGCGCTTCATCAGAAATAGTCCTTGCCGCTTTCCAGCAGTTTCCGGGCGCGATCCTGCGCCAGGGTATTGGTGAGGGTCAGGCCGGGCGCCCGGGGGTCGGCGGCCAGCACTTCATTCAGGAGTCGATCGTGCAGCGCCTGGTCGAAAACCAGGCGCGCATAGAACTCAGCGAACAACGTCTTGGCGTACAAATTTCGGCCATTGGAGATCGCAATCGCTTTTTCGAACGACTGCCGCCCAACATCAGGCTTGCCTCCGATCGCTTCGGGACGCAGGGAGTTGAGCACGCCCAGGTAAACCCAGGCCTGGCCTTGATCGTGGCTGGCGTCGAGTTGCACCACGCGTTCGAGCAGGCTCTGGATCTTGGGCAGGTCGGCGATGGCGCCCCACTCTTCCGAATTGGCCTGCAGGTAGCCAGCCCAGCTCGAGGCGAGCACGTACATCAACTCGACATTCGTATCGGCGGCCACCACGGCGGCGAATTTTTCCGGGTCGCCCTCAATCGCCGCACACAAGGGCGCATCCTGCAGGCACGTGGCAGTGCGCGCGTAACGGAAACTCTTCTCCGACAAGCGTCGCGCACGCAGCTTGTCGTCCCCGGTGAAGTTGCCCGCGTAGGCTCCATTCAATTTCGCCGCTGCCAGCAGGACCGAAGCATTGTCCTTTTCACCGGACTTCTGGCCCGCGACCAAGCTATCGAGCAGGAGCAGATAGGCGGGCAAACCGTCACGAACGGTCGCAGGGTCTTCGCTGTCGAGCACCGCTGCGCCCAGGTTGCGCGAGAAAGCGTCGCTGGCATTGCGAACCACGGAAGCACAACCTGCCAGGGCCAGGACGGCCGCGACCAGCAGGAATTTGAGCCAGGGATTCATCGCGGCCGATTATCCCACGCGCTCATGTCGAAGCCGCGTCAGCTGCATCGGCGGCCTCGAGCGTGTTCTGCATCAGGGTCGCGACAGTCATCGGCCCGACGCCGCCGGGCACCGGCGTGATCCAGCTGGCGCGTTGCGCCGCGGCCTCAAAGCCGACGTCACCCACCAGCCTGCCGTCATCCATCCGGTTGATTCCCACGTCGATCACCACCGCGCCAGGTTTGACCCATTCGCCGGGGATCAGTTCCGGCCGACCGACTGCGACCACCAGGATGTCCGCCTGGCGAACCTGGGCTTCCAGGACGTCGCGCGGGGTGAATTTGTGGCAGGAAATCGTCGTGCATCCGGCGATCAACAGCTCGAGCGCCATCGGCCGGCCGACATGGTTGCTGACCCCTACGATCACCGCCGTCGCGCCGCGCACCGGTCGATCGGTGTAGGCAAGCAAGGTCGTTATGCCGCGCGGTGTGCAAGGCCGCAGGCCGAACTGGCGTAGCGCAAGGTGGCCGACGTTTTCCGGGTGGAATCCGTCCACGTCCTTCATTGGGTCGATGCGATGGATCAAGTCGCTGGCGTCACGCAGGCCGGGCAAGGGCAATTGGACGAGGATGCCGTGGATGCCCGGGTCGGCGTTCAGGCGATCCACCAGCGTCGCGAGCTCCGCCTCAGTGGTGCTGGCGGGAAGATCAAAATCGTGGGTCTCGATGCCGACCTTGCGACAGGCGCGGCGCTTGTTGCGCACGTAGACGGCGGATGCCGGATCCTCACCCACCAGCACGACGGCCAGCCCCGGGCGTCGCCTGCCCGCAGCCACCCGCGCCTGGACCCTTTTGGCCAGGTCATCGAGCAATGCATCGGCAACTCGCTTGCCGTCGAGGATACGGGCGGTCATTGGATTCCTTCGGCTGGGGCTGCGTGCATCGCGTGCTGGCCGTGACGCACAATACAGGCCACCGGCGTTCCCCACGACGACAACCCAGGCGCGATTATCCCCGATGCAGTCCCCACCCCGCCATACGAACGATGAAATCGAACTGCAGGCTGCAGCCTTCCGTCGCCTGCTGGAGCATCTGAACGCCCGCAAGGACGTGCAGAACATCGACCTGATGACCCTGGCCGGCTTCTGCAGGAACTGCCTTGCGGATTGGTATCGGGAAGCGGCGGAAGCGTCGGGCCGCGCGATGGACAAGGACGAGGCGAGGCTGGCCATCTACGGCATGCCGTTCGCCGAATGGAAATCGAAGTACCAGCCCGAGGCAACGCCTGCGCAGCTGGCTGCCTTCGAGGCCGCCCGCAAGGCGCACGGCTGACGGACCACAAGTCCGGCCGCATCGGGCCGGACTCGCGAATCAAGCCTGGATCAGGCTGCCCGGCGGCTGCGCTTGGCGATAGCGCGGGAACGCGTGGCCTTGCGGCGCTGCGGACCGATCTTTACGCCGAGGCGGGCGAACACGGGAGCCAGGGTGGTCTGGGCCTGCTTGCGGAATCCTTCGACCCGCTTGCTGAACTGCTTGCGCAGCGAAACAGCGCGCTTCTGGATGTCGGCGACCTGCTGGCCGAGGGTGCTGGCGGCAGCCTGCACGACTTCCTGGGTGCGGTCGGTCAATTCGACCACGCCGTCGAATCCGCTTACATAGGCGTTGGCAATCTGCTTGCGGCCGAGCGAAAACGCGCCGATGCCGGCAAGCAACAGGTCCTGCGGCTGGTAGGTACGACGACCAGCGGTGGTCGCGCGCTTCTGGGTCTTACGGGCCATGGAACACCTCGATTTGATGGATGGGGCCAGGTCGTGGCCGGGATAGGCAAGTGGAAGTGTTCGCCTTGGCCTTGGAGTTTTCACACTAGTGTTTGAAACGCTTGCATGAAACGTTCCGCCGGGACATCCTCGGCAAAAATCCAGGGGAATTGGAATGGCTACCCGAAAGAGTGGATGGGCAAAGTTTCCGCATGACGCCAAGGCGTTTGACGTGTCGGGTGACAAGCTCAAGAAGGCCTGGCCGACGCTGCATGCCGGGGATGGCGAGCCTTTTCCGGACGAAAAGCGCGCCGCGGCTTTGTTAAAGTCAGCTGGCAAGAAAGCTCCCAAAGACATTGATTCCACTAGTCTTTCCTCGCAGCTACAAGCGGGCTGGCGGGCATTCCATCATGGTGAGTTCCAACAAGCCTTTGAAATCGGGGAGGCGCTGGGACCCGTGGGCGCCTCCGTCGCCATCAAGGCCATCGGCATCCACGCCACTTATCTGGTTGACGATGAAGACGAACAATTGGCGCGCTTCAACCGGGCGGTCGATCTGGCCGAGACGGCGATCGCCGCGCTACCGGGCGATGCCAACTCCCACTATCGCCACGCGTTCGCGCTGGGCCGCTACAGCCAGCGGATCAGCGTCGCCAAAGCCCTGAAAATGGGACTGGCCGGAAAAGTTCGCTCGAGCTTGGACAAGACGCTTGCCCTCGACCCAAAGCATGCCGAAGCGCATACGGCGATGGCCATCTACCACGCCGAGATCATCGGAAAGATCGGCGCATTGATCGGCGGGATGACCTACGGTGCAAAGGCCAGCGAGGCTGAAAAACACATTGCGCAGGCACTGAAGCTGACGCCGGACTCGCCGATCGCGCACGTCGAGCACGCCAACCTGCTGCTGTTGCTCCATGGCGACAAGAAGGAAACGGCCGCCGCGAATGCCTACGAGAAAGCGGCCAAGCTGAAACCACGCGACGCCATGGAAAAACTCGATGGCGAGTTTGCCCGATCGCAGATCGAGTAGGCGTGGAGACAGGAATTGGTGGGCGGTACAGGGCTTGAACCTGTGACCCCTGCCGTGTGAAAGCAGTGCTCTACCGCTGAGCTAACCGCCCGGAGAGAGCGCGAATTCTACGGTTCGGCGCCGGGACGGTCAACCGAGGGCGTCAGGTGGCGTGGGTTGCGGCGGCATCAGCCACTTTTCCTGGAAGGCCTTCGGCGATTCAGGCCGGCCGAAGTAGTAGCCCTGGGCGAAGTCGCAACCCAGTGCCAGCAAGGCCGCCGCCTGCCCTGCTTCCTCGACGCCTTCTGCAGTGGTCTGCAACCCGAGGCTGCGCGCCATAGCGATGATGGTGGTCACGATGGTGTGGTCGTCGGCGTCGGTCAGCATGTTGCGAACGAACGAAATGTCGATCTTGATCTGGTCGGCGGCGAAGCGCTTGAGATAGGCGAGCGATGAATAACCCGTTCCGAAATCATCGATCGACAGGCCGAAGCCGGCTGCGCTCAGCAATTCCATCACTTCCACGGCGCGCTCGGGGTCGACCATCATGCTCGACTCGGTCAATTCGAGTTCGAAGCGATCAGGCGTCAGGCCCGCCTCGTGCACGATCTCGAGCAGGCGTCCGACGATATCCGGGTCTTCCATCTGCAGGGCCGAGACATTGATCGCGAGGCGCCCATCAAGTCGCAACCCCGACTCGGCCCAGGCATTCACCTGGCGACAGGCCTCGCGCAATACCCAATCACCCAACGGTCCCATCATCCCGCGTTCTTCGGCAATGGGAATGAAATCAGCCGGGCTGATCCAGCCAAGCACGGAATCCTGCCAGCGCAGCAAGGCCTCCGCGCCCATCACTTTTTCCGAAGCCAGGTCGATCTGGGGCTGGTAGTACAACTGCAATTCGCCTGCGTCCATCGCGTGGCCCAGTCGCTTGGCGATGTTGAGCCGCTTCTCCAGCTCAACGCCCATCTCGGTCTGGTACAGGCGGTAGCCGCCGCCGCTGGCCTTGGCCTGGTACATGGCGATGTCGGTGCGCTTGATCAGGTCTTCCGAGGTGTTGCCGTCGGCAGGATAGAAGGCGATGCCGATGCTGGCGCCAACGCTGTAGGGCTGGCCCATCAGGTCGAGCGGCTCGGACAAGACGCGCTGCAGGCGGCTGGCGATTCGGACCGCCGTCTGGTGGTCGGCATTTTCCGCGATCAACACGAACTCGTCGCCGCCCAGCCGCGCCAGCGTTTCTTCCTTGCGCGACACCGCCTGGAAGCGACGGGAGACTTCGACCAGGGCCATGTCGCCGACCGCGTGGCCCAGGCTGTCGTTGATTTCCTTGAAGCGGTCGAGATCGAGGAACAGGATAGCGCCCTGCCCGCCATGGCGTTTGGAAGAAGCCAGGGTCTGTTCGAGCCGGTCCAGGAACAGGGCGCGGTTCGGCAGCCCGGTCAGGGAGTCGTAGAACGCAAGCTGTTCGATCCGGGCGGCCTGGATCTTCTGGTCGCTGACGTCCGCCAGGATGCTGATGTAATGGCTCGGCGCCCCCGCGGCATCACAGACCGTTGCGACCGACATGGCGACCGGGTAGATCTCGCCTGTATTCTTCCGGCCCCAGGCTTCACCCGACCATCGTCCGGTTGCAGCAAGGCTGTCGCGCCGGGCCGATCGGCTCACGGCATCGTCCCGGCCCGGGTCGAGGATGTCAGGCGACTGGCCGATCATCTCGGCGGCAGAGAAGCCTGTGAGCACTTCGAATGACCGGTTCACCATCAGTATCCGGTCTTCGGTATCGGTCACCATGATGCCTTCGAGGCTTTGCTCGAAGACGACCTTTGCCAGTCGCCGGTCTTCGTGGTGCTGCGCACGTTCCAGCGCGATGGCGGCCAAGCCGGCGGAACGCCGGACCAACTCGACATCCTGGGGACTCGGCACACCGGGTTCGGCGCGATAGATGGCAAAGGTTCCCAGTACGCGACCATCAGCCGAGAGCACCGGGTGGGACCAACAGGCGCGCACTCCTGCGCGCGACGCCAAGTCGCGCCAAGGCTCCCAGTTCGGATCCGTCATCAGGTCCTCGGACACCACCAGCTTTCCCAGGCTTGCGGCCGCCCCGCAGGTGCCGACGTCGGGTCCGATCGGCGTTCCATCCAGCGCCTGCACGTAGAACGAAGGCAGGCTTGGCGCCGACCCATGGGTCAGTCGCTTGCCGTCCGGCGACAAAAGCAGGATCGAGCACAACAGTCCCTCGGACTGGCGCTCGGCGAATTTCGCGAGTGATTCCAGCACCAGCGTCGTCGCAGTCTCCTCGGTGATCATGCTGAGCATGTCGGCGTAATGGTGTTGCCATTGCTCGGCCCGTCGACGCTCGGTGATGTCTTCGATTTGCGAGATGAAGTGCTTGGGGTTGCCGAACTTGTCGTGCACCAGGGACACGGAGAGATTGATCAGGACGACGCTGCCATCGCGATGGAAATAGCGCTTTTCCATGGAGTAGCTCGGAATTTCTCCGGCCAGCAACTGATGCAGTTGTGCGAGATCCGCCTGGAGGTCGTCGGGATGGGTGATGTCCTGGAAGGTCCGGCGCAGCAATTGGTCTTCGCTGTAGCCGACGATCCTGCACAACGAGGAATTCACACGCAGGAAGCGACCGTCACGTCCTACCAGGGCCATGCCGATAGCGGAATGTTCGAAGGCGCTCTTGAACTGTTCCTTGCTCTCCTGCAAGGACGCCTCGGCCATCTTTCGTTCGTTGATGTCCTGCAGGGAGTTGAGGCTGTATACGCGATCGTCCAACTTCACAAGGCTGCCGCTGTAAAGCACGGTGAAGACCTCGCCGTCGCGGCGGCGCATCCGCGCTTCGAAATTGCGCACTGCTCCCTCGCGCAGCAGCAGTTCCAGGTAGCGCTGTCTCTCGGCGAGGTCGACCCACACATTCAACTGCGTCGAACTCTTGCCCATCACCTCTTCACGGCTGAAGCCAAAGGCTTCGAGGCCTGCCGCATTCATTTCCTGGAACAGGCCTTCGGGGTAGCTGAGCAGGCAAATGATGATCGGGCTCTGGTCGAACACACTGCGGAACCGCGCTTCGCTTTGCAGCAAGGAATGCTGTGCCTGCTTGCGTTCGACGGCAGCGGCCACCTGGTCGGAGACGAACTGCAGCAGTTCCTTGTGCTTTTCGGTGTATCGCACGGAACCCGAGTAAGTCTGGACGGTCAGCACGCCGATGGTGCCGCGAGCCGTTTTCAGCGGAATGCCCAGCCAGTCGATGCCATCGGTGCCGATGAGCGCCACTTCTTCCGCCGTGTGGGTCCCGCTGCCGTGGTCCTCGCGCGACAACAACAGTGGTTCGCCGCTACGCAGTACGACGTCGGTCAGCCCCTTCCGTAGCGCCAGGGGCTTGGGCTCCGGCACCGGGTCAACCTCGTCCACCCAATAGGGAAAGCTGACCAGGTCGGAAACGGGATCGTGCAAGGCGACGTAGAAATTTCTCGCGGGCAACAACTCACTGATGATCGAGTGGATCTGCCCGAACAGACCCTGCAGGTCCGGCGCGGAATGCGCCGCCTCCGAAATCTTGCGGAGTGCTTCCTGCATCGCCTGGGCGCGCTGACGCTCGGAACCGTCCCTCAGGATTCCGCCGACCATGCGTTCGCCAGCGATATCGAGGTCGAACAGGTTGATCTCGAGCGGGAACTCGTGCCCATCCCGATGCAGGCCGACGGTATCCACCGGCGCCCAGTCCATGCCGCGCTTGCCGGTGCGTGCGTATCGCTCCGCGCCACGGGTATGGGCGCGCCGAAACCTTTCGGGCTGCAGCTTGCCCAGTGGGCTACCGAGCAAGGACGCCGTGTCGTGGCCGAAGATTCGGGCCACGGCTGGATTGGCGTAGCGCACAAGCCCTTCGCCGTCGATCACCAGCAACGCATCCGGGAGCGCATCCCAGATCTGTTGCTGGGGCGAAAGCCCGGCTTGCGTTCGCACCAGGATGGGGTCCTTGATGACCAAGGGCTCGTAGCTCGCTATCGGGTTTCAGTCCCGTCCAGCCTACTCCCAAAGCCTGCGCGGAAGTCGAGCCCGGATTGGCGGCGCGTCACAAAACACACGGCCGCTAGCGGAGCTTTGTGCTGCGCATCGCCATTGCCCGAGCAGGTGCGGCGAACGAGTCGCTGCGGGCCTCGGGCCAGAAGGCCTCGAAGACCGGGTGGTCAGGCAGCTTGCCATCGAGCAGTGTGCCGGGCTCGATGAATGGCATCAGCATCGACAACGAGGCGACCTTGGTGGAGGAAATACGGCGGATGATGTGCTCGGGACCCAGTTGCCCGGGGTGATCGAGACCGGCCGCCGCGATCAATTCGCGCAGGGCCATCAAGGTGTTTTCGTGGAAACGCAGCACGCGCGTCGCCTTGTCTTCCGGTACCAGCGCCCGTTGGCGAGCCTGGTTCTGGGTGGCGATACCGGTGGGGCATCGATCGGTGTGGCAACTCATCGACTGGATGCATCCCAACGCGAACATGTAGCCGCGGGCGGCATTGCACCAGTCGGCCCCCATGGCCATGGTTCGCGCGATATCGAAGGCGGTGATGATCTTGCCTGCGGCGCCGATGCGAATATGCGGTCGAAGCGACAGCCCCACGAGGGTGTTGTGGACCAGCAGCAGTGCTTCCCTCAGGGGAACGCCGACATGATCGGTGAATTCCAGCGGTGCCGCGCCGGTGCCGCCCTCGCCTCCGTCCACCACGATGAAGTCGGGAAGAATCTTCGATTCCTGCATCGCCTTGGCGATAGCGAACCATTCCCAGGGATGGCCGATGGCCAGCTTGAACCCGGTCGGCTTGCCCCCGGAAAGTTTGCGCAGCCGATCCACGAACTGCAGCAATTCGATAGGCGTGGAGAACGCCGAGTGGCGGGCCGGCGACACGCAGTCCACGCCGACGGGCACGCCCCGCGCCGCCGCGATTTCCGGTGACACCTTGACGCCGGGAAGCACCCCACCGTGCCCGGGCTTCGCGCCCTGGGACAACTTGACCTCGATCATCCTGACCTGCGGCGAGCTGGCATTCGCCACGAAGGACGCTTCGTCGAAGCGACCCTCGGAATCACGACAACCGAAATAACCCGAGCCTATCTCCCAGACCAGGTCACCGCCGTTTTCGCGATGGTATTGCGATATCGAACCCTCACCCGTGTCCTGGTAGAAGTTGCCTTGCCGCGCGCCTTCGTTCAGCGCCCTTATCGCGTTCGCCGACAAGGCGCCGAAACTCATCGCGGAAATATTGAACACGCTGGCGGAGTAAGGCTGGGCGGTGCCGGTGCCGATTTCCACCCTGAAATCATGCGATGGCACCGTGGTCGGCATGATTGAATGGTTGATCCACTCGTACTTGTCGGCATAGACATCGAGTTGCGTGCCGAATGGCCGTTTGTCGAGGGCGTTCTTCGCCCGCTGGTACACCACGGATCGCTGTTGGCGCGAGAATGGCCGCTCATCGTAGTCAGCTTCTATGAAGTACTGGCGTATTTCCGGACCGAGGCTTTCAAGGAAATAGCGAAGGTGTGCAATTACCGGGTAGTTGCGCCGCAAGGTTTGTGGCTTCTGCAGCAGGTCGACGACGCCGACGATGGTCAACAAGCCGAATATCGCAGCGGGCCAGGCCCATCCGGCGTGGGCCGGGATCGCGATCAGCGAAACCACCATCACCAGCACACAAACCGCGAAAGTCAGGTAGCGCGAAGGCATCATCGAATCAGTCCAGCAGCCGGTCGGGGAAATCGCTATCGCCGTCCACGATCCACTGTACTTCCTTCAGCGTCAGCTTGTTTTCGCGGGCAAAACGCTGGGGGTCGGCCATCAGCTGGCGCATCAGCAAGGCCCGACGGACTTCGCGGGCCTCTTCCTTCGCACTGGATTTCGCCGAACTGTTGTATTCGAAGGCATGCGTCTTTCCGTCGATGCCCACGAAGGTTTTCGGCGGCTCCGACTTTGCGCTGCGTTCAACTTCGGCGCGATGCAATTGGGCGACTTCTGCGGGCGTGAGGGACTCGATGGGAGGCGCGGTGTAGCCCGGTACCTGCCCCACCGGCCGGGCGACCGGCGCAGGCGCAACGGTCGGCGTTGCGACAGGAACCGAAGCATCCGGGCCGGCTTCCCCGTCCGGCGCCAAGGGTCGGTCCTGAAGGAACCACCAGGCCGCGAGCAGCAGCGCCAAGGCCGGCAACACCAGTGACGAGAGTTTCATTTTCATCATGCCGCAAGATCCCGAGGGCCGGAAAACCAAGAAGCCGCGCAGGAATACCTGCGCGGCTTCTCTGGAGCCTGAGCTTATCGTATTAGCGGTCGATCAGAAATCATCCGGCAGGTTGCCGACCAGCAGGCCGCGATTGGTGCCGTTGCCGCTGGCGCACTGCACGTTGTACTTGGTCGCATCGATGCCGGCGCCGTCGCGCGAGCCGACTTCGAGCGTCCACATTCCGTTGCTGCCGTTGTTCACGGTGCTCTTCTCACCGGTGAAGTACTCGCCAAACTCATTGACGTCATCGCCACCGGCTACGATCGCGCCGGTCGGCGTGCGCAACTGCATTTCAGTATTGTCGGCGTTGCCACCCACGATGCGGCAGGAAATGAAGTCCGGATGCTTCAGGAAGAAGCCGAACACCGCCTTGCCACCGGCAGGAATGGACAACAGGTTGTTCAAACCGTCTTTCGGCTGGTTGGTGGAATACAGGCTGGTGCCGTCATCGGGGTTGATCGTCTTGGCCACGCGGAAGTCGGCGTCGGACGAAGTGTTGTTCTGTACGGTGCAGAACGCCGAGAAGGAAGGATTGCCCACGGTCGCGATGTTCTGGCTGAATTCGGCGCGAACATTGGAATGATCGCCTTCAGCCGCGCCAGCGGCGGTGAAAACGTCCAGCAATCGAGTCGTGTCGTTGGCGCCGACCGCGATGGTCTGGGTGGTGCCCAGCTGCGTATTGGTCCCGTCGAACAAAGCCATGTCCACCGTTACCGCTTCGCCGATGGACGAAACGAAGCAATTGCTCTGGTAGGTCGGCGCCGCAGCCTGGCGGCGCAGGCCCAGTGTCACGCTGGCTCCGACGTCGTTGGCAAAATTGCCGATCGGAAAACCCTCGATCGAGAACCCGTTACCGGACGGTGCCTGAACACGCGTATAGGCCGAAATCGGCCGCACGGCTGCGTCGGTTTCCCAGATGCGCATGTTGCCGAAATTGGAGCCGGCCGCGAGCGGGCAAACCGTGCCGAAGTCGAACTCCGCCGTGGTGCCGGCAGGAATCGAGTGCACGCCGCAATCCACGAATCCGGCGCTCGCAGTGCCCGTCGCACCGTAGTAGTTGAACTGGACGTCGGTGGCGGCGCCGTTCGGGTTGTGCACGAAAATCGTGCTCTGGAACGAAGCCGTATTGACTACGACCGGGATGTGGAGAATGGATGCGAAGCCGTTCGGCGACTGGGCCGACGCTGCACCCGCGAAGGCCAGGCTGGCGGCCGCCAGCAGGCTGACCCTGGAAAGGACCTTGATCATTTGAAACTACTCCCCTGATTGTCCGCCCCCCGGCGGCAGTCAGGATGCTAGCAATTCGATTCAGATTCGAACCGGTAGGTTTGGACTAGCTTTTGGAGTAGCAGCTGCCCATTGGGCGCCGTTCAAAAATGCAGATGTGTGATGTGGTGCCCGGGGCGGGGGTCGAACCCGCATGGCCTTGCGGCCGGGGGATTTTAAGTCCCATGCGTATACCAGTTTCGCCACCCGGGCTTGCACGCATGGTGCCGCATTCACCGCGATTGCGCGATGGAGGCCAGGGTCGGGATCGAACCGGCGTACGCGGCTTTGCAGGCCGCTGCATGACCACTCTGCCACCTGGCCGGTGACGTGTACGGGGAAAGCTTAGCGCGACTGGCGCGCTTGGCAACCCCGGATAAAACAAAACCCCGGCAAACGCGGGGTTTCGGGCTTCTGGAGCGGGAGACGAGACTCGAACTCGCGACCCCGACCTTGGCAAGGTCGTGCTCTACCAACTGAGCTACTCCCGCAGAAGACGCGTATTTTTGGCGATTTGGCACCTTGCTGTCAACACCTGATCGCCAATTGGCGTTCAGTCATCCACGTTTTCGCATCGACGGCCATGCCGCACGCAGGTAATCCCAACCCGACCAAAGCGTCAATGCCGCGGCAAACCCCAGCAGCCACTCGCCAATCAGGAATATCGGCAGCCCCAGCAAGGGCTCGCGAAAAATCAACAGGCTGATGGCCGTCATCTGCACGATGGTCTTGAGCTTGCCCAGGCCGGCCACCTTCACCAATCCGTGGTCGCCCATCTGCGCCATCCACTCGCGCAGCGCTGAAATGGTTATTTCGCGGCCGACGATTACCGCCGACAACAGTGCAATCGGCACCGTGTGGTGCCACTGCACGATCAGGAAGAGCGCGACGGTTACCGCAAGCTTGTCGGCGACGGGGTCGAGGAAGGCGCCGAAGGCCGAATACATCTGGTAGCGGCGGGCGATCCAGCCATCCAGGATGTCGGTGAGCGCGCCCAGCACGAACACGGCGCAGGCAAGCACGTTGCTCCAGGGATTGGCCCAGTAGAAGCAGAACACCAGCACCGGAACGAGCACGATGCGAAACAGCGTCAGCATCGTGGGGATCGTCAGGGTCACGGGCTCTCCGGGGCCGGGCTGGCAGGGCTTTCCAGTCCGTGTAGTGAAGCATAGATGCGGGCCGCCAGGGCAGCGCTGACACCTTCCACGCGCGAAATCTCCTCTGCCCCCGCTTCCTTGAGGCCTGCGAGCCCGCCGAAGTGCTTGAGCAGGCTCGCTCGCCGACGCGGACCGATGCCGGCGATATCTTCCAGGCGACTGGTCTCGCGGGTCTTCTGCCGGCGGCCGCGATGGCCGGTGATGGCGAAGCGATGCGCCTCGTCACGCACTTGCTGGATCAGCTGCAATCCAGGCGATTCGACACCGGGTCGAATCTCCCGGCCATCAGGAAAGACCAGCGCTTCGTGCCCCGGGCGACGTTCCTCACCCTTCGCCACGCCGATCATGGTCACACCGGCCAACCCGAACTCGCCAATCACGTCCTGGGCCTGCGCAAGCTGCCCTGCGCCACCGTCGATCAGCAGCAGGTCCGGAAGCACGCCATCCTCGATGGCGCGTCGGAAGCGTCGTTCGAGCGCCTGGCGCATGGCGGCGTAGTCGTCGCCCGGCGTGATGCCGGCGATATTGAAACGCCGGTATTGCGAGCGCACGGGGCCCTGCGCATCGAACACGACGCAGGACGCCACGGTGGCCTCGCCCATGGTATGGCTGATGTCGAAGCACTCGATGCGTTGCGGCGGCGCCGGCAACCCCAGCAGCTCTTGCAAGGACAGCAGGCGGCGATTCTGGGTCGCACTGCTGCTGGCCTGCGACTGCAGGGCGTGCTCGGCATTGCTTCGCGCCAGTTCCAGGTAACGCGCGCGCTCCCCGCGTACGCTGGGCTTGATCTCGACGCGCCGGCCTGCCTGTTCCGAAAACACCTTTTCGAACAAGTCGATGTCGGGGATGTCGTGGCTGAGCACGATTTCACGCGGCGGCCTTTTTTCCAGGTAGTACTGGCCGACGAAGGCCGCCAGCACCTCCTCCGCCGATTCCGCCCCATTGAGCTTGGGAAAGAACGGTCGCGTGCCCTGGTTCATGCCATCGCGGAACGAAAGCAACAACACGCAGGCCAGCGATGGCGTGAAAGCGCAGGCGAGCACGTCCATCTCGACCTGTTCGCCCTCGACATACTGTCGGGCCTGCACTTTGCGGATACCTGCGATCGCGTCGCGCAACAGCGCCGCCTGCTCGAATTCCAGACGCCCGCTGGCCGCATCCATGGACTTGGTCAGCTCATCCACCAACTCGCTGCTGCGCCCTTCCAGGAACAGCGCCGCGCGGCCCACGCTGGCGTCGTAGTCGCGGGTCGCTACCAGCCCGACACAGGGTGCGCTGCAGCGACCGATCTGGTGCTGCAGGCATGGCCGGCTTCGATTGCGGAAGACGCTGTCCTCGCAGGTACGCAGCTTGAAGATCTTCTGCATGAGGTCCATCGTCTCGCGCACTGCACCGGAGCCAGGGTACGGGCCGAAATACCGGCCTGGGGTTGCGCGGGGGCCTCGGTGGTAGGCGATGCGCGGCCAGGTTTCATCGGTCAGCAGGATGTACGGGTAGCTCTTGTCGTCACGCAGCAGCACGTTGTAGCGCGGGCGCAGCGTCTTGATCAGCTGGTTCTCCAGGATCAGGGCTTCGCTGGCGGTGCGGGTGACGGTGATCTCGACCCGGGCGATCTGCGCAACCATCAATGCTATCCGCCGCGACGGCTGGTCGGCACGGAAGTAGTTGGCGACCCGCTTCTTCAGCGAGGCCGCCTTGCCGACGTACAGCACGCTGCCGTCGCCGGCGATCATCCGATACACACCCGGCGCGGTGGTGAGTTCGCGGACGAATTCCTTGCCGTCGAAGGGAGGACGAGCAGGTTCCGACTCGATGGGCGTCTTCGGGCTCATGGGTTCGATAGCGAGGAAATCCGGTGGCGGAGCCCATTCAGGAATTCGCCGACTTGGCAGCGCCTTCGGCCTGTAATGGGCCGCGAGGGCTCCGTGCATATTACCATTGCGCACAAGGGCTCCAATGCCCGTGACGACAGGTCAGTCCCTCCCGTGTACGCCGCGAAGCTTGCCGATGTCTACGATGCAATCCACTCGGGAAAGGATTACGCCCGCGAATCGGGCTATTTACTCGACGTCGTGAGGCGGCATCACCCGGCCGCGCGCACCTTGCTCGAAACGGCCTGCGGCACGGGCAGGTTCCTGGAGGCGCTCCAGGTGGAAATGGAGGTCACGGGCCTGGACCTCAGTCCGGGGATGCTCGCGCGTGCGGCCGAGCGGATGCCTGGCGCGGCCCTGCATGTCGGTGACATGGCCGAATTTTCGCTGGGCAAGACTTTCGACGTCGTCTGTTGCCTGTTTCGTTCGATCGCCTACCTCAAGACGAGCGACCGGCTGGCGGACGCCATCGGCACCATGGCACGGCATCTGGCTCCTGGCGGCATCGTCGTCATCGAGCCCTTTTTCACCCCGGAGAATTTCTGGGTAGGCCGGCTCACCTGCAACCACCACCGTGATGAATCGATGGACATCACCTGGATGTATGCCAGCGAAAGACCATCCAGCCGGCTGGGCCGATATCCCATCCATTTCCTGGTCGGCAGCGATGCAGGGGTCGATCATTTTGTCGAGGACCACGAGCTCGGCCTGTTCACGCCGCATGATTTCCAGGCCGCCTTCGATCGGGCTGGCTTGAGTCTCGTCTACGATCCAGTCGGTCCCACCGGCATCGGCCTCTACATCGGCAAGCGCAGTTCGCGAGAGTGAGTGGGATACCATGGCAACCTCGCCTCCACGCAAGCCAACGATGACCGAACGCCCCGATGACGTCATCGTCGCCCATTACGACCAGGCACTGAGCCAGTTCGGCGATACGGCTCGCGGCGCGTTATGGCCGAACGAACAGGACCGGCAAACCCGATTCGACGTGATGCTCGACGTCCTTGCCGGCCATGTGGGCGAACCACTGGTTCTTTGCGACCTGGGCTGCGGCACCGGCGAGTTGCTGGCACGCATCCGGCAGCGCGGCATTTCAAACCTGACTTACATCGGCGTGGATCGTTCGGAAGCGGCCCTCGATTACGCAAGGACGAAGTTTCCCGGCACGCGCTTCCTGCGCTTGGACGTGAATGCGCTCGATGCCGACCTCTCGCAAATCGACTGCGACTACCTGGTTGCAAACGGATTGTTCACCGTACGCCACGTGCTCGACGAACAACAGATGGCCGCCTTCGTCGATTCGACAATCCGTCGCGTGTGGCCACATGTGCGCGCAGGAATTGCGTTCAACCTCATGTCGGGCGTGGTGGACTGGCGTCGCGACGACCTGTTCCACGCGTCCATGGACGACATGGCCAGACTCCTGCATGAACTGGCCGGGCGCCGGGTGCGCATGCGCGCCGATTACGGCCTGTATGAGTTCACCTGCTATGCCTACAAGCCCATCGAGCCGCCCGCCACTGACGTTCGTTTCGATGCACCGGTGCGGGTATTGCGGCCCAGCCTGCCCACGGCCGACCGACTGCTGCCCTACCTGAGGCGGATCGACGGGGCGCGCATCTACTCGAACTTCGGTCCTTTGGTGCTCGAATTCGAATCTCGTGTCTGCACGTTGCTTGGGCTTCCAACCGGCGCAGTCGTGTCCGCCAGCACCGGCACGGCCGGGCTGGTAGGCGCCATCCTGGCGACGGCGGGACGCGCCACGACCACGCGCACGTTCGCCCTGATGCCGGCCTATACCTTTGTCGCGACGGCCGTGGCGGCCCGGGAGTGTGGCTACGAACCCTATCTGGCGGACGTGGACGCCGAGACCTGGATGCTGGACCCGGATCGCCTGATGGATCATCCGTCGCTTGACCGCGTGGGCGTCGTCATCCCTGTCGCTGCGTTCGGAAAGAAGCTGGACCAAGCCGCCTGGCTGCGCTTTCGTGAGAAGACCGGCATCGCTGTCGTCATCGATGCGGCCGCGGGATTTGAATCCGTAAGCGAGAATCCACTGGCCTGCCTCGGGCCCATTCCCGTGGTCCTGAGCTTCCACGCAACCAAGAGCTTCGCGACTGGCGAAGGCGGCTGCGTGGCCAGCACGGACATTGAGCTGGTGGCGCGAGCCTGCCAATGCCTCAATTACGGTTTCCGCTACTCACGCGACAGCCAGTCGGCGAGCATCAACGGCAAGATGAGCGAGTACCACGCCGCCGTCGGCCTGGCCGAATTCGATCAATGGGATGCAAAGCGCGATGCGTTTCAAAGCGTCGTGGACAACTACCTGAAGCGTGCTGCCGAGGCCGGAATCGGCACTCGACTGAAAACAGCGCCTGGCATTTCCTCGAGTTACATCCTCTTCCAATGCGATTCCATCGGACATGCCGAGCGCGTGCAGGCGGAATTGGCGGCAGACCATATCGAGTACCGGCTCTGGTACGGGATGGGCTTGCATCGGCAGACTCATTTCAGCGCGCTCCCGCGTGATCCCCTGCCCGTCACCGGGCAGCTCACTCCTTGCGTGATCGGTTTGCCCATGGCAACCGACCTGGACGACGCCTCCATTGAGCGCATCGTGCGCGCGGTGGTGGCCGGAAGTCGGCAATGACCATGGGCGGTCCCGGACACGGCGCAGGTACCGATCGCGCCGACGACGTGATCCTCGCCCATGGCGACAAGGCGCTGCAGCTGCTCGGAGACACTCCCGGGGGTGCCCACTGGCCGAACCAGGCCGATCGGCTTCGCCGCTTCGAAGTAATGCTGGACTTGCTTCCCGACCGCCTCCAACCCGTCGTACTCTGCGACCTGGGCTGCGGGACCGGTGAATTGCTCGCCCATATCCGGGCGCTTGGCTTGCACAACGTAAGCTATGTGGGCGTGGACCGCTCGGCCCTTGCCCTTGAGCACGCCGCACGCAAGTTTCCAGACGCCCGCTTCGTCCACCTCGACGTGAATGCAGGCGACGCGGACCTGAGGGCGATCGAGTGCGATTACCTGGTGGCCAACGGATTGTTCACGGCCAAGTGGGAGCTGTCGCACGAACAGATGCGTGGATTCATGGAGCAGACCCTGGCAAGGGTGTGGCCGATGGCAAGGCGTGGCATGGCCTTCAACGTGATGTCCAAGGTGGTGGACTGGGAACGCGAGGATCTCTTCCACCTGGGCATGGATGAACTTGCGGCCTTCCTGCATCGGCTCGCCGGCCGCCGCCTGACCTTTCGCGCCGACTACGGATTGTACGAATACACCGCGTACGTGCTCAAGGATCCGGGCCCGCCGACGCCGGCAGAATCCAGCGCGCGCGATGAACTGACCGACCTGGTGCCTGCGGCCCTGCTGCAACAGGCCAGGCACAACCACGTCTATCAACAACAGTTCGTCAAGCAACTATTGCTGGACAAGCTTTCCGTGCCGGCGGCGTTCGATCGCTATACGCGCGCGCTCGACCTTCCGCACGCGCGCGCGCTGGTCACGAAGCAGCTGACGCCCCTGCGCGACGCCGTGCGTTCGCATGGCATCCACTTCAGGGAGCTGGCACGAGCCGGAGATGCGTTCGAAGTCCCACCGCCGCGTGTCATCGGACCTGGAAACCATCGCACGCTCCTGGGCCGCACCCGTTCCGAATTCATCGGCTGCCTGCCCGATGCGCGCGTGCGCAGCCGGTCTTCCGTCATCGAGCTCGATGAAATCATCGCGCTCGATTACGAAGCGGGCGAACTTTCCAGCATCGACGATCGACTGAATCTGGATCCCGCGATTTTCCAGGTCGATGGCGAGACGGCGTTGATGCTTCCAGCCGGCGGCAACGAATTGGCGCTGGATGAAGTGTTTTCCCTGGTTGGCACGCACACTTGGGCGTTCGGCCACTGGCTTTGGGAGTACCTGCCCCGCTACGTCGCTGCGACGATGGCTGCCGACCTGCCAGCGATACCCGTACTGATCGACCAGGGCATGCCGGCGCAGCATCGCCAGGCGTTGGCAGCCTTGTTGCCGCCCGGTGCGAGCATCATCGAGTTGCCACCAGCGGGTCGTGCCCGCGTCGCTCGGCTCTGGTGCGCGCCGACACCGATGTACATGCCCCTGTTCGAGCACATGAACGAGCGCTTCCGGTGGGACCTGCTCGCCGCTGAACCGAGGCGATTTGCACGGGTCGTCGCTGAAATGAACCGTCGCCTGGGCCGGGAGGATGGCGCGCCCGGTGTTCGACGCATCTACCTCGCCCGGCGAGAAAACCGGCATCGAAAGCTGGTCAATCACGCGCAGATCGAGGCACTCGCGACCCGTCACGGATTCGATGTGGTGTATCCGGAAGACATGGACTTCGCCGGGCAGGTTCGAATGGCACGCGACGCCGAGTGGATCGTCGGACCGGAGGGTTCGGCAATGTTCCTCGCATTCTTCGCGGCCGCCGGAACGCGATTGTGCATCCTCAATCACCCCTACACCTTGGGGCTGCCCGTGTTGACTGGCCTGCTTGAGGAAATCGGCATCGACGTCACCGTAATGACCGGCCCAGCGGCATCGAGCAATGCTGAACTTCCGCATTTCATAGACTACCGGATCGACCCGGAAGGGTTCGAAGCGTTCCTCCTGGCAGTGCTTGCACGGTGAGGGTCGCGGCGCATCTTGGCGTCAAGGACGAGGCCAGCCTGCTGGCACGGGCAATCGACCATCTCTATTCGATCGGCGTGGACCAGGTCATCGCTACGGACATGGGCTCGACCGATGGTTCGCTGGAAATCTTGCGGCGATACCGCGACAAAGGGCCGCTGCAACTGGTGGAACTCGACGACCGCGCGCCAGACATGCTGCACGAATGGTCGCCTCGCGTTACTGCCCTGGTGAAGGCGGCCAACGTCGACTGGGCTATTTTTCTGGACGCCGACGAGTTCCCGTTGCCAGCGACGGGATCGATCAAGGATTGCCGTGCGCTGGCTACTGCGGACGTACTGTTGATCGATCGTTTCAACGTGCCGCTGTCACCAGCAGGAATTTTGTTTCCCGACGCCGTGGGACCTGGTGCCCATGCCAACATCTCGCTCATCGTCGAGCCGATCGCGGATTTCCATGATCACCTGCTGGCAAACCCGGACACGCCGTGGATTCGCGGGGTGCCAATGCCGAAGGCATTGGCGAGGCCCGGCGCCATGGCAAGCGTGACTGTCGGCGGACATGACGTCGTTGCCATGGAGGGAGTGTCCCTGCGCAAGGTTCGCCCCGCCGACCTCGTGATCGCCCACCTTCCATTCACCGACAGGTCGCGCTTCGTATCCAAGGTCGAAAACGTGACATCCACCATTCGCGCCAACCCGAGCTTCTTCCAGGGTCGAATCGCCTGGCACTGGCGCCGATGGCTGGATCAACACCGCGATGGGACGATCGATGCCGAATTCGATCGCCAGGCGTTTTCGCCAGGGGCGCTGGAGGACTTGAGGGCGCAAGGCGTCATCATCGATGCCGCATCATGGTTTGCCCGGCAAGCAGGCGTGGACCGTCCCGCATGAGCACGCATTCGAGCCCGACCGCACACGCGCATCGGGTGGCGATAATGCAGCCCTATTTCTTTCCACATGGTGGATATTTCCGCCTGTTCTCCCAGGTTGATGAATTCGTCTTGCTCGACTGCGTGCAATTCCCCCGCACGGGTCGCGTCCACCGAAGCGAAGTGGCGAGACGCGGTCGGCCATCGGACTGGCTGACTTTGCCGCTGGCCAGGCAGCCGCGCGAAACGATCATTGCCGATCTCGCCTTTGCCGATGGCGCGCGCCGGGAATTCGACGACCGTCTTGCCGCCCAGCCCTGGATTCGCACGGCGCGGGGTCCCGCAGCGGACCAACTACGTGAGTACTTGCACGGCCCGATGGACTCGGTCGTGGACTTCCTGCAACGCGGACTTGAACTCGTGCTGGCGCAACTGGGCCTGCACACGCCCATCAGCCGAAGTTCGGCCCTCGACCTGCCGCCCGAACTGCGTGCGCAAGATCGTATCCTCGCGATAGCAGGTGCACGCGGGGCCCGTTCCTATTTGAACGCGCCCGGCGGACGGGCCTTGTACGACCCGGCTGCTTTCGAAGCCGCGGGAATTCAACTTCGATTCCTGGAAGACTATCGAGGCGAATTCACGCATCTCCTGCCCGCGCTGATGCAGCGTGAACCCATGGACATCGCACGCGACATACTCGATCTGTCTGCTCCCGCGCCGCTCGTTGGTCCGCTGCAATGACCGAGGCGGAGCTCATTGCCCTGCACGAGGCGGAAATTCCGATTTGGGGGCACTTGCCGGCTGCCATGCGCTTCAAGCAGGCGGCGGTCCGGATGCTTGGGGTCGGCGCCGCGTTCGATCTGGTGCGCGGGCACGTGTCGGTTCCGTCGCTCGACCGCCTGCAGCCGCGACCCATCGTCAGCCTCCGGGAAGCCGCGCTGGATCGAGCCCTTTTTTTCAACGAGTTGTGGCAAGGCGGCAATCAATTCGAGCGCGCGGAACTGCGCGTCATCGGAAATGGCAACCATGGCCCCCTGCCGGGATGGGATCGTTCGGCCTTCCTTGCCTGCCTGCCCAACGCGACCGTGCGCTCGCGCTCGGCGCTGGTGTTTTCCGGCACTGATGCGTTGATGGATTTCGAGGGTGACGAATATTCCCGCGTCACGGACATCCCGCAGTTCGACCCGAGCATCCTGCACCGCGACGGCGATGTTGCTTGGACGATGGAATCGAACGCACCTGCGCTGGAAATCGACGAGGCCTTCGTGCTGTTCGGACGCAACGCGGTGGACTTCGGCCACTGGATCACCGAGTACCTGCCACGCTACGTACTGGCGCGCATGGCGGGCCTGCCCGACCAAGTTCCGGTCCTGATCGACCCGGGAGTGCCTGCGACCGTGCGCGACGCGCTTGCCAGCTACCTGCCCGAAGCAAGCCGGCTCGTGATTGCGCCGCACTTGGCCGAAGTTCGCGTGGGACGGCTTTGGTGCGCGTCAAATCCGATCTTCTCGGCGTTCTATCCGTCAGATTGGCCGCTTGAGCTCTGGTCGCACCTGGGCAGCGCGCCCGCACCATTGGCCCGCATCATTCGGGAGTGGCTGCGCATCGCCGGACCGGGATTGCTCGAACCAACGGGTGACGATCGGATTTTCCTAGCGCGAAAACCGGCGACTCGGAACAAGCGCCTGCTCAACCATGTCGAGATCGAAGCGCTGGCAATCGAGCGCGGATTCCGCATCGTCTATCCGGAAGACCTGAGCCTGCACGAGCAGATGCGGCTGGTGGCGAATTCACGACACATCATTGCGCCGGAAGGATCCAACGGGCTTCTTTCGTGGTTTGCGCAGCCCGGTTGCAAGGTCTGCCTGCTAAGCCCGCCGTACACGTTGCCGCTGGTTGACCTCAATGCCATCTTGCTCGAGCTCGGAATCAGCCTGACGGTATTGACCGGCCCGGACCTGCCAACGGCCTCGGAAGACTACTGCGGCTTCTGGAATGACTACCGTATCTCACCGAAGGTGTTCTCGGAGTTCCTCGACGGCTGGCTCTAGGGACGACCCGGACGACGCCATGGAGGGAAATATCCCGTCTCGTCCGCCGTTACGCCCACGGCTGCGCACGCCAAGACGAATCGATCTCGATCGAAGACCTGCTTCAGCGCCAAGGTGGGAGAGCGCGCCGCACCCAGTCGGTCCTTGAAGTCCGACAGGCCATCGCCGGGTGAAATTCCGCCACCCAGGTTCAATACCTGCACGCCCAGCTCTCGCAAGCGCAGCATGCCCAGCCAATACAGGCCACGGGAATGTCGACGACCGGCCGGCGTTGCGGCGTTGAGGAAACTGTCGGCCGTCGTGCCGGCGTGCAGGAAAAGCGTGACCGCCTCGATCTCGCCCTGCGCGTTGCGCGCCCCGACCATCAGGCTGCCGGGAGCCGATGCAATCAGCGCAAGCGGCGAGTCGCCGTAGTGATAAATGGATGCAATTGCCTGGCGTTCGAGAAACTCGGCGTAGATGCGATTGAAATGCCCCAGCAGGACCCGCTGGTCCCATTCCACGTGCGCTTCCTCGCGCAACCATTTGCGAAGCAGTTGGCGATGCTTGGACGACATGCCCGCCAGAAGCGTGTCGGGATCCGGTCGCAGGTCCCAGCACCAGCAGTCCTGCGCAGGCTGCAGGAAGTCCGAAAGTTCAGGAATCAATTTCCGCCATCGTTCGGGTGACAGAAATGGCGAAAGTTGCACGTATGCGGAAATGGCGCCGCGGCGCAGCCAGTCACGCGTCCACGCTTCGCCAAGCCCGGGCACGTCGCCCTCGATCGAGAAACCGGCGAATCCCAAGGGCGTGGCGATGTCGAAGCCGCCGGGTGCTTCACGCAGGGAAACGATGCAGGCCGCGCGGCCCGATTCGCCCGCGTAAGACCACAGGGAAGTTGTCAGCCCGGTGACCGCCGTGGCCGCCAGTGCATATTCCGGACGATGGCCGAAATCATGTGGCAGGCCTTCGATCGCGCTCAGCCAGACTCCGGCATCCGATGCCGGAATGAGCCGGCAACGGCCCTCGTCGAGGTGGGTCATGAAGCCGACGATTCGTCGTGCCAGCGCCGTTCCGCGCGCTGCAGGTCAGCCTCGGTGTCCACGCCCGGCGGAAACGGCACAGGCGTCAATCCGACGGCGATCCCGTATCCGGCTTCCAGCACGCGCAACTGTTCCAGTGCTTCCGCAAGCTCGAGCTTACCCGGCGGCATCTTCGAAAAAACGTCGAGGAAACCCGCGCGATAGGCGTAGATGCCGATGTGGCGCAGGCTGCCCGCAGGCGGGGCGCTGGTCCGATCGAAAGCGAAACGATCACGCTGCCAGGGAATCGGCGCACGCGAAAAATACAGCGCGTTGCCGTTGCAATCGCGCACCAGCTTCACCGCGTTGGGGTCGAACAGCGTGTCGCAATCGAGGATGGGCGCCGCCAGCGTTGCCATCGGGGCGTCGGATTCGGCGAGCGTCTTCGCGACGGCCAGGATTCCTTCGGCTGGCGCAAAAGGTTCGTCGCCCTGAAGGTTGACGACGATCTGCTGATCCGGCCAAGCCAGCTGCGTCGCGCATTCCGCCAGCCGGTCCGTGCCCGACGGATGGTCCGCGCGCGTCATGCAGACCGTGACCGGGTAATTCGCAACCGCCTGTGCAACGCGCTCATCGTCAGTCGCGACGACCACTTGCCTGGCGCCAGCATCCAGCGCACGCCGCGCCACGTGCACGACCATCGGCTCTCCGCCGATCAGCCGCAGCGGCTTGCCTGGAAGCCGGCTCGCAGCAAAGCGCGCTGGAATGGCTACGATGAAATCAATGTTGGGCATGTCTGACCGCCAGCCTGGCCTCGACGGCCTCGAAAAAACCCTCGGTGAACCGGGCATCCACCGGCACTGCCCAGGCATTGGGCAAACCGAGGTTCCGGCACTTTACCGCGTCCTTCTCGGTCATCAACACCGGACCTTGCATGCCGGCGAAGTCAGCTACGACAAAGGCGTGGTGGTCTTCGAAGGCATGTCGCCTGGTTTCAAGCCCGAGTGCTTCCAGCGCGTCGAAGAATCGGTTCGGGTTGCCGATGGCTGCGACGGCATGCACGGGGCCTGGAAGGAATTCGTGAAGTGCCCGACGGACCGGTGCTCCAACCGAAGCGACGGTGGCATCGTTGCCGTCGATGGCTACTGCATCCGACAGCTGCAAACGCATTGACCAGGCACTGGTTCCGACGCCCTGCCCGTTCACCACCTGGAAATCGCAGGGCCTCGGCGCTTCGCGCAACGGGCCGGCCGGAATCAGCAATCCGTTTCCGTAGAGCCGGTCGGCATCGACCACTTCTATCTCCACGTCACGGGGAAGGCGACGATGTTGCAGGCCATCGTCGGCAATCAGGATGTCGCAACCTGTGGCAATGGCTGCATGGGCTGCGGCGAGGCGGTCGGCATCGACCAGCACCGGAAGACCGGTTCGTTCGAACATGAGGCGCGGCTCATCCCCGCACTCGGCCACCGTCGTCGTGGCGACGACACGTACCGGCTGCCTGGACTGGCGTCCATGGCCCCGGCTGATAATGCCCGGGCTGCGTCCCCGGGCCTGGAAGTATTGCGCGAGCGCGATGGTCAGGGGCGTCTTGCCCGTGCCGCCGGCGGTGAAATTTCCCACGACGATGACCGGGACCGGAAGCGGCAAGGGCCGGTCTGCACGCGAGCGTCGCGACGTCATGACGCGATGGATGCCCGCAAGTGCCCGCAGCCCCAGCCCCGGCTCGACCCCGCCATACCAGCGTTGCGCCAGCCAGCGCTCGATGGTGGCCTTCACCCGCGCTCCGCCTCCTCGCGGAACTGCATCCTGTGCAGGTGTGAATACAGGCCGCCCTGTGCCAGCAATTGGGCGTGGGTGCCCTGCTCCACCAGGCGACCCTGGTCGAGCACCAGCACCTGGTCGGCGTGTTCGATGGTGGACAGCCGATGGGCGATGACCAGTGTGGTGCGATCGGGAATGAGGTGGTTCAGCGCGTCCTGCACCAGGCGTTCGGACTCGTTGTCGAGTGCGGCGGTCGCTTCGTCCAGGATCAGGATCGGGGCGTTCTTGAGCATGGCGCGCGCGATCGCGATGCGTTGCCGCTGGCCGCCCGACAGCAAGGCGCCGTTCTCGCCGATGGGCGTCGCCATCGCCTGCGGAAGCCGCGTGATGAATTCGCTGGCATTGGCGGCATCGGCCACTCGCTGGATCGCAGCTTCGTCAGAACGATTCTGGCCGTATGAAATATTGTCGGCAATGGAGCCGTCGAACAGCATTACCTGCTGCCCGACCAGCGCGATTTGGCGCCGCAGGTCTTCCAGCCGGTAATCGGAGATCGGCCTGCCATCAAGCAGCACCTGGCCTGCGCTCGGCTCATAGAACCTCGGCAGCAGGCGGATCAGCGTGGACTTGCCGCTGCCCGAACGCCCGACGATGGCGGTGACGGTGCCTGGTGACGCGCGGAAGCTGATGTCCTGCAATGCAGGCGTGACCTGACTGTCGTACTGCACGCCCACACTGACGAATTCGATCTCGCCGCGCGCGCGCTGCAGGGGCGTGCTGCCAGTGTCGGCTTCGTCAGGCTCGTCGAGCACGGCGAAGAGGCGCTCCGATGCCGCGATACCCTTCTGGACGGCGCTCTGGATATTGGTGATGCGCTTGAGTGATGGGATCAGCGCCATCATCGCCATCATCACGGAAACGAAGCTACCCGCGTTCATGCGGCCGGCCATCGCTTCGTTACCGGCGACGATCAGGATTACCGCCAATGCGGCGGCCGCCATCACCTGCACCAAAGACGATGCGCTGGCGCGCGTGGTCTCGACCTTGAGGTTAAGGCGAAGGTTGCGCTCCGCGAGGTTGCGATAACGATCGATCTCGAGTTGCTGCGCGCCGTATATCTTCACTTCCTGCTGGGCCGAAAGGACTTCCTCCGCTGCCTGCGCCATGCCGGCCACGCCGGTCTGTATGCCGCGATTGATCCGCCGGTAGCGTGCGCCGACGTAGGCGGAGATGACTGCGATAAGGGGCGCGATCACCAGCATCGCCAGGGTCACGCGTACGCTCTGGTAGAACATCACGCCCAGCAAGGCGATGATGGTGAGGGTGTCGGTCACCATCACCTTCAGGGCTTCGCTGGTGGCCTGGGTCACCTGCTCGGTATCGTAATTCAGGCGGGACACCATCGCAGCCACGGGCTCGCGGTCAAAGCGCGAACTGGGAAGGCGCAGGAACTTCGAAAGCACCGCACTGCGCAAATCACGCACCACGCTTCGGCCGGCACGCGCCATGCCGTAGTCGGTGACGAAGGTCGCGATGCCGCGCATCAGGAACAGGCCCACGATCATCAGCGGCAAGGTCCAGCGCACGCCCGGGTCGCGGGCGACGAAGGTCTCGTTGACCATCGGCTCCATCAGCTTGGCGAACAAGCCTGCCGAACTCGCCTCGACCACCATGCCCAGGAAAGCGGCCGCGAGGAACAGCCGGTACGGCTTGGCATATCCCAGCAGCCGCCGGTAGGTCTGCCAGGCGGTCGGCGGCAGCAGGCTCACGGTTTGCGCTGCTCAGGCGTGGTGGCGATGGACAACTTCTTGAAACCAAGCTGGCCCAGGGCGTCCATTGCAGTAACCACCGCCTGGTGCGGCGTGCGGCCATCGGCGCGCAGGATCACGGGCTGCCCGCGGTCATCGCCGGCCGCCCTCACAATCGCTTCCTTGAGGGAGATGACGTCCGTCTTGGCCACTTCGTTGTTGCCGACGAAAAACTTGCCTTCCATGTCCACCAGCACGATCAGCGGCGTGCCCTCATCCGGCACGACACCGGCCTGGGCTTGCGGCAACTGCAGTTTCAGTGCGGCGCGCTGGTTGAAGCTGGTGGTCAGTACGAGGAACAGGATCAGGCAGAACAGCACGTCGATCAGCGAGATCAGGTTGATTTCCGGCTCGTCGGCGGCAGCTGGATTTCCCAGTTTCACGCATCGCTCCGTCGGCGCGCTGGTTTGGCGGCAGGAAGGATGCCCTCGTCAATGGTGTCGAGCAGCGCGATGGCCGACTTTTCCATTTCGATCACGTACTCGGCGATGCGACCGCGGAAGTAGCGGTGGAACATCACCGCCGGAATCGCCACGCAGAGTCCACCCGCCGTGCTGATCAGGGCCTGGCCGATGCCACCAGCCAGCTGGTTAACGTCGCCTACGCCGGTGGTGAGGATCTTGAGGAACATCTGGATCATGCCGAACACGGTGCCAAGCAATCCTAGCAAGGGCGACACGCTGGCGATGGTGCCAAGCGTATTGAGGAAGCGCTCCATGTGGTGTGCCACGTGGCGCCCGACGTCTTCGACCCGTTCCTTGATCAATTCCCTGGGACGGAAACGAACGTCCAGGGCCGCGGCGAGCACTTCACCCAAGGGGGAATTCCGGCGCAGGACGTCGATGTGCTGGGGGTCGAGCTGGCGACCGCGAGCCCATTCCCGAACTTCGGCACCCAACCCGGGCGGCAATACCTCTTTGCTGCGCAAGCTCCAGAACCGCTCGATGATGATGGCCAGGGCCAGCACCGCGAGCAGCAGGATCGGCACCATTACCAGGCCACCCGCCTTGATCAGTTCCAGCACGCCTCACCTGTCGCTTGATTGATTGCCGATAGCATAGCCTGAGCCGGGGTTGGCGGGTTCCCGCCAGTAGCGCGGCCGGTCTCCCCTTCGTTCCGAAATCAGCTGCGCTCCCGACGCGTCCAGCCTGAACGCGATGGCGCCGGCGCTGGCGGTATTGAGGACGATCGAGCCCGTCCGGGAATATCGATCCAGTACCTCGGCACGCGGCAGGCCGAAACGATTTTCCGCGCCGGCGCTGACCACGGCCCATCGCGGCGCAACCTGGTGGATGAATGGCGTGCTGGAAGACGTCAGGCTGCCGTGATGCGGGACCAGCAGCAAATCGGCCTGCAGCTCGCCCGGATGCATGTTCAGCAGGCGCTGCTCCACCTGTCTTCCGATATCGCCGGGCAACAAGGCGACCCTTCCGCCCGCTTCGATTCGCAGGACGCAGGAACTGTCGTTGCGCAAGTACGGGAACAGCGGTGGCGGGTGCAGAACCCTGAAATTGACGCCGTCCCATCGCCATGCCTGGGTCGACTGGCACAAGCCCATGCCGGGCCGGGCCCAGCCCTCGACGCCCAGCACTCGAACGCCAGGGTAGGCGCGGACCACCGCCTGCATGCCACCACTATGGTCGTTGTCGCCATGACTGATCAGCAGCGTATCGAGGTGCGACACGCCCAGCGCACGCAGGGTCGGAACCACTGCGGCCTCACCCATGTCCAGGCCGCGCGGACTCGCCGCCGCTGCGTCGAACAGCAAATTGTGCGACGCCGTTTGCACCAATACCGACAAACCCTGTCCCACGTCGATGACCCGGATCTCCACCTGGCCGGGGGCAGGAGGATTCAGGTCCGGCCACAACATCGGCAGGAACAAGACGCAGGCCAGCGCGCGACCTGGCGTGCCGCGGGGCAGCAGTAGCCAGAAGGCGGCCAGGCACGCGAGCGCGAAAGCGACGAATCCAGTTTCCGCCAGCCACATCATCGAGCCGGGCCAGTCGGCCATCGCCTCGAGTGCGCTCCAGAGCCAATCCATTACCCGGGCAGACGCGTGCCAGCAAAAGGCTGCAGCGGTCGCGGAAACTGTCGACAGCAAAAGGCCCAGCAATGCCAGCGGCACCACGCACAGGCTGATCACGGGCACACCGACCAGGTTAGCCACGGGACCAGGAATGGATGCCTGCCCAAAAAACCAGATCGTGAGCGGCAGCAAGCCGAGCACCGCCACGCCCTGTGCCTGGAGGAAACTGCGGACATGCCCGGTGCCGCGCGATTGCGGCAGGCACCAGATCAGCCAGCCGACACCCGCAAAGCTCAGCCAGAAGCCCGGCGCGAGCACGCTGAGGGGATCGAACAGCAGCACGGCGACCAGGGCGAGCGCGTACGACTCTCGTCCCGATTGCGGTCGTCGCAACAGGCGCGCCGAAAGCACGACGGCAATCATCAGCCAGGTGCGGACGGTTGGCAGCGCGAAGCCCGCCAGCGCGGTATATGCGAAGGCTGAAAACATCGCCGCCAACGCAACCGCCTGCGGCCTTGGCAGGCGCCTGCCCCACCCTGGGAACAGTCGAAACAACGCGGACATGAGCAGTGCTCCAAGGCCGCCAACCATGCCGACGTGGAATCCCGAGATTGCGATCTGGTGCGTCAAACCCGTCGCGCGCAGCACCTCCCAATCGCCGGGCTGGATGTTGCGGGTATCGCCAACGGCGAGTGCCTGCACGAAGCGACCATTGCCTTCGGGCAAGGCCTGCGCAATACGCGCGGAGATCTGGTCGCGCAATCGGTCGACGCCGCGGCCCGGATGCAGTTGCCGTGCGAGTCCTGGCTCGCGTACGTAACCCGTGGCTGCGATGCGCATGGCGAGTGCGCTGCGTTCAAAGTCGCGACCGCCAGGATTCAGGACGCCCATGGGCCGCTTGAGTCGCACCCTGAATTGCCAACGGCTGCCCGGTTCGATTTTCGGCACGACCTGTCCGTACCAACCGAGTCGCACCCGTTCGCCGACCGGCGCGCCGACACTCCCCTTCTCGATCCGGAAATCGAAACGGATCGACTCGTCCTCGCGCTGTGGAAGGCCGAGGACTTGTCCCTCGATGGCGAAGTCCTGGCGCGAAAGCGCAGTAGGCAAACGCGATTCCATCACTGACTGCCCGACCAGGCAGGCCCAGGCAATGCCGAACAGCACACCACCGATGAACCGACAGCCATCGGATTGCCGAAACAGGATGGCGGCGGCAGCAAGAAGCGCGGCGCTCGCCCACAAGGGCGGCAGCCACGGAAACACCTGCACGACGGACACCCCGGCGAGTACCGCCACCGCCACCATCATTCCGAGGGGCGGGAGCGGCGTTCGCCAGTTCATCGGCCTAGTCGTTCGGGCCGAGCGTCTGCAATTTTCCCTGGGTGAGTTCCAGGGTGCGGTCGAGCTTGCGAGCAAGGCGACGATCGTGGGTCACCATGACCAGCGCCGTGCCGATTTCGCGATTGAGCTCCAGCAGGAGGTCGAACACGGACGCCGCTGTCTTTTCGTCGAGGTTGCCAGTGGGTTCGTCGCCCAGCACGCAAGCCGGGCGCGTGACGAGCGCACGTGCGACAGCGGCGCGCTGGCGTTCACCGCCCGAGAGTTCACCGGGCTTGTGGCCCAGCCGATGGCCCAGCCCCACGCGCTCCAGCAAGGCGCGAGCTTCCGGCCGACAGGTGGACACGCTGCCGCCGCGAATCATCAGCGGCATCATCACGTTTTCCAACGCGGTGAATTCAGGCAGCAGGTGGTGGAACTGGTAGATGAAGCCGAGCGCGCGGTTGCGCAACAGGCCACGCGCTTTTTCCGGTAGCGCCGAGATGGTCTGGCCGTCGACGATGACCTCGCCCGAGGTCGCGCTGTCGAGCCCGCCCAACAGGTGCAGCAAGGTACTCTTGCCCGCGCCGGACGCGCCAACGATCGCAACCGTCTCGCCGCGCGCAACGGCCAGGTCGAGGCCTTCGAACACGGGCGTCACGAGGTTGCCTTCGCGATAGGTCTTGCCCAATTGGGTGCAACGGATGACGCTGTCCATGCCGGTGGCCTCACTCATAACGCAGCGCCGATGCCGGGTCGGTACGCGCAGCGCGCCAGGCCGGATAGATGGTCGCCAGCAGGCACATCACCAAGGCGATCAATGCCACCAGCGCGACGTCGTAGGGTTCGACCGAGGTCGGCACGCCGCTGATGTAGTACACGTCCGACGGCATCAGCTCGCTACCGGTCAGGCCTTCGATGAACCTGACGATGATGGACAGGTTCTGCGAAAGCAGCACGCCACTGACCACGCCCAGCGCAACGCCAACGATGCCGATGACGGTGCCCTGCACCATGAAGACACGCATCACCGAGCCTGGAGACAGGCCAAGCGTGCGCAGGATGGCGATATCGGCTTGCTTGTCCTGCACCAGCATCACCAGCGACGACACCAGGTTGAAGGCGGCAATCGCGATGACCAGGGACAGCAGCACGAACATGATGGTCTTTTCCATCTTCAGCGAGCGGAAGAAGTTTTCATGGTCGCGGGTCCAGTCGCGGACTCGATACATTCCATCCATCTGGTTGGCGAGGCTTCGCGCCACGGACCATGCATCCCAGATATCGTCGAGCTTGAGGCGGACGCCGGTGACGCCATCGCCCATGCGCATCAAGCGCTGCGCATCCTGGAGGTGGATGACCGCGAGCCCGAAGTCGTATTCCTGGGCGCCGACCTCGAAGATGCCCGAAACCTCGAAGCGCCGCGCGCGGGGGATCGGCCCGATCGGCGTGACGGTCGCCTCAGACACGAAGACGTTGACCGAATCGCCCACGCCGACGCCGAGCATCTGCGCAAGTTCCTTGCCCAGGATGATGCGGTACTTGCCAGGCTGCAGGTCGTCGAGCCTGCCCTGCTTCATCTTTTCGCCAAGGATGGACACCGCCGGCTCGTAGGCGGGCAGCACGCCGCGGATCAGTGCGCCCTGGCGTCGGGAACCCTGCATCAGGGTCTCCGTCTGCACGTAGGGCGCGGCGCCCAGCACACGCGGGTCCTTCTTGCTGACTTCGATGGCCTGTTGCCAGTTGACCAGCGGCCCATCCAGCCCGTCGATGGTGGCGTGGGAGACCATGCCGAGGATCCGTTCGCGCAGCACTTCCTGGAAGCCGTTCATCACCGAGATGGTGGTGATCAGCGCCATCACCCCGATCATGATGCCGAGGATGGACGCCAGCGAGATGAAGGAGATGAATCCATTGCGGCGCTTGGCGCGCAGGTAGCGCAGGCCGATGGAGAACGACAGGGGTTGGAACATGGACATCCTTGGTGGCTCAGCCCGACATTGTCGCAAGAGCGGGGCCGGAATTGCCGATTGGACTGCCCGAAGCCAGCCGAAGTTGCCGACGGGCGGCTGCAGGCAGGGTATCTGGCCACCAATTCCACTGGATTGGACGGCCCGCGCCATCGCTGGCCTGCAGGAAGGCCATTGGGCCCCGGATGCCCAGGCGGGCCTTGGAGAACAGGCGTGGCGGCCGCCCGACGCACAGCAGGACCGCCCAACTGCCGTCACCGGCGATGCGCAGGACCTGCGCCGGCCGGGACGCAAGCCGACGGATGGCTATCCATGCGGGCACGACAATGGCCAGGACGCCCAGCCAGCAAGCCACCTGCGGCAGTGCGCTCAGGAATAGGGAAAGAATGGCAAGCAGGGCCAGGACGCCGTGCGCGAGGCAGAGCAAGCGCGAAGGGCGCCAGTCAATGAGGAAGCTCGACGATGACCTGGACAATGGACTGCAACTCCGGATCGGCGGGCCGTTCGCGGCCCATGCACCATTGCCAGAGCTTATCGTCCTCGCAATCGAGCAATCGTAGGAATCGCCCTCTTTCGGCATCGTCCGCCGTGGGCCATCGCCGGTCGAGGTAACGCAGCATCAACTGGTCCAACTCGCGCATGCCACGCCTGCAACGCCAGCGAAGCCTGCGGATTTCGGCGTCGTCGATCACCCAGGGTTCCGGGGCGGACAGCGCCGGTCAGGCGCCGCGCCGCTGCAACATCAGCTGCTTGATCTCGCCGATCGCCTTGGCCGGATTCAAGCCCTTCGGGCAAGTGCGCGTGCAATTCATGATGGTGTGGCAGCGGTAGAGCTTGAACGGATCTTCCAGGTCGTCCAGGCGCACGCCGGTGTCTTCGTCACGCGAATCAATGATCCAGCGGTAAGCCTGCAACAGGACGGCGGGGCCAAGGTAACGATCGCCGTTCCACCAGTAGCTTGGGCACGAGGTGCTGCAGCAGGCGCACAGGATGCATTCGTACAGGCCGTCGAGCTTGGCGCGGTCTTCCTTTGACTGCAGTCGCTCGGATGCCGGCGGTGCACTCTGGCTGCGCAGCCAGGGCTTGATGGACGCGTACTGCGCGTAGAACTGGGTGAGGTCGGGCACCAGGTCCTTCACCACCGGCATGTGCGGCAGCGGATAGATCGGCACTTCCTTCTTGCCGCACTCGTCAATGCCCTTGGTGCAGGCGAGCGTGTTGCCGCCGTCGATGTTCATCGCGCAGGAACCGCAGATGCCCTCGCGGCAGGAACGCCGGAAGGTCAGCGTCGGGTCCACTTCGTTCTTGATCTTGATCAGCGCGTCCAGCACCATCGGGCCGCAGGTGTCCATGTCCACGTCGTAGGTATCGGTGCGCGGGTTCTCCGCATCGTCCGGATTCCAGCGGTAGATCTTGAAGCTGCGAACGTTCTTCGCGCCGGCAGGCGCGGGGAAGTGCTTGCCCTTCGTGACCTTGGAATTTTTCGGGAGCGTGAACTCGGCCATCGTCTTGGGTCTCAGTACTTGCGTTCTTTCGGTGGAATCACGTTGACGTCGCTGCTGAGCACGCTCAGGTGCACCGGACGATAGTCGATCTTGGTGCCGCCCTGCTCGTCCACCCAGCACAGCGTGTGCTTCATCCAGTTGACGTCGTCGCGGCTGCCGAAGTCCTCGCGGGCATGCGCGCCGCGCGATTCCTTGCGATTTTCCGCGGACACCATCGTGGCCACGGCCTGCCCCAGCAGGTTCTGCAGTTCCATGGTTTCGATGAGGTCTGAATTCCAAACCAGCGAGCGGTCACTGACCTTCACGTCCTCGAACGAGCGGAATGCCTCGGTGATCTTCGCCACGCCCTGCTGCAAGGTTTCGCCGGTACGGAACACTGCCGCGTCGTTCTGCATGATGTGTTGCATGTTGTCGCGGATGACCGCCGTCGGCGTACCGCCATTGGCATGGCGCAGCATGTCGAGGTTGGCCAGCGACTTGTCGCATGCCGACGCCGGCAGCGACTTGTGGGAGGCGCCCGGCTTGATGGTCTCGCCGCAACGATTGGCCACGGCGCGGCCGAACACCACCAGGTCCAGCAAGGAATTGGAGCCGAGGCGATTGGCACCGTGCACCGACACGCAGGCAGCCTCGCCGATCGAATACAGGCCCGGCACGACGGTATTCGGATCGCCGTCCTTCAGGGTGACCACTTCGCCGTGGTAGTTGGTCTGCAAACCGCCCATGTTGTAGTGAACGGTCGGCAACACGGGGATCGGCTGGCGGGTGACATCGACGCCGGCGAAGATCTTCGCGGTCTCGGCGATGCCGGGCAGCTTCTCGTGGATGATCGCGGGATCCAGGTGGGTCAGGTCGAGATGGATGTGATCCTTCTTCGGGCCCACGCCGCGGCCTTCGCGGATTTCAATCGTCATCGAGCGGCTGACCATGTCGCGTGGCGCCAGGTCCTTCACGCTCGGGGCATAGCGTTCCATGAAGCGCTCGCCGCTGGAGTTGCGCAGGATGCCGCCTTCGCCGCGCACGCCTTCGGTGATCAGGCAGCCGGCACCGTAGATGCCGGTCGGATGGAACTGCACGAATTCCATGTCCTGCAGCGGCAAGCCCGCACGCAAGGCCATGCCGCCGCCATCGCCGGTGCAGGTGTGCGCCGACGTCGCCGAAAAATAGGCGCGGCCGTAGCCGCCCGTCGCGAGCACGGTGCCGTGCGCTCGGAACAGGTGCAGCGTGCCGTCGCTCATGTCCAGCGCGAGTACGCCCCGGCAGGCACCTTCCGAGTCCATGATCAGGTCGAGCGCGAAATACTCGATGAAGAACTGCGCGTCGTGCTTGAGTGATTGCTGGTACAGCGTATGCAGGATCGCGTGGCCGGTGCGGTCGGCGGCAGCGCAGGTGCGCTGTGCCGGCGGGCCTTCGCCGTAGCGCGTGGTCATGCCACCAAACGGGCGCTGGTAGATCTTGCCTTCGTCGGTGCGGGAGAACGGCACGCCGTAGTGTTCGAGTTCGATGATGGCCGGAATGGCTTCGCGGCACATGTATTCGATCGCGTCCTGGTCGCCCAGCCAGTCGCTGCCCTTCACCGTGTCGAAGAAGTGATAGCGCCAGTCGTCCTCGCCCATGTTGCCCAGCGCGGCGGAGATGCCACCCTGCGCGGCCACGGTGTGCGAGCGCGTCGGGAAAACCTTGGTCAGGCAGGCCGTGCGCAGACCCTTGGCAGCAAGGCCGAGCGTAGCGCGAAGGCCCGCGCCGCCGGCGCCGACCACGATCATGTCGTACTGGTGTTCGGTGATCTTGTAGGCAGTGGTCATTGGGGGCTCAGGCGGTGAAGGCGATGCGGCCAATCGCGATGACGGAGGCCAGCGCGCCGAAGGCGCAGGCGAACTTGACGGCGATTTGCAGGGTGATTTCCAGCCAGCCGTGCACGTAGTCCTCGACCACCACCTGCAGGCCCAACTGCGCATGCCAGAACAGCGACAAAACGAAGGCGAGCAACAGGGAGGCGTTGAGGGGCTGTGCCAGCGTATGGCGAACGCTGTAGTGGTCGGCGCCGATCAGCCCCAGCACCAGCCAGGCGAACCAGGGCGCCAACAGCAGCAACGCCACCGCGGTCAGCCGCTGCACCCACCAGTGGCCGACGCCGTCCTTGGCCGAACCCAGGCCCCGTGCAATGGCGAGCGGATGGCGCAGGCTCATGGCGTGCCCCCGGCGCTGAATCCGAGGTAGGCGACGACTGCGGTCAGCACGATCGCGAGTGCGACGACGATCCAGCCGCTGGCAACTGCCTTCGGCAGCTCAAAGCCCCAGCCGATGTCCCATAGCAGGTGCCGGATGCCATTGAGCAGGTGGTAGGAAAGCGAGGCCGTCGCCGCCAACAGGAAGGCGACTCCCAAAGGCGAAGCGGCGCAGGCATTGAAACTGGCCAGGCCTTCGCCATCGCCGGCGACGGCGAACAGCCACACGACCACGGCGAACGCCGCGAACCCGAGGAACACGCCGGTGGCGCGATGCAGGATCGACAAGGTACCGGTGATTCCCTGCCGGTATATCTGCAGATGCGGAGACAGGGGTCGTTGCTGAGCAGCCATGCGTTCGGGCTCTTCGAAGGTTGGGAGGTGCCGGCGAATGGCCGGATCAAAAATCGATGCAGCGTCCGTTCTTTTCCCAGTCACCATAACGGGTCGGGTCCAGCGCAGGACGATCGGGCTTCGGCACCGTCACTGCTTCGGCCGTAGCCTCGCCCGCACCAGCCGCAACCGGGCCCTGATCTGCCGGCGCGGCCCCGGGCTCGGCTGGATCAGCGCTTTGCCCTATGATCTGCGTGGTGGAAACCATACGCATATGTTAAGTCCCGACCCCGTGACGTTCAAGGCAAATCGCATGCCGGGCTCGCTTCCCCGGCTGCCAGGTCACTCGATTTTGGCCATCGAAGGCCCGGATTCGGGCGCATTCCTGCAAGCGCAGACGATGAACGACGTCAGCGCCCTTGCACCCGGCTCGTGGCAATGGAACGGGTGGCTGAGCGCCAAAGGCCGAGTGATCGCGCTGTTTGCGCTACTTCACGCCGAGCCCGGCATGTACTTCGCGCTGCTTCCGGATTTCCCGGCGCCGGAATTGCGCGATCGACTGCAGCGCTATGTGTTCCGAAGCAAAGTCACCCTTCGCCACGCGGAAGAATTTTCCTGCGCATCGGCCTTCCCGGCGGACGCTCCCCTCGAGAATTCGCGCGACATGGCGATCGGCAATCGACAGGCCGGCTGGCAACTCGACATGAGTGGTGATGCGAGCACGCGACATCTGTTCGTCCTTCCATCCGACGATGCCTTCCTGGCGCCGCCAGACGCCGTTGCTCACACTCGATGGTTCGACCTGGATCTTTCCCATGGCTTTCCACGACTTGGCCCGGACCAGGTCGAAGCGTGGACGCCGCAGATGCTTTCCCTGGAACGGTTACGCGCATTCAGTTTGAAAAAAGGCTGCTATCCCGGCCAGGAAATCGTTGCACGCACCCATTACCTGGGTAAAGCGCGCAGGGGATTGGCGAGATTCACGGGCGTCGGCCTCGACAACGGCATGGTCTTGTCCAATCCGCAAAATGAACAAGTGGGACAACTGATCAGCGTGTCGCCCGATCGCGCGCAAGCGCTGGCTGTAGTGCATCTCGATCATGTCGACCAGTTGATTCGTGCTGGGGAAAAAGCTGTGACTGCACTAGCACTTTTGACAGGTCTGCAACGCCCTGTGTGACACGACTCACGACGCAGGGAAACTTGCATTGGCGAAGCGTGATTAGTCTGCTATACCCGGGATTGGGGGTAACTCAATCATGAACAACAGAAACAGATTTTCGCTTGGCCTGGTCCTTTCGCTGTTCACTTCGGTGGCGGCGCAAGCGGCTGATTTCACCGTCACCGTCGAACCGAACTATCCACCCGCCCAGGCACAGGACGTCTATCGTCCCTTGCTCGCTTATCTGTCCAAGGCCACGGGCCACCGCTTCATCCTGAAGACGGCCGGCAACTATCACGTGTACTGGCGCGACATGCGCGGTGGAGCGGCCACCGACTTTGCTTTCGAAGAAGCCCATTTCACCGATTACCGCGCCAATCGCCAACGCTTCACGCCGCTGGTGCGCGTCCTTGACCCCACCAAATTCACCTTGCTGGTCGATTCCGCCAACGCGGATGCAGGCGCCAATGGCCTGATCGGCCGGCGGATCGCCAGCATGTCCGCACCGAGCCTGGGTTACCTCTTGCTCGGCGAGCTGTACAAGAATCCCATCGCGCAACCGGAAATCCAGTCCGTCGCCGCCAGTTGGAAGGACGGCGTTGAAATGGTGTTCGCCGGGGAAACCGATGCAGCGATGGTGCCGGGCTACATCGCCCAGACCTATCCGAATCTTGTTCCCGTGGCGACATCGCGTGATTTCATCGGCCGCGCCTTCTCGGCAAGCCCGAAAGTACCGATGGACGTTCGCAAGAAGGTAGCCGACGCGCTCTTGCGCCTGCACAAGGACCAGACGCTGTACGACGTGATCAACGAGTTGGGCGCAACACAGTTCGTGCCGGCGACCGCAGCCGACTACGTAGGCAGCGAGCGACTGCTGCGCGGCGTATTCGGCTACCAGCCGATGCCATCGCGCCCGGGTACGAACACGGCAGCGCCCGGCACGCAGCCGGCTCCGCAGGGAATTTCGATCAAGGCCGATCGCGGAGGCTGATCTCCGCGTTGCTTTTTCGGCGTTGCCTATTCGGCGTTGAAGTGGATCAGGTCGTGGGTGTTCGCCGACGCGGCCTGGCCCATGCTGATGCTTCCCGACTTGCGCAGGTGCACCTCGTCGCGATGCAGGCGCAGTTCCGGATCCTGGCCGATGCACACATAGGTGGCATTGGTGGATCGGTCGGTAATCATGAAGTGGCCGCGCTTGTATTCGATCTGGGCGTGGGTGCGGCTGACCCAGTCGGCCTCCACCACCAGGTTGTTGCTGACTTCGCGACCCATCATGAAAGGCTCGGAGTTCTCGGTCAGTTCGATCAGCTTGCCGCGGTGTCGCAAGGTCAGCTTGGCGCCCGCAGGCGCGGCATCACCCATCCGGATGGCACTCTGCACCATGGTCATGCCGGAGGTGTCTTCCTGCCACACCACGTCCACGATTTCGATCGGCAACAACTTGCCGCTGACCCGGGCACGACCGAGGCTGCGCGTTTCGGGCAAGCGGGTTCCGGACAGGCCGTTCACCGTCGCAGCCGTGCTGACGATTTGCTCGCGCTTGGCCAGTGACGTCATCCGCGCGGCGACATTAACCGCATCGCCGAACACATCATCGTTTTCCTCCAGGGCATTGCCGTGGTGGAAGCCGATTCGTACCGCGAGGTTTTCCCGCACGAAATTGATGTCGCGCGACATCTTGCGCTGCATGTCGCAGGCGGCGAGCAATCCCGACATCGCGGTAGGCAGCGTGCACATGATCTCGTCGCCGATGGTCTTGATCACGCGGCCGCCGTGGCCCACGCAAACGATGCTCAGCGCATCGAGCACTGCGGCGATCAATCGACGTGCTTCGACATCACCCTTCGTCTCGAAGAGGCGAGTGCTTCCGCTGACGTCTGCGAAGAGGATGGTCTGGGGCCGGGTCTGGCTCATGCGTTCAGTATAGGTCAAGCAGGCGCGGCGGTCTTCGCCTCAGAAGGTAACGGGGTCAGGTCAGTTTCCCGGCCATCGCCACGATATCTGCTTCACCGGGCAGGACGAGCAGGGCCGCACCAGCCAATGGCGTGAAGGTGTCGGCGCCCACGACCCGTCGCAAGGGCTTGGCGCCTTGCCCGGACTCCACCACGGCCGTGACGATGCCCTCGCCCACGCCAGCACTGCGCCGGCCTTCGTCCACCACCAGGATGCGCTTGCAGGCCGCGGCATGCCGACCGATGGCCGCGTCGTTCAAGGGCAAGAGCCAGCGCAGGTCCACCACCCTTACTTTCCATCCCTGGCGTTTCTCGATTTCACGTGCGGCGCGCAGGCTCATCGGCACGCCATTGCCGAATGTGAAGATGACCAGGTCCTCGGCCTCGATCCCGTACACGCGCTCTTCGCCGGGCAGCAAGGCCTGGTCGGGCGCGGGATACGTTGCCTGCCACAGGCCATCTCCAGGCTCGTAGAGGTCCTTGGTCATGTACAGGGCAATGGGCTCAAGGAAGGCGCAGACCCTGCCGTCCACCTTCGCCATCGCGCTCATCGTGCGCAGCATCATCGCGGCGTCGTCGCCGCGGCTCGGGCAACCCACGACCAGGCCCGGAATGTCACGCAAGGCCGTGATCGAATTGTCGTTGTGGAAATGGCCGCCAAAGCCCTTCTGGTAACCCAGCGAGGCAATGCGCATCACCATCGGGTTGCGGTACTGGTCGTTGGAGAAGAACTGCAGCGAACAGGCCTCGCCCCGGATCTGGTCGCAGGCATTGTGGAAATAGGCGAGGTACTGGATTTCCGGAAACGGCAACATGCCCATGTTGGCGAAGCCCTGCGCCAGGCCCAGGATCATCGTCTCGTCGAGCAGCGTGTTGAACACGCGCGCGCCCTTGAAAGCCTTGTTCAAGCCCTTCGTGACGGTGTACACGCCGCCCTTCTGGGCGACGTCCTCGCCGAACAACAAGGCCTCGGGATACTTGCAAAACAGGTCATGCAGCGTGTTGTTGATCAGCACCGCCAGGTGCCGCGGCGGCTGGTTTTCAGGCAGCTTCGCCTCGCTGCCGAACACGGCCAGGCGGCGTTCCGCGTAATCGGACCGGACTGCCTCGGCAGCTACGGCGGCGGGCGTACTCGGCGCCAGGGGCTTGATGATGTCCGCGAGGCTGTCGAGCTTGGGACGGCGATCGGCCTCGTCAGCGGCGGCGAAGCACTTGACCCGGGTGAACTCGTACAGGCCGAGCACGTCATCCGCCGTCATCAGGCCCGACTCCAATGCGATCGCTGCCGACCGCAGAAGCGGGTCACTCGCCTCCACTGCCATCAACTCCTCGAAGCTGCGCCACTCGATCTCGAAGTCGGTGCCGGCGTGACCCATCACGCGCGTGGTGCGCAGATGAAGGAAGGTGGGCCGGCGCGTCTTGCGACAGTGTTCGACCGCACGTGCGACCTGGCCGTAGCCCGTGGCGATGTCGAGGCCGTCGGCGTAAAAATAGTCCAGGCCCGGGCGCTGGCGGAAATTGCTGGCGACCCAGCCTTCGGGTGTCTTCACCGAAATGCCGATGCCATTGTCTTCGCACACATACAGCACGGGCGCGGGAAGTTGCTGGTAAGCGGTCCAGGCGGCCGCGTTGAAGGCGGTCTGTGCCGTGGCATGGTTGCTGGACGCGTCGCCGAACGAACAGATGGCGATCGAGTCGGCTGGAATCGGCAAGCGATGGCCGACGCGGCGCGCTTGTTCGATCGCCACCGCCGTGCCGAGCGCCTTGGGAAGGTGCGACGCGATGGTGGAAGTCTGCGGCAAGACCCACAATGGCTTGCTGCCCCAGACCTTGTGCCGGCCGCCGGAAATCGGATCTTCCTTGCTGGCCGCGAAGCTCAGCGCGGAATCCATGATCGGATCCATGCCCGGCAACTTGCGGAAACGCTCGGCCATGAAACCGCCGGAACGATAATGCAGGAAGGCGGGGTCGGTATGCCGTGCGAGCCGCGCGACCATCGCATTGCCCTCGTGCCCCGAAGAACCGATCGTGTAGAAGACCTTCTGTTGCACGCGCAACACGCGCGCCATCAAGTCCAGGTGGCGAGACACCAACTGCGACTCGAACAGTTCCAGGAAGTCCGCCGCGGTGCACTCGCTGCCGGGAAGCACCGGCGCATCCGGTGCCGGCTTGCGCGAAGGCCGGCCATTCCAGCCACGCACGAACTCCTGGAAGTTTTCATCGCAGACCTGCGCCCGGTTGACGTTCTTCTGGCGCGCGGGGATGACGGATACGGGGGCGGACATTGTTGATTCCAGGGATTCGAATGGGTCGGGGATGCAGCCAGCGGATGCGATCAGTAACGGTGTGGCACGAAACCGGGCGTCGCTTCGACCCGCGTCAGCCAACCGCGAACGGCTGGATAGGAGGCAAGATCAAAGCCGCCCCGGTGGGCTTCATGCGTGTAGGCGTAAAGCGCGATGTCGGCCACGGAGTAGCCCGTATCGACGAAAAACGGCTGTCCGGCCAAGTGCCTTTCCATCACGTCCAGCGCCTGGTATCCGCGTTCTCGAAGGCGCGGCAATTCCGCGCGGCGCGCGCTGTCTTCCGGCAGCCATCCCATGATGAAGCGCGCGACGGCGATGTAGGGTTCGTGGCTGTATTGCTCGAAGAACATCCACTGCAGGGCCTGCGCCCGCTGCCAGGGGTCCGATGGCAACAGCGGCGAGCCCTCAGCCAGGAAACACAGGATGGCGTTCGATTCGGCGAGCACGCGGCCATCGGCGAGTTCGAGCAGCGGCACCTTGCCATTTGGATTTTTCGCAAGGTATCCGGGCGTACGTGTTTCGCCGGCCGCGCTATTGACCTCGACCCAGCGATAAGGCCGGCCGGTCTGCTCGAGGACCAACTGCACCTTGAAGCAGTTGCCCGAGGCCTTCATGCCGTAGACCGTCACCGCGTCCATCACTTCGTCACTCCCGCGCGGCGCGCCAGCCATTTCTCGCGGCTCTGCGACCAGATATCGATTGGTTCGTTCTCGAAGGGCGCCGGCAGCTTGCCGGGCCCGCTGTTGCACGCGCCCAATCGTCGAGCCAAGGCCTGCGAGGCGATGTTGTCGGGATGGATGGAGTGGATCACGGTGGTCCATCCCAGGTGTTCGAAGGCCCAGTCCACGGCCGCCAGTCCGGCTTCCGTCGCGAAGCCCTGGCCCTGTGCGGAGCGGTCAAGCGCCCATCCCACTTCAGTGCCGGGCCAACCTTCCGGTTGCCAGGGGCCCAATTGGCCCAGCCAGCGCCCACTGGTTTTTTCGATGATCGAGAACATCGCAAAGCCCTGCAGCAGCCACGCACCGGGCATCTGCAGGAATTTGCGCCACGCCGCAGCACGCGGCAGCGTGCCGCCGATGAAGCGCATGTTGTCCTCGTCGGTGTTCATCGCCGCGAACGCGTCGAAGTCCGACGATTGTGGAACGCGCAGGATCAGGCGTTCGGTCTCGAGTACAGGTCCCTCGAACATGTTGCAGCCCTCCCCGGCCCCAGCGCGATTCAGAACGCGTTGATGCCCGTTACTTCCCGGCCGATCACCAACTGGTGCACGGTCTCGGTGCCTTCATAGGTGATGACGGACTCGAGGTTCAGCGCATGCCGGATCGGCGGATATTCGGTGGTGATGCCGGCGCCACCGAGGATGTCGCGCGCCTCGCGCGAAATATCCAGGGCCATTCGCACGTTGTTCCACTTGGCCAGCGAAACCTGCGCCGGCTGCATCGCGCCCGCGTCCTTCAATCGTCCGAGCTGCAAGGAAAGCAACTGCGCCAGCGTGATGCGTCGAGCCATGTCGGCGAGCTTCAGCTGCACGGCCTGCGTGGCTGCGATGGGGCGATTGAACAGGATGCGCGACTTGGAATATTCCAGCGCGCACTGGTAACTGGAAATGGCCGCGCCGATCGGGCCCCAGGTAATGCCGTAGCGCGCTTGCGTCAGGCAGCCCAGCGGTCCCTTCAAGCCCTTGACGTTGGGCAGGCGCTGGCTGTCGGGTACGCGCACGTTGTCGAAGAACAGCGCGGACGTGACCGAAGCGCGCAGGCTCATCTTCTTGTGGACTTCCTGCGCGGCAAAACCAGGCGTGCCCTTGTCGATCAGGAAGCCCTGGATGCCCTCGTCGGTCTGCGCCCAGACGATGGCGACATCGGCCAGGTTGCCGTTGGTGATCCACATCTTGGCGCCGTTGATGACCCAGTCGTCGCCGTCGCGGCGAGCGTTGGTCTTCATGTTGGCCGGGTCGGATCCGCCCTGGGGCTCGGTCAAGCCGAAACACCCGATGACCTCGCCGCGCGCCATGCGCGGCAGGTAGCGTTCGCGTTGTTCCTCGGAGCCATAGGCGTAGATCGGATACATGCAGAGCGAACTCTGCACCGACACGAAGCTGCGGATTCCCGAATCGCCTCGCTCGAGTTCCTGGCAGATCAGGCCGTAGCTGACTGAGTTCAGGCCGGCGCAACCGTATTTTTCCGGCAGCGAGGAACCGAACAGGCCCAGGGCCGCGATTTCCGGAACCAGCTCGGCCGGAAACCGCGCCTGGTCGAAGCAATCGCCGATGATCGGTATCACGCGCTCATCGGTGAAGCGCGCCACCGAGTCCTGGATCATGCGCTCCTCGTCGGTAAGCAGGGAGCGGACGTCAAACAGGTCGGTCGGGTTCAGGGCCATCGGGATCGCCTAGCGGATTGGTTAAACCGCCATTTTAGCCCGAGTGGCCCTGTCGGCGCATGCAGGCGCCGTGGTCAGTTCCGTCGCCGGAACCGGTTTCAGCCTCGCTTGGTACCTGCGGCCGAATCGGTGACGACGATGGCGCCGTCCTTCATCAGCAGCTTTTCACCCGGTTTGGTGTCCATGCGCAGGGTGCCGGTGCGGTCGCGGTACTGCCAGTCGACGTCATAGCCAATCACGCGTTCGCGCTCGCCCAGCAAAATCTGGTCGCCCGGATTCTTGCTGACGCGCTTGCTCAACATGCGGCCGTCCAGCTGGTACTGGACCTCGTAACCCACGGTGGTGGATTTCTGGCGGGTCTCGGTGCGGCAGACGCGCTGCGTCTCGTTCGTAACCCGGCCACCCTGGTGGCGACGATCGACCTCGCGGCCGGCGTAAGCACCGCCTACCACGCCAGCTACCGTGGCGAGCTTGCGCCCGTCACCGCCGCCGACCTGGTTGCCGACCAGGCCGCCAATGAGCGCGCCGGCAATGGTGCCGTCCTTGTTGCCAAAGCGTTCCGGCTGGCGGACCTGCACCGTCTGGTTGTTGCATACCTGCTGCGGTACATCGGTCGTCTGGGTGATGGGGACGACATCGGTCACGTCCGCGTAAATCGGTTCCGTGACCGTGATCGGGTCAGCCCGGACCACCTGCGCGTACTGCGGGCCGATCAGCCCGGTGCGGTACGCGCCGATTGCCGCGCCGGTACCGAGGATGGCGACGAGCGCCACGACTAGCTTGTTGTTCATGGTTGTTCTCCTATTGGACGGCCGAGCCGTTCAGCGGAGCGATGATGGCCCCCGCGGCCTGAACGACAGCCAATTCCGCCATGAAGTCGTTCATCCCGCATGGTAGTTTTGCGGTCCTAGGAGTCCCTCAATGTCCAGTCCCCTGCTCGGCCCCATCCTCGCTTTCGCAGGCCGCCTGCGCTTTCCGACCCTGTTCCTGATAACGGCGGGCCTGTTTCTTTTCGACGTGCTCGTCCCCGACCTGGTGCCATTCGTCGATGAGATATTGCTGGGGCTGGGAACCCTGATCCTGTCGTCCTGGAAGCGCGGACGCGGAAGCGACAAGCCGCCGGCGCTCGAGTAGCGTCGATGTTTCTGGCGCTGTTCGACAGCCACAGCCACCTGGATGCGCCCGAATTCGACGGCGACCGTGCGGCGGTCATGCAGCGCGCCCGGGACGCGGGCGTCGCGGAACAACTGGTGCCGGCGGTAGACCACGATTCCTGGCCGAAACTGCGCGAGGTCTGTGCTGCCGACCCGGGCCTGCACCCCGCCTATGGCCTGCACCCGATGTACCTCGACCGGCATCGGCCCGAGCACCTGCCGGCATTGCGCGAATGGATTGAACGCGAACGTCCCCGCGCCATCGGCGAGTGCGGGCTGGATTTCTTCGTGGACGGACTCGATCCGGAACAGCAACGCTTCTATCTGCGAAAACAACTCGAGCTTGCGCGGGAGTTCGACCTGCCCGTCGTCCTGCACGCCCGTCGTGCCGTCGAGGAGATCACTGCCATGCTGCGCGGCATTGGCGGCCTGCGAGGCGTGATCCACAGCTACTCGGGCAGCGAAGAACAAGCCCGGCAATTGTTCGGGTTGGGCTTCATGCTCGGCATTGGCGGCCCACTTACCTATGACCGGGCGAAACGGCTGCACCGGCTGGTCGCCGACATGCCGATCGAGTTCCTGCTGCTGGAAACCGACTCGCCCGACCAGCCCGGCTCGATGCATCGCGGCCAGCGCAACGAGCCCGCGCACCTGCAGTTCGTGCTCGAGACCGTGGCCCGCTTGCGTGGCGCGGACCCCGATGAAATCGCCAGTGCGACCCGCGCCAACGCGAGGCGCTTGCTGCGACTCTAGTCCTTCGCGGGGGCAGTCGCCGGGCGAAGCAGGATTTCAATCGCCTTGCCCACTGCGGCAAATGCAAAGCTGCCTGTCACGTGCGTCGCCGCGCCCAAACCGGCGCCGCAATCGAGCTTCATCGCGGCATCCGGCCCCAGCGCGGGTCGCGTCCCGCAAACCGAACCATCTGACTGTGGATAGCGCACGTTTTCGAGCGAGTACACAGCGGGCACGCTGAAGTAGCGATCCTTGCTTTTCGGGAAGTTGAAATCGGTGCGCAGCTTTTTCCTCACCAACGCCAGCAAGGCATCGTGCTCGGTGCGCGACAGGTCGCGTACGCGAATCTGCGTTGCATCGGTCCGGCCACCGGCCGACCCGACCACCACCAGGGGCTGCTTGCGCCGGCGACACCAGGCAATCAGTTCCACCTTGCTGCGAAAACTGTCGCAGGCATCCAGGACCAGGTCGTAGTCGCGGCCGAGCAGTTCGGACAGGTTGGTCGGCAGCAGGAATTTCGCCACCGCTTCCACTTGCACGATGGGGTTGATGGCGAGGCAGCGTTCCGCCAGCACCTCGGCCTTGTTGCGCCCGAACTGGCCGTCCAGCGCATGCAATTGTCGATTGGTATTGGACAGGCACACTTCATCGGCATCGATCAACGTCAGCTTGCCCACGCCGCTGCGGACCAGGGATTCCACGGCCCACGATCCCACGCCGCCCAAGCCCACGACGCAGACGTGCTTGCCGGCCAGGCGCTCCGCGCTGCCGACACCGTAAAGCCGATCGATTCCGGAGAACCGGTCCCGCAGGATTTTTTGCATGCCATATTGTACGGCGGCGCAGGGAATGGCCGGGAGGTGGCCGCCATTCAGCCATTGGTGTTTAAGTTGTCGCCATTGATCAGGGAAACCACCATGCGTCTTGCCCTTTACGCCGGCCTCCTGGCCTGCGCCGCGCTGGCGGCTTGCACCGGCCCAACCCAGGTTCGCCCGGTCGCGCCGCCCGAACCCGTCGTACGCCCGGTACCGCCACCCGCAGCCGCGGCGGCGGCCGCAAGACCCTGCACCAGTTGCGGACGTGTCGAGAAAATTGACGTGGTCACCTCGACCGTCGCAACCAAAGACAAAGCCGTGCTGGGCGGCGTGGTCGGTGGCGTACTCACGCGACCGGCCACCACGCCCGGGGCCACGGCGGGCACCGGCACGCGTAGTTACCGCCTCACCATCCGTCTCGATGGCGGCCGTCAACTGCTTGTCACGCAGAAGGTGATATCCCCGAACCTCAAGGTCGGCTCGCGAGTGCGCGTCGAAGGCTCGCGCGTGATGCTGCTGCGTTGATTGGGGTCGCCGGGCGGCATTTGCACCGCATGCTAACCTTCACAGAAAATCCGGAGCACCCCTGATGCGTTCATTGGTCCTGTTGCTGGTCGGCCTGCTGGTCGGCGCGCTGTGCACGTTGATTGCGGTCAACGCCCTGAACCGGGGCACCGCCTATCCCAATGCCGTGATGGCCTTGATGGGCCAGCAGATGAAAGCCATCGACAAGAGCATCAAGCAAAGCCGATGCGCGTCCACTGACCTGACCCCGCGGCTGCAGACCCTGCGCTTCGTGGCCAACGATATCGAGCCGGCCTTCGCCGACATGCAGGATGAGGTGCAGTTCGGCCGCTATGCCGCCGACCTTCGCGCCGCGTCGGATGCTGCCCTGATGACACCGCCCGCCAGTTGCGCCGCGGCGTCGGCCGCGCTGTCGAACCTGAAGAAATCCTGCGACAGCTGCCACCGGGACTACAAGGGCTGACGCCCGCAGGGCAGTTCGTGCGGCAGCGCAACATGCGAACTGGCTCACAATTGGCTATGGTCGGGAGGCCCGCGGCACTGCGGGCTTTCTTGCCACCATTTGGGGAGTCTGCATGACCCGTATTGTCCGCAACATCGTGTTGGCGACCGCACTGGTCGCCGCCACCGGTACCGCTTTCGCCGCCCGCCAGGGCGAGGAATCCATCGTTCGCAACCCGCTCGCCATCAGCATGCTCGCTGACAGCAGCAGCGCCCAGGCCTTCATGGGCCAGATCGATTTCAAGATCACCAACAACAGTCGCGACGTCCTCAAGGTTCCCTACTGGCAGCTGCCGGGCGCAAGCGAAGAAAGCAAGCTGTTCCAGGTCTATCGCAACGGCAAGGTCGCCACCTACCTCGGCCCGATGATCAAGCGTCCCGCGCCGACCGAATCCGACTACGTCGTGTTCCAGCCGTACGAGACCAAGGTGTTCTCGGTGGATCTGAGCAAGAGCTACGACATGGGCGAGACCGGTGAATACACGGTCAGCTTCGCGTCCGTGCTCCAGGGCGCCAGGACCGGCAAAGGCCACCGGGTCGCAGACAGCATGGGCCGCATGGCCAGCCTGAAGTCCGCCACGCTGAAGTTGTGGGTCGATGCCGACAATGCACTCAAGTCCCTGAAGGTTGATGTCAGCGCCAAGGGCAAGCCGGGCTCCGGCGGCACCAACGTCAACGGCGTGACCTACGTGGGTTGCAGCTCGACGCAGATCAGCGGCGCAGGCGCAGGCGTCACGCAGGCTCGTGCGTATACCGAAAATGCCAAGGGCTACTTGAACGGCAACAACCAGGGTCCGCGCTACACGACCTGGATGGGCGCCTACACCAGCAGCCGTTACAACACGGTCACCGGCAACTTCGTGAAGATCGATTCGGCCATGGACCAGTCCGGCGGCCAGATCAAGATCAACTGCGGCTGCAACCAGAACTACTACGCCTACGTCTATCCGACCAAGCCGTACGAGATCTTCGTGTGCAAGGCCTTCTGGTCTGCAAGCACGTCGGGCACCGACTCCAAGGCCGGCACCCTGATCCACGAGATGAGCCATTTCAACATCGTCGCCGGCACGGATGACGTGGTGTACGGCCAGTCGGGCGCGAAGAGCCTCGCCATCTCGAACCCGGACCAGGCGATCCAGAACGCCGACAGCCACGAGTACTTCGCGGAAAACACCCCGTTCCAGAACTAAGGCTCGCGCTCCAGGAAAAAAGCCCGCTTCGGCGGGCTTTTTTTTCGCCTGCGGTTGGGCGCCGCCAACGAATGACCTATGCTCGACGCATGGATATCCAAAACATCTTCTACGCCATCGCGGCGCTCCTCATCCTGGCTGGCCTCGCAGGCACCATCCTCCCCGCCCTGCCCGGCCTGCCCCTGATGTTCGCCGGCATGTTGCTGGCCGCGTGGGCCGGCAAGTTCGCCTTGATCGGACCCTGGACGCTGGGCGTGCTGCTGGTGCTTACGCTGGTGTCGATTGCCGTCGATGTCTTCGCCACCGCCATGGGCGCCAAGCGCGTCGGTGCCAGTGGACTGGCCATGCTCGGTGCAGCGATCGGCACCCTGTTGGGTGGCCTCGTCTTCAGCCTGCCGGGATTGATACTCGGCCCCTTCATCGGCGCGGTCGCCGGTGAAATGCTGCACGGAAAACCGTGGCGGCACGCCTCGCGGGTCGGCGCCGGCACCTGGATCGGCCTGGCCGTCGGCACCGCGCTGAAACTCGCGCTGGCCTTCGCCATGCTCGGAATCTTCGTGTTCGCGCTGTTCTGGCCCTGATCGGGCTGCCTTCAGTCCTGCAACTCGCGAAGAGTGACCGACGGCGGCGCCGACAGCACGCGGCGCGTCGCCAGCATGCCCGCGGCGATCGCCGCCACCACGCCCAGCGCGCTGCTGGTAATCACCAACTGCCAGTCTGCCGTCCACGGCAGTTCGAAAACCTGCTTCGCGACCACGCCCGCCAACACCGTCGCGGCGATCGCCGCTGTAAGCCCGGTCAACAATCCGATCACTGCAAACTCGGTGGCCTGCGCCAGCAGCAACTGGCGTCGGCTGCCGCCGAGCACGCGCATCACTGCGCCTTCAAGCAGCCGCTCATCCTGCGATGCGGTCACGGAGGCGAGCAACACAAGAATCCCGGCCGCGAGCGAGAAGTAGAACACCGCCTCGACAACGGCCGACACCTGGTCCACCGTGCTTCGCACCTGGTCGAGCACCGCATCGATGTCGATCACCGAAAGATTCGGAAAGCGCGACACCAGGCCGTTGCTCAGCGTTGCGGCGGCGGCAGGCGGTGCATGCACTCCGCCGATATAACTGGCGGGGAATCCTTCCATCGACGCCGGTGAAGCGATGACGAAGAAGTTGGGCTGGAAACTTTCCCAATCCACCTTCCGCAGGCTGGTTATCGTGGCCTCGTAGGGTTGGCCTGCGATGTCGAAACCGACCTTGTCGCCAAGCTTCCAGCCGAGGTCGTTCGCCAGTTCCGTTTCGACCGACAACTCGGGTTGCGCGGGTCCGGCAACGGGCCAGAAATTTCCGGCGGTCACCTGGTTGTCGCTGCGCAGACTGTCGGTGAAGCTGAGGTTGAATTCACGCTCGGCCATCCGTCGTGCACGATCACCTCGCGCCGCGAAACTCGCGCCCGTCACCGGCGCGCCATTCATGCTGACCAGGCGGCCACGAACCATCGGGAACAGCACCGGCTTGCTCACGCCGACTTGCGCGAGATAGTCGATAACGGGCTGCACCTGTTCGGGTTGCACGTTGATGATGAAGCGATTCGGCGCATCCGCCGGCAAGGCCTGCTGCCAGCGCTCCAGCAGGTCTCCGCGCACGAAGGTCAACAGCAACAACACCATGAGTCCGAGGCCGAGCGACGCGATCTGGGCGACGCTGGCGGCGGGACGACGGCTCACGTTTGCCAGGCCGTAACGCCAGGGGCCCTGCAGGCGGCCGCGCAGCCTGCGCACCAGCACGATCAATCCGTAGGCGAGCAAGCCGAGCACCGCGAGCGTGCCGGAAATACCAAGCAACATCGCCGTGCCCAGGGTGGCCGAACCGGCCTTCCACCAGAGCAACAAAGCCAGGCCTGACAAGCCGACCAGCGCCGCCACCCAGGCACTGGGCTCGGCCACGTCCACATCCTTGCGCAGCACGCGCAAGGCCGGCACGCGACGCAAGGCGAGCACCGGCGGTACGCCGAAGGCCAGCAATACGGTCAGCCCGACGCCGAAGCCTTCCAGCACGGGACGCCAACCTGCCGAAGGAATCGCCACGCGCAAGGCATCCGCCAGCCAATTGCCGACGATGGACTGCAGGCCGAGCGCGAGCAGCACGCCGATCGTGCAGCCGGCCAGGCCGAGCAGCAACAATTCGCCGACATGGATGCCCACCAGCGTGCGCTGGCTGGCGCCCAGGCAGCGCATGACCGCGCTGCCGGCAAGATGCCGGGCGCTGTGCCTGCGTGCCGCCATCGCCACTGCCACGGCCGCCAGCACCACCGATATCAGCGCAGCGAGGCCGAGGAATCGCCCGGCCCGGTCCATCGCGGCGCGAATTTCCGGCCGTGCGTCCGAAGCGGTTTCCAGCCGTTGTCCGCGGCCCAGCGATTGCCGGGTGCGCGCCAGGAATTTTTCCACCGCCGCCGGTTCACCCGCGACCACCAGCCGATGGATGATCCGGCTGCCCGGCTGCACCAATCCGGTGGCAGGCAGGTCGGCGAGGTTGAGGAATACCTTCGGGCCGGTACTGAAATAATTGAGCGAGGCTTCGGGTTCCTGCACGACCAGCGCCGCCAGGCGCAGGCTGGAGTTGCCGATTCGAATCGGGTCGCCGATCTTCGCGGCGATGGACTGCGCACCGGATCGTGACAGCCAGACCGAGCCGGGCCGCGGGACCGCGGGCGCTACATATTCCTCGCCGGTTTCGGAATCGACGATCCGGAACGTGCCGCGCAGCGGAAAGCCTTCGCCCAGCGCGCGAATCTCACCCATCTTCAAGCTTTCCCCGGCACCGACCATGCTGGGGAACGCGCGCGTCTGCGTCTGGCGCAGGCCAGGCAGATCGGCGTTGGCCAGCATCGCCGCAGGAATCGGCTCGTCGGCGCGCAGCACCGCATCGCCACCGAGCAAACGATTGGCTTCCATGGACAAGGCGCGTTCGGCGCGATCGGTCAGGAACCCGACCGCCGTCACCGACATCACGGCCAACACGATGGCGGCCAGCAGTATCCGGACCTCGCCTGCAGCAAGGTCGCGCCGCATCTGGCGCCAGGCGAGCAACAGGATCTTCACGCGGAAACCAGCCGACCGCCCGACAGGCGCAGGATGCGGCCGCAACGTTCGGCAAGCCGCTCGTCATGCGTTACCAGCACCAGTGTAGTGCCGGTGGTTGCGTTGAGTTCGAACAGCAGGTCGATGACGGCGCGGCCAGTGTCGGTGTCGAGGTTTCCAGTGGGCTCGTCGGCAAACAAAAGCGAAGGCCCGGTAACAAAAGCCCTTGCCAACGCGACGCGCTGTTGTTCACCGCCGGACAGTTGCCTCGGATAATGTTCGAGGCGTTCACCCAAACCCACGCGCTCCAGGATGCGTCGTGCGGGCTGCTGCGTTTCACGGTCGCCTCGCAACTCCAGGGGCAACATGACGTTTTCAAGCGCGGTCAGCGCGGGCAACAACTGGAAACTCTGGAACACGAAGCCGACCCGTTCGCCGCGCACTTTTGCGCGTCCGTCTTCGTCCAGCGCGGAAAGCACGATGCCGTCCAGGCTGACCGACCCGGTGCTCGGCGTATCCAGGCCGGCGAGCAATGACAGCAGCGTGCTCTTGCCCGAACCTGAAGCCCCGACCACTGCCACGGCCTCGCCAGCGGCGATGCGGAAACTCACGTCTGCCAGAATGGTCAATTCATGGTCCGGCAGCCGCACCCGCTTGCCCAGGCCGCTGGCCGCCAGTTCGCCAGGGCTTGAAAGCGTCGGCGATGCCGCAATTGAATCGATCATGATCGAGGAGCCCAGGGAATGAATAATCTATATGGAGCATGGCAGGCCCGGGTTCAACGGGGCGTCATGGTCTTACTGACGACACTTGCATTGTCCGGCGTGGCCGTGGCGGCCCCCTCGCGGACCGTGCTGGTACTCGGCGATTCGCTGTCGGCAGCCTATGGCCTGGCCGCCAACCAGGGCTGGGTGGCGCTGACGGCGCAGAAGATGCGAACGACGCACCCGAAATGGCGAGTCGTGAACGCCAGCATCAGCGGCGAAACCACGGCAGGCGGCGCAGCCCGGATCGCGGCGGAACTCAAGCGGACGCGGCCGGCGGTGGTCGTGGTCGAACTGGGCGCCAACGACGGACTGCGCGGCCTGTCCCTGCAACAGACGCGAGCCAACCTCGACCGGATCGTCGGTGCGTCCACGCGCTCGGGCGCCCGCGTGCTGATGGTCGGCATGCGCATGCCCCCCAATTTCGGCCCGACCTACACGCAGGGTTTCGAGAAGAATTACGTTGATCTTTCGAAGCGATACAAGACCGCCTTCCTGCCCTTCCTGCTCGCGCCCATCGCCGCCGAACGCAAGAACTTCCAGGCCGACAACATGCATCCGGTCGCCGCCGCGCAACCGCGCCTGCGCGACCATGTCTGGCCGGCGCTGCAGCCCTTGCTCAAATAAGGGACACGTTGCCTCAGGCTGCGGGATCCAGTTCGCGGATCGCGTCGTAGGTGTGGGTGAAGATGCCCTCGCCGTCCGTCGCCATCAGCCGGACGATCGCACGGGCCAGCGAATCGGCGGGAATCGCGCGGTAGGGCCGCAGGCGTCCTGCCATCAGCACGTTGGCGAGCGGAGCCAGCCGCTGGAACACTGCCTCCGCGGGCCGGCGCTGCTCGCGGGGACCGAGCAGCAGACCGGGCTGGAGCAAGTCCAGCCTCTGGAACCCCTTCTTCTCCATGGCATCTTCCACCTCGCCCTTCACGCGGAGATAGAAATTGGCCGACTGTCGGCTGGCGCCGGCGGAACTGACCAGGATGGCCTGCTTCGCGCCGGCGGTCTGGGCCAGCTGCGCGAGCTTCAGCACGAGTTCGCGATCGACCGCGATGAAAGCCTCGCGCGATCCGGCCGCCCTGATCGTGCTGCCCAGGCAGCACACATACGCATCGATAGTTCCATCCGCGAACTGGTTGATGGCCTGCTGGATCAGCTGATCGGATTCCGGCGACGCGAAGTCAACGATCGGTGCCTGGAGCCGTGAGTCCTTGATGGGCAAGCCACGACGCGTCGGCGCAACCACGCGGCCCTTGAAGCTGGAATCACGCAGCAATTCCCGCAGCACCAGGCCGCCGACCATGCCGGAGGCGCCCGCAAGCAGCACCTTTCGATCGGTCACGCCCATTCGCTCAGTTGTTCTTCCTCGTAGAGCCGCTTGAACGAGGGGCGCGCCTTCATCGCCGTCGCCATCCGCGCCAGGTTGGGCCATTCGATGGCCTGCTTGGGCAGGTTGCGCGACCAGCGCATCAACATCGTCAGGTGGAAGTCCGCAGCCGACATCCTGTCGCCGAGCAACCACGGGCCGTTCTTCGCCAGATGCTCGTCGATGGTCTGCCAGCAGGCCTCGATGCGCTTGCGCGAGCAGTCCTTCACGACATCCACGTTGGCCTCGCCTGCCACCTCGGCGGGGTAATACCAGTTGCGGAACAGCGGCTGCACCATGTTGGCCAGGTACAGCAGCCACTGGTAGTAACGCGCCCGCTCAATGCTGCCCACAGGCGGCGCGAAGCCCTTGGAGGGATGCGAATCCGCGAGGTGCATCAGCAGTGCCACGGACTCGGTGAGGGCCTCGCCATCGATGACCAGCGTCGGCACGACGCCGCTTGGATTGAGCTTGAGATAGTCCGGCGATTTTTGCTGCTTCGATTCGAAGTCGAGCAGTTTCAGCTCATACGGAAGTTCAAGCTCGATCAGCAGCCAGTGGATGACCAGGCTTGCCGCGCCGGGCGAATAATAAAGTGTGTGCATCGGTTCCCCGCGATTGGATGACGGCGACGCCGTCGCTGTTGGAAAGCTTATTCGACGACCACCGCAATTTTGGCGATGCGCGCCGCCCAGGCCTTGGGACCCGTCTGGTGCACCGACTCGCCGCGTGAATCCACCGCCACCGTCACCGGCATGTCCTTGACCTCGAACTCGTAGATCGCCTCCATGCCCAGGTCAGCGAAGCCGACCACGCGTGAAGACTTGATGGCCTTCGACACCAGGTAGGCTGCGCCGCCCACGGCCATCAGGTAAACCGATTGGTGCTTGCGGATGGACTCGATGGCAGTCGGGCCGCGTTCGGCCTTGCCGACCATTCCCAGCAGGCCGGTCTGCGCGAGCACCTGCTCGGTGAACTTGTCCATGCGCGTAGCCGTGGTCGGGCCCGCCGGGCCGATCACTTCATCGCGCACCGCATCCACGGGACCCACGTAGTAGATGAAACGGCCACGCAGATCCACGGGCAAAGGCTCGCCCCGATCCAGCATCTCGACGATGCGCTTATGCGCGGCATCGCGTCCGGTCAGCAGTTTGCCGTTGAGAAGGATGGTTTCGCCGGGCTGCCACTGCGTCACATCCTCGGGCTTGATGGAGTCGAGGTCCACGCGCCGGCCCTTCGACGAGTCATAGGTCAGCTTCGGCCAGTCTTCCAGCGAGGGCGGCTCGAGCGCTACCGGACCGGAGCCATCGAGCACGAAGTGCGCGTGTCGCGTGGCCGCGCAATTGGGAATCATCGCCACGGGAAGATTGGCTGCATGGGTCGGGTAATCGAGCACCTTCACGTCGAGCACGGTAGTCAGGCCACCGAGGCCTTGAGCGCCGATGCCGAGTGCATTGACCTTTTCGTACAACTCCAGGCGCAACTCTTCGGCGCGATTGGACGCGCCACGGGCGATCAGGTCGGTGATGTCGATCGGCTCCATCAGCGCCTCCTTCGCCAGCAGCATGGCCTTCTCGGCCGTGCCGCCGATGCCGATGCCCAGCATGCCCGGCGGGCACCAGCCGGCGCCCATGGTCGGCACCGTCTTCAACACCCAGTCGACGATGGAATCAGACGGATTGAGCATGGCGAATTTCGACTTCGCTTCGGAGCCGCCGCCCTTGGCCGCCACGATCACGTCCACGTTGCCACCCGGCACCACAGTCATGTTCACCACGGCCGGCGTGTTGTCCTTCGTGTTGCTGCGCTTGCCCGCGGGGTCGGCGAGCACCGAGGCGCGCAGGCGGTTGTCGGGATGGTTGTAGGCGCGACGCACGCCTTCATTCACCATTTCCTCGACACCCATCGTCGCATCGTCCCAACGCACGTCCATGCCGATCTTCAGGAAAACGGTGACGATGCCGGTGTCCTGGCAGATCGGCCGGTGGCCCTCGGCGCACATGCGCGAGTTGATCAGGATCTGGGCGATGGCGTCGCGCGCGGCAGGTGATTCCTCGCGCTCGTACGCTGCCGAAAGGTTCCGGATGTAATCAACAGGGTGGTAGTAGCTGATGTACTGCAACGCATCGGCCACGCTGGTGATGAAATCGTCCTGCTTGATGCTTGCCATCGGTGAAGCTCCTGGAATTATTGTTCGTGCGGGCTCAGTCGAGCTCGCTCCAGCGTGCGTAAGCGGACTCGAGCCGGGACTGCAGCTCGGACAATTGCCTGTTGGCCGCCTGCACTGCCGCGCTTCCCTCGCGATACAACTCGGGCGAGCTCACCCTTGCCGTTTCAGCCGCCACTTGCGACTCGAGCGTTTCGATCAGCGCCGGCAGTTGTTCGAGCTCGCGTTGTTCCTTGAAGCCGAGCTTGCGCTTTACCAGCACCGGCGGCGGTGCAGCAGCGGGCGCCTCGCGCGGAACCTGGGGCGTCAGCTTCGGCGCTACCCCGGCGACAACCGCCGCCGGCCGCTGGCGCTGCCAGTCGCTGTACCCGCCGACGTAGTCGCCTACCCGGCCATTGCCTTCCATCACCAACGAACTGGTCACCACGTTATCGAGGAATGCGCGATCGTGTGACACCAGGATCAGGGTTCCCGGATAGTCGATCAGCAGTTCCTCCAGCAACTCCAGCGTTTCCACGTCCAGGTCGTTGGTCGGCTCATCCATCACCAGCAGGTTGGACGGACGCGCAAACAGTTTCGCGAGCAGCAAGCGGTTGCGCTCGCCGCCTGACAATTTGGTAATGGGCGCGAGTGCGCGGTCCGGACTGAAAAGGAAGTCCTGCAGGTAGCCCATGACGTGCTTGCGGCCGCCGTTGATGTCGATGAACTCCCGGCCTTCGGAGACATTGTCGAGGGCGTTCCAGTCCTCCCTGAGCGCCCCGCGCAATTGGTCGAAAAAGGCGATCTCCAGGTTGCTGCCGCGCATGATCTCGCCCGACTGCGGCTGCAGGTCGCCGAGCAGCAACTTCAACAACGTGGTCTTGCCCGAGCCATTGGGTCCGATCAGCCCGATCTTGTCGCCACGCTGGATGACCGTACTGAAGTCCCGAACCAGCACGCGGTCGCCGAAGGCGAAATTGACGTGCTTGGCCTCGAAGATCTTCTTGCCGGACTTGGCGGCGGTGGCGGCGGCCAGGTTGACATTGCCGGCCTGCTCGCGGCGTTCGCTGCGTTCGCGGCGCATTGCCTTCAGGGCGGTGACGCGTCCCTCGTTGCGGGTGCGCCGCGCCTTGATGCCCTGCCGGATCCAGACTTCTTCCTGGGCCAGCTTCTTGTCGAACAGGATGTTGGCCTGGCTTTCGGCGTGCAGCCGCTCTTCGCGCCGACGCAGGTAATTTTCGTAATCGCCGGGCCAGCTCGTCACCTGGCCGCGGTCGATTTCAATGATCCGCGTCGCCAGGTTGCGCAGGAATGCGCGGTCATGCGTCACGAAGACCACGCTGCCGGCGAAGTTCTTCAAAAACTCTTCCAGCCAGGCGATCGATTCGATGTCGAGATGGTTGGTCGGCTCATCGAGCAGCAGCAGGTCTGGCGCGGCGACCAGCGCCTGCGCCAACAGCACGCGGCGCTTCATGCCGCCCGACAGCGCCGAGAATTCCGTGTCTTCGGGCAGGTCGAGTTTGCTGATCACTTCCTCGACGCGTTGTTCCAGCTGCCAGCCCTGGCCTTCGTCGATCAGCGCCTGCACGCGACCGAGCTCGTCCATGTCCATGTCGTCGCCGTCATGCAGCAGGTGGTGGTAACGGGCCAGGTGCGACCCGAGCTCGCCCAATCCGAGGGCGACCACGTCGAAGACCGTGCCTTCGAGCAGTTTGGGTACTTCCTGCGACAGCCCGGCGATGCGGCTGCCGAAGCTGCGCACTTCGCCGTCGTCGGCATGGATCTCGCCCGACATCAAGCGCATCAGCGTGGACTTGCCCGCGCCGTTGCGACCGACGATGCAGACGCGTTCGTTGGGTTCGATGCTGAGGTTGACCTGCTGGAGCAGGAGCGGGCCGCCGACGCTGAAGTCGACGTTCTGGAATACGATCAATGACATCCGCCCATTTTACCCGCACAGGGCTGTACCGCGCGGTGTCCGCATCAATCTGTGCGCCAGCCGAACTTCACTGCCGCTGCCAGACGCTAGACTCAGGGCATGGACACCCGGGCGGAAAAGCTCTGGCAACGCGGCATGGTCCACTTCCGTCAGGGGAACATGGAAGCCGCGAAAGCCAATTTCGAAGCGTTCCTGGCCCGCGAGCCGGGATCGGGGCCGGGCCATTTCCGACTTTCGATGGCCGAAGCGCGGCGTGGTCGTTATGCGGCCGCCCTTGCCTATGCGCACAGGGCGCTCGAAATCGACCCCGACCGGGTAGAGACCCTCGCCCATCTCGCTCGCTGCCACCTGGGCGCGGGCCAGCCCGAACGCGCCCGCACCCGCGCCACCCAAGCCTTGTCGATGCCGCGCGACAATCCGGTTGTACTCGACTCGCTGGGCGTCGTGATGACCCGCCTGGACGAACAGTCGCTCGCGCTCGAACTGTTCGACCAGGCGATCGCCCTTGCGCCTGGGCAGGCATCGATGCATTTCAACCGCGCGATGGCCAGGAAACAGTTCGGAATGGCGGAAGCGGCCGAACAGGACCTGGAAACCTGCCTGTCGCTTCAGCCCTCGCACGCCAAGGCGCACTGGATGCTGGCCGGGCTGCGCACACAGGACCTGGTGGGCAACCACCTGGTCCGGCTGCGGCGGCAGCTGGACGGCGCGCGCGATGGCGATCAGGAGCTGATCGCGCTCTCCCTGTTCAAGGAACTCGACGACCTGGCCGATACCGCGGAGGCCAGTCGCGCCCTCGCCCGTGGCATTGCGGCGCGTGGTCCCCGCGCAAGCGCCGCAGGCCACGACCAGGCGGCGCTGGTGGATGCATTGGTCTCCCGCTGCACTGACAAGTTCGTGCGCCCGCGCGAAGGTTCGCGCGCCGAGCACGGCCCGGTATTCATCGTCGGCATGCCGCGCTCCGGCGTGGGACTGTTGGGCAGCTTGCTGTCGCGGCATCCCAAGGTTTTCCATCTGGGCAGCCAGTCGCCTTTCTCGCGGTTGCTCATGTCGGAAGTTGGCAGCCAATCAACGCGCGCCCTGGCGGCCGCCGACATCGATTCGGCGGGCAAGCTCGATTTCGAAGCGCTCGGTGCGCGTTACCTTTCGGAAGTGGTTCCGGCCGGGGCGCGCAACGCCATGGTGTGCGAAAGCCAGCCGCTGAACTACCTTCAAGCGGGCTTCATTGCGCGAGCCCTTCCCGGCGCGCGTTTCCTGCACGTCAGCCGCGACCCGGTGGACAACTGCGTTTCCATCCTCGGCCACGCGGGTGGCGACGCCAGTATTCCCAGCCACGATCCGGCAGGCTTGGCGGCGTACTACGGCGACTACCTCCGGTTGATGCAGCACTGGCACGACGTCCTGCCCGGGCGAATCATGGATGTCAGCTACGAAAGCCTGGTGGACAAGCCCGAGATGATCCTGCGCGTGGTCTGTTCGTTCCTCGGCATCCGCTACGCCTCGTCCCTGCGACTGGGGCTGCAACTGCACCAGCGCAGCCTGGGTCGCGGCCGGCGCTACCTGCCGCAACTGCCGCTGCTCGAATCAGGACTGGCGCCGCTTTCGCGCAAATCACGCAGCGCCTGAGCTCTTGGCCTAAGATTCCCGGAGTCCAGCCGGGAAGACTGCCGCATGCGTACTTCGAGTTTTCGGGCCTGCCCGCTGTGTGAAGCCATTTGCGGGTTGGAGATGCAATTCGAAGACGGCCAGATGGTCGCCATCCGTGGCGACGACGCCGACCCCTTCAGCCGCGGCCATGTCTGTCCGAAGGGCAACGCGATACTCGACCTGGAAGCAGACCCCGACCGCCTGACCTCGCCAGTGCGCAAAGTGGACGGCGAGTGGCAACCCATTGGCTGGGACGAGGCATTCGCGCTGGCAGGACGCAGGCTTGCCGACGTGCAGAAGGAACACGGGCCCGCCGCGGTCGCCGCCTACCTGGGCAATCCGAACGTGCATCACTTCGGCCACATCGCCTACCTGCCGTCCCTGCTGCGCCTGCTGCGCACGCCCAACCTCTACAGCGCGTCCTCCGTGGACCAATGGCCGCACCAGTTCGTCAATGCCTTGATGTTCGGCCACCAGTTCCTGTTGCCGATTCCCGACATCGATCGCACCGATTACCTGCTGATGATCGGCGCGAATCCCGTCGCTTCGAATGGCAGCCTGATGACGGCGCCCGGCATTCCCCGCCGAATAAAGGAACTCACTGCGCGCGGCAAGTTGGTCGTGATCGATCCGCGCCGTACGGAAACCGCGGAACTCGCCAGCGAACACCACTTCATCCGCCCCGGAAGCGATGGCATGTTCCTGGTGTCGTTCGTGCAGGCGCTGATGCGCCAGGGCCCCGCGCGAACTGCGCATTACGAGGGAAAAATCGCCGGCCTGGACGATGCCTTGAAAGCCATCGCCGAAGTGGATTGCAGCGACGTCCTCGACGTCACCGGCATCGATGCCGACACCGTCGGCCGATTGGCCGCGGAGTTCTACGCCGCGCCCAGTGCAGTGGCCTATGGGCGAATGGGTGTTTCCGTGCAGCGCTTCGGCACGCTTTGCCAATGGCTGCTGCAGATAGCAAACCTGTACACGGGAAACCTCGACCGCGAAGGCGGCGCGCTGGTGAACGAGGCGGCGATTCCAATCACCGGCCCTGGCACCAGCAGCGGCCATCGGGGACGCTGGAAGAGTCGCGTCCGCGGGCTGCCGGAGTTCGCCGGTGAATTGCCGGTAGCCGTGCTGGCCGAAGAAATGCAGACACCCGGCGAAGGCCAGGTCCGCGCGCTGCTGACCGTCGCTGGCAATCCGGTGCTTTCAACGCCCGATGGTCGCAACCTCGATGCCGCGATCGATGCACTGGAATTCATGGTGTCGATCGATTTCTACATCAACGAAACCACGCGCCACGCCGACCTGATCCTGCCGCCGGCCTCGCCACTCACGCAGTACCACTACGACCTCATCTTCAACGCCTTCGCGGTGCGGCGGGTCGCACGCATCAATGTTCCCCTGCGCGAACGCAACGAAGGCGAGCGCGCCGACTGGGAAATCGTCAACGGCATCGCTGCCGCCTATGCCGAAGCCAGTGGCAAGCCATGGCAAGCGCTGCCTCCGCCAAAGACCATGATTGCCGCCGGACTCGCGAAAGGCAGCAGTGGGCTTGCGCTGGCGGACCTGGAAGCCGCGCCGCACGGGCTCGACCTCGGCCCGCTTCGCCCTTCCCTGTTGTCGCGTCTCGAAACCGCCAGCGGCATGATCGAAGCCGCTCCGCAGGCAATGCTGGACGAACTGCAAACACTTCGCGATGGACTCGCTGAAGCCGAGCCGCAAAGGCCGCTGCGCCTGATCGGCCGCCGTGATGCACGCAGCAACAATTCCTGGATGCATAACGCACAGCGACTGGTGAAGGGAAAAACGCGGCACCACCTGCTTATGCATCCGACCGACCTGGCTTCACGCAAGATCGAAAGTGGCGCCCGGGTCCGGGTGCGCTCGCGCGTGGGCGTGATCGAAACGGAAGTGATCGCCAGCGAGCAGATGATGCCCGGCGCCATCTGCCTGCCGCACGGATTCGGCCATGGCCTGGAAGGCGTGCGCCTGGCGCGCGCGAGCCAGGTCGCTGGCGCCAGCTACAACGACCTGTCGGACGCGATGTCGCTGGACGGCGCCTGCGGCAACGCCGCGTTGAACGGGCTCGCCGTGGAAGTCGAGCCCGCCTGATCGGGCATTATTCCTCGACCGGCCGCAGTTCCATGTCGAGGATGACTTTGCCTTGCGCGTGGCCGGACATGAGGTAGTCGAAGGCCGCCACCGCATCGCTGAAATCAAAGACGCGATCCACCACGGGCCTGACCTCGCCGGAATCCACGAGATGTGCAATCGCCTGCAACTGGGCGCCGTTGGACTCGGTGAGGTAGCGAAAGTAGCGGGCATTTCCAGCGCGCGCCGCGGCGTGGACCCGGCGCGACATCAACTGCATCACAGTGCGCACGACCAGGTTCCGGCCAAATTTCGCGATCATCTCCCGATCCGGCGGTCCCGCGACGCTGACCACGCAGCCACCTGGCTTCAACACGCGGAACGCCTTGAGCGTGTGCCCGCCCCCCAGCGTGTCGAAGACGATGTCGTAAACGCGGCCACGGCCCGCATAGTCTTCGCGGTCGTAGGCAATGACGTCGTGTGCGCCATGCGCACGCACGCGCTCGACATTGCGCGAACTGGTGGTCGAATCCACCTGCAGGCCCAGCCACCTTGCGTACTGGATGGCGAAACTGCCCAGTCCGCCGGACCCGGCATGGATCAGGATGCGCTGGCCGGGTCGCGCCTGCGCGCGGTCCACCAGGCCCTGCACGGTGGTCAACGCGACCAGTGGCAGCGACGCGGCGCCGACGACGCTGGTGCGTACCGGCGACATTGCCACGAAGGCTTCAGGCTGCACCGTGTATTGGGCGAAGGCGCCCAGCGTGTCGCGGCTGGCGCGAACGAAAACCCGATCGCCAAGCTTGAACTGGCTGGCCCCGGGGCCGACTGCATCGACGATTCCGCTGGCATCGAAACCGAGCGTCACCGGAAATGACAGCGCCTGCACGCGACGCAGCTCGCCGCGCAGCAGCTTGAAATCAATGGGGTTGAGGCTTGCCGCCCCTACCCGCAATCGCAACTCACCTGTTCCGGGCTCCGGCAGCGGCACCGACACCAGGCGCAGGCAATCCTTGGGGCTGCCGTAGCCTACGGCCTGCCACGCAAGCATTGCCTGCGTCATTGCACGGCGTCAGTGATGATGACCACCCGGGCCATGCACGTGGCCGTGGGTCAGCTCTTCCAGGCTGGCATCGCGCACCTCGGTCACTTCAATAGCGAAATGCAGGGTCTGGCCGGCCAGCGGATGGTTGCCGTCCACGGTCACTTCGTCGCCGTCGATCTTGGCAATGGCGACTGACATCGGGCCCTGCGGGGTCTGCGCCTGGAATTCCATACCGACTTCAAGCGTGTCCACGCCCTGGAAGGCTTCGCGCGGCACGACCTGGATCATCATCGGGTTGGGCATGCCGTAGCCCTCTTCCGGGGCGACGACCACGTTGAAGACATCGCCCTGCTGCTTGCCCGACATCTCCTTTTCCAGGCCCGGCACGATATTGCCGGCGCCATGCAGGTAGCTCAGCGGCGCACGGCCGTCGGAGCTGTCGATTACCTTGCCGGCGGCGTCGGTAAGGGTGTAGTGGAAGGTCGCGACGGTGCGCTCGCCGATTTGCATGATGGGATCTCGAGAGGAAGGGATGGGCGCCGGCTGGGCGCGAACGCGGATTATAAAACAGGCCCGGCCGGGACACACTCCAGCGCACTGGTGAGACAATAGCCGTTCAGGCGCGCTGCGCCCTCGCCAGATCCCCACATGTCCGCTGCCTACATCACCGAAACCGTGCTGGACGTCCGCCACTGGACGCCCGACTACTTCAGCTTCACGACGGCGCGCGACGACGGCTTCCGTTTCGACAACGGCCAGTTCGTGATGATCGGCCTGGAAGTGGATGGCAAGCCGCTGATGCGGGCCTACTCGATCGCCAGCGCCAACTGGGAAGAACAGCTCGAGTTCTTCAGCATCAAGGTGCCGCATGGCCCCTTGACCTCGCGCCTGCAGCACATCCGGGCCGGCGATACGATCCTGCTCAGCCGCAAGCCGACCGGCACCTTGCTGATCAGCGACTTGCTGCCGGGCCGGAACCTTTACCTGCTGAGCACGGGAACAGGCCTGGCGCCTTTCCTGGCCATCATCAAGGACCCGGAGACCTACGAGCGTTTCGACAAGGTCATCCTCACGCATGGCGTGCGCGCCGTGGCCGACCTCGCCTATGCCGACTACATCCGTCGCGAATTGCCGCAACACGAATTCCTGGGCGAACAGATCCGCGAAAAGCTGCTGTATTACCCGGCAGTCAGCCGCGAGGCCCACGAGCACCAGGGACGCCTTACCGATCTGATGGAAAGCGGCCGCATGCAGGCCGACCTGGGCCTGCCCACGATCGATCCTGCGCAAGACCGCTTCATGATCTGTGGCAGTCCATCCATGCTCGCCGACTTCCGCCGCATCCTCGACGCGCGCGGCTTCGGCGCCGCGCCGCGCATCGGCACGCCGGGTCACTATGTGTTCGAACGGGCGTTCGTCGAAAAATGAGTGGGCTCGCGCTCGACTTCCGATTGGCGGAGCCGGCTGATGCCGCAGCGCTCGGCGGGTTCATGGCACGCAACTTCGTGGCGGCTTACGGGCATTGCTCGACGCCGGAAAACATCCAGGCTGCCATCCACGAACATTATGGCGAGGCCGCGCAGCTTCGGCAGATCCAGGATCCGTCACGCTGGAACCTGATCGCGCTGCATGGCGATCAATGGGTCGGTCACGCGCAGATCAAGTCCGGTGGCGACGTGCCTGATGGCGTGACGGCGCGGCCTGCCATCGAGCTCAGCCGCTTCTATGTGGACACCGCATTCCATGGCCGATCGATCGCGCAGGCGATGATGGAAATGGTGAAGTCCCGGGCCCGCGAGCTCGGTGCGCGTTCGATCTTCCTGAGCGTGTGGCAGGAGCAACCGCAAGCCATCCGCTTCTACACCAAGGAAGGTTTCACGATCGCCGGTACGCTGGTGTTCGTTGTGGGCAATGATCCCAAGGACGATTGGCTGATGGTCCACACCCTGGATTGATGTCTGTTCCTGTCGACGGGTTCGGCGTTATCCTTGCCCCGACCACCAGGGGACATCGATGAAGCTTTCGTTTGCCGCGCTATGCCTGTCGCTGCTTCTAGCCATGCCTGCCCTGGCGAAACTCGAGGTCGGCGTAACGCCGCCCGACCTGCTCGGCAACACGCCGAAGAAGGACGAGATCCGCATCAGCCAGTTCAAGGGCACCGTGGTCGTGGTCACTTTCTGGGCGTCCTGGTGCGGCCCGTGCCGTCGCGAACTTCCGGTGCTCGACGCATTGCAGAAAGCCGCCGGCGACAAGGTCCGCATCATCGCGGTCAATGTCGAAGACACGCCCGAGGACTACCGCATCATTCGCAAGCAGATGAAGGGCAGCGCGCTGACCTTCACCCACGACCGTCGTGGCACCATCGCCAAGGGCTACGCGGTGAATTCCTACCCCAATCTCTACGTGATCGACCAGGCGGGAATCATCAGCGCGGTGCACGTGGGCTTCGACGACAATTCCCTGCTGGAAATCGTCGACGACATCAACAAGTTGCTGGTTTCGCCGCCCCGCGTCGCGGCGCCGGCGGCAGGCGCCGGCAAGGCTTGAATCAGAGGACCGAAGCCAGGTCCTTCTCGATTTTTTCCGGCGTATCGGTGGGTGCGTAGCGCTTCACCACGCGGCCGTTCTTGTCGATCAGGAACTTCGTGAAGTTCCACTTGATCGACTCCATGCCCAGCAGGCCGGGCTTTTCCTTCTTCAGCCACTTCCACAGCGGATGCGCCGAGCCGCCGTTGACTTCCACTTTTTCGTAAAGTGGAAAGCTGACGTCGTAATTCAGTGAACAGAAATTGCGGATTTCATCCGCGTCGCCCGGCTCCTGGTGGCCGAACTGGTCGCACGGGAAACCGAGCACCACCAGTCCCTGGTCCTTGTAGGTCTCCCAGAGTTTTTCCAGGCCCGTGTATTGCGGCGTGAACCCGCACTTGGATGCGGTGTTGACCACCAGCATCGCCTTGCCCTTGTAGTCGGCCAGCGGCTGGTCCTGGCCGTCCAGGGTCTTGGCGGAAAAATCGTAGGCAGTAGTCATGTCGGGCTCCGGAAGAATCAACACCAGCCAGCATCGGCCAAGCCGCCGGCAGCGTCAATGCGCCGCCGGGTCCCTGTCGCCGACCAACACGATATCGGCCGGTGGTCCCGCAGCCAGCGCGGCGTGCATGGTCGCGTCATCGCGCTTGCCTTCCCATCGGGCGATGAACATCGTGGCGACGCCATTGCCGATGATGTTGGTGATGGCGCGGGCCTCGGACATGAAGCGGTCCACGCCCAGGATCAGCGCGACGCCCTCCACGGGCACCTTGCCGCTGAGCGCGCCCAGCGTCGCCGCCAGCGTGATGAAGCCTGAACCGGTTACGCCGGCCGCGCCCTTGGAGGTCAGCAGCAGCACGCCGAGCAACACCAGCTGGTCGCCCATGCTCAGTTCGACACCCAGGGCCTGCGCGATGAAGATCGCCGCCATGGTCAGGTAGATGCAGGTGCCATCCAGGTTGAAGGAGTAGCCCGTCGGCACGACAAGTCCAACCACGCTGCGGTCGCAGCCGAGTTCCTCCAGGCGCTGGATCAGGCGCGGCAGCGCCGATTCGGACGACGACGTGCCCAGCACCAGCATCAGTTCGGCGCGGATGTAGACCAGGAATCGCCACAGCGAGAATCCGGACAGGCGCGCCACCAGGCCCAGCACCACCACCACGAACAACAGGCAGGTCAGGTACACCGCCGCCATCAGCCAACCCAGCGAGACCAGGGTGCCGACGCCGTACTTGCCTACGGTAAAGGCCATCGCACCGAACGCACCGATCGGCGCGGCCTTCATGATCAGGTGCACGATGCCGAAGAAGACGCCGCCGATTTCGTCCAGCCCGTCCAGGACCTTTCGCCCGGCGCTGCCCGCGTGCGTGAGTGCAATGCCGAACACCAGCGACACCAGCAGCACCTGCAACAGGTTGCCTTCGGTGAAGGCAGAGATGAAAGTGCGCGGGATGATGTCGAGCACGAAGCCGACCACGCCGCCGCTGGATTCCGCCTTCTGCTGGTATTGGGCAACCGCCGAGGCATCCAGCGTCGCCGGGTCGATGTTCATGCCGACGCCCGGCTTGACCACGTTGGCCACGACCAGGCCGATCACCAGTGCGATCGTGGTCAGGACTTCGAAATAAATAAGTGCGCGGACGCCGATGCGCCCCACGTGCTTGAGGTCGCCCATCCGTGCGATGCCGACCACGACCGTCAGGAATATCACCGGGCCGATGATCATCTTCACCAGCGCGATGAATCCATCGCCCAGTGGCTTCATCTTTTCGCCGAGGCCGGGCTCGAACACGCCGAGCGACACGCCGGCGACGATGGCCACCAGCACCTGCACGTAAAGCGATTTCCACCAAGCCTTGCGCATCAATCAGCCCTCCCCGGCCAGTCTACGGAGCGTATCGCAATCCGAAACGCTGCTGCGAATCTTGCGTACGCGGCGTTGGCACATAAAAAAAGCCCCGAGTGTTTCCACTCGGGGCTTTCTCAACTCGCGTTAGCGAATGACTTAGGCGATCTGTACCGCGTCAGCCTGCAGGCCTTTCTGGCCCTTGACGACGGTGAACGTCACTTTCTGGCCTTCCTGGAGCGACTTGAAGCCGCTGCCCTGGATGGAACGGAAATGGACGAACAGGTCCTCGCCGCTTTCCGGCGTGATGAAACCAAAACCCTTGGCATCATTGAACCACTTGACAGTACCGCTCTGGCGATCCGACATAACTAACTCCTTGGAACTTTACGATTTTCGCGACCCGGAACATCCGGGCCCAGACTGAGGTTGCAGGGAGCAAGCTTGGCGAAACGATGTAGCGGATCGGTTGGATCTACCGCACCGGGCCACAATTCACAGTGACCCTGGCAAACACAGTGTCGCGACCATACACCGTTCTGACGGGGAACGCTAGTCTCTCTGAACGCCGGTTCAGGTTGGAATCCTGAACGGCGTTCAGAATTTACCCTTGAACTCCACGCCAAAGGTTCGCGGCTCATTGACCACGCCGGTCAGGTTGTTGAAGTCGATGCCGTAGATCAGCTGCTCCTCGTTGGTGATGTTGCGACCGAACACCGCCACCTCGCGATCGCCATCGGCCCAGTTGTAGCCCACCCGCAGGCCGCCTTCCAGCAGGGGCTTGCCGTGGAACTCCGCAGATTCATACAGGAAGTAGTTGATTTCGCTGCGGTAGGACCAGTCGGTGAAGGCGAAGAACTCGCCGCGCGCCAGCGGCACGGCGTAGCGGGCGGTGAAATTGTGGATCCACTTCGGCGCCTGCGGCAGGCGATTGCCGTCGATGGAGTAGATGCCAGAGCCGGGTGGGACCTCGGGGTCGGTCACGTCGCAGCCACCGCCGCAGCCCTGTGTGAACAAGTTCGGATCGTTGATCTCGGTGTCGTTGAGGCTGGTGCCCCAGGTGACCAACAGGTTCTCGCCCAGGTAGGCATCGAAGTCGAGCTCGAAGCCCCTGCCCTCGGTGCGCCTGGCGTTGATCAGCTGGTTGAAGTTGGCCGCGCCACCCACCGCCGTCAACTGCTGGTTGTAGACGGTGTAGTCGAACGCCGTCAGCGACACGCGTGCACGCTTCTCGAACAGGTCGGCCTTGATGCCGATCTCGCGCGACAGCACGGTTTCGGAATCAGCGGTCGATATCGAATCGCCGAACAACAGGCGACCCTGGATGCTGGGCGCGCGGAAGCCGTTGGCGATGCGCGCATACACATTCACGTCTTCGCTCGCCGCCCAGGTCGCGCTGACGTCCCAACTGGTGTCGGTGGCGTCGGTGCTGGTGGACAGCTGTCCGATAAAGGTCGGCGAGAACGGCGGTGCCTGCAGGCGGTTGGCCACGAAGTCCTTCTGGTCATCGGTGTAGCGCACGCCGGCGCGCAGCTTCAGGGACTCGGTCAGGTCGTAATCGCCCGAGAGGTAGATAGCCCAGGCCTTGGTCTGCTGTTCCTGCGTGGCGAAACCATTTTGCGGACGGCCGGGTGACAGCGAGTCGTAGTTGTAGCTGTCGATGGTGAAGTCTTCATCGAAGTAATACAGGCCGGCCTGCCAGTCGAAGCGACCCCACTCGTTGGATTGCAGGCGGAATTCCTGGCTGAACTGGCGGTGCGACGGCATGCCGTCTGCCGATTCGGCCGCGAACGGGATGAAGCCCGGACCCGAGGTCGGAAGGAAGAACGCGCCATAGCCGCCATCGATGTCGCCACGGCTGATCGTGTCGACGCTTTCATAGCCAGTGATGGAGAACAGGCTGGTGCTGCCGAAGTTCCAGGTCAGGCGCGCGTTGCCGCCGATCTGGTCGAGCTTCTGGTAGTTGTCGCCGTCGATCGAGATTTCATCGCGCTCGAAACCGGGCACCAGTTCATTGTCGCCCGGCGTGATGATGTTGGCGCGGAACAAGCGTGCGGTGCCATCCAGATGACGGGTATGCACGTTGAGCAGTGCTTCGAAATCTTCGCTGGGCTTGATCAGGAACTGCAGGCGCGCGGCATATTCCTCGTAACCCTCCAGCGCATCGTCCTCACCGGTGAAGGTGTTGTCCACCCAGTCGGCGCGACGCTGGTAGATGCCGGAGAAGCGCGCGGACACGGTGTCCGACAGGGCGCCCGTCACTGCGCCTTCGATGTTGGTGGTGCCGAAGGTGCCGTAGGAAATGCGGCCGTAGCCGCCGAATTCGGATTCCGGACGCGCGGAGTCGAACTTGACCACGCCCGCGGGCGAGTTGCGGCCGAACTGCGTGCCCTGTGGGCCGCGCAGCAATTCAATCTGGTCCAGGTCGAATACCGGGAAGCCCTTGAGGATCGCGTTTTCCTGGACCACGTCGTCATACACCAGCGACACCGGCTGCGATGCATTCAAGTCGAAATCGGTGTTGCCGAGCCCGCGGATATAGAAGCGCGGAAAAGCGCGGCCGAACGAGGATTCGATCTGCAGGCTGGGCAGTCGGCCGGCCAGGAACTTCACGTCTTCGCCACCGGAGCGCAGCACGTCGAGTTTCTCGCCGCTGATGGCGGTGATGGACACCGGCACGTCCTGGATATCTTCCACGCGACGTTCGGCGGTCACCTTGACAGCCTCCAGCGTGGTCGGCTTGGCCGGTTCGGCAGGCTTGTCGGCCTCCTGCGCGAAGGCGAAGCTGGAGGGAAGCGCGAGGACGATGGCCAGGGCCAGCAAATCAGGACGAAGCGAAGCGAACTTGGTGCGAGCCATGGGGGTTCCCGGGGGTTATGAACCCGTTAATTCTAGTCGCCCTGGCCGGCCCCTCGCAATGCGGATCGATAGCGTCGGCTGCACGGAACGGGGCTGCCGTCCCGCATCACCAGTCGGGCGTCTCCCGACTCCAGGGGCTGGATTTCGAGCACCTGGTCCAGGTTGACCATGAAACTGCGGTGCACCCGGATGAAACGCGCCGGATCCAGCCGCGGCTCGATGGCCGCCATCGTGATGCGCAAGGGATAGTCGTGGCCACGAACCCGCAGGTTGACGTAGTTGCCCGAGGCCTGAAGCCACTCGATGTCGTTGGCGGAAACCAGGAACTCCTTGCCCAGCTTGCGCACCAGGAAGCGGTCCGGCCGCTCGACCGGTTCCACGGGCAAGCCCTCGTCCGGCGCCACCAGCAGGCGTGCCTCGCCTTGCAAGCGCAGCAACAGCAGCCGATATAGCCCGACCGTCAGGAGGATGCCGGCATAGGTCTGGCTGTCTTTAATGAATTCGTAGGCAAGCTCCCGCGGCCAGTTTCCGAAGTCATAGTCGCCACCCATCGCCGCGTAGGCAATCTCGCGCAGGCCCACCATGGCAAGCACATGCACTACCGAAAACAGGATGGCCCCAGGCACATGCCAGGGCAGGCTGCGGCGCAAGGTGCCGAAGTGGAGCGGAAAGCGTCGCTCGAAGGCGATCACCGCCGGCACGAGGGCCAGCAGCACCAGGTTGCTCGACCATTCCCAGACCACCGGTTCCCAGGCCGCGAACTTCAGGTGCACGCGGCTGACGTCGAGGTTGACGATGACGCTGTTGACCACCGCCGCAAACAGGTAATTGAGCACCCAGAAGCCGACCTCGAACCAGCGGCGCCAGGGCAGGTAGCGTTTCAGCAGGTCTTGGGACGGATCGGGCATCGCGCATTCTAGCCATCGCTGGGCTTGCGCCGATCCCTTTTCGTCCCTCGCTTCCACCATTCGTCACTGCCACCGACCCAGACACCCCCTGGCGGTATCCGCCCTCCGGCGAGGAACGCAATCTTGCGGCCACCCCAGCCGGAGATCCCCATGGAACCACGCCGCCACGACCTGGACGCGCTGCGCGCCCTCGCCTTCGCCCTGCTCATCGCCTACCACCTGTGCATGCTGTACGTGCTCGACTGGGACTGGCATATCAAGAGCAGCTATCTGGCCGAGTGGCTGCAATGGCCGATGCTGTTCGTCAATCGCTGGCGCATGGACCTGATCTTCCTGATCTCGGGTGTTGCGGCCGCCTTCCTGCTCAAGCCCGGCAAGGCCTGGACCTTCCTTCACCAGCGCAACAAGCGACTGCTGATCCCGCTGGTGTTCGGCTGCCTGGTCATCGTGCCCATCCAGCCCTACGTCCAGGGCATCGGTACCGGTGCGGTGCAGCCAGGTTTCATCAAGTTCCTGGGCGATTACTTCAGCGGCGGGCCGTGGCCCGTCGACGCCTTCGACGGCTGGGAGGACAGTTTCACCTGGAACCACCTTTGGTACCTGGCCTACCTCTGGATGTACACCGCCGCGCTTGCGATGCTGAGCCCCCTGTTGAACTCGCGCCCAGGCCTGGCACTGCGCGCCAGGCTTACCGCCCTGCGCGGCCCCTGGCTGATGATCCTGCCTGCCCTGCCGCTGCTCGCCTACACGCTGCTGTTGCAGGTTCGTTTCCCGGACCGCGGCGATTTCGTGCACGACTGGTATCGCAATGCGATGTACTTCACCGTGTTCGTCTACGGCTACCTGATCGCGAAGGACGATGGCTTCTGGGCGGAAGCACTGCGGCTGCGCAAGGCCAGCTTGCTGGGCGCGCTCGCCTGCGTCGTGCCCTACCTTGCATTGGTGGCCACCCTTCCCGACGACCTGCCCTACTGGCAGCAGGCCACGGTGTGGACGCTGCGCAACCTGTATGTATGGATGATGCTGCTCGCCATCCTCGGCTGGTCGCATGCCTTGTTGAACAAGCCCTTTCGCTGGCTGCCGTGGGCGAAGGAGGCGGTCTATCCCTGGTACCTGCTGCACCAGAGCCTGATCGTGCTGCTGGCCTATTGGCTGGTGCCGCTACGACTGGGCGGCACGCTGGAAGCGAGCCTCGTGCTGGCGGGAACCATCGCTGGATGTTGGCTGGTCTTCGCCGCCGTACGTCGGATCCGCTGGCTGCGGCCCTTGTTCGGGCTCAAGCCTTCAGCGGGAAAAGGACCAGCTGACCATCCGCCCGTCGCGATACGGCATCACGCCGTGGAAGGGTCGTAGGTCCGCATCGAAAACCAGGGGCAGGAAATGCCGGTCGCCCTCCCACAGGGGGAGCGCGGCCACGGCGTCCAGCGCCACCCATTCCAGGTTGCCTTCGGGGTTTTTGGTGAAGGGCTCGCCCGAGAATGTTTCGATCAGGAAGATGAAACCCAGCCAGTCCTCGCCGTTCTTGCCGAAGCCCGGCCAGCTGATGGTGCCGCGCATCTGCATGGCTTCGCAGTGGATGCCGGCCTCTTCCAAGATTTCGCGACGCATCCCGGCCAACACGTCTTCATCGGCCTCGACCTTGCCACCCAGGCCGTTGTACTTGCCCAGGTGCTGGTCCTCGGCGCGGGCATTGCGATGCACCAGCAACACGCGCTGGCGGTCGGGTGAGAGCACATAGCCCAGTGTGGCGACGATCGGGCAATAAGGCATGGCAGGCTCGCTTCAGTAGTCGCGCAGGGTACCCGAGTGGCAGTAACATCAGCCAGCGGCATCCACCAACGATTCCAGGGAGAAAAGACCATGGCCAAGGGCATGGAGCAGAAAAAGGAAGCGAAGAAGAAACCGACCAAGTCCCTCAAGGAAAAGCGCGCCGACAAGGCCGCCAAGAAGGGCAAGTAAGTCCCGCCGGCGGGGCGGGCCCTGCCCGCCCCCGGCAATTGGCCGTTTTTCCGGTGTTTGCCGCGGGCTTGGACTAGAATGGAGGCCATTGTCAGGAACTCCCATGGCCAAGCCCAACTACCAGTTCGAAAAACGCCAGCGCGATATCGCCAAGAAGAAGAAGCAGGACGAAAAGCGGCAGCGCAAGCTGACCAAGGATCCTTCCGAAGAAGGAAGTGAGCCCGGCGACGCACCTGACGCGACGGTTGAACCCACCCCTGAAAGCTGATTTTCCCGATTGCCCCGGCGTCGTCGTCGTCGGCGGCGGACCCGCAGGGCTGATGGCCGCAGAGGCTGCGCTCGATGCCGGCCAACCCGTGGACCTGTTCGAAGCCAAGGGCTCGGTTGGCCGCAAGTTCCTGATCGCGGGCAAGGGCGGCCTGAACCTCACTCATTCCGAATCGCCGGACCGCTTCCATGGTCGATACGGTGCGCGTGCAGGCGTGGTGGCGGGCTGGTTGCATCAATTCGACAATGACGCCTTGCGCGAATGGGCGCGGTCGCTCGGCGTCGAAACTTTCGTCGGAAGTTCCGGCCGGGTATTTCCCGCGGACATGAAGGCAGCGCCGCTGTTGCGCGCCTGGGTGCGACGCCTGCGCGAAGGCGGCGTCCGCTTCCATGTCCGCCATCGCTGCACCGGATTCGATGCGGGGGGCGCACTTGTTTTCGAAACTCCAGAAGGCGCGTTACGCGTGCATGCAGGGGCGACCGTACTCGCACTGGGTGGCGGCAGCTGGCCGCAGCTGGGTTCCGATGGCGCCTGGACCCAGTGGCTTGCGGCGCAAGGCGTGCAAGTGCATCCATTGACGCCTGCCAATTGTGGTTTCGACATCCCGTGGACCGAACACTTCAGCAGCCGCCATGCCGGCGCCCCCGTCAAACCTGCGTGGCTCAGCCTGACGGTCGGCGACGCCGACACCGTCCGGAGGCAGGGCGAGTTCGTCATCACCGCCACGGGCATCGAAGGCAGCCTGGTCTATGCCTTGTCCGGGCGTATCCGCGACGCGCTGGCAAGGCATGAGCCCTTTCGCCTTGAACTCGACCTCGCGCCGGAAAAGAGCATCGCCTGGGTCAGGCAGCAACTTTCACTGCCGTCCAAGGGTCGATCACTGAGCGAACAATTGCGGCGACGGCTTGGCATTTCCGGCGTCGAGGCTGCATTGCTGCACGAGATCGTGCCCCGGCCCGACATGAAAGACCCCGCGGTCCTGGCGCAATGGATCAAGGCCCTGCCCTTGCAGCCCCTGCGGCCAAGGCCCATCGAAGAAGCGATCAGCAGCGCCGGCGGCGTCAGCATCGAAGCACTGGATCCGGGGTTGATGTCGCGCAATATCCCCGGCCTGTTCTGCGCCGGCGAGATGCTCGATTGGGAAGCCCCCACCGGCGGATATCTGTTGGCGGCGAGTTTCGCCAGCGGACGACGCGCCGGCGAAAACGCGGCGAAGTGGATCAGCGAAAAATCCTCGCGAGCCTGAATGAAACTGTGACGGGCCTTCCGCTTCGTCAAGGGATATGGTGAAATCGGGTCGCTTTCGCCCTGGCAGCACCGCACGTGCTGCGCTCCACGCCCCCCGGCCAGGTTCCAAGACACCACCAGATTCAGCCCGAGGGAAGATCCATGCCGAGTTCCGAAATTGAGCGTCGCAAGTCCCAGCGTGAGCTCTCAAGCGTCCTGAAACGCGAGCTCAACGAAGCACAACTCACGACGCTGCAAGGTCTTGAACAGTTTGGCTGGGAATTGAAGTTCGTCCGACGCAAACCATTCCAGACGCCCATCGCGGTGGTGTTCGATGGTGACCGCAAGAATTTCGCAGTGCTCGAAGTCGATGGAAGCCTGAACGAAAATCCCGGCTTCGAAATTCGCCAGTCCTGAACGCCGAGGACTCCCGATTGCACGAGTCTCCCCAGGATTCCCCTACCGTCGCGGCTTCCCTCGCGCTGGTCGATGCGATTGAAGCGCGCATCCTCGGTTCGCTGATTGAAAAAGAAGCGACCACGCCGGAAGCCTATCCGCTGACCGCCAATGCGTTGCTGCTGGCCTGCAACCAGAAGAACAATCGCGACCCGGTGCTTGAACTCGAACCAGGTGAAGTCGGCCATGCCTTGCGCGTGATGGAAGAACGCGGCCTGGTGCGATCCGTGCACGGCGCGCGCGCGCAACGCTACGAGCATCGTTTCAACCAGAGCTGGTCGGTCACCCTCAAGCAGCAGGCCATCCTTTCGGTGATGCTGCTGCGGGGACCGCAGACCGTCGCCGAACTGTTGAATCGTTGTGAGCGCCTGCAGGCCTTCGCCGACACCGAGGAAGTCCGCCTGGCGCTCGACCGCCTGATGCAGCGCAACCCTGCCCTGGTGATCAAGCTGGGACGGCAATCAGGCCAGCGCGAAGACCGCTACATGCATTTGTTGTGCGGACCAGTGGACGAAGCCGCCTTCGCTACGTCGGCACGCCCATCGTCCGGCGAGCGCGCCGATCCCAGCGACATCGAGAGCCGCCTGGAATCCCTGGAAGCACGCGTCGCGGAACTCGAAGCGGAACTGCAGCAGCTGCGCCAAACCGACACCTGAGACTTCGACTTACTTCCGGACCCGGAAGCTGCGACCCTTGATTTTTCCGGCGCGCAATTTTTCCATTGCCTTCTGCGCATGCGAGCGCTTGACCGCGACATAAGTGCGCGTGGCGAAGGTATCGATCTTGCCAACGACGTCCGCCGGCAATCCGGCCTCGCCCGTCAGCGCGCCCATGATGTCACCAGGCCGCAACTTGTCCTGGCGTCCGCCATCGATGATCAGCGTCACCATCGGCGGCTGCAGCGGCGCCGAACGGCTACCACCGGCAAGATTCAAACGACCCCAGGTCGCCGCGCTGCCCTGCGCAGCTTCGATGGCCGGAATCCGGCCGATTTCCACGGAAGCGCACAGGTGGATCGCCAGGCCCTTGCTACCGGCGCGGCCCGTGCGACCAATGCGATGGATGTGGATTTCCGGATCGGACGGCAGTTCATAACTGAACACTGCGGGCAGATCCTTGATATCGAGACCGCGCGCGGCGACATCGGTCGCCACCAGTACCGAACAGCTGCGGTTGGCGAAACGCACCAGCACTTCGTCGCGGTCGCGTTGTTCCAGGTCGCCACTCAGCGCCAGCACGGAAAATCCGCGCTTTTCGAGCTCGCCCGCCACGTCTTGCGTATCGCGGCGCGTGTTGCAGAACACCAGCGCCGATTCGGGCCGATGCTGGCCGAGCAGGAAGGCCAGCGCCTCGGTCTTGCGCGTGCGTTCGACTTCGTAGAAGACCTGTTCGATCTCTTCATCGCCGAGCAGGCTTTCGACGGTCACTTCCATCGGATCGCGCTGCACGCGTCGGCTGATGGCGCGGATCTCGTCGGAATACGTCGCAGAGAACAACATCGTCTGGCGTTCGGCCGGCAGTTGCGCGATCACGTCGGCGATGGCGTCGCCAAAGCCCATGTCCAGCATCCTGTCGGCTTCGTCCAGGACCAGAGCCTGCACCTTTTCCAGGGTCAGGTGGCCCTTGTCCAGCAGTTCGAGGATGCGGCCCGGCGTGCCCACCACGATGTGCGGCTCGTGCACCAGCGAGGCAATCTGCGGCCGCAGCGAGATGCCGCCGCACAGGGTCAGCAGTTTGATGTTCGGAATGAATCGCGCCAGCCGGCGCAGTTCCTTGCTGACCTGGTCGGCCAGCTCACGGGTCGGGCACAGCACCAGGCACTGCACGCGGCTGATGGAAGGATCCAGGCGCGACAGCAGGCCCAGCCCGAACGCTGCGGTCTTGCCGCTGCCGGTCTTGGCCTGTGCGATGACGTCCCTGCCCTGCAGCACCCAAGGCAGGCTGGCGGCCTGGATCGGGGTCATTTCTTCGTAGGCGAGGGCCTGCAGGCCCTGCTGCAAGGCGGGTGAAAGCTCGAGTTCGGAAAAGCTGCTCATGCGAAATTATCGCATGGATGCCGCGTGGCCTCAGCCGAAGCCAGGGCTGGCCAGCGCGCTCAGGAAGGCAGGAAATATCCGCGGTTCGAGCAATATCGTCACCAGGACACCATAGGCGGCGCCCCACAGGTGCGCGCTGTGGTTGATCCGGTCGCCGCCCTGGCGATCCGAATAGATGCTGTACGCGACATACAGCACGGCGTAGATGATCGCCGGCATCGGAATGAAGAAGATCAGGATGGTGGTCCAGGGCGCGAACAGGATGTAGGCAAACAACACGCCCGACACCGCGCCGGACGCGCCCAGGCTGTAGTAGTTCGAATCATCCTTGTGCTTGAAGTAGGTGGGCAGGATCGAGGCGACCAGCCCGCCAACGTAGAAGATGGCGAAACCGAAAGGTCCAAGCACCGCGTTGTAGAAGACCTCAATCACCTCGCCGAAGAAATACAGGGTGATCATGTTGAACAGCAGGTGCATCAGGTCGGCATGGATCAGCCCGTAGCTGACCAGGCGGAAGTATTCCTTCTTCCTGCTGATGGCCGGCGGCCACAGGATCAGCGCGTCGATCATCTTGGCGTTGTTCATCGCCGTGAAGGACACGGCGCAGGTGATCGCGATCAGGATGAGGGTCGTCGTCAGCATGGTTCAGCGCATCAGCTCGTAGGGGCCGCCGCGCTCGAGCGCACGCTGGTAGGCCGGCCGCGCGTGGATGCGGGCCAGGAAATCCATCGACTTGGGCCGGCTGGCATCCAGCCCGCCGCGCGACGCCGCGGCTTCCAGCGGGAAGCTCATCTGGATATCGGCGCCGCTGAAGTCTTCGCCGGCAAACCAGGTGGACCGCCCCAGTTCCGCTTCGATGAAGTCCAGGTGCGTCTTGAGTTGCGGCCGGATGAAACGCGCCATCACCTTGTCCACGATGCCGTGCACGATAGGCTTGATGAAAAAAGGCGCGGGCGCCTGGCGAACCTTGTTGAAGATCAGGCTCATCAGCAGCGGAGGCATGGCCGAGCCTTCCGCATAGTGCAACCAGTACGTATAACGCAGCCGGTCGGCGGAATCGCGCGGCGGCGCCAGCCTGCCGTTGCCATGCCGGTCTATCAGGTATTCGACGATGGCGCCGGATTCGGCGATGGTGTTGTCGCCATCGCTGATCACCGGCGACTTGCCGAGGGCGTGCACTCGGCGAAGTTCGGGTGGGGCGAGCATCGTTTGCGGATCACGCTTGTAACGTTCGACCTGGTAGTCGAGGCCCAGTTCCTCGAGCAGCCATAGCACGCGCTGCGACCGCGAGTTGTTGAGATGGTGGACGGTGATCAAGCGGGTGCCCCTGCGCGGCGCGGAATCGCCGGCGACAGTCTAGCCTGAGGCCGCCTCGCGCGTCGCCGTCGCACCGGCGACTTCCGGGGAATCCAGAAGCTGCGTGATGACCGCGTCTTTTTCGATCCACATCGAGTTCACCCAGCGCTGGAAACGAACCCTCGCCGCCGAGTCGTTCTCGTAGCTGATGCCAAGCAGCTCTTCGGGGATGGCGCGCTCGATCACCCGGACCCGCACCTCGGGAATGCGCCCCGACACCAGGTCGAGCATGGTCGGGATGCCAGCCGGATAGACAATGGCCACGTCCACCACCGAATGCAGCGCGCTACCCATCGCGTCCAGCACGAAGGCCACGCCGCCCGCCTTGGGCTTGAGCAGGTGCCTGTACGGGGATGCCTGCCGGGCGTGCTTGGCTGGCGTGAAGCGCGTGCCTTCGACGAAATTCATCACCGACACCGGCATGCCCTTGAACTTCTCACAGGCACGGCGCGTGGACTCGATGTCCTTGCCGGCCAACTCTGGACGCTTGGCCAATTGCTTGCGCGAGTAGCGCTTCATGAAGGGGAAATCCAGCGCCCACCAGGCCAGGCCCAGGAACGGCACCCAGATCAACTGGCTCTTGAGGAAGAAGCGCAGGAAGGGCATGCGCCGGTTCAACACGGTCTGCAGCACAGTGATGTCCACCCAGCTCTGGTGGTTGGCCAACACCAGGTAATGGCCGTCATTGCGCAAGCCCTCCAGTCCGTCCACGTGGATCTTGGTCGGAGTGAAGTGGACGACCAGGGCGGCGTTCACCGCAATCCAGCTTTCCGCCAGGCGCACCAACAGCACGGCGAAAAAATCACGGGCGGCGCGGACCGGCAGCAGCCACTTCAGGAAGGCCACCACGAACAAGGGCAGCGTGTGCACCACCGTACTGATGGCGATCAGCGCGATGACAAAGGGTGTCCGGATCGGACCGGGAATCCAGGCAAGCATATGTTACGTATTTTCCCCCAAGCAGCCGTGCAGGGCCAGTACCGTCGCAACAAAGCCGGTGCCACCCGACCAGGCAAATTTACTTGCCGCCTCCATACCGGCATCATCGACGCTTTCCCATACCGGCCCGGCCATGACCCGAACCCTCGTCTTCGCCTGTTTATTGGCTTCTTTCTCGCCCGCCACGATCATGGCCGCAGACAAAGCCCTGTCCACCGTGGCCGAGCGATCCGGATTCAAGCAGACCGGCCGATATGACGAAGTGCAGGCGCTCTGCTCGGCGTTCCAGGCGAAATATCCAGAGGCGGTTCGCTGTTTCAGTTTCGGCCGCACGCCCGAGGGCCGGCCGATGCTTGCGATCGCCGCATCGCGAACGGGCGCGCTCGATGCGACACAAGCCGCTGCGCGCAGCTTGCCCGTGCTGCTCGTCCAGGGCGGCATCCATGCCGGTGAGATCGACGGCAAGGACGCGGGCTTCCTGGCGCTGAGGCAGGTGCTCGACGGCAAGGCGGCAAAGGGCGCACTCGACAAGCAGGTGCTGTTGTTCGTGCCTGTGTTCAACGTGGACGGCCACGAACGCTTTGGCCGATGGAATCGTCCCAACCAGCGCGGTCCGGAACAGATGGGCTGGCGCACCACCGCGCAGAACCTCAACCTCAATCGCGATTACATGAAGGCCGATGCGCCCGAGATGCAGGCGATGCTGGCGCTGGTGAACGAATGGGATCCATTGGCCTACATCGACCTGCACGTTACCGATGGCGCGAAGTTCGAACACGATATTTCGGTGCAGGTCGAGCCGATCCACGCCGGCGACGACGACCTGCGCCAGGCCGGAACCCAGCTCCGCGATGCCGTGCTGGCCAACCTCAGCGCGCACGGCTCGCTGCCGCTGCCCTTCTATCCTTCTTTCCGTGTCAACGACGACCCCAGCTCGGGCTTCGAGGATGGTGTTGCACCCCCTCGCTTTTCGACCGGCTATTTCCTGCAGCGCAATCGCTTCGGCATGCTGGTGGAAACCCACTCATGGAAGGACTACCCGACCCGCGTGCGGATTACGCGCAACACGGTCGTCGCGGTGATGGAACAGATTGCAGCGCATGGCGGCGATTGGCTTGCGCGCGCGAAGGCTGCAGACGCACGCTCGGCGAATCTCGGCGGCAAGTCGGTGGCGCTCGATTACCTGGCCAGCGACAAGGTTCGAAACATTGCATTCCGCGGTTACGAATACACGCGCACGCCATCGGAAATATCCGGCGCGCTGATGACTCGCTACGACGAATCCCGTCCGCAGGTGTGGACCGTGCCGATCCGCGAGGATGTGCAACCCAAGACTGTGGTCACGGCACCGACCGGTGGCTACCTGGTGCCTGCCGCCGATGCCCAGTGGGTCGCCACCAAACTGGCGCAGCACGGGGTGAGCTTCCAGCGAATCGATCATCCCGTCAGCGCGCGCACGTTCGAGGTATTCCGCACACCCGGCGCCAGCTTCATGGCGCAGTCGGTGGAAGGCAGGCAGCGAACCACCCTGCCGGGAAACTGGACGAGCGAAACCCGCGCGCTCGGCGCCGGGGCGCTGTACATCCCCATCAACCAGCCCGGTGCGCGACTGGTGATGGGGCTGCTGGAACCGCAGGCGCCTGATTCCCTGGCTGCCTGGGGCGAATTCAACAACGCATTCGAGCAGAAGGAATACATGGAGGACTACGTCGCCGAGGACGTAGCCCGCGATCAACTCGCCGCCGATCCGGCGCTGGCCGCGGAATTCGCTGCAAAATTGCGCGACGATCCGGAGTTTGCGAAGAACCCGTCCGCCCGACTGCAATTCTTCGCGCGTCGGCATTCTTCCTGGGACGAGCGCTTCAACCTCTATCCGGTGCTGCGTACGGCTGCCGCCCCCGACTGATCCGGGGCGGAGCTATCTCGCCGGCTGCGGAGCGACTAGACGTCGGTCGAAACTTCGCGCACGACTTCGGCAGTCGTGGATGCGCTGGCACTGCGCACCACGTCGGCCAGGGAAACGATGCCGATCACGCCGCCCTGGTCGTTCACGACCGGCACGCGACGGATCTTGTTCGACTCCATCACTTCACAGCAGGTTTCCAGGCTGGCGTCGGCATCCACCGACACGCAAGGCGTGGTCATGCAGTCGCTGGCCTTGGCATCCGCCGAGTTCTTGCCCGCCGCCACGATCCGGGTGGCGATGTCTCGGTCGGTGATCACACCGGCCAGCTTGCGGCTCAGCATGTCCTCGACCACGGGGATTTCGCCGCAGTCGTTGTCCACCATCAGGCGGGCCACTTCGGTCAGCGAAGAATTGGGCGTGCAGCACGCCGGGTTTTCAGTCATCACGGTCGATACGGTCATGGGTTTCTCCTGGGCATCCATTGCCTGCCACAGCTTGGTTGCAGGACGATGCGAGACTCTGTGCGACAGCGCACACAGGCAGTAAATCCGAGAAGCGCGTTTGCCCTGGCTTCAGCCTGGCCCGCCGCAGCGACGGTTCATCCGGCCCGATCGACGACCGTGCGGTTGCGCCCTTCGTTCTTGGCCTGGTACAGCGCGGCGTCGGCGCGGGCAAGCCAGGCCTGCCAGTCTTCATCCGGGCGCAGTGCCGCGGCGCCGATGGACACGGTCACGGCGGCGCCGCGACAGCTCAACTCCGCGGCTACCCGCCGACGCAGGTTTTCATCGATGTGGTGCAGGGACTCGTCGTTGGTTGCGGGCATCAGCAGCACGAACTCCTCGCCGCCGAAGCGAAAACAGCGATCGACCTTGCGCGTGCACTGGCGCACCAGCTCGGCGAAGGCGATCAACACCTCGTCGCCCGCTTCGTGCCCGTGCTCGTCGTTGATGCGCTTGAAGTGGTCGAGGTCGAGCATGGCCAGGCCGAAGTGCGCATTGCCCCGACGGTATTCTTCAATGGCGATGCTCAACTCCTGCTCCATGGCGCGCCGGTTCTGCATTCCGGTCAGCGAATCCAGCGTTGCCAGTTCCTGCAACTCGCGGCGCTGGCTTTCGGTGCGCGAGGCGAATACGAAGGCGATGAGGGCGGACACGCTCGCCGTTACCAGGAAGATGGCCAACTGCGCCGACGATTCGTAGGCTTTCCCCTGCACGGTCAAGGCGACCAGGGCGAAGGCCGTCATTATCGCGGCATGGACTCGGTTGATCAGCAGGAAGTTGCCGAGCAGGGCTGGATACATCCAGAACAATCCAGGCGGGCCGAGCACCGAAGCGCTGACCAGGCAGGCGGCCGTGTTGATCATCGCCAGGACGAAGGTCGTGCGTTGCCGATTGCCGCCCCGCCAGACGATCGCGACGGCCAGGCAAATCAGGGCGACGATGGCCAGGTCGATCAAACCGGCGAACGTGTTGCCGGTGGCGAATCGGTAGATGGCGAAGGGCGTGATGCCGAAGACCGCGCAAGCACAGAAGGACGTGATGATCGCCAGGTCGTAATCGGTGCGCAGGCGCTGCCACTGCGAATTCCACCAGTGCCTGATCATTGCGCCAACCTGTCGACATCCGGGCCAAGTGCCCTTGCCGTTGCCATCGTCGTGCCCTCCGCTCGACGAGCCGAGTATGCCCCGACTAAACCCCGATTTGGGTGAATTCGTAGTCGAGGCGCGGGCCACCCGCGGCCAGCGCATCGCCCTGCACGTAGCCCACCTTCAAGTCGAACAATCGCGTGACGGCATCCACACTTTGCACCCCGTCAACGATCAGGCCGCGACCGCTGGCGTGCCAGGGGCCGAGCAACTCATTGAAGCGGACGGGCGCCACGCTTTCGATTGCCGCCATCGGCAGGCGCAACAGGCCCGCAGGAAACCGCTGCAATTGCCCGATCCGCGCGAGGTCACCGGACTGGTCGGCAATTGCGATGACGATGCCGTGGTCCTCCAGGCGTTGCACGACACGCACGAGTTCAGGCCGGCCCAGCGCCATGTCCGCATCGAACTCGATGATCAGCCCATCCGAGCTTGCCTTCCGACGTCGGACTTCCGCATCCAGCCAGACCAGTTGCGCGTCGTTCACCGTGGCCAGGTCCACTGGCACCAGCACGCGAGTCGCGCGCCCGCGGGCACGTTCCTGCTCGATCGCCTCGAAGGCGCTGAACAGGCTCATCCGGTCGATCATCGCCAGCGCGCCCGCGTCGCGCGCCAGGCTGAGGTATTCACGCCGGGTAACGCCTGCCAGCGGAGCGCGGTAATCGCGAAGTTTTGCATCCAGTGAATACAGGCCGGCGAGTTCCCCCTGCAGGGGCAGCACGGGCTGGAATTCAATCAAGACATTGTCGCCAGCCACCGCTTCCTTCACCCACTCGCGGATGATCAAGACGCGCTCCGGGGGCAATGAGCCATGGTCCCGGCTGAGCACGCCATCGAAACGATTGCCGCCCAGTCGGTGGGCGATGGCCTGCGCGGCATAGGCGGAAGCGAACCAGCGATCGGGGTCGCCGACATCGCTGCCCGAGGGCGTGAGCGCCACGCCGACCGAAAGCGTCAAACGCTCGGACTTGCCTCGCACCGTGAAGGGGGTCTCCGCCACGACCCGACACAATTCAGCAGCCAGCAATTCGACCTGCTCGCGACTATCGCGCACCGCCAGCACGCCGAATCCGAATTCCATCCACAGCGTGTGCGCGTCCCCCGCCTGCAGCACGGAAGAAAAACGCGAAGCGATCGCTTGCTCGAGATCGAACGCGCCCGATTGCCCCAACGATTCGGCCAGCGCCTTGCCTTGGTCCACGCGAAGCGCAACCAGCACCTGCCAGGCCTCGCTCGAGCCCTGCAAGGCACCACGCAACTGGGCCAGGAATTCGCCCCGCCTGAGCTGGCCGCCGCGCCGCGTTGGCTCGTCGGCCTCGGGCACTTGCGACTCCAGCATCGCGGCGCGCACGACTCGCGCGCGGATTGCCGCAGCCAGGATCCCGGGCAGGATCGGCATGGACAGGACATCATCGGCGCCGGCGGCCACCGCGTCGTAAGTGGCTGCATCGGCATCCGCCGCCGCGATCACCAGGATAGGCAGCGCTGCCAGACCGGCTTGCCTGCGCACCTGCGCCGCGAAGGCCGGCGCACCACTCGATGCCACCACCACCGCGTGGGGGCGCCTGCGGGCGAGGTGCTGCAGCGCGTCCGACTGGCCTTCGCACGCGTGCGCACGCATGCCTTGTTCCTCCAGGTAGCTGGCCAACACGCCACGGGTTCTCTCGTCATCCACCACCAGCAGGACGTCTTCTGCATCGGGCTCGGGGCGGGTCGCGGGCATGGATCGTTCGCTGGGGGGCAAACCTTGAGTCTAGCGGTGGCCATGCGCCCAATGCACGGCCTTAAGTCACAGTTCACCCGCCCCCCGCCTACACTCGCGGCATGACTACCTCCAAGCCAGGAAGGCAGGAACGGGTCAGGCGGCTGGAACTGCTGGCTGCGGTTTCCCTCTTCATCGTGTTGCTGCTGATGCTGTTCGAATGGAACATGCTGCGCGGCCCGATCGAAAGGCGCGTCAGCGCGGCGACCGGTCGCGAGTTCCATATCCACGGCAACCTCGACGTCGACTTATCCATGAAGCCGAGGGTCACCCTGGGACGAATGACGCTGGCCAACGTGCCGGGCGCCGTGCAGCCGCAGATGGCTACAGTCGACTCCCTCGACTTCCGCTTCGACCTGCTGAAACTCTTCGCCGGCGATGTCGTGCTTTCCGATGTACTGGTTGGCAAGCCTGACGTACTTCTGGAAAAGGACGCCAAGGGTCGAGGCAACTGGAGCTTCCCCAGCGGCGATGCCGAGTGGCCCACCATCCAGCAGTTGTCGGTGGATGCCGGGCGCTTGGTATATCGAAACCTGCCCAACAAGACCGACATGCAAATCGACTTTGCCAGTGGCGATGCGGCAGGCAGTCGACTCGCGCCACTGATCATCCAGGGCAAGGGACGCTACGCGGGCAACGAGTTGCAACTGGACGGCCGTGTCGAATCGCCGCTGGAATTGAAGGACGCTGCCAAGCCCTACGAGATCGACCTGAAGGCCCGCGCCGGCGCGACCCGAGCGACCGCGAGCGGCGGACTGGTGGGGCCGCTCGCGCTGCGCGATTTCAATCTCGAGTTCGGCCTGTCCGGACCCAACCTGGCCTTGTTGTATCCATTGATAGGTGTCGCCACGCCCGACACGCCGCCCTACCACCTGAAGGGACGGCTCAGCCGCAAGGGCCGCACCTGGCACTACGACGATTTCGCCGGCAAGGTCGGCGACAGCGACCTGGCTGGCGATGCCAGCGTCGATCCTTCCGGCGAGCGTCCGTTCCTGCGGGCCGACCTGGTCTCGAAGCGACTCGACTTCGACGACCTGGCGGGTTTCGTCGGCGCGCCGCCGCAAACGGACCCGGGCGAAACCGCGTCTGAAGAACAAAAGCTCGAAGCCGCGAAGCTCCACGCCAGTGCCCGGGTGTTGCCCGACGATGAGTTCAAGCTCGAGAAACTTCGCAACATGGATGCCGACGTGAAGCTGCGTGCGCAGCGCATCAACGCGCCGTCGCTTCCCATCGAAGCGATGACCGGGCACCTGTTCGTGGACAACGGCGTGCTGCGCCTCGACCCCTTGGACTTCAAGGTGGCCGGGGGTGAAATCAGCAGCGTCATCAAGCTCGATGCGCGCGGCAAGGTCATCGCCAGTAGCGCACGGATCCAGGCACGCGGGCTGCAACTTCCCAAGCTGTTCCCCGGCGCCAAGCTGACCGAGGACAGCACCGGGCGCATCGCCGGCAGCGTGAACCTGGCCGGCAACGGAAACTCCGTGGCGAAGATGCTGGCAACCTCGGATGGCGAGGTCGGCCTGATCATGGGTAGCGGCCGCATCAGCAACCTGTTGCTTGAATTCGCCGGCATCGATATCGCCGAGGCACTCAAGTTCCTGATCACCGGCGACCGCGTGGTTCCGATCCGGTGTGCATTCGCCGACTTCGAGGTCAAGCAAGGCGTGATGGAGACGCGGCGCCTCGCGTTCGACACCACCGACACCGTGATCTACGGCGAAGGCAGCGTCAGCCTGCGTGATGAGAAGCTCGACCTGCGGCTCAAGCCGCAGCCCAAGGACCGAAGTTTCCTGTCGCTGCGTGCGCCGCTGCTGGTCAGTGGCAGTTTCAAGGATCCGGAGTTCCGGCCCGACTACAAACGCGTGACCTTGCGTGGCGTTGCGGCGGCCGTGCTGGGCAGCATCGCCCCACCCGCCGCGCTGCTCGCGGTGTTCGAATCAGGACCGGGCAAGGACATTTCCTGCCGGCCCGGCCCGCCAGGGAAAGCCGAAGCAACGGAAGCCGCGAAAGCCGGAAAGTAATCCGACGTCAGTGGCGCGTGGCCGTCCGGGCCCGGACGGCGGCAAGGTGGCCAACCACGGCCTCGGACAGGATCGAAACCAGCCCCGGCGCCAGGTCGTGACCCATGCCGGGAATGACCTTGAGTTCGGCGCCCGGAATCTTGCGTGCGCAATCCACGCCATGCGGCAGCGGGATCAGCGGATCCGAATCGCCGTGCAGCACCAGGGTCGGCTTGCCGATGCCACGCAACTGCGATGACCGGTCGCCCGACGCAATGACCGCCAGCAGCTGCCGCGCCGTGCCTTCCGGGTGATAACAACGCTCGACGCCTATGCGCATCTTCGCGCGCAGCTCGGCATCAGGCGTCGGAAAGCCGGGGCTGCCGATGGCCTTCATCAGCCGCGTGAAGTGCTCGACCAGTTCGTCCGTACCGCTGCCCCGCCGAGGTCGTTGCAGCAGCAGGCGAATCACTTTCAGGTCAGCAGGCGGCAGCCGGCGGTCGCCGCTCGACGACATCATCGACACCAGGCTGAGGCAACGCTTGGGATATTGCGCCGCCATGGTTTGCGCAACCATGCCGCCGAGCGAGGCGCCAACGATGTGCGCGGTTTCGATGCCCAGCGCATCCAGCACGCCTACCGCATCGGCCGCCATCGAATCGATGCGATACGGCGCCGCCACCGGCAGGCGCAGGAAGTAACGCATCGTCGCCAGTGGCAGGTTGACGCGCGCGGCGGTGTCGATCTTCTGCGAGAGTCCCACGTCGCGGTTGTCGAATCGAACGACGCGATATCCCGCTTCCACCAGGCTGCGACAGAACGTTTCCGGCCACGCCACCAATTGCATGCCCAGGCCCATCACCAACATCACGACCGGGTCGCCCGGACGCCCTAGCACGTCCACTTCGAGCTGGATGCCGTTGGCGCTGACCTGCGTCACCGGCCTATCTTTCTGCCGCCCGGCTCGACAGGGGCGATGCCAGCGCATCGTCCACCTCATGCACGTTGCGCTTCTCGCGCATCTTGGCGAGCTGTGCTTCCTCGAGTTCGCGCCGGCGTTCTTCCTGCCGCAGAAGTTCCTGTCGACGAATCTCCCGCAATTCCTCGGCGGTGGGTTCTTCCTGCATGGTCAGGGCTGCGCCGGCTGCCATGGGCGGCTCGCCGCGCGAGCTCTTGAGCTTGATGTTGAGCCGAAGCTCGTTGGCCGAATCGGCATTGCGGATTGCCTCTTCGTAGGAAATGCGATTCTCGTTGTAGAGCTCGAACAGGGCCCAGTCGAAGGTGCGCATGCCCAACTCGCGGGACTTGTTCATCACCGCCTTCAACTCGTTGAACTCGCCCCTGAAGATCTTCTCGGCAATGGTCGGCGTGTTGATCAGTACTTCGATCGCGGCCACCCTGCCCTTGCCATCCTCGGTACGGACCAGGCGTTGCGACACGATGGCGCGCAGGTTGGCGGACAGGTCCATCAGCAACTGGGTACGACGTTCTTCCGGGAAGAAGTTGATGATGCGCTCGATGGTCTGGCTGGCGCTGTTGGCATGCAGCGTACTCAGGCAAAGGTGGCCGGTTTCCGCGAAGGCTATGGCGTGTTCCATCGTTTCGGCATCGCGTACCTCGCCGATCAGGATCACGTCCGGCGCCTGGCGCAGCGTGTTCTTGAGCGCGTGGTGCCACGAATGCGTGTCCACGCCGACTTCGCGGTGCGTAATCAGCGAATTCTTGGACTGATGCGCGTACTCGACCGGGTCCTCGATGGTGATGATGTGTCCGGCCGACGTGCGGTTGCGGTGGTCGATCATCGCAGCCAGCGACGTGGACTTGCCCGAACCGGTGCCGCCCACCACCAGCACCAGGCCGCGCTTGTTCATCACGACTTCCTTCAATACCTCGGGAAGGCGCAGTTTTTCGAAGTTCGGAATCTCGGCGGCGATGGTTCGCAGCACCATGCCGACATGCTGCTGCTGCATGAAGACATTGACACGGAAACGGGACAGGCCCTGCACCGCGATGGCGAAGTTGCATTCGAAGTCGCGCGCGAATTCCTGGCGCTGGCTTTCGTTCATCATCGCGCTGGCGAGTTCGCGGGTGACCTCGCCGTTGAGCTTCTGCGCGATCAGCGGCTTCATGCCGCCATTGAGCTTGATGCTGGGCGGAAAGTCGTGGGCGATGAACAAGTCCGAGCCGCCGGCCTGGCTCATGGCGGCCAGCAGCTTGTGCATGTAGGCGCGGGCTTGTTCTTCGTTCAAGACAGCCATCGGTGGTTCCGTGTAAGTGCCACGGATTGTGCCACCGGGGCAGCCCGGCGATGCATCGGTAGTTGTACCGATGCTACTGCGTCACATTATTTGGGGATATCGGCGGCCGGCAGGCCGCGGCGCACCGCGTACGTGTTCAGCATCGGCAGCAGGGCGTCCTGGCAGCCTGGCAGCGCCTCGGCGCAGAAACTCATCGCCGTATAGCTGCTTCCCGGATACAACTTGGGGTTGGGCGCGGCGCCCGCCTCCAGCAGTGCCTGCAGGATCGGCCGCTTGCGCTCGTAGAAACCCGGGCCCTGGCGCACCAGGAAGGCCAGCGCGGTCGACCCGGAACATTCGGCATCCACGGCCGCGCCTGCCGCCAGGGCCTCACGCACCCGCTCGACATCGAGCAGTTGGGTGGCGCGACACAGGCCGGTCAATCCGTCGCTGCCGCGTTCATCGGCATCCTTCACACCGGCCACGAACGGGCGCAGCGCCGACAGGTCGTGGTATTTGCGAATTCGGCCGGCCAGGGGAACGAGGTTGCCATTCACTTGGGCGCTTGCCTTGGCGACGAGGTCCGCATTTCGGGTTGACGGCGCCGGGTCTATTTTCGCGGCGTCAAGCAACCAGGTTTCAGCCATCAGCAGGCGCGCAAATGATTGCGCTTCCGGCGTCGCGGAAGATTCTGCGATCACCGACTGCAGGTGCGTGCGGGCTTCGCCGGTCTTGCCGCTCTCCTCGGCGAGCAGGCGGGCGAGGTTGTTGGCCTTGTCCCAACGCGGCGTCTGCGATTCGAATCGCAATGATTCGCGAAGCGCGGCTTCCTTCTGTCCCAGGTCCAGCGCAGTGATGTAAAGCAGGGTTACCTGCGCTGTCTCGCGCAGGTCCGGTGGCAGTGCATCGTCGCGCAACACCTGGAACAGTTCACCCACGCCCTTGCCCTTGGGTTCGTCCAGTGCATTCACTCGCAACAACTGGAATGCAGCGCGAAGATCACCTGGCTGGCTTGCGGACGCCTCGACAAGCAACGCCCGCGACTGCACGCGTTGTTCGCGGTCCAGCAGCAGGCCCGCCTGCAGGACGCGTGCGGCATGCATGCCAGGCTGCGCCTCCAGCAGCGCCTGCAGCTTGCGCTCGGCTACTTCGCCCTCGCCCGCCAACGCGTCGGAACGCGCGTCCAGGTAAGCGAGTTCGGCATCTTCAGGGTCTTCTGCGATAAGGGCGCCCAGGCTCGCGCGCGCCGTAAGCAGGCATTCGCCGAGGCCCATCTGCGCATTGATCCGGCGCGCCTGCGCGGATTTCAGCGATGGCGTGTCGACGAGCTTCTTCCCGAAGAAGGTCACGGCTGCATCAGGCTGTACCTGTGAACAACTGGCAGGCGCGTCCTGCGCAAAGGCAACTGGCGGCATGCCCAGGGCAAGCAGGCAGAGGGCAAACATTGCCGGGGTGCGAACGGTACAGGCAGACATGGGCGGCTCCTTCCACTCGGGTCGGCGCAGACTATAACAAAGACGTTGCAGCAGCCCGCGCTGGCTAGCCGCGGGCGACGCCCGGCGTTATCAGTACAGTCAGGCCCGCAGCCAGGTCGAACCCGGGAACATGTGCGGCGTGGGTCGCCGCCGGGCCGAGCGACTCACCCTTCGCCAACGCCAACAGGAAATCCGCCACCCCGGGCGACAAGGACATTACGCCAACTTCATGCAGCGGTCGCAGCACGAGCACGTCCTCCGCCTGCCCCGCGTCGACCCTCGCCAGCGCCGCGTCGCGCTCGAATTCTTCGTCGTGCTGGTGGGCTGCCCAAAGCGAGTGCACGGCGAACTGCGAGCGCAGGACCTCGCAGGCCGGGTGCAAGGCGATGCGCAGCTTCGACAGGCCCTCGGCGTCGGCCATCAAGGCTTGCAGCGCTCCTGGCAACAGCACCGGCGCGTCCTGGGCGTGATGGGCGCGAACGCGCATTCGTTCCAGGCGCCCGACGTCGGCCAGGTATGGCAGGCCATGCGCGGGCGGAAACTGTGCGATGAAGTTTGCGAAGCCGTCGCCGTACTCGACCAGCACCGGCGATGCCGGTGGCTCCAACAGTACGTATTCGCGGGCCATGGCACGGAAGAATTCTTCCCCGACCAATTCCCGGACCACCGGAAATCCGCTGGCGAGGGCCTGGGTCAGCGACGCCATCACGTTGTTGCGATACACATCAAAACGTTTCGCGGGGTCCGAGCCGTTCCATGCGCGCAATCCTGCCGGCGTCGCAAGCCTGGCGTCGAGCAGGGCCCGGGCAAATTCGGACTGCGACGGAACTCCGGTCATGCGGCGTGCTGCCGTTGTGCATCCAGCAGGCGCTGCGCCTGCGATGCCTGGTCGCGCAACACGGCATACGCGGGCACGTCGTTGTCCCATTCGATCAAGGTCGGCAAGGGCCCGGTTGATGCCAGCGCGCGCGCATACAAGCTCCAGACGGCGTCGGCAACCGGACTGCCATGGCTGTCGATCAGCAATGGCGAGCCGCCTGCATCGCTGTCCACGGCATGGCCGGAAAGGTGGAACTGCCTCGCGGCATGCAGTGGCAGCGAGGCAAGGTAGGCGGCCGGATCGCGGCCGTGATTGATGCTGCTGACGTACGCATTGTTGACGTCGAGCAACAATCCACAGCCGGTGCGCTGCACCACCAGGCCCATGAACTCGCCTTCCGCGATAGAGCTGGCGCAGAACTCGACGTAGGTCGCGGGATTTTCCAGCAGGATCTGGCGACCGAAGCGCGACTGCAGCTGTTCGACATGTTGGCAAACGCGATCCAGCGAGGCCTCGTCATAGACCAGCGGCAACAGGTCGTTGAAGTTGTTCAATCCGTGGCTGGACCAGGCCAGGTGTTCGGAGAAGGAATCCGGCTGGTAGCGTTCGATCAGCGCGGCGATGCGCTCGACATGGCGGGCATCGAGCGGGGCTTCACCACCGATCGAAAGTCCCACGCCATGCAGCGACAAGGGAAAATGATCCCGCAGCGCACGCAGGCTCGCATGCGGCTCGCCGCCGGCGCCAAGGAAATTTTCCGCATGCACTTCGATGAAAGCTGGCGGATGCGGATCCGCCAGCAGTGACGCGTAGTGCTGTGGTTTGGGCGCGATGCCCGCCCCCATCACCGGCTCAGGCCTTCTTGGCTGCAGCCTTCGCCACCTTGAATTCCTTCAACTGGCCGAAACCCGTGGGCGACGTCGGAGACTTGGTGGTGACGCAGGTGCCGGACGGAACGAGCCGCCAGGCGCTGGGCTGGTAGTCCACCTTGGACGTGCCCGCGCAGCTGGTACCGGGGCCGGCGGCGCAGTCGTTCTTGCCTGCGAGGGAAACGCCGTAGCACTTCTCCTTGCCCTTGGCGCCCTGTTCCATATGGGCGCTGGCGTTGGCGGACATGGCGGAACCGAGCGCGGCCACCAGGGCCATGGCGGGAATCATCGAGTGTTTGCGGGAGGTCATGGTCTTTCCTTGCGTTGGGGAGTTGGTAAGAGGGTTCGTGCGGCGCGTGCGAAAGGTTACATCCGGGGTCCACCGTCGGTGCGACTGCCGGGCGATCGGGTTTCCAGCCATTCAGCCACCAGCGGCCACAAGGCCGCCTCGGCCGAGGGCCGGAAGAAGCCTGAATGGCCGATGCGAGGCAGGCCGTGGTCGCCAGGGCTGACCAGGCGATAGTCCACCGCATTGTCGCGGTAGGCGGCGTGAACCATCAGCGAACCCGCCTCGAGCAGCAATTCATCATCGGCGAAGGTCAGCGCCAGCACTGGAAACTTCGCGCTGGCATAGGCCTGCCGCGCGTCGGGTTCAGCGCCCAGCAGATAATCCGGCGACAGGCACCAACGTCGCCATTGCCGCATCGCGCCCGTGGGTACGTCACCGATGATGCCCAGCGCACCGCCGGGGAAAAAGCCGAACAACGGACACAACACCGGCACCAGGAAATACCACAGCAGGGGCGCCGTCTTTCGGATGGCCGGCGTGTTGTGGCGCATGGAGCCGCTGCCGACGGCAATGTTCACCAGGCCCGACAACAGCTCGCGCGAGGGCAGCAGGGGCGCGCACTGCCCGCCAAAGCTATGGCCTATGGCGAACAGGGGCAGTCCCGGGTTTTCGCGGTGGGCCTGCTGCAGCATCGCGTCGTAGTCCCTCGCGCGCCAGTCGTCCAGGCTGCCCGGCGCGCCTCGGCGCGGGCCGCGCAGCGACTCGCCGGTACCGCGGTAATCAAAGGTGCGCACGGCGTAGCCCTGCCCCGCCAGCCATCGCGCGAAATTCGAATAGAACGATTGTGGAATGGCCATGGCCGGCGCAATCACCACCACCGCACGCGCAGCGGCATCTGGGTCGAAGCGATAGCCCGCCAGTTCGTGGCCGTCCGTCGCGTTGAAGATCCCGGGCTTCACCTGCACGGCCATCACGCCTCCGGCGTCCACAGGGTGGAATCGCCTTCACCCCAGACCAGGCGATGGAAATCGAATCCGCCCTCGATGCGCGGCTTGATGATGCGGAAGAACGGCGACGTATCGAAATCGCGCGGCATGTACAGGCTGTAGTGCCGGATATGCAGGATCTCCGCGCGCGCCTGTTGTGCGCCGGGCGACTGCGACTCGTGCAACTCCACTTCCGGCAGGATGGGATAACGAATCGAGTCGAAGGCTTGCGCCAGAAGGGTCGAACAGATGGCGCGGGTCGGCTCGCCGCTGCCCAGCGCGATCATGCGCCGCTTCATGCTGTCGGGCACGGGTGGCGTGCGGATCAGGTAGCGCGCCAGGTCGAAGACATTCTTCAGGTCGTAGCTGTAACCCACGCGCGACACCATGTAGGTGACCACGGCGTCGATTTCGGCTTCGCTCAAGCCCACCGGCCTGCAGATGCGCGTGTGCATGCTTGAAAACGCACTGAGCGGCACGACGCGCACGCCCTCGACCACGTCCACGTCGCACATCACCTTCGCTTCCTCGCCCTCGCCTGGAGGCCCGAGATGGTCGCCGATGTACAAGGCCGCATGCGACCAGGTCGATTGGGTGAGGAACTTGATGGCACTGGAAAATCGGCTATTGCCCTCGACCAGCAACACATCGCCCTTGCGCAGGGTCGCCGCCACTTGCTCGCGCGGGCTGGTCGGCAGGTGCGCCTGTCCTTCCCGCGGACGAGACAGGAATCGCGCCAGTCTTCTACCCACCATCCGCAACAGCGACATCCAGCGACCCCTCACTTCCAGGCCGTCAATTCTGCCACCAACGCGCGTGGAAGAAGCGTCGATGGCTTTGCCTAAGCGCAATGCGCACCGCATCTTCCCCGGACCGATCCGGATAAGGCCAGTCCAGTGGCGCCAACCCGGAAGGGTCGGTTTCCATGCCATCCACGCAGGAGAAATAACCGTGGTTCACCAGCACTTCGAATTCGGCCGCGGTGAACTTGTCCAGGTCGGTGCGAATCCGGCTGATCACTTCTTCGCACAATCCCAGGCTGTAACCCTCCGCCCCGGCATCGGATCGGTCGGCGAGGTTCCAGTACGCGCCTTCGAAGTCCCCGGACCGAAGCCCCCCGAAGAACAATCGTTTGCGCAATGCGGCGGCCTGGTTGCCGACCACGCTCGCGTACCGCAGCAGGCGCCGGAAAACATGCTCGCCGGCAACGAAGGCGAACGGCGCCCCTGCATCGGAAACCAGCATCTCGCGACAGGACTTGATGACCGGCTCGGTGCCCAGGTTGTCGTATACACCGCCGTCGCTCAGCTCCACGCGGTCACGCAGGTGGTCGCCATAGGTGCTGCGATGCGAGCCACCGCTGAAATCCTCGGCCTTGAATGGCAGGCGCAGGGGGCCGAACAGTGGCGGGAAGCAAGCCGATGCCGCCACCGCCGTCGCCAGGCTGATCCGGCCATGGCGACGCAGGTAGCCGGTCTGGAAATCGCCACAGCGGCGCCTGGAAAATTCCCAGTTGACGCCGAATGTCAGGTTCGTGGCGCAGAACACGAAGGCCGGCGATGCAGGCAGGTCGCGCAGTTCGACGCCTTCGAAGATCTTTTCGTAGCGCGCCTGCAGAAGATTGACGCGGGCAGAGGGCCATAACCAGTTCCAGGCCACCGTCAGCAGAACCGGGGCGCTGCGCAGGTCTTGCCGGGCAACCGCGCGAAAGGGTTCGACTACGTCAGCCTTGAAATCGATTCGCTCGCACCAGTCGGCGAATCCTTCGCTTTCGTCGCGGCGCCCCCGCAGGTAGCGCGTCGCCAGCCAGGCCGACGCGATGCTGCCGCCGGACACGGCGCTGATGGTGTCGACGCCGTGCAGGCGACCGGTGGCATGCAGGCGAAGCAGTGCGCCCAGGTGGAACAGCGCAGCGCGATAGCCGCCACCGGACAGGCATAGCGCACGGCCGGTTCGATTCAGGGTTTCCATGGCGCCCATTGTGCGCGCGAGCGTCCCATCGCCTGCGACACGCGCCTGGTCACGCGCCGGCCAGGTCGTCCAGGATCGGGCAATCCGGGCGCTGGTTACCCTGGCAATGCCGGGCCAGCGATTCCAGGGTCCGCTTCATGGATTGCATCTCTTCAATCCTGCGGTCGAGGTCGAGCACATGGGCCTGGGCCATCTTCTTGACCTGGGCGCTGGCCCGCGACTGGTCATTCCAGAGCGCCAGCAAGCCCTCGATCTGTTTCATCGAAAACCCAAGGCCGCGCGATCGCTTGATGAAGCGGAGGCGATGCAGGTCGGCATCGCCATAGAGTCGGTAGCCGGCGAATGTCCGGCTGGCCGGAGGAATCAATCCGGTCGCTTCGTAGTGGCGGATCATCTTGGCGCTGATTCCGCTGACCTGCGCCGCCTCGCCGATATTGTGGAAGCCCTGCACTTTTGCGTCGGCCAGTTCCGGCCGTTCGATCCTGCGCGCCATGTCCTGTCTCCTGGCCTGTCGTGATTCACGGCGCCAGCTTAAACCTTCCCATGGGGGCAAGCTCAACCCGCTTGACCTTCCCATGGGGGCAAGGCCCAGCCTTCGTCCTGCGGCATCCCGCCGCGCCAACCTAAGGAACGAAAATGGGCCTCGAGACCACCAAGATCACCGCCGCCACCGCCGACATGTCGTGTGGTTATTGCTGTCGCTGCATCGAATGCCAGTGCACTGAATGCCAGTGCTGCGCCTGCGACGGTTGCCGCTGCCCGACCTGATCCGCCGACGCGGATCAATCCTTCCCGCGCAGCGCCTCTCGCACTTTTGCCTCGGCGCGAAACTCCGCCAGCTCACGCAGCAGGGTTTCGATATTCACTTCGTTCTTCAGGTTGACCTTGAAGTCGGTATCGGCGCGGGCGCGGTCCTTCAGGGATTGGCGGTTCTGGCTCATTACGATCAAGGGGCCTTGCAGGCCCACCAGGATCGCCAGCGCCAGGTTGAAGAACTGGAATGGATAGGGATCGATCGGCAGCTTGATCAGCCAACCGGAATTGACAGCGCACCAGGCAATCGTCAGTGCGATCAGGAAAAGGATGAAAGCCCAGCTGCCATTCAACGCCGCGACATTGTCTGCCAGGCGGTCGCTCCAGCTGAGGTTCTTCTCGAATTCCTCGTCCACGTTCTTGGCCGCACGCGCGGACAACATCGTGTTCGTTTCCCTCAGCCGTTCGCTCAGCGTACGCAGGATCGCCAGCGCCACCTTCGGCCGGTTTTCCAGATAGCCTTCCAGGGTGCGGCGCTGCAATTCGAGCAGCACCGTTTCGGTCGTGGCCAGGGCGCTGGCGCTGCGCGGTTTTTCGTCGAACAGCGCCAGCTCACCGAAGTATTCGCCGCGGGCGATGTCCTTCAGCGAGATCCGACGCGAGGCTTCGCCCGGCAGGTGGATGTTGATGTCCCCGCTCTCGACGATGTACATCGAGTCGCCGTTGTCACCTTGCGAGAACACCATGCTTCCGGCGGCAAATTGCCGCCGTTGCAAGCTGGCGCCCAGCTCGGCGAGGTCGTGGTCGGTCAGGCCTTCGAACAGCTCGATCGAACGTAGCAGCGGGGTCGGGTCCACTCCCTACTTCTTGGGCGCGAGTTTGTCGTTGAGGACCCAGCCGACGTTGCCGTTCTCGTCCTCGACTTCCCACCACATGTCTTCCTTGCCGCCGAGCGGATACACCATCATGCCGCTGTCGAGCGTGCGCACGGTGGAACTGCTCTTCGACGGCGAGCGCTTCATTTCAGCGCTGGAAATGGCGACGAAACTCTGTCGCGGCGCCGAAGCCACGACGTCGGCGTTCAGGCCACCCATCTGCGTCACCAATTGGCGATACGCATCCAGGAAGGCCAGGCCGACCACCTTGCCGACATCGGTGCTGGCGTAGGCGCCGCCGCCCGCACCCGCCCAGCCAGCGAAGCCACCCGCGCCCCAGCTGAAGTCGGACTTCTTGGCGAAGCCTTCGATGTTGTATTCCTCTTCCGACGTGCGCGTATTGACCAGCGAGATGACAGTCTGCGCTTCGACCTTGTTGGTCTTGATACCGCCTGCCAGGGCGCCCAGGCCGCCGAAGCGGCTGCCGAGCATGCCACCAGCGATGGCGCCTACCGCGCTGCCACCGGAGTTCTGGTTTTGCCCGGCGACGTCGGCCACCAGTAGCCAGTCGGCCGACTTGATCTGGCCGCCGCCCACATTGGAGCCGCGCTGCAGGTTGCCTTCACCGGCCAGGGCCTGTTCGCGCTGGATCGCTTCCATGCCGGCGCCGCGATTGACCAGCTTGAAGCAGCCTGATTTGGAGATGAAGGTCTTCAGCAGGGTGGACGGCGCGCCGAGCTGGTAGGCCTTCCAGCCCTGCCCATCGCCGTCAACCAGGGCGATGGTGCCCAGAACCTTGCCGCAGACCGGAATTTCGGCAGTCTTGGTCGAGCCTTTGGTGTTCTCGACCTTGGCCATGGCGGACATCGACAGTCCCATGGCGACGGCAGCTGCGCAGGCAGCCGCCAAACGTGAAGATTTCATTCGGAATTATCCCCTGTTGGATGACACTTTTTGCACGACGCACGTCCCTTCGGGCACGGTAAACGAAGTGTCCTGAGCCGGCAAGGCCGGAACGCCCTGCCACCGCGACCACGGGCTGGTCGTGACACTTGCAAGCAGGCGATTACGGGCGTAAAAAAACGAGTCCCGGCTACCGGGAACCGACATCATGAAGCGTCCCATCGCAATCGGATTGGTTATTGCCGTCCTGGCCGCAGGCGTGCTTTACACGCGGTCACTGCGCAGCCCTGACTCCCCACCGGCAACGCCGGCCGCGCAGGCGCCCCCGCCAGCAGCCGACCAGATCGTCGGCGCCACCTTGCTCGATGGCCTGGGCAACTATTCGTTCGCCGTCACCAGCAAGCAGCCCGACGTGCAGCGCTGGTTCGACCAAGGCCTGATGCTGACCTTCGGCTTCAACCACGATGCGGCAGAACGGTCATTCCTGCGCGCCACGCAACTCGATCCCGATTGCGCGATGTGCTGGTGGGGCGCATCGCTGGTGCTCGGGCCGCATGTCAACGCGGCCATGGATCCGGCGAATAACCCGAAAGCCTGGTCGCGCCTGCAAAAGGCGGTGAACCTGGCCAGTGGCGCGACCCCGCGCGAGCAAGGTTTCATCACCGCGCTGACGGCGCGCTACAGCGAGACGCCTGGCGAAGATCGCCGCCCCCTGGATGTTGCCTACGCCGCGGCCATGGGCAAGCTGGCGGCGCAGTATCCCGACGACCTGGATGCGGCCGTGATGCATGCAGAAGCGATGATGGACTTGCAGCCCTGGGATTATTACGACGAAAAACTGCAGCCCAAGGGCAGCACGGCGGAAGTGGTCTCAACGCTGGAATCGGTGCTCAAGCGGAATCCGGACCATCCCGGCGCACTGCATCTGTACGTGCATGCCGTCGAGGCCTCGGCCGATCCTGCGCGCGGCGTCGCTGCAGCCGATCGCCTGCGCACGCTGATCCCCGGGTCGGGCCACCTGGTGCACATGCCCGCGCACATCTATTCGCGGGTCGGCCGGTGGCACGACGCGGTGCTGGCCAACCAGATCGCCATCAAGGCCGATGACGCCTATCTCGCCATCTGCCGTGGCAACGTCCAGGGTGTCTATCCGCTGGGTTACGTGCCGCACAATCATCACTTCCTGTGGTTTGCGTCCAGCATGGAAGGCTCGAGCGCCGTCGCGAAAGAGGCCGCGGGCCACACCGCCGACCGAACCAATCTTCCCGACCTGATGCGGCAACCGGGTTTCGCCGGACTGCAGCATTACTGGATGACGCCCTGGTTCTATCGCGTCCGCTTCGGGCGTTGGGATGAGATCCGCGGCCAGCCCAACCCCGCAACCGACCTGCCCTATGTCACCGCCATCTGGAATTACGCCCAGGGCGTGGCCGCCGTTCGCGGCGGGCAGCTGGGCGAGGCGGACAAATACCTTGCCGCGCTGGCAGCCATTGCCGAAGATCCCGCTCTCACCAAACTGATGGTGTGGGATCGCTATCCGCTGTCGCATTCAGCGCGCATCGCTGCGCGCAGCCTGCGCGCGGACATCGCCGCCGCCCGCGGCGACTTCAAGACCGCTATCGCACAACTGCGCGAGGCGGTCGAAATCGAGGATTCGATTCCCTATGACGAACCTCCCGGCTGGCATTCGCCGGTGCGACATGCCCTGGGTGAAACGCTGCTGGCCGCCGGCAAGCCGGCAGATGCCGAGGCGGTGTACCAGCAAGAGTTGCAGCGCAATCCGGAAAATGGCTGGTCGCTGTTCGGGCTGGCGCGGGCGATGCGCGCACAGGGTCGCGAGAAGGACGCTCTCGCTGTCGATCAACGCTTCAAGGCTGCCTGGCAACATGCAGATGTAAGTCTGGTTGCCTCGAGGTTCTAGACGGAGGACGGCCATGGCCATCGGACATGCCACGCTGGAACGCCACCACACCGGGCCGTTCCGGCACCGGGTGGAACGCCTGCTGGGCCAGGCGGACGTGCGAATCGGAGGGCCACGCCCCTGGGACATGCAAGTCCACGATGACCGCGTGTTCACCCGGCTGCTTGCGCTGGGTTCGCTGGGCCTGGGCGAGAGCTACATGGACGGCGACTGGGATGCGAGTTCGCTGGACGGTCTGCTGTTCCGCCTGCTGGACGCACGAGTGGACGAGCACGTGAGCGGCATCGCGGCGATCTTCGACGCGGTTCGTGCGCGCCTGGTGAACCTGCAGACGCCGCAGCGCAGCACCCAGGTGGCGCGTCGTCACTACGACCTGGGCAACGACCTGTACCGCGCCATGCTCGGGCCGCGAATGATCTACAGCTGCGGCTATTGGCGATCGCCGCAAGGCGCGGTGGCGTTCGACCTGGACACTGCGCAGGAAGCAAAGCTCGACCTGGTCTGTCGCAAGCTCGGGCTGCAGCGTGGCCAGCGCGTACTGGACATCGGCTGCGGCTGGGGCGGCGCACTGCGTTACGCGGCGGAACGATTCGGCGTCACCGGCGTCGGGCTGACCATCTCGCGCGAACAGGCCGAGCATGCCAAGCGCGTGTGCGCGGGCCTGCCGATTGAAATCCGCCTGCAGGATTACCGGGAAATCGACGAGCCCTTCGACCATGTCTTCTCGATCGGCATGTTCGAACACGTGGGCGTGCGCAACTATCGTCGCTACTTCGAGTCGGTGCGCCGCTGCCTCTCGCCCGATGGCCTGTTCCTGCTTCACAGCATCGGCCGCGACGCATCGGGCCACCGGACCGATCCATGGATCGGGCGTTACATCTTCCCCAACTCGATGCTGCCTTCCGCCGCCCAGGTGACCCGATCGTTCGAAGGCATGTTCGTGCTGGAGGACTGGCACAACTTCGGCGCCGACTACGACCTCACCCTGCAAGCATGGCGACGCAATGTCGAGAAAGCCTGGCCTGGGCTGGATGCTGGTTACGACGAACGTTTCCGCCGCATGTGGCGCTACTACCTGTGTGCATCCATGGCGGTATTCCGCAGCCGGCGCGCGCACCTTTGGCAAATGGTGCTGTCACCGCGGGGCGTACCGGGCGGCTACGTCGCGCCGCGCTGATTCTCCGGCAGCTTCATTCCTGCCAGGCGCGTTCAATCAGGTGGTCGACCGGCGCCGATAGAGGAAGCGTACCGAAGGCCAGGCCACGGCGCATGCCCAGCCTGCTCTCGCAGAATGCATCGGCGAGGACGGCATCGCCAGCGCGCACCAGGATGGACGCCTGCAGTGCCAGCGCCATCCGTTCGGCCAGCCATCGCGACCGGGCCTCGAGCATCGTCGCGTCCGAATCGAGCATCGCCGCCAGCGAATTTCGTTCCGCATCGAGCAAGGCATGTCCGCCCGATGCGGAGGCGAGTTCATCGAAGAATGCCTGGCGGCAGGCCGGCTCGCGTTGCAGGGCACGCAGAACGTCAAGGCACTGGATGTTGCCGCTGCCTTCCCAGATGGAGTTCAAGGGCGCCTGCCTGAGCAGTCGCGGCAGTGTCGTGTCTTCCACGTAGCCGATGCCGCCCAGGCACTCCTGCGCTTCATTGACGAAGGGCGTGGCGCGTTTGCAGACCCAGTACTTGCCCAGCGCGGTGGTCAGCCTTGCCAGCGCCGCCTCGCTTTCCGATCGCCCGCTGCCGTCCACGGCCCGCGCCACGCGAAAGGTCAGCGCAGTGGCGGCTTCCGATTCCAGTGCAAGGTCTGCCAGTACGTTTTTCATCAAGGGCTGCTGCACCAACGCGCGACCGAACGCGTGGCGATGGCGGACATGATGCAAGGCCTGCACCAGCGACTGCCGCATCAGGGCCGACGAACCGATCAGGCAGTCCTGCCGTGTCAACGCCACCATCTGCAGGATGGTCGCGATGCCTCGGCCTTCCTCACCCACGGGCCATGCGAGCGCCCCTTCGAATTCGACTTCGCAACTGGCGTTGCTCCAGTCGCCCAACTTGTCCTTCAGTCGCTGGATGCGATACGCGTTGCGCGATCCATCGGGCGCAAAGCGCGGCAGCAGGAAGCAGGTCAGCCCGCCCGGCGCCTGCGCCAGCACCAGGAAGCCGTCGCACATCGGCGCCGACAGAAACCATTTGTGCCCCACCAGTGAATACATTCCATCGGCGTTCGGCGTGGCGACGGTGGTGTTGCTGCGCACGTCCGAGCCACCCTGCTTCTCGGTCATGCCCATGCCGATGGTATTGCCGGGTTTGTCCCATGCCGGCGAATGGCTGCCGTCGTAGTCGGTCGCGACGATGCGCGGCAGCCACTCGCGGGCAAGTTCCGCCGAATGCTGCAGCGCGGGGACGCAGGAATAGGTCATGGTCAGCGGGCAACTGGTGCCCTGGTCGGCCTGGTGGTGCAGGTACATCAAGGCTGCGCGCGCGACATGCGCGCCGGTCTCGTCGCGATTGCGCCATGCGAAGCCAGTGATGCCGTGCCCCACGCCCAAGGCCATCAGCGCGTGGTAGGCCGGATGGAATTCAATTTCGTCCACGCGGCGACCGTAGGCGTCGAAGGGTTTGAATTGCGGCCGATGCCGGTTGGCCAATTCGCCCAGCGCCATCATCTCGCCCCCGGCCAGCACGCCGTAGGCCTGGATCGCGGGCACCGCCCAGTCAGCGCCTTCCCGCGTCAGTGCCTCGCGCAATGGCAGGTCGGTGCGATAGGCATCGTAGGACGGCAGCGCGGGCGGCTGGTTTTCCACCGTGTGCGTCGGCTGGATCGTGTTCACGCGGCATCCTCACTGGCGGAGGACCCTTTTATACCGCAGCGGCCCAGTCCGGGCTTGCACTTCGCTCGCCCTGCCCTAGCATGCAGACATGATCCGTTTAGTCTCCATTGCGCTGCTTCTGTTTACTGCCTGCGGGACCGTGCGCGCGGAAGACCTTCCCGTGGACCAGGTGGTGCCGAAGCTCGCGACGCTGGCATCGCCCGACCAGCAGTACGCACTTTACCTGCCACCGGGCTACTCGCGCAGCCGGCCATGGCCAGTGCTGATCATGCTTGATCCACGCGGTCGCGCCGAGGCGACGCTGGCCCGTGTGCAGGAGGGCGCGCGCCGCAATGGCTGGATCGTGATGAGTTCCTACCAGAGCCGCAGCGACACACTCGAAAGCGTCACCTTGTTCGCCCTGCAGGCCTTGCTCGATGAGAGCGACAAGCGCTTTTCCGCCGACCGTCGCCGTTTGTACCTGGCCGGCATGTCCGGGACTGCCAAGACCCTGTGGAAAGTGGTGAAACCGCTCAAGGGCAGCCTGGCCGGAATGATCGGCTGCGCCGGCGGATACTCGCCCGAACTTCCGCCGCTGACGGATGCCGCGCCGGCCTTCTATGGCTGCACCGGCACGCATGATTTCAATCACGGCGAAATGAAGGACCTGGATGCGTCGCTGGACAAGCTGGGCTCGCCGCATCACTTGCTGGAATTCGAGGGCGGCCATGGCTGGCCGGAGACCGGACTCGATCACGCCATCGACTGGCTGCAGTTGTCGGCCATGAAGACGGGCCTCGCGCCGGCGGACAAGCAATGGATTGCAGGGCAATTTTCGGCGGCCAGGCAGGCAGCATTGGCTGCGCCGGACGACTTCCAGCGCGGCCGCGCCCTGCAACGGCTCGCGGCCGATTTCCAAGGCGTGCACGACATCGGCGACAGTGCCGAGCTCGCGGCGCGCTTGCTCGGCAACCCCGAGGCGCGCGCAGCAGCCGCGCGCGAGGCCCAGTTGCGCGAGGACGAAAGAAAATACGCGGGTCTGGTCAACGACTGGTTCACCCGCATGCGCGCCCGCTTCCCGGACGGCCGGCCGCAGGACCCGCCACCGAAGCCGCAGAGCCTCGCCGCCTTGAAAGTCAGGTCGCTGCAAAAACTGGCTGCCGGCGGCGATCGCGAACTGGCCGATTCGGCGGTCCGCCGACTCGAGCTCGCCTTCGCCGCCTCCAATTCCTACCTGCCCGCCGAAGCGATGCAGCGAAAGGAACCCGGGATCGCCGCCGCGTCGAAAGCCGTGGCAGCGGCAATCTTCCCGGACCGCGCCACGCGAGCCGACTAGGGGCCGTCTTCCCGCCGACCTGGCGCCATTCCGTCGGCGGGCACGGCGTTTCGTCGCAATTGGCTGTCGCCCCGGCGCGCGGCCTCCTATCCTGTGTGCAGTCCAGAAACCGGCAATCCCATGACCAGTCTATTTTTTGTCTTCCGCCTCGCGTTCGCGTGGTTCATCAGCCTCTTCATGCTGGCCGTCATCGCGCTGGGAATCAGCGGTGGCCACGGCGAACCGCATTGGAGCTACCTGCTGGCCAGCGCGATCGTGCTCAGCTTCGTCATCACCAGCGCGTTTTCGCACCTGCGCCGGGTGCGGCTGATCACCGGCCGGGTGGACGCCAGCACCATCTCCAATCGGCAGCGCCGGCAAATCGAGATCCCGTTCGAAGCCGGCGAATCCTTCGACCTGCTCGACGCCGCCATCCGCGAATTGCCGGGCACCGAGCAGATCGAAAGCGCCCGCGACAGCCTGCAGGTGAGGGCCAAGGTCAAACGCTTCGAACCCTACGGCGCGAGCTGGCGCTGGAGCCTGTCACGCATCATCGGACCGAAGCGCAACCAGATCCTGGCCACGGTCACGCCCGGCGACGGCATCGGCAGCGTCACCCTCATCTGCGAACCCGAAGGCGCCGCGTGGAGCGACTGGTTCCGCGTGGACGACGGCACCAACCTCGAGAACGCCGAAGCCATCACCCGCGCCATCACGCGGCGCATCGCCGACCGGCGCCGCGGCGAACAGGCCAAGGCCCGGCAGACCGACACCGAAAAGGAACTCACCGTCGCCAGGCTCAGCCTGCTGCATGCCCAGGTGGAACCGCATTTCCTCTACAACACCTTGGCCAGCGCGCAATACCTGACCCGCAGCGACCCGCAGCGCGCCGACGAGATGCTCGGCAACCTCATCACCTACCTGCGTCACTCCCTGCCCCGCGCCGATGATTCACTGTCCACGATCGGCGAGGAACTCGAACGTGCCCGCGCCTATCTCGATATCCTCAAGATCCGCATGGGTCCGCGGCTGAACCTGCAGATCGAAGTGCCCGATGCGCTGCGCAGCCAGCCCTTCCCCGCGATGATGTTGCAGACGCTGGTGGAAAACGCCATCAAGCACGGCCTCGAACCCAAGCCCGGCGGCGGCACCATCTGGATCCTGGCGCGTGGCAACGATGAAAATGTTTCAGTCACCGTGGCCGACGACGGCCAGGGCTTCAGCGAGCTGGGTGGCGGATCGGGCATCGGCCTGAAGAACGTGCGCGAACGACTGCGCCTGGCCTATGGCGATCGTGCTTCCTTTTCCATCGTGGCCAATTTCCCGAATGGCGTGGCCGCCACCATCAACCTGCCTTCCGAGACGGATCCCGCCCATGCCTAAGTGCATCGTGGCCGAAGACGAAGCCCTGCTGCGCGATGCCCTGGTCGGCCTGATCAGGGAGGCCTGGCCGGAACTCGAGATTGCAGCCGAGTGCGAAGATGGTGGCAGCGCGCTGGAGGCGATCGCCGAAGTGCAACCCGACATCGCCTTCCTCGACATCCGCATGCCCGGCCTGACCGGACTGGAAGTGGCCGCGGCAACGATGGACTGCAGCCCGAAGACACAACTGGTTTTCGTAACCGCCTACGACCAGTACGCCATCGACGCCTTCGACCAGGGCGCGGTTGACTACCTTCTCAAGCCGGTGTCGCCGCAACGCCTTGCGCAGACCATCCAGCGCTTGAAGGCAAGGATGGAAAACGGTCCGCTCGACGTCGCGGCGCTGACGGCATTGCTTGCGCGCCTGGGCGCGGCGCCACGCCGCGAGGCAGAAGCCAGCCCCTTGGTGTGGATCACCGCCAGCACCGGCAAGGAAACGCGATTGATCATGGTGGATGACGTGCTGTTCTTCCGCGCCGACCACAAGTACACCGTGGTGATGACCGAAGAAGGCGAGGCCTTGCTGCGCAAGCCGATCAAGGACCTGCTGGCAGTGCTCGATCCGGATCGCTTCAAGCAAGTCCATCGCGCCACCATCGTCAATTTGCGCGCCATCGCTTCGGTCACGCGTGACGACACCGGGAAGGGCCTGATCCGGCTACGTTCCCGGCCCGAAACGCTCACCGTCAGCCAGGCCTTCATGGGCCTGTTCCGGAACATGTAAGCCAGCGACACTTGGCTGCGCCCGCACGACTGCCTATGCTTGGCGCTCGCAGGAGGGTCCGATGGCCAGGGTCATACTCGCTTCCGCACTATCGCGCTGGTTGCCCCAAGGCAGTCTCGACGCATCGGGTGAATCCACCGTTGAAGTGGACTGCACCACCGTAGGCAATGCGCTGGAGTCCGTGTTCGACCGGCACCCCAACTTGCGCGGTTACGTCGTGGATGAGTTGGGAAACCTTCGCCATCACGTGGCGATCTTCGTGGACGGCACGGCGCTGCCGCGCAGGCAGGCGATGGCGCACGCCATCGACGCCGGCACCGAAGTCCATGTCCTGCAGGCACTCTCGGGAGGCTGACATGTCGGAACGACTGCTGGTTTGCACGCGCAAGGGATTATTCGTCGTCGAGCGCCAGGACGGGCATTGGCGAATCACCGAAACCGCCTTCCTCGGCGACAACGTCAGCATGGCGCTGGCCGATCCGCGAGATGGTCGCTGGTATGCCGCACTCGACCTCGGCCACTTCGGCTGCAAGCTGCGTTTTTCCGATGACCAGGGCGCGAGCTGGAGCGAACTGGCCGTGCCCGCCTTCCCGCCGGGCGAAGACGTTCCGGTCGGCGACGGCAAGGACACGCAGCCCGCCACCCTCAAGTTGATCTGGTCGCTGGAAGCAGGCGCCGCCTCCGAGCCCGGCAGGCTTTGGGCAGGCACCCTGCCCGGCGGCTTGTTCCGTTCCGACGACCACGGCCGCAGCTGGCAACTGGTGCGCGGCCTGTGGGATCGCCCGGAACGCAGGCAATGGTTCGGCGGCGGCTATGACACGCCCGGCATCCATTCCATCTGCGTGGACCCGCGCGATCCGCGCTGCCTGCGCATCGCAATTTCAACCGGCGGCGTCTGGCGCAGCAATGACAGCGGCGAGACCTGGGCGCAAACCGCGCACGGCATGTTCGCCGCCTACCTGCCCGAGGACATGGCGCGCGACCCCAATCGCCAAGACGTGCATCGCATGGTCCAGTGCGCGAGCGAGCCCGATACACTCTGGGCACAACACCATAACGGTGTCTTTCGCAGCGACGACGGCGGCATGTCCTGGAATGACGTGCCGAACGTGGCGCCATCGGTGTTCGGCTTTGCGGTCGCCGTGCATCCCAACAATCCCGACTGCGCTTGGTTCGTGCCGGCTATCAAGGACGAACGGCGCATTCCCGTGGATGGCTTGCTGGTTGCCTCGCGCACCACCGATCGTGGCGCCAGTTTCAAGCTCTTGAACGAGGGCCTGCCGATCGACCTCGCCTACGACCTGGTCTACCGTCACGGGTTGGCCGTGGACGAGACTGGCAATCACGTCGCCTTCGGTTCAACCACCGGCGGCCTGTGGATCAGCGACGATGGCGGCGACCGCTGGGAGGCTATCCCGGCGCGCTTGCCGCCGATCCTCGCAGTCGCTTACGCCTGACCTGCACGATCGCAATCAGGGCGCCCACGATCATCAGGGCCGAGTCCTTCTGCGAATCCCATTCGTCGCCTTGCGTGCCGAGGTAGGCCTGGCCGAGGTCGCCGCCGAACACTTCGGCCGCCGCCCACTCGATGATTTCGTAAACTCCCGCCTGCGCCGCCATGAAGGTGAAGGGAATCAGGTAGCGCCACAATCCGCGCAAGACCGTGCGTGCGTCCAGCAATTCGATCATGGCCGGCGTCACCAGCAGGCCGTACAGGAAGTGCACCATCCGGTCGAAATGATTTCGCTCGAGGCCCAGCATCGAATTGAGCGAGTGTCCGGTGATGCGGGACCACCACGCGTCGTAGGGCACTTCCGCGTACGTGTAATGGGCGCCAACGGCATGCAGCAACATGAAGACGAACACCGCTGTCAGCGCGGTGCGCGACAGCAACCGGTAGGTGACGAACAGGATCGGCAGCGCGACCAGCACCAGCACGTTTTCCAGCGCCCAGTCGGCCCGATACCAGGGCGCAATCGCCAGCGCGATCCACCATGCCAGGTAAAGCAGCAGCAACCGCTTCGCGTAGGCGGAATGCGCTGCCGGCGTCAGCGCCGCTGTCATGGCTGTTCCCCAAGCCAGTCCAAGGCAGGCGCCTCACTGGTGAACACGTTGCCATGCAGCCCGAAGCTGGCGGCGGCGACCACGCCGAATCGCTCCGGGTCGATCAGGTCCGGGTGGGTAACCATCGCCATCACCAGGCGGCCCTGGGTCGCCTCCGCCCATTCCCTCACCATGCCCAGGCGATCGGCCACGGTCAGCGGTCCCAGGCCGGTCAGTCCCGAGGTCACCACCATCAGCTTGCGCAGGCCGAGCTCGCGGGCGTCGTGGATGGCCTCGGCCACGCGTTTCACGGCCGGCTCGAGCCTGCTCTCGCCCTCCAGCCTGAACACGCCGATGTCACCGATCCGTTCCATGACCACCCCTCTTCCCCGGTCCCTGTCCCAGGTTGCCGCCGCAGGCCCCGTTCAACAAGATTAACCCGGTACAGGACCATCGAGTCGTCTTGGGATTTAGTTCACGTTTTTGCACTTTCATGTGGTGTGCGCCCCGGAAACTGATAGCCTCGGAAGTCCCGCTAGAAAGGACCCATTCCATGGCCATCTGGAAAGACAGCAACGCCAACCGGCAGGCACCTGCCCCAGCGCCGGAAGCGCCGGACCACAATCGAATGGATCTTTCGTCGCGCGTTGAAACCGCGCCTGCGCCATCGCCGGCGGCCCGCGCGCAATCCGACCGCGCTCGCACCGAGTCCCTGATTGCCGCCGACATCATGATCGAGGGCAAGATCGAAGGCAGCGGCAGCGTCCGCATCGCCGGCAAGTTCAAGGGTGATGTCAACGTGCAAGGCGACCTGACCATCGAGTCAGGCGCAAAGCTGACCGGTAGCGTTCGCGCCGACAAAGTCACCATCGCCGGCGAGCTCGAAGGCAATATCGAAGCCGCCACCCAGGTCAACCTGCTCGCATCGGGCGTGGTGGTCGGCGATATCAAGGCCGGCTCGCTCACCGTCGCTGCTGGTGCCCGCATGCGCGGCAACACCGAGTTCGGCTGGGATGAAACCAAGGCCGCCATTGCCAAGTCGGGCAAGTCCTACGCCAATGGCGTGGAGGCCGTAGGCAACGCATGAGCACTCCTCGCCCCGGTACGCCTGGGGCGACTCGCGCCTGCCCGCACTGCAAGGAGATCATCCTTGAGAGTGCGGCCGTGTGTCCGGCGTGCCGGCATCACGTGCGTTTCGACGCGCCGACCACGGTCGAAGAAGCTGCTGTACCCAGTCCGCTCCGCATCGAAGGAAGCATCCGCCAACCGGCGGATGTTTCCGCATGGGAGTACACCGTGGTCGTCACCATCAAGGACGACCGCGGCCAGGAGATCGCCCGCAAGCTGATCGGCGTGGGCGCCATGGCGCCGAACGAACAGCGCACCTTCACCCTGGCCGTGGACGTCGTACCCGCCAAGCCCAAGGGCGGCAAGCCCAAATCGGGCACGCGCCACTAAAGCTGCTGTTCGGGAATCCGCCCGGCCAGCACGTCGGCAAAAAATTTCGTGGTGTGTTCCTGCAGTTTCTTGCGCTCGTGGCCCACGCCCGGCACCAGCAGGAAACGCGCATTGGCGCCGGCTGATTCGTAAACGAGCTTCGCATGGTTCCAGCGCGACTGCGGATTGTCACCAAACAGGCGATCCACTTGCGCCGCTGCGGGCTTGTCCCACCCGTCTCCAAAGTCGAGCGAATCGTTGTCGTCCAGCGAGCCCATCACCAGCAACTGCGGCATGGCGCGCCAGGTCGCAAGGTCGAATGGCTTTCCAGTCAGCGCCTGCAAGTCGGCGATGCCCGCCGGATAATCGAGCGCCTCGCCCTTCCACTCGGCCCGAGGCGCGATCGGCCATCCGCCGGGTGATCCCGCTGCGACCGCCTTGATGCGATCCGGGTGCAGCGCCGCAAAGCGGTTGGCGAACATTCCGCTGGCAGAGAAACCCTGCATCAACACGCGCGAATCGCTCTTGATGCCCTCGCCGGCCATCGAATTCCGCGCCCGATCCAGCATGGCCAGCAACTGAAGGTCCAGGCGCGCAAGGTCGCCACGTTTCGTGGTCAGCACGTCGCGATCCAGGGCATGGCTGTAGATCTTCCAGTCCACGGCCGGCCGACCAAACGCCGGCACCAGCAGCACCACGCCCAGTTCGTCGGCGACCTTGCTGCGGCCGTAGGTGGTCCACCAGGCGTCCTTGCGGTGCACGGAAATGTCATCGGAGTTGCTGCCCGAATTGTTTGGCTGCACCAGCAAGGTCGCCGACTTGCCGTCTTGCGCGGCACGCTGGGCGTCGGGCGAAACGTACAGGTAGAAATCGGCGTGGTAGCCGGCAGACGGGTCGGCGGCGAAATGCTGCACGCGCGCGTAGAACGGTCCCAGCAACACCGCGACGGCCAGCACCGCCATCGAAAAAAGAAATGAAATCCCGAGTAGGAACTTGCGCATCGCACACACCCCGTGGTCCTGATGCGAGGTCAGATGACGGCGCGGGACGGAAGGTTTAAAACGTTTTCAACGGTCATGCCCTAGCGCAGCTGGCTGTCCTTGCTGCCGCGGCGGTTGTAGCCGCTGGACGCCCCGTCTTCCTGGTCGCGCATTTCCTGGCAGGCAACGCACAGGCGCACGCCCGGGATGGCCTTGCGACGGGCAGCGGGAATCGACTTGCCGCACTCCTCGCAATGCTTCAGCCCCGGCCCGCTCGGCAGCTTGCTGCGTGCGCGTTCAATGCCGTCCTTCACGGTGGCATCGATCTGGTCCTGCACCGCGCCATCACCCGCCCATCCGGTTGCCATCACACGCCTCCTGAATACCCCTTCAGCTTACCCCCTGGCTTGTTATCGGCAAGTTCAGGCCTAGAAGCGGTCTACAGGATCCTTGTAGCGGATGATGTCGAGCAGGTTCATGCCGCTGCCTGATCGGCAGAGCAGCTTGTAGGGACGCACCACCCCTGTGTTCTGTTCATTCGATTCGACCTCGAGAACCGCGCGGCTGTTATTGCCGTCGCCGTCCGCCTTGTCGCCGAAATAGTTTCCCTGGCCCGCCGATGCATCCGGAACAACGGTCGAATTGTTGCCACCTGCCGTCGTGTCTTCCGTGTCGCCTTCAATGGCACGAATCTCGAGCCCATAGCTCGGCAAGGCCTGCACGCCGGTATTGGGGTCGATGATCATGCAAAATCCACTGTCCGGATTCCGGATGTAGAGCAAGTGGGTGTTGGCGCTCGCACCGGCATCGATTTCAAACGGCCGCCCCAGCGAATCGGTGCTGATCAGCACGACACGGTTCGCGGTCACGTCCTGCGGTCCCAATACCCTGCTGGGATAGGCCGGGCCGCCGTCACCTACCTCCTGTTTCGCGATCCGGAAGTCGGCGCCGAAACTGGTGTTGTCCTGCACCGTGCAGAATGCGATGACGCCGGGCTCGTTGGGGCCGGTGTACGTAAAGCGCACCTGCGCGTCGTTGTAGTCGCCAGCCGGGGCCATGCCGGCGGCGAAGATATCAAGCAAGCGAGTGATCTTGCCGGTACCGGTGTTGACGTTGCCTTCGCCAATCTTGGCGCCGGCGCTGTTGAAGATCTTGAAGTTGACCGTGCCCAGGAAGTCGTCGGATTCGAGCAGGTTGACCATTCCGACGAAACAGTTGGTCTGGAAGGCCGGCGCGCTGGGCGTGGCGGCGAGCCGCCGGACCCCGTTTACGACCGTATCCGACGAGGTGAAGGTCGCGGCGGAAAATGTCTCCACCGTGAAGCCCTGGCCCTGTGGATTGCTCACCCGCGAAAAGCCCGCGAACAACTGGAAACCACCGCCAGCGATGCTGGTGTGCAGGAATCCGAACTGGCTTCCAGCGGCAAGATCGGGACAGATCTCCCGAAGACTGGCCTTGGCGACGCTCCGGAAGAAGGGAACCACGAAGTCAGGGCATGTCAGCGGCGTCGCCTGGCTGGTGCTCGATTCGGGGAAATACCGCGCTCGAATCGTTATGTCCGCATTGCTCGGATTCTTGAACACGAAGCGCTGTGCGAAGGCCGCTGTGTCCACCACCACGGGGAACACCTGGTAGGAGTGGTAGCCATCGGTGGTCTGCGCGCGGGCGGCGGGCGAGCCAACCAGCGCAAGCGCGACAAGCACAAACGCGATCAACAGCTTGGTCATGACAGTCATGCTGGGTAGCTCCTGGCCGGGACCCGACAGGCTTGGCCGAGGATCGGCTGCCCATTCCGGCCCATGTTCTCCCACTGCAATGCAGCACGCCTGATTGAATTTGGCCACGCTTGCTGATGCGTCCCTACCACGCGACCGCACCGGACAAACTACCGCGCCGGGGCGCGACGGCAGGCCTTCCAGTCCGGCCTGCGTTCAGCGAGAAACTGCCAACATCGCCGTGCCAAGGAGGGCCACCCATGCCAGAGACCATCTACGACGCGCTGCGTGAAAGCCACGAGATCCAGCGCACCCTTTTGCGCAAGTTGCTTCGGACCCAGCCGGGCACGCGTGAGCGGGTCGCGCTCTTCACCGAGGTGCGCAACGAACTGCAGGCCCACGAGGCCGCCGAAGAACGCTTCCTATACGTGCCCATCCTGATGGACGACCTCGGCCTGTCGTCGTCGCGCCACGCCCTGCACGAGCACCACCAGATAGACGAACTGGTCGAAGACCTGCAAAAGATCAAGCCAGCAGACGACGCCTGGCTGGACAAGGCGAAGGAACTCTCGAAAAAAGTGCACCACCACCTGCGCGAGGAAGAAAAGAAATTCTTCCAGGTGTCTGGCAAGGTACTCAGTGCCCGGAAAAAGCTGTCGCTGGCGAAGGAATATCGCAAGGACTACGCGCGCATGCATCGCACGCTCGCCCGAGCGTAGGCCGCGTCAGTTCAGTTCGTTGAAATCGAACTCTATCGTCTCGCCTTCCACCGTTACCCTGACTTTCAGACTCAATGGGATCGCCTTGGAGCGTTTCGGCAATTCCAGCTGGAACTGACGAGCCACCAGAGCCCCCGGTGCCAGCACGGCCTTGGCCGCCGACAGCTCTTTCGTGCGCGCTTCCTGTTTATTGTTGAAACTCTCAATGTTGCAGTTGATTTGCGACGACTCGCTGGCGTTCGCGCATTTGTCGCGGACCAGTCCGTCATCCTTGCCCTGGCCCATCACCTCTTCGGCCGACTTCATGCCCAGGGTGTTGTCGCCATGCTGGACCTGGATGCCGGCATCGTTGAACGGAACGGGAACGGTACCGGTGTTCTTCACGGATACCGAAAGCCAGGCGCGGCGGCTCGAGGTCGGCGCGAGCGTTGCCCCCGCATGGAAACCCCTGCCCGCTGCGCTGATGATGGTTGCCCCGTTTATAACCTGCAGCTTCTGGTACTCGGTAGCCGGCACCGGGACGAAGCGTCGGTCAGCGGCGGAGGCAACCAGGCTGGCCCCGGCAAGCGCGGCAAGCAGGAAAACGCGACCGGCGTGGCGACGAAGGATTCCGTTCATGGCATGACCTTGCCTGTGTGCGATGCGGGCATGCTACCGCAGCCCAATTACGGTGTCTGCGCCCGCCCCTGCGGCTAGAAGATCGAGGAAAAGATCCGCTTCAAATAGCGCAGGCTCCCGGTGGTGGCGCCCGTGTCTTCGCTGGAAACCACGATCAGGCCGCTCGGGCCGTCCGGGCGTTGCCTACGCACCAGAGTGAAGCCGTTGATCAGCGTCTTCCACGGCGTGCGGCCGCTATGCACGGTGAACTGCGCGTGCCGGTTCCAGGCGATCATGCGCTCCATCGGCACCGCGCGGATCTGCTGTTGGTCGATGGCCTCGACGCTGGCCTTCAGCAACAGTCGCCCCTCGCCGAACTGGCAGCGCGCGCTGTGGAAGACCACGCGGCCGAACAGCATTGTCGAAAGCCGCAGGCTGAACTCCGACTGCAACTGCACGTTCTCGCTGGCGCCATGGAAGTCCTTGTAGCGGAAGATGACCTCCTCACCCTCGCGCAACTTCCACTCCACGATGGACTGGCCGCCTCCCGCCGATGCGACCATGCCGCGCGCGGCCTCGCCCGCGACGGGGGCGCGTCCGGAATCCTCCAGCAAGCTGCCCCGGGCGAAGAAGAAATACTTGCGGCGCAGGATGCGCGCCAACGGCGCTGCACGCGGCCACGGCGCAAACGCCAGGTTGTTGTCGGCGTTCGACAGCTGCTTGCGGGTGACCAATGGATATCGAAAGCTGCGGTCGATGTCGAGTTGTGCACCGGTGCGGTACTCGCCCTCGATCGGTTCTGCACCTTCAAAGCGGATCGTCATCTGCTCGTCGCTGTGGAACAACTCCAGGGCCAGCACGTACAGGAAGCTCTTGATCGCAACCAGGGCCAGCGCGATCCAGCCGAGCAATTTCAGCAGATCGTGCGAGCGGAAGATGCCGTTGGCGTAGCGATGCGCGCTGGCGCGCTGCGATGCCAGGCGGGCATCCAGCGTCAGCGCGAGGTCGCCGACCTGCTCGTCGATCCGTGCGGCGGCGCCGCTTTGCGCGCCCGCCTCCAGGCTGTCCTGCAATTTTCCGTGCGCGCTGGCGTAGCCGTCCTCCAGCGATTCGCGCACGGAATTCAGAAGGCAGCCGGCGGGACGATTCCAACGGCATTCCTGCCGGCCCAGGTGGATGGTCGCGGGCACCAGGCTGCCAAGCTCGTTGGCGATCGAATTGGCATCGGTTCCGCCCGCCCGCGCCTGCATGCTCAAGGCGCCCAGCCGTCGGAACGCCGGCGATGCCGATTCCCCATGCCAGCGATCGATGGATCGGTGCACGCTTTCGCGGAAGCCCAGCGATGCCAGTTGCAGGGGTGCGTCCGTCGCCTGGAAGCAAGGAAATGCCCCGGCATTGTTTACGAGCATGCCACTGGTTCCCTGCCCTTCGAAATCAAATTCCCTCAGCCGCAAGCGCAGGTCGGGCGAAGCGACGGTGCAATATCGGGGCAGTCGAAGCACCGCCGCCAGGGCCGCCAACTCCACTGGCGTATCGAACTCCCGCTTCAATCCTGTCGAGACAGCCGCTTCATTCTCGGCGAGCATCCGCACGATGTCGCCGCGATCCGCAGCAGGGTCCAGGCGCATCGGTACGTCGCCGAGGATTCGCGCCACCCGGTGGCTGAAGCGCAAGGGATGCAGGCGTGCAGGCTCGAGACCCTCGTAGGCCTCGCGCAACACCCATTCGCGCCGCGCCAGCACCCGCGCCGTCAACTCGCGTAGTCGCACGATGCGCGCGTCGCGTTCGGTCATGTAGCGCACCAAGTCGAGCACGTTGGCAGCGGGCTTGGTTGGCGAATCCACCACGATTCGCAACTCGGCCTTCAGGCGCGCCAGTTCCGCATCGTCCTCAGGCGCGGGTTCCAGGCCGAGCAATGCGACCGGCGACAAGGAAAGCAGCAAGGCCTGTCGGTCTCGAATCGTTTCAGGTGGCAGCTCGCCTCCCGTCGAAACAAATGGCTCGCGCGCCGTGCGATATCTTTCGGACAGGAACAGGTCCAGGTCAGCCTGTATTCCCAAGGGCCGGACTTGCGCCGGTAGCAGTTCGCCAGCAAAGCCCGTGCATGGCAGCAGCGGCTGGCCCGGCAGCGAGACGACCGAGCAAAACTCGTCCAGGGTAGTCAGGCGATACACCATGGCCACCGTACCCGCCGCCGCCAGGCTGGCAGCCAGCACCAAGGCGCCAATCACCAGCGCCAATGGACTCCACAGCAGCAGCGCGTCGCGCAGCAACTTCGATGACGAGCGGCCGGTAGCGCGAAATTCCCGCCAAAGCGGCAGGTTTTGCCGCCACAGCCTGCGCAAGCCTTGCCAAGTGGCAAGCGCGAAAAATGCCACCACGGCCGGCAGCGAATGCACATCCGGGTCGGGCCAAAGCATCAGGACGATCGACAACAGCGCAAGCAACCTCAGCACGACCTGCCTCTCCCGGACCTTGCTGGAAGCTTAACCTCCGCCTTGGCCGACGACCAAGCCGCCGATGTACCGCTGGTGAATGCTGTTAGGCTTCGCTCTAGTCTCGCCTTATTGCCACCGCACCTTCGCCCCTCCGGGCGCGCCGCGTGGCAGCCTTGAGCCCGCAAGCAACGTCCCGTCGCCGCCAGCAACCGTCGGCCGCCGACATCCCGAGTGCATCCATGCCGAACTTTGGCCCCGATTGGGGCTTGCAAGACGTACCTGCCGAAACCGGTGGCAGCGCCGCGCGCGCCAAGACTCCGCTCAAGCCCGACGCCCTGCAGGACGCGATCTTCGACAGCGCGTACTTCTCCAGTATCGCCACCGACGCCGAGGGCGTGATCCAGATCTTCAATGTCGGCGCCGAGCGCATGCTGGGCTACACGGCTGCCGAGGTGATGAACAAGAT
>Ga0155472_117_pt1 | contig 111281 bp, 151 predicted proteins | sample RifCSPhighO2_12_FD_107130 | JGI IMG/M metagenome (GOLD analysis project Ga0155472, IMG submission 107130) | Gammaproteobacteria bacterium RIFCSPHIGHO2_12_FULL_63_22
CACGCTTTGCCTCACCCGAAGACGCGATGCAGGTAGCCCGCATCAACCTGCTCGACCTCAACAGCACCAGCGCGCAGGCCTATGCCTCGCTCAGCCGCGGCCCGCGCGCCGCCGACGAGCTGATCGCCCGCTGCCAGCTTTGGGCGGCATCGAATTACCGCGTCGAATCGCCGGTGGCCCAGATGGTGGCGCTGTCGGGCTTGCCCGAGCGCAGCTTCAAGCGCCGCTTCACCCAAGCCACTGGCATGCCGCCGCTCGAATACATCCACACCCTGCGCCTTGAAGAAGCCAAGCAGATGCTCGAATCGAGCGACCTGCCCGTGGAAGCGGTGGCCTTCGAGGTCGGCTACCAGGACGCAAGCTTTTTCGGGCGATTGTTTCGCCGTAAGGTCACACTCACGCCCGCACAGTACCGCCGGCGCTTTGGCGCGTTGGGGGCACAGCTTCGGCAGGCGGCGCAGCCTGTCAAATAAGGCGGAGATTCACCCGCGCAGCAGGATGACCGGCAGCGCCACCAGACCCAGCAGGAAGAGGATGCCCAGCAATGTCAGCACAACGCGGCCGGGCTCGGCGCGCAGCGCCGTCCAGAACGTCTCGGCGGTGCCGTCACGGACCGCCTCGGCGTATTCGGCCCGCGCGCGCGTGCGGCGCTGCTCCTGGTAGGCAGCAATCAGGCGATTGGCCTCCACGATGGCGTGATCCTCGGTGACGAAGATGCCGCCCGCAGAAATGCCCCACATGCTTGGGCGGGTTTCGTAGTAGGCGATGTCGTGCGCGTCGAGCAGCGCGCGCACGTCGTCGGCTTCGTCATCGGGCACGTTGCGCAGGTTGAGCAGGAGCTTGGACATGGCGCGATTATAAGGTCCGAGCCTAGCCGAGAGCGGACGTCGCTGAGAGCAGATTTCGTGATGTTCGCGCTACAAAAGGCTTTCCCGCCCTTTGGTCGAAGTTCGGCCTGCCTTGCATCCAGTAGCATGCAGCGATGAACCTACGCGCCTGTTGCCTTCTCGCCGCCGCCTTCGCGGCCCCTTTCGCGGCCCCCGCACTTGCCGCGTCCGGCCCCACGGGAAGCTGCATCCGTGTCGATCCCGTGTACGCACGCATGGCGGCTGCAACCGGTGGACAGGTCATGCGCGTGCGGCCGGACGAAATGGCGAAGATGCAGCCTTTTATGACCGCGCAGCTGCTGGGCGGGATGGCGACGGTAGAGCGGCAGCGCATCGACTTGGGTCGCCAGGGCAAGACGAGCGTGGACATCCCGGTTGACTCCACCGCCAGCCGCCTGCTGGTGAGCGTGTCGAAGGACGGCGATTGCGCACCGTCCTCGCAGCAACTCCAGTTGGTCCGGCCCAATGGCCTGCCAGTGGTCGGCATCGGCGCCGGCGTGAAGATCGCAGAGCACGCCATGGGCAGGATGTTCCTGGTGGACGCGCCCGAGCCGGGGGTGTGGACGCTGAAGGCGGAGGGCTCCGGGTCGACGGAGCTGGTCGCGCAGGTGCGAAGCGATCTCGAGTTCCACCGCTTCGAATTCGTGCGCCCGAGCGGTGACATCCACGGCGGCTTCAGCAAGATCCCGGGGTCTCCCGTGATGGGCGCGAAGGCGCTGGGCGCCGCCACCCTGTTGGGCGACATTGGGAGCGTGCGCTTCCGCCTGGTCGACGACGCGGGCCGCGCGCTTGGCAATCCCACGCTCGTTACGAACTATCCGATGGCGGACCCCGACGACTACATGGGCAACGTGGCGCTGCCATCCGTCCCGTTCCGCGTAGAGGCCAGCGGCGTGGATGCGAAGGGCCTGGCGTTCAAGCGAATCCACCCAATGCAGTTCGAGGCACAACCGGTGGCGGTGGACGCGAAGGGTTTCAGCGTGGTCGAGGGCAGGCCCGGCATGTCGAGGGTGGTCACGTTCGTGGTGCGCAACCTCGGCCCGAGCGGAAACTTCCGATTCCTGGCGACGAATGGCGACGGCTGGACGCGTGGCCCGCAACCCACGTCGGCGACGTTAGGGCGCAACCAGTCCGTCGAAGTGCGGGTGCCTCTGGCGGTGCCGACTGATGCGCAAGCCGGCGACGACCACTCCATCGTGTTCACCGCCACGCGCGAGGACGCCAGCAGTGTCTTTAACAGCGCCGTCGTGCAGGTAATCGTGCTGCGGCAAGATGAGCCGGAAGCGCTCCGTTGATCGAGCGAAGATTCGAGCTGAGCCTTATGCCCGCGTGAGTTGCCCTCAGGGCGACCCCGGATACTGCCCCGGCACCAAGATGCTCTTGTCCACCGTGCCAATCCTGGTCTGGCCGCACAGGGCCATGGTGATGTCCAGCTCTTTGTGGATGATTTGCAGCGCTTTGGTTACGCCCGCCTCACCCATGGCGCCCAAGCCGTAAAGTGCGGCGCGGCCAATGTAGGTGCCCTTGGCGCCCAGCGCCACGGCCTTCAGCACGTCTTGTCCGGTTCGGATACCGCCATCCATGTGCACCTCGATGCGGTGGCCCACGGCGTCCACGATGGCTGGCAGCGCGTGGATGCTCGACTGCGCACCATCCAATTGGCGTCCGCCATGGTTGGACACGATAAGCGCATCGGCACCCGAGTCGGCGGCCAGCTGTGCGTCTTCCACGTCTTGAATTCCTTTCAGGATCAGCTTGCCGCCCCAGCGTTTCTTCACCCACTCCACGTCACCCCAATTGAGGCCGGGGTCGAACTGCTTGGACGTCCATGCCACCAACGAGCCCGTGTCCTCCACGCCGCTCACGTGGCCCACCACGTTGCCGAATTGCCTGCGTTGTGTGCCCAGCATGCCCATGCACCAGCGTGGCTTGGTGGCCAGGTTCAGGATGTTAGGGAGGGTGAGCTTGGGTGGTGCGGTAAGGCCGTTCTTGATGTCCTTGTGGCGCTGGCCGAGGACCTGCAAGTCGAGTGTCAGCACCAGCGCGCTGCAGCCGGCGTTGCGGGCGCGTTCGATCAGGCGCTCCATGAAACCACGGTCGCGCATCATGTACAGCTGGAACCAGAAGCCCGGCCCCGCGTGTTTGGCCACGTCCTCGATGGAGCAGATGCTCATGGTGGATAGCGTGTACGGAATGCCAAACGCCTTGGCGGCGCGCGCCGCCAGGATTTCGCCATCCGCATGCTGCATGCCGGCCAGGCCCGTGGGCGCAATCGCCACCGGCATGGCGATCGGCTGGCCGATCATCGTGGTGGCCGTGCTGCGTCCGTCCATGTTGACGGCCACACGCTGGCGCAACTTGATGGCCGCAAAGTCGGACGTATTCGCGCGGTAGGTGCTTTCGGTCCACGCGCCCGAATCGGCGTAGTCGTAGAACATGCGCGGTACACGTTTTCGCGCGAGCACGCGCAGGTCTTCAATACTGGTGATGATGGTCACTGGCTGCTCCTCCCACCGTCGATGCTAGCAAGTTTGCCAGGCACAACGGGCGGACGTTGCCGTTCGGAGGCAGCATCATTCCAAATTGTCGGAAATGCAGCGAAGATGTCATCGGGAACCAATTACCTAGGGGACAAATCATGACCACCCGCCGGGCGCTGCTGCGTCTGACATTCTTGCTGTTCGCCACCGCGTCGCTGCACGCCATGGCCAAGGTGCCGAAGGGCACGATGACCGCTCCGCCGCAGGAAGGACCCGTGCAGGTGGAGTTCTCGAACGCCGCGATTTCCAAGTGGACCGATCTGCCCTTGGGTACGTATCGCGTGCCGAACAGCGACGTAATCATCTCGGGACATCAGAAAGGCGGCGCCGCCCCGATGTTGCTGTTCGGACTGGTCGGTGTCGCCGTGCAAAACGGCGTCAACGCCGGTAATGGCAAGGAAGCGATGGCCTCGGCCGAAAAGGCGCTGACCTTTTCAATCGACGAGGAAGCCAAGGCAAAGCTGACCGAGCTGATGGCAGATCCGGTCTACGCCGGCAAATTCACCAACGACGTTACCGGCGATCGCAGGTTCCAGATTACCGGAGCGGTGGTCCTTAGCTTCGCCAATAAGCAGGACGTCCTGCCTTATGTGACTCTGCGAGTGAAGCTCATGCAGGGCGGCAACGACAAGCTGTGGACGACGCGATATATCGCATCGAAAGGTGCCCGACGCCCCTTGGCAGGCGAGAACAGCTGGACGGCGGATGAGGGCGCGCCTCTGCGCACCCAGGTCAGTAGTTTGCTCGATAGCGCCATGCGTACCATGCTCAGGGACATCGCTTCGCCGTACGCACGTGACGAGGCTTCCCTGGTTACGGTCAAGGGCTTTTTTCCACACGTCAACAAGCCGCTGCAGGTCGTAGGCTACAAGCTGGGAGAGGAAAATGGCCAGATGCTGTTCCTGCCCAAGCTCGGCACCACCATCGTGTTCGCCGGTGTGAATCTGGTCGATCCGTCTACGCTGGTGATCGCCCCGTGGACGAAGAAGGACGCGCCGCTGAAGCTTCTCAAGCCGAACGATCCGGCGCTCGCGGTACTCTTCCCGCAGACTGCCGCATCAGTCGCGCCATCCTCGGTCAGTGCCGAGGAAGGCGACACCGATGAGCTGCCTGCGACGCTCAATGAGGACGACGAGCAAGCCACCGCCGTGCCTTCGGACACCGACCCGAAAGCCCAACTCCGCGAGGCGTCTGCCCTGGCAGACGGCATGAAGATCGCGGCGGGCGAATTCATCAACAATAACAACAGATTTCCAGAGTCGAACGACGAGGCGGGCTTGCCTGACCCAACGCTGATCCGTGGGAGATACGTCGCCAGCGGAACGATCAGCGGGGCCCGGATCATCATGGAATTCGGTCCTGGCGCAGACAAATCATTGGTGTCCAGGCATGTGTTTTACGAGGCCGAAATGCATTATGAAGACGGCCGCTTCGTCAGCCTGACGTGGCGCTGCAAGAGCGAAGATATCGCGCAGGAATCCTGCCCGAAAAGCTGTGTGTGTACTGGTAGCCCGGTTGACTGAAGATCAGGGTGGCGACAGGCCGCACGCGTCATCAAGACGAATGCGGCCCACGGTTACAGGCTCACCTACTTGTCGCGACTGTGGTTGGTTCCGCCATGGCAGGCGCCACTCGTGCCGGGAAAACCAGGCGGAAGGAAGTAGTACTTCCAGGCATCCGCCACGGTCTGCACGATCGACTCGTTTTGTCCTTCATCCGGATCGTAGTCGTTCAGTCCACTGTAGGAGCAGTTCGAGTTCGAGTTATCCGGTGCCCCGGTGCTCCTGGGGTCCTGCGATCCCGGAGGGCCGGCCACCTCGCCCGCGAGTGCCGCGCCAGACGAGATGCCCACAAGGGCGGCTAAACAAACTGAGATCGCGACCAATGCTTTCCTTCTCATTTTTGTTCTCCCTATTCTCATTTCTGAAACGATGCCCGCTTCGCCCTGCGGCGCTATTTCCAGTCTCCAGTCCTTGCAGGCACGTAACTAAACGAAGGTCCGGTCTCGAGGCGGCCACGGTGCGCTTTGCCGCGCGCGGCGTTACTTGAAGATCACGGAGAGGACGCTCCGGATCGTTTCGTTGTTGCCAACCGGCACGACGAACACGTACGTGGCGTGAGCGGCCATCAGCAGCCAGAACGAAGGGTGCCTGAAGCTTCCGAACTTGCGATAGTAGAAGACGATCATCAACATCATCGCCACCATCGATGGCAAGCCGAGTTTTACCAGCGATATCCCCGCCATGTTGCCCTGGTTCGCCATGATGGCGGCGATGCCGAACAAGCGCGCCAGGCCCGGGGACAGGACGGCGAAGACCGACGCCATCATCCATTGCACGTGGCCGGCGATGTTCCTCCTCTTCATCTCGTAGATCGCCATGCCCACGCTGGCGAGGAACAGGCTGATGAGCACCACATCGACGATGACGGCGAAGTACGCGAACGTCGGGTTGAAGAACCCATTCGGGTCCAGCGTGGCTACGTCGTCGATGTTCTTCGGGATGATGGTGAGTGCGCTGCCGGCAACCACGCCCGCCAGCAGGGTTCCTATGGCGCCAAACAGGCGATGGCGCGCTATGTCGTGCTTGCGGGTGATCAGGTAAGGCTGGACCACGATCAGCACGTACCACAGCGTTGCCGAGATGCCATGCACATGCTGATGGAAGGTGGCATCAGCCAGGTGCAGGTAGTAGCTGTACGAAAATCCCAGCACGGATATCCCGAACGGCAGGAGCATCCACAAGTGGAAGTTCCGGTACCGTGCCCACTCCGGCGCCGCGCGCGTGGTCGAATTCATTCCGCCCCCTTGGCCCTGGACCGTCGTCGTTCGCGCCGGCCGGCCCAATCTTCTGATGAAGCCGGGGAAAATGCCACCTTGCCTGGGCGGCCGTTCCGCTGCAATGATGATCCATGGTCTGGCTACTACCGTGGGACGAAGACACGCACGTGCGCCACATGCCCTGGGCCACTTGGTCGCTGGTGGCTTTTAACGTCCTGGCTTTCGCCTTGATGCTGGGCGCGTCCGATACTGATGCCTGGATAGACCGCTTCGGCATGGCGCCTGCGACGGCCCAGTGGTGGCAGTACATGACCGCCAACTTCGTCCATGGCAGTCCCATGCACCTGATCGGCAACATGCTGTTCCTGATCGTGTTCGGCGACAACATCGAGGACGCCTTCGGGCCGGTGCCTTTCCTGCTGTTGTATTTCGCCGGTGGCTTGGCGGGCGACCTGTTCGTCAACAGTTCCAACGCGGCGATGACCATTCCCAGCATCGGCGCATCGGGCTGCATCGCCACGCTCGCGGGCGCTTATCTGGTCCTGTATTTCACCTCGACGATCGGTGTACGGGTGATGTTCCTGGTCTTCACCATGCATACCTTTCACTTCAGGGCGCCCTGGGTGCTGCTGTTCTGGTTCGGCTACGACTTGTACCTCACTTTTTCGCGACATGGCGTGCTCGATGTCGGCGAGGGCGGCGGTGTCAATTTCGTTTCGCACGGCATGGGCTTCGCCGTCGGTGTCTTCGTGGCGATCTACGCCCGCCTGTACGGTGTGATGCGTCGCTACGACAAGCTCAGCGAGGGCAGCACGCTGTTGGGCTACTGGCCGACCCATCTTGAGTACGCCCGGCCCCGTCGACCGAGGCGGTAGGCGCGTCCGCCTTACTCGTGACCCCAGGGTGCCGGCGGTGGATTGATCGGCTTGCCCAGGTCGAACTCGACCTGGAACAAGCGCCCGCCCGGACGCGACAGCTCGTACAGGAATCGCTGCCCCGGCTCGATTTCCATCGCCCAGGTGTTGGTGGTCGAGGCGGTGCGACCCGAGGCCTCGAACTGCGCGATGGAGTCTGCATCGACCGGGAATTCCTGGCGTAGCGCGCTGCCGCTGCTTCGTGTATCGCCGCCATACATGGTGCTGTCATCCGGCGTGCCGTCCTGATGCCGGTGATCGTGCTTGAGGCGCAAGCCGGACGCGGTGCGCGTCAATATCCAGGTGCGCGAGCGGTCCTCGCCAACATGGAACGGCACGCGCAGCTCGTTGGCTTCGCAGCCGCGCACGTGCATCACCAACGCCTTGCCGGAAAACGCATCCGAGCCCGTCGGCGGCGGCGTGTCGGCAATGATGCGGCCGGCAAACGCCTGGCCGCAGTGGCTGCGGATGCGATCCATGAAATCGTCCGCCGGCGACGCGGCGATTTTCGTCGCCGTGGACTCTGCGATCGCAGTGGTGGGCTGGTGGCCGCAAGCGGCGAGCAGGAGGGTAGTGGCGAGCACGCTTGCCGGCAGCGTCAGGGTCTTCATGCGTCCATGCTAGTACTTCATGAAGCCAGGCGGGGGGAAAATTCGCCGTCTCTGCCTCTTCGGCAGCGGCGCGCCCGGCAGTCCATTGCCCGTGCGTGGCAGAATGCCGACGAGTCACCGCAGGAGCGCAGCGAAGGCAATGTCCAGGCGACGCAAGTGGCTTCTGGCAGCGGCGCTCGCAGCACTTGCCGCGATAATTGTTGTCGCCTTCTTCAAGGCCGACCTTCGCGACGCGCGCGCCCGCCTGGAAGGACGCAGTGCGACGATACCCACGGCAAGCGGTCCGATGGAATTTGCCGTGGCCGGTTCCGGTCCGCCTCTATTGATGATCCATGGGACAGGCGGTGGCTTCGACCAGGGCCTGTTGTTTTCCGAAAAAGTTGCGGCGCTGGGCGTGCGGGTGATTGCGCCATCCCGTTTCGGCTACCTGCGCAGCAGCTTCCCGGCCGATCATTCATCCCAGGCGCAAGCGGACGCCTTCGTGGCGCTGCTCGACCATCTGAAACTCGAAAAGGTGGTCGTCGCTGGCGGATCGGCAGGCGCGCTGTCGGCCGTGCAGTTTGCGCTGCGCCATCCCGAGCGCACGTCGGCGCTGATCCTGATCGTGCCCGCCGCGAATGTGCAGGGGCACGATCCCAATCAGATGAGCCCCACGCAGGAATGGCTGGTGCGCCGGCTGGTAACGTCCGACTTCCTGTATTGGTCGGGCCGGAAGATTGCGCCGAAACAGTTGATCGGTTTCCTGCTCGCCACCGATCCCGCGTTGCTCGACCAGGTGCCTGCCGACGAGCGCGATCGCGCCTATCGCATCCTGGACCAGATGCTGCCGATCAGTGCCCGCTGGCAGGGGATGCTCAACGACGCGCAGCTCGCCGGGCATCCGGCCAGGATGGATTTTCGTGGCATCCGCATCCCGACGCTGATCATCTCCGCCGAGGATGACCGCTTCGGCACGGCGGGCACGTCGAAGGCCATCGCGCGGCAGATGCCTTCATCCCGGCTGCTGCTGTTTCCGAATGGCGGGCATGTGCTGCTTGGCCATGATGCCGCGTCGGCGCGCGAGATCGCGCAGTTCGTCAAGCAACACCAGAATTAGGCAGGCCTCCGCTTACGAGTCGAACCCCGGCAGACAGGTCGCGATCCCACTCGGGTGAATCACCAAATCGATCGGCCAGGAAATCCAGGAAGCTGCGCACGATCAGCGGCATCTGGCGCCGTGATGCGTATACACCGTAGATGCCCATCACATCCAGCGAATACTCCGGCAGCACGGCGATCAATTCGCCGCTGGCCAGCAGTGGCGATGCTTGGTAGGTCGGCAACATCGCGATGCCCGCATTGGCACGCACCGCTTCCATCAACACCGTGGCTTCGTTGGCGCTGATGTTGCCATTGACCGCGACCGAAATGACGTCGCCGTCGCGCGCAAGATTCCACAGGCTGCGACCGACGTAATGGTGTGACAGGCAGTTGTGGTTCGCCAGGTCTTCCGGGCGTTGCGGAACGCCATGCGCCTGCAGATACGCCGGCGATGCGCACAACACCGATCGGCAGACCGAAAGTTTTCGCGCGATCAGGGCCGGATCGAGTTCGTTGCTGATGCGAATGGCCAGGTCGATGCGTTCCTCCACCAGGTTGACGGCGCGGTCGATCACCATCATGTCAACGGCGGTATCGGGGAATCGCGCGACGTAATCGGCAACGGCTGCCGCCATGTGGCTGAGTGCAAATGACGTACTGCAGGTGATGCGGATGCGGCCGTGCGGCAACGCGTCCGGGCTGGCCAATGCCGCACGCATGTCGTCGCCGAGCTCGAGCATCGCGCGGCAGCGGGACAGGGCGGCTTCGCCCGCCGGAGTCAAACTGACGCGGCGCGTGGTGCGGTGGAGCAAGCGGGCGCCGATCCAGTCCTCGAGTTCGGCGAGGTAGCGCGAAACCATGGCCCGCGACATGTCCAGGGCGTCCGCGGCGGCGGTCAGGCTGCCCCGGTCGGCCACCTCGACGAAGACGGAAATGGCGGTGATTCGGTCCATTAGAGCGTTCCATGCAACAGTCAATCGACTTATACGCCGTATTTCGACCGCTTTCACGGGTCTAAGCTGGACTCACTTTCCAGCAAGGGCATGACCATGACCAGCACATCCGGCGCCACGACTCTGAAAACCGAGGTCTACAACCCCGGCGCAAAAGGCATCTTCGAGGTGTCATCCACGCTGGTGACCGGCGCGAGGGATGCCGTGCTGATCAACGCACAATTTTCGACTGTGGATGCGCGAAACCTGGTCGACTTGATCAAGGCATCGGGCAAACGGCTGACCACCATCTACATCAGCCACGGCGATCCGGATTTCTATTTCGGCCTCGTCACCCTGGTCACTGCGTTTCCGGAGGCGAAGGTGCTCGCCACGCCGCAGACGATTGCGCACATCAACAAATCGGCGGAAGGCAAGTTGAAATACTGGGGACCGATCCTGGCTGTGGGCGCACCGAGCCGCATCGTGATTCCCGATCCTCTGGTCGGCAACCAGATCGACCTTGAAGGAAACGCGCTGGAGATCATCGGCCTGGACGGCCCCACGCCTGATCGCACTTTCGTGTGGATTGCTTCGGCGAGGACGGTGGCCGGCGGCATTCCGGTGTTCGGCGGCGAATATGTCTGGATGGCCGACACACAGACGGCGCAGTCGCATTCGGATTGGCTGACCACGCTCGACCGTATCGCCAGTTTCAAGCCTGAAACCGTCGTGCCGGGCCACTTCAAACCGGGCGCGCCGCTGAATCTTGAATCGGTATGTTTTACCGCCGACTACATCCGCGCCTTCGACGAAGAGACGGCGAAGGCGAGCGATTCGGGCGAGTTGATCGAGGCCATGAAGCAGCGCTACCCGGGCCTCGGCGCCGCCTTGGCGCTGGAACTCAGCGCGAAGGTTGCGAAGGGCGAGATGAAATGGCCGTGATTCACCGCCAGTAAAATGGGCGGAAAGTCCTGGACGCAGATCGGCATGAATTACACCAGGATCAAGGCGCCAACTTTTTCTTCTCGCCAATCCAAGCCTCCACGCGCGCTTCAAGCATCGCCAGTGGCATCGCGCCGCCAAGCAGCAACGTGTCGTGGAATTCGCGAACGTCGAACTTGTCGCCCAGCGCTGCACTGGCGCGTTCGCGCAGGGACTTCAGCTTGAGCTCGCCGATCTTGTAGCCAAGCGCCTGGCCGGGCCAACCGACATAGCGCTGCAGTTCGGTTTCGATGTTGTGCGGGGCCAGCGCGGAATTGTCGCGGAAGCAGGCGCGCGCCTGTTCGACGGTCCAGCCCATCCAGTGGATGCCGGTGTCGGCGACCAGTCGGCAGGCGCGCCACATCTCGTAGGACAACCGGCCGAAGCGTTCGAAGGGATCGCGATAGAAACCCATCTCCTCGCCGAGGAACTCGGAATACAGGCCCCAACCTTCGGTGAAGGCGGTGACGTCGGCGTTGCGCCGGAACCAGGGCTGTTCGGCGAGTTCCTGCGCGATGGCAATCTGCAGGTGGTGCCCGGGCACCGCCTCGTGCAGCGTGAGCGCAGGCAATTCATACAGCGGACGCTGGTCGAGTCGGCCCGTGTTGACGAGGTAACCGCCGGCGACGCCCAGCTGCAGCGAGCCCGCCGAATACCGCCCGGTGGTGTACTGGTCCTCGATCTCGCGCGGCACCGGACGCACGCCGTAGGACAAGCGCGGCAGGGATTTTCGGAACAGCGCCGGCAGGCCGTTGTCGGCGCGCTTGGCCATCTCCGATGCTTTTTCCATCAGCTCGGTGCGCGACTTGGCGTAGAAGCGCGGGTCGCTGCGCAGCCAGGCCAGGAATTCGGGGAAGCTGCCCTTGAACTCGCTGGCCGCGACCTGCAGGTCCATCGCCGCGCGGATGCGCGCGACTTCACTCTTTCCCACGGCATGTATTTCATCGGGGGTCATCGCGGTGGTGGTGTAGGCGCGCGCCAGGAAGCTGTAGTACTCGCGCCCGCCGTCGAGTGAACCCAGGCCCAGCTGCGCGCGTGCTGCCGGCAGGTATTCCATCTCCAGGAATGCCAGCCATTGCTTGCGCGCCGGTACGATCTTTTCCGCAACCAGCCGGGCCGCCTCGGCACGCATGTCTGCCTGGTCTTTCGCTGCAACGCCGGGCCAGGGTTTCGCAAAAGGCTGCAGCAGGGGATCGGCATCGGCCGGGATGGCGACTTCTGCGCGCGCGAGCTTGATGGCGCTTTCCACCGTGCTGCGCGGTTGCGTGAAGCGCGTGGTTATTCCGCGCCGCGCATTGGCGATGGTGTCGCTGTAGTAGCCCGGCATGGCGGCGAGCCGCTTCATCCAGGCGTCCGCGTCGGCGCGGCCGGCGATGCGCGTGTCGCGCCCGAAATAATTCAGCGTGCCGCCGGGGCCGCCTTCGGAGTCGAAGGCCAGGCGCGCGCCATCGAAGCGCGCTTCTTCGATGCGTTCGTCCACCACTCGCTTGAGGAAGGCGTGGTTGAACTTCGCTTCAGGGTCGAGTTTGTTGGCGTCCAGCGCGGCAAGGCGGCGTGCGAAATCGTGCATCGCGGCGAGCCGGCGCGCATCGCCGGCGGGCGTCAGGTCAGGCAGGCGGGCCAGTGCATCGCGATCGCCTTCCTGCCCGGCGTCGAAGGGTGATTCACGGCGTTCGTTGGCTTCAAAGTCGGCAACGATCGCCCGCCACTGTGCCGTGGCGGGGGATGGGGCGTTGGCAGTTTGCGGCGCGGAACTTTGCGCAAAGGAAACGGGCGACGCGGCAACGAAGCAAAGGACCAGCAGTAAGTGTGCCGAACGCGACATGGGCGTGATTCCGTTGGGTGAACCACGATAGTGGACACAGTCGGACACGCGGGCAAGCCGGGACATGTCGCTGTCGACCCGCGCGCGCTGCCCTTATTTGAAAGTGGCCGTCAACCACGCCTGCCACACCGGCGTTTCGCGAGCGATGGCTGCCTCGGCCTGGTCGCCGTACCTGTACAAGTTCATCGCCACCATGCCTTGGCCGCCAGGGTAGGTGACGGCGCCCAGCGCGGCGATGCCCGGCCCCGGCGTGTCGAGCCGCAGCAGGGCATCGTACGGATCCTCGGTGAGGTACTCGACCACGCCGCCGAGCGGCGATACACCTGCGGGCGTCGACCAACGCTGCCCGACGCTCATTCCTTTCACGCCCAACGCCGAGGTCAACGTGTCCCAGGCTTCCGCTTCCGACACCGCGACCGGAGCGGTGACCTGCATCAGCGCCGAGGATTGCCCGCGGAAATGCGCGAGATACACGCGCAGGATGGCGAGGAAGCCCGACCACCCGGACTTGGCGCCTTCGATCTGGTTGTCCCACTCATCCGCGCTGGCGAACAGGCTATGCACGATGCGGATATTGCACAGGCCGCCCGCACGCGCTTCGACATGCCACTCGGTGGCGATGGGCGGCGAGCCACCCCAGCCTTCATTCTGCCCGGCATACATCCGCGGCGGATCCCACGCGGTGATGGTGGCGCTGGGCTCCATGCCCGGGCCGAATTTCAGCGTCATGGTGACGGGCTTGCCGTCGCGTTCCTCGAACGCGGCCGGCACGAACCAGGCCGAAATTCCCGGCCCGGTGGCGATTGCCCGCCAGACTTCTTCGGGCGTTCCATGTACTTCGAATTGTTCCTCGACGGAGCGGCGTCCGTTGGGTTCCTGCTTCACGCTCATGATGCTTGCTCCTCGGAGTCGGACGATTTCGGCAGCGGGTGCGCGACGAGCACCAGGCGATGCGGGCGACCGCCGGGGGCGGCTTCGTCGTGATATTTCGAAACGAGAGTCGCGATGGCTTCGGTCAGTTCCTTGCTGAAGGCCGCGCGCTCGCTTGGCGACCGGAATCGGATTTCTGTATCCACCGCCAACGTGGCCAAGCGCTTGTCGGCCTTTTCCGCGCGACGAACGAGTCCGCCAACTTCGCGAATGATCCGCGCGCCCAGGGCGATGAGATAACTCGCGGACAAGCGATCGACTTCGCGATTCGGATCAACGGCGACGGGGCCCAATGCATTCGGTGAAACGACATACGACGCGGCCGTCGCGACCACCAGTCGTTCCGTCAGCCCGCCCCATTTGCGTTCCTCCGCCAGGCGCACCAGACCGCAGGCCTCCAGCGCGTGCAGGTGGTAGTTGACCTTTTGCCGGGTCAGGCCGACCCGCGTGGCCAATGTCGCCGCCGAAGCGGGCAGGGCCAGTTCGGACAGGATTCGACTGCGCGTGGGCTCCATGGCCACGGCCGCTGTCGCTGGATCGTCGATGACCTGAATGTCGTGCATGGCTAGAATCTAGCCTTGACAAATATAATTGTCAAGGACCGGTCAGGGTATTTTTCACTCTTGGAGGTACGACCCTGCCGCAGCACCGCATCTACCTGATATCGCAGGTCTCGACATTCGCCGCCGGGTCGTAGGTCATACCCGTCTTGACCACGTTGCCCACGCAGAAATTGAAGGCGACCGTGCCGTTGGTGACGGTCGTGACCAGGTCGGCCACGCCGCTGGCATTGGTTTGCGCCGTGATTGTCTGGTTATGGCTGCCGCTGAAGGTGCCGGTAACGTCGGCTCCCGCGACCGCCGCGCCGTTTTCATCGACGACAACGACGGTCGCCCTGGCTTTCTTCTTTGGCCCGGTGCCGGTCGACCCTGGCGTGATCGAGTCGATGTGACTCTTGACGCCGCCGCTGCCGATGGCCGAACCACCGAGGATGGTGAAGCCGTTGTCCGAGACGCGCACCCAGTCAACGCGCATCTCGGCGGGAAGCGGCGCCGTAATGCCGCTGGCCTGGGTGATGCCCGTGAAGGTGCCGCCCACGGCAAGATTGAAGATCATGAAATGCGGCTGATGGAATTCGCTGCAATCGGTGCACGATGCGCTGGAGATATCCATCGACCAGATCAGGTTGTTGTCGATAAAGGTGGAGACCAGGGTAGGGGTCCACTCCATGCGCATGATATGAAAATCCGTGGTCAGGTCGGTCGGGCTGTCGTAGCTGAGGCCATAGTCCGCACCACCGTTGTTGTGTTCCCAATGCGCCGCCGAACTGACGCGTCGATTGACGACGCCCGCGCTGATCGCTGCCGCCGAGCCCATTTCCATGATGTCGAGCTCGCCGCTGCTGGGCCAGCCAACCGTGCCGAAATTGTTGCCCAAGGTCCAGAACGCGGGCCACAGCCCGTTGGCGAGATTGGGCGCCTTGATGCGTGCCTCGATCGTGCCGTACTGGAAGGTGAGTTTGTTTTCGGTCTTGATGCGTGCGGAGGTGAACGAGCGTCGACCGCCTTTCAACAACTGCTGCTGGACAGTGATGATCAAATGGCCGCCTTCGACCCGGACGTTGGCTGGCGCGTTCGTGTATTCCTGAAGTTCACTGTTGCCCCAACCGCCCGCGCCCAGGTCGTAGGACCAGACGTTGCTGGCGGGCGCGGCGCCGGCATTGAATTCATCGCTCCACAGGACTTGTCCCGTGGCGGCGAAAGGGAGTCCGAGCAAGGTGGCGATCAGCAGCATTCCGCGGCTGAAAGCCGTTCGGGACCGACGGGTGGACTTAGCGTGCATATGCCTGGACTCCCTGGGTTGACAGCGCTGTCAGCGTCCCGTAAACAACTGCCCCTGTCAACCAAGCCGCTTTGGTCGGGGCCGCCCAGTCACCAGACCAGGTCGTCAGGCACCTTGAACTGCGCGTAATACGCATCGTCTTCGGACGATGTCGCGGACGGCTCGCTGTTCGCGTCCTGGCCATGATCGAGCACGATCAGGCTGGCGTCGCGCTCGCGTACCTTCTCGGCGGCCGCGCGCGGCAGCAGTTCGTAACTTTGATCCATGCGCGCGATCACCAACGCACCGGACGACAACTTCTTTCGCAGGTCCTCGTTCACCAGCAGCGAGCGAATGGCGCCATCCGCGGTGAAGCGATATTCGCTTTCACCCGTGCGTGGCACTTTCCTGTCCTTGATGATTTGCCGCGCCTGGGCGCGGAGTTCCGTGATGCGTGCCTTCGCCTTGCCCTCTGCAGCGAGTGCGCGGTCGCGCTCGACTTTCTCGACCCGCATCCGCTCCGCTTCCAACTGGATCTCACTGGGCCCGGTTGGGCCTTTGGCATCCCGGGCCTTGTTCTGCTCGCGCGCCACCGCGGCCGCCTTGGACTTCTTGGCCAGGCCCGCCTTGATCAGTTGTTCCTGCAGGGGATTGATCTTTGCCATGTCGTGGTTTCGCGTCGAGGACTTCTGGCCCATCATACCTACCGATGGAAGACTTGAAGTACCTCGCCGGCTACCCGCAACACGTGCAGGCGCGTGTGCAGGAATTGATCGCGCAGGGCAAGTTGGGCGCGATGCTGGCCGACAAGTACGGGCAAGCCCACGCCGTGCGCAACGACGGCCAGCTGCACGACTACGTGCAGGCGCTCAAGGACCGGCATCTGCGAAAATCGGTGCCGCTGGGAAAAGTGGTCTACGACAGCAAGCTGCAGGTGATGAAGCACGCGCTCGGCACCCACACGGCCATCTCACGCGTGCAGGGTGACAAGCTGAAAGCCAGCCGCGAGATCCGCATCGCCACCGTGTTCCGCGATGCGCCTGCCGACTTCCTGAAAATGATCGTGGTGCATGAGCTCGCCCACCTGAAGGAAGCCGAGCACAACAAGTCCTTCTACCAGCTATGCACGAACATGGCCCCCGACTACCACCAGTTGGAGTTCGATCTGCGCCTGTACCTGACCCATCGCGAGACCGGCTAGCGGTCGAGCAGGAAATTGCTGCAGAACCTGCGCTCGACGCCACTGATCGGATCGATGAACGACAGCCGCTTGGCCAGCAATTGCAGCGGCGCCGAATAATCGCCTGGCGCGCGTTGGACCAGTGACGGATACATCCCGTCGTTGGCGATTGGCGCGCCAAGCGCGGCCATGTGCACGCGCAACTGGTGTTTGCGCCCGGTGATCGGCGTGAGTGCATAACGCCAGTTCCCGTCGCCGCGCGTGATCACATCGATCCGGGTCTCGCTGTTGGCCGGGCCCTCGATCTCCTGCATGCGGAAGAACGGTTCACCGGCGACGATCCGGCTGGATCGGACGCATGGAAATTCGGCGTTCGGCAATGCCGGCGCCATCGCCTCGTAGTATTTCTGAATCCGTCGCTCGCGAAACAGCGCCTGGTAAGCCGCGCGGCTGTGCGGGTTGGTCGAGAACAACACCAGTCCGGCGGTCTCGCGATCGATGCGGTGCAGTGGCGCGAGTGTCGGGTTTCCGGTTTGGCGGATCAGCCGGCCCAGCAGGGTTTCGTGGACATGGCCGCCGGCAGGCGTGACGGTGAGGAAATGCGGCTTGTCCGCCACCAGCAAGTCGGCGTCGCTGTGCAGCACGACTTCATCGAACGGGATCGGCAGTTCGTCGGAAACCTCACGGTAGTAATGGACTTCGAGCCCAACAAGATGCGGCGTGTCCGGCGTCAGCCATCGCCCCTCGCTGTCCACGACCCGGCCTCGTGCCATGCGCTCCAGCCATTGCACGCGCGACACCGCCGGAAACCGCTCGCACAGGCAATCGAGTACGGTCGGCCACGCGCCCGGCGGCAATTGCAGTGTGCTGGCAGCGAGTCCATCGATATGGGGGGGACGTTTTCGCATGCTGCCAGTGTGCGCGACTGGTTTGCGATTGGCCAACATCCTCGCTTAGCCGATATATTGTGGTCCTCGGCGGCGTCGTCTTGCGCGTCGATCAATCAATACGGAGAACGCATGGCCATCGTGAGCACCGCACTCATCACCAACGACGCCGTCGTCCTCGGACTACTCGCTGCCGTACTCGGCGCAGTGTTCTGGACCGCTTCGCGGACAGAAGGGTTCTGGAAGCGGTTCTACACCTATGTGCCCGCGCTCTTGCTCTGCTATCTGATCCCCTCGATATTCAACAGCATCGGCCTGATCGACGGCGACGCCTCGGGCCTCTACCCGATGGCGCGCGACTACCTGTTGCCGACGTCCCTGGTCTTGCTCTGCATTGCAATCGACTTTGGTGCGATTGTCCGGCTCGGCCCGAAGGCCATCATCATGTTCCTGACCGGCACCATCGGCGTGATGCTGGGCGCGCTGGTGTCATTCACCGCCATGGATTTCATCCATCCGGAAACCGTCGCGGGTGAAACCTGGCGCGGCATGACCACGCTGGCCGGTAGCTGGATCGGCGGCGGCGCCAACCAGGCCGCGATGAAGGAAGTCTTCGAAGTCGAGGCGACGATGTTCGGGCAGTTCGTGGCGGTTGATGTGCTGATCGGCAGCCTGTGGATGGCCGTCCTGTTGTTCCTGGCAGGCCGCGCGAAGGCCTTCGACCGTTGGACTGGCGCTGACGTTTCCGCCATCGAGGATCTGCAGAAGAGCATCGAGACTTATCAGGCCGAGCACTCACGCATTCCGACGTCGACCGACCTGATGGTCATCCTGGGTGTCGGCCTCGGCGCCACTGGCTTGTCGCACTTCCTGGCCGGACCCCTGGTTGCATGGATTGGCACGCTGCCCGCGGCGTGGCGCCTGCAGGACTTCAGCCTGACCTCCAACTTCTTCTGGATCGTCGTCTTTGCAACGACCATCGGCTTGCTGCTCAGCTTCACGCGCGCCCGCACGCTGGAAGGCGCGGGGGCTTCAAAAATCGGCTCGGCAATGTTGTACATGCTGGTCGCAACGATTGGCATGCACATGGACCTGGCCGCCTTGCTCGACCGGCCCTGGCTGTTCCTGCTCGGATTCATCTGGATATTGGTGCACGGCGGGCTGATGCTGATCGTCGCCAAACTGATCCGCGCCCCGCTGTTCTTCATGGCGGTGGGTTCACAGGCCAACATCGGCGCGGCGGCTTCGGCGCCGGTCGTCGCCAGCGCCTTCCATCCGGCACTCGCGCCCGTCGGCGTGCTGCTGGCCGTGTTGGGCTATGCGCTCGGCACGTACTGCGCCTATATCACCGGCTTGGTGCTGCGTACGCTCGCCACTTAGCCGGCTGTACGGCAAGTCGTTGATTTTTCGGGCGCTAGGTCATTCGCCTTATGGCTCCCGCGTGTTGGCGTGTCGAGAATCCGAACACGCCCACCGAGGATAACGACTATGCGCCAGGTACTCGTCTACGATTTTCCGACCCGTGTCTTCCACTGGCTGTTCGCCGGGTTTTTCATCACGGCGTTTGCCATCTCCAATTGGGTCGACGACGACTCGGCCCGGTTCTCGCTGCACATGCTGGCAGGCATGGGCATGGTGTTCGTGGTGGGCCTGCGTCTGGTCTGGTCGCTGGTGGGCACGCGTCACGCAAGGCTCGCCGATCTCTCCTTGAATCCAATGCAACTGCTTGGCTACTTCAAGGGCATGTTTACCGGCGGCGGTGGACGCTGGATCGGCCATAACCCGGCCTCGAGCTGGGCGGCAGTGGTGATGATTGGCCTCGCATTGGGGCTGGGCACCACGGGCTACCTGATGGCCACCGGTGGAGAGAACGACAGCATCAAGGAAGTGCACGAACTGATGGCCAATGCCTTCCTGGTGGTCGTGCTGCTGCATATCGCCGGCGTGGTGCTGCACGTGCTGAAGCACCGCGACCGCCTGCCGGCCGCCATGGTCACCGGCAGGAAGCAGGCGCTGTCCGACGACCAGGTATCGGTGCGCGCCGTCCCCGTCGCCGGCTGGGCGTTGATCGCGCTCACCGGCCTGTTCATGGGCTACCTGGTCCAGCACTATGATGCGCAGGCACGCACGCTGGACCTGTTCGGCATCACCCTGCAGCTGGGTGAAAACGAAAGCGAAGGCGGCAGCGAGACCGAAGGCGAGAACGAAAGCGAAGAACATGAAGATGACTGAAGGCGATGACCGCGAAGCATCCGGTGGCAGCGCGCTGCAGACCGGCGAGCGCGCTGTCATTGCCGGCGTGCTTGCACTGATCGCGCTGCTGGCCGGCGTTGACGTGGCGGTCGACCTGCGGCAGGGCGTGACTCTCTGGCATGTGCTGGCCGAAGCAGCCGTGGCGGTGGCCGCCTGCGTTGGCGCGTTCTATCTGCTGCGCGGCGCGTGGCAGCTGCGTCGGCGACTGGACGCACAGGGCCGCGATTTTTCGGCGTTTCGGCAGCAGGCCGAGGCGTGGCGCACGGGATCGAAAAAATACCTGGACGGCCTGTCGCAGTCGATCAACCTGCAACTGGACCAGTGGCAGTTATCGGCAGCCGAAAAGGAAGTTGCCTTCCTGTTGCTGAAGGGATTGAGCCTCAAGGAGATTGCCACCGCACGCCACACCACCGAAAAGACCGCACGCGTGCAATCAAGCGCGGTCTATATGAAATCCGGCCTCGCCGGGCGTTCGGAGTTGTCGGCGTTTTTCCTGGAGGACTTGCTGCCGCCTCAGTAAGCTCGCCGAAGCGCGGCGCTCGTGGACAAGTCGGGCGAGTTATTATGTTGGGCATCCGACTCGACCCGTTTGTGTGCCCATGACGCCAACCCTGACCATCGGAGTGCTGGCCTTAGCCGGATCGCTTGTCGCCCTCTATTTGCTTCGGCCGATTTGGGACTACCGACTACGTGGCCATGAAGTCCAGATCGTGCTTCTGAACCGCTTTCCGATCATGCGGATTCCAGTATCTGACATCGGCGACATCGCCGTGGTGCGGGCCTGGAGCAATCCGGTGGGTTTCGGCACGCTTCGCTTCGGAAACCGGATTACCCGACGGGCGATTTTGATCTCCCGAAAAAATTCGCTGTTCGCGAAAGTGCTCATCACTCCCGTGGAGCCGGAGGAATTCCTGGCAGACGTCAAGCTCGAGATGCTTCGCGAGGCAGCATGAGCCAAAGTCCCGAGCTATTGCGGCGGCTGCTGCGCGCCAAGGACCGGATGGATGGCGCGCCGCACGAAGAGTGGCCCGTCCACCGGTTGGCGAAGGTCAGCGCCGTGTCGCCCGCGCACTTCGCGCGCTCGTTCAAGGAAGCCTTCTCGGTGCCTCCGCACCGCTACTTGCTGACCCGTCGCATCGAGCGTGCCGTTGCGCTGCTTCGCGATACCGAGCTGCCGATTACCGACATCGCCTTCCAGACCGGATGGAAAAGCCTCGGCACGTTCGGGCGGATTTTTCGCGACATCACTGGCGAAAGCCCCGGAGAATTGCGGGCACGCGTGCAGCCGGCTGCGCATGACCGGGACTCCGTGCCCGAATGTATCGTCCGCGCCGCGCAGCGGCCGGATCTGAAGACCGCAGTTTCGGAGAAGCGGCGACGGGACTCGGTTGATACCGTGGCGCCTCGATCAACGGAGGATGTATGACTCAAGGCGTATCAGTGATGGGTTTGTATGTACGCGACCAGGACGAGGCGCTGGCGTTCTATGTCGACAAGCTGGGTTTTATCGTCCACACGGACGTCGGCAACGGCGACTATCGCTGGTTGACGGTTCAGCACCCCGAACAACTTTCGTTCCAGCTTGGATTGTTCCGGCCAGGGCCGCCGGTCCATGACGCCAACACGGCGCAAACGCTCAACGAAGTCGTGGCCAAGGGCGCGATGCCGCCGCTGGTGTTGATGGTGGATGATTGTCGGGCAGCGTATGAACGGCTGAGTGCGCTCGGTGTGGAATTCACCCAAGCGCCGGTGGATCGCTACGGCGCCGTGGATGCGGGCTTTCGCGATCCGTCGGGCAATGGCTGGAAGATGATCGAGCCGAAGGCGTAACCCCGGCGAAAAAAACGGCCCGCCGAAGCGGGCCGTTTCAGTTTCGTGGCAGCTGAAGCTTAGTTGACGCCGATCGCACTCCACGCTGCTGCGACCGCTGCACGCTCCGTAGAGCCCGCGCCGTACAGATCGGTCGCGGCATTCAACATCGCTGCACGTGCCTGCGGATAGGTCGTGCCCGAGGTCATGTAGACCGTGTGTGCGCGGAACCACAGTGCGCCGGCTTTCGCGCGGCCGAGGCCGGTGAGCGATCCGGTGCCGGTGGCGTTCTTGGTGTCACCGACGTTGCAGGTCTTGCTGGCCGGGCCGCCAGCCGGGCTGGTGCCTTCGGCGAGCAGGTAGAACAGGTGGTTGGCCGGACCCGACGAATAATGCGGGTCGACGCCGCCCAGGCCGCCGGCCGGATAGCAGTCATACGACACGTTGCCGTCGAGGTTCGGGTCGTACATGTAGCGCAACGCGCTGGTGCCGTTGGTGTAGATCTCTTCGCCGATCTTGTAGTCGCCCGGATCGTTGGCGTTGTTGGCGTAGTACTCGACCAGCGTGCCCATGATGTCGGAGTTGGCTTCGTTGAGGCCGCCCGAATCGTTGGAGTACACAAGGCCGGCCGTGGCCTGGTTCACGCCGTGGCTCATTTCATGGCCGGCGATGTCCAGTGCCGTCAGCGGCAGGTAGCTGCCGCCGCCGTCGCCGTAATACATGGCGTTGGCATACCAGGCTGCGTTCACCCAGCTGTTGCCGACGTGCACGTAGCTCTTCACGCCCTTGCCATCGTTGAAGATGCCGTTGCGGCCGAAGGTGTTCTTGTAGAAGTCGAAGGTGGTGGACACGCCGAAGTGCGCATCGGCCGCCACGGTGGCGCGGTCGCTGAGGGTGTTGTTGCCCCAGGTGTTGTCTGCATCGGCGAACAGCACCGCGCGCCTGGCTGCGGTGGAATACTGCGCGTTGTTCGCGTCGTAAACAGCGCCGCCACCACGGGTCAGGTCGGTCATGGTGAAGCTGGTGCCCGACTGCGACGTGTTGAGCGTGACGTTGCCGTACATCAGGGTGCGTCCGGTACCGACGGCCGGAGTGCCCGTGGTGCCACCGCCACCGCCGCCCGGCTTGGCCGTGTGGACCATGTCCCACTTGTCGAGCACGCGGCCGTTGCCGGCATCGACGAAGAAGTGCATTTCGGTCGGATCGCCATTGCCCTTCTGGCCGTTGAAGATCACTTCGTAGGCAAGCGTCGGGCGGGTGTTCAGTGCGAAGACCACCAGGCGTGCGCTCGGCAGGCCGAGGAACTCGGTGCCGAAGTCGGCGCCAGCGCGCGCGATCGCGGTGTCGCTGTCGAGCGACGGACGGGTGCCCGGGCGGAAGTCGGTATCCAGCGTCTTGCTGACGCTGCGCAGCGCGCCGCGGGAGGAATGCACGACGAAGTCGCCGCCGATGACATCCAGGCCGGCGTAGGTGCGGCTGAAGCGCACGTGTTCGGCGCCCGATGCATCACGGATCACGTCGCGCTCGACGAACTGGTCGTTGGCAGCAGCGTGGACGGCGCCGGGATTCTGGCGAACGAGCAAACGGGCGTGGTCGGCCACCGGGTTGCCTGCGAGGGCAGTTCCAGCGAGCGCGATGGTCACGGCGAACGTCAACAACTTCGGAGTCAGCGACATGAAGGATTTCCTGGAAGGAGGTCAAAAAAATCCGCCCTGAGCGGGGCGGCTTCGGTACTACCCGGTCGAACGTGCGCCAGTCGCACAAAACCGTCAATTTGAGGTCCGCGAAGGCGAATATAGTGTGATAGACGTCACATTTTAATGGCCTTTGCTTTGTAAATCGTCGGCAATTTTGCTGCGACGCGACAGCCCATTGCGCAGCTTCGACCCGCGCCCGGGGCAGGCGGCTGTGCAACCGATGGATGGTGGCCGGTATCTGACACGGAGACTGGCCGCCCTGGCCAGGACTCGCGCCGATGCGTGGGACTGTCGTGCATCAACACCGGGAAAAAGAATGAAGTCTTCGAAAGCAGTCCTCCTCGTTTGCATCGCGTTTTTCTGCAACTCGGCCGCTGCCGCGTCCCCGATCGACTTTGCCCCGCTCGCCAAACGGATCGAGGAAACAAAGCGGGTCACCGGCCACCCGTCGGGAACGGCAGTGGCGGTCATCAAGGATGGCGAGGTGATCTACCAAGGCTATTTCGGCTATTCCGATATCGGGAAGCAGCAGCCGGTTACGGCAGATACGGCGTTCTATATCGCATCGTCAACCAAACCGCTGTTCGCGCTGAACGTCTTGCTGCTCGAAGCGCAGGGGCGCTTGGATACCACCACATCGCTGCAGTCCATGTTTCCGTCGGCTGCCTTCAAGGGCTTCGACGCCAACGCGATCACGGTCCGCGATCTTCTGGTGCACACCTCGGGCATCGACAATCAACCCCTGGTCTGGGCGACGGCCTTCAGCGGAATCCATGATGCCGACTCCCTGGAAGCACTCGTGGCTGCCTCGTATCCTTCGGCTGAAACAGCGCACGGCCAATTCGACTACAGCAATGTCGGTTACAACATAACCAGTATCTGGACGACTCGGATTCTCGGGACGTCATGGCAGGATCAGCTGCGCCAGACGGTGTTTGATCCGGTCGGCATGCCACGCAGCAGCGCCACCATGAGCCGCGCGCAGGAACGGCAGTGGCAGGTGGCCAAGCCCTATACCATCGCCTCGCAGACACCGGGCCAGCCGCTGTATCTGGAAAAGGCGGATGACACCATGCATGCGGCAGGGGGCGTGGTTGCGACGGCGCCGGATCTTGCCCGTTTCCTCGTCGCCGAATTGAACGGCGGCAAAGTGGACGGTGAACAATTGCTGCCGGCGGCAGTGATCGCGCGTTCGCAGCAGGACCAGGTCAGCCTGGACGAAAAATACCAGGACTTCCAACGCAGTGGCTACGGCTGGGGCTGGTACAGCGGCCAGTACAAGCAGCACCGGATGCTGCACCATTTTGGCGGTTTCGCCGGTTACCACGCGCATCTGTCCTTCATGCCGGACGCCGGCATTGCGCTGGTCGTGCTGAACAACGAGGACATGCTGGCCGGGCGCCTGACCAGCGTCATCGCCGATTACGTCTACGGCAGCTTGCTGGGCGATCCGGAAACGGAAAAGCGCGTAGCAGGACGCTTCGTCGAGCTCAATGCAGGCGTCGCGAAAATGCAGGCAGGACTCGCCAAGCGCCAGGGCGAGATCAATGCGCGACCCTGGCGTTTGAGTTTGCCCAAGGCGGCATATACCGGCAGTTACCACGCCAATTTGCTGGGTGACATCGAGGTGACCCTCGATCCGGAAGGTCGACTGCTCTTGCGTTGGGGCCGGGTGGCTTCGATGGCGACTGGCTTCGACGGGCCCGAGCAGGTTCGCGTGGAATTCGTACCCAACTCCGGGCAGATCGTCAGCTTCAAGGTCGATGACAGGAAGGTGACCAGCCTGACCTTCGGCGATATGCGCTTTGACCGGACGCCATGAATCGAAATCAGGGTTCCTGATCGGGTGGGCCGTAGGTCTTCGGGCCTACGAAGGGCAGCGCCAGGGTCGCGAGCAGCTGATTGCTGGTGGGATAGTTTTGAGGTTCCCAGACTCCCAGCGCTGCCGGTGCTTCATTGGGCCGGTACCGAAACGTGCCGAACACCAGGTCCCAGAAGGGCGTCAGCACACCATAGTTTCCGGCGTCGGCGGGGCTCGCGCTGTGATGGGTCCGATGCAGTTCGGTGCCCACCAGCACGTAGTTCAGGAAACCGGCGCTGATCTGCACGTTGAAATGTGAAACCAGCCCCTGCAACCCCATGATCACGTTGAACAGGAATACCGCTTCACCACCCACGCCCAGGCCGTAAACGACGCCGATGTTCAGGGCCATCACGGTCGCGAAGTTGATCGGGTGGCTGACCACGTGCATCAGCAGATAGACCCGGCGCGGCAGGTGATGTTGCACATGGGTGCGCCACAGGAATCGCCCCACCGGCCCGCGCGCCTCATGGCTGATGCGGTGTTGCCAATACTGGAAGAACTCGTAGGTAAGCGCGAGGATCACCAGCTGCAGCACGACCGGAAGCTGCGAGAGGGCGCCGTCCGAATTGTCGGCGATACCAATCGCAAACCAGCCTGCGGCAAACCTGACCAGGAAGCCGCCCCCGCCCAGGACAACCGCATACTTCAGGTCACGCAGGAAGCTGCGCCAGGTCATGCTCCAGTCCTTGCGAAACGGCACGAGCCACTCGACGACGAACAGGAGGACGAGCCTGCCAAAGGCGAACCAGGCAAAGGCGCGCTGCAAGCTGCCTTCGCTGCGCATGGAAAGGATGGCGACCGACAGGGTGGCAATCAGCAATAGCGGGTAGAACAAGTAACGGACGAAACGCGACATGGGGCAGGGACTCGCAGTGGATGACTGCGGCCGAGGCTAGTGCCCATGGGGCGCCTGCGCTTTGCAAATCTTGCTGTGCCTGCAACCGGCGGTAGCTAGATCACCGGCTCGTGCTTGCGCCGCACCTTGATGAAGACATCGCGCTCGCTACGCCGATAGTCGAACAGTTCGCCGTTGCCGGGGAACTCGATCCGCTCGAAAGCCAGCGTCGATGCGATGCCGTAGGGAGAAGGATCCAGTTGCGCTGACTTGAAACGCAATATTCCCCTGCTCAACGCATCGATGTCGCCGGTAATCCGCAGGCGGGCGTACAGCCCGCCCGGCAGCAGGAAGGCCCGATCCGGATCGGGGCAGGGGTCATCTTCCAACGCCACGTAATGGCGGCAGGTGGAGCGATCCTGGTGGAACGGCGCATCGACGAAGATGCCGAGGGCCGCGCTTCGTCGCGCGCCGCTGCGCTGCTGAAGGCGACGGTGGGCCGCGCACAACGCATCCTCGTCCAGTGGGCAACGCTCGACGCTGAGCTTGCGCGCGGGCAGGCGGTGCAAGGACAGGGCATACGGAAAGGCGATGTCGCTGACGAGCAGTTTCTTGCTCTGCCGGAACTCGGTCGCCGTCTGTTGGTAGCGCAGGCGGAAACTGCGCGCGAAGACGGCCGCTGAACTGAATCCACTTTCGAAAGCGATTTGCAGAAGGGGCGCGTCCGGCAACACGACCATCAGGTGTGCTGCATGGTCCAGCCTGATCCGGGCCAGGTAAGCGGCCGGGGTCTCGCGCGTTTCAGCCTTGAAGATCCGGTGGAAATGAAAGGGCGACAGCCCGACACCGGCGGCCAGTTCCGCCAGCGACAGCGGCTCCCGGAATCGGGTCGCCATTACCAGGATCGTTTGCTCGATACGCAGATCCATCGACTCTCGCACCTCGCTGCTCTGGATTGAAGCACCGTCCTGGGCCACTCAATAGCACGGATTCACCAACTTTCCTTGAGTCATCCGCCCATCTCCGGCATCCTTCTGTCATGTCCCTGTCCCATCTCAACCGCCGCTTTCAGCTCTGGTCTCGCAGCCTGGCCGGGCGGTTCATGGTGCTATTGCTGCTGGCAGCGCTCGTCCCCGGCATCCGCGTCGCGGTGGAGCATGCGCATGCAAACGGCAGCCACGAGCATGCACATTCGAGTCAGCCGGCTCCCGACCATGGCGACGCGCCCGACTTTGCCCAGGCGGGTGAAGTGCAACTCCACCAGCATGACCTGGGCACGGCTGCGTCCGATCTGCCACCGGCAAATTCACTGCAGGCGGTTTCAATGTCGCCCGATTGCCCCGTGAAGCGGCTGGTTGCTTCTCGCCCGCCGTCCTCGCCCCGATCACCACCGCATCGACCTCCCATCGCCTGACAACCCCTGGCTGCCATGGACAGCCCGTCGCTTGTTGTCTTTCGACCCGGAGGTTTTTCTTGAGCGAATCCCAGTATCTTGCTGGCCTTGGCGTTTGCCTGGGTCTTTGGCGCCGCTGGCGCCTGTTGATTGCCATCCCGCTGCTGATGCTGGTGGCAGGAATCGCCGCCGCCCATGGCGTGGATGGCAAGGACAAGGCCTTCCTGCTGCAAAGCTCCGGGCCGCAGCCACTGGTGTTTGCCTACCTCGGCGCCAAGCACATGGTCACCGGCTACGACCACCTTCTGTTTTTGTTCGGCGTGATCTTCTTCCTGTACCGCATGCGTGAAGTGGCGGGCTACGTGACCTTGTTCGCGCTTGGCCATAGCGTCACGCTGCTTTACGGCGTGCTGGGCGGCGTCCACGTCAACGCCTACCTCGTCGATGCCATCATCGGTTTCTCGGTGGTGTACAAGGCGCTGGATAATCTTGGCGCCTTCAAGACCTGGTTCGGAGTACAGCCGAATACGAAGGCAGCGGTTCTCATCTTCGGCTTCTTCCATGGCTTTGGCCTGGCGACCAAGTTGCAGGAGTTCGAACTGTCGGCCAACGGGCTGGTCACCAATATCCTGGCCTTCAACGTGGGCGTGGAACTCGGCCAGTTCCTGGCGCTGGGCGCCATCCTGATCGTGATGGGTTTCTGGCGCCGGACCCCTGCATTCACGCGGCAGGCATTTTCTGCAAACGTCGTACTGATGACCGCTGGTTTCGTGCTGATCGGTTATCAGCTCGCCGGCTATTCCATTTCCTGAAGGAAGATCATGTCCACTATTCCATCCGTGGTACCGACCCGGCGAAGCTTGATCAAGGCGACTTTGCTGTCGCTGGTGGTCGCAGTAGTCATCCTTGTCATCGCCGTGCTGCCCGCCGAGTACGGCATCGATCCCACGGGCGTCGGCTCGCACCTGGGGCTTGATGCCTTGGCCAGCACGGAATTGAAGGCTACAACCGAAAGTCCGACTGACGTGGCCACCGTCGCAGTCGCGGCACCCTCGGACGCGGCGCTTGCGCCCATGCCGACTGCGGCGGAGCCGGAACTCGACGCGGTCGGTCAGCCGGCCAAACCCGTTGATGCCAGCCACGTAAGCAAGCGCAACGACGCTTTTCGTTCGGACGAGTTGACCCTTACCCTGGCGCCTGGCAAGGGTGGCGAGATCAAGGCCGAGATGCAGTCCGGCGCCGGCTTCGTTTTCCAGTGGACTGCGAGCGCCCCGGTTGCGGTGGACATGCATGGCGAGCGCAAGGATGCGAAGGAGGGCGAGTACACCAGCTACTGGATCGAGCCTTCCCTCGACCACGGCTCCGGCTCATTCACCGCGCCATTCGAAGGCAGCCACGGCTGGTATTGGCTGAACCGGAGCGAGTCGCCCATCACTGTGAAAGTGCAGGTCACGGGCTTCCAGAAAAAGTTGTTTCGTCCCGGTCAGGAATAATCGCCTGCGGTCGCGCCAGCGCGGCTCGATGACAAGCAATGAAACCCTTGCCTAGCCGCGTCGGGCGGCCTCGATTGCCGCGATGTCGATCTTTCGCATTCCCATCATCGCCTCGAACGCGCGCTTGGCGGCCGCCGGATCGGGATCGGTGATCGCGTCGATCAGCACGCGTGGCGTGATCTGCCACGACAGGCCCCACTTGTCCTTGCACCAGCCGCAAGCGCTCTCGCTGCCGCCGTTGCCGACGATGGCGTTCCACAATCGGTCTGTTTCGGCCTGGTCGTCAGTGGCCACCTGGAAAGAGAAGGCTTCGTCGTGCTTGAACGTGGGCCCGCCATTCAAGCCCAGGCAGGGAATGCCCATCACATTGAACTCCACCGTGATCACATCACCCTGCTTGCCGGAGGGATAGTCCCCGGGCGCGCGATGCACGGCGTTCACTGCGCTGTCGGGAAAGGTTTCAGCGTAGAAGGTCGCCGCGTCCAATGCGGTGCCGTCGTACCACAGGCAAATCGTGTTCTTGCTGACCATGTCGTTCCTCCCAATGGCTTTCAAGCGCGTTATGCCATTGGAACGCTGAATCGTGACTTATTCAATCTCTACCGCTTCCCGGATTCCATGAGGGAAAGCATAGCCGAGGTCGCGGGACTTGGCTTTCTCGGGCTGCTGACATAACGCTGTCAGCAGCAGGGGTCTAAGTTGGGAAAACCCTGGCGCACATGGCGTTGGGACACCTGACACCCGGAGCGATTTCATGCCGACCCTGTACCACCACCCCTACTCGCAACATGCCCGGCGAGTGGTCTCGCTGCTGGAAGCGGCGAGCTTGCCGTACGAGCTGCACCGCGTCGCGTTGGAAAAGGGAGAGCATCGCTCGCCCGAGTTCCTGGCGCTCAATCCCAATCACCAGATCCCGGTGTTCATCGATGGCGAACTGGTCCTGTTCGAATCGCATGCGATCTGTCGGTACCTCTGCGCCAAGCACGGGCTGACGCAGTGGTATCCGAGCGATCTTTCCACGCGCGCAAAGATTGACCAGTGGCTCGACTGGAACCAGTGCCGCCTGTTTCCGACGGTGCGCGACATTGTCTTGAACAAGGTGTTCCTGGGGCCGGACGGCGATGTGGCGGCGATTGCCCGCGGAGAAGCGGCCCTGCCGGAACTGATGGCAATCCTCGATGCCGGCCTGGCCGATCGGGATTTCCTCGCAGGGTCCACCGCCACCCTGGCAGACCTGTCGGTCGCGTCCAACATCTTCCAGTTGGGCCTGGCCGAAATCGCGCCCGACTCGCCGCATATCGCGCGCTGGTATCAACGCGTGGGGCAAATCGAAGGGTTTCGAAAATCCCTTCCGCCGACGACAATGGCCTGATCCCCGGGCGCGGGTAGCCTGGGCAAGCGAGGAAACATGCGCCGCGCCGACCGGTTGTTCCAGATCATCCAGACCTTGCGCGGCGCTCGATCGCCGGTCGCGGCGCGAGCATTGGCCGAGGAGTTCGAGACCTCGGTCCGCACGATCTATCGGGATGTGGATGAGCTGCGCGCGCGGTATGTGCCGATTCGAGGCGAAGCCGGCGTGGGATACGTGCTCGAGCCCGGCTATGACCTGCCGCCACTCATGCTGTTGCCTGACGAAATCGAGGCGGCGCTGCTCGGTGCGCTATGGGTGGCTGCGCGTGGCGATCCGGCGCTGGCGCGCGGCGCACGCGACCTCCTGGCCAAGATCGAGGCGGTCGTACCCGAACATCTGCGCCCGATTCTTCTCGACTCGACGCTGATGGCGCCCTGCCTGGTTCCCGCCGTGGCGGACAGCTTGCCCATGGCGCAGGTCCGGCAATGGATTCGCGAGCAGCGAAAGCTGCGAATCGACTACCTCGACGAGCAGCAACGGCACAGCCAGCGCACGATCTGGCCGATTGCCGTGGCGTATTTCGAGACGGTGCGCCTGGTCGTAGCCTGGTGCGAAACCCGCCAGGCGTTTCGTCATTTCCGGACTGATCGGATCCACTCGATCGAATTCATCGAGGAAATGTTTCCCACGCCCGTGGCGGAGCTGCGGCAGGCGTGGCGCCTGCGGGAGCAGAATCGCGATCGCCCCCAGCCGGAAATGAGATTGGCCAGGACTCTCGACGCCTAAACCGATGCCTCGATGATCTTTTCCATCGTCTCTTCCACCTGTCGGGCAGCGGGTTCGATGCGTGGGTCGTCGGAGACGAGCTTCAGCACAGCGGTCGGCGGAATCATGCCGACGATGGTCTTCCCGCCGTCTTCGTAGATCGAAATCCTGCAGGGCAGCGCCATGTTCAGCGCCATGTTCACCGACAGGACTGCGCTGGCCTGCGCGGGATTGCAGATTTCCATCACGCGGCATTCGTTCGCCAGCGTGAAGCCCTTGCCCTCGAGGGTCTTTTTGAAGTCGTAGTGGTGCAGCACGCCGAAGCCGTGCGCCTTGGATGCTGCTTCGATATCGGCGAATACCTGGTCGACCGACTTGCTTGTCTCTTTGCGATACAGCATGGGTTTTCCTTGATGTTTCCGGGAGAGTCTGTCGCTGGCCACAGCATACGACGCAGTTACTGTCCCTGTGCTGAGCCGCCTGTTCGATATCGGACACCGGTGTTCAGCGCCGACCAGTAAGCACCGTCGACGGAGCTCGCATCAAATGCCGACGTCTTGCGCAAGTAACTGATTGGCGTAAGGAAAGACTCTCGCGCCAGACATGGCACGGCTCTTGCTGAAGTAGCGGCATGACTTCAACAAATTCCAGCGCCATGGACCAACCGATCAGCGTACGCACCATCACCCGTCGCCAGCGGCTGCGCATCGCCCTGGTGGTCGGCGCGATTGTCGTACTCGCCACCTCGGCCTGGGCGGTCAACCGCATCGTGAGCCCGAGCGTGGCCCGCGACGACATCCGCATCGCCGAGGTCCATCGCGGCACCATCGCCAACACCATCAACGCCTCGGGCGTGGTGGTGCCGGTGCACGAGGAACAGGTGCCCAGCCCCATCCAGACGCGGCTGGCCCGCGTGCACGTGAAGGCGGGGCAGGAGGTGGCTGCCGGCGCCCTGTTGCTCGAACTCGACGACCGCACCATCCGCCTGGCCATCGACAACCTGGACGAGCAAGTCGCCCAGCAAGAGATTCGCGTGCAGTCCCTGACGCTGGAAATGCGCCAGAAGCAGAAGCAGCTGGCCAGCCAGATCGAGCTGTTGCGACTGGACCTCGCCAGTGCCGAAGTGCGCCTGGGCCGCTTCCAGCGCCTGGAAAAAATCGGCGCCTCATCCGCTTCGGATTTGAATGCCGCCGAACTCGTGGTGGAGCGCACCAAGATCGAGTTGCGCCAGCACCGCGAATCGGTCGCCGACACCCGCCTGGCCACCGAGACCAGCATCCGCGGCGCGCAACTGCAGAAAGCCATCCTGCAAAAGGAACTCGAGCAGCAGAAGATCCTGTTGGCGCAAACCCAGGTACGCGCACCCTTTGCCGGCATGCTCAGCTGGGTGCTCACCGACACCGGCGCCAGCGTGCAGGCCGGGCAGATGGTCGCGAAGGTATCCGAGCTGCACAATTACCGGGTCGAGGCCACGGCCTCGGACTTCTATGCGCGCTACCTGGAACCGGGCCAGCGCGTGCGCATCGGCTACAGCGGCCAGGTGCTGCCGGGCCGCGTGCAAACCGTGCTGCCGGAAATCAAGGACGGCACCGTCACCTTGCTGGTAGTCCTCGACCAGCCGAACCATCCCTTGCTGCGCAACCGCCTGCGGGTGGACGCCAACATCATCACCGACCAGAAAGCCGATGCGCTGATTGCCGACAGCGGGCCGGCCTTCAACGGCCGCGGCCGCCAGGACGTCTACGTGCTGGATGGCAACGTGGCGCGCAAACGCCAGCTGGACGTCGGCTTGGGCGACGGCAACGCGGTTGAAATCATTTCCGGCGCAAAAGCCGGCGAGCGGCTGATCGTTTCCGATACCAGCCGCTTCAAGCACCTCGACAGCATTCGCATCTCAAACTAAAGGCGATACCGATGATCAAGCTCGAAAACATCAGCAAGACCTACCAGACCGACAAGGTGGAAACCCTGGCGCTGAAGGACATCAACCTGCACGTGAAGAAGGGTGAGTTCGTCTCGATCATGGGCCCGAGCGGTTGCGGCAAATCCACCTTGCTCAACGTGATCGGCTTGCTGGACCAGCCGGGCAGCGGCTCGGTCAGCGTCGACGGCGCGGCGGTGAAGTCCTATCGCGACAAGGATGTGTCGCGCCTGCGCAACCAGACCTTCGGTTTCATCTTCCAGAGCTTCCACCTGATCAACGACCTGCAGGTGATAGACAACGTCGAGCTGCCGCTGCTGTACCGCAAGATGCCGGCCGCCGAACGGCGTCGCCTCGCCCGCGCCGCACTGGAAAAGGTCGGCCTGGGCGCGCGCATGGAGCACTACCCGAATCAGTTGTCCGGCGGCCAGCAACAACGCGTCGCCATTGCGCGCGCCATGGTTGGCCAGCCGCAGGTGCTGCTGGCGGACGAACCGACCGGCAACCTCGACAGCCAGATGGGCAGCGAGGTGATGGACCACCTGGTGCAGTTGAACAAGGACGGCACGACCGTGGTGATGGTGACCCATGACGAGCGCGAAGCGCGGCGTGGCAGCCACATCATCCGCGTCTTCGATGGCCAGCTGGTGGCCTGAGGAAAACCCATGATCAGGAATTACCTGCTGACCGCCTGGAAGGTCTATACCCGGCGCAAATTGTTCACCGCCATCAACCTGCTGTGCATCACCCTGACGCTGATGGTGCTGCTGGTGGTGACCGCACTGCTGCAGAACGAGCTGTATCCCACCGGCGTCGAGGGCAAGAGCGACCGGTACCTGCAAGTGGGCACCGTAGTGTCGATCGGCAAGGGCGGCAATGCCACGCGCCACAGCCCTCTCGGCTACAAGCTGATCGAAAAATACCTCAAGCCGATGAAGACGGCGCAACTGGTGGCTGCGGTCACCGGCCCCAGGACGGTGTCCGTGTACCAAGGGGATCGCATCAACGAAGTGCAGATGCGGCGCGCCGACGCCAACTACTGGAAGGTGCTCGACTTCGTGTTGGTGGATGGTCGCCTGCCCACGGTGGAGGACGATACGCGTGGCCGCTTCGTCGCCGTCATCAACCAGAGCACGGCGCGCAAGTTGTTTCCCGGCATCCAGGCGGTCGGCCAGCCGATGAATATCGGCGGCCAATCGTTCCAGGTGATTGGCGTGGTCGAGGACACGATGCACCTCAACTCGTATTCGGATATCTGGACGCCGATCAGCACCGATCCGTCCACGGAATTCCGCAACCAGATGTGGGGTGACTTCAGCGCCTTGTTGTTGGCGCGCGATGCCAGCGACCTGCCGGCGATGAAGGCTGAAGTCGCGGAGATCGCCAAGCGCGTGCAGTTCGACGACCCGAAGGAATGGACCACGGCGATCATGTGGGGCGATACGAAGCTCGATTTCTTCGCGCGCGGATTGCTGAACAACGAGCAGAATGCTGATTCGGGTGCGGCGATGTTCCTGACCATTGTTGCGGTGCTTATGTTGTTTTTCATGTTGTTGCCGGCCTTGAACCTGGTCAATCTCAATATGGGTCGCATCATGGAGCGCAGCTCCGAAATTGGAGTGCGGAAGGCGTTCGGGGCATCCAGTTCGCAATTGGTCGTCCAGTTCGTGATCGAGAACATCCTGCTCTGCCTGTTCGGCGGGCTGCTCGCACTGCTGGCTGCCAAGGGTGTGCTGCTGTGGCTGGAAGGCTCCGGCCTGATCCCCTACCTGGACGTGGACATCAACCTGGCCGTGTTCTTCATCGGCCTGGTTCTCGCCACCGTGTTCGGCCTGCTGTCGGGCGTGATCCCGGCCTGGAAGATGTCCCGTCTCAACCCCGTGCAAGCCCTGAAGGGAGCCGCCTGATGTTCCGCCATCTGTTGAAGCCGATCTGGCGCCGCAAGTCGCGCAACCTGATGCTCAGCCTGGAGATCCTGCTGACCTTCCTGGTGGTGTTCGCCATCGTTGCCGCGGCCGGTCGCTGTTACCAGCTGTACCACCTGCCCACGGGCTTCAGCTACGACAATGTCTGGTCGGTGCAGCTGGAACAGCCGAATGAGGAAGGGTCGAAGGACGGCGGTGCCATCGTCGAAAAATTCCGGCGTGGCCTGCAAGACCTGCCCGAGGTGGAGCAGGCATCGCTGTCGAGTTTCTCGCCCTACCTCAGCGCCACCTGGCGCAGCGCAGTGAACCTGCCCGACGGCGGCAAGCAGGCCGAGACCGACATGCTGGATATCAGCGACGATTTCTTCGCCACGCTGGACATGTCCGTTGAGAAAGGCCGCGTATTTTCGGCAGCCGACGAAGGGGCCGCGGAAACCGCCGTGGTAATCAACCGGCAACTGGCTGAAACCCTGTTCCCGGGCCAGGACCCGGTCGGCAAGATCATCAGTGACGGCGAGCCGGGCAGCGAGGCGCGCACGATGATGAAGGTCACGGGTGTCATAGAGGACTTCAGGAACAAGGGCGAGTTCATGTCGCCGACCAACTTCGTGCTGAAGCGCTTTTCGCCCGTGGCCGAGAACGCCATGATCCGCACCGTGCTGCTGAAGGTGCGGCCCGGCACGTCGCGCGACTTCGAGCTCAAACTAAGCCAGCAATTGAAGTTGATCCGCAACGACTGGTCGTATCGCATCTCGCCGCTGGGCGACCTGCGCAAGTCGATGCTGCAGGAAACGCTTACGCCGCTGGTGGTGTTGTCGGTGATCGCTGGCTTCCTGCTGTTGATGGTGGCGTTCGGCCTGTTCGGCGTGCTGTGGCAGAACACCACGCGTCGCATCCCGGAAATCGGCCTGCGACGCGCCACGGGCGCCACGTCGGCGGACATCTACCGGCAGATCATCATCGAGCAGTTGTTGCTGACCTCCCTGGCCATGGCGGTCGGGCTGATACTGCTGGTGCAACTGCCGATAACCGGCGTGCTCGGGCAGAACCTGGACTGGCCCTTGTTCCTGGGCGCCGCCGCGACCGCAATAGGCCTGATGGCGCTGGTTTCGGTGCTCTGCGCTCTTTATCCTGCATGGCAGGCCAGCCGCTTGAGCCCGACCGAAGCGCTGCACTACGAATGACCACACCAAGGCACAAAGCATCAACACCGTGACCGAAAATGCATCCAGGCAACGCGTGCTGGTCGTTGACGACGACAGCTCGGTGCAAGTTTCGCTGGCGCTGCTGCTGAAGCAGTCCGGCTTCGACGTGCTGACCTGTGACGAACCCGCGCAGGTGCTGCCACTGCTGGCCGGCGCGTCGGTGGACCTGGTGCTGCAGGACATGAACTTCTCGCCGCGCACCAGCGGCGAGGAGGGCCTGGCGCTGCTGGCGGCGATCAAGGCGAAGCATCCGGCCTTGCCGGTATTGCTGATGACGGCCTGGGGATCGATCGCGCTGGCGGTGAAGGGCGTGAAGATGGGCGCGGCGGATTTTTTCACCAAGCCCTGGCAGAACGCGCAACTGGTGGAACTCATTCGCACCACGCTGGAACTCACCGCGCCGCGCACGATGACCCGGCCGGATCGCCGGGCACTGGATGCGGAGTTCGATTTCAGCGGGATTATTGGCGAACATCCCGAGTTGCTGAAAGTCTTGTCCACGGTCGGCCGGGTGGCCCGCACGCGCGCACCGGTGCTGATCCTGGGCGAGAGCGGCACCGGCAAGGAACTGATTGCCGATGCGATCCATCGGAACAGTCCGCGCGCCGGCAAGGACTGCGTCAAGATCAACATGGGCGCGATCACCTCGTCGCTGTTCGAGAGCGAGATGTTCGGCCACGTGAAAGGCGCATTCACCGATGCGCGCAGCGACCGCAAGGGCCATGTCGCGACTGCGCAAGGCGGCACGCTGTTCCTGGACGAGATTGGCGAGCTCAATCGCGGCGACCAGGTGAAGCTGCTGCGCGTGATGCAGGACCACAGCTACCGCCCGGTCGGCGCCAGCGCCTCCGAGCAAGCCGACATCCGCGTGGTGTCGGCCACCAATCGCGAGTTGGCCGAACTGGTCGCGGCCGGCGAGTTTCGCGAAGACCTGTACTACCGTTTGAACCTGATCACCCTGCGTTTGCCGCCGCTGCGCGAACGGCGCAGCGACATCGCGCTGATCGCGACGCAGCTGGTGTCGGACCTGGCCCGCGACTACGGCCTTGGGCCGGTCAGCCTGACGACCGGCGCGCTGGAATGGCTGTCGTCGCAGCCGTGGCCCGGCAACATCCGGCAACTGAAACAGGTGCTTGAGCGCACCTTGCTGCTGGTCGGCAAGCCGGTGCTCGACCAGGGCGATTTCATTTTCGCGGAGCCCGCTGAAAACGACGGACCCCGGCCGGCCGGCATGGGCGTGGACGGCATGACGCTGGAAGCGGTGGAACGACGCATGATCGAAACCCTGCTCGACCAGCACCACGGCAATATCTCCCGCGTCGCCCGGGCGCTCGGCCTGAGCCGGCCTGCCCTGTATCGGCGCCTGGAAAAATACGGATTGGCGGCGGGCAACTCGGGCGAGGATGTCGCGTGAAGTTGCGCCACCGCTTGATCGCCTACCTGGTCGGGCTGCATCTGGTTTTCTTTGCGCTGGCGATCTTCGTGTATGGCGAAAAGCCGCTGGTGGTGGTCGGGGTCGAGCTCTTCTTGCTGGCCAGTCTCGCGCTGGGCATCGTACTGGTGGGTCGTGCCTTGCAGCCACTCGACTACGCGCGTCGGTTTCGCGACCTGCTGCAGGACCATAACTACGCGGCGCGACTGCAGCAGGCGCCCAACGATGAACTCGCCGGCATCGTCAGCCAGTTCAACGACATGCTCGACGCGCTGTACCAGGAGCGCCTGAAACTCGGCGAGCAACGCGGCTTCCTCGACCGGCTGCTGGAGGCCACGCCAAGCGCGGTGATCGTCTTCGATTTCGAAGACCGAATCAGCCTGGTCAACGCCAGCGCCCAGGCCCTGCTGGGCGTAGTGGCGCCGGAAGGCAAGACGCTCGCGGATTGGGCGCGATCGCGTGGCGATTTCATTGAAGGCATCGACGCTGCCGGCCGCGAGCGCAGCCTCGACCTGCTGTCGCAACTCGAGGCGCTGCCGCTGGGCGACAGCCGCCTGCTCACCGATACCGATGGCCGCCGCTATCGCTGCCAGCGCGGGCAATTCTTCGACCGCGGCTTCCCGCGGCACTTCCTGCTGATGGACGAGTTGACAGAAGAACTGGAGAGTTCGGAACGAGCCACCTACGAAAAACTGGTGCGCGTGCTTGCACACGAGGTCAACAACACGGTTGCCGCGACCGGTTCGGTGCTCGATTCGCTGTTGTTCTACCAGCCGCAGCTAAATGCCGGCGACAGCGAGGATTTCAGTACCGCCATCGAGGCCGTGAAGCGGCGCAATGCCAGCCTGGGCGAATTCATCGAGCGCTTCACCCGCGTGGTGAAGATGCCAGTTGCCGAACCGCGCGCGACCGATGTGGCGGCGATGCTCGATGACATCGTGCAGTTGTATCGCGAGAGCTCGCGAGCACGCGGTATCAGCATCGACTGGACGCGTCGCGATGCCGTCGGCCTGCAACGCGTGGATCGCAACCTGATGGAGCAGGCGCTGCTGAACATCGTCAAGAACGCGCTGGAAGCAGTTGCCACCACGCAACAGGAAGACGCCACGCATGTGGGCCGGGTCCAGCTCGAGATCGCCCAGGAAGTCGGTCGAGTCCGCCTGTCGGTCATCGATTCCGGCGACCGCCTGGGTGATGTGCCTGCCGGACAGATGTTCACGCCCTTCTTCACCACCAAGAAAGGCGGGCAGGGCATCGGACTGCTGTTCGTGCGTGAGGTCTTGAACCGGCATGGCTTCAATTACCGACTGGCGCCCGACGGCCAAGGCCAGACCCGTTTCGATGTCTGGCTGACTCGATAGACCAGGCGCCTGTCCGCGCCAGCTACAATCGCCTTGGGGAAAACAAGGTGGACGAACGCGATGTTTCTTGCGGTGATCTCGATTCTTGCCGGGTTGGTGCTGCTGGCGCTGGGTGCAGAAGGACTGGTTCGAGGCAGCAGCAGTATTGCCTTGCGCATGGGAGTTGCGCCGCTCGTCATCGGATTGACCGTCGTGGCGTTCGGCACCGGCAGCCCGGAAATCGTCGTCAGCGTGCAGGCGGCCATCAGCGGAAATAGCGACCTCGCCCTCGGCAATATCGTCGGCTCCAATATCTGCAACCTGGCGCTGATTCTCGGCGTGGCCGCCATCGCGCGCCCCCTGCACGTGCGCTCCGCGCTGCTGCATCGGGAAGTGCGTTTGATGATTGCAGTCACCTTGCTGCTGGGTGTGCTTCTTTACGACGGCACCTTGAGCCGACTCGAAGGCGCAGCGCTGGCGATTGGCGCGGTCTTGTATACGGTGGGGACCTACTGGGCGGCGCGCAAGGACCGGGACAAGGCAGTGGCGGCGCAGTTCGCCCAGTCGCTTCCCGACCCGCAATCGAGCAGGGCGCGATCGGTGGCGCTGGTGCTGGGTGGATTCGCCGGCCTGCTGGTCGGCGCCCATGTGCTGGTCTCTGGCGCGGTCACGATCGCGCAGGCGATGGGGATGAGCCAGGTGGTGATCGGTTTGACGGTCATCGCGATCGGTACCAGCCTGCCGGAACTCGCGACATCCGTGGTGGCAGCACTTCGCAATGACGCCGACGTCGCCTTCGGCAATGTCCTGGGCTCGAACATCCTCAACATCCTGTTGGTGCTGGGACTGGTCGCCATGATCCGGCCGATCTCGAGCGCCGGCCTTCGGCCCCACGACCTGGGCATGATGCTCGGCACGGCGATCATCATCTACCCGCTGATGTGGCGCGGCCGCATCCTCAACCGGTGGGAAGGGACGCTGCTGGTGCTGGGTTACGCGGCCTACATCGCTTCCGCACTGGTCTAGCCCTGCTGCCGTGGACTAGTGGGCGGTGTACCCGCCGTCGATCACCAGTTCCGAGCCGGTGATGAATTTCGATTCGTCCGACGCCAGGTAGACCACGCCCCAGGCGATGTCGTCGGGTTCGCCCATATGGCCGAGCGCATGCAGTTTGCCGACTTCCGAGCGTGCGGCGTCAAGGTCAGTGGCACCGCTGTCGCGCAGATGGTGTTCGACCATCGGCGTCCTGATGAAGCCGGGGTGCACGGAATTGACGCGAATCCTGTCGGCCGCGTTCATGCGTCGTATGGGAATCAGGCCCATCCATGGCTTGTGTTGCTTAACCGTTCATCTCGCTCGCCTATGCTGAACGCACATTCGCAACCCACCCCGCTCTGGAGAGACTTCATGCTGTACACCATCGTCGCCATACTCGTGATCCTGTGGCTTCTCGGCATGCTGACCTCAGTCGGCGGCGGATTGATCCACCTCCTGCTCGTGATCGCCGTGATCGTGATCGTGGTGCGCCTGATCAGCGGCCGCAAGATCCTTTAACAGCTTCGAGATCAGACCTGCAGGCCGTGGCCGGGAATGATCCCGGTCACCATGCCTATGGCGACCAACAGGAACAATGCGACCGAGAATCCGATGCGCCGCGTCAATGCGTTGACGGTGCGGTCGGTCGCGCCCTTGTCCACTACCATGTAAAAAAGCGCGGCGCCCAGGTTATAGATGATGAGTGCCAGGGACCCGACTATGAAGAGGGTTTTCATGGTTGTTGCTCCGGAAAAGGCGCCAGCGGACGACGGTTGCGACCGTCAGGACCAGCAGGAAGATTCCATACGACACCGACGTGGCAAGCACCTGCTTCCACATGCCGCCGTAATTCGTGGTGGCGTGGTGGAAGCTCCACTGCATGCTGGCGGTGGCCAGGCCAAACGCCATCAGCAGCGATGCAATGTCGTAGCTGCGCCTGGCGACGGTGCGTGGCTGGCGCGGAAAGCGCCAGAACACGAAGCCGAGGATCGCGTACCACGGCAGGAACAGGATCAGCGCTAGATTGAGTTCGACCAGGCTATTCATCTGTACGGGGCCTCGCTTCCTCTTCCAGCCGCGCCCGCAGCTTCACTTGCGCTGCACTCGCGTAGGCGGAGCAGGCCGATGGATTGACGAAAGTATTCTTGCCCTCGGTCCGCGCCGACAGCTTTTTGAACGTGTCGGTCATCCCCGGATGCACCGACAGCACGATGTCGCAGGGCAGGGCGGCAACGCGGGCGATGCTGCCGGCGAACTGTTCCGACATATCCGGATGCCCGTTGCCGCCGCTGAAACGGAAGTCTCCCAGCGACACAGGATTCAAGCTGTCGGCGTAAACCACCTGCATGCAGTCATCGGTCTCGCACGAGGTCCAGCTCCAGGTCGTGCTGCCCGGTGTATGGCCTGGCGTCGCGTAGGCCTTGACGACGATATCGCCGACCTTGACGGTCCCCAGGTCCGCGACTTCCGTCACTTCGGGCACTTTCGGAATAGTCACCGGCGATGCCGCGTCGAACTGCGGATCGTCGCTGCCTACCGTGCCCGCTATCAGGACTCGTGCCGCTGCTGGACTCGCGGCGACCTCGGCGCCACTGGCACGCTGCAACGCGGCGATGCCGCCCGCGTGGTCCCAATGCTCGTGCGAGTTGAGGATGAGTTTCACGTCCTCGATGCGGAAGCCGAGCGCGACGATGTTGGCCTGGATCTGCGCAGCCGACTGTGGCAGGGCGCCATCGAGCAGCACGTGGCCGCCGGGACTGGTGATGAGGATCGACGACAGGCCGGCCGTGCCCACGTACCAGGTATTGCCGAAGATATTGAATGGCGCCTGCGCTTGGTTCCAGCCGTCGCAGCTTTCGCAGTGCACGTGGTCGGCGTCGACCGGTTCGCCTGCAGTGACTGCGGAGACCGGGTCGTCCGCGGCCATCGAGGGTGTCGCGACCAGCGCCGCGCACAAGATGAGGAAATGAAGACGGCGATGGATGGATTTCATGGGGCCCTGGATATGCTTTCGTTCATGGGGACGGCGCTTCGCACATCTTATCCCGGCCCGCCTGTCCTCGGCGCCGCCGGCGCTGACTTCATGCTCACTTCACTCACCGCCCATCGGCGCCTCACCCGCGGACCGGACACTGGCGCCACTTCGGAACCGCATGAGGCAAGGCAATGGCAGCGAACATGGAAGGCGGCAGCGCAAAACGATCGAACCCCTTGAGCCTGCCGGTCTGGGGCACGGCGGCGTTCCTGCTGCTGCTGCCCGCAGTGGCGATGCAGTTCACGACCGAAGTGAACTGGACGGGGTCCGACTTCGTGGTGATGGGCGTGTTGCTTTCGCTGGCCTGTGGCGTGTATGAACTCGCGACCCGGTTGTCTGGCAACAGCGCCTACCGGCTTGCCGCAGGCATCGCGGTGCTGGCCGGATTCCTGCTGGTCTGGGTCAACCTGGCGGTGGGCATCATCGGCAGCGAGGACAATTCGGCAAACCTGATGTTCGTCGGTGTGCTGGCGATTGGCGTAGTCGCTTCGATCGTCGCCCGGTTCCGGGCCTCGGGCATGGTGCTCGCCATGGTCGCAATGGCGGTCGCGCAGTCAGCCATCGCCGGCTTCGCCTTCTACGTCGGGTCGGAGATTGGATTGATCGTGCTGATCGAGATCTTCGCGGCGATGTGGCTGCTGTCGGCCTGGCTATTCCAGAAGGCGGCGCGCGGGCAATCCTTCGCCGGATAGCCGACGCGTATCGCGTTGTCGCTAGGGCAGGGCGGGCACCGCCAGGCTGCGATCGGCATCGCCACTCGCACCGGTCAACAAGTTGGGCGGCAGGTGGCCGACATCGCCGACCGAAATCACCTTGACGCGCCCGTCGGGCTCGATGCGGATCTTGGTGATGCTGGCGTGGCCGGCCGACATGCCCAGCCAGGCGTCGGCATCGACGCCGAGCGCGCGCACGACCAGCGAGCGGATGATGTTGCCGTGGCAGACGAACATCTCGGTACGTGCGCCATCTTGCGCCGCCTTGAAATATTCGGCGAACAAGCGGTCGATCTGTGCCTTGCAGGCAGCGAGATCGGCTGGTTTTTCAGCGGCCGTGATCTTCTGGTCGCGGGTGGACGGCGTGCACTCGGCCAGGTCGTCGACTTGCGTGAACTTGCTGCCCGGAAAGTTCGTGGAAATGACGGCTGCGGTGTCGCGAGCGCGCTGCATGGGGCTGACGTAGAACGCGTCGAACTTGACCGGCAGTCCGGCCAACCGCGCGCCCACCAGGTTGGCCTGCGCTGCGCCAATCGGCGAGATGCCGGGGCCCAGCTTTTCATCGGCGGCGGGATCGGCCGCGTAGTGGCCGTGGCGAATCAGGTAAAGGGTTCTTACCGCCGGTTCGGCGGCGCTGGCAAGCGTCGTGAAGGCGATCAGGCTCAGGCTCAGGACTAGTCTGTTCATCCGCCGAGTATCTCGCAAATCTGCGAAATTGGCAGCGTTGGCCGGTTTGCAGCGGGTGCGCCGTGTATTTGGAAGCAACTCCCTTTTCGGGGACTGCCTCTCCGTGCCAGGAGGATTCCATGCCGCAGCCAACCGTCAATCCGCAACGCTTCGATCCATACCGCAACTTCAAGTTCCGACTCAGCTGGGATGGCCGCTGCGTGGCCGGGGCCAGCAAGATGTCGGGTTTCGACCGCAAGGCGATCACGCTGGAGCGTGGCGTCACGCACGATCCCGAGTTCGAACGTTGGACCCATGGCCTCGAGGCATTCGATGCGGATCCGACCCGGGAATTCTCGCTCGAGGACATTCGAAGGGAACTGATCGTGGAAGTCTGCGACGAGGCAGGAATACCCGCTTTGGCGTACCGCATCCGGCGTTGTTGGGTGTCGGAATACCAGTCTTTGCCCGACCTGGACGCCGACGCGAATGCCGTCGCCATCGTGAAGCTGACATTGCAGAACGATGGGTGGGAGGGCGGTGCGTCCGCCGACCCACCGCGCTGACCGATCAGTTCAATCTAGGCTGGGATCCCTGTAGCGAAACGGGTCGCTGTCGGCAGGCTGCGAAGGCAACACATTCGCCGGGATCGGCTTGTCGGTATTGGCCGCGGCCAGCAACAGGCTCGCCATGATGACCGAGGCCTGGCGCAAATCGTCCGGGCGCAAGTGGTCGAAGCTGTCGGCGCTGGAGTGATGCACGGTCGAGCTGTAGTCGAGCGGATCCTGGATGAACTGGAACGCAGGCAACCCAAGGCGGACCATGCCGACATGATCGGTGGAACCCGTTGGCTTGGCGACCACCGCGCTTGCACCGAGGCTTGCAAAAGGTGCGAGCCATGAGCGCAGCACAGGCACCGCGGCGAAGTTGCCCTCGGCGTGGATGCCGCGAATTTTCCCCGAGCCGTTGTCCATGTTGAAGTAGGCCGTCATGTCCTTGAAGCCGGGCAGCGGCGTGACGGGAAACGAGACGCGGCTGGCGACGCCGGGTCCACCCGCAGCCAGTTCCGCATCGTTGACCGGCGGACGCTTCGCGAGATGTTTTTCGACATAGGCGTACGAGCCCAGCGTGCCCTGTTCCTCGCCCGACCACAGCACGAAGCGGATGGTGCGCTTCGGCTGCACGCCGAGGCGCGACAGGATTCGCGCGGCCTCCATCACCACCGAACTGCCCGCAGCATTGTCGGCCGCGCCGTCGGCGGCCATCCAACTGTCGAGGTGGGCGCCCGCCATCACGTAGCCGGCACTGGCATCGCTGCCCGGAATCTCGGCGATGACATTGTAGGCCCTGTGGTCGGCGTCCTCGAAGTGCACGTTGTTGTTCAACTCCAGCGACACCGGTCCGAGCTTGGCCAGGCGCGCCAGGCGGCGGTAATCCTCGGCGGCGATTTCGACCGCGGGCAACTGCGGGGTCTGGCCGACCTTGTAGTTGTAGCCATCGCCACCGACCAGGCCATTGGCCCGACGGCCCATGCGCGCCCAGGCCAGCGCGCCTTCCGATTTCAGGAAGGCGTCGAGCTTCAGGGAAAACGTGCGGCGCTTCAGGCCTGACTTCAACGAGTCGGGGTCATGGTTGGGCGCCTCGAAGCTGTCGAGTTCCTTGATCTGCGAGTCGGTCATGCGAAGGAAAGGCGCCTCGGTGGCATCTTTCGGCGCGGCCGGCAGGCTGACCAGCACGATCTTTCCGGCGAGCTTTCCCTTCCATTCGGCGAAATGTTTCTCATCGCTGATCGGCGCGACCACGATGGGCGCGGAAATGGTTCCCTTCGTCGCCGGCGTCCAGGCAATTGGAATGGCGCGCAACATGATGGGGCGCGGCGACGTCATTCGCACCATCGAGGATTCGATCCACCAGCCGCGACCGAAATCGAAGCCCTCGGCATGCACGTTTTGCAGGCCCCATTGCTTGAACTGCTGTTGCGTCCAACGCTCGGCCTCCCGCATTCCGGGCGAGTTGGTGAGCCGGCTGCCGATCCGGTCGGTGAGGTGCGCCGCTGTCTGCATGACTTCGCCGTGGTTGTAGGCGGCATCGACGATGCGATTGGTCATGCCCGCGCTGGTCGCCGAAGCGATGGCCGGCAGCGTGGCGAGGATTAACGTCAGTCCCGATTTACGCACGAGCTCCCCTGTTCCGCGGCTTGCGGAAGGTCAATGTTGGTCGAGCCCCGATTTTGCCACGGGCAGCGCTGGCGCGAGCGTGAAGGCCGTTTCAGTCCCTGCTTTTGGCATTTCGTCGCATCGCGCTTGCCAGTGGGTCGAGCCGGCTACAGCCTGTCGCCAGTTAAATCTTCGGGAGGTTCGATCATGGCAAGGCACTGGCTCCGTTGGCCCCTGTCCCTCCTGGCCCTGGTCGCGCTGGCCTGGCTTGCGGCCATGGCCGTATTGGACCAAGTGCCGCCTGACGACGGGGTGCTGCAAGAGTCGCTGTACTCGCGCCTGCTCGACGAGGATCGCGACTACTTCGTCCATCTCCCGGAAAACTACGAAGGCCACCCGTTCCGGCGTTATCCGGTCATCTACGTACTTGACGGCTATTCACAAAGCCTGCACACGGCCGCGACCGCGGCGGTGCTTTCGCGGGTTGGCGCGTTTCCGGAAGCCATCGTGGTCGGCATTGCGAACAAGGGAAACACGGGCCGGCAACGTGACTACACGCCACCCGGAATGTTGCAGGACGCCGAGGCGCGCGACGGCGCCGAGGGCGCGGCGGATGTGTTCCTCGGCTTCTTGCGGCGGGAACTCATACCCGCCATCGACAGGAAATTCCGCACCTCGGGTGTGCGAATCCTGGCGGGAAACTCGCGTGGCGGCTTGTTTGCCGTCTATGCACTGACTGCCGATTCGAAGCTGTTCACTGCCTTCCATGCGCACAGTCCGGCGCTCTGGCGCGACGATGGCGCAATGCTGGAAACACTCGAAAGCTTCCTTCGGGCCAATCCCGCGCTGGAAAGCAATCTGTTCATGAGCCTGGGTGCTCGTGAGAACCCCAAGATGACCAAGGCCTTCAATGGCGCCGTTGCCATCCTGAAACTCAATGAACCCCAGGCGCTGCAGTGGCGGGCCGTGCTGACCGAGGGCGCTACCCACGACGACAACGCCGAACGCTCGACGCCGCTGGCCCTGCAATGGACGGCGATACAGCAACGACTAGACGTTGTCGGCCTCGGGTTCGAGGTCCTGGCCGGCGACCCGGTTCCTGCCGGCGTGCTTGGCGCGATACAAGGCGCGGTCCGCCGCCTCCAACCATTCGCGTAGACCCAGCGTGCCGTCGTCGGGCGGCGGCGCCAGGCCGATGCTCACCGAACAACGCAGGCCAGGCACGTTGTCGAACTCGAAGGCTTCCACCGCGGCGCGCAGGCGTTCGGCGGCGGCCTGCGCCTGGCCCATCGAATGCGGCAGGGCGATGGCGAATTCGTCGCCGCCCAGGCGACCCACGGGCGAGTTTTGCGCCATCGAGTCCTGCGCCAGCAATGCGGCGATCGCGCGCAGCACATCATCACCTGCACCATGGCCATGCAGGTCGTTGATGTCCTTGAACCGGTCCACGTCGAGCAATGCCAGCGTCGCCGGCTCGCCCCCTTCCTGATGTCGCAGCAACAACTGCTCCATCCTGTCCTGCCAGTGGCGGCGGTTGAACAAGCCGGTCAGGCCGTCGCGCTGGCTGAGTTCCTCGAAGCGCTGGTTCTGTCGCTGCAATTTACGCACCAGTCGATACGTACTCAGGCTGACGGCCAGTGTGTGGATGACCAGGATCGGCAGGCACGCCAGCATGACCATCAGGCTGGTCTGCGGCTGGAATGCGAATCCCGTGGCCAAGCCGACGATGAGCAAGGCGCTGACCATGCCGGGCAGGGAGCGCAACCACAGTCCGCGCACGCCGGAATTGATCTTGTCGGCATTCGCCACGGTCAACAACACCACCGATGGCAGCAGGTTGAAATGCATCAGCGGCACCCAGCTGCCGGCCATCATCGAGTCGACGACGAAATTGCGCAGCTCGGCGTGCAAGGGATCCTTGCTGCGCCGCGCCATCAGGTAGGCCACGTGCGGCCACACCAGGCAGCAGAAAGCGGTCCAGGCCCAACTGGCCCAATGCGATTGCAGTTCCGAATACACCACGAACTGCGGCAAGCTGGCCAGCCCCATGCCCAGCACCCGGAATCGATAGGTCCGGTGCGGCAGCGAGCTGAGGTTTCGCGGGCTGAGGGCCGGCGTTGCGACAGCGGGACGATTGGCGGGCTTTGACACTGGCGTGCACGATCCCCTCAAGATGGCGCGCAGGATAGCGCATCCCTGAAATCGGGAATGTGATGGGGACAGGGGTGTCAGAAGCCGCGGACCCTGGGCTCGATCCAGTCGGCTGCGCGCTGGGCGATCATCGCCACTACCGCGTTGGGATGGCCGCGGGGAACGCTCGGCATCACCGACGCATCGGCTACCCACAGTCCTTCCACGCCGCGCACGCGCAAATTTGAATCAACGACTGCGCGAGCATCCGAACCCATGCGGCACGTGCTGGAAGGGTGGTACACGGTCTGCATTTCCCCAGCGGCGAACTCGAGGATCTGGGCATCCGTCTGCACCGATTCTCCCGGGCGAAGCTCGCCCGTGCCCAGCGCCGACAACGGCGCGCTCGCGGCGATTTCCCGCGCCAGGCGCACACCCTTGCACATGACCGCTGCATCGATCCTGTCAGGGTCGCTGAGCAATCCGAAATCAATGGCGGGCGCGGCGAGCGGGTCGGCACTCTTGAATGCAAGGCGTCCACGCGACAGCGGCGCGACGACCGCCGCGCCGATGGAAAACGCGTGGACCCTGGGCGGATCGAGGAACTGGTTTCGGTAGTCCAGGGGTGCGCAAATCAATTCGAGGTCCGGTGCCGGCACGGGACCGGGCCGGACCTGGGTGAAGGCAAACGCCTCGATGCCATTTGACGCCAGCATGCCGCGCTTGAACAACAGATAGCGCATCACGTTGGCAATCGACTCGGCGCTCTTGAGTGTGTCCGAATTGCGCGCACCGAAGCTGATAGTCAGCACCGGATGGTCCTGCAGGTTTTCGCCTACCTCCGGCGAATCATGTTGGACGGCGATGCCGAGTCGTTCCAGCAGTGCGGCCGGTCCGATGCCGGAGTGGAACAGCAGTTGGGGTGATCCGAACGCACCGGCCGCGACTACGACGTTGCGCGATGCGTAGTTCGACTCCAGCCCCGCGCGCGACACCACCACGCCAGCGGCGCGTCCGCCTGCGATTGGAACGCGCGTCGCCTGCGCATCGGTGAGCACTTGCAGGTTCTCGCGTCGCATTGCCGGTTTCAGGTAGGCGTCGTACACGCTGTAGCGCTTGCCATCCTTGTGCGCGATCTCGCACAGCCACGCGCCGCTGAAGGCGCGGCCGTTGTATTGCCTCTGGTCACCCAGTCCGGCGTTGCGCGCGGCTTCCACGAACGCTCGCGACACCGGTCGCGCGTTGCGATTGGGCGAAACGAGCATCGGGCCGTCGTGCCCGCGGTTGTCCTGTCCGTCGCTGTCGAGCCATCGTTCCTGCGCACGAAACACGCCGGCCACGTCGGACCAGCCCCATCCTGCCGCGCCCATCGTTGCCCAGCCGTTGAAGTCGGCCGGATGGCACCACTGGTGGATCTGGGCATTCATGTTGGACGAGCCACCGAGCATCTTTCCGCGCGGCGTGAAGATGCGGCGTCCGCCCACCGCAAGCTGCGGTTCGCTTTCGAAGGCCCAGTCCAGCTTGCTCTTGAACAACTTGGTGAATCCGGCAGGAATCGAAACGAAGCGGTTGTTGGGAGCGGCGCCTGCTTCGATCAGCAACACCTTGAGTCGACCCGAGCGGGTCAGGCGTTCGGCGAGCACACAGCCGGCGGTTCCGGCGCCGACGATGATCAGGTCGTAGTTGACGTTCGACATGGTCGTTGCCTCCCTGATTCGCGCAAGATAGCACCGCTTCGATTAGCCCGGTATCCTCGCCGTATGCGCCCCACATTCCAGATCATCTGGCTTGCGATTGCATTGGCTTCCTGCAGCAAGAAGGAGCCGGCCAGCGGCTCGCAACCGAGACAGCCGGAGCTGGCGCCCGCGGTCGTTTCCGCGCCGGGGTGGGTGCTTGCCCTCGATGGCGAGGGCTTGCGCATCTTCAACAGCAACACGGGCGCTTCCCGCCTGCTTGCCTTTGGCGACGACGCCAGGCAATCGATGGAAACACTCGGCCGCGTGTTGGGTGAGCAACCGCCTGTCTCCGTGGAAAACGAAGAATGCCAGGTGGACTTTGCGCGCTGGAGCAACGGGCTGACCGTCTGGTCGTCGAATTCCCGATTCACCGGCTGGTCGGTTGCGCCAGGCTCGCCAACCTTGTCCACCGCCAGCGGCGTGAAGATCGGCTCCACCCGCGTCGAACTCGAGAGCGCCTACGACGCGGAGATCATGGAGTCGTCGCTCGGCACGGAATTCCTGGCCGGCGGGCTTGCGGGTGTGCTTGACTCGGCGCGTCCCGATGCGAAAATCAGCAATCTCTGGGCTGGCGAAACCTGCATCGCGCGATGAATGGGGGCGGGCATGAAGTACCGCGAAAAATTGCCACAGCTGCATGGCGAACTGTTCCTCACCGATGGTGGCATCGAGACCACGCTGATCTTCCATGACGGGCTCGAGCTTCCCGATTTTGCGGCTTTCCACTTGTTGCAGGAACGAGACGGCACGGCGGCGCTGGAAAGGTATTTCCGCACCTACGCCGGGATCTCGAAGCGATTCTCGGCCGGACTCGTGCTGGAAAGCGCCACCTGGCGCGCCAATCCGGACTGGGCCTCCAGGCTTGGATATACGACAGAAGCATTGGCCGCCGCGAATCGCGCGGCCATCGAACTTCTGGAGCGTATTCGAGATGACTACGAAGATGCACACACACCTGTCGTGATCAGCGGCTGCGTCGGACCGCGCGGCGATGGCTATGTGCCCGGCCAGATGATGTCGGCCGACCAGGCGCGGGACTATCACCTGGCGCAAATCGAAGTCTTCGCGCACACCGCCGCCGACATGGCCAGCGCCATCACCATGAACTACGCCAACGAGGCCATCGGCATCGCGCGCGCCGCGGAGCTGATGCACCTGCCGGTGGCGATTTCCTTTACGGTTGAAACCGACGGCCACCTGCCCACCGGGCAAAGCCTGCGCTCGGCGATCACCGAGGTGGACGAAGCGACGGACGCGTATCCCAGCTACTACATGATCAACTGCGCGCACCCCAGCCATTTCGAGCACGCGCTCGATGACGGTGGCGCCTGGCTGGACCGGATCCACGGCTTGCGCGCCAACGCATCGCGCAAGAGCCACGCCGAATTGAACGAATCCGTCGACCTGGATATCGGCGACCCCGCGGAACTGGGCGCCGAATACGCCATGCTGACCCGCCGGATGCCGCGCTTGAATGTAATGGGCGGCTGCTGCGGCACCGACCATCGCCACGTCGAAAGCATCGCGGCCGCGTGTGCGCCGCTGTTCCGCTAGGCGCCGGCTCTCGGCGTTGGCGTCGCGCGCAATTCAAGCCCCGCGCATGCGCAGGGTCAGGCCCTTCAGGAAATTACGCAGGATCTGGTCGCCGCAGGCGCGGAAGTGCTTGTGGTCGGGCTGGCGGAACAGGGCCGACAGTTCCGGCTTCGAAACCGGGAACCCTGCTTCCTCGAACACCTGGTGCATGTCCACGTCCTTCATCTCGAAGGCGACGCGCAGCTTCTTCAGCACCACGTTGTTGGTGATGCGCTTCTCCACCGGCCGCGGTGGCTGGTTCGGATCCTTGCCGCGGAAATGCACGACCAGTCCGTCCAGGAAATGCGCGAACACGCGGTCGCTGCATTCGGCATAACCTTCATCCATGTCCTTCTTGAGGAAGGCCTGCACCTGGTCCTGGTCGAGGGCAAGGTCGGCGTCAGCCAGTTTCGCGATCTCGACGATCTTGCTGTCGCTGAGGTCCAGCATGTAGCGGATGCTGCGCAGGATGTCGTTGTTGGTCATGGTGTGGAGGATACGCCAACTGCCCGGTTTTGCCTTGGGCGCGGCACAGGCGGGATAATCGGGGCATGCACCCGCTCGACAACCCGGTCTGGCAATCGCTCCACACGCGGCATCGCGGATTCGCGCGCGTGTCGGCTGGGGTCGCGCGCTATCCGGCGGACGTCGCGCCGTTCCTGGCGGTGGACCCCGCGCAATCCATTCAACTGGACGCGCTCACCGCGCTGGTTGATCCCGATGAGTCGGTGCTTATCGTAGGTCCCGCACCCGTGGTGGATGCCGGTTGGCAGCTGGAATTGCTGGAGCCCATTGCGCAGATGGTGTGCGAGCAACGCATCGCACCGGCGCCGGACCCCGGCTTCATCGAGCTTGAAGCGCAACATCGCGATGACCTGCTGGAACTGACCTCACTGGTCTATCCGCACTATTTCCGCCCGCGCACGCCTGACATGGGCCGATATATCGGCATCTACGACGGCTCCAGATTGGCTGCCATGGCGGGCGAACGCATGGGCTTCGACGGCCACCAGGAAATCAGCGCGGTGTGCACGCATCCCGATTATCTCGGCCGCGGCCTGGCGCAGCGGCTGGTGACGGAATTGACCAACGCCAGTCTCGATGCCGGCGAGCTTCCGTTCCTGCACGTGAGCAATCGCAATGTTCGCGCGAAGGCGCTCTACGAGCGCCTCGGCTATGTGCAGCGCATCGATATCAATTTGTGGTCGCTGAAACGATTGCCGAACAAGGGTGACGCGCCATGAAAGCCATCTACAACGCCGCCAATCCGATCGACGCGCAACTCGTGTCGGACTTGCTGGCCGATGCGGGCATCGAGGCGCATGTGCAGGGCAGCTTCCTGGTGGGTGGCATAGGCGAGCTGCCTGCCGGCGAGATGATGCGGATCTGGGTGGCGGATGAGGTCGCCGACGAGGCGAAGAAACTCATTGCCCAATCCAGCCGCGGCGATGGCGCCGATACACTCGAAATGGAGTCGATGCCCGCCTTGCGCGCATCGTGGCGGCGCATGTGGTCGGCGCTCGGTGCGCCGGGCAATGGGCTGGCATTGATGGAGCGCCTGCTGGACGCCTGGTCGGAACCACGACGGCGCTATCACACGCTGCAACACCTGGCCGACTGCATCGCGCAACTCGAGCCGCACCTGGGCATCGCCCAGCATCCGGGCGAAGTCGAGTTCGCGCTGTGGATGCACGACGCGATCTATGACGTGAGGGGCAAGGACAACGAACTGCGTAGCGCGCAGTGGGCTGCGCGGGAACTCCAGGCAATCGGCCAGCCGCAGGCGGTGGTCGATCGCGTGCACAGGCTGGTGATGGCGACTTGCCACGACGCACTGCCACGCACGCCCGACGAGCAGTTGCTGGTGGACGTGGACCTGTCGATCCTGGGTGCAGCGCCGGCGCGCTTCGACGACTACGAGGCGCAGGTCCGCGAGGAGTACGCGTGGGTTCCGGGCTGGGTCTTCCGGCGCAAACGCCGCGAGATACTTGCGCAATTCCTTTCGCGCGAGACCTTGTTCAACACCGAGGCATTTCGAAACGGGTTTGAAGCGCAGGCGCGATCGAACCTGCAGCGTTCCATCAGCGCGCCCAGGCCCTGGTGGCGACGCGCTTAGTCGGCGGACTTCGAGTTGGCCCGCAGCCGCAACAGGTTGCGAACGTTCAGGCCAAGCTCGGCCGGATCGATCGGCTTGGTCAGGTAGGCTTCCACGCCGGTGCTGAGCCCCACCACCTTCGCAGCGCGGCCTGAGTGTCCGGTCACCATGATGATGGGGATGTCGGCGGTGTCGGAATTGGACTTGAGCAGATGCGCCACTTCGTAACCATCCATTCCCGGCATGGTGATGTCGAGCACGATCAAGTCGGGCAGGCGTTCGGCGATCTTCATCAGCGCATGCTTGCCGTTGTCGGCGCTGTCGGTGATGTAGCCCTCGCCTTGCAGGAAGAGTTCGAGCGCGTCGCGGCTGCCGAATTGGTCGTCAACGACCAGGATGCGGGAATTCTTCGTGCTCATGCTGGCTGGTCCGATGTCATTGGTTGATGTCCCCGGCCTTGGGCCACGAGGCACGGCTGAGGTAAAGCTGAACAAGCTGGCTGTCACGGCCGACTTCGCGCATCGCATTCCGGATCCGGGCCTCGGTAGCGCCCAGTCGCTCGCTCCAATAATGGACTAAAGCGGCGTCCGCCATGTCAACGATGGTGGGCGGAAAGCTTGAAACAGCGCTTCCGCGGCTAGGCGGTGGAGGGGTCATGGCTTCGATGGCATATGCCTCACGGAGGGTTGAAACCAACGTTACGCCTAGCCGATGAACCGCAGCCCCATGCCGGGCCCGGCATGGATGCGCTACAGTCGGGGCATCGCGCAATGCCGCGAATTCTTTGGGGAAAGAAAATGCGGATCGTCTTCGGCCTGCTGCTGGTGGGCCTTCTTGCCACGGGCTGTGCAAAGATCCAGGAAGAGCTTCTTGGCGCCGACACCAAGGCTTGCGCAAGCGAGACCAACGATGTCGCCACGGCGCTAGCCGCCTGCGAGAAGCTGGTCGCGGCGGGCAACTCCGACAGCAAGGCCCTGGCCCACCTGTATTTCATGCGTGGCTTCCAGAAGCTTCGGAAAGACGATGCCCCGGCCGCGTTGAAGGACCTGGATGAGTCGATCCGGCTCGACCCCGGCCAGTGGATCGTTTTTGCGAATCGATCGAACGTGCTGTCCAACCTCGGCGAGCACGACCGCGCCTTTGCTGATGTCAGCCGCGCAATCGAGCTGGACGGTCGCGATTTTCGACTCTACGGACAGCGCTGCTGGATTCGCGCCGTGCAAGTCCGCGAGCTGGACACGGCCCTGGCCGACTGCACGAAAGCCCTGGATGGCAATCCGGAGGACTGGAACTCCTTCAACAGCCGAGGCTTCGTCCAGTTCCGCATGGGCAAGTTCAAGGAAGCGATTGCCGACTACGACGCGGCCATCGCCGGCGACCCGAGCGTCGCCTCGTCCTACCTGATTCGCGGCATGGCCAAGCGGGCGCTGGCTGACAACGCCGGCGCCGACGCCGACATCGCCGAAGCCAGGTCGAAGGACGCTGGCGTGGCCGATCGTTATGCGGGCTACGGCGTGGTCGTGCAGTAGCCGGGTCGCGCGACGGAGTCCGTTGCGAATCCATGACGCCCGCGATCGGTCAAAGGACTATCGCGCGCTGCAGCAGGCCTGTTATACGTTTACCCCACCCCCGGCCAAGCCCTGGAATTGGAATCCTGATGCCACCACTTCGTTTGCTTGGCGCACTAACTGTCGCGTTCGCGTTTGCCGGTCCCATCGCCTTCGCCAAGTCACCGGTGACCGCAGACGAGGTCACTCGCAGCCTCCTGCGCGAACCCGAGTTCAACCAGATATCAATCTCGCCCAACGGCAAGCTGCTGGCCATCGCCCGCACCACCGGCAAGGTCGCCAGCGTCACGCTGCACAAGCGCGAGGACTTCGCACCCATCATCACCTTCGACCCGGGTGCGAATGGCGCAATTACTGATCTGTCCTGGGTGGACGATTCGCGCCTGATCATCGGCGCCACGCGAATCGATCCGGTGGATGGCTATGCGGCGATCGAACCGATCCTGGTCATCATGCCCACCGATGGCTCGAAGCCGTTCGAGTTGCCCGGCAATTTCTTTGCGGTGGTGAAGGACGATCCGGACCACATCCTGGTCTATACCTGCGGCTTCCATCCCGATGGCGGCGGCTGCAACGTGCCGGAGATTCGCAAGTCCGACATCAAGCGCCTGATCAAGCGCGGCGAACTGATGCTGTCGGGCCCCAAGGACACGCAGCTGATTGCCAACCGCCAGGCCAATGCCGGCTTCGCCATCAAGTGGGAGGACGACGGCACCAGCAAGGCGTATGTGCGCGCTGCCGGCAATGCCGAGTGGACGCTGATCAACGATGGCAGCAAGTCCGGGCTGGAAGTGATTCCGATCGCGGTGGCGCGCGATGGTTCGTCGGGCTTCCTGCAAAGCCAGCGCAAGCAGGGCCCGGACGTGATCGAGCGTTACGAGTTCGCCACCGGCAAGCGCACCGAGCTTTACGCCGATCCCGATACCGACCCGGTAGATTATGTCGGCTCGCTCGACGGCAAGGAATTGATCGGCGCGCTGTACGGGCCGACCCAGCCCAAGTACCACTTCTGGCGACCCGACGATGCCGACGCGAAGATGCTCGCGGAACTGCAGACGGCCTTCCCGGGCAGGCTGGCCGATGTCGCCAGCGCCAGCAAGGACGGCAACATGCTGGTGGTGTTCGTCTACAGCGATCGCGAACCGGGCGCGTATTACCTGTTCGATCGCGTGGCGCGCAAGGCGAAGATCATCACCCGCAGCCGGCCCTGGATCGACCCGCTGAAACAAGGCACGCAGAAGGGCGTGTCCTTCGCCTCGCGCGACGGCCTGGCCTTGCATGGCTTGTTGACGCTGCCACCCGGCTCGTCGGGCAAGAACCTGCCGCTGGTCGTGCTTCCGCATGGCGGGCCCTACGAGGTAACCGATGTCTGGGGCTACGATCCGGAATTGCAGATCCTGGCGCAACACGGCTATGCGGTGTTGCAGGTGAACTTCCGCGGCTCGGGCGGCTACGGGCGCGAGTTCACCGACCGAGGTACGCGACAGTGGGGGCGCGCGATGCAGGACGATGTGACCGACGCGACCAAGTGGGCGATCGCGCAGGGCATCGCCGATGCGAAGCGGATCTGCATCTACGGCGCCAGCTATGGCGCTTACGCGGCGTTGATGGCGCCGATTCGCGAGCCCGGCCTTTACCAGTGTGCGGTCGGCCTGTCCGGTGTGTTCGACCTGGCCAAGATGTACAAGTGGGGCAGCATCCGGCGCAGCGATTTCGGCAAGCTCTACCTCAAGCGCGTGCTGGGCGAAGACCAGGCCGAGCTCGCGGCCAATTCGCCCGCGCACCTGGCCGACAAGATCGGCGTGCCGGTGTTGCTGGCCCACGGCGCGCGCGATGCCCGCGTGGACGTGAAGCATGCCAAGCTGATGGCGGCGGAACTGGCCAAGCGCAGGCAGTCGGTTGAACTGATCGAATATTCGGCGACCGGCCACAGCCTGGTGCTGGAGCGGCACCAACTGGATTTCTACGCGCGACTGGTGCTGTTCCTGGACAAGTACATCGGTCCGGCAGCGGGCAGCACCGCAACGGCCGGCACGACGTCGGGCGGCTAGAACAGCTGTCCCTGCGGTGACGCCTTGCGCGGCGCAATGAACTGGCTCTCGTCCAGTTCCGGCAGGCGCTCGAAGCCCAACCGCTTCCAGGCCTTGTCGAAACGCTGCTTGATCAGGTCGGCAAACGGCCCCTGGCCGCGCATGCGGGTGCCAAAGCTGCTGTCGTAGTCCTTGCCGCCGTGCATCTGCTGCATCAGGCTCATCACGTGTGCGGCGCGGTCGGGATAGTGCAGGTCCAGCCACTCGCGCCAGACTTGCTTGAGTTCGTTTGGCAGGCGCAACAACACATAGCCGGCCGATGCCGCACCGGCCTCGCGCGATGCCTCCAGGATGTGTTCGAGGTCCTTGTCGGTCACCATCGGGATGACCGGCGCCACCAGCACGCCGACCGGTACGCCGGCTTCGTGCAAGGCGGCAATGGTCTTGAGCCGCGTGTGCGGCGCGGCAGCGCGCGGTTCCAGCTTTGCCGACAGGCGGTTGTCGAGCGTCGTCACCGACAGATACACGTGCACCAGATTCTGCCGCGCCATCGGCGCCAGCAGGTCGAGGTCGCGCAGCACCAGCGCGCTCTTGGTGACGATGCTGACCGGGTGGCGACAGTCGGCCAGCAGTGCCAGCAGGTCCCGGGTCAGCGTGTATTGCCGTTCGATCGGCTGGTAGCCGTCGGTATTGATGCCCAACGCAATGGGCGCTGGCACATGCGAGGGTTTGGCGAGTTCCTCGCGCAGGCGATCGACGGCATTGGTCTTGGCGAACAGCCGGGTCTCGAAGTCCAGCCCCGGCGACAGTTCCAGATAGGCGTGGCTGGGCCGTGCGAAGCAGTACACGCAGCCATGCTCGCAGCCGCGATAGGGATTGATGGACTGGCTGAAGCCGACGTCCGGCGACTTGTTGCGGCTGATGATGCTGCGGGCGGCTTCTTCGGTAACCGTGGTCTGGAACGGCGCCAGCGAATCGTCGGGCTCGTACACCGAGCCCCAGCCATCGTCTTCGCCCACGCGCAGGGTTTTTTCGAAGCGGCCCGCCGGACGCGACGACGAGCCGCGGCCCTTGATGGGCGCAGTCGCCTTGCGCGGGTCGTCGGAGCCGGTTTCATCCATGGCGACAAGCTTATCGCCTGCCGTCGCATGGACTGCGAACCGGCCCTCGGGCGGTTTATTTCTCGTTGATGCCGGCCTTGCCCGGGCCGATCAGCATGACGGTGATGGCCGCGCACAACATCAGTACCTGGAACTCGACCGCCCAGCCGCCGCTTTGCGGATTGATCACCAACAGGTCGGCGCGATGCACCAGGAACAAGGCGAACAGCATGTTGATCGCGACCAGCGCGCCGCCTATGCGCGCGTAGAAACCCGCGATCAGCATCACCGGTGCCAGCACCTCGCCGACGTACACTCCGTAGGCGAGGAAGGCCGGCAGGCCCTGCGCGGTGACCATGCCGGTGATGGGGTCGATGCCACCCTTCAACTTGGCGATGCCGTGCAGCAGGATGATGACGCCCAACGACACGCGAAGGATGAATTTGCCGGCCTTGTCGCCCGCCATCGATGCCATGTCAAATCTCCGCGCTATGGGTATGAAGCGCCGAGCATAACCAAATTCAGCGACTACGGCGTGTCACGCGGGTGGGCACGCTCGGGCGGGCCGAACAACTGCCTGAGGCGTGAGCCCAGCGACTGCGGCCGCGCCGCATCGCGGAACATCGCGATCCATTCGTGGAAGGTCAGCACCAGCGGATTGTGCGAGCGGATCGGCTGGACGATGCCGTAGCGGCACGGTTCGGCGGGGTCTTCCTCGACGAAGCTGCCGAACAGCTTGTCCCAGATGATGAGCACGCCGGCATAGTTGCGGTCGATGTAAAGCGGATTGCTGGCGTGGTGCACACGATGGTGCGACGGGGTGTTGAAGACCTTCTCCAGCCAGCCCAGTTTGCCGACCGCCTCGGTATGCACGAAGAACTGGAAGGCCAGGTTGATGGCCACCACCACCACGATGTGCGTCGGCGAGAATCCGATGAAGGCCAGGGGCAGCCAGAACAGCCACATGCCCGAGAGCGGATAGGTCAGGCTTTGCCGGAACGCCGTGGACAGGTTCAGTCGTTCCGACGAGTGGTGGGTAACGTGCGAGGCCCACATCCAGCGGATGCGGTGATGCGCCCGGTGGAAGAAGTAGTAGAAGAAATCCTGGGCGACGAACAAGGCCGCGATGCTCCAGCCCGTGGCCGGAAAGTCGAAAAGTCGGTAGCGATGGACCCACCAGTAGATGCCGATTACCGCCGCCCAAGCCAGCGCGTCCCCGATCTGGTGCATCAGCGCCAGGGCGATGTTGGAGGCCGTGTCCACCAGGCTGTAGACCGGCCGGCGGTGTCGCCAGTACCAGGCTTCCCAAGCGATGAAGGCGAGGAATACCGGCGCCAGGGCGAGAAGGATCCAATCCTGCATCAGGCGGCGCCGGGCGGGCGGGGCTGCGCATGCGCGGCAGCCATGTTTGCCAGGCAGCGTCGCATCGCGCCCGTCATGCAGATCTTCAACAGCGGCCATGCGAGCGGCCACGCGAACGGGCTGGCCAGCGTGAAGTGGTAATCCCAGCGCAGGCGGGTGCCATCGCCCGATGCGGTAGCCGTCCAGTCCGCCTCGCCACGCCGCACCAGCCAGGAAAATGGCCGGCCGAAGCCGGTCAGCACGTAGGCGTGCCGAAGCGGTGGGTCGAGCACGGTCACCGCCTCCGACAGTTGCGAGCCGTCCTTGCTGAGCACGCGGCGGATCGAACCGGGCCGCAGCGGCGCGTCGACGATGACCGACTCGATGCCTGCAATGGGGCCGTAGCCGGTGAAAAATTCGGGAAAGCGAACCGGGTCAACCGTCATGGCGAACGCGGGCCGCAACGGAGCGGCGACGAAGGTTTCGGCCTGGCAGTGGACTTTCATGGTTTGCAGTTTCGACCTGTGCGCGTGCACTGTAAAGATTGTTCACTCAGCAGTAGGATTGCAACGCGTAAGCTGCGGGCGACAGTCCGATTGACTGCGTGCACACCAACCCTACGAGGAGGTTCCATGAGCACCAAAGGTAACGGGAACAACAAAGGAATAGGTGGTGCGATTTCCAGCGCCGCCGATACGGTCTCCAGTGCGGCATCGTCGGTGGTAAGTGACGTTTCGCAGGCTGCGCGCAATGCCGGCGACGCCGTGGCCAAGGCCACCGCGCCGGCGCGCCGCAAGGTTGCGAAGGTTGCCAAGCAGGCTAGCGACGCCGTCGGCGATGCAGTGACCAGCGCCCGCAAGCGCGTCGCCGCCGCCCGCAAGAAGGCTGCCAAGAAGTCGCCTGCCCGCAAGCCGGCGGCGAAGAAGGCAGCGGCAAAGAAGACGGCCACCAAGAAGCCGGCAGCGAAGAAGGCCGTGGCCAGGAAGAAGCCTGCCGCCAAGAAAGCCGCGCGCAAGGTCACCGCCAAGACCGCCGTGAAGCGCGTGGTGAAGAAGCTCGTGAAGGCCGAGCGCAAGGCCGTGACCGGCGCCAAGTCTGCGACCAAGAAGGCCACCAAGGCTGTTCGCAAGACCACCGCGAAGGTCAAGAAGTCCGTGCGCAAGGCTGAGGCCGCCGTCGGTCGCGCCGCGACCAATGCCGGTCGCCGCATGACCCGCGCCGCCACCAAGAAGGCGCCTGCGAAGAAGGCCGCCAAGAAGGTCGCGAAGAAGCCGGCGAAGAAAGCTTCAAAGAAGTAGGCAAGCGCGGGCCAGGCAGGCCTTCGAGCCTTGCCGATCAAGTCCCCGGCCCGGAATGGGTCGGGGACTTCGGGACCGACGCCGTGCGGCAAGCGGCGTAGAATCGCCGGTCCGGAGGGTTGGCCGATGCCCATCAGGATTACCCAGAAGATCAAGCGTTTCTCTGTTGCCGAACCGACCAGGCCGGCACAGCCCGACAGCGCGCCAGCGCCCGGCACAGTGGCAAATGCAACGAAGGATCCGGCGACCGACGTCGTGCAGATGCACGAAAAGCTCGAGCGCCCCGAAGTACTGATCGGCAGTACCTACAAGATCAAGTCACCGCTGGTGGAGCACGCCATGTACGTGACCATCAACGACATCGTCTTGAACGAAGGCACCGAGCACGAGCTGCGGCGGCCTTTCGAGGTCTTCATCAATTCCAAGAACATGGACCACTTCCAGTGGATCGTGGCGCTGACGCGCATCATGAGCGCGGTATTCCGCAAGGGCGGCGACGTGACCTTCCTGGTGGACGAGATGAAGGCGGTGTTCGACCCGCGAGGTGGTTACTTCAAGGCGGGTGGCGTGTACATGCCGTCCATCGTTGCCGAGATCGGCAGCGTGGTCGAGGAGCACCTCAAGTCCATCGGCATGATCGCCAGCCCAGGGATGGACGAGGCGCAGCGCGCCTTGGTCGAGCAAAAACGCGCGGCCTACGAAAAGAAGCAGCCAGTGCCGGATGCCGCCGCTCCCGATGGATTCCCGCCCGGCGCCAGCCTGTGCCTGAAGTGCAACACCCAGGCCATGGTCATGATGGACGGCTGCCAGACCTGCCTGTCCTGTGGCTACTCGAAATGCGGGTAATCGCCCGAATGCCCGCAAGACGCCCAAATAACTGAGCTTGGATCACGTTTGACCCGCTCGCCATGCGTTAGTGTGCGGCCATGGCCTGTCCGCTCTCCACGACCTTCCGCGTTTTGCGTCGCCTGCCGCCGATCGGCCCTCGACTCCGCAGCGTCGCCCTGTTCGCCATGCTGGCCTCGAGCTGGGCGGGACTCGCCGTCGCCGATGGTCAGCCGGTCCATCAGGAAGTCCCGCGACATCCGCTGGAGTTGCGCGCGCTGGTGGATCCTGCCGGCGTGCTGGCCGAATTGCCAGCGTTGTTGAAGAAGGCCGAGCTGGCCCGTGACTATCGCGAGTTGGCACTGCTGCGCGTAGCCCAGGCCAACGCATGTCGGGTGAAGGCCGACTGGACTTGCCAGCGCGACGCCGGCGTGCAGGCGCGGCTGGCAGCCGAAGCGGGCGGACTGCCTGTGCTGGAGGTGCGGGGGCTGATCGCTGAAGCACGCGGTCGAATTTCAATGCAGGACTTCACTCGCGGCGAACATTCGCTCGGCGACGCCGAGCGCCGTCTCGCGATCCACCCATTCCCCGAGATGAAAGCCGACATCTATCTCGCCTATTCGTCGCTCAGCTACACGTTGGGGAAGCATGCGGCGGCGGCCGACCATGCGCAGAAGGGGCTCGATGCGCTCGGCACGGTTCCGGCGCCCACCATCCGCGTCCGCCTCTTGCGCAATCGCGCCAACGCGCTGGCGCAGCTCGGGCGGCGCAACGAGGCCAAGCTGTTGGTCGAAAAGGGATTGGAGTTGGCAGGCCCGTTGAACGACCCGAAGCTCAGCGCCGAGTTGTACCTCGAGCATGCGCGCATCGCACGGCTGGAGGGCGACACCCGAACCGCGACGGACAATGGCCGTCGCATCCTCGAATTGGCGCAAAGCCTGCGCGCTTCGCAATTGGTCGGCCTGGGCCACGAGATCCTGGGACTGGCCGCGCAGGACGAGGGTGACGCATCGCTGGCCGAGACCGAGCTGCGCGCGGCGGTGGAAAGTTTCCATGCGCAGGCCAATGAGCGTGACGAGCGCCGTGTGCTCCGATCGTTGGTGGCCGGACTGCTGGACAGTCCGCGACCGCCGGCGGACCTGCCGTTGCTTACCCGCCGCTTGGTCGAGTTGGAAACCACGCTCGATACGCGCGACCAGATGCTGGCCGGCGACGACCTGGACGCGCGACTCAAATACGCCCAGCAGGAGTTCGACGTCCAGCGCCTGCAAGCCAGCGCGGCGCTGACCCGCGAACGCGAAGCCGCGTCGGCCGGCCGGCAGAGATTCGCCCAGGCCATCGCCGGGATGAGCATCGGCCTGCTGGTGCTGGTGGGCATCTTCTTCCTGTGGCAGCGAAGGTTGAACACTCGCCTGCGCCAGGCGGTAACTCGCCTCAGCCAGAGCGAGCAGGAGCTGTCAGCGAGCGAAGGCCGATTGCGCACGATTACCGACAGCATCCCTGCGCTGATCTCGCGGATAGACAAGCACGAGCGCTACGTCTTCATGAACGCGCGTGCCTTTCGTGTGTTCGGCACGAAACCCGAAGAACTTCTGGGCAAGACCATCCTGGAGGTCCGCGGGCCGGAGCAACATGCCTTGGTAAAACCCCATGTTGAAGCTGCGCTTCGCGGCGAGGCCGTCAGCTTCGAAGGCTTCATCGACCTGCGCGGCCAGGGCCTGCATTACCAGTCCAGCTTCGTGCCAGACCGGGACGCCAATGGGGATGTGCAGGGATTTTTTGCCTTCACCTTCGACATCACCCAACTCAAGCTGGCGGAGGCGGAACTCGATCGGCTTGCCCGCATCGACAGCCTGACCGGCGTTTCGAATCGTCGGGATTTCGGCGACCGGCTGCATGCCGCGCTCGCGCGCTGCCAGCGCGAGGAGGAGGGAATCGCATTGCTCTGCCTGGACATCGACAAGTTCAAGGACATCAATGACGGCCACGGGCATCCCGTCGGAGATGCCGTCATCCTGGCATTTGCCGCCCGATTGAAGGCGGTACTGCGCGAAGATGACGTGGTTGCGCGCCTGGGCGGCGATGAGTTCATGGTGCTGCTCGAGAATCCCGGGCCGGAGACGGCCGGCATCGTGGCCGGCAAGATCGTCGCGGCGATGCGCGATCCGATCCAGATCGATGACTTGTCCCTGCCGGTCAGCGTCAGCATTGGCGTGGCCTACAGTGCCGGCGCATTGCCTGCCGAACAATTGATGTCGCGTGCGGACGCCGCCTTGTACGCAGCCAAGTCGGCCGGGCGAAACAACTGGCGCGCTGCGCCCGTTGAAGCCGGTGCCTAGCCAACGTGCACTAGGCCTCGGGCAACTCGTAGTCGAGTTCGTAGAAGTGTCGGCCTTCGTCAATCCTGATGCGCAGGCGTCCCGAGATGCCTGACAGTTCCCCGGTGCCCGAGTCCGGGACCACCATGATGTCCAGCGTCGGCGCACCGCGATCCATCGTGCCGCTGTGCTGAAGCGAAAAACTTCCCGAACGGCCGTGCAAGCTGCCCGTCACGCGGTCCAGCGCGACATACGCGGCCGAGCCGGGCGTGGGTGTTCGCGTCGCCAGCATCTGGCCCAGGGCGCTCGCCTGCAAGTCGCCGTGGAAGCGCTTGGACAGCGCCATCCGGCCGATGCTTTCATCGCCGATGCCGTCTTCGGCGGGCAGTGGCGTCACGGTGACGTCAAAGGCGCCGGCGGCGTGGCGTGCGCTCAAAGATTGTTTCCCGGTTCCCAGGTTTTTATCGGTCGGCGGTCGAGGCCTGACCGGCGCTCGGCCTGGAAGCGGATTTCCTGGCGGCGGTCGGCGAGCTGGCGCCGTTCCTTGCCGCTTCGTGTGTCGGCATGGAATTTGACCGGCGCGGCGGGCGCATTGGCTGCCGTCACTTTGTCATCCATCGGCTCGAGGGCCAGTTGGTCGAACGGAATGTCGAATTTGTCAGTAGGGGCCATGGCTATCTCTCCCAGCGACCAGGCGGCACGCGCCGCTCCATCTAGTCTATCAACGAATTCGAATGGACCCGTCGGCCACCCGCAGCCTGCCCCGGGCCGCCTGAAGCGTGGGTGAGCCGGGGATGCCGGCAGGAAAACTTCCCGGCCCGGTCCGTGGTCGAATCATGGATGAGTGTCCCACCGACTCACAGGCGAGACGATGAAACCAAGCACGATTCCTTTCCTGATCTTCCTGGTCGGCCTGCTCGGCCTGGCGGGAGCCATGCCGGCCGCGGCATCCGACGATGGCTTCCGTCCGCTGCCGCGCGACAGCGTCGAGCAGCAGACCTACCAGCGCAGCCGGTCCCTGGCCCTGCAACTGGTGCGCGACGCGCAACCCACGCTCGGCTTCGGCCATCGCCGCCTGGCCGACCATGTGATCAGCGAACTCGTCGGCGTTCGATTCCTCGCTTCGTCCACGGCTGGCTCGCGCCGACTTTGCCGGGATCGCCGCTACAGCCTGTTCGTGCGGACGGCGCGCCCGGATGTCATTCATGTCTGTGACGAAGTCCGCCCGCATGCGCGCAGCGCCGACGCGGACGCGATCGCGCGGCTGGCGCAAGCCTTCGTGCACGAGGCCGTGCACCTGACCGGTGACCTGGACGAATGCGCTGCGATGGACTTCGAGCTGGCGGTGATGCGCCGGACCATCGGCATCCGCACGCAGGGCAGCCAGATCAGTTACGGGGCGCGCTGCGGCCGGATGGGTGCACGTTAGTCGGGGCAGGGACATAATCGGGGCACCCATTCATCCGGAGGTCCCATGAGCTACGTAGATGGTTTCGTTTTGGCCGTCCCCACCAAGAACCTCGCGGCCTACAAGCGCATGGCGAAACTCGGGGCGAAGATCTGGATGGAACATGGCGCCCTGGAATATCGGGAATGCGTCGCCGATGACGTGAAGCCCGGCAAGCTCACGTCCTTCCCGCAAAGCGTGAAGCTGAAGAAGGGCGAGACCGTGGTCTTTTCCTGGATCGTCTACAAGTCGCGCGCAAGTCGCGATCGCATCAACGCCAAGGTGATGAAGGACCCACGGCTGGCCGAATTCATGGATCCCAAATCGCTGCCCTTCGACGGCAAGCGGATGTTCTGGGGTGGATTCAAGACTTTCGTGAAAGCCTGAGGGGTCCGTGATGAAAGCCAACCGAGTACTTGTATCGAATCTCCTCGTGGTCGCGATTGCGGTCGCGTTTTCTGCCGTACCGGCGACGGTCGCGCAGGCGCACCAATCGCGATTGCATGAAGTTTTCGAAGCCCAGAAAATCGACGAGCTCGGTCGGCTGGCCTTTCCCACGTCGGCGAAGTCGCCGGAGGCGCAATCGGCCTTTGTCGAAGGCATGCTGTTGCTGCACCTGTTCGAATACCAGCACGCGCAACTGGCCTTCCGGAAGGCGCAGTCGCTCGATCCCGACTTCGCGCTGGCTTACTGGGGCGAAGCGATGACCGCGACCCATCCGGTCTGGAACCAGCAGAACATGGCCGCCGGCCGCGCGGCGCTGGCGAAGTTGGGCGCCACCGCCCAGGCGCGCGCCGACAAGGCGCCGACGGCGCGCGAGAAAGCCTGGCTGGAAACGGCAGAGATCCTTTACGGCGAAGGCAGCAAGCGCGAGCGCGACGCGCGTTTCGCCCAGGCGATGGAAAAGATTGCGCTCGACTATCCGGAAGACGATGAGGCGAGGTTGTTCCACTCGCTGGGCCTGCTGGGCCTGGCACAGGGCGAGCGCGACCTGCCCAATTTCCTGGCGGCGGCGGAAATCGCCAAGGCCGTTTACCGGCGCAATCCGGAACATCCCGGCGCCGCGCATTACTGGATCCACGGCATGGACGATCCCGAACATGCGTCCGGCGCACTTGAAGCCGCTCGCAGTTTGTCGAAGATCGCGCCGCGTGCCGGCCACGCGCAACACATGACGGCGCACATCTTCATGGCGCTTGGCATGTGGGAAGACGTCGTGGCTTCCAACGTCACGGCCATCAACACGGTAGACACGCAACGCAAGGCGCGCGGCCAACTTGCCTTCACTTGCGGCCACTACGTGGAGTGGCTGCAGTACGGCTATTTCCAGCAGGGACACGAGGACAAGGCGCTCAAGCTGCTTGCCGACTGCGAGCGCGAAGGTCCCGAAGCGGTGGCCTGGTTCCGCAAGAACCCGACCGGTGCCTTGGGCCCGACCGATACGCCTGACGTCCTGCAGGATCGCATCGCCTCGTCGCTGGTGCTGATGCGCGCCATGGCCATCGTCGATTCGGAGGCCTATCGAAAACAAGCCGCAGCCACGCCACGCGAGCCGACGCGGAAGGGCCGCGAAGGCGGCTGGGAACTGTTTGCGCTGGGCTTTGCCCAGGCCACGACCGGCGACGTTGCCGGTGCAGGGAAGACGCTGGGCCAGTTGCGCGCGTTGATGGCCGTTTCGCCGACGGCGGAAGAATCGGCCTCCACGTCAAAGTACCTGCAGGTGATGGAAAGCATGCTCGATGGCGCGCTCAAGCAGGCCAACGGCGACATCGACGGCGCGCTGGCCAGCGTGGCCGAGGCGGCGAAGACCTACGATGCGATGCCTTTCGATTTCGGCCCGCCGGCCACCTTCAAGCCACCGCATGAACTGGCCGGTGAAATGTTGCTGGCCGCCGGACGACCGGCGGAGGCCGTGAAGGAATTCGACATCGCGCTGAAGTGGGCGCCGGAACGCGCGCGGTCGGTGCAGGGTCGCAAGGCGGCACTCGCCGCCAGCGGCGCGCCGAAGGCTGGCAACTAGGGCTGCTTCATCGCCTGCTGCGCGAACTCGTGCTCCACCAGGGGCACGAGTTGCGCCGTCAGCCGGTCGGCCTCCGGGCCGGACAGGTGCGACCACTCCGGCAGGTCGTAGCCCATCAGTTGCGCGTGGTCCTCGAAATGGATGCCGGGTGCACCACTGCGCGTGATCAGCAGGTCCCAGGTCTTGTTTCGCGGCATGAATTTCTTTTCGTTGTCGTAATACGGGCCCGTGCTTGGCAGGCGCACGAAGACCACCGGCACGCCGCGCGCGCGAAGTTTGGCCACGGCCGCGCTGGCCTTGGCGATCTGCTCGTCCGCCGTCTTCTGCCGTTTTTCCGGCGTGTCGAGGAAGGGTGGCATGCCGCCGAAGTCCTCGGCCCAGATGCCGCGCACGATCGCGCGGTAGGCAACGTCATCCACCACCTTGTCCCACATGCGGGAATTGCGGTCGGCTTGTTGCACCATCAGTTTGCGGACGCGCGAGTTGGGCCTCATGCCCGGGCGCTGCGGCCAGGCCTGCCGACGCACGACCGTGTTGAGTGCGAAATCCGGATCGTAAAACGCGAAAAAGGGTTCGAGCGCGTGCTCGGAGATCCAGTTGCCACTGCGCTGCGACGGCCCCTGTTTCTGGTAGTACGGCAACACCGAGCCACGGTACGAGAAACCGGTAAAGAACAAATCGGGCGCGACGCCAACCAGCAGCCGGCCGGTGAAATCCGGATCGGCCGCCAGGTCTTCGATGATCGCCACGGGCGACGTGCCTTCGATGGCCAGCTGGATCGGGCGTTCCGCCGTCAACGATTCCCACACCGGCAGTTGCACGTCGAACAACACACGGGACGAACCGGCCAGCACGGTGGCATCGCCTTCACCTTCGTCGATACGCCGTCGCTGGGCCGCCCACTCGCCGTCGCTGTTGCGATAGCCCGGCACGGAGCCGAAGTCGCGCCAGTGCCATTCCCACGTCGCCATCGCTGCGATGAATACCAGCATGGCCAGCATGGTGATTAGCGACCAGGGTCGATCCGGAATGTCGCGTTCGGGCACGGGCTGCGCCACGCCGGGGCGATCGGAGGCGGTCAGGCGTACGAAGCCGGGGCGATGGGCGGTATCTGGCGGTGGCGCGCTGTCGGCCATGGCGTCAGAACTGGAAATAGATGAAGGCATTGCCCGCCCCCTGCATGGCAACGATGGCAAACGCCATCAGGCCCCAGAGCCCGCCCAATACCACCGCGGGTACGCGTGCGACGGCTGATTCAAGCGTGCGGTTGCGCATTTGCCAGTGCGCGAACACCAGGCCGGCCACGATCACCGCCACACTGACCAGGTGCACCGTCGGCAGGATGGGACTGGCGCTGCCGTTGCCGCCAAACATGCCGGTCAATACCTGGCCGGCCTTGCCAAAACTGTCCGCGCGGAAGAACACCCAGGTGATGTTGATCAAGGTGTAGGTCAGCAATCCAAGCCCGATCATTGCAACTGGCCCCGGCTGGTAACTGGCGAATCGCGTGCGCAACAGGCGCTCGGCAGCGAGATAGAAACCGTGCAAGCCGCCCCAGACCACGAAGGTCCAGCTGGCGCCGTGCCACAAGCCGCCCAGCAGCATGGTCGCCATCAGTGCCAGGTAAGTGCGCGCCGGGCCTTTGCGATTTCCGCCCAGCGGGATGTAGAGGTAATCACGAAGCCAGGACGAGAGCGTGATATGCCATCGTCGCCAGAAATCGGAAAACCCCACGGCGGCATAGGGAAACCGGAAGTTGTCCGGCATCGCGAAGCCCAGGCACAAGGCAGCACCGATGGCGGTAGTGGAGTAGCCGGCGAAGTCGCAGAAGATCTGCCCGCTGAAGGCCAGCGTTCCCATCCACGCATCCAGCGTGCCCGGCAGTGCGCCGCCGTCGTAAACCATTTCGGCGGCGCGCGCCAGGAAGCCATCGGCCAGCACGACCTTCTGGAACAGGCCCAGGGTCATCAGCGCCAGGCCGAAGCGCAACATGGTCGCGGTCGCCTTGCGCGGCTGCTCGAACTGCGGCACCAGTTCGGTCGGCCGCATGATCGGTCCGGCTACCAGGTGAGGGAAGAAGGTCACGAACAGCGCGTAGTCGAGGAAATTTCTTGCGGGTGCAGCCCGGCGCAAATAGATGTCCAGGGTGTAGGACATGGTGGCGAAGGTATAGAAAGAGATGCCGACCGGCAGCACGATGTCGAAGGCCGGCGGCACGTAGGCGATGCCCATCGTCGCCATCAGCGCGGCGAAATTTTCCAGCGCGAAGCTGCCGTACTTGAAATAGCTGAGCATGCCCAGGTTGGCGACCACCGACACCAGCATCCAGGCGCGTCGCGCGGCCTGGCCTTCGGCGCGCACCAGCTTCTGCGCCGCATACCAGTCCACCACCGTGGATATCCACAGCAGGATGATGAAAGGCGGGTTCCACGCGGCATAGAAGATGTAGCTGGCGACCAGCAGGTTGATCTTCTTCGTCTTCCAGGCAAGCGGAAGCGAATGCAGCGCCAGCACGAGCGCGAAGAACACCACGAAGGTGAGTGAGTTGAACACCATGCAGGCCGCCTCCCCAGGCGCACCACCGCAGGTGGCCAGCCGACTATACAGGGTGAGCGCGCGGCGGGAGGGCAGGCAAAAAAAACGCCACCTGGGGCGAGCAGGTGGCGTTGGTCGTTGGCGTCCATGTCAACTCGCTGGCGGCGGTGCCGCTGGCGTTACGCGATCGTCTTGATCTGCGGGCAGGTTAGCCACGGCCCCGTTGGCGCTCCGTTCGCTTTCGCACATTCCGGGCCGTTGTTTCGTAGCCATTCAGTCCGCGCAGATCGATGAAAATAACGGCGAGGCGATCGCGGGCATACAGGGGAGCCGCGTGGGTAGCGGGCGGTGTCTCAGGCGTCATCTGTCACTTGGGAAATGGCCAAACGGAAAAACATGGAGCCTCAGGACATTGCGGCCAGAGTTTAGTCCGGGGCGGGTGGGCGACGGCAAGTCGCGGCGCACAAACGGGCATCCGGGAGGTTCTATCGCTGCCTGTTGCAGTCCATTTTGAAAAAAACTTCAAAAACAAGCCATTTTAGGCTTGGCGTGGGCGCTGACTTGGCCTACATTTCGTCTGCCTAGGGGATTTCCAGGTAACCACCCATCCACCCAAGAACCATCGGGACACAAACACATGAGCAAAACCAAGAAAGTTGCAGCCAAGAAAGCGCCGGCCAAAGCCGCTGCAAAGCCGGGCGTGTTGAAGCCCATCAAGGAAGCCCTGAGCAAGTCCGGGCTGGTTGCACACCTGGCTGAAGCCAGCGGCGTCCTGGCCAAGGACGTGCGCGCCGTGATGGCCGCCCTCGAGGGCGCCGTGGCTGCTTCGGTCAACAAGAAGGGCGCGGGTTCGTTCACGCTGCCTGGCCTGCTCAAGATCAGCGCCGTCAACGTTCCGGCCAAGCCGAAGCGCAAGGGCGTCAACCCGTTCACCAAGGAAGAACAGTGGTTCGCCGCCAAGCCGGCTACCACCAAGGTAAAGGTTCGTCCGCTGAAGAAGCTGAAAGACGCCGCAGCCTGATCGCGGACTGGTTTCAGCTACGAGTTGCAATAAAAAAGGGCCTCGAATGAGGCCCTTTTTTTATTCCGTCGCCAGCATCAGTGGCGATTGATGCCTTCGGCTTCTTCCTTCTCGCGCTGCTCGACGTCAAGGTCGCGGATTTCACGCGGCATCTTGTTCCAGCCGCTGCCCGGCGGGAAGAAGTCGCTGCCCTTCAGGTCGCCCGCACTGACGGTTTCGGCCTGGGTTTCTTGCTGGCGCTCGGATTGAGTGCTCATGGGAATTCTCCTTTCTTCGCTGCGGTGAGTACGCAGCCAAGGTGTCATTCCCGGCATTAATTCGGGCTGAAGCCGATCACGCCCGGAAAGGCTCGGTACAGCAACGGGCCTGCGCCCATCCGTGAGAGAATCAACTTTCGCACCCGCCGTCACGCAACCGACATGCACCCATTCCTGCAAACCCTGCAAAAGCATCGCGAAGCCTGGATCCTGTTCGGCTCGGGATTGCTTGCCGGCTTGTTGTTCTTCCTGGTGTGGTGGGCGATGCAACCGTCGGCGCAAACGCCGGGACAGGCAACGACGCCGGCGACCACGGCCGCCGGCAACAAGCCCGGCCAGGGTGCGGACGGCGTGCTTGGCGATATCACCGGCGACCTGCAACCCGGACCGGCGCGTGACGTGGTCGGCCCCGACGTTTCGCTGGAGGAAATCGACAGCATTTCGAATTCGCCCGCGCCCGAGGGCGGTGTCCTGCCGGATGGCGACGCGCCGCCGATGACCGATGAAGAGGCGATTGCCGGCGGCCTGCTGGGATCCGACGCGCCACCGCCGCCACTGCAGACTTATTACGTGGAAGTGATGCGCGGCCCGGACGCGTCCGAGTTGCTGGAGCTCGAGGCCAGTTCACCCGAGCATGCCCTGAGGATACTCAGGGATTTCCGCGGCAATCCGCGGGTCGTGCGCGGACCCAGCGCACAACCCTTGCCTTGACGGTTACTTGGCCTCGGCGGCCTTGGCGGCCTCAGCCGCAGCTTCCCTCGACGAAGGATCGCTGAGCTTGAGCAAGCGCCCGCCGGCGCCGTCCTCGAGCAACCACAACTCGCCCTTCGGACCTTGCTCCACGGCGCGGATGCGTTTGCCCATGTCGTAGCGCGCAGCCTCGCGCGCGTTGTCGCCATCGAACTCGATGCGCACCAGCGCTTCCGACGCCAGGCCTGCCGCGAACCCATTACCGTCCCAGGCGGGGAATTCGCTACCCGTGTAGATGATCAGGTCGCCCGGCGCGATCACCGGCGTCCAGCTGATCTTCGGCGCCTCGTACTTCGGGTTGGTGGAATGATCGGGAATGTCGCGACCGTCGTAGTGGTCGCCATTCGAAACCACCGGCCAGCCATAGTTGCGCCCACGCACGATCAGGTTGAGCTCGTCGCCGCCGCGCGGCCCCATCTCGGCGACCCAGGGTCGGCCGCCTCCATCGAAGGCCAGGCCGAGCGGATTGCGATGGCCCAGCGACCAGACCTGCGCCGCGACGCCGCCTTCGCTGGCGAAGGGATTGTCATCGGGCAGCGAGCCGTCGTCGTTGAGGCGAAGGATCTTGCCCAGGTTGCCGCTCATGTCCTGCGCGGGATCGAAGTGTTGCCGATCGCCGGAGCTGATCCACAACTTGCCATCCTGTCCGAATGCGATGCGGTGGCCGTAATGTCCGCCGCCACTCATCTTGGGTTCCTGTCGCCAGATCACAGACAGTTCGGACAGGCTGCCGTCACCGTTCCCGGCGATGGCCAATTTCGCCCGCGCGACCACGGCGCCGCGGTTGTTGCTGTCGTCGGCTTCGGCGTAGCTCAGGTACACCCATCCGTTTTCTGCGAATCCCGGGTGCGCCACCACGTCGCCCAGGCCGCCCTGGCCAGCGTAGGCCACTGCCGGCACGCCGCTGACTTTGCCGACTCGGCCATCGGTGGCGACCAACTTCAATTGCCCCGACTTTTCGGTCACCAGCAAATGCCCGTCCGGCAGGAAGGACATCGCCCAGGGCTCGTTGAACGTCGCGACTTCGGTAATCGCGAAGGGTGCCGCCACGGCCTTGGGTGCTTCAGCCTTGCCAGCGGCCGCTGCGCCGTCTTGCGCGCTGCAGGCGCCGAGCACGAGCACCAGTGTGGAAAGGGAGGACAGCAACAGTGGATGCATCATTGAAACCCTCTTGTCGATCGTGGATGCCACGCCCATATTGCCTGTGTCGCCCTACTGGAGAAACCGGCATGAGCCAATTCGACCTCCGCCCCTTGTCAGCGGCAGAGCATGCCCGGCTAGCGGCCGGCCTGGATGCCGATGAACGCCGTGTGTTGCTCGAGCATGGCACCGAACGCGCGTTTTGCGGTGTGTTCCTGGACAACAAGCTTGACGGCGTCTATTGCTGCCGACTGTGCGGGCTGCCCCTGTTCCGCTCGGACGCCAAGTTCGATTCCGGCACCGGCTGGCCCAGTTTCTTCGCGCCCTTCGACATCGCGCATGTCGGTGTGCGCCGCGATACAAGCTACGGAATGATTCGTGACGAAATTGTCTGTGCGCGATGCGGCAGCCACCTGGGCCATGTCTTTCCCGACGGGCCGCCACCCACGGGCGAGCGGCACTGCCTGAATTCGGTATCGCTGAGCTTTACGCCCGATGGCGAACCGCTGCCCGACCTGCTTGGGCGCGGCGGCGGCGAGGGCGGTACCGCGGGTTGATCAGCGATGCATCGCGAGCGGATCGAGCCGGCTGAGTGCGCGGCAACCGTCCGCTATCAACAGCCGGGCCTGCGACCAGTCCAGGCTGGAATGGCCTCGAATGGTTTCCCAGTTCGCGGCAAGGCGTTGTTCGTGCTGGTCGTCCAGTGCTTCGCACAGCAGCGCATGCGCCGCCAGTGCGACGGCATAGGCCGGTCGCGCGTCGTCCCAGGTCATTTCGGGATGGGTGCGGCGCACCGACGAGAAATGCGAGCGGCAAAAGCTGTCGTACGAGACGGGTACGTCCATCAGCGATTCGTGCGGCTGGCGATCGGCCAGCGAAGGATCCGACGCTCCGTGCCGGTTCAACAATCCGCGGCAGCGCGCGAGCGCGGTCAGGTCCACCGGCCACTGGTGCGAGGGCAGGGCAATGGCCTGCGGCGCAATTCCGGCCACTCGCCCGCTTCTGGAAACAGGCGCGGTAGCGAACTCTCGCTGAACCGGAGCGCGCGAAACACCAAGGCTGTGCTGGACGGTAGGACTCATGAGTGGCAAATTCCCTTTGCGTGAATGCTGCGGATTGCACAAAGGGTTCCACGCGGCCTTCCTGGCCGTCGCCCCTTGCCATCAATTTCGCAGAAGAAGTTTTAACCGCCACTGAAGATTTGCGGCAGGTCCACAGGACGATGAACATGAATGACGGAACGATCGTCGCAGCGCTGAGAAGGCCGATGCTGTGCGGCGCCCTGGCGGCGGCGGGATTGCTGTCGTGGCTGCCTGCCAGTGCCCTGGCGGCGGACAAGAGCGAGCTGTTCAAGTGCGTGGACGCCGCTGGCGTCACCAGTATCCAGTCGGAACCCTGCGCCAAGGGCAGCACCGTGGTCTGGCGGCGCGACGCCACGCCCGAACCCAAGCCCACGGCCGACCAGGCAGCGCTGGCCGAAGCCAAGCGCCTGCGCGATATGCAGACGGTGCGCGAGCTTTCGGAAATCGTCGAGCGACGCTCGCGGCCGCAGCCGCCGGAGCCGGTGGAGGAAGAAAAGCCCAAGACTGCGGAAGCCAAGCCGCTGACGGCCTGCGAATCGGCCATGGAATTTTCCGCCTCGGTTCGCGACAAGCAATGGCTGGCGCTGACCGACGACCAGATGCAGCGGATCTATCGCTGGGTAGCCGAGCAATGCAAGGTCACGCCTGGCGCAAGCGAATAGGCGAAACGGCTTGCGCTTCATCGCACCCGCGCGCGAGGGACTGGATGCGCGACTGTTCGACCAGCCGATCTTCGATGCGCTCGCGGCGGATCGTGATCTTCTTCTGTCGCCCGAATGGCCCGCGCTCGAGCGCTTGAATGATCGTGTCGCGGGCTTGCAGCACGCCATCACCGGGCAAGCCATCCGCCTGGTGGCGCCGGAGGAGGCCGGCGAGGAAAATTACGAAGCGCGCATTTTTCGCAGCGGCCGGATAGCGACTCGCGTCGACAATTGGCACGACTTGTTCAACGCCTTGGTCTGGAAGCGATTCCCGCGCATCAAATCGGCCTTGAACCAGGCGCAGGTGCGCGACATGGATGCCGTGGGCAGCCTGCAACGCACGCGGCGACAGGCGGCACTCACGCAATTTGACGAAGCCGGCGCCATCGTGGTGTTGCGTGATCCGGGATTGCTTGCTGCCTGGGACCGGCATGACTGGCTGGCGTTGTTCCTGCAGCGGCGCGATGCCTGGACCGATGGCGAGCTGCGCCTGCATGTGTTCGGACATGCCTTGTTCGAGCACGCCCTGAACCCGGCGATGTTGCTGGTTGGAAAATGCATCGTGCTGGTCGCCGCGGACGGAATGAGCGCGGAGCGCATTGACGGGCAAGTGGCGGGCGCCATCGAATCGCGTCGCGGCTTGCTCGATCCGCAGGATCTGCGGCCGCTGCCGCTGGCGGGAATTCCGGGTTGGCACCACGAGGTGCAGGACGCGGACTTCTATCGTGATCAACCGTGTTTTCGACCGCTGCGTCCGGGCCGGATCTATCCGCCGCCCAGCAGCGGATAAGGGTTGATGGCCGTGCCCTGCCACCATTTCTTGTCGGGGCCGAGCACGAAGATGGCGAAATGTAGGTGCGGACCATCCGGGCTGGCGTTGCCCGTGCTGCCGACATAACCGATGACGTCACCGCGTCGAACCTGTTGGCCTTCCACCAGCGTGGGCGCATATGAATCGAGATGCGCGTAGTAGTAGGCCAGCTTTTCGTCCACGTCGAACTGATACACCGTCAGTCCGCCCGGTTTGCTGTCGAATAGTTTGGCGATGCGTCCGTCCGCCACCGCGACCACCGGCGTGCCACGCGGCGCCATGATGTCGATCGCATCATGCAAGCGACCCGCACCACGACTCTGCGCAAAGGTATCGCTCAACTGTTTCGGCCCGACACCCGATACCGGCACCAGCAATCCCGATGCCTGTGGCATCGGTTGCGAAGGAACGGACTCGGGCGGAGTTGTTGGCGGCGCCTGCGCAATCGCACCCACCACCGGCTCGGCGAGCGTCCCGGGGTCCGGCTCGATCTCGACCGGTGCGGACACCGGCGCCTGGGTCGGTGGATAGCCCGCAGGCCGCGCCGGCCGCGCCGCAACGGGCGTCATCGGCGCGACGGCCAACTCTCCTGGCGACATCGTTGCGTGCACCCGGCTGTCGGCCTGCGTCGTGCCTGGATCGAGCCAGAGCGAAAACGTCAGGACGACCGCGGCCGCGCCCAGGACCATGCCCAGGATCAGGATGGCGAGCCGGCTCATGTCAGTCCTGGAGCAGCGCCGTCATGCCCGGGGACACGGCCTTGGCCAGCACCAGGGCGGTCCAGTTGGTCAGCCGGATGCAGCCGTGCGATTGGGTCTTGCCGATACGCGAGGGCTCGGGCGTGCCGTGGATGCCGTAGTGTTCCTTCGACAAGTCCACCCAGACCACGCCGACCGGATTGTTCGGGCCTGCGGGGATCTTCGCCTTGGCGTGGCTTTCATTCGCATCCCAGAACAAAGCCGGGTTGTAATGGAAGACCGGATCGCGGGCGACGCCCTGGATCTTCCATTCGCCGACCGGCAGCGGATCGTGCTCACTGCCCGTGGACGCCGGGAACTGGGCAATGGTCTTGCCTGCGGCATCCTGCAGCGACACGGTCGAGTCGGACTTGTCCACCACCACTTTCGCAGCAGCCGGCAGCGGCGCGGTCGGCGTTACCGCCGGGACCACGATTTCTTCGCCCGCACGCGACAGGTCCTTGCCGGGATTGAGCTTCTTGAGGAGCGCCGGACTGGCATGGAATTTTTCAGCGAGACCTTCCAGCGCCGAGGTGTAGCCGAGCGCAGGCAGCTTGGATTTCTTCATCATGTCGATCGGGATGGCCTTGAACGGCCCGGCCACGTCGGTCGCATCGATGGTGTAGGTCTCGAGCTCCGGCGCGGCATCGGTATTGAGTGCCGTCCACGTTGCAGCATCGAGCTCGCCGGTGACGCTCAGCCCGCGGTTTGCCTGGAAGCCGTTGAGTGCGCGGCGCAGGTTGGAACCGGCGGCGCCGTCGATCTCGCCCGGCGAAAAGTAGGCGCGATCCAGCAGGACCTGGGCGCGAAGCGTCGTGTCGGCAGGTGCCGGCGCCGCAGCCATTACCGATGGCGCGAGCAGAATTGAAAGGGCGATTGCACTCACTTGCATCTTGCGATCCATTTGTCAGCTTCCTGCTTGCCTTGAGTTGGGCGGAGGATGCACGAGCAATTATGAACGGAGGGCGCGCCACGCTGACTGTGTGGTGAACCAGCGCGTCTCGCCGCGCTGCGCGAACAATGTCACCATGTGCGCCAGCGCGCCTCTAGAGGCCGATTGCGCAAGCACCAAACCTGGGGAATGGACGATGCGTTTGCCGAAAATCTGCCTGTCGATGTTGCTCGTCGTGCCTGTCTTCCCGTCGCTGGCGCTTGCCAGCGTCACGCTGCCCCTTCCCTGGAAGCTTGGCGACGCGCATCGCTATCAGTCGGTGAACGTGCAGGAAAAGACCCGCGCCGGAAAGACGCAGCGCATCGAAACGAGCGAAGTGGACAAGATCACGATTGCCGAGGCAGGGCCGAAAGGCTTCCTGCAGGTCTGGCATGTCGAGTCGTCGAAGGTGGCGATTACCGGCGAGAGCGAAAACTCCGCCGCCGACCAGGAACTGGTCACGCAATTGCAGGAGGGATTTCGCAATCTGTCCCTGGAAGCCGAACTCGAACCCAACGGCGCCTATCTGCGTTTGCGCAACTGGAAAGTACTGGGCGAGCGGATGCGCGAGGTGATGCTGCCGGCCATGGTGGAACAGGCCAAGGCCAGGCAGGAACTTGCCAAGGCCGATGAGGCACAGTTGCGCGAGAAATTCGGGCCGGTACTCGAGCGCATGACCAACGAACAGGCCATCTCCAATAGCCTGGGAAAGAACATCGCCATCTACAACTTTTTCACGGCGGCATCGCTCAAGGTCGGCGAACCGACCGTCTATGAGGATTACCTGCCCAGTCCGTGGTCGGCTGACCTGATTCCCACCAAGGGCAGCTTCCGCCTGGCGGGTGCCGATGAGCGCGCAGGCACCGTGACCATCCTGTGGAAACAGGAGATCGACCCGGTGAAAGGGGCGCCGATCATGTGGAAGATCGTCGAAACGCTGATGGGACAGGCGATGCCCGACAAGGTGACCGCAGCCCTGCCGAAAGGCTTCGTCCTGACCGACGAAGCGACCGTGGTCGTCGACCGCAAGTCAGGCCTGCCCCTGAAACTCACCCACCAGCGGCGGGTCGAGGCCGGAACCGCCAGCAACACGAGCACCTGGACGCTGGACAAATTGCCCGACTGATTCGTCTTGCGGAACCGGGCCGCGACACTCGATGGCCGCTCGTCATGCCCTGCCACGTTGAAATAGACAGGCAAACCCTCGTCGAACGGGTTGCCCTGTCACGGTGTCGGCATGCACCCTTGAAACGGACAGGTCGTGGGTTCCCCGGCCTGTTTTTTTTGCCTGCTAGAATTCGCCGTTCCCAAACACGCGCGACACCCATGATCGAACTGGTTGGATTCGACGGCGACGACACCCTCTGGCATAGCGAGGGTTACTACCAGACAGTACACGACCAGTTCGAGCGCCTGGTCGGCGCCTACGTGGACCTGGCCGATGCGCGACTGCACGAGCGCCTTCTGGAAACCGAGAAGCGAAACATCCGCTTGTTCGGTTACGGCGCCAAGGGCATGACCCTGTCCATGATCGAGACCGCGATCGAAATTACCGACGCGCGCATCAGCGCCACCGACGTGCAGGAATTGCTGCGCCTGGGCAAGGAGGTGCTGTCGCATCCGGTTGAATTGTTGCCGGGGATCCGCGAGGCGGTGGTCGAGGTGGCGCGGAATTTCCAGGTGGTGCTGATCACCAAGGGCGATTTGTTCCACCAGGAGGCCAAGGTCGCGCGTTCGGGCCTGGCAGACCTGTTCCATCGCATCGAAATCGTTTCGGAGAAGGACGAGGCCACCTATCAGCGCGTGCTCGGCGAGTTTTCGCTGGCGCCCGTGCAATTCGCGATGGTGGGCAACTCGCTTCGTTCCGACATCGAGCCGGTCGTGGCCCTGGGTGGCTGGGGCGTGTACATGCCGTACCACATCACCTGGGCGCACGAGATGGAAACGGGACTGGCCGGCGAGCATCCCCGGTACATGGATGTCGCCGGTCCGGGCGAAATCCCCGCCGCGTTGTCATTGCTGCAATCACGCAAAGGCTGAGCCGATGAAACCCCTGAATCGAAAGCGCAAGTGGGCGCTGCGCCTGGTGATGATGATTGCGCTGGTGGTGCTTGCCTTGCCGCTGTCGAAGAAACTTGACACGACGCCGAAGGAACTGGCCGCGCAGCGGGCCGAGTTGTCGAAACGCGATCGCACTACGGAACCGTCAAGCGTGGATTCGGCCAGCCTGCTCGCGGACGTGCGTACCCTGGCCGACCCGGCCATGCAGGGGCGCGCCGTGAACACGCCCGGCGGAAAGAAGGCCCGGGACTACCTGCTGCAGCGCTTCCGCGAGGTCGGGCTCGAACCTGTGGGAACGGGCTTCGAACATGCTTTCAGTTTCACGCCCGGTCGCGGCATTCGTTTCTGGCGCGCTAAATTCTGGGAAGAACGCAAGCCCGTGCCCGGCGTGAACCTGGTCGGGCAGATTCGCGGAACCGTCGATCCCGATTCGGTGATCGTGGTCAGCGCCCACTACGACCACCTGGGCCTGCGCCGGGGCAAGCTGTATCCGGGCGCCGACGACAATGCCTCGGGTGTTGCGGCCATGCTGGCGGTTGCCCGCCATTTCCGGGCGAATCCACCCCGGCATACGCTGGTATTCGCCGCCTTCGACGCCGAGGAGGGAGGATTGTGGGGCGCGTCGGCATTCGTCGACAATCCACCGGTGCCCCTGCAGTCGATATTGCTCGACGTGAACTTCGACATGGTGTCGCGCAACGCAGACGGCGAGATCTTCGCCAGCGGCCTGTATGCCAATCCGCATTTGCGGCTCGTGCTGGACAAGGTTCGCGTCACCAGCGTCCCCACCATCCTCTATGGCCATGACAAGCCCGGCTTCTTCCGCGTGGATGAGGACTGGACGATGCAGTCCGACCACGGCGCCTTCCACCAGCGCGATATTCCCTTCCTGTATTTCGGCGTGGCCGACCACGACGATTACCACAGCCCCGGCGATACCTTCGAAAACATCGAACCGAAATTCTTCCTCTCGGTGGCTGATGCGCTGATCGATGTGATGGCCGCACTCGATGCCGCCGATGCGGCACAATTGCGCCGCAAACCCTGAACTCGTCCATGCACTATCGCGCGGGAGGCGGCTGACATGCCTTGGTGGGCCTGGGGAATCGGTGCGATAGCCGCGGGCATGGCCAGCGCCATGTTCGCCATGCTCGGCTTGTCGGCCGGTACCGCCTATGGCACCGACTACCACGTGCTCAGCCCGCGCCAGCGGGTGATGGCGCGGGTGCTGGGCCTGGGATCGATGGTGGCCGCCGTGGCCTTCGCCATGCTGGCGCTCGGACTTGCCGCCTGGACGCTCGGCCTGCTGTTGGCCTGAGCGTCCAGGCGGCTTTTCGTCAGCGCTGCAACTCGAAACTGATCGGCACCAGCGCGTAAGCCTGGATCGCGCGTCCATCCTGCGTGGCCGGCACGAAATGCCAGCGCTTGAGCACGAACTTCACCGCCGCATCGTCGAGCAGACGCACGCCGCTGCTGGTTTCCACCACGACATCGATCGGCTTGCCGGTTTCATCCACCAGGATGCGCAGCATCACCAGTCCGGTCAGCCGGCGCTGCAGTGCTTGCGGCGGATAGGGCGGCGCCGGCGCGAAGTCGGCGCGGATCTGGGCGAAGCTGGGGGTGGTCGGCTCCGAGAAAGCGGTAGTGTCGACTTCCTCGGTGGTCGTGCGCTCCACGTAGTTGTCGACGGGCCGGGGCTCGGCGTTTTCCACGATCACTTGCACGGGTGCGGGCGGCAGCGGCGTCTGGGTCGTGACCGGCCTCGGCCGCGTGCGGTCGGGTGGCGGCAGGGTCGGCGGCGGGATGACACGCTCGATGGTCGTGGCCACCAGAGGCGTGTCCTTGACGGTCTTTGACGGCGCGACCTGCGCCGGCATCATCAGCATCATCAACACCGCCACGTGCACCACGATGGCCGCGCTGGTCGCGGCGATGCGCTTGGGGTCCAGGGACATTGGGCGGGACGGGGCGTGCGCGAGTTGCATGGCGTTCTCCGGTGGTGGGTCACAGGCTTGAACGGGTCGATGCGCCGAGTGGGGTTAAGATGGGTTCATGACACCCAACCGAGGCATCCTGTTGTTGGCAGTCTTGCTGCTGGCCGCCTGCCAGCGCGGGCAGGAAGCGGCGCCCGTCGCAGCGGATGCGCGCGGCCTCGGGTCGGCATCCGGGCCCGGCGCGGAACCGCTGGCCGACGGCAGCGAACGGATCTGGTCGGGGGTATTGCCCTGTAGCGATTGCGCCGGCGTGGACACGCGCCTGGTGCTGCGGATCGATGGGGCACGACGCCGTTTCGAGTTGACCGAAACCTATATTGGCGGTCCGGGCGAGACACGATTTTCGCGCAGCGGCGAATGGATCGAGGGCGTGCATGTCGTCGATGGCGAATCGCTGGCAAGCTATACGCTGGACCCCGGCGCGGGCGCGCAGATTTTCGTGCTGCGCCCCGATGGCGCCCTGGAACTGCTGGACGCTGAGGGTCGTCCCTCGGCCCAGGCCGTGGACTACCGCCTGCAGCGGCTCTGAAAACCCTTAAGGGGGAATTCAGGCGCTACGTTCAGACTAGCCCCACTTCAAGGAGCAACGCCATGAAAATCAAGAACGCACTGCTTACCCTGGCCCTCGGCCTGTCGCTTTCGGGCGTAGCCGCATCCCAGGTCATCAGCTACAACCCGCGCACTGGCGATGTCTATCTCGACAGCCAGCTCGGCTACATGAATGATTACGGCCGTGGCGGCAACCGCGACTATTTCGTGGACGACGTGGTCAACAGCTTCGGTGCCCCGCGCTACCTGGTGAACGACCTGCTCAATACGCGCCGCTGGAATCCGGGTGACGTCTATTACGCCTGTGCACTGGCTTACCAGCTGCGCCGTCCGTGTGGCGACGTGGTCAAGCAGTACGACCAGAACCCTGGCCAGGGCTGGGGCGTGGTTGCGCAGCGCATGGGCATCAAGCCCGGCTCCGCGCAGTTCCATGCGCTGAAGGGCCAGGTCGGCAAGTCCAGCGGCAAGTTCAAGTCGCACAAGGGCGGCCCGGGTAATTCGGGCAAGAAAGACGACGGTGTCCTGCTGTACGACGGCGACAAGGACAACAAGGGCAAGGGCAAGTCTGACGATGCCAAGGGCAAGTCCGACAAGGCCAAGGGTAATTCCGACAAGGGCAAGGGCAACGGCAACAAGCCCTGAGCGATAATGTTGCATGCCTGAAACGGATCAAGCACTGGTAACCCATCGCGGCGGCTGTCATTGCCGCCGCGTTGTTTTTGAAGTGGACGCGCCGCGCGACCTGGTCGTGCAGGACTGCAATTGTTCCATGTGCCGCAGCAGCGGCTTCTGGCACCTGATCGTGCCGGCCTCGCGTTTCCGCCTGTTGCGCGGCGCGGAATTCATCACCGAATACACATTCAACACCGGCGTGGCGAAGCATCGCTTCTGCCGCGTGTGTGGCGTGAAAAGTTTTTACATCCCACGCTCCAACCCCGACGGGGTGGATGTCAATGCGCGCTGCCTGGATGAAGGCAGCTACGACTCCATCACGGTCGAACCCTTCGACGGCAGCAACTGGGAAGCCAACGCTGCATCGCTGGCGCACTTGTCCAGCAGCTGATCCGGGGCGATCAGTCCAGGCGCTTGTGGATTCGGCGCGTCGAGATGGTCAGCAACACCGCGCCGATGATGGCCAGCGCCAGCATTTCCATCGGCATGTCGCCAAGGCCGGCGGCGCGCACCATGATGCCGCGGATCAAACGCACGAAATGGGTCATCGGCAGTATCTCGGCCAGCCATTGCGCGGCGCGCGGCATGCCTGCGTACGGGAACATGAAACCCGACAGCAATATCTGCGGCAGGAAAGTGAAGAAGGCCAGCTGCATCGCCTGGAACTGGCTCTTGGCCAGGGTGGAAATCAGGATGCCCAGTGACAGGTTGGCGATGATGAAGAGCAGCGAGGCGGCATAGACCTCCAGGATGCTGCCGCGGATCGGCACGGCGAACACCAGCTTGCCCAGCAACAACACCACGGTCACCTGCACCAGGCCGATGGCGACGAAGGGCAGGATCTTGCCGAGCGTCAGCTCCCATGGCGATACCGGCGTGGCTATCAGCATCTCGAGGTTGCCGCGCTCGCGTTCGCGCACCAGCGCCATGCCGGTAAACATCACCAGCGTCATGGTCAGGATCATTCCTATCAGCCCGGGCACCGAATTCACCGGTGCGCGCCGTTCCGGATTGTAGAAATTCACCACTTCCACGCCCTGATACACCGGCCGGCCGCCCGGCAGCGGAATCGCCGACAGTTGTCGCGCGGCGGCCTGCACGGTCTGGTCGGAGCCGTCCACCATCACCTGCATCGCCGGACGGTCCCGGCGTTCGAGGCGCGCTTCCAGGTCCGGCGGCAGCACGATGCCGACGCTGATCTTTCCGGTGCGCAGCAGGTCCTGCAATTGCGAAGGTGTGGTCGCCGACGCCTTCAGGTCGAGCAGGCCAGTGGCCTGCAGCGTGGCGACGATCTCGCGGGAGTGCGCCGTCTGCGACTGGTCGACGATGGCCGCGTCGAGATGGCGGATATCGAGATTGATCGCGAAACCAAACAGCAACAGCTGCATGGTCGGGATGCCGAGAATCATGCCGAAGGTCAGCCGATCGCGGCGCAACTGGCGCAGCTCCTTGACGATGATGGCGAGCAGGCGGGTGATGTTCATGCGGCGGCCTTGCCGGGTTCTCGCGCGATGCGGGTGGCGGCGACGAACACGTCTTCCAGGTTCGGGGCGACGGCGTCGATGCTGATCACGCGGCCCGGCAGCAAGGCCTGCAGGGCCTGTTCGTCGAGGCCCGGATCGGCCAGCACGCGCAGGTCGGTGCCGATCTGCGCCACGCCGAGGATGGCCGGCTGCTTGCGCAGCGCCACTTCGGCCGCGCGCGTGTTTTCGCTGCGCAGCAACCAGACGCGGCCGGGCAGGGCATCGCACAATTCCTTCGGCGTGCCATCGGCGACGATGCGCCCACTTTCCAGGATGGCCAGGCGATGGCAGCGCTCGGCTTCGTCCATGTAGTGCGTGGACACCAGCAAGGTGGTGCCGGCATCGGCGAGTTCGAACAGGCTGGCCCAGAAATTTCGCCGCGATTCCGGATCCACCGCGCTGGTGGGTTCGTCCAGCAGCAGCAATTCGGGTTCGTGCAGGATCGATCCGGCGAGGGCGAGCCGTTGTTTCTGGCCGCCCGACAGGGTGCCGGCCAGTTGCTTGAGCCGGTCGCCGAAATCGAAGCGCTCGATCATGTGGGCGATGCGCGGCTTGGCCTCGTTGCGCGGCAGGTCGTGGATGGCCGCAAGGAACTGCAGGTTTTCCATCACGGTCAGGTCTTCGTACAGCGAAAACTTCTGGGTCATGTAGCCGATGCGGCGCTTCAGGGCTTCCGCCTGCTCGGGAATGCGCAGGCCCAGCACTTCCACCTCGCCTTCGCTCGGTGTCAGCAGTCCGCACAACATGCGCAGCGTCGTGGACTTGCCGGAACCATTCGGGCCGAGGAAGCCATAGACCTGCCCGCGCGGAACGGCGAGGTCCACGTGGTCCACGGCAACCAGGCTGCCAAAGCGCCGGGTCAGGCCGCGTGCGCGAATGGCGACGTCGCTGTCCTTGTTCGCGGTGGGCAAGCCGGAGGTGTTCATCGCCATATCGGGATCAGCGAACGATGCGTGCTTGTACGGGCAAGCCGGCTGGCAAGGTGCGTGCCTCGGCATCGGTCAGCACGAGTTCGGCGCGATAGACCAGGCGGCTGGCGTCGTCGCCGGTGAGTGCGTAATACGGGGTGAAGGCAGGGTCGCGCGACACGCTGCGCAACTTGGCATGCAGGTCGCGATCGATGCCCTGCACGCGCACCAGGAAGGCCTGGCCTTCGCGCACATTCGCGCGTTCGCTGGCGGGAATGAAGACGCGTGCATAGGGCGCGTCGCCTACCAGCAGGCTGGCCAAGCTGGCGCCGAGCGGCGGCTGGTCGCCGGCCTTGAAGGGCAGGGCATCGACGCGCCCGGCGCGCGGCGCGTGCAATTCGAGACGGGCGCGGCTGAGGGTCAACTCGTCCACGGCGGACTGCGCGCCGCGCAATGCCGCCTCGGCCTGTTCCACCTGTTCCAGTCGCGTGCCGACCGTTAGCTCGCGCAATTGCGCCTGCGCCGCCGCCACTTGCGCAGTGGCGCGATCACGGGTGGCGCGCGCGGCATCGAGCGTGGACCGCGCGACCAACTGTTTCGCGGCGAGTTCGGACTGTCGCGTGTATTGGCGCGTCGCTTCCACCTGGCTCGCCTGCGCGCTGGCAAGTGCGGCGCGGAAGGCATCGCGTTGTTCAATCCGCGCCCCGTTCATCAGTTCCGACACGCGCGCCTGTTGTTGCGCGACGGCTGCCTCGGCCTGGGCAATGCGTGTGTCCATGCGTCGTCCGTCCAGCGTCAGCAACAGGTCGCCGGCTTTTACCTGCGCGCCTTCCACGACGGCGATGCTCAGTACTGGTTCGCTGGCCTCGGCGGGCACGCTGATGCGGTCCCATTCCAGGGTGCCGAGCAGGTCGTTCGATTCGGGTTTGCCGCAGGCCGTCAGCAAGACCAGCACGGCGATTGAAGTCAATTGTCTACGCATGGCGCAACTCCAGCCCGCGCTCGAGCAGCGCAAGCGTGTGGTCCTGCAAATGGGAGGCGTCGATGTCGCTGGCGTCGAAGATCTGTCGCCACAGCGATTCCGCTGCCAGGGGGAACAAGGTCAGGCCGATCAGTGAAACGACGGTCAGGCGCGGGTCGAGCGCGGGATTGAGCGCACCGGCCTGCTGCGCCTGGGCAAGCCGCGCGGACAGCATGCGCGGAAGCATCGGTGCGACTTGCGTCAGCATCAGCCCGCGCAGGGCGCCGCCTTCGGTGAGGATTTCGCGGACCCAGATGACCGGCAGCCACGGATGACGGGCGACGACTGCATGCACGCCCTGCACGAAACTGCGCAGCACCTGCGAGGTGTCCGCAGCAGGCGACCCGACCGCAGCCTGCAGTTCGCCCACTACCGGCATCAGGCGTTCCTGCACCACGGCTTCGACCAGGCGCGCCTTGTCGCCAAAGTAGTAGTTGACCAGCGCCGGCGTGACGCCTGCGCGCTTGGCGATGGCGCTAAGCGAGGTGGAGGCCATGCTGGCGGCGGTGAAGCAGGCCAGCGCGGCGTCCAGCAGTCGCTCGCGCAGGTCGGCTGCGTTCTCGGCGGGGCGACCCGGGCGTCGGGGGCGGCGTTTCGGGGTGCGTGGTGTGCGTGGGGTTGGCATGGGCGCATATTAAATGCAAATTTAATTATGTGTCAAGTGCCGGGACGGCCGATTTGGACGGCCAGCCGCTTGGGCTTAGGCTGGAGCCTGGCTGACCGGAGTGCTGGGGCATGGCTGGCAGGTGGGTCCGCGGATCGTGGGTAGTCGGATTGGCCCTGGCCCTCGCCGGCTGCGCGACGACGCCAAACCGCGGCCTGGATTCCCGATTCAACGACGCCTCCTTTGCGCCGCCCGAAGAAGCCATTCGCACCGAAGACATCTTCGCGGCCAGCCCTGCCATGCAGCGCTATCTGGAAACCGAAATCGCGGCCGAACTTGTAACCAAGGGCAAGCAGAAGGGCTTGTTCGACGCGATGTACGAACGCGGCGAGCTGACCCTGGAATACGACTCCACGATGACGCGCAACGCCGCGCAAGCCTTCGAGGCGCGATCGGGCAACTGCCTGTCTCTGGTGATCCTGACGGCTGCGTTCGCGCGGGAACTGGACCTGGCCGTGCACTTCCAGCTGGTTTTCCTGGACGAGTCGTGGACGCGCAACAACGGGCTGGAAGTCCTCAACGAACACGTCAACGTGACCCTGGGCGGCCCGCGTCGCCCAGGTGTCCGGGCCGGCGAGCTGGAAGGCAAGGGACTGACCATCGATTTCGTCCCCGCCGATGAATTGGCCAAGCGCCGGACGCGAGTGATTTCCGAGCAGACTCTCGTGTCGATGTACATGAACAATCGCGCCACCGAACTGCTCGCGGAAAGGCAACTCGATCGCGCTTATTGGTGGGCGCGCGCCGCCATCGTCAACCAGCCCAACTACCTGCCTGCGCACAACACGCTGGGCGTCGTCTACAAGCAGCACGGAGACCTGGACGATGCACTGTCGGTGTTCGATGCGATCCTCGCAGCCGAACCTGACAACTTCATCTCCATGTCCAACAAGATGCTGGTCTTGAGGTCGATGGGGCGTAGGGCTGACGCCGCGGTCGTCGAGGCGCGGCTGAAACAGATCCGCCCGGTGCCGCCCTTCCACTATTTCGACCTGGGGGTCGCGGCCATGCGTCGCGACGATTTCGCCGAGGGCAAGCGGATGTTCACCAAGGCCATCCATCGTGATGCGTTTTACGACAAATTTCACTTCTGGCTGGCGCTGGCGCATTACCATCTGGGCGAGTTGGACGAGGCGCGCAGGCAGTTGAAGATTGCCCAGGACACCAGCACGACCCGGAGCGATCACGCCCTCTACACCGAAACACTGGCCCGACTATCATCAGGCCAACGCGTCGAAATGGATTGAGGAAGACCAGTTTCCAAACAGCGAAGGGGAAGGGGAGATGGGCAAGAAATTGTTCGCGGAATTCCTGGGTACGTTCTGGCTGGTGTTGGGTGGTTGCGGCAGTGCGGTACTGGCAGCGGGCGTGCCCGACGTGGGCATCGGTTACGCCGGCGTGGCATTGGCCTTCGGCCTGACCGTGGTTACGGGCGCCTATGCACTAGGTGCGATTTCCGGCGGGCATTTCAATCCCGCGGTTTCGTTTGGTTGCTGGGCGGCGGGCCGACTGCCGGCAGCTGACCTGCCCGGTTACATCGTTGCGCAGGTGCTGGGTGGCATTGCCGGCGCAGGCATCCTGTACCTCATTGCATCGGGCAATGCCGACTTCAGCACCGCCGGCGGATTCGCATCGAACGGTTACGGCGAACATTCGCCCCATGGCTATTCGATGCAATCGGCGCTGATCACCGAAGTCGTGCTGACCTTCATGTTCCTGATCGTCATCCTCGGCGCGACCCATTCGCGGTCGCCTGCGGGTTTCGGCGGCTTGGCCATCGGCCTGGCCTTGGTGTTGATCCACCTGATCAGCATTCCGGTCACCAATACGTCAGTCAACCCGGCACGCAGCACGGGCCCGGCGATCTTCGTCGGCGGCTGGGCGCTGCAGCAGTTATGGTTGTTCTGGGTTGCACCGATTGCCGGCGCGATACTCGCTGGTTTGACCTACCGCAAATTCATGGAGAAGTGATGGCACGCATTCCGTTGGCAATGATCCTGGGCCTGGCCGCATTGGCAGCGGGGTGCAGCACGAACGGCAGCGATGGTGCCGACGCGGGCTTCGACGCCGCGTCGGTACAGGGCTCGCAATGGGAGCTGGTAAGCCTGGGCGGCACGCCGGTGATCGAGAGCGGCAACAAGCCGACGATTACCTTCCCGGAGCCGGGCCGTATCGCCGGCTTCGCTTCATGCAATCGATACAGCGGCTCGGCGCAGGTGACGCCCGATGGCAAGCTCGTGCTCAGCGCGCCCAATGCCATCGCGGTGACCCGCATGGCCTGTGCGGAAGCCGCGTTGAACGAACAGGAGACGCGTTTCCTGCAGTTGCTCGGCGGCGCCGGGCAGATGAGGCTTGAAGGCGACCGCCTGAGCATCCTGACGGGCGAGCGGGCAGACGCGCTGGTGTTCCAGCGTAAACCTTAGCCGCGCGCAGCGCAGATGGCGTTGCCCTTGGTTGCGGGGCTGGTGAGTTCGATGCGCTGGTCGCAGACGGCCAGCCGGAATGGTTCGGTCGGGCTTGCCAGCCAGGCGAAGTGGAGCGCGTGGCCCTTTGGATCCCGCAGCTTGATCGTCGACCTGCCTGCCTTGTTGCGTGCGATTTCAACCGAACGCTGGCCGCTGATTTCGAAACGCTGACTCTCGCCCGGGGCCAGCCGCGCCACCAGCTGCGCACGGTCTTGTCCGCGTTCCCAGAAGCTGCCGTTGATGGCTACGTATTCCAGTGGCTCGCAAGCGCTTGCGCCACCCAGCGCTGCCGTTGCCATCAGCACGGCGCAAATCAGGCTTCGTTTCATTCTTGGTTCCCCGGCGGACAACACCGCCCCCATTTCCCCCAGAACGGCAAGTCGGGCGTTATCCGGCCACGACCACTTCGCGTCAGGGCCGGCTGGCGTCGCCTTGTATCGCATTGAATTCGCGGCTGGTGGTAAAGATCATCCGGTACTCGACACCGCCCCCGGGACGATCGACCCAATCCGCGGCCGTGGCCTGCATCGGCAAGTCCGACAGATCGTGCAGGCTGACCTGCCAGTTGAAGAAGTCCGGCCACTCCTTGTCGGCGACGATGGAGGCCATGCACATCTTCACTCCGCAGGCCAGTCGATTCACGGACCTACCTCCGGGAAGCGCGGCCAGGGTTTCGTCGAACAGGTCGCGGTAGTCGCGCATGCGCTTGACCGCATCGGCATCCGCGTCTGACTGCAATTTCGCTGCGTATTCGTTGAAGTTCGGCGAGACCGTCAGCCGCGCCGCGTGCGCCGTCAGCGCCTTGTGCTGGAAATCCACCAGGCTTCGTTCGAGCGCGCCGGGAGAGCCCGCGGAAGGCACGGGAGAGGCAAGCATGGCCTCGATGCGGATTTCCGACGGGCCTTGAGCGGCCGCCGCGCGTGGATCGATTCCGGCGTCCCGGGCAACTGCGGACTGGCTCGCCGCATCATTTCTCGACGACTCTGCCGCCTCGCCGACCGCCGACGCGCTGGTACCGCGGAGTTGCTGGCCGTCGCCGCGTTGCCACAAGAGATAAACCACAGCCAGCGCCAGCACGACAACGGCAGCAACCAGCGGTGTGTTTGGGCGCATCTCGTTTCCTGGCTCTTGGGTAAGTCAACATTACCATCGTCACTCCCGAAACACGGTGCGACCGGCAACAATTGCCTTACGATGCGTGTCTCGCATTTCCCGGATATCGACACGTGAAAATGATCGTCCTCATTCGAATGGGCCTGGCTACGCTTGTCGCCTGTGCGGCCGCCGCTGGCGTCAACGCCCAGTCGGTCACGGCCAACCAGCTTGACCGGCAGATCATGAATACCGAGTCGTTCCTCAACGCCCATCCGGACCTGCGTTTCCGCTTGCTCGGCCTGACGGCTTACCAGGCAGCGGATTATGCGAAGGCGATGATCCACTTCAAGCGCGCAGCCCGTTACGCCGACAAGCCCTCGCAGGGCATGATCGCCGAGATGCACTGGAACGGGCAGGGCGTGCCGGTGAACAAGCCGCTCGGCTACGCCTGGATGGATCTTGCCGCCGAGCGCCATTTCAAGACGATGCTGGTGAATCGCGAGCGCCTGTGGAACGCGCTGACCGAAGCCGAGCGCGAGCAGGCGGTCATCGTCGGCCAACCGGTGTACGCAGAATTCGGCGACAAGGTCGCCAAGCCACGGCTCGAACGTTTGCTTCGCAATGCGCGCAGCAATTCGGTCGGCAGTCGCACCGGTTTTGTCGGCGCGGTCACCATCACTATCCCCGGTCCGTCGGGCGATCTCACGCTCGATGGCAGCCAGTACTTCCAGGAAAAGTTCTGGAAGCCCGAGGCCTATTGGGCCTGGCAGGCGGAAGACTGGAAGGAGTTGCCGAAGGGCCAGGTGAATGTCGGGCCACTCAAGGTCCCCGCCACCGAGTAGGCTTGTCCTGATTCCGAATCGTCGCCCAGTGAGCCCCGCATTCCGATGAGCCCGAAAATTTCGGTCGCCCCGATGATGGATGGGCGGGAAGCCGCGTTGTAGCAACGTATCAGCGGCGACGGCACACTCTCGGCACATCACGCAGCGCGTCGGGCTTGTTTGTCCCACCAGTCGGCCACGGCCCGAGTGTCGAATACCTCGCCCACCATCGGCGGGAAGTCTCCGGCACTCAGGCGGTTCTGCATCGTCTTGAGCGACCGCGACGGATAGAACTGGTCGCGCAATGCCTCCAGGCTCATCGCCATGCCGTAGCGGCCAAACAGCAGCCAGAACGTGCTGAACTCCCCGGCGCTCACTCGCCCGCCCGCTGGTCGGTGGGGATGGCATCACGCGCAATGGCTTTGTCAATTGCTGCGCGGCGGCCCTTGGCGTAGGGGTAATAGGTCTCGGGACAAGTCCAATCAAGCACTACCCGCCAGTTACCCGCGCCGTCTGTTTCCACGTTCGCATGGCTGTCCAGCAGCCAGTCAAGCCGCTTCGTATCACCCACCACCCTCTCAGCAATCTCCGGCTCAATCACGCTCGTCACTAAGTCCAAGCACCGGGCCGCGCTGTCCTGGTGCCAGCTTCCGAATTTGCCGGTGGTGGATTGGGTTTGTTGGTGTTCGTCAATTCGCTGGGCCAGGGGTTTCATTCGTGCGTTCTCAATGTGCCCATGACAATTTCCCCGAGCACGGCTAGCGCCAGCACAATCACGACTGCCGCGTAAGCAACGGGATAGCCCTGCTTAGCTGCCATCAGAGCAAGCCCGATAACGGCAAGCGCGACCAGTGCCAGCACGACCAGCAGGCCGGTCAATACGCGAACCGCAAAGCCAGCCACGAACCGCAAGAGCCTATCCATTTCCATCCCCCTGCCCACGGGCTGCGATGGCTGCGTCGATGGCTTGGCGCGGTGTCCGGTAGTGGTTGCCGTACACATGGCCCTGCCAGTCACGCATAGCGAACAAGCCCGAATCGGTTGTGCCAACGTATGTCATGTTCGTAAGCAAGAAATCCAACCGTTCCGCATCCCCCGCCTCGCGGCTGTCGTGTGGGCGGGAGTAGAGGGGCACGATTTCGCTCTGCGCATACATCGGCAGTTTCGGCCTCCAAGTTGTGTGCGTGTATCCTGCCGAGTCCTTGAAGTGCCAAGCCACCACCTCGCCGCCCTGGGGCTGGGTGAGGGTGGCGCGTTCGTCGCCTCCGCTATTGACGATGCAAGGGAGCGCAAATGCGATCAGTTCGGAAACACCGTCATAGCCAAGTTCAACAGCGCGGCGATGCCATTCACCGACAAAATCCCGGCTGTCCTGCGCCGGAGTGGGTGGGAGGGTGGCAAACGGATAGGTGCGAGCGACGGCTCGCGGGTACAAGTCGCGCACAGTTTTGAGCGCGGCGATGATTCCTTCGTGGTGGCCTCGCGCATAGCTTCCGGCTGGCGGCGGACTGAACGGGTCAACCAGCTTGAAGGCCTCGCGGATGACGGCATCCAAAAGCACGTCCTGCGCGCTCACGACCCACTCTCCCCGCCAGCCTGCGCCTGTGGAGTGTCCTGCACCTGTGCTGCGGCGAGGCGGCGAAGCGCGTTTGCGATTCCGCAGGCCATTGCCTTGTCCATTACGACCATGCTTCCGTCTGCGTCGCCCTGCGTGTGCATTTCCAGTTGGCGCAGAAACTCACGCTCAGAATCCGTAAGCCCATTACCGGCTGGCTGGGCCATCGCGCCGGATTCCGCAAGCTGGGCCAGCGCACTATTCGCAATGCAGGCGGCCCCATAGCAGTCATCGCAACCATCGGGGGCGAGCTTTTGCGTCAGGGCGATAATTTCGCGAAACTTGTTCGATACTCGCAAAAGCAGGGCTCGGGGCGTGACGTAGGCTGGGCCGCAAAGCGTGTGCCGGGGATTCAGTCGCTGGAAAACTTCCGGCGTATTGATGCCGTCATTCTCGCAGAACGTCATCCGGCCAGTATCTTCGTGCTGGTAAACCCAGCCAATCGGCTCTGAAAGTTCAGCCAAATATCGCGCGCGATCAGTTGCAGTTTTGTTGGTCATGACATTACCTTTGTAAGAATGCCGCCAATAATTAGAATCAAGCCGATCAGCGCGGGCCAGTAAGCGTTTGGCGGCGAGTAACCTAACGGATCGGAAGTCTCAGAGATTGCCCACCATCCGAACACCGTCAAGATAATCCCGACGACTAGCGCATAATCAGCAATAGCTTTCGGGTCACTCACGATTCAATCTCCTTGTTGTCCTGCACCTGTGCTGCGGCGAGGCGACGAACTGCTGCGCATACGGCTTGAATGTCGTTGCCATAGTCAACGTTCCAGCCAAGTTCAAGGCGCTTCAACGCGGCCAACTCTCCCTCCGTCAACCCATCCACCGGGGCGAGGCGGGTGGAGAGGGCGGCGGTCAGGGCCGCGTGCATGGCGTCATATGTCAGCCCACCACCGGCATATCGCGGGTCATGCAGAATTGCCTGCCTTGCTCGCAGAACCATCGCGTCATCCACTCTGCAATCGGTTGGCGGGGTGGCTGCGAGCATGGCCTCAAGGTGGTCTTCGTAGCGAACAAACCCGCCATACGGAACGCAGAGTACGCCGCTGTCAGAATTGACGCAGGTTGACAGCGACCCGTCTTCCTCTACCCCGCCAGACAAAACTGCATATCGCTTAATGTCACTTCCCATTGTCGTCTCCGTTGTGGGTGGGGTGGGCCTGTTTCTTGAGCAGTTCGGCATGGCGTTGTTCGCTAATCTCGATTTCCATGTCAAGACATAGCTGCGCAATTGTGTCGGCCACATAGCTGCCAACTGATTCGCCAGCGTCCAACTGGATTTCTAGCTCAAGGCCAAGCCGTTCGCAGGCAACCGGATTAGCGGCCAAGCTCTGCAACACCGGAATGGCCCTGTGCTTCTCCCACCAAGGGATAGGCCGCTTGGCAAAAATTCGCTCCCACCAAGCCTTGAGGTCAGCAAGGGCTTTGCCGGTATAAACGACTCCAAACACTCTCTCGAACTTCACAGCGACCCTCCCCCGAGCGCGGATTTGAGGGCGGCTCGCAATGTGTCGTAGGCTTTCGTTGCACGGGCGATTGCCGCTGGGCGTTCATAGCCTTCGACGGCATAGGATTCCACGCGAATATCGAAGTAATCGTGAACCTTGTGCATCAGTTCCGTCAGCATCGCCTCGTCAACCTCCACCACCTCCGACGCGGCGGGTTGTGCGGAAAGGCAGGCGAGGGCGTAGGCTTTCATCTGTTCGGCGGTGTAACAAGCCTCTGTGCCGTATGCCCACATTTGAACGCGCCAATCATCTGTTGGCACAAGCTCAGCCCACTCGCCGTCCATTGACAATTTCGCCAGATATTTCGGCTCAGGCAACGCCAGCAAAGCCACGGGCGCGGTCATTTGGCTTCTCCGTAATGCGTCAGGTAGACAAGATTTAGCGGGCTTCCGTGCGTGTTGGTCGCGTCAATCGGCGCGTTCCACTCATGGCCGTTCCAATAGGCCCAAGTGAAATGCTGACCCTGCGCGGCATCGCCAAAGTTATTGCCACGCGCCCACACGGGGCGGCCATCTTTCGGAGCATCATCAATCGGCAACCAGTTCATTCGAAATTCCTTTGAATGTCGGCGGGGTTAAGCAGCCAGGGCTTGTGCGGCACGTTCGGGGCTATAGCCCCGGCGCAATTTCCAGACAGCGAGCGTAGCTAGAAAAATATCGGCCCCGGCCTTCATTTCCTCGGCGGCCCACAAGTGACCAGCGACCTTGCCGGGATGCGTTCGGCTCACAAAAATGTTTGCCCCCGGCGCGTTCGGCAAATTCAGCCCGGCCTGATATGCGCCAAGTTGCTCGTTTTGGTCATAGGCCAGCTTCTTGCCGTCGCTGAAATCGCCCGCCTTGCCCTTGTAGTCCACGACGATGCCGGTTGACGGCGAGTGCAAATCTACCTTCCCGCCGAATCCTGACGCATGGCAGAAATAGTCCTCGGCTCGCCAGTCGGTCACGCCAGGAAACAAACGGGCAATCTCGGCTTGCGTGGCGGCAACGTGGGGCGCGTATTGGCTCGGGTAGGCTTGGCCCTTGAACGCCCATTCCAGCGCATCGTGAATGCGGGTTCCTTCCTCGGCAGCGGCTTTCGCTTCCTCTTTGGAGTCGCCCATGATGCGAGCAATCCAAGAATCCTCCGGCTCGCCTTCCACGCGGGGCAACGTGAGGGCCGCCATGATGCCCTGCTTGACCATCCAAGTCGTGAGCGCGGGCTTTGCCAGCACAGACAGAACCGTGGTCACGGACGGTACTGCGTTGACCTTGCGGGCATCCCGAAGCGTTACCGGGCGCTCTTTGCCATTCGCCCCGATGATGGAATAGAACGGCGAGCCGTCCTGCTGATACCAATGTTCCCCGTTCATGCGGTTTTGTCCTGTTTGAGCGCGGCCATATAGCCGGATGGAGTAGCGAACACGGGCAGCGTCGGGTCTTTGTCCCACTTGCCGTACTGGTCAATTTCGACGTAGGGCGACGGCAGGCCGTAGAGATAGCGGCCCACGCCCCACAACACGGCGGCCCGCTTGAAGGCGTCGGAGCATTTGCCCTTTTCGGCTTCGACTTGGGTGTCCCCTGCGCCGTTCGCCCGCCATAGCCATTCGCCCTTCACCCGAATGCCAATCTCGCAAATCAGCAGCCCGGCGTCCGCGATGTTGTAGCGGCATTGCCAGCCGTCGAAACCGCAGGCCCGATCAAGGCGTTCCATAACGTCCCGCGCATCAATGTAGGCCAGCAACCGGGCTTTCTTCTTGTCGGCGGTTTTGGCCCCGATGCGCCAGGAAACGGCGGCAGGCGGGAAAGGAAATTCCAACTTCTGCGCCAGCGTCAATTCAATGGTCATAGCCGATTTCCTCAAAGTAGTCGCCGCTATCCAGCGACGGTGCGTTGTCCAGAAGCTCCTGGCGCTCGTATTCCCTCGCCTGTTCCGCAGTCGGCACCCTCCCGCCCCGCGTATGGGCTGAAATGAGGAACGCCAGATCGCGGTTGGGTGAGAGCAATTTCCGGGCGGATTCTTGGGCGGCGGCGCGGGTCATGCTGCAACCTCGTCGCAAAGCCACAGATACTTAGCGCCCTCGCTGCCGCACTCAATCAGCGCCTCGCAGGCAATCTCAGCGGACAGCGCCAGGATTTCGTCGCGCTTGGCGTAGGCGTAGGCGTCGGCGGAGGCGTCGGCGTAGGCGGCACTTCGCGCCGCCCTTGCTACAACCAAAGCATTTTCATGCGTGGCCGACTCGCAATCCTTCGCGCTAGATTCCAACTCGGCGGCATGTTTTCCGCCCTTGCTTGCGGCCAGGCGCAGCACGATGGGCAGGATGTGGCGAATGCTGCCCAGCGCGACGGCCTTGGCGAATTTCAGCCCGTCAATTTCCGTGCTGCCCAACTTGGCGATGCCTTCACGGCGCATCCCTTTGGCGCGGGCCTCATTGCTCGACCAGTTAGCGTCATTCAAGCGAATGTCGAAGGCACGAACGACTGGATGCACACAGTTCGGCTTGTCGCCGTGCGCGTTACCCATCGCGTGATTGATCGCGGCCATGATGCACATGCGGCCCGGTATCGGCTCGCCCAAGCCGGAACAAAGCCCGGCGTCAATATTGGTCAGCACCTTGCGGGCGACGGTTTCGGTAATCTCGGTCATGGTCTATTCCTCGTTCTGTGAAAGTTTGTGTGTGCCGCTGTCGTCAACCGCGTCGTCGTCTAGCGGGTCGCGGCCAGGAATCCGCTCGGTATCCGGCCTCATCGGCGGCGTAACCGTCTTGGTCGCGTATTGGCGCTCCATTTCGCGCTGGACGTAGGCGGCAATTCCTTGCGTGTAGGGGTTGCGGATTACGGCGGTCACTTCGGCGGCTCCGGTAGCGGCATCCAATGGGTTACGTGCCATTCGCCACACTGGCCTTCAATTGACGAATATATCTGGCCGTCTGAGAATCGACGGACGCTGCCAACCGTGGCCCCGAAGTGCGGAGTAAAGACAAGACAGCGAACGGCTGGGGCGAAAGCGTCTTCGGTAATCGGCGCGGTTTCAATCGGCTGCCAGTTCATTAGTCGCCCCCTTGCTGGCTAACCGGATGCGACTCGCCCAAGTCCTCGGAACCTGGAACCAAATCATCGTCCGTCAGCGGATTCACCGGCCCCAAAAGGAACGGCAGCGGCCCCATCAGCGCATCGAACTCGGCGCGGTCTTTCTGGCGGTCGGTCAATGCCGGTGCAGCCTCATCCTGCGCAGTCAACAAAACACTCTGCGCCTCGCCAATCTGGCCGCGCTCCATGCAATGCAGCGCACGGTTGATTGCGGCGGCTTGCAGGGCCATGACTTCGCCGTGGCTCATGTATGCACCCATCACCAACCCCTCCCTGCAATCTGCAAAATGTCGTGTTCCTGAAAGCCCGTCAGCGAAACCGGGCAGGCTTCCACCCACTCGCGCAACGCCTGTTCCGCGTCGGTTTCGTACTGCGGTTCCTGCGAGTCGTAGGCCGATTGCGCATTGCTGCGGCGGGATTCGGCGCGGGCGTGGTTGGCGGCCATTAGAGATACGCTCCGCAAATCAGCGCGATCAGCACGGCGAGCAGGAACCACGTCAGCGGTCGCATGTGCGGAGTGCGGTCGGTGTAGAACTCGCCGGTATCAGAAGTGCCCATTGCCATTCCCTCAAGTCATGCCGGAGACATATCCGGCGTTCGGTTGGGGTTTGGACTGGCCGCGCCCCGTTGCGTTTGGCCTACGGTTAGTAGGGCCACGGGACAAATGTACGCGCTACGAAACGTAGTGTCAACTACAAAACGTAGGTTTCAAGAAGAAAATTATGAACGGGCTGTGACGGCCGTTCAGGTTTCGACTACTTGTTGTTGGCAGCCTTCATGGCGCGGAGGGTGTTCATCATCGCCGCGAGCTGGTCGGGCGGCAGATCGTCCAGGATCACAGCGCCCTCGACAGCCTCGCTTCGTTTGGTCAGATGCAAGTCATCCGACATGGCCGCCAAGCTGGCAATAGTCATTCCTGCAAGTTCGCACATACGCGCCAATTCCCCCGGTTTAAACTCATTCCGGCCACGTAACTTATGCCCTGCGGTGGCCTCTGAGTCCCAGCCCATCGCCTTGGCAATCGTCTTGTGGGTGTGTCCCGCCTCTTTCAGCGCGGCACTAAGTATCAGGCGGTAACTTCTCACGGGGTAAGACCTGCTGGGGGGTGTAACTGAACAGATTTTACCCCGTGCCCACCTACGAAGCGTACACGAACGCAATCCCTACAAATAGTACTTGACGGCTGGTTTTCTATCCCTACATAATGTAGGCCATGAACCTTTCCGATTACATCAAGACCAAGGGCGAGGACGAAGCCGCGAGGCTGTTCCGCGTATCCATCCACACGATCAAGTCCTGGCGTTATGGACAACGCAATCCACGCCCGGAAAAGGCCAACGAGATTGTCGCGGCCACGGGCGGCGAAGTTTCGATGAGCGATATCTACGCAAAAACGAATCACTGATTACCTCGTCAAGCCGCAGGGAAGCGGCTTTTTTTGTACCACGAGGCGAAAAGAAACATTCGGAAACATAGGGGCGCAGTAAATGAAACAGCGTAGTTTCCCGTGGATTTCCTCGGTTCCTGAGCCGCGCTCGGAACTTCCGCACGTCATCGCGCAATGCACCAGCTACGGCATGGCTGCGCGTCTCTCGCTGCAACTCAAGCCCGGTGGCCCGTGGTCGGATTCGTGGCTTGCGCAGCGGCTAGGCGTGAAGTCACGCGGCCATATGTCGCGCCTGTTGAACGACAAGCAACCGATGCCGCGCTGGATGCTGACCCCCATCGCATACGCAACGGGCAGCAAGGCAATTCTGCAATACGACCAACTGCAACGCGCCCTGCGGATTACCGCTGGCGAAACCCAGCGGGACGCGGTGATGCGTCTCGCGCAACAGGCGAGGGCAGCATGAACTGGCTTTGCTGGCTTGGGATACATCGTTGGGGGTCGTGGCTGATTTATCGCCGCTGCTCCCGATGCGGAAAGCACGACACCGGACAAAACATTGGAGCCTTGGCATGAGTTTGCAGCCGTACATTGAGGATGTTCGCCGGATTACCGCGCACGTTCGCGCTTGCGTGTCTTGCTTTGGGGCTTTCGACCTTGAGGCCGAATCCAAGGGGCTGACGCCAGAGCAGCGGCTTCTGTGTCTCGAAATACCAAAACTGCTGGCCGAGCTGGACGCCCAGCGTAGCGATTCCGCGAGAACGGAATGAAGCGCCCGACGCCCGCCAACCCCCGCATCGCCCTGATGCTCGACAGAGACCGCAGGACGCGCCAGCAGCTCGCCGCAGCTATCGAAGCCTGCGACTGCCCGCCCAAGGAATCGGAGCGCCTGCAAGACGAGCCGCTGAATGTTCAGGGTTATGTCCTGGCGACCACTAAAGCAGTACGAGAGGAATCCTGTGGCTGACCGGCCTTCGTTCCAGTTTTACCCGAAGGACTGGCGCAATAACGCCAAGCTCCAGCGGTGCAGCATTGAGGCTAGGGGCGCATGGATGGATGTTATGTGCATCCTCCACGACTCGGACGAATACGGCGTCCTGCGCTGGCCCCTGGCCGACATTGCCCATTCGGTGCGGCTCCCCATCAAGCTACTGCGCGAACTCGCCACCAAGGGCGTCCTGAAGGGCGCAGACGAGGGCGGCACGGATTACACCTACGCGCCGTTTCACGCTGGCAAGTATGGCGAGCCGGTGACGCTGGTGTCCGTGGGCGACGGCCCGTGCTGGTATTGCTCCCGCTTCGTGAAAGACGAATGGAAGCGCCACCAGCGCGGCAAGGCATCGCAATTCTCTGGCACCAATCAGCCACCTAAGCCAGCACCAAAGGCCACACCAAAGCCCCCCTTTGGTGAACGGCAAGGTGACGGCTCTTCTTCTGCTTCTTCTTCTTCAGTAAATCAAGAGCTAACAGGTACTAACGTACCTGACGCCGCTGGCGTCCCTGACAAGAAACCCGCTGACCCGATTTGGGACACGGGGCTGGCCTTCCTTGTTCGCAAGGGTCTGGATAAGCCGCTGGCCCGTAGCTATCTCGGCAAGTTCCGCAAGACGGTAGGCGATGACTTCCGAGCCGGGGCAATCCTGGCCGTCGCCGAATCCCAAGACATTTCCGACCCTATCCCGTGGCTTGTGAAAGCCGCCGCAGCTTCGGCTGCGCGTTCCGCTAAACCCTCCGCAACCGACGACTTCCGAGGAAAGACCTATGCAGGCACAGCAGACGATGACCTCCCCGAATCCCTCCGCTGAGGCAGTGGAAACCGTTGACGCGATATGCGCCAAGCACGGCGCGTACAAGGCTCGGGTAGTGGATATGACCGACATTGGCGGGCGCAAGCTCACGATGAGTTGTCCGCAATGTTCGCAGGATGCCCGTGACGCGGAAGCGGCCCGCAAGGTGGCCGAGGCCGAATCCCAGCGCCGCCGCCGTGTTGCCGACCTGAACTATGCCGCTGGCATCCCCGTTCGGTTTCAAGCGCGGTCGCTGGAAAACTACCGGCACGAACTCCCCGGCCAGAAGCGGGCGCTGAATGTGGCGCGTCGGTTCGTGGAGTCCTGGCCGGAACAGCGCGAAAAGGGAACGAGCCTGATTTTCACAGGCGGCCCCGGTACGGGCAAGACGCACCTTGCCTGCGCTATCGGCTCCGCGCTGATGCAGGGCCACTTGGCGTCGGTTTGTTTTGGCACGGTGCTGGAGTTGTTGCGAACGGTGAAAGACACCTATCGCAAGGATTCGCCGCGCACCGAAACGGAAGCCATAGCCGACCTGCTGCGCTTCGACTTGCTGATTCTGGATGAGGTCGGGGTACAGATCGGCTCCGAGCATGAAAAGAATCTGTTGTTTGAAATCTTGAACGGGCGCTATCAGGACTGCCTGCCGACCATCCTGCTTTCCAACTTGAACGCCGCCGACCTGGAGGCGTTTCTCGGGCAGCGCGTGATGGACAGATACCGCGAGTGCGGGGCGGTTGTGGCCTTCGACTGGCAGAGCCACCGGGGGACGAAATGAATCCCGGCCAAGCGTTTCGGTTTCTGATTTGGGCGCAATCGTGCCGCGACAAAGGCAGGCACTTGGATGCCGCTGACGTCATGGTGCGCTGGGAGGTCTCCCGCGCCACAGCCTTCCGGTTGCTGGCTCACTACTTCGACGCGATGGGCTGGCAATGGCCGAAGCCGAGAGACACGCAGCTTCGTGTTCCGAAAGGCATGGGCGCTGGCCGTGACTGGCGCGAGGAAAGGGCCTGCGCATGACCTGGCTCTGGACAAAAACCTCCTACAACTGCTGGACGTGCGGCGAGTACGCAGTCACGGCCTACGCGCTGAATGGCGGCTGGCGGTTTCTCGCATGGCATCGGCCACGCATCACCGAACTGGGCGACTTCGACACATCGGACGCGGCTAAATCGGCTTGCGTGGCTCATGCGGGGGTGGAGGCGTGAGAGAGCTTTCGCTTTTCACTGGCGCAGGCGGTGGCCTGCTTGGAACACATCTACTTGGCTGGGAGACGTGCGGTTATGTCGAATGGAATGAGTATTGCCAGAAAGTCATTGCCGCCCGAATCCGTGACGGATACCTGCGAGCAGCGCCCATCTTCACTGACGTGCGTGAGTTCGTTCAGTCCGGTGCAGCCAGGCAGTATCGAGGAATTGCGGACGTGGTTACTGCGGGCTTTCCCTGCCAGCCCTTCAGCGTTGCCGGAAACCAGCTTGCCGCAGAAGACGAGCGAAACATGTGGCCCGCAACTCGGGACGTTATTCGTGACGTACAGCCTGGGTCCGTGGAGCTTGAAAACGTCCCCGGACTTGTTTCCTGCGGCTACCTTGGAACCGTCATCGGTGACCTGGCCGAAATGGGGTATGTGGGCCGATGGGGCGTTATTGGGGCTAGAGACACCGGAGCGCCCCACCAGCGCGACCGACTCTGGATTGTGGCCCACGCCAAACGTGCCGAACGGCGGGCGCAGCTTGGCCCATGTAACCGATTGGCGCAGCGACCGCACGGCGTATCACAAAGGCAAGAAGTGCCAGGTGACATTGAACGAGGCGGTTCGTCGGTCATGGCCCACGCCAACGGCGCACAACGCGAAGGAGTGCGCGGCCCCTTCGGAGTTCAACCGCAACACGCCAACACTTGCAGCGCAGGCGTCGAATGGTGGGCCTCGGACCCAGGGGATGAGCCTGAATCCGGCGTGGGTCGAATGGTTAATGGGCTGGCCAATCGGATGGACCGACTTAAAGCCATTGGCAATGGACAAGTTCCGGCGGTGGTCCGCCGCGCATGGCAGGAGCTAACCGCATGACCCGCATAATGCTCCAACCCCGCAAGCAATCCCTGCGCGACTGGCTGGCGATTTCGGCTGATGGGCTGATTGCGAAGTCGGCGCGGATTCTTGAGCTTGAGGATTCGCTACCGCGTCCCGGCCAGATCGTGATGATGCCGGTCTGTTCGTGCCAGTTTCCGTGGTGGGCCATCGCCATCGCCTTCCTAATCGGCATCACTTTCGGCGGCTCCGTGGTTTACGGGCTGGTGGGGGTATGAGCGCCTTCACCGCCTATTCCGCCGATGCCCTGTCCCGCGTATTGGGCGACATACGCGAAGCCTTCACCGCGCATGGCTTCGTGAAAGGCACATGGACGACCAACAAGCCGCGCAGCACCGACCAGAACGCGATTAGCCATGCGTGGTACGCGCAACTGGCGACGGAACTGCGCGACGACGACGAGCTTGGCTGGAAGTGCTACTGCAAGCTGCACCACGGCGTTCCGATTCTGCGGGCCGAGTCTGACGAGTTCCGAGAGGCGTATGACGCGGCCATCAAGGGGCTGACGTATGAGCAGAAGCTCAAGGTTATGCGCTTGCTGCCGGTCACTTCGCTGATGAGCAAGGCGCAACTGAGCAAGTACCTGGAGGCCGTGCAGGACGACTTTGAAAAGCGCGGCGTGATTCTTTCGTTTCCACTGGAGGCCGCAGCATGAGCCGGGTTGAAGTCATCGGCAACGCCACGCTCTACTGGGGCGACTGCCGGGAAATCCTGCCGACCTTGCCGAAGGTGGACGCGGTGATAACTGACCCGCCGTATGAGGCCGAGGCCCACACGGCCATGCGCCGCACGAACAAAAGCATCCGGTCAGGTGAAAACGATGTAATCGACTTTGACGCGATGGACGAAACTACGCGGCAAACCATCGCGCTCGAGACCGTTCGGCTATGCCACGGCTGGGCGCTGCTGTTCTGTCAGGTTGAGGCCACTTCAAGCTGGCGTGACGCGATGGTGCTGGCAGGCGCGAAGTATCGCCGGTCAATGGCATGGGTGAAACCAGACAGCAGCCCGCAATTTAACGGGCAGGGGCCAGCGCAAGGTTACGAGTGCATATCTGCGTCGTGGTGCGGTGGCGGCAAAAGTCGCTGGAACGCGGGCGGCAAGCGCGGGGTGTACGAGTTCAACTGCAACCACGGGCGATACGGCGGCCATCCAACCGAAAAGCCTGTGCCGCTGATGGAGGCGCTTGTGGCGGACTTCACCGACGCGGGCGCGGTGATTCTAGACCCGTTTATGGGATCGGGCACAACGGGCGTTGCTTCCCACCGATTGCAGCGCGCCTTCATCGGCATCGAGCGCGACCCCCGCTACTTCGACCTCGCTTGCCGCCGCATAGAAGACGCGCAACGCCAAGAAAGGATGTTCGCATGAACGCCATCCCCAAGCCCCTGCCAGCCCTTCGTTCGCCCGAATGGCTGCAATACATAAGATCGCTCCCCAGCGTCATCAGCGGTATGCGCGGCTGTGTTGCACACCACGCAATCGGCAATCGCTATTCCACGCTCAAGACTTCGGACTATTTCGCCATTCCCCTCACGGACTCCGAGCATCGCGCATTGCATGACCGTGGCTGGCGCGAGTGGGAATTGGCGCACGGGCCGCAGATGGGCCACGCGCTTGAAGTGCTGCGGCAGGGCATCCGCGACGGGGTGCTTGTGTGGCAATCCGGGGCAACGGTTCGCGCCGATATGGACGCGGAGGAAATCGAGAGCGCCATCAGGTATGGCGAGCTGGTGCTGGACAAAAAAGCGGCTCGCTATATCGCGGGCTAACGATTCACCAACAGAGGAAAATGCAATGTCGAACGAAGCGGAGTTTATCAGCGGCCTGATCGTAAAGGCCCCGAACGAGAAAGCGCCGGAGTACGTCAAGGCGAAGCTGTCCATCAAGCGCCTGGAGCTGATCGCGTTCCTGCAAACGAAGTCGGACGAGTGGATCAATGCCGATGTGAAGGTTTCGCAGGGCGGGAGGTGGTACGCGGCGATTGATACATGGAGGCCGGAGAGCAAGGGCGGCGAGCGACCGCAGCGCCAGGAATCCCGAGGCGGCGGTGGATCGTCTGCGCCGAGTCGTGGGGATGAGCCGTTTCCGGACGATTCGATCCCATTCGCCACTTGCTACGGCGACTTCTGATGTGCGGCATCGAGCGCCAATGCCTGAAGTGCCGGGAGTGGAAAGCCCCGGCACAGTTTCGGCGGAAGGTCATTCGCGGCATTTATTTCGACAGGCTGTGCAAGGCGTGTCGGGGCTGGGGGAGGAAGGCGGCGTGAAAATACAGATGAAGGCCAGTGTCATCGGATGGTCGGCACGAATCAGGCTTGCTTGGATGGTGCTTTCCGGTGGCCGCCTTGACTTTGAGGCGGAAGTTGACGAAAGCCAAATCACAATTCAGCAGGTGGCGGCATGACCCCCTACGAAATCGAATTGCTGCTCCGGTTCCATTGCCGTGCCTATCCGCTAGTTGATTGGCCCGACGCGCCGATTCTGGAGGAGACGCTGCTTCACTTCGCAAGCCTGAGCCTTATCGAATGGGATGCTCTCCAGTTCTGGAAGGCCGGGCCAGCGCTGCCCTGTTACATCGAGGCAATCACAGCGATTCGTGCGCCTGTGCGGGTTTGGCAGATACCCGCATGAGACCACTCCGCACGGACGCGAACCACAAGGAAATATGCGCCGCCCTTCGCAAGATCGGGGCGCTGGTCACAGACCTGTCACGGGTCGGCGGGGGCGTCCCTGATTTGCTCGTTGCATACCGTGGGGCGTTCTACGTCCTGGAAATCAAGACGGACAAGGGCAAGTTGAACGACCTTCAAGCCGCATGGCACGCCAAGCACAAGGATTGCTATGTGTTCGTGGTGCGGAGCGTGGACGAGGCAATCGCAGCGGTTAGCAAATTCGACTAACGGGGAGAGGGTAATGCTCGATGAGACGGAAGTTGCCGAGTTCAAGGAACTGATGGACGAGGCGGACAAGTTTGGCGACAAGTGGGTCAACGTGTACATGTATCTGGACAAGATGCAGAAGCGCACACGCGACCATGATGTTCTGAATATTGAATGGGTGTCGCGCATCCTAAGCAACACCGTGCTTCCGCCCGCCTACATCGCCGGGATTCGGATGGAACTGTTGCAGATGGTCGGGAAGCCAGACGCTGACCTGACCTACGTTTACATGAGCTTCTGGGGCATGGAAGACCGGGCCGACTACATGAAGGTCGGCGTAGCCAAGAACGTCCGTAAGCGGATGAGTGGCGCACACACCGATAACCCGATGAACCGCCTTTGGACGTTCACCATCCCACTACATACCCGGCAAGAGGCTCTGAACGTAGAGGCTGCGCTCTTGAAGCATATGTGCGAGAGCAGAATCACGGGTGAGTGGGTCAAGCTGTCGAAATTTTCGGCGCAGGCGTGCAGGGCGCTGGCCGAGTCCCTGGCCGAAGTCGCGGCAGAACAGGTCGAACGCGCCGTGCAGGCCACCGGGGGCTGACCGATGAACAACTGCGCGAGAATCATCATCGGTCTTTCGCGCTTACTTCACCGACAACCGACCCCCGAGGAATATGCCGCCTTCGTGGCTGAGCTGCCGCAGGGCGAATACATGTACGTTCCTGACCACAATTTGAACGTGTCCAAGGCACGTGTACGCGCTGCGATTGTGGACAAGCGGGCCGAGCAAAAGAGCCTCCGCACCATCGCCCGTGAGGTTGGCATGAGCCACGAACAAGTGCGCCAGATACTCGCCTCAGAGTGTCAAGAACTTCCCCCTACTGAGTTGACAGACGCGGCCTGAAACTACATCCCCATAGAAGCGTCATCGGACGCGCATGGGGCAGGGGAATGGCAAAGTTTCGCAAGAAACCCGTTGTGATCGAAGCGGTGCAGTACGAGTTCGGCATGGAAGATGGCTTCGTGGTGGATGGGCGCTACTACGACAAGTCCGGCCCCGTGCCGAGAGCGATGAACCGCATTCCAGCAATCAAGACGCTGGAGGGTCGGCACGAAATCAGCAAGGGCGACTGGATTATCACTGGCATTCAGGGCGAGCGTTATCCCTGCAAGCCTGACATTTTCGCGGCGACCTACGAGGCGGTCGAGTGATCTTCCCCGCCGACTCCGCAGCCCGCAAGGAGTACCCGATCTATTCCGGGTTCTTTGCATATTTTCCGAGCGCCATCGCAGCGGTCGCGCATCACAGTTACGCCAGCAACGCCCAGCACAATGGTGACGCGCCGCTTCAATGGGACCGCGCCAAATCCGACGACGAGGCCGACGCGCTGCTGCGGCACCTGATGGAAGGCGACTACGCTGGCATGGCATGGCGGGCGCTGGCCCTGTTGCAGAAGCACCTGGAGGCCAACGGTGCGCCGATTGCGCCGGGAGCGCGGAACGTTGTCAGAACTGGAACAAATGTTGCCGATTTGAGAACAGACGAGCCGCCCGAAGTCCCCGAGGGGCATCCGGCGCTGCGTGACGAATCGGACAACACGGGCGACTTGAAGGCGGGGGAGGCGGAGTCATGAAGCCGTTTGAGGTTCACGTTTACGAAACCCGCCGAAGCTACGCGCCCGTGATGATTCCGGACGTTTTCACCTTCAACCCGAAGGCGCGGCTTCACTGGCTGCAACGCGCCTGCCTTTGGACGCTCCGCAAGTTGGGCTGTCATCACTGGGGCGAGGAAGAAAAGATTGCGCGAGTTCTGATTGACCCGCGCCGCGTCATGGAGGCCCTTTTCCGCCAGCACAGCGAAGTTGCGGACGCGCTGAATGAGGAGCCGTCGCGCTTGTTTATCGGGGCAGAGGATTTCAAGGAACTGATGATGGACAAGGACGCGCTGCCTTACATGACGTTCCGAACGGAATACAACTACGGGCGGCGGATTCTTGGGCTAAACATCACGGTTGTTCCGTGGATGCGCGGCCTGCTGGTGACAGGCGAATGACCGCCTTCCTCCTATCCATCGCCTACTACTACTTCCTAGGCCTGATAACCGTCTGCCTGCTGGGCATTGCGGTGTTCATCGGCCTGACGATTTGGGCCGCGTGTCTTGGGTGGCTGGATGGGCGGCGGGAAAAACGAAAAGGACTTCGCGCATGACAGGTAACACGAAACGAGTGGTGGCGGGGGCGAGTGTTGCCGCTGCGGTGTTGGCGCTGGCATGGGTCGGCGGCTGGGATGGGGGCAGGGGTATCGGGTCGCTCGCCGCGCTAATTTGCGCCATCTACCTTGGCGGCGGCGTTGCATACATCCCGAATTACGAGGACGACAAGCCCGCATGAAACGAATATTCATCATCCCTGATCGGCAGGCCCGTCCCGGCGTACCGCTTGACCATAACCGCTGGCTCGGCGCTGCGATTGCCAGCTATGAGCCGGACATTGTTGTGGACTTGGGCGACAACGCCGACTTCCCGAGCGTGTCCACACACAGCCCGCCAGGATCGGCAGAAAAGGAAGGCAAGCGCCTGCTGGCTGACATTGAGGCCGCGCAGGAAGCTGACCGGCTGTTGTTTGCGAGCATGGGGAAATTCCGCCCGAAGCGACTTGTGCGGTTGCGCGGAAATCATGAAAACCGCTCGTCGCGCTATCTGGACTTGAATCCGGTGCTTGAGGGCATCATCGGCCTTCACCTGCTGAACGATTCCGAGTGGGAGGTTGTGCCGTTTGAACACGGTGCGCCCGGCGTCATCAACATTGAAGGCATTTCCTTCGCCCATTACTTCGCCAACCCGAACACCGGCAAGCCCATCGGCGGCACCGCAACGTACAAGCTGGCGGCCATCGGCTCGCCCTTCGTGCAGGGCCACGTTCAGGGCTATGACATTGGCACTCGCCAGTACGCAACGGGGCGAGTGATTCGCGGCATCGTCGCCGGTAGCTGCTACCTCCACGATGAGCCATACAAGGGCGCGGCTAACGCGCATGACCGCTGCGCCATCGTCTTGAACGAAGTTCGCAACGGGCGATTCAGCGAAATGCCGCTGACGCTGGACTACTTGTGCCGGAAGTACGAGGGGACGAGCCTCGCTCGCTACATGCAACGGCGCTACCGCAACGCCAAGGCTCGATTCTCCGTGGCAAGGCAGGCGGCATGACCGTACAGGAAGCCGTACAGGTACAGGCCGACTACACGACTCCGTTGGTCAGCATTGAAACGCTGCGGGAGTCCTTTCGCCTTGACGAATCGGGCCGCCTTTTTTGGCTGGTGAGTAATACCAACCGGATACGGGTGGGCGAGCAGGCAGGGACGCGCTCCGACGAGGGCTATATCGTCCTGATGATTCAGCGCCAGCGAATCCCGGCGCATCGGATCGTGTTTGCCATGACGCATGGCCGCTGGCCTGTCGGTGAGGTTGACCACATCAACAGGGTTCGCGACGACAACCGGCCCTGCAACCTTCGGGAGGCGAGCAAGAGCCAGAACCAGATGAACAGGCCGGTTAGTCCGCTATCGGGAACGGGAGTCAAGGGGGTCGGATGGTGCAAGAAGTCAAACAGATGGCGGGCCAGGATCGCCCTAAACGGTAAGCGTGTCAGCGTCGGCCTGTTTGACACCATCGCGGAAGCTGCCGAAGCCTACGCGGCTGCCTCGAAGTCGCTGCACGGCCAATTCGCCAAGGGAGCGGCATGAGTATTCAGGGCACTATGGGGCGCAGCGTGCGATGCGGGCTTGAGGAGGCGCTCGAGCTTCAGGCTGACTATCAAATCAAAGGCCGCGACCTTCGCCAGCTATACGCGCCATTCTGCCGCCGACCCTTGGGCGACCAAGCCATTTGGTGCCTGTCGCTGGCAAGTTCCACGCTGCCCGAGCATCACATCGGCTATCAGGCGTGGATCACGGACACGGCAGACACCGATTGCCACATGGCCGAGCTTGCCGAGTGGTGCAAGGGGCTGGCCGAGACTGCGGCCACGTTGAAGCCATTGCTGGGCAAGCGCCGCAGATTGCTGGTGGAGAGCTACCGCAAGGACTGGGGCGACCAAGCGGCCCTGGACGGGCTTGTGCTGGCGCTGAGGGGCAAGGGGAGTGTGCCGACGCTAGAGAGCCGCGCCGAGCAGTTCGGGTGCGTCCTGCGGGCATACGGGCGGATTCGCGGCATGGTGGCTGGCTGCGTGGTGTTGCAGATGCAGCAGTACGAGTCGGCGCTGGAGTGGGCTGTGAAGGTGCAGAAGCATGGTTGAGCCGGTCGTCATAGGCAATGCCACGCTGTATTGCGGAGACTGTCGGGACATTTTGCCGACGCTCCCGAGGGTGGGCGCGGTCATTACTGACCCGCCCTACGGGATTGGCAAGGACGGACAGAAGCGAACAACGGGCGGCAACGGCGGCAGGAAGGCTTACGAGTTCCGAGGCTGGGACGCGATCAGGCCGGACAAGGAGATTTTTGACCTGATACTGGCGGCAGCGCCAGAGCATGTGATTTGGGGCGGCAACTACTTCGCGGACCTGCTCCCCGCATCAATGAAGTGGCTGGTATGGGATAAGGGGCAGCGCATCAACCAATCCGATGGCGAGCTTGCCTATACGTCTAGGGGGGGGGCATTACGAATTAAGACCATCAACCGCGTGGAGTTGATGACGGACGGCGCGGAGCATCCGACACAGAAGCCGGTTTCCCTGATGGTTTGGAGCTGCGAGCAGGTCGGATTTCCCGCCACTATCCTTGACCCGTTCATGGGGTCGGGCAGCACGGGGGTCGCCGCGATGCAGTTGCAGGCAGGGTTCATCGGCATAGAGCGCGAACCGGCCTACTTTGACATTGCGTGCCGAAGGATTGAGGACGCACAGCGCCAAGGCCGCTTAATCGCCTGATCCTTAGACGCTTTGGCCCGAAAAATCCGCGCTATGTTGATATTACGGGATATAGATTTCCCGCCCGAGTCAGACCAATAGGGCGCTCGGGTTCTAGTTTGGCGGCCAAGGTGACCGTAGAGGCAGCCGAGGGTCAGTAGCTATGGGGGCAAGACTCCCTCCCGCCAACAAACCGCCGTGATGGCGAGTCAGCCCGTAAGAGGGCTTTAGCCCGCCAGAGAGATCGGCTCCACTGGCTGCCCGCACTACTTGGGCCGGAAGGGCTGCCGCTAACCCGCCAGACAATGTTCTGGCTAGCAGACGACGGTAACTGGCTTTCACCATTCGCCCGAAACTAACTTAACGCCGCCAAACGGCCCGCATAGGTAACTTTGTGATCGCTGACGAACCCGAAGACGAAGCCGAGGAGACGGAAGAATACGTCCCCGAGCAGGTATTCGTGCAAGGCGGCTCGTTCGTGATTTTCGATATGGCCGAGTTTGAGGAAGCCTTCAACGCCTACGGTTGCCAGATGACCGAGGAAGGCGGGCTATACGTGCTGGACAAGACCAGCAAGAAGCTGCGCCCGATTGATTTGGACATGGGCAGCAATCGGCCCGGCCTAAAGCGCGTTCAGTGAGCCACCTAGTTCTGGCCGCCGCGCTCGGCATCCCCGACCAGCGGGCTAGGGCGTGGTTCCCGCACCTGTACGCGGCAATGGTGCATTACGGCATCACGACCAAGGCGCGACAAGCGGCCTTCCTGGCGCAAGTCGGGCATGAGTCGGGGCGGTTGCGTTACGTCTCCGAGATATGGGGGCCAACGCCCGCACAGGCCCGATACGAGGGCAGGGCGGATCTCGGCAACACACAAAGCGGCGATGGCTTCCGATACCGGGGCCGTGGCCTGCTGCAAATCACCGGGCGAGCGAATTACCGCAGCCTGTCCCGACGCTTAGGCGTTGACTTCGAGGCCAACCCTGAACTGTTGGCTGACTTCAAGTGGGCCGCCATGAGCGCGGGCGACTATTGGGACTCACGCAAATTGAACGCGATTGCTGACGCTGGCGACTTTGAACGCCTCACCCGCAAGATCAATGGCGGGCTGAATGGCTACGCCGACCGCTTGAAGCTGTGGGCCATGTGCAAAGAGGCCGTAGGCGCATGATCGGGGAGTCGGGCAGCAACATCGGCTACATCGTCGGCGGCCTAGGCGTAGTGGCTGCGGTTGGCCAAATGGCATGGCAGCGATTCTTCACGAAGGAAGGCAAGGGCAGCGACCTGCTTGTCCAACAGCTGACCGAGCGCATCGCGGCCCAAGAGTCGCGGATTATCTCGGTGGAAACAGGGCTTGACCAAGAGCGTGAGGCGCGTCGGCAGGCTGAGAACAAGGTTCACGCGCTGGAACTGGACAACCTGCTTCTGCGAGCCGAACTGCGCAGGCATGGCATTGACGTTGGCGCGGCGTTGCAGCCCGACTACGCGCTGCGGGTTGCGCCAGCGGCACAGGGGATTGGCTGATGCTCGCTTGGCTGATAGCCCGCCCCCTATACGCCGCCG